>MDTB01082897.1_pt1 | contig 141421 bp, 122 predicted proteins | sample 811161 | NCBI WGS metagenome assembly MDTB01 (sample SAMN05326650, study PRJNA326480) | marine metagenome | isolation source: seawater | place: Mediterranean Sea | collected 2009 | reverse complement strand
GAGGACAACTGACTAGTAATCAGAAACACGCCCAGACCAAACAGAATGAACGCTGCCGCATAGGCTCGATTTAAATGGGCACGAAAATAGACAAACCGGACGAGGATGAAAACCGCGAGCATGTTCAGCAACAACCGGATGATGAAGTCGAGATCAGTGGCAATCATGATGGTGCCCTCATACGACGTTGAACCTTGTCCAGTCGCATCAATACAGGTTTGAAACGGTTCTGCTTGAGTTCGCCTGGTCCCGTGAGACAGACACCGATGCAATACTTGCTGAAACTCGTACGTTCCAGACCAAACGAGCTGGCGCGCCTTACAAAGCTTGAAGCATCAATCTTGTCCGAGCTTTTCAGTTCAGCGATGCAGATATTCGCAAGCCCATAGGTATCCAGACAATCCGTTCTGCGGAAGTGGACATCAAAGTCAAGCGTCAGACGTTCCCCCGTTGCGTGATCCCAACAAGAGATACGACGATAATTGACGTAAAGCTTGGTCTCGAGAACAGCGTCGGTACCTCGAACGGGAATCGCACCGCTCCGTGAAAAAGGCAGGCGCTCCTTCACCGTTCGAAATCGATTCTTCTCTTTGATCTCTACCCAGCTCACATCTGTTTCGGCATACCGTCGAAATCGGTATTTAATTCGGTGAGTTGCGCCATTGTGATGCTGCAAGTACAGATGCCAGTCCGACGTATCAAAGTACGTATTCTGGTAGGTAAACATCCGATGCGGTCCGATAGTCAGCACAGTGAACTGAGACTGCAGCGATCTCAGCACCTCCGGCAGAAAACCGACATGAAATAAGAACTTGCGATCCGAACGCTCCAACAGAAGTACCTCATCCTGTTCCGCCAGACTGTGGCTCTCGAAAGCCGCCAACGCCTCTTCACACTCGTCCTCAACAGGATGCCGACGAGTCCGTAGCATGGCGTGATCGTCGTGAAATCGCTGCGCGTCCACGTGCATAATCGACATCTGCAAGTCGTGCGCGGTCCGCGGGCACCCCTCAAGATACCTACGATGAACCACGTCCCCCCATTATTATCATCGCCTTAGCACCATAGCATATATGTTGGTGCACCACCCACGGTTTCTTCTGCTATTCTCCGAGTGCTAATGGCTGCGATCTTCAGTTAGAAGTGCGGTCAAACAAATAACACGGTATAGATTCCGCAATCATTTAGAGTCAACGCAAATATGAAACGTTTTCTCGTCTTGGTCACCATGCTCGGTCTCGTTAACGCGTGTGGTGGTGGAGGCGGTAGCGATACGCTACCTGCAACTAACGCCGACACCAGCCCTCAACCCGCCGATCTACCAGTCATCATCATCAACGAGATCCTGGCATCCAACGATAACGGATTGCTTGATGAAGACGGCGATTCATCAGATTGGATCGAACTCTATAACCCAGGTGATAACGCCGTGGATCTCGCCGGTTGGGTGTTGTTCCAGAGCAATGAGAATCGTTGGTCATTCCCTGCCGTCACTATCGGAGCTGGTGAGTATCTGGTTGTGTTTGCATCCGGAAAGAATCGACGACCGACACCTGCAAACATCACTGATGGGATCAGCAACCTCCATACCGGATTCCAACTAAATCGGGGTGGTGAATATCTAGCCCTGGAAAATAATACTGGCAACCTGCAACCCGATGGCGTTTTTGATCCCGAGTATCCGGTCCAGCGAACCGATATTTCCTATGGCATCTTTGCCAACACGCTGCGCTACCTTGAAAACCCCACGCCCGGTCAACCCAACATCGGTCCCGCCTATGTCGGTGCCGTTGAAGACACCGGGTTCAGTGTAGATCGCGGATTTTTCACCGACTCCTTCGACGTCGCCATCACCAGTGACACAGAGTCCGCGACTATCCGATATACCATCGATGGTAGCGCACCCACTCTGGATAACGGTATGGACTACGACACCCCGATAGAGATCAGCGCTACGACAACGCTGCGCGCCGCTGCGTTCCAAGAGGATTGGCTCCCGACCAACGTCGACACGCAAACCTATCTCTTCGTTGCCGATATCCAAACACAATCACCAGGCAATGAGCCTCCCGGCGAAGGATGGCCAGACACGAACGTAAACGGACAATTGATTGACTATGGTATGGATCCTGATGTTATCAACGACGCTCGCTATACCGATCTCATTGACGATGCCCTCTTGGACATCCCGTCCATATCACTGGTGACTGACCTCGCCCATCTGTTTGATCCAAAGACAGGCATCTACGTCAACGCCATCAAAGATGGCCGAGAATGGGAACGTCCGGCCTCTGTCGAGCTGATTCATCCCGACGGTTCGGAAGGATTCCAGATTGACGCTGGCTTACGTATTCGAGGTGGCGCGTCTCGGCGTGACTACAACGCTAAACATTCCTTCAGGCTTTTCTTTCGCGATGAGTACGGCAACGGAAAGCTCGAATATCCACTATTTGACGAAGAAGGTTCAGACCTTTTTGACAAGATCGACCTGCGCACGACACAGAACTATTCATGGCACATTGGTGGGCGTGCCAACAACGTGATGCTACGGGACGTTGTGAATCGCGATATCCAGCGGGATATGGGGCACCCATATACACGCAGTCGCTATTACCACCTTTATCTGAACGGCGTCTATTGGGGTATTTTTCAGACGCAGGAACGATCTGAAGCTCGCTATGCCGAAGCGTACTTCGGGGGCGATAAAGATGATTACGATGTCATCAAAGTTGAATCCGGGCTCACGATCAACGCGGAAGACGTCGAGTCCTTTCTCGACTATACCACCGTCCCGACAGACGGTACGATCGATGCCTGGCATCGCCTCTGGGATTCGGCAGACCTTGGCTTTAACTCCGATGAGAACTACTACAGGGTTCAGGGGCTCAACACCGACCAAACCCGGAACGACGCTTTCGAGCATCTGTTGGATGTCGACAATCTGATTGATTACCTGTTGATCATCTTCTATGGGGGCAACCTTGATTCCCCCGTCACACGATTCGGATCGAACAACGTCCCCAATAACATGTACGCGGTCTACAACAGAGTCAACCCAGCCGGCTTCAAGATGTTTGTACACGATGCCGAGCACACCATGCTACTGGGTGATATTCACGGCTTCGGTGAGGAACTCTTCACCAATCGCACCGGTCCATTTCCTGCGGGCCAGGATAGAAACTACTCAAACCCGCAGTGGCTACATCAACAGCTCGTCGCACACCCTGAATACCGCATGCGGTTCGCAGACCTCGCTCACCATGCCTTTTTCAACAGCGGTCCGATGACGCCAGCAGTCGCAGACGCCAGAATGATGAACAGGGCGAACCAGATCGAACTCGCTGTAATCGCAGAGTCAGCACGATGGGGTGATAACTCCATAGAAATCCCGCGAACGAAGGACGATGACTGGTTACCAGCCATCAATGAGATACGAACAACTTGGTTTCCTCAACGTACCAATATCGTCGTCGACCAGCTAAGGGAAAAAAATTGGTACCCGGACCTGGATGCACCTGTCTTCAATATCAATGACAGCTACCAACATGGCGGTCACATCTCGGCTGGCGATGCTCTGACCCTGGAAAATTCAGATGCAATTGGCGAAACCTACTACACGCTGGATGGTACTGATCCTCGCTCACCGGGTACGTATACGTTCGCCGAAGAAGTCGTGGTCACGGAGGAAGCGAACAAGCAGGTTTTCGTCCCGACAGACGAACGCTCCCTCTATGAAGCAAGGGCAGAGTTTGCGGTCACATTCGTCCAATCAGCCTTGCCAGTGACCAACCTCAATACAGCGATTTCTCTGGTTCTTCGCGAACCTCAAAACCAAATCAACGTCATCACCACGACAGCCACAGCAATCAATTTCCTGAACACCGGTGACAATGGCCGCTACGATAATGATGCGCCATTTCCAGGCACTACCATTGGCGTCAACACCGATCGCTTTGTAATGGAGGTCCGGGGTGCTGTTTTTATTCCTTCAGCCGGCGAGTGGACATTCGGTGTCAACAGTGACGATGGATTTCAGCTGAATGTCGGTGGCAACGAGATATCTCATTTCGGTCGGCGAGGAACTAACGACACGCTGGGAACCTTTTTCTTTCAAGCTCCGGGTGTGTACCCGCTGTACCTCGTGTCCTTTGAGGATTTCGGCGCTGCGTCAACGGAACTGTTCGCAGCCGAGGGTCGCCATAGTGAATGGAATGCCAGCGAATTCAGTCTGGTTGGTGATGCTGCCAACGGAGGGCTGGAAGTCGTGGGTACGGCATGGAACTGGAGAGAGTTTGACGATGCGACCTGGGCCACCGGGAGCGGTGGCATTGGCTACGAAACAGATGACAACTGTGATGAATCCAACACCTGCTACAACAGCTTTTTTGACATTGATGTCGAGGCCGAGATGTTCCAAACCATCAGTAGTGTCTTTGTACGCATTCCATTCGATCTGACAGAATTAGATCTCACTGATGTGTCCGGTCTCACAATGAACTTGCGATTTGAAGATGGCTTTGTCGCCCATCTGAACGGTGTCGAAATCGCTCGAGCAAATGCCCCAGGTTCCATTCTCTGGAACTCTACAGCAACCAACGTAAATGGTGACAATCAAGCAACCTCGTTGCAGGCATTCATCATCGATGATGGGGTCGGGTTACTCAAAACCGGTGACAACCTGCTTGCCATTCAGGGTCTCAACATTGCCAATGCAAGTTCAGATTTTCTGCTATCGGCGGAACTTGAGGTCAACCGATTGGTTGGTAACCCAACTGTCGCCAATACAGCAACACTTTACGATGGTGGAACAATCCACCTGCCGGTAGGCACAACAACGGTATCAGCGAGAGTACTGCTGAACGGTGAATGGAGCGCACTCAACCGGGGAACATACACCGTCGAGTAGATCGTAGATCGGCGTTGACCAGATCAACGTAGCCTGCGACGTACGTTGATACTGAACCGTTCCGCTTCTGCATCAGTCTGGTCCCGACCAAGGTTATCGATGTCCTCCCCATCTGTCTGTCGCCAGGAAAGCGTTGCGAACCAGCGCCGCGCAAAGCGCCATCGCACGGACGCACTCACTCTCTGTTCGGTTTCATCAACGCCAAAGTGATCTATATCCAGGGGGTTATCACTTCGAAAGTCTGATGTCTGATGTCGGTATGACACGATCACGCGCCAGTCTTCAAGAATATTAAGCCTCACACCGATGCTTATCGTATCTCGAGCTCTGCTGCGATCCACCAACGTCATGAGCGGGGCGTTACGTTCAACATCTCTGTCACCATTCACATCCCCGTCAAGTGTTTCGTCAACCAGGACTACCTCGTCTTCACCCGGGGAGTTAATCGTGTCACGACGCCAAGCGGTTTCGATATTTATCTCGGGCGTCAGTTCAGCCTCGACGCGCACTTCGCCAAACCACCCCTCGCGGTCACGATTTTGATGGGGTTGGTTGTAGTGCCGTTCCAGGACACCACCTGAGACATGAATATCTAGGTCCCGTTTGCTCGATGATTCTTCCCCAGAAACCAGCGTCAATCGATGGCGATACCCTATCGACCATTCCTGCTCATCATACATCCCCGCTGCGTACTGCCGTTCCCTGCACGGGATATTGCCATTCCCATTAACGTCTTCCACGTCCGCCAGGTAATTCCTGCGAAATCGGTCACCTGCGAGCTCTGCTCCCAGTCGAAACCTGCCCTGCTCTCCCAACTTGCGGGTCAGTGAAAAATCACCCTCGAAATAGCTTGCCGCACTGTTGTCCTGATAGTCATGGTAGACCAACCCACCAGACAACGTTACTTTTTGTCCAAGCACATCGTCTAGTTTTTGATCAAGCGCGATCTTCGTTGTTTGTATTCGATCATTGGCAGAGACCATCCCCGTCAATCGACCATTATTCAAATTGCAGGGATCACGTTCGATCAGTCTCACGAGTCCTGACCGCCCCAGTTCAAAGACATTGTCCACGCTCGCGACCCCCATCGTCACCCGGACTTCGGGACCGCCCGGTTTGGATGCGGGTTCAGACTGTGTATCTTCTGACGCCTGCGCGCATATGAGTGGTGTCAACGCCAAAGCCAACACCGTTTTGACTACGTTCACGCCCGCTTCCCCCTAAGATACCGTGAGTGTCCTGAAATGACGTCATTGAAACGGTCCGTCTGCCAGCCTCCCCGCAAACATTAGGGTAGTCTCAATATCCTAGGATCATACGCTTGTTTCGCAAGTGCCAACAGTCTGAGTGAGGCGGATCTATATTTCGGATTGTTGCATGAGTTCACGCAATAGGTCTGCAACCAATGTAGGGCGATAGAACAACGAACCGTGTCCGGTCATCTCCATCACCCGCAGTTCGGCATGAGGAATATGCTGAGCAATCCTCTCAGCTTCATCCAGGTTCATGTCCTGTCGTCCACACGCGACAAGGACAGGGACCTTGAGATGTCCCATTCGTTCGGAAAGGTCTTCTTCATGCTGATGCGCTGTATGCGCTAGGGCAGCGGCATCACGATTTTCGTAGAACCGCCAATACTTCTGCCGTTCGACCACGGGCTCGCCAGCCGCTTTCAACAAATCCAGGGCTTCCTCCCCCAGACGACCCTGGTCCTTTTGATCCACGGGCGGTCGCAGGGAAACATCAAATAGACCCAGCGTACTCAGCCGGTCTGCATGGCGATCAGCAAATCTTGCAGCCGTCCGAGCACCGTACGCCACACCAGCAACCGCCGCATCCTCAAGACCACAGTGATCCATAATGCCGACCAGGTCATCGGCGTACCTCGTGAACGTAAATGAATCCTCGTCACCCCAGCCACTTCTGCCGGTACCGCGAATATCGAACCGCAAGACCCGCGCGAATGTGAGCAACTGATCGAGAATTAATTCCCAGCAGGTCAGGTTGTGGCTCGCCATATTGACCAGCGCGAGCGCAGGTTTATCGGGTTCACCCGAAAGATCGTAGTGAAGTGACACACCGTCGATATCAACAAATCCTCGGACGTCGTCATAGGGTGTAGTCATGAGACACCGATCCCTGCGGCTTGCTTTTGGTCCCTCACCATAACAGATATGCTGTTGACACATCCGCGATGACACGAACTACAGCATGAGCAAAATTGACCGCGTCACCATTCAGACGTATGAATACACGCTCGATGACTTTGGCCCCGGCATTGGTGTCTACCAGCCTGGCGGTAAGCTGACCCTGACAAAGTTCCTGCTTACCATTGATACCGATGATGGCCTCTCGGGGTGCTACGCTCCTCACTTCGGTGCAACACCACATGCAAGAGTACAGGTTCAGGAGATGGCCAGAAGTCTCATCGGGATCGACCCTGAACAGCGCGAACGCATTTTCGAGCGACTGAAGCTCAGCCATCGTCACTATGATAAGACTGGCATCGCAATCATTGATACCGCACTCTGGGATCTTGCTGGAAAGAAGTACGGCATCCCCATTTCACAGCTACTCGGTGGATTTCGAACTCGACTGCCCGTCTATGCAAGCACCACGTCCGGGCAGCGGTCACCGGGTGGTCTGGATAGTGTTGCACGCTATGCGGAATTCGCTGCCACGTGTCAGGAGGCAGGGATCGGTGCATTTAAAATTCATAGTTTCTTCGACGGCAATCCCCGTACCGAAATCGACATCATGACCGCCGTTCGCGAGAGCGTCGGCACTGATATGAAACTGATGACAGACCCTGCTTCTTCACTGAAGTCATTTGTAGACGCGGTTGAGGTGGGCAAAGCCTGTGACGATCTGGGATTCTTCTGGTACGAAGATCCCTATCGAGATGCGTCATCTAGTGCTGCTGCCCACAAGCGACTGCGGGACTTCATTAAAACACCCATGCTTATTGCCGAACATATCCGAGGATTCGAACAGAAGGCTGACTTTGTCCTGGCCGGTGGTACCGACATCATGCACATTGACCCCGAGCTTGATGGTGGAATCACAGGCACCATGAAACTGGCACACTTCTGTGACGCTATCGGGATGGAAGTGCAGCTGCACACGGCAGGACCCATGCATCGACATTGCATGGCAGCGATCCAGAACACATTATTTTATGAACTTGCCCTGGTCGGACCAGACAACACTCAGAATGGCATGCAGCCGCCTATCTATACCGATGGCTACGGCGATACTTTGAGTGACGTCGATGCTGATGGCTGTGTTTCAGTCCCTACAGGTCCTGGCCTGGGCGTGAGCTACGATCTCGAAAGAATCAATGACGGTGAACTGGACAGGGTTGAGTTTCGATAGACCAACGCGTTTTGTGAGGGGCACATAAAAGCGCCACTTCAATGAAGGACATTCCAACAAGGGACATGACATGAGCCTGGACGTTTACACGGGTGCGACCCCCAACGGCTGGAAGATCAGCATCATGATCGAGGAACTGATTGATGCTGGCGTCGAACTGCCGCCTGTAAATTGGCACACAGTCAAGCTGAACGGCCAGCAATTCACGCCTGAATACATGGCGATCAACCCCAACCAGAAGCTGCCAACCATCGTGCACGACGGCAGACCCATCATGGAGAGTTGCGCAATCCTGCAATACTTGGGGGAAACGTTTCCAACTTCCCTCATGCCTCTGGATGAAGGACGTTGGGATGTTGTCCAGTGGCTCTACTGGCAGGCAGCAAACATCGGACCTGTGTTTGGCAACAAGCTGAGTTACACCCGCTATATTAATGATGCCACGGACGAGCAGAAGGCCCACCCGTTGGCCCGATTCATGGCGGAAGCACTACGACTTGTGGCAGTACTCGATGCACAATTGGCGGAACACGACTACATCTGTGGCGAAGACTATACCGTTGCGGATATTGCAACATGGTGCTGGATACGATCCTATAAGTGGTCAAAGGTAGACATCACGACAAAGCCAAGAGTCGTTGACTGGGTCCATCGTGTCCGGGCACGACCTGGCGTCGAGCGCGGCATCAGTTTTGGTGTACCAAAAGATGAAATCGACAAATTCAGTAAAGAGAGACGAAAGCAGTACCAACAGAACGGAGGCGGCATTGCTTCCAACAGTTCACTGCGATCAGACCTGTAACCGCAAACAATCTGGAGACACCATGTCTGATGTCATCACGAGCGACCTGACTGCATTTGATGGACCCACAGTCGTCGGGGACCTCAATAGACTCCTAAGGCTTCGCACCACACCGATTGGCATGAAGCTCTTCGCGACAAAAGAAGAAATGGAGGCCATCCCTCGGATTCGAAGGCCCACCGACGTCCATACGACCGATCAGATTGTTGGTCAGGCATCCCGCAACGGCTGGACGGTGGGCATCACTGTCGACGATCTGGTAGGTGCTCAATGTTCGACCGTCATTGGGCTGACGCCGCGATCCGATGAGTGGCTCTCTGGAGACCAAATGGCAGGCGTCTGGTACGCCACCGAGGAAGATGCAGCTGCCCACCAGGCGTCAATGGATGTTGCGCAAGCGGGCACCTACCAGGCTATGGTCGTCAGTCCGCTAGCCAGCGGACGACTAAACCCGCCAGATATCTGTCTGATCTATGCCACGCCTGCTCAGATGATCCTGTTCATCAATGGTCTTCAGTGGACTGGCTACAAGAAACTTGAATGGGGGTGTGTCGGTGAATCTGCCTGTGCAGACTCCTGGGGGCGCGCGCTCGCGACGGGAGAACCCAGTCTGTCAATTCCATGTTTTGCCGAGCGACGTTACGGTGGCGTGATGGAGGATGAATTGTTGATGGCTATCCCTCCTCACTTCCTGCCGAAGATAATTAGAGGATTAGACGCACTATCCGGCAATGGACTACGTTATCCGATCCCGCAGTACGGCGTAAATAACGACGTACGCGCCGGAATGGGCGTCAGCTATTGACAGCAGTTAACCCCAGCGATGCACGAGTCTGATTGATAGTGGCTGCCGCCCAGGTTGGTTCATCCGGGCAACGCAGAACCAATCGTAGTTCAGCGCGCGCTTCCCGCGTCCGACCCAGACGGGTTAACGCACGCACACGCCACAACGCAAGTAGTGGTGTCATGCCCTGATCATCACAATGATTGATTGGTATGTTCGCACTACGTCGGAAGCGATCTACCAAAGTCATAATGTCATCGTGCCTGCCCATTTTTTCCATCGCCCAAATCGCGCGAAGATAGAATCGGGCGTTAGAAGGGTATCGCTCCACAAGAAACATGATTTGTTCCAGACCCGCTTCATGATCATTCTCCTGATCAGTCAGGATGTCACCATATGGGTAGCGGGCACCGTGACCAAAGATGTGATCTGATAGTGCCGTTTCTTTGACTAGGGCCAACCCTTCCACTGCGTTGCCACGAGGGATGAACCACAAGACCTGTCCAAGTGCTCGCACAAAGGGCGGCAGATTGTCCGTGAAATAAAGCAGAAGCCCATAGTTCATCTTCGCACCTTGAAGCGTCGGCTCCAGCTCGAGCGCACGTTTGTGCGAAGTCATCGCACGCGTCGTGGTGGTAATGGCGCGCAAGTATCGCCCACGAACAGCATGAAGGTAACTGAGAGATACGTTCGAAGATCCACAGAAATGATGAGCCAGCGCATCATCTTCGTCACGCAGCAGACGGGCTTCGCAACCCATTAGGATTCGATCCGCAGTCTCCATGATTTCATCGTCGAGCGCGGTATAACGATCATCCCAGGACAGCCGCGTAGTCAATGCATTAAGGTAGGCAACGAGCGTCGCCAAATCGGGAACTGCTTCCGCGACCGCACGTCGACCCAGTGCCAATGCACCACTCGTATCGCCTCTCAGCAAACGAAACTGGATGTCGTAGGCAACACTCCCCGCTTCCGGGAAATCAACAGGGGCCTCATTGTTCTCAGCCAATGTGGGCGATGCATTCAGTAGCAAGACAAGCACGACGCTCCAAGCGATAGACGCAAGCTCTTTCATGACGTCGGGCAAAATGACCTATTGGTTTGAAGTGAAATTCAGCGAACAGATGATTGGGCAAACGTCACGGATGATGTCGACGCATGTTGAGAGGACGACGTCTGCACTAGCCGAGCCTGCGCTCCGGGTGTTTGACAGTTGGGGCACCCTTGGGGGGTTTACGCGTCTTGGCGTGACATAGACGTTTAACATCCTTTCGTTCGCGGATGGTCAATCTATTGTCCGTCTCGGCAATTGTGTAGTTTTTCGCAGACATGGTCTTGTCAACCATGGGAAGCACCCATGACGGAGTTACCGCATTCAATATGGCGACACGGTCTTCGCCACTGACATTCAGTTCGTCACAGGCTCGATGCCAGGTTCGCGAGTCGTAGACGAGCGCTGAACCACTCGGCGCAGTCATTTGTTCGACATCCTTATGAACACCTTTGCCCATACGGGTGCCGCCAGTATTAAATTCTTCCGTTGGCCATTGCCGCAATGCAAAGGAATCCGGCAGGTATTGTGTTGCCGCGTTATCCGCCCGAAACTCATCGACGCAAATGTTGTACTGCACGCCGAGAGGCTGATCATCACCCCAACGTTCTCGTTCCAGAACACCCGGATGATATGGATAATCCGTATGCCACCCCAGCGGAGGGAATTTACCCAGAAGCTCTTTCGCAGGTCGCATGCATGTGACGCTAGGGGGATGGCAAAAGTGGATCGCGTTGGTACCAAGGTAGGTTTGCATCAGCCACAATGCAACAGGGTGCGTAACGACCCGTGCAACATCAACGCTCCACGTGACACCGTCTCCGACACCAAGCCGACCGTCATTCTTCTGCTCGTTGCGGGCAATGCGACTCGCAACATCACCCTTCAGACGCAACACTTCATCACTCGTCATGAGGTTATCGAGAATCGTAAATCCTTCCTCTCTCAGCTCGGTAAGGTACTCGGAAGGAAATCTTACTGGCCCCGGACGCATGAACAACGTCGCACCTTCGATATCCGTTGTGGTCACTGCACCCGTTTCACCATCGGTGGTCTGTCGTAAGACCGTTCCATAAACAGCATTGTGCAATCCACCGGGATGTTGTTGCCAGATGGCCGCATCATTCGCTGTCAAAAGATAACGGCCATCACCATGCAGGGACTCGCCTGCGCTATTGGAGAGTAAGTAAGTGTTCATGGGAAACAGTATACTGGCAGTAGGGAGTTTCAGGCAGGGTTTTACGTCCAGCCTCCGTAAAGTAGTGGTACCAACGCGAGCGCACCTTTCCAGCTTTAGTCATGCCATCAAAGCTCGCTTCTAGCACGAGATCATCACTTGCCAACACCGATGTCACCATGCGCTAAGGCATCATATACACCGGTACTTTGATGCGACCTCTTGAAGACGAGTCTTTACCTCGCCCCTGGATACTTACGGAGAAGTAGAAAAATCGATCGTTTAGCAAATATTGCGCAAAGGGCCCACCAAAGTTGGTTTTGACTTGATTCACCGTCATTCGGAGTTCAAATACCAGATCAGAACCATCTGTATTGACCGCAAACTCACGCACCGCTTGATCTGCCTTACCTTTCTGGGGGGCATAGACAGAATTGTGTGGAGGCGCAAGTACCCTGAGCCTAACCGCAACAGAGTCAGTCATTGATCCAGAATAGGTCCATCTGCTCTCCACCCACATTCGTTCACCGATATGGGATCCATGCGGTATTGTTGACCGCCTTTGAGCCCTGTGATTAATTCACCTGACCCTGAAAGGATGCCGCGAGGAACACGATGAGCTACATTCAGATCACACCTATGCCAGATAAGGTCTTCGGTGCCACCGTCACCGGGGTCAAACTGGCGGAACTGACCGATGACTCCTTCACCAAGATTCACCAGGCGTTCCTGGCGTATGGCTTCCTCCTTTTTCCAGGGCAATTCCTGAGCGATACCGAGAACATTGCTTTCGGTGAGCGGTTTGGAGAACTGGAGTTTGGGGCCAATCCCATGTCCAACCAGCATCGGCACCGCGATGGTTCCTACGGCCAGGTCTTCGATGTCGATACCCAGCGAATGCGCACGAATGTTGGTAACGAAGCGTGGCACACAGACTCCACCTACAAACCACTGTCTAGCAAATGCGCGATGTTGTCCGCTGTGACCGTACCAAAGAAAGGCGGCGAAACCGCGCTGGCCGATCAGCGCGCTGCCTACGAAGCCCTGGACCAGGCCACGCAAGACCGTATCGCAAATCTATCTGCATACCACTCCACGGAATTCTCACAGGCGAACGATCTCGGCGACTTTCCACCCCGTGAAACAGACTCCATCTATCATGGTGAAGCATACCTTCGACCAATGGTCAAAATGCATCCGGAAACCGGCCGGCCGAATCTGTTTGTTGGCCGGCATGCTTTTGGCATTCCCGGGCTTGAGCGATCCGAAAGCCGCGCCTTGTTGAAACAGCTGATCGATTTTGTCGTCTCAGACGAGTCGCGTGTGTATACCCACCCGTGGACCGAGGGCGACACGTTGCTCTGGGATAATCGTTACGTGCTGCATCGGGCTATGCCTTACAACTACTCAGAGCCGAGAGTTTTGATTGGTACCCGTATCGCCGGAGACCACGAAACAGAACTGGCATACTATCCTTCAGACCCTGCGGCACAAGCTGGCAGGGAGGCACTCGATACAGAACTTTCGATCCTGCGCAATGAAACTGTCGACAGGCGGTATGGTGCGACAACCGCGGAGCGAGTCATCTGATGCGTAACCTCGCCCCTTACCCCTATAAGGACCTGGATACAGAAGACTGGTGGCATCCTGAGATCCCTGCGGGTGATCCTGAGACAGATTGCATTCTCTCTCAGGAACAGGTTGAACAGTGTCGTGTCAATGGCTTCCTGGTCTTGGCTCAGTTGTGGCCTGAGAAACTTATCGAAAGAGCCGCTACGGAAGCACGACAACGTCATCCTCGTGAACACGTCGTTGAGAATAACGGCGGCTTCAGTGCCATGCCCTGGGTGCACCACGACAAACACGCGGATTCAAACACGGGTTCAGCAGATGCGGCGCTCAACCACATGACTATTCATCGCAACGCGCTGAAAGCGGTCGCCCAGGTCATGGGTGTCACACCGATGGAATTGCGTCTAAGCCAGTCGCACGTAATCGCAAAATACGGCAGAGAAGTTCCGGACCCCCACGATCCGAGCAGGACCATCATGGCTGAGGATCAGGACATACACGTTGACTACGGTAACAATACGCTGGTCGTACCACCGCATACCTCAAGACCGGATGGCATCGCCTGTCTCTGTTACTACAGCGAGGTCGACGAATGCGCTGGTGCAACACACTTTGCCCTGCCAACACCTGGTGAACTCACCTCCTATTCACCTGAACAATTCAATGCACCGAACTTTGTCTTCGGTACCCGAAACGGGTCAGCCGCTACAGACCAGGGACCACGTTCGGAAGCCAATACGCGAAGGCTCTATGCTGAAGAAAAACCTATTTGTTACGCGCCTGGAACCTGTATCATCTATGGTCTGAACGCGTGGCATCGAGGGACCCCGGTGAATCCGGACCAGATTCGATATACACATCATCACGTATGGCGTCATCGGGAGGCAGAGTGGGTTAGCTGGCAATCACTGGCGCCGAGAATGTCAGCGATGCCATCGCTCTATTTGTCTGGATTGTCTGTCCTTCAACGCACAGTCCTCGGTTTTCCTGCACCAGGAGATCGATATTGGACAGCCGATACACTTGATGCCGTGGGTCAGCGCTATCCGGAAATGGACATGTCGCCCTACCGTTCTGCCGCGGTTCTCAGCCACGACCACTGGTAAGCAAGTGAATCGCGTCTGGCGTCGTCGCGACAAACAGGATCGTCTACTCCACGCAAGGAGGACAAGTCCCGATCCCATTAACGCCATGATAGGTGGTTCCCATACAACACGTTCGTGAGTCCGCAGGATCGGTGACTCAAGTTCCAACGTTATAGCCCTCGCGATATCAATTTGGGCCGGAACGACACTCGAAGCCGGTCCCTCCCCCGCGGCTTCACCCATGAGCACCACCACCAGAAGAGAACCTGAGAGGGCCGTGGAGAGCCAACGAATATCGCGACCTAGGCGATCAGTGCGGTTATCATGTTCTCGGTCAGACATATCCAAGCGGCGCAATCTACCCGTATGTTTTGAATCTGCGGTAAGGGGTCTGTGAGTACGCTGTAAGTTTTGAGCCAATATAGGGTGCTTGCCTCAAAAGGAGGGTTTCGTTACTTTTCCCAATTGCCCAGACCACACCAGAGGTCAAATGACCGATTCCTTTGACCAACACCCACCACGACTGTCTGAAGATGAAAAACAACGACTCTACCGCGACGGAATGGTCATCGTTCGTCATGCGATCCCACCGTCAATGACCCAGGCGGCGCTAGAAGTGATCAACGCCAACCCTGAGAACAAGGGCTTCACCAATAACAGCCATACGAGCACCATCGATCTGTACACAGAGTCAATCCTTCCCGAATTGATTGATGAGGTGATGGGTCCGCACACCCGTCCCATTACCGGCTTTGTGGCCTTGACCCCGCCGGGTGTCAGCGACGCGGTTGTTGGTAATCACTTCGATGAAAAAAAAGTGCCCAGACCTGCGACACATGTCGATGGCGGCTGGGCCGGATTAGCGCCTGTAAAGCGCAGCGAAATTGAAGCAGCCGGATTGGACCTTCATACCTGGGGCAGCGATGGCGACCCTCAATCAATGGGTCCTGCGGGCGGCGCACCACTATGGCAGGATCCGCATAGAACCGTCGCCATTGGCAGTTTCACAGCATTTGTCGGGGTCTGTTTGAATGACCAGATGCAACCCGGAAAGGGGCAATTCGCGTTTCGCCGAGGTGCACATGAAGCTGTTGAAGCATTTTTCAACATGCAACGACGCGAGGGTGGCCCTATCGGTGGCGGTGGCCCCGGCTGGCCAAGACTGGTACCTGTGGGTGAAGACAGTGCTATGGCAGGCATCATGCCCAAAGCTATGGAAGCCACCTACCCTGACACCCGTTTTGAACATGAGGACTGGCCCTGGCCAGAGCTAACGCCGGCGCTCATGGAGGAGGGAGACGCATTCATTACGTTACATGCACTACCACACACAGCAACACCCAACCTCAGTAGCGACTCACGTATCAACGTATACTATCGAGTGCGTCGAACTCGCGAGGAGAACCCGCATGAACAGAACCGAAAGATCGGCTGGGGAGTGTCGGATCATGCCGATCGCGCGTTGAATGGTGACTTCCTTGACTACCCTGACCACTACAATCCCTACCAGACCTCAGTAGACAAACTCTGCGATCACTGGAGTGAGTGGGACGGTATGGCCGACATCGTCGAAAAAGAGCGGTCAAAACACCGGTCCTGACATGACATCTCGACCGCACCCAGCTTTCACACCGTCGGTGACTAGATTGGCCAGATTGCTTGAAACATGATTGAATCAGCCGCTTTCTATGCGTACGGGATCGCATGACTCGACCCACCATCAAGATTATTCACACGTCCGATGTCCATTTGGACGGCAGGAATCGCGCACCCGAATCCGATGGTTTCCGAAACGTCGCTGAAAGGGCATTTTGTTCAGTCGTGGATCTGGTCGTTTCAGAATCGGCAGATCTGTTTCTCATTGCGGGCGACCTATTCGATTCCAATCGAATGTGTGAAGCAGACTTCGAGTTCGTCTATGAGCAGTTGTCCCGTACCAATTGTCCGGTCGTAATGATTCCTGGCAACCACGATGTCAACAATGAAGCGTCTGTATGGACTCGCATGCAATTGGATAGAGCTGGTCCGGACATCCATCCGATTACCGACGCGACTGGTGAGTTGATTGACTTGCCCAAACTCAGAACGACAATCTGGGGTCGCAGCATGGCTGAACATGCCCCTGACAATATCCCCATGGAGGGCGTCAGCACCGGCCCGGAAGATTACTGGCATATCGGTATGGCTCACGGCGACGTCCTGAGAGACCGCGCATCAGGATGCTCGTCCCCGATCACTCACGAAGAAATCGAGACTTCTGATCTGGACTATCTAGCCCTTGGGCATGTACATGTCTGGCGACAGCATGATCATGGCCGGACCCGCGCCTGCTACCCGGGATCACCTGTTGCAGAATTTGCGACCATCGCCGGTGGGTATGCCGCAGTGATCTCTCTTGTCGACGGAGAGCCCGCTGATATTAGGAAACACAAGATCAGTGAACGGAAAGATACGCATCACTTCATGATGTGATACTCACATCGCCTTGCCTGACTCAGAAGACGACGCGGCGTGAATGGGATCGATCCAGCGAAGCTTCTCTGGTGGTTCAACCACTGGAATATCCAGATTAACGACCACCGCCTCCTGATCGCTACGCACCAGCAAACATTCCAAAGGTTCGTCGTCGCTGGCGTTGATTTCCTGGTGAGGCACAAACGGCGGCACAAAAATGAAGTCCCCGGGGCCTGCCTCCGCCACGTACTCTAACGTTTCACCCCAGCGCATTCTTGCACGCCCACTGATGATGTAGATGACACTCTCCAGTTCACCATGATGATGTGCGCCTGTTTTCGCGGATGGGTGTATGGAAACAGTACCCGCCCAAAGCTTCTGCGCACCAGCAGTCGCGAAATTGATAGCAGCGGCGCGGCTCATCCCCCGCGTCTGCGGGGTATTGGTGTCCAGATGCTCACCGCTCACAACTCGTACACCGTTGGTTTGCCAATTCTCGCTCGCCATATCTTCTGACCCCATGCATCAAGCCTGTCATATTAGCATTGGTCTTGAGTACACTCCGTGCTTCAGCGACATTGAGGGGACCTCATGACTGGCACACTTTCCGGTATTCGAATCATCGATCTCACCAACGTGTACTCTGGGCCCATTGCCGCTTCGATTCTTGGTGACCAGGGAGCAGACGTCATCAAGATCGAAGCTCCCAGCGGGGACATGCAACGCGGTCCTTTTCGGTACGTTCGCAATGGCCTAGACGGACAGTTCGCCATGAACAATCGCAACAAACGATCAATTGTCGTAAACCTGAATCACGACCAAGGAAAGAAGGTGCTATGGTCGCTCCTCCGTGACGCCGATGTTCTGATGGAAAACTACCGCCCGGATGTAATGTCAAAATTTGGCTTCAGTTTTGATGCGGTCCACAAGATCAATCCGAAACTCGTTTATGCCTCCATCAATGGATTTGGTAGTGAGGGACCCTACGCCGGGCAACGAGTATACGACGCAGTCATCCAGGCTGTATCAGGGATTGCAACCCTTCAGACAGACAAGGAATCCGGTCGACCACAGATGATTAACTCTCTCATCTGCGACAAGCTGACTTCGCTGACCGCAGCCCAGTCGATCTGTTCAGCACTATTGGCTCGAGAACGCCAGGGAATCGGACAACATGTCCAGATCGCGATGATTGACGCAGCTCTGTACTTTATGTGGCCGGATGGCATGGGCAACGAGCACTTTCTTCCTGACCCTGAACTGGGAGAGGTTGCGAGACTCCCGGATGGTGATCACTCTCATATGCTCAAGGAAACGAGCGATGGCTACCTCGCAACAATGCCGGTCCAACCCAGGGAGATTGCAGCGCTTGTTAAAGCGATGGGCATTGATGACGCACTCGATGACGACGGCAGGTTAAGGCCACCCGATCAGCGGTCGCACCTGAACCTTGGTGAACTTATCAATGAGGGATTCAAATCGATGACGACTGATGAAGCTTGCCGTGTACTCGAAGAACACCAGGTGCCTTTCGGTAGAATCGATTCGCGGGATCAGGTCCTGAGTAATCCACAGATTCAGGCCATGGGATCCATCTTGAAGTTTGAGCATCCTCAGGGCGGTGCTATGCAACAGCCACGGCCGCCGGCACAATTCAGCGAAACCCCTGCCGGGATCCGTCGATGTTCACCGCGGCTTGGCGAGCATACGAGTGAGATTCTCAAGGAGGCCGGTTTGTCAGACGAAGACATTTCGAACTTGAAGGAGAGTGGTGCGGTCGCTTGATCACAGACACGCATCACTAGGCCCAACCGACCCACGAACTTTGTTGAAGAACATCGACGCAAAGGATGACCTCATGAGCTACGTCGCAAACAAACCTATCGAGACCTGGATCGGGCAGGAAACACCGGAGGAAGTTCTGGAGCCTGATCTGACCATCATCGATCCTCACCATCATCTGTGGGACCTACGAGGCGCCACCATTGAACCTCATGCCAGCTTCGAACAGAAAGTCTACCTGTGCGAAGAAATCATGCGAGATCTTAACGATGGCGGGCACAACGTCGTTCAGACTGTTTTCGCGCAATGTGGTGCGTTCTATCGCGCCGACGGACCCGAGGAAATGAAGTGCGTGGGCGAAACCGAGTTTGTTCAAGGCATTGTGGCGATGAGCCGTTCCGGACTCTACGGAGAAACCCGACTGTGTACCGGCATCTTTGGTACCGCAGACCTCCGCATGGGTAAAGATGTCGAAGCGGTACTCCGCGCGCACCAACACGCGTCGGAAAACTTCAGAGGTATTCGCAGCATATTCCCTTCTGACCTCAACAATACGTTTCTGGAGGGCTATGCGGTCCTCTCTGATCTTGGCCTCAGCTACGACAACTACTCGCCAGACTTCGAACGCCTTCCTGTCCTCGCAAAACTCGCAGCAACTCAACCGGATGTGCCGGTGATCGTCAATCACCTCGGTGGCCAGATTGACCCAAGATCCGACGATTCATCTAAGGTGCGATGGCGTGAATGTATCACAGCGATCGCAGATGCACCCAATGCCGTAATGAAGGTTGGTGGTGCACAACAGCGCGTTGGACCGTGGGAACCACCTTTCCACATGCATGCACGCAACACGCCGATAGGTTCCGAGGCGCTGTGCGAACTGCTTTTCCCGTACTATGAACACGCAATCGGGGCTTTTGGCCCAGAAAGGTGCATGTTTGAGAGCAACTTTCCCGTTGACAAAGAATGTGTGAGTTATCGAACTCTATGGAACACATTCAAACGTATCGCGGCCAAACTGGGTCTGTCAGATTCTGAAAAAGCCATGATGTTCAGTGGTACTGCCGCCCGTGTATACAAACTACCAATGATCTAAGCAGGGAATGAATCAGAGAGTCTTCAGTTTTGGTGCCAGTACTGCCCAGGGTTATCGGGATGATGAGAAGGGTGGTTTTATTGTGCGGCTGGGTGAGAAACTGGCCGAGCATAGTCTCGGGCATATAGAGAATCTCGGAGTCGGCGGCCATACATCGGACCAGATGGCGGCCCGTGCTGCGGAAGTCGCGAGCGACGCAGATCCTTCAGACATCGCCATTGTCAGCCTCGGCATCAATGACGTTGCCCGCTCACCGGACCGTTCTCCAGATAAGCGAGTGCCCTTGAATAGGCATCGAGAGAACGTTGAACGTTTACTGGACGCTCTTCGGGCGCGCTGTTGCGTCCTCTACTTCACCCAATATCCTGTTGACTATGCCAAACATGGGCTGGATCCTACAGTGGTCACTCAGTATGTCGAAGCTGGTCATGCAGTTGCACGTGCCCTGGGCATCATGGTCGTCGACATACACAATATGATCAACGAAGTCCTGTACCAACGATATATTCATGAAGACGGAATGCATTTCAACGCTGCGGGTCACGACTTTATCGCCGAACAGTTGTGGCCACCTTTGACGGAGATGATGGGTATCAACAGCACCTCGGGCTAGTCCGTCAACAGTGTGCCTCTGATCGCATCGAAGGTGGCCTCCGAAACGCCGATGCTCTTAAGGTACTCAATCGGTCCGCCATGGTCCCGTTTCAACCCATTCAGAAAAACAGTCATGGCATTGTTTGGCACTCCCGTCGCCTTAACCAACGCCTCCCGTGACATATCCGGTGGCAATCCAAAACTCGCTTCGACGAAATCAACCTGTCTGGGAACATCGCGGTTGGTGAGTAGATAGTCAGCGATGATGACTTCTTCTGAAACACCCAGAATCGACAGTACAAACGCCGTTGTGATCCCGGTCCTGTCCTTCCCAGCTGTACAGTGAATCAGCAACGGTTGCTCGTCGGCTGACGCGACAATGTCCAGATAACCAATCCACGGACTTGGATCGAAGGAGAGATAGCCGAGATACCTTTCACCGGAAATACCGGTAGCGCCAACAAGATTATTGAGTACCTCAGAACCACCATCCGGAATGACCGGGTGGCGGACGTAACGCACGCCAATTTCGACGAGCGGACCGACACCCTGGTCATCGATTTCGTCGGATCGGCGAAGATCGATCTGGGTTCGGATTCCTTTTTCCGCGACCAGCGACAGATCCGCCTTCGTCATTCGATCCTGTCTACCAGCGCGAAAATACCGACCCCATCTGAGTGTTCGACCGTCTTCCGTTGGATAACCTCCGATATCACGAAAATTGAAACAACCTTCAAACGGAGAGTGCCTTTTCTCAAAGTCGAGTTCCATGGTCACCATTGCCCGGCGAAGCGAGACCCTATTATAACAACTTTGGCCTCTCGAAAACCCAAACTCAGGCCGCCGACAAACAGAAGCTCGATCGATGGATGAGTGTTAAGGCAACTGTCGTTCGAGAGACTGATCGTTCCTACCTGCGGGCGGTATGCCACTCGGTATTCCCGGATCATGCAATATTTCCTCTAATAGACGAGTAGAATTGAGGGCCGGACGCGCCAACTTAGATCAACCCGAGTAGTGCATCACGGTGCACCATGTACCGAGAATTGGAGTGAACAGATGGAAGAACCTGACCTCATAGACCTGGATGATATTTCCCGAGACAACGTACTCATAAAAAAAATGATCAGTGAGGCCCTGCCGTTCACACGTGAACAATACATCGTGATGTTCTACGAGGATGAAGGCATACCTTCCCCATGGACCGATGTTCACGAAGACAGATTGCCACCCGTCTTTCGGGACACACAATCCAAGCAGGTCAGGGAAGCCATCGCCAACCTGGGAGAAGCCATCGGCGTGACCTACACCGGCGAAATCCCTCGATGAATTGACACCTGAGTGACCTGGCCATGGATTGCACCGTCACCTCATCGTTCTTGGAGCGAGCAAGACCGGTGACCTGACAAGGCCTAGTCGTCTAGCTCTCCGGGAGACCTGACAAAAGGACCTTCGAGTTCCTGCTTGGACAGGCCGATCACCGCACGATAACCGTGGTGCTCTTCTTCAATATGCAATGTTCGCTCAGGAATCACAAAACGCGTCCCCGCAACACACTCATGAACTTCGTTCGTCGCCGGATCCTGAAAACGGAACTTTCCGCTTGTGATGTACGCACGAATACTCACGTCGTGCCAATGGATCGGCGTACCGCCACTTGCGGGTGCATCAAAGACCGAGCTGTAGTAGCCATGTTCTTCGATCTCTTTCAGCGCGTCTTCATCTGTTTCGAAATACTGATGATCTACGGAGACACCCATGTTGATCTCTCTTCTAGGGGTTGGAAGCAGTCTATCACTACCTGAAGACGCGGACCTGGATCGTTGTCACCCGTTAACGCTGAATGCCTATCACTATTTTGGAACCGCACTGCTCTGAGCGGTCTACTCTGACCAGATACAAGCAGCAACCTGGCTACTTGATCATGGCGCTGACCCAGATCTGGTCCATGATTTCGGCGGCGCTGGACACGGCATACAGGCTGTAGCCATGTATCTGTCGGCACAACATGGTGTGCTCAATTGCCTGCGACCCCGGTTAGAACGCGGCGAGGATACCAGCATCATGGATGGCGCACACGATGGTACACCCGAAGACTGGTACTACTTAAGTGACATACCAGACGCGGTCGCCATTTTGCATGACGCAAAGTAATGCTCATTGGTAATAGTGGGCTGCGTCAAGGCCGACCCACCATCACAAGGTATCGAGCCCAAAATAGCGTTTTGGATGCAGTACTCCTATAGTACGCAGCCCAAATCACAAGCGGCTGAAGAGCATGTCATCACAAACAGACGACCTGCGAATCGCAGAAGTCAAGGAACTCACGGCACCTGAAACGTTGATTGACGCAATTCCGGTCTCAGATACCGCTGGTAACACGGTCAGCAGTGCTCGTCACGCCATCCATAACATCCTGTCGGGTGAGGACGATCGTCTGCTGGTCGTCGTAGGCCCTTGTTCCATTCACGATGTCAGTGCTGCCAGGGAATACGCCGAGCGGCTGACCACCATCAAGGACCAACTCGACAACGATCTGTTTATTGTCATGCGTGTCTATTTCGAAAAGCCACGCACAACCGTTGGCTGGAAAGGTTTGATCAATGACCCCGATCTGAACGACACCTTTCAAATCAACAAAGGACTCACGATGGCAAGGCAGCTTCTGCTGGACCTCGGCGAGATGGGTATACCCACCGGAACGGAGTACTTGGATCTGATTAGTCCCCAGTATATCGCTGACCTGATATCCTGGGGGGCGGTCGGCGCCCGAACAACAGAAAGCCAGACCCATCGAGAACTTGCGTCCGGCCTCTCCTGCCCGGTGGGATTTAAAAATGCGACGGATGGTTCCATCCAGATCGCCATTGATGCCATCGGTTCTGCCTCAAGACCTCACCATTTCCTGTCGGTGACCAAGGCCGGAAACTCAGCCATTTTCAGGACAGCCGGTAACGAGGACTGTCACATCATTCTAAGAGGTGGCAGTCATCCAAACTACGACATGTTCTCGGTTCAAGATGCGTCTGAGATGTTGGGCAACGCGGGACTTCCTGCACGCATAATGATTGACGCCAGTCACGCCAATTCGCGCAAAATACCCGCTCGCCAGGTAGACGTCGCGGGCGACATCGCGACGCAGGTGGCTCGTGGCTCACGCAGCATCTTTGGAATCATGCTGGAGAGCCATCTGGTTGAAGGTCGACAGGATGTGGTCGAAGGTGTGGAACTGACGCACGGTCAGAGTATTACCGATCCGTGTATTGGCTGGGAAGAAACGGAGTCAGTGTTGGCCAGGCTCGCCGAAGCATCCGGACAACGTCGCTCGTGACCAGTGTTCCAGGTTCAAGCTGGTCCAGGACCTCTCCCAAGGAGGCAGGTTTCAACCCCGGAGCCTTCGAAGATGCTCTCGAGCTCGCCTCTGCATCAGAAATTGGAATCGGTTCTGATCTCACCAGCATGATGCCTGATGGCACACGCCATCCAAGCAATCGGCCACTCGGACCAGTAAAGTCTCGCGGCAGTACATCCGGTGTTGTTGTCTTTCAGGGACAGATCGTAGGGGAATATGGCGATATTCATCGCCCCGAAGTCACATTCAGCTGCTCCAAGAGTTACCTCTCAGCGTTGTGTGGCATCGCAGTAACAGATGGCCTGATCGACTCATTGGACGAAAGAGTCGGCGACAGAATACGTGATGGAGGATTCGACTCCCCGCAAAACAACCAGATCACCTGGCGCCACCTGTTCGAACAAACGAGTGAATGGGATGGAGAACTGTTCGGCATTCCGGATTGGATTGACCGTGGTCGACAAGTGGCAGACGCAAAGGCTCGCCTCGAGTCAACCGTTGGCGGTTCCGCTGAGGAGGTGGTCGATTATCGTCCACTCACCCAACCCGGCACATTCTGGGAATACAACGATGTAAGGGTTAATCGCGCTTCACTAGCGCTCCTTCAACTGTTCCGCGAACCCCTGCCGCAAGTTCTAAAGCGACGTATCATGGATCCGATCGGTACCTCAAATACCTGGTCCTGGCATGGATACCAGACATCCTGGGTCGAAATTGATGGACGAGACATTGAATCGGTTTCGGGTGGTGCGCACTGGGGTGGCGGGATCTGGATCAGCACACTGGATCACGCTCGATTCGGACTGCTGTATCAGAACAACGGCAGCTGGGGTGGCGCAACACTGCTCCCCGAAAGCTGGACTCGGGCGACCAGAACACCCTGTCAACTCAATCCGGATTACGGTTTGATGTTTTGGCTCAACACGCGACATCACCTGTCCGACGTAGCAGGAACCGACGCATTCGCTGCGATGGGCGCAGGCGGCAACGTTGTATTCATATGGCCTGAAGCCGAACTGACCATTGTGTTACGTTGGTGTGCTTCCACCAAAGGGGTCATCGACTCAATACTGAAGGCACGTATCGGCAGTTGATACGGATAGTTCGGTGGTGGGTTCCAGCCGAATTATCACTATCGACGCCATCTAATGCCTTTTATAGCGCGTTCCCTCACCATAGTAACGATCGTGCCAGATACCCTCTGCCCGTTCTCCTCTCAGTGGCAGACGCCAACTTTTGACAGATGCCCCTGGTAGAAACAGACGGTATAGACCTCGTCGCTGATCAATCGTGTTATGAACGTAGGCTTCAGCCGCATCTTCCCGAATGTAACCGCTGGCGATATCACGATACAGGTTTCGCCAAAGATCATCGTCACCGATGTCATGCACCAATTCCACCCTGCCATCAGCGAGTATTTTGCGATAAAGATGCGCCTCTTCGTCGATACAGAGAGACACCCTGGGATCTCGAAGCAAGCATCCAAACCACTCGGAACGCTCACGAGGTGTAAACCAAATCGAATCGTCCCGAAAAATAAACCAGATGGGTGTCACCAACGGACTACCATCTTCACGAACACAGGCAATACGCATCAACACCCCGCGGATGTTCAGGAACAGTTCCTGTTCCTGGCTGGTCAGTTTTGGCAAGTACTGTTCCCTTTCAGCTTCATGTCCCTTTACCTTTCGGTTCACATGGTCACGCGAATTGAAGATTACTTGGCCGCTTTCTTCCTATGGCCACGAGCGGCCGACGCGACGGATTTTTCTCCTGCTCTCGCACCCTTAATGGCAAGACTCGACTTCAATGCATCAGGTCAACAATCTTCTCGTCTGCTGGCTCCTAGGACATTTCACTCACTTCTTTGCCAACAACCTTCTACTTATTTAGTTCAGGACTTTTATAGAGACCATTCCAAAAGAAATTGATGCAGACGCAACTCGACGCATAGTCCGTCTCCTATACGGAAAGGTCGCCTGAGATTAGGGAATTGGCTGTCCTGACTCAAACCACCTGCCGTGAGAGGCGATCAGGCGGATACGTATGCCGGTGGGGGCACAAAGCTGAAACCTTCCGCCTCAAGCAGCTTCGCGAATCCAATGGTTTTGAGATCGCCGTACTCTGGCCCCATGATCTGAATACCAATAGGCAGGCCCTCACCTTTCGCGCCCGTTGGAACCACTGTCGACGGCAAGTAGGCACTGATAGCATGCCCTGCCCAGAAAACACCCTCGTTGTAGCCGCGGGTTTCGTTGTCCACCTGCAGTGTGCGCTCATGGAAAGGTCGGTGGTCGTGCTCGAATGCCGGTGTTGGCATCGTCGGCATCAGGACGACGTCGTACTGCTTGAAGAATTCATGCCAGGCCCAGCGTGCTTTGGTTCGAGTCTCATTGGCCATCGCGTAATCCCGATAGCTCGCCAGCTGCCGCCGTAATCCTCGGGCACGATCACTATCTGGATCAGATTCAGCTAGCCGTTGCTGCAGCGACTCGTACTCTTCCAAGGAATTACGTGATGCCATGACTGCCGTCAATAGCGCCTGGTAGTTATCGTGAATCTCAGTCACATCAAATTCGGGCCTTGCCTCCTCATCGACATACCCGCCGGCATCGCGGACTGCGAGTGCAATCATGCTGACCCGTTTTCTGGTTTCCTCATTGACAGGTGCCAATGTGTCGTTGAGCCAAACAGCTACTTTAACGTCACGAAGAGAGGCCCACGGACAGGGTACGAGAGAGAGTTGATAGCCTGCGGACATGATCTCGTCGGGCCCGGCCATAGCGAGTGTCGCCACCTCCAGATCAGCAGCGCTTCGTGCAAGAGGACCGATAACAGTGAGATCTGACTGCGCCAGAACACCCGGGGCTGCATGGCCACGTGGCGGCAACAATCCCCAGGTCGGTTTATGGCCAAACACACCGCAGAAGTGAGCCGGGTTACGAATCGAACCACCTATGTCTGAGCCACTCTCAAGCCCGGTCAGGCCAGCCGCCAGCGCCGCTGCAGATCCTCCTGAGGATCCCCCCGGCGCGCGGCTGTGATCCCACGGATTGTTCGTTGTGCCATAGATCTCGTTGTAGCTCTGCATGTCCGCAAGATTGAATGGGACGTTGGTTTTGCCAAAGATGTTTACACCCAGCGCTTTCAATCGTTGCACCGATAACGCATCGGTATCGCAGAGATTATCCTTCCAGACAGGATTTCCCCGGGTTGTGATCAATCCGGCCATGTCGTAGGACTCTTTGAGCGTCATCGGAAGACCATGCAGTAACCCCCAGGACTTTCCAGCCGCCAGATCACGGTCGGCTTGTCGAGCAGTTTCGATCGCTCGGTCAAAATCGTTGACGACGATCGCATTCAGATCAGGATTGAAGCGTTCAACACGATCGAGAAAATAGTCCAGCATTTCTGAGGCGGAGATCGAACGGTTTCTGATCTGTTCCGCAAGTTGTAAAGCAGATTGAAAGGCAAGTTCTGTCATCGAGATGAACCGTTGCTAAGTGACAGGTAGAGGAAACCACATGCAATCACTCAGGCCAACCCCCCTAGTCAGAACGGGGTAATCGGCTACATTTTCCTTGCGCGATACGATCTGGCCGTTGTTCCGGTCTGGGTCGGGACTGTCCTCGCCATCAACATCGCCAGTAACACAGCAGAGTTCCCCGGGGACACGCTCGCAGAGATCCTTGGCTCGCTGATCATATTCGTGACAGGTATTGGTGCATTTTTACTGCTGAGACAGTCTACGGGTTCTAACGCCACAGAAGGCGAGCCCATCTGACGACTCATTTTATTCGCGACATGTCAGGATTGTGTTCCAGTCCAGAACGAACATAGATGTGGACAGGGACATTCAGTAAGCTAAAACTCGCTCCTTACCGGATTAAGTTCTCTTCATGTCCGAAACGAAAGGTTCCAGCCCCACAGGAACTACTGATGATATAGGTGGCGAAATCGGCGGTCTGACACCGAAAAATGAAAGCAGTAAGGGCTTCTTCGGTCGGGTTCTTGCCACGCTCGGTCGGTTTCTAGGCGCGATTTCAGGCTATGTCCAGATTGGCGTCATTGCTGTGCTGTTGATCGTGACCTTCTACTTTACCCGCGCACCCACACAGGAAGACATAGAAGCGAGAAGTCCGGGGGTCGTGACGTCCTCAGTCACTGATGTCCAATTGGTATCCGTCGTGAGGCCACTTGCAACCGTATCGGTACCCAAAGTAAATGCTACAGGCACGGTCCTCGTTCGCTCCTACGTCACCTTGACATCTCAGGTGGGAGGCAGGGTGACCTACGTTGCGCCATCCATGAGGAGTGGTGGTGTGTTCGGGTCCGGTGAAGAACTGCTGCGCATTGATCGCCGTGATTTTGATCTAAATGTCCAGCAGACCGGGGCCGATTTCTCTTCTGCGCAAGCAACTCTGGAACTACGAGAAGCCGAACGAGACGTCGCTATCGATAATTATCATCTGCTGAACCCGGACGCTGACGTACCTACACTGGTCGCAAAGGAACCTCAAATCAGGCAAGCCAAAGCGCAACTAGCGTCTGCAAGGGCGCGGATGGATAGTGCATTGCTCGCGCTGAACAGGAGTCAATTCACTCTACCGTTCGATGGGCGAGTAACGGAATCAACCGTCGAGGTTGGACAATATTTGACACCTGGACAGGCCTTTGGCCGCGCGTTTGCAGAGAATGCGGTTGAAATCTCAGTACCCGTGACCGTCGATGAGCAGGGGCTGCTCGGTAATATTAAAGAACGTACTGGGCAGGTATTCGCTAATGGTTCAACGTATCCAGTTAGAATCGATCGCGTCGCCGCTGAACTCGATCAACAAACGCGATTTTCGCGTATCTACCTTCAATTTGTCGAAGATCGCATCATACCACCAGGGACATTTGTCGAAGTAGAGATCGAAGGTATGCCTCTCAGTGACACCTACCGACTCTCTGAGTCTGCGCGACAGATGAATGACACACTGTGGCTGGTTCGCAATGGTCAACTCGCGCTGTTTAAGCCGGAGCTTCTAGCTAGCACGCCGGACGGTCTGATCGTTCGTGCCTTCGACTATGGCGAGGGTATCATTCTTGGGACCATTCCAGGCGCTCGTGAAGGTCTCGAGGTCCAAATCAGCGAGCTTGATCTATGAGCAGCACCGACTACGGTGACATGAAAAATCCCCGAGGGATTATTGGCTATTTTGCTAGTAACTTGGTTGCCGCAAATCTGATCATGGGCCTGCTGTTGGTGGGCGGTCTGTTCACCGGTCTATCTCTCAACTCCCAGATTTTTCCTTCCGTGGATCCTGGGATTATCTCGGTCAGCGTGCCGTATCCAGGCGCGACGCCAACAGAGGTTGAGGAAGGCATTACACGGCGGGCGGAAGAAGCTGTATTTGGGATCGAAGGTGTTGAACGTGTTGTCTCAACCGCCAGCGAGAATTTTGGGTCACTGAATATCGAACTCAAGGATTTCGTGGACTCTAAAGAAGTACAGGACGATATAGAGGCTGCCATCGATCAGATCGCAGATTTCCCACCCGGCGATGCCGAAGCTGTCGATATCGTGCGCCTCAAACCTCGGAATGAAGCCATTACACTGGTCGTCTACTCAGACCTGTCGGAGGATTACCTTCGTCGGGGAGCGGAACATCTCGAACAAACTGTGCTAGATCTGCCAAGCGTGACCGATGTCAGCATGCTCGGTGCTCGAGGATATGAAATTGCCATTGAGGTCTCAGAAGATTCCTTGCGACAGTATGGCCTTACCATCGACCAGATCGCTGCCGCTGTTCGCAACTCATCGCTGAACTTGTCGTCCGGAGAATTGAAAACAGATGCAGGGGATATTTTACTTCGCACCAAAACCAAACGCGAAACCGGTACCGAGTTCCGCGACATTGTCGTCCGTTCGCGATCTGACGGTTCGCTGCTTCGGCTCCACGAGTTGGCCACCATACGAGACGGCTTCGTCGAGCAAGACTTCATTAATCGGTATAACGGCAAGTCAGCTGTCCTACTGACTATTTCAGCATCAGAGAACGAGAACCTTCTCCAAATAGCAGATGAAGTGAAGACCGCACTCAATAACTACGAACCGCTCCCCGGGGTTTCGGTGGAGATCTGGGTGGATTTCTCGCAGGTTCTGGCAGACCGGCTTAGTCTACTTGTCAGAAACGGCATCATCGGATTTATGCTGGTCTTCCTTTTCCTCGTCTTGATGCTCGATCTGCGACTTGCCATCTGGGTAGCAATGGGTGTCCCGATTTCATTTCTGGGAGCGTTCCTGTTGTTTGATGCACTGGATGTAAACCTGAACATGGTGTCCTTGTTCGCGCTCATTATCGTTCTTGGTATTGTGGTCGATGATGCGGTCGTCGTCGGAGAAAACATCGTCGCAGAGCAAGAAGCAGGACACGATGGCTACAATGCCGCGATTCTCGGCGTGAAGGGCGTACTCAGTCCGGTGACGATCGGCGTAATGACGACCATGGCTGCGTTTGCGCCGTTACTATTTGTGACTGGAACGTTCGGACAGATACTAGGCGTGGTTCCTGTAGTGGTGATTGCGGTATTGGCGATGTCGCTGATCGAGGCCTTCTTTATTTTGCCGGCACACCTCGCTCATGGCGGTAACTGGAGTCGATGGCCACTGAACGTCATTCAGGCAAAAGTGGGTCGTGGGGTTGCTCACTTCCGCGACAACGTCGTCGTTCCGGCAATCAGGCTCGGTGTGCGTTTTCGCTACGTCACGTTGCTATTGGCGTTTACGAGCCTGATCGGCGCAGGTGTCCTACTCACCTCGGGCGCAGTTCGCTTTATTTTTTTTCCAAGTCTCGAGGCCGATGCTCTGAGCGTAGATATTGCGTTCCCGGTAGGAACACCCTTTGAAACTACCCGTCAGGCAGCAGAACGTGTTATCGCCGCTGCACATAACGTCAATGATGAGACTAACGGCACTGCTTTCAAACATTTCAATACCACCATCGGTGGTCAGACCAGTACTGGTGGTGGACCTGGCGGCGGCAGCCGGGTGTCGTTCGCCACAAACCAGGCCTCAATCGCCATTCAATTGCATGCTGAGCCTCTCAGAACACTGTCTGCCGGTGAACTTGAGCGTCGCTGGCGAGAGGAAACTGGTGAGATTGCAGGGATTGAGTCACTTTCATTTTCTTCCGAGTTCTTTGGTGGGGGTCCAGACCTTCAATATGAACTCACGCATGTCAGCGACAACATCCTGAACGAGGCGGTTGAAGAGCTGAAATCAGCGTTCAATGATTTTCCCTCTGTCTATGACGTCCAGGACTCTTTCGATAATGGGAAAAGACAATACGATATCGAGCTGACGACAGCAGGCGAGTCCATTGGGCTGACACCCGCCTACGTCGCCCGTCAATTACGCTGGAATTTCTTTGGTGAAGAAGTACAGCGTATTCAACGGGGTCGAGAGGAACTGAAAGTCATGGTTCGTTTCCCCGAAGACGAACGCTCAAGTGCTAACGATCTCTACAACGCACGAATTCGTCTGCCAGACGGGACCGAAACACCGCTCGCAAACGTCGCGCGACTGGTCGAGTCCCAGGCATTTTCCTCTATTGACCGCGTCGATGGACGAAAAATCGTGACTGTATCCGGTGAGATAGACACAGCTATCGCAACCCCTACGGAGATCAACGGTATCGTACTGAATGAGACGTTACCGGATCTGGTTGCAAAATACCCCGGCCTCAACTTCCAACAGTCCGGTATCGCTGAGCAACAAGGTCAGGACCTGTCGCAACTAAGTAACCTAATGACTGTGGCACTACTCGTGATCTTCGCGATGCTCGCTGCTCAACTTCGAAGCTACGTGCAGCCTCTGATTATTCTGATGGCGGTTCCCTTCGGTTTTGCCGGCGCGGTTTACGGCCACTATCTCCTTGATTTCACACTATCGTTCGTGTCGATCTTCGGCATGATTGCGTTGTCAGGGGTCGTGGTGAACGACTCGCTCATTCTAATCGATCGGTATAATCGTTTCCGTCGCGATACCGAGATGTCCACAATCGACGCAATTGTTGCCGCCGCGCAGCGGCGCTTCAGAGCCATCATCCTAACGACCGCGACAACTGCTCTGGGTCTTACACCAATGCTCTTTGAAACGAGTATCCAGGCACAGTTTCTGATTCCAATGGCGGTCAGTCTTGCAACCGGCATCGTGTTCGCGAGTGTTGTCATTCTGTTCATCGTTCCTGTTCTGGTGATGATCCGAGAAGACTTTAGAGGTGGCCGCAAACCTACAGAGACCGTCTGGGAAGACACTCCTGTCGATGCAACGGCGTCGTAACTAAGCCAGATCAAAGAAACGGATTTACACCAATTGCCGAATCCCTAGGCTTTGTCGCATCATAGGTTCCCCCTGACTCCGGGAGACGAGGATGTCTTTGCCACTGGAACATCTCAAGGTTGTCGATGCTGCGTCCTACCTTGCCGCCCCTGGCGCCGCAACGGTGCTGGCAGATTTCGGCGCCGACGTTGTCAAGATCGAACCTCTCCAGGGTGATGGCTACCGACTGTTGGTCGGCCCATACCCTGTGCCTTACCACTGGCAGCTGACGTCCCGAAACAAAAAGTCCATTGCCCTCGACCTCCGCAGCGACAGAGGATTAAGAATCCTCCACGAACTCGTCGCTGATACCGATGTACTGCTGACCAATTTCAGGCCAGACCAACAGCGGGATTTCAAAATGACCTGGGATCAAATGTCAGAACGGAACGATCGACTGATCATGGCCGAAGTGACCGGTTACGGCACCGAGGGACCGGACCGCAACATGCGTGCATTCGATGCAACCGCCTGGTGGGCACGCTCCGGCATGATGGACCTGATACGGGAACCGGATCGAATACCCCAACAAGGGGCCGGCGGCTTTGGCGATCACGCAACCTGCATGAGTTTGTTCGGAGGCATCATGATGGCTCTGTACCAACGCGAGCGCACTGGCAAGGGAACCTTCGTACAAACTAGCCTGGTGGCTAACGGCGTATGGTCAAATGGCATGCAGGTGCAAGGCAAGATCGCAGGCTTTGATCTCAACGAATGGCGGCAAGAGAACGGCCAACCCAGTCCGTTCGGCGCGGTCTATGAAACCAGTGACCATCGGCATGTGCTATTGTCCATCACCAATCCCAAAAAGGAATGGTCCAACCTTGCTGCGGCCGTTGGCCATCCTGAGTGGCTAGAGATCTGGCCGGTTGCGCGAGACGCCTATCGGGACCAGGACAACGTTCGCCAACACATCGCCACCGCAATGGCTCAAATGACTGCAGCACAGGTACATGAGCAGATGACCGAGTATACGATCCCCTATGGACTGGTCCAGAACCTGGACGACGTCGTCAACGACGAGCAGCTTAAGGTTAACGATATCCTCATTCCCACGGAATCGGATAACCCTGACTATCAGTGGACGGTTAATTCTCCGATTACTTTACAGGGTCACTCCAAGCGAGCACCGACAGAAGCACGAGACACCGGCGCTGACAGTCGCGAGATCCTGGAATCACTTGGGTACACCGAAGGCGCCATTCAGGATCTGATCGATGTTGGAGTTGTTGGTGAGCCTGATAACCAGGAAGGGTAGAGCACCTCATCATGCCTGTTAGCTTTAACGGGGTCTTCCCAATCCTACCAACGCCATTCTATCCGGATGAGTCCGTCGACCTGAACAGTTACAAAAAAATGGTCATGTTTATGCGGCAACTCGGCGTTGATGGCATTACCATCTTGGGTGTTCTCGGTGAAGCCAACCGGCTCACCGATCAAGAACGCAGCACCATCCTTAATACCGCCATTGAGGCTGCCGGAGACCTCCCAGTGGTGGTTGGTACCAGCCACAGCGGGACAAGAGCGAGTATTGAGTTAGGGAAAATGGCCATCAAGGGCGGCGCGTCAGCTCTAATGGTGACTTCGCATCAGGAGCCTGTCCACAACGAGCAACGCATTTTCGAGCATCTATCCGCCATCTGCGAAGCATCGTCGCTCCCAATCGTGTTGCAGGACCACCCGGGCTCAACGGGTGTACACATGTCGATGCCGCTAGTTCAGCGACTCCTTGAATCTGAACAGAACATCGCCTGTGTGAAGCAGGAGGCGTTACCATCACCGCAACGTATCGCGGCACTACGCACATTCTCCGACATTCCAATATTGACTGGACTCGGTGCGCTTTATGGCGCGTTTGAACTCGCATCCGGAGGGAACGGCTTCATGACCGGTTTTGCCTTTCCTGAAGTTCTCGTGGCTATGCACAAGGCGCGGACTTCGGAGGACAACGACCGTTTGTGGTCGCTTTACCAAGCGTATCTGCCACTGATTGTCTTCGAACAGCAGCCAGGTGTCGCTGTACGTAAGGAGATCTTCCGGCGGCGCGGACTGATTGAGCACAATACCGTTCGTAGCCCGGCGGCCAGCCTCAGTAAGCTCGCCGCCAATCAATTAGGCGACCTGATCAATCGAGTGTTTAGCGTCACTGATATCACCCAGCCACTCATCCCCTGACGCGATGGCACCGTTCGTTACCATCGCTTAACATCGCGCTGGTCGGTCATGGTGAGTAAGAACAGCCAGAGGGAGTGCCCATTCCGGGCCTTCCCGGTCCACTGTATGAACGGGGCCATGCCCAGGCGATTCAAGCCGACAGCAAACGCACGTCACTCGAGAAGATTGACCCGGTTCCACGGCCGGATCTCATCAGTAACATCATGAAATCTGCCGGTATTTTCTCGCCGGGGCCACAGCGAGACGTTCGAAGCCAAGGCCGGTAGACTATGTCGATATGTTGCGAGAGTGTGAGTTCGTCGCACTAAAGTGGCAGGTCGATTTTGATCGTGATGAAGATCTGATTCTTGCGGAACTCACCGCACAACGTTCTTCCTGTTGATCCGCTTTGGGTCAATGTCGGTCGATCTTGCCATGTACGATGAAGACCACCTGGCCTGCAATATTCGTTGCAAGGTCACCGATCCGCTCTATATTGCTCGAGATGGTCAGGTAAGACACCGCCTGCCTGACCATGTTGGGCTGTTGCTCCATACCTTCCTGCAACGTCTTATAGGAGCGAGTGTTTTGTGCGTTAAGCTCTCTATCCATCTCACGAACACGTTCCGCCAGTGAGACATCCTGTTGGGAAATCGCTTCCAAAGAGAGTTTCACCATGCGTGCACTCGTCGCACTCATGCTGTTCATGGCATGATCCAGAATCAGTCGATCAATGTTGGCTAGGAACTCTACACGCTCTGCGATGTTGATCACCTGATCTCCGATCCGCTCAAGGTTACTGTTCACTTTGATCCCACTCACAATCCTTCGAAGGTCAAAAGAACTTGGACGGTGCAGCGCAAGTAGTTTGAGACACTCGGCCTCAATCTCAACTTCCAGGGCGTTGATTTCGGTTTCAGTCTGACGGATTTCCTGTATCCGAACTGGATCAAAGGTCTGCAACAAACCACTGACCTTCCCTACCGAACCAGAAACGAGCTGACCAAGAGACAACAGACGGTCGTTCAAACGCAGCAGATCCTCATGCTGCAGCTCTGTCTCCGATGGCTCCAAGATGCTCTCCGCTTGCTTCACATACCTTACCCACAGTGGTTGCGGCGCGGTTACGTCGAAAGATATTGAAGTCTGTTTAAAGATGGGTTTATTTTGCGGGAAAACAATGCCACTGCAACCCAATAGCCATGGTTTTCAGACTAAAAGGCCGGTTAGAATGTCAGGTCGAGTTATGATTTTGAAAGGCCAGATTCATGAGCGAACAGTTCATAACCAATGCGGCAGACTTTGACCCGAACAGCATTTCGCTCGAGGACATTGATCCTGCCCAACCTCATCTGTTTGCAGCCGATGCCCACTGGGGTCTGTTCGAGCGGCTTCGAAATGAAGATCCAGTCCACTACACACCAGACGGTCCGCACGGCGCCTATTGGTCCGTAACGCGGTACGAAGACATCTTTACCGTCGACACCAATCATGATGCGTTTTCGTCCGCGCATGGGATTACACTCGACAGACGTTCGGGTGCCAAAGAGCCCAAGCGGGAATACACGGAAGACGAGATCAAAGAGTACGAGGAACGACGTGAGCAGCAAGGACCGTTTAGCATGTTCATCGCGATGGATCCTCCTCGACACGACCAGCAACGCGCAACGGTCTCACCCGTTGTGGCACCGCCTAATCTAAAAAAGCTAGAGGGGACCATTCGTGAACGAGCAGGCAATATTCTCGATAGCCTGCCTATGGGTGAAACTTTCAACTGGGTTGACAAGGTATCCATCGAACTCACAACGCAGATGCTGGCGACCCTCTTCGACTTCCCCTTTGAGCAGCGTCGAAAACTGACCTTGTGGTCCGACATCTTCACCGGTGGTGAGGGCGCAGCGCATCTTAGCGAGGAAGAACGTGGCGCTGAAATCATGGGATGTTTGGCGCAGTTCACCGAACTCTTCAACCAACGTCGAGAGAACCCCGGCGAGTTTGATCTCATTACGATGCTTGCAAACGGTGAGAGCACCAAAGACCTTAAACCGATGGAGTTCCTCGGTAACCTCGTATTGCTGATCGTCGGAGGCAACGACACCACTCGCAACTCCATTTCCGGTGGCGTACTGGCGCTGAACGAGAATCCAGCTGAATACGACAAACTAAAAGCCAATCCCAAGCTGATTCCGAACATGGTGTCTGAGATCATTCGATGGCAGACACCACTCACACACATGCGGCGTGTCGCAAACCAGGATATCGAGGTTGGTGGCAAGACCATCAAAGCGGGTGATCGGGTTGTCATGTGGTACGTTTCCGGCAATCGGGATGAACGTCATATCGAAAATCCCAATCAGTTCATCATTGATCGAAAGCGTGCGCGCGAACATCTGTCTTTTGGTTTCGGCATCCATCGTTGCATGGGAAATCGTCTTGCCGAAATGCAGATCAAGGTCCTCTGGGAAGAAATCCTGAATAGGTTCAGCCATGTCGAGGTGGTGGGAGAACCCGTGCGGACCGCATCAATTTTCATTAAGGGCTATACCGACCTGCCGGTCCGTGTACATCCAATCTGACATTGCTTACCTATACCGTAAGCACGCGAAAACGGACCTCGCCTGACATCATCGACACCTAACAGTCCCTCTCTAGGATGGCGGCAGACTCTGGCCTATGGAGCTCCAGGCGTCGGAGCTGGTTTCATGATGTTGCTGGTCAATCTCTACGTTATGAAGTTCGCAACGGATGTACTTCTCATCGCACCTGTTGTGATGGGGGTCATCTTTGGTATCTCACGGGTGTGGGACGCCGTGTCTGACCCTCTGGTCGGTTATCTCAGCGATCGGTCAAAAAACAGACTGGGACGCAGACGCTCCTGGTTGCTCTTCAGTATTTTACCGCTCGCCGGCATGTTCATTTGGGTCTTCTCTCCACCTGGGAGTCTCTCCGCAGGCATGCTGATTGTCTGGATGGCGATTGGGGTCATCGGATTTTACTCTGCCCTGACCATGCTGGTTGTTCCTCACGTCTCTCTAGGTGCAGAGCTCTCGGAGGACTATCATCTTCGATCGCGACTCTACGGTCTGCGGCATGGTGCCTTTACTTTCGGTGCAATCCTCGCACTGGGCGGTATGCAATGGCTACTTTCGGCAGAACAGACAGGTCCCGAGGCGGTTCGATCACGCGCGTTTGAAGTCACAATGATCGCCTCGGTTGTGACAGGTGGGCTAATCCTATGGGCGGTTATGGGTCTTCGCGAAAGACAAGATTTCCAGGGTCGCGTCAATCATCGACCACTTTCTGCCTTTGCAGATGTCTGGCACAACGTGCACGCGCGACTCGTACTGATCGTGACATTTGTCGAAAACATTGGTGGAGCTGTCATCGCAACACTCACACTCTATGTTGCCCAATATGTACTGGGACGACCTGATATGGCAGGTCTGATTATTCTTGCGTACTTTATACCCTCAACGCTTTCCGTACCGATGTGGCTGCCGTTGTCCCGGAAGTTCGGGAAAGTTCGACTATGGATGTTTTCAATGGTTCTGACCGGTCTATCGTTTGGCAGCATGATTAGCATTCTGGTACTAGAGCCAAATACTCAGTTGCCCGTGATGTTTTTCCTGGCCTTTGTTGCCGGATTGTCGGCGGGTTGTGGCGGTACGCTGTCGCCCTCTATACAGAGTGACATCATCGACTACGATGAGTATGTCACTGGTGAGCGCAAAGAAGGCTCTTACTTCGCCGCCTTCAATTTTGCGCACAAGAGCGCCACAGGAGTGATGATCGTGCTGGCTGGCTTCATTCTCCAGTTGGCTGGATTTGTGCCTAACGTCAACCAGACTGAACTGGTCATCTATGCACTGGTGGGTTTGTTTGCCGGCTTTCCACTCGTGTGCTATTTAATCAGCGCCTGGCTTTTCCGGCGATTCTCGCTGGATGAACGCACGTACCGAAGGCTGCGCTCGGCATTGGATGAACGCAAAGTCAATCCGGAAGCCCCAGCACCCGTTTCGCAATGATGTTCTGCTGAATCTCGTTACTGCCGCTGTATATTGAGGCAGCGCGAGAAGACAGCCAACGGCGAGTTCCATCAATCTCGGGCGTCGAGAACGCATCACCTTCCCAACCGTATCCCTGCGTGCCTCGGAGAGACGTCAATAATTCCGCTTGCATCTTTTCATACTCGGTACTCACCAGTTTCATAATCGAGGTGACCGGACCGGGAGTACGCCCATCGCTCGCCTCCTCGACCATTCTGCGTGAGGTCAACTGTAGCGAACGCGCCTTCATTTCATAGTCAGTCACCTGGTTACGCACCAGCAGATCAAGCTGACCGGTCTCAGGACCGACGTACTTACGCGCGATATCGACCATCGTAGTCTGCTTTCGTTCCGTACTTTGTGACACCAGCATTTCCATCCCTGAACGTTCGTGTTGCAGCAATCGTTTACCCACTGTCCAGCCACGATTCATTTCACCAATCAGGTCGCGTTTATCAGCAACAGCGTCATCAAAGAAGGTCTCACAAAAGGGCGAGTGGCCACTGATAAGTTGGATAGGGCGCACTTCGATACCGGGTTGATCCATTGGGAGTACGAGGAAGCTGATACCGTCATGTTTGGGGGCGGCTTGATCCGTACGGACGAGCATGAACATCCACTCGGAGGTATGTCCATCGGATGTCCAGATTTTCTGACCGTTGATCACGAGGCGATCACCATCGAGTACCGCACTGGTCCTGAGGCTCGCGAGATCCGAACCTGCTCCTGGTTCTGAATAGCCCTGACACCAGGCGCCTTCGCCACGAGCAATCATAGGGAGCAGCCGACGTTTCTGCTCTTCGGACCCAAACTCCAAAATTGTCGGCCCTACCATTTGCGTGCCGCGATTGATGAGTGGCGGTCTCGCACCAATCGCTTTCATTTCTTCGAGTAGCACGACGTACTCGTTGGACGTCAATCCTGCGCCGCCATACTCTGGTGCCCAGGTCGGCACGGTCCAACCTTTTTCCGCCATCCTGTCCAACCAGACAGAAACATCCGGGTGCGACAAAGAGATTTTCGTGCTGCCTGTGTGGACCTGTCCGGGTCCACGCACCCCGTCAGGACAATGCTCTTTGAGCCAAGCACGTGCTTCTTCCCGAAACTCATACAGCGCCGTCATACGCCAAATCCGCCAGTAAAACACCGAGGGTAGCACAGGGGTATACTGCGAGCCGATATCTCTCGACCAAAACAGTATGAAAGCGAAGATCATCATCTTCATCGGGCTTACTCTAGTGAACAGAGCTCTGCCAGCTGAACAACCAACTTACTCGACGCCGGTGCGCGATGACTTCCCGACTAAGGTTTTTTGGGGAGATACCCATCTACATACCAACTTGTCGGGCGATGCGGTTTTCAAATTGGGACCGGAAGAGGCTTACCGTTTTGCAAGGGGGGAGAAGGTGATCAGTTCCACTGGTCAATCTGCGAGATTGTCACGTCCACTCGACTTCATTGTGATCGCTGATCACGCCAACAACATGGGCGCTCAGATCAGCCGCCAGTACAGCGGTAACGATGAAACCTACATGGATACGAGGCTGGGCCGATTGTGGGCTGAAGCACGGAATGAGCTTCTCGCCAATCCTGATGTGAACCATGAACGTCTGAAAACAGGTTCACTCTGGCCCGGAAATCGAAGAGATGTCGCTCTGCGGCATCCCGGTTTTAGACAGGCTGTCTGGGATCTTGTCACGAGCAACGCAGACAAATACAACAACCCTGGTAGCTTTACCGCATTCGTTGGCTACGAATGGACTTCGAATATCGCAGCCCAGCATCGTGTTGTCTTGTTTAAGGATCCAGGCAAAACAGTTCGGCAGGTGCTGCCATTTTCTTCCTGGGATGGACCGCAACCTGAAGCGCTTTGGGATTACCTAGAACGTTACTCGAGCCAAACAGGTGGCGATGCCATCTCCATTCCACACAACAGCAACCTGACCTTCGGCAGAATGTTTGCGATCGACGACTCTACCGGGGAACCATTCACAACAGACTATGCCCGCACGCGTTCAAGGTGGGAACCCATTGCGGAGATAACACAGATCAAAGGCGACAGTGAAACCCATCCGATCATTTCTCCTGATGATGAGTTCGCGGACTTCGAACGATGGAATGGTTGGGCTGGCAGAGAAGAAGGTGGCGAGATCTGGAATGGGAACCGGACGCGTAAGCGGCCCCACAACCTGATTCGCTACGAGTATGTCAGATCGGCGCTGCAACTCGGGCTCGCACAAGCACAAATGCTGGGCGTCAATCCCTTCAAGTTTGGTGTCATCGGCAGCACCGATGCACATACCGCGCTATCAGCAACGACCGAAAGCAATTTCTGGGGCAAGACCATGTACGCTGAACCCAAGCCAGCTCGTGCGAATCAGGCTCATTCTGTCTATAACTGGGAAATGAGTGCCTCAGGCTATGCGGCAGTTTGGGCGCAAGAGAACACACGAGAAAGCCTGTTCAACGCATTGCGACGTCGCGAAGCCTACGCAACCACAGGTAGCCGCATCACTCTAAGGGTATTTGCTGGCTGGGATTTCGATCGCGATGACGCTCATTCACCTACCCTAGCCCGACAGGGTTACCAAAAGGGTGTCCCTATGGGCGGCGATCTAACGAGTGCTCCCAGTGGCGCCAGACCCCAGTTTCTGATCGCAGCTGCCCGAGATCCAGAGGGCGCTCAACTAGACAGAATACAGGTGATCAAAGGCTGGATAGGTGACGCGGGTGAGACCAAGGAACAGGTTTACAATGTCGCGGTCTCTGATCTTCGTCGAATCCGAGGTAACCGGGTACGGCCGGTTGGAAACACCGTAGACGTTGCCACCGCGACGTACACCAATACGATAGGCGATCCGGAACTCAGAGTTGTCTGGCAGGATCCCAACTTCGATAGGAACGTGGCGGCGGTCTACTATGTAAGGGTACTTGAGATTCCCACGCCAAGGTGGACCGCCTATGACGCGGCGTTTTATGGCACGGACGTACCATCTGGTATACCAATGGTTATCCAGGAACGGGCCTACTCCTCTGCGATCTGGTACACGCCCTGACAAACATTCACGATCCGACAACCTCTTCACATCCTTCCACACGACAAAGGAAACAAGTACATGGAATACCCGCTCGCTGGTTTGAAGGTCCTCGATTTTTCACGGGTCCTGTCTGGTCCATTCGCTGGTCGATTGCTCTGCGACCTGGGTGCCGACGTCGTAAAGGTAGAACCACCTGAAGGCGACATCACACGTTACTGGGGCGAAGTCATTGGCAATGTCCCTGGCTATTTCAACCAGCAGAACGCAGGCAAACGGAACATCTGCATGGATCTGCGGGCACCGGCTGCGGTTGGCCTCGTCGCGGACCTCGTTCGGGAAGCGGACATCGTCATCGAAAACTACCGACCGGACGTGATGCCACGGCTTGGGCTCGGATATGAAGACCTGAGAAAATTCAATCCACGGATCATCATGCTATCCATCTCGGGGTTCGGCAGTGGCGGGAGCGAGTCCAGACGTCCCGCGTATGCGCCGGTCATTCATGCCGAAGCAGGACTGATTGCGCGGCAGACGACCCGCACCGGCAACTATTATGCCGATTATCCCATCTCGATCGCAGACACCAATGCATCACTACATGGCCTCGTGGGTGTGTTATCAGCCGTCATCATGCGGGAGCGCACTGACGAAGGGCAGCACATTGATATGGCCATGATCGACGCGACCGTGGCCACCGATGATCAGCTTGTGTACGACATTGAAGATTCACATGCCACGGGACCACTTCCGAATGATGTCTGGGAAACACCGATTGGACCGATTCTGTTGTCGACAGATTTCCGATTTCTATGGCGCATTCTGAATACGGATTATAGCGTGGAAGATCCGGCGACCAGCGACATGGATCTCGATGAGAAAATCAGGCTCAGACGCGGGGCTACGGCGAAATTCATGATGACACTATCTAGCCGGGAAGCCGTCACTGAGTTAATGGAGAGATATAACATTCCTTGGGGTGACGTACGCGAAGGTGCCTTCATGCGGGAGCAACTGACCCTGCGTGAACGTGGCAGCATCATCGATATCGATGATCGAGCCGGTGGGACGCGACCAGTGATGCAATCGCCTTACCGATTCTCCAACGCCAAAAGCGGTATCCGTTCCGGCGCTCCCCACCAGGGTGAACATAACGAAGAAGTCCTAACGGAATGGCTGGGGCGCAGCAAAGACGACGTTAGCGCACTTTGCGCGTCAGGGGTCCTGTTGACCGACGAGCGAGATGAACGTAAAAGCAGATAATCTACCTTCACCATGGGCGAGATCCTATGTTGACAGCGCAAGACAATGACCTTCTTACGCTGACTGGCCCCGATCAGCCGATGGGTCAGGTCTTCAGGCAATACTGGCTACCCGTACTTCTTTCCAAGGAGCTTTCGCCCGATGGTCCACCTCAACGTGTGCGTCTGCTGGATGAAGACTTCATCGCGTTCCGCGATACGAATGGAGCCGTTGGTGTTGTAGAACCGCAGTGCTCGCACCGTGGGGCCAATCTCTTCTTCGGTCGCAATGAGGAATGTGGGCTTCGTTGCGTGTATCACGGTTGGAAGTTCAATGTTCGGGGTGAGTGCGTCGACCTGCCGACCTCAGAGAGCACAATCGCCTCCACCATCAAACCAAAGGCTGCGATTCGTGCGCTTGCAGTTCAGGAATACGGCGATTTGATCTGGGTTCACTTCGCTCCCAATGCCCCGAAAGACTCGTTACCGATATTCGAATTCGCCCAATTGCCCCCGGAGCAACGATTCGTCTCCAAGAAGTTTCAGCAATGTAACTGGGCACAGGCTGTGGAAGGCGGCATCGACACCGCGCATTTCTCCTATCTTCACGCAAACTACGCTGACGGCGAGAAAGCGCCGCTGATGCCGCAACAGGGTGACAACGAGCCTCCTGCCAATGCCCGATATCGTTGGTTGATCGAGGATGGAGCGCCGAAGTTTACGGTACTCCAGCATGATGCTGGACTGGTTTTGGGCGCTGCTCGAGTCGCAGACAATAACCAACTCTACTGGCGCATCACTCAATTTATGATGCCAAATCATTCATTGGCACCAAACAGTTTCCCGGGAGACATACACCAGGGCAACACGTGGGTTCCTGTTGACGACGTGTCCTCCTGGATATTCTGTTATGCCTACCATCCTGATCGGGCGCTCACGACCGAAGAGCGCGACCGCTTCGCTAAGGGAGGCGGCATCTTCTCAGCAGTCGACGAACACTACTTCCCGTATGCCAACCGGGAAAACGACTATCAGATCGATCGAGAACTACAGAAGCAGGGTAATTTCACAGGCATACGCGGTATCTCAGAGCAGGATGCTGCCATCGCAGATAGTCAGGGGTTGATTGCCGACCGCGCGCGCGAGTTGTTAGGTCAGACCGATCTTGGCGTGGTTCGTTTTCGCCGTATGATGCTCGACGCAGCGCGCACTATCGGACAGCAATCACCGCACGGTTCGACGGCGCCGGCTGCGTACAACATTCGATCAGGAGACGCCATGTCCAGCGCCGACACGCCATTAGAAGACGTTCTCAAAGAACGTTTTGGTAGCATTGGCGGTGTCGGTATTCGGGCTTAAGCCCGGGTGTTGTTAGTGAATCCCTGGACGGCGAGAAAATCTTCGAATCGATCCAGCCATGAGTCTACGGACCAGTTGGTCGGGCGCAGGCAGAAACCATGACCACCAGTCCCATAGATGTGCAGCTCTGCCACCTTACCGGCACTCTGCCATAGTTCAAAAAGTCGAATACTGTTCGGCGTCGCCATCGCATCATCCGCAGTGCAAAGCACAAACAACGGGCCGGCATCAGCGGGGAGCGATAAGTCATCCCAACCCGCTGTATAGATGGCTGCCGTAAATGCGGGACCGTCGCCTTCTGGCGCATGCAATGCGGTATTTATAACGACGTTCCCTCCGGCCGAATACCCCATCATGCCAATTCGGTCAGCGTCCAAACCGTGTTCAGGAGCGATCGCCTTCACCTTAGCCAATGCACGAAGCCCGTCCTCTCTGATCATGGGCATCAGCTCCGTCATCCTCTGTCGACGACTCGGATCCGCCATGTTCCGTTGCGTATCTGCAAAATCGTCACCTGTCTGAACAAGACGATATTTCAGTACGAATGCCGCAACGCCCGCCTTACACAACGCGTTCGCAACATCATGACCTTCCTGCTCCACAGCAAGGAAATGGAATCCTCCGCCAGGGCAGAGAATGACCGCCGCGCCACTCGCAGCCTCGGCATCAGGGATGTAGGGAGTCAACGTAGGACTCACCACATTTCTGGAAACCGGTTTATTCGACCACCAAATGTCCGCAGTGGATTCGGTCTCAGACCACTGTTCAGAACCGGGGCCAATACCTTCTGGTTGGTCATCGTAGAGTGTAATCGGTGGGAGTGCTGTCACGATGGAGACCTCCTTCGCATGTGAACTTAACGTGGCCTATGTTGTTTGGTTGGCATCGCGATGGTCGCAGCCATACCCTTCTGCCGATGATCACGATCGGCCGCCTTCCACGTCTCCCCCTGCACCATGTTCAGGAGGTCTTCAAGGGAGGGGTACCTAACAAGGATCAGGTTCTGCCAGTCACCATCAGTGACGAGCGCACAATCAGCCTCAAGGTACAGGAGGACCTCGCCCCCAGTGTCACGAATCAATCCGGACGCAGTCTGGCCATACCGCTCGTATTCAGCTTTCCCTTCATCACCGCGATATCGCAGTAGATTGACCACCGCAATCTCACGATCGTCATTCGATGGAATGTCATCGAAAGACTGTAGTCCTGTGGGTGACCGAAACGCGTACAACAATCTAGCAGACAATCCAGCCGTCCTATCTTCTATGGCGGCCTGATACGCTTCAGAGTCTTGCATGGACAACCATGCGTCTCGACGTGGATAGTACACCAGAGCAACAGAGTCCCAGGGGGCGGACTGAGGCACAAGATTACCGCCGCTATAGATGACGCGACCGCCACGTTCTGAGATCTCCTGCCCCGATACCTTTGCGTACTCACTATAACGCCAACGTCCTTCCTCGCCGTTAAATCGCAGAAGGTTCAACATGATGATGGCGTCATCATCCGGCTGTTGACGAAACGCTTCAATATCCGAAGCGGCAGGGTTGACGTTTTTGGTCGGTTCCATAACCGGTTCCTCCTAAGGGCTTTTCCCAGACAAACGGGCGTCGTCAGCTGTCAAGATTTTGCGGAGAGACAGTGCTAGGAGGCAAGGGTGACCAAATTAACATCACACGTCCCAGATTCGCTCATGTCGCAAGCGAGAGCTGCTTCGATGCCTTGTTTGTCGCGACCCTGAGACGTTAATGCCATTAGTTGTCGTCCCGGTCCACACTCTCAGCGTAGTTTGTAGCAAATGCGTCTGGGGATTCGAGGAGCGCCTCAAGGTGCACTGACCTGCAGACTTGCTATTCGTCTGCTTAAAAAAGGATGAACGGAAAACCAGTCATCCCCACTTGCACTGGTTGTCACACTCGCTCCCCGTCGACCAGGATCGGGTACTTAAAGGGGATATCCTCGATTGCCGTCGCTGGTTCACCACGTCGTTGAACAACAGCGCCATCGGCTGAGTATTGCAGGATATAGGCTTTTCTGACGCCATCCGTTTCATTCGGTCCCGTACGATGGGGTGTCAAGCTAGAGAAGATCGCGAACGAACCCGCCGACAATACGACAGGTACTGGGTCAGGAATCGCCTCCTCTGGCTGATGACCAAGACAGTCAAATCCAAGGCCATTCCAATGGTGTTCGAGCGTTCCTTCCAGGTGCACACCAGGTAGTACCCACGGACACCCATTCTCCAGCGTGGCGTCCGTAAGGGCGAGCCAACAGGTCACATACTGTTGTGGCACGACAAACGCGTAACCATTGTCCTGGTGCCAGGGAAACTCGTGCACAGTACCCGGCTTTTTGTACACAGCCTGATCGTTGTACATCATCACATTGGGACCAATGATGTCTGCCATCAGCGAGATGATCGCTTCATGGGCAGCAAACGTCTTCAACAAGTCAGACTTGCCCGTCAATCGTGGTGTAAACGTGATCTCGTCGGCTCTTGCGATAAAGAACTCACCATTACTGTTCTTGCGTAATTGTTCGGTCGACTCTGCCTCAAAGCGGTCAAGTTCCTTGATAACTGGCACCAACTCTTCAACCGAGAAAACGTCGTGGCGCGCAAAGACTCCCGTTTCATTAAATTGTCGGCACTCATCCACCGTGAGCGAGTTTCCTGCCACGGCGTCCCGCCACTCAAACCCGACATTTTCTTCATGTCGTTTCAGTTCAGCCGAGTTGTTCATCGTTACCTCATTCCCAGACCAGTCCACATGCGTATCGCTGAGAGGCACTGGAGTCAGGGTTCCGTCAGAAAGATCGAAGATTCCGTCCCATTGCCATCCATTTCTCGCATAATACACATTAAACGTGGAGAGAAGTCCGGCGACCGTTCGAGAACGTAGAATGTCTGTACTGTTCGTGATCCATCGGAGAACCACCCGGGCTTCCTACACATTTGGCTTTTGTGCGACGCCCCCATAGGTTCGAAGCCAGACCAAGGCACTTGACCTTGGGTTGACAAAACATGTCGCGGGCCTAAGCCCCAAGACATATTATGTCGGTTGGATCACACGGCACCGAGACCAATGACGGGTACGGTGGAGAGAGGGAGAAACACTATGTCTGAAGCGATCGCCCAGGATCAGAGCAGCCAGCCAGCCATTGTCATCCGCGATCTCCACCACACCTATTCAAATGGTCACCACGCACTTACCGGCGTCAATCTGACATGTGGGACCGGAGTCTACGGTCTTCTTGGTCCCAACGGTGCAGGCAAAAGCTCGCTCATGCGAATTCTCTGTACCCTGCAAGCCCCGACCTCCGGTGAGGTGACTGTATGTGGCGTGAACATCAATGAAGACCGACTCGCGGTCCGGGCTAATCTCGGTTATCTGCCACAGGAATTTGGTGCCTGGCGACTGCACAAGGTCCGTGAAGTCGTCGATACACTAGCGCAACTGTCTGGTATGCATGACAAGAAGGTTCGGAAAGCACGCGTTGCTGAAGTCCTTGAGCAGGTTGGGCTCACCCAGGTCGCCCATCGAAAAGTCAAAAAGCTCTCAGGCGGAATGCTGAGACGCGTTGGTGTGGCGCAAGCACTGGTCCACGCACCCAAAATCATCGTTGTTGACGAACCTACTGTGGGACTGGATCCCGAGGAACGAATTCGATTTCGCCAGTTGATGGCAGAACTAGGACGTGACCGCACGATTCTCCTATCCACGCACATCGTTGCAGACCTGGGTGCCGCCTGCCAGGAAATCGCGTTACTGGATAGTGGCGAGATTATATTTCAGGGCTCACCCTCCTCCCTGGTGGCAGGTGCTGTGGGCCAGGTTTTTCAGGTAGTCGCCACAGAACTCCAAGTCGACGACATCGAGAGTAACTATGACATCGTTTCCACAACCGTCTCAGGATCGAATGTGATCTTTAGGGGTGTCGCGGGAGATCAAGATCTTCCGAATGGCGCTGAAGTCGTGAAGCAACCTACATTGGAAGAAGGCTACATGGCGTTCATGGCATCGCGTGGACGAGGAGCAGCCGCCAGACAGGACGAGGAAAAAAAGTAAATCATGGATTTTCGACTAATCAATGCCGCCATACAGGCGGAGATGCGTTCAACTCGCCGACTTTTTCGCTACTGGGTATTTGCTGTTTTGACCGTAGTTGCGGGCATCGGGTTCTTCTTCCAGATGTCCTGGGTTCATGCAATGGGGTCGAGTGCCTCCGCTACTCTGGCGGGGATGTCACCGCGATTTTTCATCGCCGGCATGGGATTTAACATGCTGCTGTTTTTCATGATCGGTCTCACGTTTCTTGCATTCGATGTCCGAACCCGGGACGAACGTGAGCACGTGTCAGAGGTGTTGGACACTCGCCCTTATTCCAATCTTGAGTTTTTGATCGGGCGTATTCTCGGTCTGACATTGATGGTCTGGTTTTCAGTGCTGGCCTCATTTGTCCTAGTCCAGATCTACGGGACCCTCGTTGGCGTCTTCCAATGGCCGATTGGCGAGACCATTGAGCCGTTTTCTGTCGTCGGTTTTCTGATCTACACCTTCTTTATGCTGTTTGTGTGGTCGGCCTTCCTCGTGCTTTTGTCGGTCGTGTTGAAATACCGCATCCTGGTAGTCATTGCCGGATTGGCTTTCCTCTTCCTCCAAGGATGGGCCGTGTTCAACCTGCCTATCTATCAGCAGATCTACCTGTCGATCCTGCCTGGCTTTGATCTAGGGTCCGATATCGATCCAGTGTTCTTTGCACAGGGTGATGGTGCCAAATTGCTCACCTGGATCTTGTTGGCGGCTGGATTCACGTTGCTCGCGACGCGATTCCATCCACGCGCCGATGGTGAGTCAGGACAAAACCGATTGTTAGCTGGCGTCGGCGTGACCGTATTGGGAATTGCCGTCTATGTTGGACAGGTCTACATGGCCGAGCAACGCATTGAGGCACGCAACCTGGTCGCCGATTTACACAAGGGTTACGAGAATCACGCGCGTACCGATATCGACGCTATCAAAGGCGACATTCTGATCGAGCCGGGCAGCAATCTGGCTATGTCTCTGATCCTTACACTAAATGCACCGGAAGACGTCAACGCACTGGTGTTTACGCTGAATTCGGGATTAAACATTAGCGCTCTGTCTGTCGACGGAACCACGCCTGACTGGGAATTTCGCGACGGGCTCCTGACCATCGACCACGGCCTGGCCGCACGTGATCGCGCGGAGCTCACACTGACCATTGATGGCATGCCCAATGTCGAGTTCGGCCATCTCGATCAGGCGATCGATCTTGAGAAAGGAGATTTCAGTGATGGTCAGATGGGTATGCTCGGCTATCTTACGAGCTACTATTCGTCATCCTACGCTGCGTTGCTTCCCGGTGGGTACTGGCTGCCTGCTGCTGGCAGTGGCATACCCTCTGAAGATGCGAGACGCTATCCCGTCGATTACTACCGTATTGATATCAACGTTACCATCCCTCAGGAATGGACTGTGGCTGGACCTGGTAAGCGTGAGGCTACAGGGTCTTCCGGCGATACCCACAGTTTTCGATTCGCGCCCGATGCCTGGGTAACTGGCGCGGGATTACTAGCTTCCGAATTTGAACAACGTGCAGTCACTGTCGGTGATACCACTTTCGAGCTGCTTCTGAGTCCCGTTCACTCGAAATCACTAACCTACTTTGAAGATGCCGACGAAGCTATCGAAAGCACTCTTAAAGAAATGCTGGAACACGCGAACAGCCTGGGCCTCGAGTATCCGTACGGTCAACTGAGTGTTGTTGAAACGCCATCCCGGATCCGCACTTACGGCGGTGGCTGGCGGATGGATTCCACTCAGATGTTACCCGGCATTATGATGACCCGGGAGACCGCATTCCCAGCAGCGCGTTTCGATACGACCTTCTCCTTCGATAGCCGCAATCAGAAAGAAGAATTTGAGGAAGGATTTGAAGGCGGGATTGGACAGGCCAAAGTCGAAGCACTCATGCGATTCAGCGAGAACGACTTCAATGGTGGTAACGTTTTTCAGGGCGTCGCAAGGAACTTCCTCCACTACCAGACCAGCGCGCGGGGCGATGGCGCGCTTGCTCTGAACTTCATGTTGAACGATCTGGCAACCCGTATGCTGACCGAACGATCCGGATACTTTTCCGCCCACATGTTTGATGATGGCGGATTCAACGTCATCATGGGTCAGATTATGGGCAATCTTGGGCGTGGTGACACCGACTCGATCTCCCAGCTTGTTGCTATGGCCAATACAAGTCGCCCCTCAGTTTGGGATCGCGCTCTTGGATCCTCGCTAGCTACTCTAGATACGTCACAAGCACCTGAACAAGTCCTTAATGTGCTTGCGTTAAAAAGCAGCGCCATCTCTCAGGCACTTCTCGACTCATACGACATTGAAAAACTTGGCAGCCTTTTAGCGGCGCTGGTCGAACGTTATCAAGGTACGACATTTACTGATGAGCAATTCCATTCTCTAGCAGCTGAACATGGCATGGATCTAAGAGACTTGCTGGGTGATTGGCTCTATGAAACAGGACTGCCTGGCTTCCTTATTTCAGACGTAGAGACGCTCCGATTAAAGGATACTAAGACGGGCCAGCCGCAATACCAGACGACCTTACATGTTCGTAACGGGGAGCGGACACCCGGGATGTTCGCAATCGAATATATGTGGGGATTTAGTAGAAGAGAGGAGGATGTAACTCAGGATAAAACGCAGCCAATTCGGCTCAAAGGCAATGAAGCTGTCGAAATTGGCATTGTCTCAGGGTCGCCACTATGGGATGCGAAGTTCCATCCTTACCTCGCCCTAAATCGTGGAGTGGTCTCTCTCCTTGGGCGCGATCACTTTGCACAGTACAAAAAACTAGGCGTCGATAATTTTAAAAACGTGGTTACAGAACCTTTCAACGGTGTTCGCCCTAGCGCTTGGCATCCTGATCAAGACGTGAGTCCCGGCACCCTTGTCGTTGATGATCTCGACAATACATTTCAGTTCCATAGCTCAAATGAGGTTCCAAGTTATGACAGTCCGTTCGTTCCGTTCAGAGTCGACACTGATCAAGGGATCCCAGCCTATCAGGTATTCATGGACGCACCTTCCTGGTGGTCACGTAATAGTGAACTTCAGGATGCCATAGGACGCTACCGCAAAACGATAGCGATGAAGGGCGCAGGCGATGGCGATTCATGGGTTGCCTTCAATACTGAAATCCCAAAAACGGGTCGATGGCGACTGGAATACCATCTGCCACAGCGATTTAACAAATGGAGGAAGTGGCAGTGGGGCACATACGATATCCAGCTTGCTGTCGATAACAGCACACATCAGATCGAATTTGACAGTGGAGCCGCACAATCAGGCTGGAATAGCCTTGGCGATTTCGACTTGTCAGCGGGAAATGTCCAACTAAGGGTGTCAGACAAAAGCTCCGGTAGCATCGTGATTGCGGATGCCATACGATGGCGACCCCTCGATAAGGACGAGGTCTATACGGCGAAAGCTGATTGAAGACCAGCGTTCATATACAACGACCACAAGAAATAGGGGCCAAACCTTCATCTTATGTCTATCTCTTATCCTGAAAGACGAACATACAGAGGTCTACTGCTTCTAATCGGAGTCTCGCTCATTGCTGGCTGCGGAGACACGAACCGACCACCACCCGTTGAATTCCGTATTCCAGTGGAGGTTGCCGACGTCACCACGAGTAACGTTGAGGACCTTATCAGCACGACGGGTACATTACGTACCCGTGCGCTGGTCAGCCTGCAGGTTGAAACCCCTGGGCGCTTAGAAATCGCGCGCGATGCTAATGGTGAGCGTCTCGTTGAAGGCAGCGTCGTCAAATCCGGTCAGCTGATAGCAGAAACAACGGGAGAAGATGCGCGTCTCGCGGCCCGTCTCTCTGCGAGTCGGCAGAATCTCGAAGCCTTCCGTCAGGAACTGTCCCGTCGTGAACAACTGTTCCGGGATGAGTTAATCGCAGAGGAAGAGATGTCGCGAACCCGCGCCAACTACGAAAACGCACTGCACGAATACGAGTCGAGCGTCCGCACCAGCGCGCTGGCGCGCGCTACCACGCCCATTGACGGTGTCGTCCTTTACCTTGCAAGAACCAACGACGGCCAACCCATCGGAGATGGGCAGAAAGTGAACTCGGGCCTAGAAGTCGCGCGCATTGCACCGATGGATACACTGATTGCGGATCTGGACCTGGTCGGTCCGGAACTCGCCAAAGTTCGCCCAGGACAGCCCGTACGGATACGCCACTACGCGTTCGATGGCGTCAGCATGACGGGTCGTGTCCTGCGTCTTTCACCGACACTCGACCCAGGTACACATACCTTTCGAGTTGAGGTTGAAGTCGATAATCCGGGTCGTCTACTAAAACCGGGTATGTTTGTACAAGCTTCGATCATCGTAGAGAGCCGCGATGGCGTGATTGTCGTCCCTCGAGAAGCAGTAACCCAACGTGCGGGTCGGTCGGTCGTGTTTTCTATTGATGGACAACGTGCACGCAGAAGGTTTGTCACCCTGGGGCTCGGTTCCGACGACATTGTTGAAGTCACAGATGGCATTGCACAGACCGATCGAATTGTTATCCGCGGACTCGAAACTCTGACTGACGACACACGGGTTCGCGAGATCAGTCTGTGAACGCCGCCGAAAGCCTCGCCAGACTGGCGGTCGCCCGACCGGTGGCCGTCACGGTGATGGCCGTCGCGGTTGCCCTGGTCGGCTACCTCGGATTTACCCAACTGGCTGTGGATCTTCTTCCGGATCTACAATCTCCGACTATCGCAATCTCCGTCTCCTCGGGTGACCGACCACCTACAGAAATGGAACGGCTCTACGGAGAACAACTGGAACAACGGTTGTTCTCCGTACAAGGCATCCGCGAGATTTCGCAGATTGCTCGAACGGGCAAACTCGTGGCCACTGTCATTTTTGATTGGGAGACCGATCTTGAACTTGCGGTCATCGATGTACAAAAGGCGATTGGCCCCATGTCTGCAGATCCTGCGGTTGATGAGGTCCAGGTCCAACGTTTTGATCCAAGGCAGGCCGCTGTGCTCACCTACGGACTGTTGTCACCAACCGGCGAACCCAACCTGACAGAACTGAGGCGTCTGGCCCGACGCCAGATCGCACCCGGTCTTGAGCAACTGCCAGGTGTCGCGGAGGTGCGGGTTACCGGTGGACGGGACAAGGAAGTGGAGGTCCTGCTGGACCGTTACCGAATGGATGCATTTGGCGTCACCCTGGGACAGATCGAACAGAGAATCATCGATGAAAACGTGGATCTGAATGCCGGGACCCTGGAAGAAGATAACGATATTTTCCTGATTCGTGGTGTCGCGCGGTATCGTAAGGCTGAGGACGTTTCTCGCGTCGTCATTCGCTACGTCACTGATCAGGCAGGATTGCGGACGGCGATTCGCGTCTCCGACGTTGCCACTGTGCGCGAAACCACACGTGAAATCGATCATCTCGTTCGAGTCGATGGTATCGAAGGTGTTGGTCTTTCCATCTACAAGGAGGCTGGCGCCAATACTGTAGACGTCTCCAAGGAAGTCAGCAGCGCTATTGTTGACCTGGCTGACGACCTACCTTCTGTAAAACTCGTTCAAATCAATGACGATGCGGCACTCGTCAATGATGCGATTTCTGATCTACAGATTGCGTTCGGCGTCGGACTTGTCCTGGCTGTGATCGTTTTATCACTCTTCTTGCGTTCACTAGGTGCCACACTCGTCATTTCGGCGGCAATCCCCGTATCACTGCTTGCTGCACTCTTCCTCATGCGATTTGCAGACCAGAGCCTAAATATCGTCACGCTTGCGGGCCTCGCTTTGGGTGCTGGCATGTTGGTAGACAACGCGATCGTCGTTGTTGAGTCCATCTACCGTAGACTGGCACAAGGTGACAGCGCCGGGGACGCGGCAGCGCGCGGAACCGGCCAGGTCGCCGGCGCTATCACCGCGTCTACGCTCACCACGTGCGTCGTGTTTCTGCCAGTGCTCTTTGTTGAGGGACTGGCTGCTCGATTGATTGAAGGTATCGCGTTTACCGTTGTCGTCTCCTTGATGGCATCGCTAGCTGTCGCAGTGTTCCTGATTCCTGCGCTAGCCCGCTGGTTCATGCCCGCACACGCTGAAGCCGAGACAGAGGTTCCACCATACCGTCTGAGAACACAGTATTTTGTCGCCTTCCTTTTACGTCATGCAAAGTTGGTTGTTCTGACGACAGTACTGATCTCAGGCAGCGGTATCTGGATGCTGGTCCAGCTAGGCACTGAACTCTTGCCAACCGCCGATCCACGTCAGTTCTCAGTACGTGTTGTCGGTCCCTCCGGTCAACGCGTCGAATCGACTGAACGCGTCATTGCAGGTATTGAGTCTCTTGTTGAACAGGCAACCGAAGATGGCATCAAAGCAATGATGGCAGAAATTGGCCGCCTGCCAGAAGACGGGCGTATGGTCCGAACCGAAATGACCGAGGAGAACACGGCCCGCCTTGCCGTAAAGATTAACGCCGATGGACCGACCGGCAGGCAGATCGCGGATCACCTGAACGAACATCTTGAGGTTTTGCCGGATACAAGGGTGGATTGGGAAGTCGGTTCCTCTGCATTGGCAGGCGCATTGGGTACCGGTGGACCTCCTATTCTCGTTGAAATTTCTGGTCAGGCACTGCCTGATTTGAAACGAGGCGCTGCGACTCTTCAGAACGCATTGGCTGAACTGCCGCAGTTGTGGAACGTACGCTCTTCTTTCGAAGGCGGCCCTCCAGAACTGCACATCAAATTGGATAGAGCCACCGCGGACGGGCTTGGCGTTAACCTCAACACGCTGGGCCGTGTCCTCTCGACCTCTCTCGACGGTCGCGATGTCACAATGCTGGCCGTCGGCGATGAAGAATGGCCCATTGCCATTCGACTTGAACAACCGGGGTTGGAAGACATCGAGGAAGTCACGTTTCGCAATGACCGGGGCAGCCTCGTTGCTGTTGGCGACGTCGCTAAATTGTCAGAAGAAGAAGGCGCGCGTGAAATCTTTAGACGAGACCAGCGCCGTACCGCCGCCGTCACAGCGCAGATCAGCGACGGGTTTGAGTATCCGGTGGCTCTTGCGGCTGTCGAGCAACGCCTGGCAGAGCTTGAGTTGGGGCCCGGACTATATGTCCAGTTACGAGGCGAAGAGGAAGAACGCGCCAGAACGTTTGGGGAATTGCAGCTGGCGGCTATTCTGGCATTGATTCTGGTCCTGATGGTCCTTGCGGGATCCTTTGAATCTCTGATCCATCCACTCACCGTACTCGCGGCGATTCCGATTGGCATGATCGGTGTTGCCATTGTACTGGTGCCCCTCGGACAACCCGTTGGGGTGATGGCCATGATGGGCCTGATTGTGCTTGCCGGTGTTGCAGTGAACGATGCCGTACTGCTCATCGCAACCGCGCGCCAACTAATGGATCAGGGACAAGACAGAACGACCGCCCTCGCGACGGCTGCCGGTATTCGACTGCGGCCCATAATCATGACGACCATGACAACAGTCCTCGTCATGCTGCCGCTGATCTTTGGTACAGGTGAAGGTGCCGCCCTACGCGCACCCATGGCCATGACCATTATTGGCGGTATTATTGCGTCAACTATTGGCTCGATACTTGTGATGCCCTGCCTGTATCTGGTTCTTGACCGATTGCGCCCGGGTCGATGGCGCGAACAGCCCGTTGCGATAACGGAGTCAGCGCAGTGAATCTATTAATACTGCCGATCAAGCGACCTGTCGCGGTGGCGATGTTCTTCCTGGGCATCGTGCTGCTAGGGGCGATCGCATCACAACGGTTGGCTGTGGAACTGTTTCCTGCGCTTCAGGGTGATATGTTGTTCGTCAATTTCGGTCGCCCGGGCAGCGATCCGGAAGTCGTCGAACGTGAACTACTAATTCCATTACAGACCCGCGTGGCGACGCTGGCCGGTGTGCAGGAAACGTGGGCAGAGATAACGGGTTCCAACGGCAATTTCAGAGTCCAATTCGAGCGTGGTACAAACATTAAGACCAGGGAGTTGGAGCTTCAACGGTATGCCGCGGATATTCGTCGAAGCCAGCCACAGAACACCTACATCAATGTCGGATCCCAGAATACCGGCGTGCTGTCGACCGTGGTCATGCAGATACAGGTCACCGGCAAAACTGAAGACAAGAACGCTCTCTTCGATCTCGCAGAACAGATAGTCTCACCCAGGCTCGCCGCACTTTCGGGGGTCAGCCAGGTCATCGTCAACGGTGGAGCCGGTAAACAGGTCACGGTTAAGGTTGATGCTGACCGAGCTACGGCGCTTGGTATCACCACCAGCGAAGTCACGAACGCCGTAAAACGTAACGTTGGACGCTCGGTGTTCGTCGGTGGACTGGAGAGCGAAGCTGGTCGCACCGCCGTGATTCTGGACGGACGTCCAAACAGCGCCTGGGCCGTTGAAGAGGCTCGTATTTCTGACAAAAACAGTGCGGTGCTGCGTCATGTTGCCCAGGTGGACGTCGGCTTTGGACGGGAAGAACGCCTGTTTAGGGTCAATGGACAACCCGCCGTTGGGCTGGTCGTTTTTCAGCAACAGGGTTCGAATCTGGTACGGCTGGGCGCACGACTTCGTGACCGTATTGACGTTATTTCGGAAGAGCTTCAACCGATGGGTATCGGCCTGGTCGTGGGTTTCGATGCAGCAGAAACCGTCGAGGATCAGATTTCACGCCTGAGCGAGCTGGGCCTTTCAGGATTCCTGATTGCACTGCTCGTCCTTTACTTTTTCCTCCGACAGTGGCGGGCCGTCCTCGTCGTCGGACTTGCCGTACCGGTCAGTTTGCTCGCCGCACTTGCTGCACTCTATTTGCTGGATCAAAGCCTGAATCTGATCACACTGTTCGGACTTGCACTCGCTATCGGTCTTGTCATCGACAACAGTGTGGTGGTCTTTGAGGCGATTCAACGTCAAGTCGAACATGGTTTGGCGATTGACGAAGCAGTTCGGGAAGGTCTCAAACGAACTGCGCGGGCTATCATCGCGGCCAGTGCAACGACCGCGGTGGTGTTCGTTCCACTCGCAATGCTGAATCTGGATGACGCCATGATCCAGGAAATGGCGCAGGTCATTTCACTGTCGATCCTGCTCCCACTTTTCGCATCACTGTTGATCGCGATTGGTCTAGTGCCACTACTCGCATTCAAACTCGCAGGTCCAGCCGCCGCGGCGCGACGCGAAGATCTGCATCAACGACGCGAAGCACGCGGCAATCTGATACCTCCGGATGTACCGCGTATGTTGTTTACACGGATTGTCGCTGGGGCGTTGCGACATCCGCCCACATGGATCACAGGGACAATGATCGCCGTCTTACTGACGGTTGCCATTGCCTTACCCTGGGTGATGGTCAACAGCCGAAGTCAGGAGGCGGCGGAAGCAGACACATTGCAGCTGGAGATCCAGTTTGCCAGTGCACGCGGTTCACTCAACACAGCAAGCCAGTCAATCGCGCGACTCGAACAGACTGCGCTTGACCTCGAAGGTGTTGAGACCGTCGAGGCACAAATTCGGGAGGAAGGCGGCACACTCACTGTTCACCTGGTCGACAAGGAACTGAGACCCGAGGGTTTCAGAGCCCAGATTGTCCGGAACAAACTGCGTGAGGAAGGTAAGAAGATCAAGGGACTCGAAATTCTGCGACCCGGTCAACAGGGTCGTGGCAATGAGGGCGGTGGCGGCGGCCCGGGTGGTGGCAACGCCTTTGGTGGTAGTCCCGCTGAAATTGTGATCTCAGGTCCGGATTCTGGACAATTACAATCCCTCGCGGACACGATCCAGTCGCAACTGGATTCCATGGAGCAGGTGTCATGGGCACGTGTCACCGTTCGACCAGGGTCGGCAGAATTCTGGATCGAACCCGTGTATTCCGCCTTTGTAGCCCTAGGTCTCAACTTCAACGACATTCTCCCGACGCTGAACCTTGCCGGTCGAGAGGGCGAAACAATGCAGACTGGCTTTGTCACCGGTAGCGGACGCGAACTACCCCTTGTCATCGAACGGGTAGGCGCGCGCGATGAAACTGGCGCGCGCGCCGACCTTTCGCGGCTGAGACTACAGACCCCAGCGGGTGTTGTACCGGTGGCGTCGCTCGCCACAATCCGTCAGATGCCCGCACCACCCGTGATCGCTCACCACAATGGGCGTCGGGAAATCAGCGTCATGTATGGTCTGTCGGATCAGATCCCAGAAACCGGACCCACCCGAATCCTGATAGAAGAGCAGATTGCAGACGCTGTGCGCGTGATTCCAAAACCACAGGGCGTGTCGATTGAAACACTCGAAGAAAACGACGCGGTCAGCCTGCTGGAACAAATTCTCGTACCTGCCGTATTACTGTTGTTCCTGATTCTCGCGATGACCTTCGAATCCATGAGTCTTCCCCTTCTGGTTCTGGTGGCACTACCACTCACATTGCTTGGCGCCACCTGGGCGTTGGCCTTTGCGGCCATGCCACTGGGACCGATGGCAGCGATGGGTGCGCTGGCGCTGATCGGGCTCACGGTCAATCCTGCGATCTTACTACTGGATCGTATGCAACAATTGATTCGTAGTGGCGGTTGGTCACCGGGCGCTGCTGCACTTGCGGCCGTTCGGGAGCGAACTCGCCCTGTCCTGATGACCACGGCGACGACGGTCGCCGGGCTCTGGCCCTTGGCCATTGTGACCGGTCAGGAAAACGAAATCTGGCCCCCCTTCGCCACCATCGTGATGGGTGGCTTGGTAACATCGACACTGCTCACTCTAATGATCATGCCGGTCGGCTTTATTCTGCTGAGGCGTGTTGATGTGTTGTTCGCGCGTGTTGGTCCGTGGCTCGCGTTTGTCTGGCTGACGGCCATGGTCGGCACAATGTCTGCGCTGATTCTCACAGAAGTGCTGACATCGCTACTCTGGCAGATCGTGAGCGCGCTCATCATCGGTGGTATGTACCTTGCCATCGCCGTCCTCGTGTTCTCGCCACGCAAAACCCCCGAACCTGACTGTAATGACGGACCCCCAACTTTGGAGGTGAAGTACCTCCAAAAAGTCTATGGGTTACCTGGGCCCTTCAGCACCGCCCTGCAGGCACCACGTCGCTTTGCCAAAAAAGTACTCGAGAGCGGACATACGGCCTTCCACCCCGCTGATGCTCGTGAAAACCTGGTCCCCTTGATGCTGGCAGCGAGCGGCTTCGGCTATCTCGCATACCTGCTGTCTTCATCCTTCTGGACTCTAGTGTTCGCAATGGTCAGCACCATTCTCGTGATTCGGACCTTGCTCGAAGTACGCCGTATGCGAGGGCTTGCAGATGCGACTGGGCAAGTACTCCCCGGCGGACCTGAAAACATGGCGGCTTCCTTGTTACCTTGGCTGACACTCGCCGGATTCACCATCTGGTATACGATTCTGCCGCTGATGGACCGCCCTGCAGATCAACAGAATACGCCAGTGATTGCATTCCTGATCCTTCCCGTGATCGCCACTTTGCTGACATTGACTATCGTTCGAATGCGTCAAACGGCCCAACGAGAGCAGGAAGGCTCACTACCACCTTTAGAAGATGGTTGGCTCCGATCGATGCGCGCCGGATGGCGTAAAGTCTCAAACATTCTGGCAGGGCAGGACTTGCCCACCGAACCGGTCTACGCCCTGAACAATATTCATTTCCGTATTGAACGAGGCATGATCGGTATCCTCGGTCCTAATGGTGCTGGAAAAACGACCCTGCTGCGCCAGCTTGCTGGCATTCTCGATCCCACACGAGGAACGATCTCATTAGGGGGCGTTCCCATGGACGCCATCAAACACCATCTTGCCAACTGGGTAGGCTACCTCCCTCAGTACATCGGACTGCCACAGGGAATGTCTCCCAAAGAATATCTCCACTGGTACGCCGAGTTGTATGGTTTATCTGCTGACATTCGCCACGAACGCGTTAATTCCCTCCTGACCGAAGTCGGGCTGGAAGCGAAAGTCGATGACACTATCAGCTCGCTCTCTGGTGGTATGAAGCAACGTGTTGCTATCGCAAGGACCCTTTTACGTTTGCCACCCGTTATCATCGTGGATGAGCACACATCTGGTCTGGACCCACGTGAGAGAATCCGATTCAGGAATCTGCTCAGCCGATTGGCGCGTGATCGGATCGTGCTGTTCTCCACTCATGTGGTGGAGGACGTAGCAGTAGCTTGTGATCGAGTCATGGTCCTGGGAGGGGGTCGTTTACACTTCGATGGTCCGACCGGCGATCTGGCGAATGTCGCCAATGGACGTGTCTGGGAAATTGTCTGCAACCGTGGTGAGCTACCTCGGTTGCCTGTGGACGCAATGCAAACAGAGGAACTGCCGACACCGCAGGGTAAGATCGCGTATCGAATTCTGTCTGGTGAGCAGCCCCACGAAACTGCAAACAAAGTCGATGCAACCCTGGAGGATGGCTATCTCTGGTTGATCGCATCGCGCGGCTGGAACTTCGACCTGGAGGAAATCCACGCATGAATAGTGCATACCAATGTCATCCTGCGTATAAACGCCAGTGAACAGCATGGCGCAACAATGGCGCAGCCGCTTTCTATTCCTGCGACATGCCTGGTCAGTGATGGCTGGTAGCCGTTACTGGATCTTACCCATATTGCCCCTTATCTGGCTTGTCGTACAAAAGGTCTATCTCGTCATCAATGATCTCAATTATCTCCCAGAAGAGGTTCAGGGTCCGCTCATCGCTGCTCCTCTGACCGCGATCGGTGTCTTCCTCGGTATGCGAATCATCGCGGGAGAGATTGATGATCGTAGTCTCGAGGTCGCCTACACCGTTCCGGGTGGTCCTGAACGGCTCTGGATGATCAAGCTGAGCGCTGCGATGATGATATTGATCAGTACCGAAATCCTGCTGGCGCTAGGCGTGTGGCTGTTCTTCACACCGTTCCCACCCGGAGCGCTCTACGGCGCCCTGCAGGCGTCAACCTTTTATCTGATCCTTTCCATGGCACTCGGTACACTTTTCCGCGGCGAAGCCGCCGGTGCAATCGTTACCCTCGGTGTTCTTGGATTGAACGGACTGATCACCCAATTCGGGGATAACCAGGTTCGTATTTCACCTTTTTTCAATCCCTACATGTTCACCACAGGCAACAGCAACCAGTACACCAGTACAGAGGAAATCCTCGCGTGGACGATTCAGAATCGCGCAGGTATGTTGTTGGCAATGGCAGCGGTTGCGGCGCTCGCCTTCATGCGTGCCAATCGTCGGGAGACCATGCTCGACGGGACCTGAATTCGGTTGGTTGATTTAGGACAATCAGGAGAGAAATTTCCGTAATTTTTACGTCAGGATTACGTGATCCCGGCCCGATTTGACGTAAACTTACGATCCATTTTTTTGTTCAATCGGATTGGACCTATGCCGGAAACCGCCATTGATAAAGACACCATCAAGCAACGCTACCGCGAGGAACGCGACAAGCGACTTCGCCCTGACGGCAATGCGCAGTACATCGAGATCAAGGAACAGTTCGATCATTACCTCACTGATCCATACACACCTTTTGTTGAACGGGAACCCAAACGTGACCACGTGACCTTTGCGTTTATCGGGGGTGGTTTCGCGGGCCTCGTGACCGGTGCCCGGCTTGTTGAACAGGGCATCACGGATGTTCGTATCATAGAGAAAGGTGGCGACTTCGCGGGCACCTGGTATTGGAACCGTTATCCCGGCGCCATGTGCGACACCGCCGCTATGATCTATATGCCGCTCCTTGAAGAAACCGGGCATATGCCTTCAGAAAAGTACGCGCATGCACCGGAGATACTCGCCCATTGCCAGAACATCGGTAGACAGTACAAACTCTATGACAATGCCCTGTTTCATACCGAGGTTAACGACCTCGAGTGGGATGGCGACAATCACCGCTGGATCGTTCGGACCAATCGTGGGGACGAGTTTACAGCACAGTATCTGGGCATGGGGACCGGACCATTGCACGTCGCGAAGCTACCCGGTCTTAACGGTATCACAGATTTCAACGGCCACTCCTTCCACACGAGTCGATGGGACTACGACTACACCGGTGGCGACGACAAGGGCGCCCTCATGGATAAACTCCGCGACAAGCGGGTGGGCATTATTGGCACTGGCGCGACGGCTGTTCAATGTGTGCCACACCTCTCTGCCTCTTGCGGCGAGCTGCACGTGTTCCAGCGCACGCCGTCTTCGGTCGATGAACGGAACAATCACGAAATAGACCGAGAGTGGTTTGATGAAATTGCCACCCCCGGCTGGCAAAAACGCTGGCTGGAGAACTTCACACAGAATCAGGCGGGGGGCGGCGCTGAGGAAGATCTTGTGCAGGATGGTTGGACCGATCTCTCTCGCATGTATCGCGAGAAGATGCGCGAGCTATTCGCCGCAGGGGACATGAATCCCAAGAAGATGATGGAAGCGATGGAGGACGTGGACTTCGAAAAAATGGAGTCCATCCGTGCACGCTGCAATACGATCGTCGAAAACCAGGATACGGCTGAGAATCTCAAGGCCTGGTATCGCCAACTCTGCAAACGCCCGACGTTCCACGATGAATATCTACAATCGTTCAATAACCCCAACACCACATTAGTGGATACTGACGGACAAGGTGTTGAACGCATCACAGAAAACGGCGTTGTGGTTAACGGCAAGGAGTACGAACTCGACTGCATCATCTACGCGTCCGGGTTCGAGGTCGGCACCAGTTTCTCACGCCGATGCGGTTTCGACCCCAAAGGGCGCGACGGGATCAAACTGTCAGAACACTGGGGTCCCGGCATGCGGACCATGCATGGAACGCACGTCCATGGATTTCCAAATATGTTTATCGTGCAGCCAACCCAGGGCGCTTCGCTCATCTCTAATGTACCGCACAACCTCACGGAGGCTGGTCACACGATTGCACTGATGGTCCGTCACGCCATTGACAACGGAAAGCAGGAAATGGAAGTGACAAAAGAGGCTGAGGAAAAATGGATCGAATTACTACTCTCAGGATCTGGTCGCCAGGGTGGCGTCATTGGTTCATCCGATTGCACGCCCGGTTACTATAACAACGAGGGTCAGGCACGGGGACCGGGTGCAGAGCTCTTTGTTGGGTACCCGCAAGGTCCGATGGCTTACTTCAAGTACCTTGAAGAGTGGAGAACCTCCGGTGATTTTCAAGGAATGGAATTCCGATAGGTGCGTGGGGGCAGCAATGCCCCTATTTGTCACATATACCTACGGAACCCACACCATCCATTATTGACGACAAACAGCTCCGCTATCGCGCCTAGACTGCCACCGGTCAGATGTATGACATGTTTAGACTGGAAAAACGGAAAGACCAGCCCAACCTGCTGACTCAAGCACTTCCACCTGGAATCCGGAGAAATTGATTCGATCGTATCGCGGCGAAGGTACCTGACTCAGCGAAGGGATACTCAGAATGGACTACAACACGGTTATCGATGAGCGCACGCTCCAACATGGATTTGCTGAAGCAGCTGGACTGAACTGGCACTACGTCGAGGTCGGACAGGGCGAGCCAGTAGTTCTCCTCCACGGCATTCCGGAAAGCTGGTATTGCTGGCGATATCAATTTGAACCCCTTGCCAGAGAGTTCAGGGTGATTGCGCCAGATCTGAAAGGCTACGGACAGAGTGACAAAAGGGATGGCGATTATTCGCAGCAAAACGCGGCACACGAATTGGCTGTGCTATTCGAAACCCTAGGATTAGAACGGTACTACCTGGCGGGGCACGACTGGGGAGCTGGAATCGGCAAGGAACTCGCTGCGCTCTACCCCGACCGCGTGACCAAGTACTGCCACATGTCGACGCCAACTGTGCGCTACGACCCCAAGATGGCTCCACATCATCTTGCATATGCGAACGATCCGACAAGTGCCATTCAGACGTTTAAAGATGCTGAAGGCTACATCCGCTGGTGGTGGGAAACAGGTGGCAGCGTGAAAGGTGTCAGCGCACTCAATTCTGAAGAATACGCACGAATGGTCGAGGAATTTTCCCGCCCTGGTGTTGCAGAAGCGGTGGCACGATATTTCCGTGACGCCTTCGATCGCAGCGAAAGAAAGCCGACGGCCTTTCAATCAGGGGCATTGACGATGCCCGTGCGATTCATCTATCCGGACAGCGACCCAAGGCAACCCCTGGACTATGTGCGCATCGGACTAGAGGAGGCAGTGCCAGGATTCGAGAGCTTTGTCGTTATCCCAAACGCCGGACATTTCTCGATGCAGGAGCAACCAGAAATCGTCACCAAAGCTCTGCTTGAGTTCTTCACGCTCGATAATCACTGACCACATTCGATCCTCAGGTCACTGCGACTGAGATCGTCGTGTATTCTCTCACTGTTATATTATAACATCCCCGCCTCTGATCACGGACTGGAGCCCCATGGCCCTTATTGACATAGGCTGAAGGGAATAAACGCTTTGAAAATGAAATTTACATGGGTTGCGCTACTGAGCACATTCACATCATTAGCACTCGCTGGGGACAATCGCGAATCGATGGAGGAAATCCTGGTGCTTGGTCATCAATTTTCTTCCGTCAGTGAAAGCGGCAGCAGGCTCGACCTCAGCCTCAGGGAGATCCCTGCAACTGTCGACGAAATCGATGGCGACGCTATGCGAAACCGGCGGGATATCTCTCTGCTAGAAGGGGTTACTCGAAGTGCTGGTTTCACGGGTGCAGGAAATCCTGGCATCGCATTAACGACGCCGGTGTGTTGGTCGCTCACACCAACGCAGGTCGGACCGTGGTAAATATGACGAATGACGAGCTGGCGGCACGTATCAAAGAGACCGTTCCACTACTCCTTCCAGAGCATGCAATGGTCCAACTTGAGAAACTCGAGAGATTCGACAACTATTATTACTCGACACACAACCGGTTTCGGCCACTACCTGCCTATCGAGCTAAGTTCGATGACGAAGAGACTACCTGGTATTACATCAACGCGTCCACAGGTGAAATCCTATTCAGGTCAACGGCGACGAAACGCATGGAACGCTGGTTATACAATGGGTTGCACAGCCTCGATTTTCAGGTGTTGTTAGCCAACAGACCCCTCTGGGATATCGTGGTCATTATCCTGTCACTCGCAGGCATTGCGCTTTCCTATACCTCTTTGGTGATCGCCTGGCGCAGGCTGAGACGGACAAAATTCTTAAAAGCAACAAGAGCTACTACGCTTCAAAGCTCAAAAAGTTAACCGACAATCATCAAGACCGACCCACCCATGGAACATAACAGCTTTGACCCATACGTGGCGTAGTCGCATCATCATGCGTTTATGTTCCTGGTTAAAGGGGGGTCCGAATGCCGCAACTCTGCTAACCCATCTTCGGCTTTGTCCACCATTTCGCAACAGTCGCCGCGATTTCCCACGCGGGTGGCTAAGGTGTCTATGGTATAACTCGTAGGGTTCCCCTAAGAGATCACGGATGAACTTTGTGAGATAAGCGGCCTGGTCGATGATGAACGATCCGAGGTAGACCTGGTGCTACCACCGGGCATACCCGAACATAACTCGTGGGAAGTCTCAAGGTCTCATTGATGTCATGGCCAACGTACTGGTCGACAACGTACACTCGGACGCTGTACGTCGAATGAGCGTCCCCGGAATGAGTTACTGAAAGTTCCCCCAGGGTGAAAGAGTCCAACGGTAGAAGGAACGTCAATGAGTGAAGAGATCGAAAGTCCCCAAGTGAAGGAAACACTGGTCAGACCTCAGCCCAGATTAGTCCCGCCAATAGAAGGATCAATCGATAACTATCATATGTGGCATGCGGGAGAGATTTTTTCAGAATTGATCAGGCCCAGACCTGTCGATGTGTGGTTACCTGAAGGTTACGAACCCGAATCGAACCAGCGTTACCCTGTCATCTATATGCATGATGGGCAGTTCAACTTTCACCAGGGACGATCGCCATTCGCAGGCATGGACTTCATGTTCTGGGACGTTGACAAGATAATTTCACGGCTCATACGAGAGGAAGCGATTAAACCCGCGATCGTTGTTTCCGTATGGATGGCTGACTGGGACAAGGGTGCTCGCGGCGCAGAGTATATGCCGCAGAAAGCGTTGACCGACACAGTCCTGGAAAAGATGCGCCAGGCAGGCCCGGGAAGCGCTATCGGAGGATTCGTGGGAGAGGAAGGTGGCGATGTAATCTCTTCTGACAACTACCTCAAATTTCTTGTCGAGGAGTTGAAACCAGTGGTCGATGAAATCTACCGCACGCTGCCAGCAAGAGAAGATACCTTTGTGCTGGGTTCAAGTATGGGCGGATTGATTTCAGCTTATGCGCTAGCAGAGTATCCGGATGTTTTTGGCGGAGCTGCCTGTATGTCCAGCCATTGGCCCGCAGGAGATGGTGCCGTCGTCGAGTGGTTGGGCAAGCATTGGCCTACTGCGGGAAACAATCGGGTCTATTTTGACTATGGCACTGAAACATTTGATGCTTCCTACGAGCCCTATCAAATGCGCATGGACACGGTCCTGCGAAATAAAGGATTCAAGGAAGGTGAAGATTGGATCACGCGTCGTTTTGAGGGCGCCGATCACTCCATGCAAGCGTGGGGTGGTCGACTTCATGTGCCTTTGGAATTTCTTCTCGGCACAGCATAGGATTGGTGCATCCATCAGGCCGACGTTAACGTTCGGTAACACCAATACACTTTGCATCATGATTGGCGAGTAGTGTTCTGATATGTTGCGCGCTGCGCATAGTCGATTAATGGTTCCCGGGCAGCGACCGCAAGACGCTATTGCCAAACCAATACAACCACTGATAGCACCAGGAGACGACACATGGAAATGAGACCCAATCGGGTTCGGAAAAAAATGGATGCAGGGGAACCCGCGTTTGTTTGCAGCGGTTTTACCCACGCCGACGACATCGATTCCTTTGGGCCTAATGGCTTTGACGGCATCTGGCTTGAGGGCGAACATGGTTCGGTCGACGCTGCTGACCTCGGCAATTTGACCCGAGCGTGTGATATTTGGGGCATGACGTCAGTCGTACGGGTGAACAAGAATGACCAGGGACTCATCTACCGCACGCTGGACCGTGGTGCGCAGGGCGTTATCGTGCCTCACGTGGATACCGCAGAGGAAGCACAGAACGTGGTCAATGGAGGTAAGTTCGCTCCACTGGGCAAAAGGGGCCTCTTCACGTCTCGCCAGGGTTACGGTACACGAGATTTTCTAGAACGCGCCAATGAAGAAACATTACTGGTCGCACTCATCGAGGACATCAAGGCATGGGAAAACCTAGATGCCATCCTAGAAGTAGATGGACTGGACGTCCTCTTCGTAGCCCCATCCGACTTTGCCGCCTCAATGGGACTAATCGGACAAGTCAGTCACCCCGACGTACAGGCCAAGATTGACGATGCCCTCACACGCATCGTTGATGCAGACCGGCACGCAGGGACACTGGCCTTTGACAAAACCGTGGAGAAGTACGCCGCGATGGGTGTCCGCTTCTTTTATACAGACACCGGTCCCTGGATCGCTGCCGGTGCCAGAAATTTCATGGCGAAAGCCAAAGCGGCCATTGAATGATTGAACGTGGGGTTCTGGGTCGACAAGTCATCAGGCAACTGCCAGAAACCCCTTATTGAGACACATATGCAACGGACACATTATTTATTGTCCCCTGCAAAAACTCACAAACGGGCAGGTTTTTGAAAGAAAAACTGGGGTGACAAAGTATATGTCGTCGTGTCGTGATGCTATCCATCAGTAAAGGATGACCATGAGCCAGAGGCTGCTATTCATTGTTTTGTGTATGTGGGTGCCGTCATGCTTGGGCGTAGAGGTCGGGATCAGAACTGGATCCTACTGCAGTGAAGCCGTACAACAGATCCAAGACGACTGGTTCACGCTAAAGGAAAGCCTGGTGACGCCGGGCGTACGGATCACCAAACCCAGAAGTGACGATCTCTACTGCGTTGCGCCAAGCTATGTGCGAACAGCGATTGAACGACCCACCACTTCGCAGATGCGTTGCTTTACGTTCCAGGGCAGTGAAGATGCGTTCTGTTGTACCGGTGGTCTGAGCGAATGTGCCGCTCTCAATCCTGCTGCCGTCGTCGAAGCGAGAGAAAAAGAAAAGAAACGTGCTGAACGACGGGCCGCGCGTAAAGCCAAGAAAGAGGCCAAGAAAGCAGCCAAGCTGGCGAAAGAGAACAACCAGGTACCTTAGGAGGCACGCAGGGCATCGTGGCCGTACATGCCCGATGCACATCAGCCAATCTGCAACAGTTCCACCCAGTTGCCATCCGGATCCTCGATCATTGAAATACGCACACCGGGCCGAATCTCACTGACAGGGACAGCAACGGTGTAACCCGCTTCAGCACATTCTGCCGTGGCACTCTCAATGTTGTTGACGCTGATAGTCCAGTATCGATAGCCCGTTGCCGTGCGAATGCCTCCCGGCGTAGCGTCCGCGCTCGGTTCAGTACCGTGTACGACAATCTTCACCACGGTTGTGCCACATTGAAGCCGGGTCATCTTCCCACCTCCTGGCATGTCCATTTCACCTTCGAGGGTCAGCCCCAACGTATCCCGATAAAAAGCCAACAGCGGACCGGCGTCTTTGGTCACGATCCCGATATCAATCGAATCCTTGGCTATTGCAAGTGGCATATTTCGCTCCAATGACTGCGTGGACCCTGATAGTACGCAATCATGCGGTGCATGCCCATATGGCGCTCCATGCTACAAATCCACCCTTGCCATGACCGGCGTCGGTATGCTGGTCGGTGTACTGAGTGAGTTAGCTAGGGATAGCCGCTTATAGAAAGAATTAATAATTTAGATGCGCCTTCTTAATTATTCAGCCACTCGCGGCCTGATACAAAATATAGCAACCGATCCCAACGAAACCCGCCCCTGCAATGAGCGAGAGAATCCGATCGCTGATGAATTGTGATACCAGACCACCCGCCAAAACGCCGATCGCTGCTGAGATTACGAGCGCCAACGACGCTGCGGAAAACACCAGCCATTTGTTCACATCCTTGTCCGCGGCAAACAGCATCGTCGCCAGCTGCGTTTTATCACCCAGCTCAGCAATAAAGACTGTCGCAAAAACGGTCAGAAAAACCTTGAGATCCATCTTTGTCGCTCCTGACTGATTGCCGCTGTTAACCTGTGCTTCTCAACCTTCAAGATCAGAAACACCGCAATGTTCGGCTGCTCCCGACCGTAAAGTCACACTACCGTTCTCGGAGGTACTTTCGTCCGCTATCGTCAAAAACATCCTGTGGCCTCGTATCCAACTTTTCTACACGCCGAATCAATCGTATATTCTCCGGTTCAATGTATGCGTTGATTGCAGATGCACATCATTCGACCGCACAGACCATGAGCGTATCAACCGCCTCCTTCATATATCCACATCCGCAGTGGTCTGGATTCAGATGCCATGCGATTTCGTACTCTTCATCCAACGTGTTGAAGACCGAAGCGCCAATAATTAGCTCAGTAGATCGCAGCGTCATCGCCCACCAGTATCCTGTACCTACCTTGCCGAAACTCGAAAATTAGATGATCCGGCCACTATCTGCTGCGGTCCTCGCTGGGAGCCGGATCAACTTGCCATCCACGTCGTGCGCATGCCCAGAATATTTTCAGACTTCTTCGTCAGATCACAGCTGAAACATCCCCTCAGAGTGTTTGGCGCCAATGGCCCCCACTCGTAACCTAGATGTGCTAATGATCGGAAGGTTGATCGCCTAACTCACCATTTCGCTCTTCTCGAAGCCGGGTACGGATGCGCATCAGCATCTCTCCGTAGTGATTGTGACCACGTTTGTCACGCCCACACCCCCAGAAGTAGTCGTACTGGCTGTTCTCCACCAACCTCGCGTCACCGGTATCGAGCAATGCAGCTTCAACATCCGGATACGACTTGCACTTGATGTAGACACCTCGTGTCATAAAGGCAATCTGCGTCTGCTTCCAGTCTTTCCTACGACCGCTAAGCCAGGCCCAACGCGCTGCTTTGGCAGCTGCTCCAGCAGAGGGAACCGCTTGAATACGCGTCTGATTTTGTGGTTTGACGAATTGCATCGCCTGAAAATAGTGTTCAACGGTCGGCCAATGAGCTTCGTCGAGCAGAATGGAATGATCGGAATAAGTACCCAGAAGTTCGTCTGGATCCTTTCTCGAAAAAAAGACGCCATCTTCTCCGATAGTGTCGAAGATACTCATTGCGAACGCCAGAGGCGCGCGACTCCCTGATCCGTCCCGAGCGTGCCCACAATCAGCCCAAATACACCAGCGCCACCAAAGACAAGAACCGGCAACAGATAATCGTAGCGACCCGCCGGGATCATGTAGAACACAAACGACGCCAGAGAAAGAAACATGATACTCATGGTGATCAAGATCGTCCGATGTGATCGCTTATAAACGTAAGTCTGCTGTTGCTGGTCTTCAACGAGGTTGAGCAGCGGCGAGAATAGCGTTCGTAGAAACTGCCTCATCGAAATCCCCAGCATTCACAGCGACACACAGAGCATCGCGGTCCATTCTCCACAATACATCAATACGGTGACTATGTGAGAATGAACTTCGCCACTACATCGACAACCATCGTGGCCCAGGGGGAAATGATGTCATTTTATGAATTTGAGCGGAAGTCCGGGGTGTCCAAAGGCCTGCTCCAGCGCATCGGTTCCATGGGACTGGCACTAGCACTGTTGCTGGGAACGAGTGGCCAAAGCCATGCCAGCACGCAGCCCAACGTCATTCTGCTCATGGCAGACGATATGGGCTGGGCGCAGACCGGCTATTACGGTTACCCATTAATGAAAACCCCGAACCTAGATGCGATGGCCGAAAATGGTCTCCGGATGGATCGGTTCTATGCCGGTGCACCGAGCTGCACACCAACACGTGCCAGCGTGCTGACGGGACGCACCAATGACAGGACCGGTGCATTCCGGGTGGGATCCGCGATCAACAAACAGGAAAAAATGTTATCCACCGCCTTTCGAGAAGCGGGGTATGCCACAGCTCATTTTGGGAAATGGCACCTAAACCAGACTGGACCCGATAATCACCCGCTCCCGCGAAGTGATCCTCACAATCCAGGGGAGCTCGGTTTCGACTACTGGCTCAGCAATACCAGTGGTTTCGACCTGGGAGAGTTTGAGCTCAGCCGCAACGGTAAACGGGAGACGTTCAACGGAGAGGGCTCCGAAATCATTGTTGAAGAAGCCGTCAAGTACATTCGGGAACAGGCCAAACGGAACAGACCGGTGTTTGCAGTGATCTGGTACTCAGCGCCACATGGCCCATGGACGGCCTCCGATGAAGACATCGCACCTTTTCTGGGAAAGGTCAATCGCACCTCCGCTAACATGTTGGGAGAGATTGTAGCTATAGACCGATCCATTGGTTACCTTCGGTCCAGTCTGCGCGACATGGGGATTGCCAACAATACCCTGATCTGGTTCACAAGCGACAACGGTGGGACGCCTGATAGCGATACCCTGGTGACGGGCGCGGGAGAAGAACGGCAGGTCATCCACCCCTCAGATTGCGGTGACCATATCGATCCCGACCTCACCAGTCTTGAAGCGCGAACAAAGCACGGATGTTACCTGGGGGTCGATCCCGATAGTGGTGGTCATCTACGTGGATTCAAAAAAGACTTTTACGAAGGTGGGCTACGTGAGCCCACCATTGTAGAGTGGCCCGCAGGCATAAAGCCAAGGGTCTCCAACTTCCCGTCGGGTACCGTGGATATGTTCCCGACGATGATTGAAATCGCCGGGCTTAGCCCCGATTCCATCAACGAGGTTCACGATGGGATCTCACTCGCGGGCGTTTTCAAGGAGGAACCGATTCGACGCGAGCAACCGTTGGGATTCCGTGCCAGCGGCGGATGGATGTGGCTGGATAACGACTGGAAGATTGTGCGTAACCCGGATTACACCAATGAGGACAAGATCGTCCCGTATCAATTGTTCAACGTCATCGGTGATCCAAGTGAAACACATGATCTGATCGACACCTACCCCGATATTGCATCGCGCATGTACGAACAGTTCAAGGCGTGGAGCCTGTCGGTCAGTCGCAGCGCACTGGGCGCCGACTACCCCGAGGGAAAGGTGTTACCGACGGGCCGACCTGCGGACCCGGTGATTGATAACCGCAGGGCGCGGCGAACCCAGGAATGGACTGCCGAGGTCCGAAACGCAGAAACGATTTGACCGGAGCAGCTCGATGCCGCCAAATATTGTTCTATTCATAACCGACCAAAGTGATACGGCCGCCAGTCAAAAACACTTTTAGAAATCGAGCACCATGCATGATGAGGCGTTTCGTATCTCGATGCTGGCGAAAGTACCCGGCGAAAACCTCACTGCCGTCCCTGAATCTGTCCAGCTGATGGATCTGATGCCGACTTTCTATCGATAGGAGTGAGACGGAGACGCCGGATGGCCTCGATTACACCAGCCTCGTCCCGCTCACACCAGAAGATTGGCCGGACAGTGTCTATAGCGAAAGTCGCGGCAAGGTCTAGTGTTACAGCAGTCGGCGTATGATTCCCACCGATCTGTGGAAGAATGTGTTCAGACCGCATGATCTGGATGAACTCTACGATCTCAAAAGTTATACCGCGAAGACGACGAATCTGGTCAACGATCCTACCCACGCCGAGAGATTGAACGAGATGAAGGCATGGCTAATGGGGTGGAACGATGCGACCGGCGACATGTTCCATATGGCAGAGGGTCCGGTGGAATTTTCCAGAGCCGATCAACCAATTACCGGAACCAGCATAGCAGACCTGCTGCACATTTCCGCCATTAGGTGCCTCACCTTTAAACTCGCCTCACGTATTCCAAAGCCCTAGTAAGACCGCAAGCGCGAGACCAGCGATGACTCCAGGGAGCTGTATGACACCAGGAGACTTCAACTGTGCCGCCAGTTCGCCTCCGAACTCGTTACTTTTACGCGTCCGCAGCACCACAGGCACTTCAAACAAGCTGGCATTGAGGGCACTGCCAAATACGGTCGCGATCAATACTGCACTGGCCCAACTATCCTGAGTGACCAATAGTGACAGGGCCAGGAACAAGCCCCAGCTGCCCGTCAGGCCACCCCAGCTCATCCAGAACGCCTGCCGCGTGTCGTTCGTCGCCATGTCAAAGTTGAACATGAAGAAATAATTTAGCGGTGCCTCGGCAACCGTAACCCGGGATTGCGACAGCAATGCACCACTGTAGTGTCCCCACTCGTGCGCCAGCGCTGACAGCACGACACCCGCCATAAAAGCCGCAAAGATTGACGTCACCGTTGCCAGCAGCCAGCCACTTGACGTTGCCCAGGTGTGTGTCGCCCCGAAGATGACCAGTGCCGCCAGAGCAGCGACCGCGTGGATCCGACCTACTTTGGCACGGTTTGCGACATTCTTTGCGTTGTGTTCGGCGACCTCGTCAGGGTCGACAGCAGCGACTTGAGGTACCTGCTGAACATCAGCAGGCACGTCTGCGGTGGTCTCCATCTCATCCATTTCGGCAGTCTCTACCCAGTGAAGGAATATCACTATAGCACCAGGGCCTGCCAGCGTATCCCCATCGACCGACGGTGCAGCTATTGACGCAATCGCGCCACTTGTAGGACATTGCAGGCCAACTCTTTGTCGAATAAGGTGGGTGAAACCTCGACTTCAATTTTTGGAGGCAGCAATGGCCGTCAGCGACCACGTAAACCTAGATGAATTCATGGCGGGCCTCGTTCGCCGCAATCCCGGCGAAACAGAGTTTCACCAAGCAGTTTACGAAGTTGCGGCGAACGTCTTCGACTATATTGCCGACAAAGAAATTTACCATGAGGCGCAGATTCTGCGGCGCATCGCCGAACCCGACCGGATCATCAGCTTTCGCGTCTGCTGGGAAGACGACTCCGGCAACATCCGGGTCAACCGCGGCTTCCGCGTACAGAACAACAATTCAATCGGACCCTACAAGGGTGGACTGCGCTTCCACCCCAGCGTGAATCAGAGCATTCTGAAGTTTCTCGCCTTCGAGCAGACGTTCAAAAACAGTCTGACCGGGCTCCCGATGGGCGGCGGCAAAGGCGGCGCGGACTTCAACCCGAAAGGCAAATCTAACAATGAGGTCATGCGTTTCTGTCAGTCATTTATGACCGAACTGCATCGACATGTCGGCGAAGACATCGACGTGCCGGCCGGCGACATAGGCGTGGGTGCGCGGGAAATCGGCTATCTTTTCGGGCATTGGAAACGCTTGTCGAATCGTTTCACAGGTGTCCTGACAGGCAAAGGCCTCGAATATGGCGGCAGCCCGATTCGTACCGAAGCGACCGGCTACGGTACCGTATATATGCTCCAAGACATGCTGAAGCAAGCCGGCCAAGACATCGAAGGTAAGACCTGTCTCGTATCCGGCTCCGGTAACGTCGCGACGTACGCGATCGAAAAGATCAACCAACTTGGCGGCAAAGTCTTGACGGCATCCGATTCCAGCGGGTACGTGTACGACGAACACGGCATCGACGAGGAGCGCCTGGCTTTCCTCGTCGACCTCAAAAAGAATCGACGGGGACGAATTTCTGCGTACGCGGATCAGTTCGACGCTGAATTCTTCGAAGGCCAGCGCCCATGGAGCGTACCGGCGGACATCGCTCTGCCATGCGCCACCCAGAACGAAATCAGTCAGGAAGAGGCACGCACGCTCATCGCCAACGGCTGCAAGGCCGTTTCCGAAGGCGCGAACATGCCCACCGCACAGGAAGGAATCCACGACTTCGTAAAGGCAAAAGTCCTGTTTGCGCCCAGCAAGGCAGCCAACGCGGGCGGCGTAGCAATTTCCGGACTGGAAATGAGTCAGAACAGCGCGCGAATCACGTGGGAAGAAGAAGAGCTGCAGAATCGTCTGCGCAACATCATGGCAGACATACACACGAGTTGCGTCGAGTATGGCAGCACCGACAGCGACTACATCGACTACGTTAAGGGTGCAAACATCGCCGGTTTCATCAAAGTGGCCGATGCAATGATCGCTTACGGGGTAGTCTAGAACTTTCCACAGAGCAAAACCGAGGCTGAGAAGTGGTCCAAAGTGACGCCGCGGCGCTACTTTGATCAGAGGTATCCGACCTGAGGCCGAGATGACCGATTATTGAATATATTCCGGACTCTTGAGCCAGTCCGGTGGCATGCGATCGATGACTTCCTGCATCGCTGCAGCCGACCGCGGGTACTGTCCCTTGTCATCCGTATCGATGATCCAGTCGTCGAGGAGCCCGCGCATTTTGCTGAGCTGATCTTCGTAATCCGGGTCTTCCGCGAGATTCACCGCTTCGTCCGGGTCTGCATACAGATCGTAAAGTTCCTCTGGTACCCGTTCGCCGTAGGGCGCTGCATGAACCCCTTCGAGCTCACCTCTCTCGTACATACGACGCATGGCCATGAAGCTGGTGTTCTTGCCTTCGGGATCATTCATGGACGCAATCATCTCCCGATGCCCCCAGTTGAAGAGCGGTCGATCCAGCTTGAAATTACGGATGTAGTGGAAGCGTTCTCCCATCACGGATCGCACGCGATCAATGACGTTCGACATGCGATCAGCCGAGGAATACACATATTCACGGTGGTAGTCGGACGTAAATAGATCCATGGCGTCCATCGACTCAGGCACCTCAACGCCTGCGAGTGCCAACGTCGTGGCGCTGATGTCCATCAGGTTGACGATCTCCCCACGCCGATCCGGTTCGATTAATCCCGGCCCTGCTATGATCAGCGGCACCTGCAGTCCCTCGTGGTAGACGAATTCCTTGCTTCGGGGCAGGTCAGAACCGTGATCGCTGTACAAGATCACCACCGTATTGCCCCACCGACCATCATCCTTCAGCTGTTGGATAACCTCACCAACCTGATAATCGGTGCGCGCAATGGAATTGTAGTGATCGGCAATGTGCTGACGGACCTGGGAAATATCCGGGTACTGTGCAGGAACACGAACGTCTGCAGGACCGACAGGTTCAACACCCAGTACGCGCAGCTCGTCTTCGATGTCGGCAACACTTTTACCGCCCGCGATCGCCATCTGCCCGAAGAAGGGTCGACCTTCAGGAACTTCAGACCAGTGACCCGTACCCCTCAACCCCTTCCCCCATCGATCGTTTTTCGCTGCCTCCAGGACCTCGGCTGACGGGTTGCCAAAGGAGTACAGATCGGTCCGATCGTAAACGAAGTTGTAGTCATCCTTGTGCGAGTTGTAAGTCTCATAACCGTTACTGCGCACCATCTCCGGAATTGTTTGCATCCCTTCAGGCAAATGAATCTGGTGACCGAGCGTTCGACTCGAACGCATATCGTGGGTACCCAGGCGAATGGGATAGTAACCAGTAATAAACGCTGATCGGGAGGGTGCGCACACCGGGTTTGCCGCATAGGCTCTCTCGAACACCACACCCTCCTCAGCCAACGCATCAAGATTGGGCGTTGCGACAAGGTCATCACCATACGCGCCATACCAGGGTGACTGGTCATCTATATCGATCCACAGGATATTGGGGCGAGAGCGCTCGTCGCTTACAGAACAGGACGACAGAACAAACAGCGCCAGAACGCAGATGGGAATGGAGCAGACTCTGAATCTACCGACGCGCGACATGATGTGATGTCTTCTATAAGGTCGATCCAAACTAACGCACGCACGCGGTTTATCGCAACCCGGGCTTCCCCCAAACATTGTGGCCCTGCTCCGCCATCGCAGATGGACAGACAAAATCGAAGGTTCGCGACATCACCAATTTCATCATCGAAAAGATGTTGGACGACGATGCTTCACGAGTCATCACCAATGATGAGCCTCAATCTCGACGTACCGCGGATTGCAACATGCGAAGTTCCTCACCCAGCTTAGGAATGGAGGCCGTGTCCCCGGTCCGCTGTCGCAGACGTATTTCGGTCGTTAGCAGATCCATATCGTTAGGCCAGCTTGTTCTCGCTCCAACGATCTGACTTAAAGCGACCTCCAGCCGCCCTAGCGTTTCGAGCGCAACAGCATACACATAGGCATAGCGCGCCGTCGTGCCTTCGTATTCCGTCGCACGACGCAGGTATGGTAGCGCCTCATCCGGTTTATGCTGGCGGATCAACCATAGTCCATAACTATGGTGCGCTGAGGCGTTGTCAGGGAAAACCTCAATCGCATACTTCAGATAGCCAGCCGCGTCACCGTCACGCTGAACCGATCGGAGAAAGTCTGAATATTGGAGCAGCACTGTGGGATGATTCGGTTCCATACGTAACGCCTGTATGAAGTGTGACTCCGCACCGCTGGCGTCTCCAATATTTAGAGCCAAGTCAGCAAGGGCTAGCTGGGTTTCTACCTGACCCGATGAGACGCTCAACGCAGACCGATACTCATCAACGACACCGAGTTCAGAATCTCGTAATCTGATGGCAGATGCAGTAAGGCTTCGGGCTGCTACATGGCGCACCAGTCTAGTATCGTCAGAAAAAGACTCCAATAATAGACTCGATCGTTGTGTCGCCGGGACAACCCACATCACGCTCGCAGCGGCTGCACGAATCAAAGGCTCTTTGTCAGCAATAAATCTTTGTGCGACCGTCAATGATCGCCTCGTCTGCATCTCAGACAGCTGCTGTAACAATGTCGCCCTGATGATTGGTGCTGTGCTTTCGCGATCGATTTCTTCGATCAGCGCATCCACTGCCGCGACATCCAGACTTCGCGCACGTGCAAGAGGTTCTGACCAGGTGTTTCGACGGGTGTAGTCCGGATGCCATGTGCGGATATTCTGATCCGCCCACCTATGAGGTTTGTCCACATGGCAACCAAGACACGGATCAGGTGACCCAATTTCACGCGACAACAATGGGTCCGGCACATGGAAGCGATGATCCCGGCGATCATCCACCTGCATATAGGTTCTGGCAGGCATGTGACATTCCACACACGCCGCTCCCGCTGACTCGTTCGGGTGCCCATGATGATTAGTACTATCGAAAACGGTTGGTGCGTGACAGGTCGCACAGAGTTCGTTTCCTGTAGCTCGCAACTGACCGGAGTGCGGTTCATGACAGTTCGAACAGGTCACCCCGGCCTGATACATACGGCTTTGGAGGAAGGAGCCGATGACAAATACCTCATCTCGGATCTGACCATCATCGAAGTAGAGTCCCTCTGACAATAACGTCAGCTCATATCGATCGAAATAGTCGCCGATGGTCTGATTACTGATTCGGGTTCGCCTCGAGTGACACCCACCGCACTGGTTGATTTCGTTCGGCGATTTGCCTGCAGTAAGCGTCGCGGTCGCCGACCCTTTCTGGAAATGCCACTCGCTGACATCAACCATCGCCGAAATACCCAGTTTCTCCTTCGAGAGGCGCTCCTCGTTTGCCAATGCAACATGGCGGCTCCCATTAGCATGACAGGCCTCGCATGAAACGTTGGCCTCTGAGAATCTCGTTTCGTACGTGTTTGCGATAGGATCATATCCCTGCGTCACGTTCGTACTATGACAATCTGCACAGCGCGTATTCCAATTGCTGAAATGTCTCGTCCAGAAGAAGGGATGTGAAGACTTGATGGTTTCATCGGGCTGTAAGTGAAACCACCGCTGACCTCCATCAGACACAGGTCTTGTATCCCAGGCCAGATTCAATGCCTGTAGCCGACCACCTTCCATCTCCACAAGGTATTGTTGCAATGGGTCATGTCCGAAGGTGTACCGAATCGGAGCAGTGACCTCTGTGCCGTCGCTACCCATCGTTTTCACAACAAAGTCCTGTTCCTTTTGTGAAAAGGCCGATTTGATCCCATGAAAGGAAGCCTCTGCGTTCCCAAAGTCTCCAAGCACACTTGCATCGGATGCGACCTGCATCGCGTGAAAATGATCTGACTGTTGCCACGCCTGAAACTGTACTTCATGGCATGAACGACACACTTCCGCAGTACCCGCAGCAACAGGAACACTCATCAAGCACGGTAACAGGACCGCGATGACCCTAATGATCAATTTCGGAAGACCAATTCGCACTATCGGAGATACCCCCGGTCAATCTGTCCAACGCCGGGAAAACGTAAGCTCAGCAACCACAGACCGATCACCAGCACACCAGCACTCGTCATCAGTGCCACGTCGATCCCCGCAAACTCAGCGAGCGCGCTCACGGGAATCACACCGATAGGAATCAGGGCGTGAACCATCATGGTGACACTCATCACACGTCCACGTATGGATTGTGGGACGGACATCTGGAGCACGCTCGTACTCAGTGACCCAAAAAATGAGTGGCAAAACGCCACCATAGCTCCCGCAACCATCGCGAGGTATAGGTTATGACTAAGCGCAAAGAGACCCATGGCAACGGCCCAGCCGTAAGCGCTAACGAGGATCAAGCGGCCCTTATGAGGCGCATCACCCAAACGGGCGAGAAGAATAGAGCCAGCCAACGCTCCGATCCCCGTCACAGCAGTCAAAAGTCCTAGATCGTCGGGTCCGCCTGCGATGATCTCTTGATTAAAAGCCGGCAGCAGATAGTTGACTGATGCACCCAGCATCGGTGGGAAAACTCCGATGACCAACAATCCCTGAACCAGCGTTTCTTTACGAATCAGTCGAAACCCTTCCACAATATCCTCGGTGGGTGTCGTCACAGACTGAACTTTCGGCGAGCCGGCGTGGGATAGCATCATGGTGAGAAACATCGATAGGAGAAAAAGCACTGCAATAACGCACATGACGATCCCGGTACCCACCACTGACCCACCTTCGTCGATGGCAAAGATCGCAATGAGTAAACCTGCCACAACAGGCCCCATGATGCGGGCCACATTGTGAACACCGGTCTGCAACGCGGTGGCGTTGATCAAGTTTTCCTCACCAACAATCTCCGGGACGATGCTCATTCGCGCAGGCATACCCAGCGCCATCACTGTACCGCTGAAGAGACCAAAGTAGATAAAGTGCCAGAAGGTCACTTCACCGACAAAAATGACGTAGGCCAATACAGCGGTCGCTACCGCGTTAAAGAGATTGGAGATGACCATCACCGACTTCTTGCTGAAGCGATCTGCAATGACCCCGCCACCAAGGGAAAACACCGCAGAAGGCAACATGTAGGACAACATGACCCAGGTCAGATCCATCGGAGACCGTGTCATGTCGTAGATCAACCACCCGCGGGCGATATATTGCATCTGTCCTGAAAACGCAGTGAAGATGTTAGAGAACCAGATGAGTCGAAAATCTCGGCTACGCAGGGATTGAAACATGACAGCTTCCGGGTCCGTCAGATGTGAGATCGGTCATGGTGATCGCGTGTACAGTAGCTCATAGATCGCCCTTTGCCTTCAGAGTTATTCGCGATGACTGTTTCGTCACGTCCAGCCCAGAGATCAACCAGTTATCCCAATATGATGCTCAGTAAACATGTAGAAAGGGACCATTGTCATTTTGTACCACCCATTTTTTGACCGCAGGTGTTTTTGGCCCGCGTCTGACTTAGAGTTCTGCTGCGTTCCCGTATGAGCTGCACGCCACATGAAACTCATTGTAAAACAATCACTGCTGACGCTGGTGTCCTGTATCCTGGTCACAGCCTGCACCGCGACCAACGATGACGAGACACGTGAGCTACCCGTCTCGGCCCCTGAAGCGGTGGGTATGTCTTCCGATCGCCTGTCAAAGGTCGATGAAGTCGTCGAGCGCTACATTGATGAGGGTCGGGTGCACGGTGTGGTGATTGCTGTTACTCGCCGTGGTCAGGTCGTGTACCACAAAGCACACGGCGCTATCGACGATACGACAGGCAGAACCATGCAGCTTGACAGTCTTTTTCACATGGCGTCATCGACAAAACAGATCCTAGGTGTTGCCGCAATGATGGCGATCGAAGACGGTCTATTCAGCCCCGACGACCCCGTAGAGAAATATATTCCTGAATTCAAGGGGATTCAGGTTGCTGTGTCGACTGCAGAAGATGCGATGAACTACGTCAAAAAGAAGGACGTCAAGCACACGGCCGAAGGTGATGAAGGTGGTCATAAACAATGGACACAAACCAATGCGATTGGCGACAAAGACAAGTTCCAACAATGGGACCAGAGCAAAACTGAATGGGACAAAAACAAGCCAAAGCAATCTGACAAAGGCAAGACCGATTGGGACAAGAGTAAAACTGAATGGACCAAGGACAACGTTGCATTCAAGCAAGACAAGAAACAGTTCGCGGCAGGTAAGCACAGCAAACCTCAATCCGCGTATCGGCTGGAGAACGTGCTCAAACCATTGACCATCCATGATCTGCTAACCCATACCGCCGGTTTGCAAACAGGAGGTATAGGCACGTCGGTAGCAGGTCTCGATCGACCAGGATCAACGGATTCCCTGGCAACCTGGATACCCAAAGTCGCCAAGGGCCCTCTCGATTTCCAGCCCGGCACCCGATGGGCGTATAGCGGAGAGGTGGGGCTCGACGTGGTTGCACGGATTATTGAGATTACGAGTGAGACGCCCTTCAACGAGTTTGTGAAACAACGCATCTTTGTACCATTGGATATGAAGGACACTCACTGGAATATTCCCGATGAGAAGACAGGACGACTACCGCGGTTCTCCTACGACAAAGAACGCTTTATCACGTCGCCATACTACTTCTCCGGCTCCATCGGACTTGTCAGTACTGCCCGAGACTTCATGCACTTTCACCAGATGCTGGTCAACGGGGGATCATTGTTCGGGCAGCAGCTCCTAATGCCAACGTCATTGGACTTGATGTCCACGGACATGGTCGGGAAAACTTACCAACAAGGTAAGAAAGGGGCAGGACGCGGATTTGGGTATACAGTGAACATCAACCTTGATCCGGAAATATCCGGAGACGGGTCACCTGCAGGATCGTTTGGATTTGGCGGCACTGCGGGAACAGTGTCCTGGTCGGCACCCTCAGAAGAACTCACTCTTATCTATATGGTGCAGTTTCCTACTGACCTACCAGGGAAGATCAGCACACTGGTGACAGACGCCATCATAGATTAGGCCGACATGGTTCGATCAGCCTGGTTTGTACTGCTTACACTCACAAGCACTTACTGCTTCGCACAGCCCGCATATGACATCCGCTGCGAATGTTGTTTGTATGGGTGAAAGCATTGGTGAAGTTGTCCAATCCTCTGACGCCAGCTGGAGTACTCAGATTTTCACGTATATCACGTGGGTGACCTTCTTCTCAGGTGACAATCCCACGGTCCCTACCGTTGCTCTCACTCTTTTTGGCGTTGTCGGTAACCCCAACGGTCGACCTCGACCATCTTCGAATCATCTCAACAAAATATTTCCGTCTCTGGTGACGATCTGTCGGATCTCCTCTACGCCCGTGCTAAGGTGCTGAGCGAAGTTCACATCGAGGATGCGGACTACACGCTACTTGCCGACAGTCTTGCAGTTCAGGCAGCCGGTCACAGCACCACCGCCAAGGCTAACCAGCTCTTTCCGGGCCTGTGGGAGCCGTTGGCATCGCAATATCCTGAGCGAGTTCATCCGGTGCATGATGGTAGACGTGTCCCAGCCCTCCTCGACTGATGCGAAGCCCGAGCAGTGCTCGCAGATCCTCGTCAAAGGAGCGCAGCCGCTCCCGTGGAATACTAAAAAGAAAATTCTCTTGAGTGCGCAGATAACCCGCACAGTAGTCAACCGATACGGCGTACCGGCGACCGTCACTGGTGTTATCGCCACCGGCATGGAAACACTGCCCTTCGAAAAAGAGCACACTACCGCGGGGCATGACCGCAGGTTGGCTACGCTCGTACCATTCGTCGTTACCTTTTACAGGAGGATAAGGTAGGCGATTGCTGTTTGGTAGGAAACGGGTAGCGCCGTTCTCTTCAGTAAAGTCACAAAGCGCGATCATTGTGTTCAGCACAATATGCGCCCTCGGTCCATTTTCGGTATGCAAGCGATGACGCAGGCAGGAGTTCCTCGCGGCAATAAACGGTCCGTCATCAACGTGCATCCGCTGCCGGGTTTCACCCGGATTGATGATCGATGTGCCATACGTATTGAGCAGGCAATCATCACCCAGTAGCCCACGCGCCACCGGCAAGATGGCGTCATGCACAGGTAACTGTTGCCAGACTTCACCGAGGTTCAGCACATCGTAAAAACGCGTAGTCTGATGTCCATGAAAGTCGTTATCGAGGCTGCGTGGCACGTGTGCATCTTCAAGCCGATCGATCTCATGAAGTAATGCGTCGCACAACGCAGGATCGATGGCATCCTCCAGGATGTAGTAACCATGCTGATGGATGTGGTCGACAATGTCGACGTTGCTGACCGTTCCTTGCGATCCGACGAGAGCTGCTGACATTACTTACCACCCATGCCACTTGATCTGTCTACCCGCTGCGGCCTTTGAGAAACTCCTCCATCATAAAACCCGCGCACCGGCGGACTGCCACCCAGGGCTTTTACGGACTGCGGTTTTGTGAAGTCAAAGATCAACGTGTACCCAACGCCATCCGTCTCGACGGGCACACTATCCTGGTAGCGCGGAGCAAAACGCGCAGTCGATATGACCGTTCGAGCAAGTTCGTTCAACTCAGCATTCGTGGACGACGACACACCAACGTTAGTGACATTGCCCGTGGCATCAATACGGAACGTCAGATGTACATCCCCACGAATACCAGTCTTTGCCACCATCATCGTGGGTGCGGTGTCCATATACAGGAGATCCGGTTGTTGCTGTCGCCAATCCTGACCACGACCAAGTGCGACCACGTGAGGTGTTGCCTGATCGGACGATCCAGTCTGTTCAAACAACGCAATCAACAAACTGCGCACCGGCCGCTCGAAGTCGGTTAAGGGCCCCGCCTCACTGGCAAAGGCAACCAACGCATCCTCAAGGAAGCCAATCGCATCATCAATACGTGCCTCACGATAGGCCCACAACCCAAGGTGATATTTCGCGAGACCCAGTCTGAGATCATTAGGTAGAAGCAGTGCCTCAAAGCCAGTGTGCGCAACTTCAAAGTACGATTTTGTGTGTCGATCACCCTGCCGTTTCATCAGATGGGTGCCAATAGAAAACGCTCGGGTCGCGCGACCGCCTAGATCATCCGCCTGAACTGCCTCAACCGATCGATCAAAGTAGTCTAGGCCCTTATCCGGACGTTTGTGGTCAAACTCCGCACGACCCAGTTCATAGAGAACAAGCTCAATATCATCCGCCGACCCAGCCTGCTCAAACACCCCGACCTTTTTTTTCAGCACCTTGCTTGCATCTCGGTATTCACCCATGTCATTCAGCAAGCCTGCATAATTGAGCGCAAGACGCGCGTAATTGATGCTGTCCTTGCCATAGATTTTAAGCCCAAGCCGATAGGCGTCCTCAGCAGCATCCCGGGCGCTGTCACGATCGTTATTGCCTATCGCTGATTGATATCGTTCATAGGCTTGTTTGAAATCCACCCGCTGATCCGAAATCGCCGAGCCAGATTTCAAAACCAATAGCACAAACAGGATTGCCCCAAGTCGTTTATGCATCGTGCCCCCGCTGTCTGATATTCTTTCAAACTGATGATGCATCCAGAGAGCCAATGGAATCGGGTCATGCGGCACCGCGATATACAGTGTGCCCACAAGAGTGGGTACCCACAAGCTTTCGTCAGTACGGGTTCGAAGGTGATATTTCCCAGCAATCCAGTGTGACCACCCTCATGGCTGCCTCTCGTGCAAACAACCTGACACCCAAACTATCTGGCTTTTCCGGATAGATTCGCCGCATGACCGCCTGACGACCGTTGGCAAACACCTCAACAACAGATTTATCTACGAATACTCTCAACGTCAATCGCTCGTCCTTTCCCAACAGAAAGGGTGCTGTTTCGATTGTCCTGGGCGTCTCCGCTGGTCCTGACTTTCGCGTGTCAACCGACAGGGTACCCGACATGGGATGACAGGAAATCACTGTCTGCTCCTCACCATCGCTCGATACACAAACCTTGACGCCATACTCGATCGCATCAGTCACATCGATCTCCAACAACAGTTCAAAGCTGTTGCTGTTGATCTTCTCAACCTGCCAGTCCTCATCGGGATGTACAAGAATGTCTCGCTCGCGCATTTGTCGATAGCGTAACGCCTCGATTTCACTCGGTACGTCCATGCAGAGGGACCCTTCCTGATCTAACGAAAGTACCCGGGGGAGGCTCATTGTTCCTGACCAACCCGCCGCAAGACGCATCGTGTAATCCTTATCGTCACGAATCCAGGCCCACATGATCCGGCGCCCCTGATCATCTTCCAGACTCTCTGGTGCAAAGAACATATTGTCTACCCAGCTCATCTGGGCATGAGACTCCGGATAAAACTGTTCATCGCGCCATTCGCCGATATAGTAACGACAACCAAGCCGGTGGCTGATACACATCAGCACATCCTTGTCACCCAGTTTGAAAAGCTCCGCGCAGGAAACATCCTCATCAAGAGCTACGCCGTCGACAGCGTCCCCAAACAGATCACCCACGTATTGCCAGTAGCCATCCATGGTCGTGGACTTTGCAATCGCAGGATGCTCGCCGCCAAAGATCGCGTAGTAAGACTCACCGTCGTACCATCCAAACGGATCCCAGGACCGGTACCTGCCATGAAGTTCGTCACCTTCGTGGGTCACGGGTGTGATCGGATTCGCTGGTAATTTCTGCCAGCTGTTCAAGTCGTCATCCATGGCGACTGCAAGCGCGTTGCCCTGGTCCACCTGGTGATAGCACAGGGTCGGTACGCCATGCTCGTTGATAAAACAGTTCCCACTGTACATACCTTCATGCAGTCCAGTGGGATGGTGGCGCCAATGAAAGAGATCAGTACTGGAAACATGACCCCAGTGATCCATCTTTCGGCTGCGTGTCTTATCCTGGTAGATGTAGAACAGGTGGTAGCGACCCTGCCAGAAAATCGCACCGTTTGGATCAAATGGGCTTGCCATCCCCTCGGGGACGACAAAATGATATCCCGGTCGGAGTCGGTCACTGAGCATTTGTTCACGATGTGATCGAACGCCCTCAGCGACGCTGTCGATGGAACGTTTTCGTTCTCGCCCTTCCGCATCGAGCGGCGAGTTTTCCCAGTCGAGTGTCTGCGTGTAGATCAAACGCCACACACCATCGTCTTCTTTCCGTAATGTATAACCGTAGGTGATACTGCCCTTTTCCGTGAGTACGGCGACAGGGTGGTAGGTGGCGGTATCGCCGTTCACCTGAATCTCTGCATCATGCAGCAGGATGTCGATCTTCGCGTCAGTGGCACCCACAGTAAACGCCAGATGGCCTTCGCGCAGTTGGGTCTTTGTGAACCCCTTGCTGTCGGTCCAGTCATCGGAATAGGAGTCGATGACTGCCTCTACGTCGCCTCGGATGCGGGCCTCAATATGAGCCTGCATCGCAGTTTTGACCTCCCGATGGGTACTCAAACCACGTTCCACTCAATTGCGTCTGACGAAAGTATCACGCGCGCCGGAATTCTTTTGTCGCCATCAAAACGTCCTCACACTCGATCTCATCTATAATCATGAACCATTCTGAACATTCTGATAGACGCGATAATCTCTGGTTCTACGCCGACTTCGAGGACTCTCCTCTCCTCGAGGCCAGGTGGCGAAGGCAGCGGGCGCAACATCTTTTCGATTCTGGCTCAAGGTCGATCTCCACGACCGCACTTGTTGTTGCTGACAACTCAGTCGCCAGAGCATGTGTGGTAAACAACAATCCAACCGTCGATCGGATGGCGAGCTACAGTTACACCGCCAATTCAGTACTGAAGTCAGGCACTCCCTCCCAACGACCTGCATTTGTCGCACGCATCACTGCGATCGTTTTAATTACTTCCGGATTCGCGAGACCCCAGGGGGCTTCACCGGTTAGTACACGAACAATGTTCTCAGCCTGACGAATGGGGCACTCTTCCAGGAAGGTTGGCGAAAATCCGGCGAGATGTGGCGTCACGATAGCGTTGGGTAACGACAACAGCGGATCCTGGGAATCTACCGGTTCAGCTTCAGTTACATCGAGAGCAGCCGCTTCGATAGTGCCAGCCTGCAATGCAGACGCGAGCGCACTGCCGTTCACCACGGGCCCACGGGAAGTATTCACCAGCAACGCCGTCGGCTTCATCAGCTTAAGCGTATCTTCGTTGATAATGTATCGCGTCTCCTCGGTCAGAGAAGTATGGATCGAGATATAGTCGGATTCCTTAAGCAATTCCTCGAGGGAAACCAATTGAACACCGTAGAGGTCAGCAGTGGTCTGCGGGACGTAGGGATCATGAGCAATAATGCGTGCCGGGCCAAAACCTCGCATACGCATTGCGAAGGCTCGACCGATGTTACCAAAACCAATCACGCCAACCGTATGTCCCGAGATGCGTCGTACTGTTCGCATATACTCGACAGTCAACTTTCGATCATCTCGCCAGGCACCTTCTCGGGTCGTACGAACGGTGTCATACATCCGCCGCGTCAAAGCCAGTAACATGGCCGCCGCATGGTCAGCGACCTCTGCAGTATTGACGCCCGGGACGTTGCAGGCCAACACTCCCAGCTCTGTTGCTACGTCAAGATCAATTGAATCAACGCCGACACCCATCCGGCTGACGACCTTTAGTTTCGGGCAGGCTTCCAGCACTTTGCGTGATGTCAGCGGCATGGTACCGACCTGAGCACCGTCGGCATCTTTTAACAACTCGATCATGTCATCTTCAGATCGACAGACACCTTCGACCACTTCAAAACCAGCGGCTTCGAAAAGATCAACGCGGTTGAATGGGCTCGATTGCAATGCGATTTTCATGGGAATCCCCGACGACTAAAAGCGCGCAGTATACCCCCTCTGATTAGCAGATAGGGTAGACGATCGGACTCCGCGTGGAACCGCCAAGTGGAGGTGCTATTCCACAGGAACTTCCGAAGCTTCAGCCTCGGACTAGCCCTCCAGGACGTTCCCCTGTGGGGACACCATCTGCAAACGTAGTCTTGCCGGACTTAATCGTGTACCGATAGCCGGACACCTTCTGGACGAGGCGGCGTCCGCCCTTGGGCAGATCAAAAATGGCTTCCGGGCGCTCCAGTCTCAAGCCATCAAAATCGATCACGTTGATGTCAGCGAGTAGCCCCTTCGCCAACAAACCGCGATCAGTCATTCCATAAGCTTCAGCCGTTCGACGGGTCATCGAACGTACAATGAACTCGAGCGGCAATTTGTCACCACGCTGTCGATCACGTCCCCAATGGATCATATTAAACGTTGGCATCCCCGCATCCGCGATCACACCGCAGTGCGCACCACCGTCTGACAAGCCCATGAGGACATTCGGGTGTTGAAGCATCCGATGCTGCGCGTCTAAGTTGTAAGAGGAATAGGCACCCAGGGGTTGATAAAACAGCTCTTTGCCCTCGTCCGCGATCAACAGGTCGTACATGACCTCGAGCGCTGACTGACCACGGGCTTTGGCAATACCGGCCACGCTATCGTCAAACGTAGGCTCATAGTTTGGCTTATCTCCCAACGGGAACACCAGTGCCATAATCTGTTCAAGATTACCCATGATGTCCGCAGACGCTTCAGTGGCTTCAATGCTGAGCAACTGTTCACGAATCTCTGGATCGTGCATCGCGGCCACCTGTTCCTCAAGAGGCAGATTAGCGAGCTGTTCGCGCCAAACAGAATGTCGCACGAACGCGTGAAAGCTGCTCTGAAGGCCATGCAGAATACCCGTGGGTCGGCCTGCCATCTGCGGCATGATATTCATGTTGGACTGTCGCGCTTCCTCGACCATGCGGTACATCTTATTGTCCACATAGGCCGCCGGTGTCGTTGCGATCAGTGTGACTGGACGGCCCGTTTCCGCTGCAAAATCCTTGACCCACTGCCATTCGTCATCGTCGCCAAGATTATCGGACACCATTTCAAAAATACCATGATCGAGACCTTTCATGGCCAGTCCCAATTGCAGCATTTCATGACTACCAGCAAACGTCCCGGGAACGTACTCTCCATGAATGTCCCGATGCAGGAGCGTACGGCTCGTTGAAAATCCGAGTGCTCCCGCCTTGACGCCATCACGAACCAGCGCCACCATCTCTTCCAGTTCCGCCTTAGTTGGCTCGTTATCGCCGCTACATCGTTCACCCATGACATATGCCCTGACGGCCCCGTGCGGCACCTGGGTTCCAATGTCAACGGTTCTCGGTAATGTTTCCAAAGCATCTAGGTATTCCGGAAACGTCTCCCAGTTCCATTGGATACCTTCGGCCAGCGCGGCACCAGGAATGTCCTCAACACCTTCCATCAGCTCGATAAGGAATTGTTCATCGCCAGGGCGTACCGGAGCAAACCCGACGCCACAGTTACCCATGACAACGGTCGTCACCCCGTGCCAACTGCTAGGTGCCATTATCGGATCCCAGGTTGCCTGTCCATCATAGTGGGTATGGACGTCGACCCATCCGGGCGTGACCAACATGCCTGTCGCATCGATTTCCTTTTCACCCTTCTGCTCGACATTACCCAAGGCAACGATACGGTCTTTGTCGATAGCGATGTCACCGATAAACCGATCAGTGCCGCTACCATCAATAATGGTGCCGTTACGGACAACAAGGTCATGCATGGTTTCTGTCCTAAGTTCGTTTACTGAGTCACGCGCTCTGCCTCACCCTACTCTTCTACAAGTGCTGAACCAACCCACAGCTGTTGAGATGCGGTCGGCACCATCCAGATGTGACCAGAACCCTACCTTGTCCTTTCAGATGCACCAGACCTTTTACCAGACTTTCTCCCACCGCCCAGATTCGATCGACTTGTATAATGCTTGTGCTGTTCGGAACTCGCCGAGTGAGTATTCAGGACTTGCGGCCATGGTCGTGCCATCAAGTACAACCTCGCAGAAATCCTTGATCTCCGCCCCGTATGAATTCATTTTGCCTTCGACAGCATTCATGATGGACTCGCCACGTGGGTGATCCTTATTGAACAGAATCAGTTGTCCGTCGCGACCACCGGTGATCTGAATCTCTCCTCCTGTACCCGTAACACGGAACATATCAGTAGGTCCAGATGCATGCATGACATTCTGACAAGTCAGCACGCCGACGGAGCCGTTCTGGAACTTCATCAGCATGCGTGACCAGGACTCCCCTTCCATCCTGGGTACGTGATGTCCTGCAACCCCAATCACCTCGTCCACTTCACCCATCATCATTCTGAGCGGTCTGATCCAGTGAGCTCCGCCATCGATCGTGAGGCCACCACCAGAAACAGCAAGACTGTATCGCCAGGGAGGCGGTGCATCAGCATCAATGATCAGACGATCGTAGAAATTGCCGCTCGCGGAAATCACCTCGCCAATAGCACCTGCATCCATAAGTTCTCGTGCCTTGACCACGTCGGTCCAGTATTGCGCCTGTTCCGCAATCATGAACACCGTATCCACTTTATTGCCCGCATCGAGGATGCGTTCGGCACTTTCAAGCGAGTGCGCCATGGGTTTCTCCAGCAGCACATGTTTACCTGCATCAAAACAGGCCAATGCTGACGACTCATGCAGATCGTGAGGCAGCATGATGTCGACCGCCTGGAAATCACCTTGCTTAAGCGCATCGTCGATATCGGTAAAAGCTTCTGCGCCTGTCTGTTCTGCCATCGCGTTCGCAGCATCCGGGTTGTTGTCGACAACCGCAGTCACGTCAACACGTGTCGCCACGCGCTGGATACCCTGCCAGTGTGCCTGCGCGATGCCACCGCAGCCAATGAGCGCAATTTTCAATCTGCTGTCAGCCATAGTCCATCCTGTCTGTCACTCGCGAGGACCGTAGCATCGCACCTCATCGTTGTCGAACCTTCGGCCGAGGTCGAGTCGTAGGCTTGTCCGTCTCCACGGCTATGCGAAGATAGCCATGACAACGGAGACAACGATGGCCACATCACTCAATGAACTGATGACAAACCTCCCTCAGATTGGTCGCGTCGAGTGGATCGGTGTGCGGCCCGACACCCGCACACCGATGCAAGTCGTCCAGGAGGTTGAAGCCCGTCAAGGACAAGGACTTACGGGCGATCGATTCAAAGCGATGCGTAAGACAAGAGAGATCAGCCTGATTCAACAGGAGCATGTCAATGCGGTGGCTTCATTAATGGGTTTTGACAGCATCGATCCAACTATCCTGCGCCGCAACATCGTCGTGCGCGGCATCAATCTGCTGGCACTCAAGAACAAGGCGTTTCGGATCGGAGATGTACGTATGGCGTGGACGGATCTCGCTCAGCCCTGTTCAAAGATGGAAGCTGCGCTCGGCGAAGGTGGTTACAACGCCATGCGCGGACATGGCGGCATTCTGGTCCGACTGCTATCCAGTGGTATTATCCGGGTTGGTGACGAGGTACGGTACGACTGAGATACGCGCTCGCTTAATTAAAGGTCGAGCACCATGTAGACGTTCGCACGTCGATAGTCAGAATCAAAAGGAAAGGGTCGCTGCTCAAATCCCCACTTATGATAGAGACCCAGCGCAGATCCAAGTACGAAGTCGGTCTCCAGATACATTTCTTCATAACCCGCGTTTCGGGCGATCTCGAAGGCGGCTGGACGCACTATTTCACCGATGCCCTGCACACGCGCCTGAGGAGATACTGCCACCTTGTGGCGAGCTCGCACTGGATTTCTTAATGGCGAACGATCGCTCAGGTACCGAGCACCTGATCGGGCGGATAAACTGCAAACACGTTCTCACCGCCCTTTGCCAGAATGCAGTTTTCCGGACCCTCCAGCGCTAGGCGATCCGCGACTTCCATCGTGATGGTAGTCATTAATCCACTGTTCATTCAACATCCCTAAAGCATAGGCATATCGAAGTGAGTAAGTGGTTACTTTAGTGACATTATCAATCCTGTAAGTCGGTCGACCGAATTATAGTGGCTCCAGCTGAGTCACATAAGAGAGTGCCCCAGGCATCTTGTAGGGCGGTCGCGTTCATATGGCCCGTCTCGCGAGTGATTGCTCTACGTTCGTGAGAACAACATCGATTTCTATTCCAGCACCCGCAAAGACTGACGCCATCAGATCGTCAGCTTCTCTCAGATGGTCGAGAAACTGGGGTTTCAGTTGTTTCCCTGCTGCTGTCAAAGCCAATACCCGTTTGCGTCGATCCCGTGGATCCCGATAACTGGCCAACAGGTCAACCTCAATCATTTCCTGTGCAAACTGCAGGACTGCAGGATGCGACAGCCCAATACTCGCCGCGATATCGGTCACCGCATGTGGTCCCTCCTGAATCAGATAATGGTAAAGCGGCAACCAACGCTGGTGGAGGGGCAATCCACTTCGGACTAAAAGATGAGCGGATATCGCATGAAGCTGCTCTGTAATCCTCTTCAATCTAAAATTGATCATATATGTAAGTGTTTACGTAGGTAGTTACATATTAAACCAATGACTCTAATTTCAATAGCACGAAGTATCCCGCATTCACTTGGGCTTCTACGCAGCAAGATGCGGCGTGAGATCAGGTTTGTTATAACCTCTAAGTGGCCGGGCTAAAGACAATTGCATTCGAACTATATAAGTGGGGAATAGTCGTTCCTGCACTGATCCTGTCTACCTTCGTTATCGGAATAATCGCGATCGTGATTTCACTACTCGGTGGAGGCCAGTTCGCATCACGCTACGTTGCAAGCTTCTGGGCACGCTTCAATGCATTCATCAGCTTGATGGATGTTGACATCGAAGGGCTGGCGCATCTGGACCCAACAAAATCATATGTCATCGTCGCCAATCACCAGAGCCTGCTCGATATTTATGCGCTCTATGGCTTCCTTCCCATCGACATCAAGTGGGTGATGAAAAAGGAGCTACGTCGAATACCAGTGCTGGGACTCGTCTGTGAGCTGATGGGTCACATCTTTATTGATCGCAGCCGGACCGAAGCTGCCCTCGCAGCCATCAACGCAGCTGCCGACAGCCTCACTGCAGGACAATCAATCATCTTTTTCCCCGAAGGGACGCGGTCGGTGGATGGGCAAGTTCTACCGTTCAAGAAGGGTGCGTTTCGATTTTCGATTCAGACAGGTCTACCTCTCTTGCCGATTTCGTTGGTGGACACACACTATCGCCTGCCTTCTGGCACCACTGATCTCAGCGCTGGATCAGCGACTATCGTGTTACACCCACCTATCACCACAAATGACGGCACAGACGTCACCACACTGACAGAACAATCGAGAGAGGTCATTGCGAAAACCCTCAACGAGCGGCAGTTGCCCGAAGGTGTGAGTCGTGTCAACCAGTCGTGGTAGCCGCCTGAGTTAACGCGCCCAGGGCATGGCCCGCAAAACATATCGATAGAACAACGTCCAGAACGGTTCGATGTAGAGATCCGATGGAATTTCATGCTGTATTTCACGATGCAGCCTAGGCAGCTGCGACCAATGGAGTCCCTGACGGTAGTGATGGGCTGTGTGGTAACCCAGATTCCCCGTGATGCGGTTAAAAAGCGGGTTGGTGATGTTATAGCTTGCTCTGAAAGGATCGTCTGATTCATCCAGACCTGCATGATGGTCATAGGTCGCCCATGCCGTAACAAACAATGTTGTGACCATCGGCAGAACAAACAGGATCAACGCTTGTATGGGTTGATACCAGACCAGAAGCGCAACAACAGCGAACGTGAGTAAGGTATACGACAGATGGATGCGATAGATCGCGGGATAGCGTCGGCCCACTAGGTAACCACGGTAGTAGGCAGTCACCGCAACCGTAAAGGTGTACTCAAAAATCCCCATTTGTGAACCATCTCGCCGCTGCCACCGCGACTCGTCCTGTGTCTGATCCTGGTAATTATGGTGATGCCCGAGCACGTGGTGTAACAGCCACAAGTTCGTGGTCACCCCGGTATGCAGTGCATAGAGGACTTCAAGGATGCGATTGGGAATTGCCCAATGGAAAGTACGCGTATGCTGGTGATGATGATTCCAGGCAGCGATACATGCTTTTGGAATAATCATGATCAGCAAGTAAGGAATCAGCCACCACACCTGATCGACGAACAGATATAGTCCGAAATCCAGGATGCTGAGTGCCACAATCAGTAACACTGGCCACGTATCAGCCCGGTTTCGAATCATCTGTTAGAAATCCACTCGTAGTACTAAAATGAGACGGCGAAACGTTAACCTAACCGACGACCAAAGTCGTCTCCCATCGCCAGAAATGTTATGGCAGGTTATCGGGCGGAAAGGGTCAGGTTTAGGTAAAAACCATATTCGCTTAATAGAACATTAAATAAAGTCGTCCAGACTACAACGAATGCAAATGTCGGTACTACAGAAAATTCATCAGTGGGACGTCGACATGTTTCTGGGTGTCGCCAGCCACCTCCATGAACGCATCGTTCGGACTGCCTATTTCGCGTCAAAGACGGGCGATGGTTGGCTGTATCCTGTGATTCCCTTTGCCATCCTTTGGCTCGGTTTTGGCGACGAGTGGTTCCTGCTGACCTGTGCTTCTGCATTCGCCATCGAACGTCTGTTGTACTTTGCCGCCAAGAATTCGTTCAAACGTCGTCGTCCCGGCAATATCGTCCCTGGTTACTCCAGCCACATCATTGCTTCCGATGAGTTCAGCTTTCCAAGCGGCCACACTTCCGCTGCGTTCCTGATGGTGACCCTTATCAATATCGAATTCGGCGTACTCGCAACACCCATCTATGTCTGGGCCCTGATTGTCGGTATCTCTCGCATCATTCTGGGTGTCCACTTTCCAACCGATATCATGGTGGGATCCCTCATGGGGACAGGCATCGCGCTTGCGACCTACACATACCTAATCTTCTAACACCCATCCAATGACGCACTTTTTGGACGCACATAAAGTACGTCACGCATAAAAAGAGCGTCGACAGGTTACCGGCAGTCACGACGATATGACGATAGTAAATCATCGGACCGTATTCGTTCCGCGGCATCTCGACGTCGCCGCTGTAGGCGTTATTCTGGTGCGCGCATGAAACTGGCCTCACACTCTGCGACAAGTTCGTCCGTATCCTTTCGAACCATCGTACCTTGCATCTGGAACAGTCGACCTCGCTCAAGCATGCAGCGACCTTCCAGTTTAGTTGGGATACCGACAGGCAATGCATCCTTGTAGCGTATGTCACAGCGCGCGGTGTACGCCCGGATACCCTTCAAAAACATCCAATTCGCCATCACGTCATCCAACACGCTGTAAATCAAACCCCCATGAGTGACACCATCGTAGCCACAATGGTCAGGCTCCGGCGTATATTCAGACCGACAGACTTCGCCGTAAAGAGCAAACTCAAGCTGAAGACCGATGGGGTTCGAGGGACCGCAAACAAAACAATGATTGGCATCATCACGGAGAGAGGCCACGGAACACTCCTTGTTCAAAACAAGTGGATTTTGCGGAGACTAACGTGCTTTCCCCAATCGTGCACAGACCTCTTCGATAAACAGGCGTCGATAGTCTTCAAAGATCGCAGAAGAATGAGGTGTGATGAAGACATTGTCCTGGCGCCACAACGGTGAGTCCTGTCGTAACGGCTCTTCCTCCGTCACATCCAGAAAAGCACCACCCAAGTGATTAAGTTGAGGCAACAGGTCTTGTGCCGTCAGGGCGTTACCGCGACCAAAATTGTAAATGAATGCACCTTTTTTCATCCGAGTAAGCCGTTCCACGTTCATGAACTGGTCGGTGTCACTGCCGCCAGGGAGCAACATCAATACATGATCTGCCAAAGGAAGCAGATCCACGAGCCCTGACGTCCCATATACCGGGATCTCCGCTTCTTCTGATTGCTCCGGACGCCGCCTGACACCAATCACCTCGCGCACGTGTGGGGTCAGGACCTCGGCACAGATCTTTCCAATATGTCCGTACCCAATGATCAAAACAGACTGTCTCGACAACATTCTGCTCTCTCCCTGGGTCGTCCGATCCCATTCCCGTCGCGCGAAATTTCGAATCATCTGCGGCATGCGATGATTCATGAATAAGATCGCACTAAGGACGGACTCGCACATCAGTTCACCATGATAGCTGCCGTGACTGACCGGAACCCGACCCGAAGGATCCGATCTTGCCCAATCATCACCAGCCGCAGGCGTAAACACTGTCTTAAGTTTCGGAAACTGCGAGTACCAGCCTGTCTCAAAATCCCAGGTCAGTACATGGTCCGCGCGGTCCGCAGCAGCCAAAAGAGACTCGGTATCGAAGTGCTCAACGATGTCGTATCCCAACGCCGCCAATGGTGCATAGTCTTCCGGGCCAAGCACAAACGCCGGTACATCGTTCACCATTAATGTATGGATTTCAGTCATGGCAACCCCGACTCCAGGCTTCGCCGCTGATTCTATAAGTCGTTATGGTCAGACGCTACAGCTCGTGTGTTCCGTGGCGTAGGTTGGTAGCATCACGCTCAACAGCACGGGAGTCCTATTATGCTCAGGATCTATCATGTACCTGGCACACGTGGCATGCGAGCCATTTGGGTTTGCGAGGAAATATCGCATCCCTACGAGATCGTGCCGGTCGATTTTTCCGTGGAATACCGAGCGACACCCGAGTGGCGAAAAATGAATCCCACTGGGAAGGTTCCGGTGATGACGGATGGCGACCTCAAGGTCTTCGAATCCGGCGCGATGGTGCACTACATTCTGGACAGATATGGCAATGGACAACTCCAACCCGCACCAGGGACCGACGCTCAGGCAATATTCCTACAATGGAGCTGGTTCGCGGAAGCAACCTTTGCACGACCCCTGGGCGAAATCGTCAACCATCGACGCGTGTTCGGAGACAATGCCCGGGAGGACGCTATCGCCGAGATGCAATCACGGGCACATCTGTGCGTCGACGCTATCGCCCAAGAACTGGCCGATGGTCGCCCCTATCTCTGCGGCGATACATTCAACGCATCAGACATTATGATTGCGTACTCTCTGCATCTGCAGCAAAGACTCGCTCCGACGGACTACACCGCGCCCCTTCACGCATACTGGGATCGGGTGTCTTCACGGCCCGCGTTTGGTCCTGCGAGTTCGTAGTCTGACAAGCACCAGGCAATAGAAGCTGTTTTAGGGGTTCCGATGAGATAACGCCCCACGCCACAGCAGTCGGCCAGAAGCAAATTCGAATGAAGCGGTCTTATCACGTATGTTAGCGTATAAACCCGCAGACCTGCTCCACAGGGAGTCTCCAATGCCGATTCAACTACGCCAAATCTGTCTGGTTGCCGAAGAACTTGCACCTGTCATTGACGATCTCACCTCGATATTGGGCGTAAATTCAGTCTATATCGATCCCGGAGTCGGCAAGTTCGGGCTGGAAAACAATCTACTGGCAATCGGGTGCAATTTCCTTGAGGTGGTTGCTCCCATTGAAGACAACACGGCAGGTGGTCGTTACCTCGAACGGCGTGGTGGTGACGGCGGCTACATGGTCATAACCCAGGCTGACAGTCGTGAGACGTATGACGCGATGCGCGAACGGGCAGCGTGTCACAATGTTCGGGTCGCGTTCGAGTCCGAGCGTGGAGACTGGAACCTGACCCAGCTGCATCCACGGGATATGGTGGCCGCATTCCTAGAGGTAGAGTGTGACGCTTATAACGACTTCAACGGAAGTTGGCACCCGGTCGGAGGACTGGGCTGGAAGGACAAGGTCAAGCAGGACGTTACCGTTAACTACCTAGGCATGGAACTACAAAGCGACGATCCCTTTGAACTCGCAACGCTCTGGGGCGATGTCATTGGTATTCCCTGCGAGCGCGATGGCGATCAGTGCACAGTGGCTTTGAACAATGTCACGCTACGATTTGTGACCGCCACTGACGGCAGGGGTCCTGGCCTGAGTGGGTTGGACATCGCGGTCGCTGATCGTAACGCTGTGCTTGCTGAAGCGAAACAGCGCAACTGCTACGTCAATGATGGTCAGGTTCTGATATGCGGCATGCGGTTTTATCTGCACGACGCCTGACCACACGTCAGAGTCCATACCTGATCCCTACTTTTCTATTCCTGCGTTGTCTTACCAAAGCCAACTCTCGCTATCAATGAAGAGTCTGACATGGGTGCATTCGAACATGCGATCGTACTGGGCAGTGGAATAGCAGGAGGCACTTCGAACAGCTGGATGAATTCCCAGAGGAACTGCTCCCGATCGGTGACGCAATCTGTCATCACAACCCGTTATATGGCCAAGGTATGACGGCGGCTTTTCGGCAAGCCATGGCACTGAGCGCAACACTGGGTGCTGCAAAACAGGCGGGAGATAGTGATGGGCTATGGCGATCGTTTTTTCCAGAGGCTTACCAGGAGACTCGTGCACCCTGGTTGTTTGCTGCACAGGCAGACTTCAATGACCCTCAGTGCTACGGCGATTTTCCGGAAGCGGAACGTCATATGCAGAAAAGCATGCGCTACATGACCGAACAGATACAGCAAGGTAACGCAGAAGCAGGCGCGATGATGGGCATGATCGGTAGTCTTATGGCCTGACTAAATGCTCTGGAACAATCACATTGGGTTGCCGATGCCAGCGCATGAGTGCCGACCCTAGCTAGTCGTCACCTACTCGTAGCTATAAATTTCGATCTTGTTGGCCGTCATCGTATAGGACGCAGTCGCCAGTTCTTCTTCAACCTGACTGGCGACGATCGTTCCTTCGATCCAGTAGGGGGTCCACAAAGATTCCAGCCTGAATCCTGCTTCAAGCTCTGCATAAATCGTTTGATTGGGTGGTGGTGGTGGTTCGTGGATGCAGGCCCCGAAGTAAGGAACCAGCAAGAATCGAGTGACGACCTTGCCGTCAAATTCGACCGGGACGATAAACCCGGGAATCCGGATGTCCTTGTTGTTGAGATCGGTTCGAACACGCTCCCATCGCGGCACTTTTGCGCTGGACTGATCGGCTTCCCTAGGGACCAGATCCACCCAATCGGTCAGCCTGGGTTCCGCAAACGCGGGTCCCGCCAATATGAACAGAGCCAATAGCGTAACTCCCAGGTGAGGAGACCGAGGATACGAACGCCTGTACACTCGGTAAACGTTACAATGTATCATCTCAATATCTCTCAAATGGGCGTGAGCAGTGTCAGACGCAGCCGCTGAAGAATACGCAATATCATTACATGATCTCGCGTTCCAGTACGATGCATCAACCGCTCTCGTTGTCGACATTTCATCATGGCAGGTGGCAATGGGGGAGCACGTATTCCTCTATGGACCGTCCGGCAGTGGCAAGTCGACATTGCTTGGACTTCTGGCCGGCCTTCAGGTTCCAACACGGGGCGCTGTCTCTATCCTTGGTGAGGAACTATCCGGTCTCTCAGCAAGACAACGGGATCGATTTCGTGCACAACGCATTGGCGTCGTATTTCAGCAGTTCAACCTCATCCCCTACCTGTCAGTTGTAGACAACGTCCTACTCGCGTCACACTTCGGTGGCATTCGTCAGCCATCTTCAAGATCCAAAGCGCTGGACCTGCTTACACGGGTAAATCTGGACGATTCACTACACGATCGACTCGCCGGCGAGCTCAGCATCGGGCAACAGCAGCGGGTCGCGATCGTGCGCTCGCTCATCAACTCACCACAACTGCTACTCGTCGACGAACCCACGTCAGCACTCGACGACACTAACCGAGATGCTTTTCTTGCGCTGTTGTTCGAAGTTGTTCAAGCGTCGGGTTGCGCTATGGTGTTTGTCAGCCACGATCCGGCGATTGCCGCTTCGTTTGAACGAAGGGACGACATTGCAGATCTAAACCACGGAGCGACCTCATGATGGGGGTCACGGTGTTGTTCAGTGTCGCCGCAAAGAGTCTGCGATACCGTTTGAGCGGCGTCATTCTGACGACAATCGCTGTGGCTCTGAGCGTGTTCGTACTACTTGGCGTCGAACACGTACGACAGGAGTCTCGTTCAAGTTTTGCAAGCACAGTATCCGGTGTCGATCTGATTGTCGGTGCACGAACAGGGGACATCAATCTACTGCTTCTCTCTATATTTCGAATCGGCGGTGCTTCCGCCAACGTTTCGTGGGAGTCCGTAGAGGCCATCAATGAACATCCACAAGTGGATTGGGTGGTGCCTTTATCTCTTGGCGATTCTCATCGCGGATACAGGGTGGTCGGTACGACTGAGGGTTTCTTTGATCGATACCACTACGGGCGCAAGCAACCAATCACGTTCGACACAGGCAGTCGATTTAGTGAGACCGCAGATGTCGTTTTGGGTGCTGCTGTTGCGAAGTCGCTCGGTTACGGGATTGGAGATTCCTTGATACTCAGCCATGGCGTCGCAGATACGAGCTTCGTCCACCACGACCAGGTTCCCTTCACCGTCGTCGGACTGCTCTCCCCAACAGGAACCCCTGTGGACAACGCGTTGTTCGTCAGTCTCGAAGCCATTGACGCCATGCACGCTGACGAAGAGACGGCTCAGGAGCATGGCCACGACGAGCATGAAAGCCATGATGAGCATGACGCCCACGACGAACATGGTGAGCATGACGCCCACGACGAACATGATGAGCATGACGCCCACGACGAACATGGTGAGCATGACGGCCACGACCATTCAGGTCCATTAGGTTCTGTCTCAGCAGTCCTCGTTGGTCTGGACGGCCCGTTCGCAACACTTCAGGTGCAACGCTGGATCAATGAGTTTGAGGATGAAGCTTTACTCGGGATCCTCCCTGGCGTCACTCTGACTCAACTCTGGGACATTATGGCAAGGATCGAAGATACCTTGCGGGGGATTGCCATCCTTGTCTTCATATCATCATTGTTTGGACTGAATGCGATGCTCCTCGCCTCTATGCGGGAGAGACGCCAGGAAATCGGCATCCTTCGCAGCATCGGTGCGCCATCCTTGTTCATTCTGGGAATGCTGGTTGTTGAATCTCTGTTGATCGTGATCGTGGGTATCGTGCTCGCCATCGGCTGTCTCATTGTCGCCATTGGTGCGGTCAACGGATTCCTGATGAGTGAAGTCGGCATTTCCTTTTCCTACCAGATCCTATACTCCTCAAGTCTGATCGCGCTAACTTTGATTGTTCTCGTGTCTGTCATTCTGAGCCTACTACCTGCCTGGCAGGCATATCGACTGTCGACGTCACCTGGGGCATCATCCTCGCAGTAGACGACGTTCGAAACACGGTCTTCCCGAGATGCATCATCATGACCACAAAAACCGAAAACGCGCTGGCGTTTGCCCAAGCACACTGCGATCAACGAGGCACACGCCTGACCGAAAAAAGGAGACAGGTACTCATGGGGCTCCTCGAATCTGACAAGGCGTTGTCGGCATATGAATTGACAGAATTCTGCCGTGACCGCCTTGGATTCGACCTATTACCCATGTCTGTGTATCGCATTCTCGAGTTCCTGGAAGGTGAGCACCTTGCTCATCGCCTGAACCTGGCGAACAAATACGTTGCCTGCTCTCACATCACGTGCGATCACGAGCATGATGTCCCGCAGTTTCTTATCTGCAAGGAATGCTTTCACGTCGAGGAAGTCGGATTAAAGCGCACCTTTATCAACACTTTGGAAAAAGCCATCGACGAAGCCGGTTTTCATCTGGCGAGTCATCAGATTGAACTTGATTGCGTCTGCGATGAATGCAGTCGTGAAGAGACCATTGAAGAAACATGACGACGGACTCCAATACCACGACCAGCAACAACGCCCTTGATCAGGCAGCCATCGGGATTTCATTGTTGTGCGTGATTCACTGCCTGGCACTACCGATCGCATTGACCCTGATCCCTTCCATCGGAGGTTTGCCGCTGGCAGACGAGCGCTTCCACTTGTGGCTTGTGATGCTTGTCGTTCCCACCAGCTTTGTTGCGTTATTTCTCGGTTGCCGGCGCCATCGCCGCTGGCATGTCGTTGGCTGGGGTGTCGCCGGTGTCACCGCCCTGGTTCTGACGGCTGTGTTCGGCCATTCAATGTTGGGTGAGGTTGGTGAACGCGTCTTTACGGTGATCGGTGCGGTGCTTGTTGCGATTGGTCATGTACTGAACTATCGGCTCTGCCGTCAGGTCGACTGTTGCGACTGACCTTAGCGTCGTGGCAAACCTGTGCCACGTCCCAACGAATGTCATCATCGAGTTTCTTGGATGTGGTAAGTCCTCCAGCTACTGAAATAGAAAAAGAGTAAGCGCGCCTCGTGGCACTCGCAAACTTTATGTTTGCGGCCCTAATGAACTTACGAAATCAAGTGCTGTTCTGGCTCACAGGATTAGCGTTAACCCACACGCTGATTCCTTTCTTGCACCATGGACTAACCTATCAGCGCGTCAGTTGGTCTCGGATCAGAACCCAACCACCCCGCTGGCTGGATCAGCGGGTAACAATCAGATTGGCAAGCAGACCCACGGAAACGGCGTATTTGTTCGCACAGTTATAACTGAGAATGGTGCCGAAGTTCCCGCCCACCAGGTAGTTACTGTCATCCGGGTCCAGCACCAGCAAGGCATACTTTCCGTCCAGTACCTCGTTCTGAACCGCAACACCTCTCAGTAGCCAAGACGCTAGTGGCTGTTTTGTCGTGTGATTTCGATAGGCGCGACAACCCTTACGAGGATTGGGGTCAGGAGTGATCGTCAGGCCTTCAGGTATCTCAACCCGGGAACCCCATCCCTGGCCCGCCCGCCAGCCATTCTTCCTTAAATAGTAGGCAATCGAAGCCCACACATCCTCCTGGCTACTCCATATGTTTTTACGACCGTCGCCGTCGAAGTCCTGCGCGTAGTTCAGAAAGCTCGACGGCGTAAACTGGTTTTGTCCCATCGCACCAGCCCAGCCACCCACAAATTTCTCTGATTCGATATGACCTTCGTCCAAAATCTGTAGCGCAGACATTAACTCTCGGGTAAAGAAACGAGAGCGTCGTGGATCGTGCGCCAGCGTCGCGAGTGACCGTAGGACCAAGTACTTGCCCTGATAGCGGCCAAAACTCGATTCCAGTCCCCAGAACGCCACCAGATACTCCGCATCAACACCATAGTGACGCGCAACCTTTTCGAGAGTAACCCGATTTTCAGCGTAGAGTCTTCGAGCAGACTCAATCCGGCTCTTGGACACTCTCGCCGTCAGGTACTCGTCGAAGGTCTGCGTAAATTCCGGTTGCCGTCTATCAAAACCGATCACCCGTTTATCGCGCGTCAGTCCATCGAGCGCCGCCAAGGTACTTGCACTGTAGCCTCGTTCTTTTGCCTCGGCACGAATCTCTGACAGCCAGTCCTCAAAAGGTACTGGGTTATCCTTGGCAACAACAGAGGCTGCAGGACACATCAACGCTAGGATCATTAAGCACCACCTTCGAACGGTGATCACATCAAATTTCATCACGCACATAGTGCCAGTATAGCCGAAGCTGCCCAGAGCCCCGCGGATTTATAGCGACGAAGTCCTATCGCATGCAAGATGAGTAGCGTTAGACCAAGAAATACAACTTCAGTGACCGGTGCGAGCGTCTGGTACGCCCGTAATGTCCCCAGTGGATCATCAATCCCTAGAATCGCAACAACGGGGGAATAACTGACACAGCCCAACGGAATCACGAAGGTGGAGAACTTTCTAAACCAGCCCTCATAGGTCGTCAGCAGGGATTGGCTGGACTAAACACCCCCATAAGTCAGTTATTCATGATCTCGAGAGATTCCATAGCCCAGAGCGATGACATCGCCTGAAACAGAAAGGATCGTGTGAAAAAACAGACAATTCCACACAAGGTCACCAGAATTTGCAGCAACAGTAATGGATCAACACCGATACCCAGGCCATGCAATCCATAGATCAGTCCACTGCAATCGATTCAAGACAGAGCGTTGACTGTTTGATAACGACGCTAAAAGAGACTCCGAACAAACCCCTGAAAATATGGACATCGTTCATCAACCCGGAACTGCCAGATAAGTCCGGATACAACGATCGCTTAGATCGTCTTATCTGCCTTGCAAATGGGGTGCGCGGGAATCCTGGGGACTGGACACTAACCAGCCACCCTACAAGGGTATAATGCAAGCTCGATTTGCTAAACTCAGTGCCATGCCAAAAGCTAGCTCAGCCGGTGAGGGAGTGCCACCACACATACACGAAATGCCCAATGCCAGTATGCGCAGGCGTCTTGCCGCATTTTTCTATGATAGCTGGATGCTGCTGGCGATCTGGATCCTCACAACCATGACCATCATTGCTATTCGAGATGGCGGCGAGGTGGGTGGTCTGCTATACCAACTTGTGCTCTACCTCGAATGGATGGGCTTCTACGTCTATTTCTGGTGTGTCAAAGGACAAACCCTCGGGATGCAGGTGTGGAAGATCAGATGTGTTGACCTGAACGGTCGGTCTCTGTCATTTCGCCGGGGTATTACACGTTTTGTGCTGGCCACACTCACCCTCATCCCGTTTGGGTTCGGTTTCTTCTGGATATTGGTTCATCGTGAGCACATCACGGTCTATGACGACATGTCGTTATCGCGGATTGTCTATCTGGGGGAAAATCCCTATCGATCCGAACAGAGCTCGAAAACAGACCCTGGAGCAACTACTTAAAAATCCGGTTATTATTCTTCGATCCAACTAACCGATTCACCTGTCTCGGTGTGTTTGCACCGGATCGTAATTATTGGAGTTCGCATGCAATTTCGGACCTTTACCGGCAATCCGGTCACATCTCGTGCCCACTGTGTTGTCGTTGGCGTTTACGACAAGAACAATCTTTCTCCTAGTGCCGAACGATTAGACAAAACCAGCCGCGGGACGATCAAAAAGGTTCTTGCGAGGGGCGATATATCAGGAGCTGTGGGTCAGACCTTGTTAATCCAGGACCTTCGGGGGATCCAGGCCCCCCGCGTATTACTCGTGGGTCTGGGTAAACCCAGAGATCTGGATACGCCCCGATTCCTATCCGTTCTGAACAGTGCTTCACAAGCACTCGCAAAGACACAGACGAAACAGGCGCTGGTATGTCTGCTCGAAGCCGAAGTGGCCGACCGGAGTCTCGCCTGGACAAGCCAGAGGCTGGTGGAACAATTTCTGGAATCAGCATATCGGTTTACCGAAATGAAAGGCAAACCCCCTATAAGTAAAAACAACCTGACCCGTATCGATCTCCTGGTAGATCGCGATGATACCGAAGACGTGAAAGAGGCAATTCGCCTGGGCAAAGCTGTCGCGACCGGCGTGACTGTGCACAAGAATATCTCAAACCTACCCGGTAACGTCTGCACCCCTACTTTCATGGCAGATGCAGCGAAAGATCTCGCGAAGTCCTACAAGAGTGTCACTACGAAGGTACTGAGCGAAGCTGATATGACCAAGCTGGGGATGGGTGCCTTTATGGCGGTTAGCCGGGGCAGCGAACAACCCGGAAAGATGATCATCATGAAACACCAGGGCAGTTCGAAAGCTGACCGCCCTTTTGTCATTGTTGGTAAAGGAATCACGTTTGATACGGGTGGCATTAGCCTGAAATCGAACGCGGGTATGGCGGACATGATTTTCGACATGTGCGGCGCCGCCAGCGTCCTCGGTACCATGACGACCATCGCGGAATTGAAACTGCCCATCAACGTCGTAGGTGTCATCGCCGCCGCCGAGAACATGCCATCGGGGCGCGCCACGCGGCCCGGTGATATCGTTACCAGCATGTCGGGTCAGACCGTTGAAATCATGAATACAGATGCGGAGGGTCGCCTTGTATTGTGCGACGCGCTCACCTATATCGAAAAATACAACCCGGTCACAGTGATTGACGTAGCAACGCTGACGGGGGCAGCTATCGTCGCTCTGGGGTCGCATGCCTCTGCGCTGTTCAGTAACGATGATGCGCTGGCGCAGGATATCCTCGATGCAGGGACAGCCACACATGATCGTGCATGGCGGCTCCCCATTTGGGAGGATTACCAGACAGCACTAAACAGTGCTCTCGCAGATATGCAGAACGTGGGGGGACGAGAAGCCAGCAGCATTGTGGCTGCATGTTTCCTTGCGCGTTTCACACGTAAATACCGGTGGGCACATCTCGATATCGCGGCGACATCGTTCAAATCAGGGGCTGCCAAAGGTGCTACCAGCCGCCCGGTTGGCCTGCTTACGCAGTACCTGATTGATCGTTCTCGTGAATATGGCGCCTAGGCTATCACAAGGACCGCTATCACGTGACAAGGATCGATTTCTATCAGATCGAGACCAATGAAACTGCGGCTGCGTTCACGTGTCGTTTGGTAGACAAAATCTACCATCTTGGACATCGTATTTATGTGCACGCAGATACCATGATAGCTGTCGAAGAGCTTGATGAGTTATTGTGGTCCTTCAAATCAGATCGGTTCATCCCGCACTGTCTGTTAAGTACCGATGACACTCCCATCCATATTGGTTGCGATACCATGAGCGCCATTGACGTATCGTTACCCTGTGATGATGTGCTGATCAATCTGAGTGGAAAGGTTCCGGATTTCTTTTCTCGCTTCACAAGAGTTGCAGAGGTCGTTCCTCTGGACCAAAATAGTCGCGACGCGGCAAGGCAGAACTACCGGTTTTATAACGATCGAGGCTATCCGCTGAAATATCACCGAATGCAGGAAGCCTGACAATCAATCTCGCACGGCAACCGCAGGCAAAGGGAGACGGAATGACCGACAGAACTGGATTTGAAGGACCAGATTTTGAAGGCGACGATGATCGCAGCCCGGAACAGATGCAACTCTATGATCTTGTTTTCGACACCAGCCTGCCCTTGCGACCACCGCCACGTCCGGAAGAGCACTACGTCGACATGAACGATTTTGACCGAACCGGTGATTCTCAATCGACTGAGACCCAGCTGGACCTCGCTGATGATCTTCTGGCAGAGCAATTCGGAGAAATCACAGAAGAGGAACTCGATGAAGATCTGTTCGCAGTCGCAGAAACAGCACTCCCGATTGTGGAACTCACGAATGCCTTGAGTGAAATCCTGGCAGACCTGACGGAAGTTGCAGGAGACTCCCAGCTGATGCACCCAATGTGATTAATGACGCGCCATTCACATCAGTAAACTCTCATGACTGAGTAACTGGGGTCAGAGTAAAATTTGATCCGAATCTTCTTGTGATGCATTAGTGTACCCGTCTTGCGCCTTATACTTAGTGCGCGTAATTTTACTCTGATCCCAGAAGCCGACCACAACATGGCCGACAAATACAAACCCCAAGATATAGAACAGTCCTGGTACCAGAAATGGGAGGAAGCCGGCTACTTTGCACCCTCCGAAAACGGCGATCCATTCACGATCGCAATCCCGCCACCCAACGTCACGGGTACGCTCCACATGGGGCATGCATTCCAGCATTCACTCGTCGATGCCCTGATCCGTTATCGGCGCATGACAGGTCGCCGAACGCTCTGGCAAATGGGGACCGATCACGCCGGCATCTCCACCCAATTAGTCGTGCAAGAACAACTCGCCGCCAAGGGCATTGATTACCAGGATCTTGGACGAGAGAAATTTGTTAAAGAAGCCTGGCGCTGGAAAGAACAATCCGGTGGAACCATTACCAAGCAGTTGCGGCGTCTCGGTGCATCATTACATTGGGAGACAGAACGATTCACCATGGACGAGGGATTGTCCCGCGCGGTCCTTGAGGTTTTTGTTCGTCTTTATGAAGAGGGTCTGATTTACCGGGGAAAACGCCTGGTGAACTGGGATCCCGTTCTGAAAACATCACTTTCGGATCTGGAGGTCGAGTCCGAGGAAGAACAGGGGTATCTATGGCACTTCCGCTATCCGCTCAAGGATCATGAGGATATGCATCTGGTCGTCGCCACGACACGACCTGAAACCATGCTGGGCGATACGGCTGTGGCCGTGCACCCCGAAGATGAGCGGTTTGCTCATCTCATTGGACAGTCAGTCTTACTGCCCCTCGCGAATCGTGAGATTCCGATCATTGCTGACGAATACGTTGACCGTGAGTTTGGTTCAGGCTGCGTCAAAATCACGCCAGCACACGACTTCAACGACAATGAGATCGGTGGCCGGCACAACTTACCCGTGATCAACGTCTTGAACGATGACGGTACGATGAACGCAGAAACACCTGAAGTTTACCAAGGCTTGGACCGATTCGAAGCGCGCAAGAAAGTGGTCAGCGATCTCGAGGCCCTAGGGTTGCTTGAAAAAGTCGAGGACCACAGGCTGCCGGTTCCGCGTGGTGAGAAATCGGGCGCGGTTGTAGAACCCCTGATAAGTGACCAGTGGTACGTCAAGATCCAGCCACTGGCAGAGCCGGCCATTCAAGCTGTAGAAAATGGTGATATTGAGTTCTTCCCAAAAAGCTATGAGAACAACTACTTTGTCTGGATGCGTGACATCCAGGACTGGTGCATCAGTCGCCAGCAATGGTGGGGACATCAGGTCCCTGCGTGGTATGGGCTAGACGGCGCGATATACGTCGGGCGCAGCGAGGAGGAAGTTCGAGACAAACATAACTTAGGTCAGGAAGTTGAACTTAACCGTGATCAGGACGTTCTGGACACATGGTTCTCATCCGCGCTTTGGACCTTCTCCACCCTAGGATGGCCTGACGACAGAGAGGTACTGGACATATTCCACCCGACCGATGTCATGGTCACGGGTCATGACATCATCACCTTCTGGGTCTCTAGAATGATCATGATGACCTTGAAATTCCGTGGTGAAGTACCGTTCAGCAAGGTCTACGTGACCGGTCTGGTCGCCGACGCGGAGGGCCAGAAAATGTCGAAGTCGAAAGGCAATGGGATTGACCCAATCGACATCATTGACGGCATCAGTCTCGATGATCTAGTTGAGAAACGGACGACCGGTCTAGTGCAACCGAGCATGGCCCCCAAAATAGAGAAGGCCACACGTAAGGAGTTTCCGGATGGCATCGAAGCCTACGGGACCGACGCACTAAGATTTACTTTCTGCGCGATTGCAACCCGCACACGCACCATACGATTCGACATGAATCGAGTGGCCGGGTATCGCAACTTCTGTAACAAACTCTGGAACGCCGCTGCGTTCGTCCGAATCAATACCGACACCTTCAATTCTTCGGACATCGCAGAGGGTGAGAAGGCATTTACTGTCATCGATCAATGGATCAATGCGGAGCTTCAGCGAACGATTGTCGACGTCACGCAGGCCATGGAGACCTCTCGTTTCGATCTCGCCGCAAAAGCGTTATATGAGTTCATTTGGGACGAGTTCTGCGCCTGGTATATGGAGCTGACAAAGCCTTTATTGAGCAGCGATAAGACAGATGATGCAACCAAACGTGGTACGCGTTTCACGTTACTGCATACACTCGAGTCCATTCTGCGGCTCACACATCCTTTCATGCCGTTCATCACCGAAGAACTTTGGCAGCAACTTCCGAAGGCGATCCGCGGCCAAGGCGAAACACTGATGTTGCAGGAATACCCGGAATCAACTGAGCACTTCAACGAAACCGCGGTCGCCGATGTCGAATGGCTGAAGGAGGTGGTTACTAGTGCAAGGAATATTCGTGGCGAGATGGATATTTCTCCGGCAAAACCGATCCCAATACTTTTTTACGAAGGTAGCGATGAGGACCGTCAGCGCCTGACAACTCATGAACAACTCATACGATTCCTCATACGACCTGAGAGTCTGACATGGCTCGAACCGGACGCCGAGGTTCCCGTTGCTGCCGCGCAAATTATCGGTGACATGCAATTACTGGTACCCATGGCAGGACTGATTGACAAGGATGCTGAACTCTCCCGCCTCGACAAAGAGATTGATCGTCTCACAAAGGACATGGGGCGCACCGAAGGCAAGCTTAGTAATGCGAAGTTTGTGGACCGTGCACCCGCGGATGTGGTGCAGAAGGAGCGGGACAAGCTAACTGACATGCAGTCCGCGGTCGTGCGATTGCATGACCAGCGGGAGCGTGTCGATTCCTTGTAAACCTCGTCGTGAGGTCAGTATGGCAGCAGGCTGCCTTACACACATACTCACGTTGTCATAACGGTTGAATGAACGTACGGACGCTCAAACCGTCAGTACAATCTTCCCAAATGATTCATTCGAGGCCATGCGTCTATGAGCTCCATCCGTATCCTGAATCGGAAACACTGAATCAATTATCGGCGCTATGTCACCGGATGAGATTTTCGGCCAGACATGCTGTTCCAGCTGAGACATCACGTCTGCCTTCTCCGCATTTGGCCTCGACCGTAACGTCGAGCCAATGACTCGCGCACGCTTACCCATCAACACCGCAAGATTGATCTCTGCCTTCGGACCGCCCATCAGGCCAATTAACACAAGGCGCCCACCAGTCCCCAGCAACACCAGGTTGTCGGACAGATACTGTCCACCCACGGGGTCCAGAATCACATCGATACCCTGACCATCAGCAAACGTCTCTGCCGCTTCGAGGAATGAGCCTTCATGGCGGTTATAGCCGCCGCTTGCTCCCAATGCGACACAGCGTTCGATCTTCTCCGCCTCTCCCGCCGTGACAAAGGAAGTTTGTCCGAAGACTCGACACAGCTGGACACCCGCTGTCCCTACACCACTCGCACCGGCATGTAATATCGCGCGTTCACCCGCGACCATCCCGGCTTCCATATACAGATTAATCCAGGCTGTTGCATAGACCTCGGGAAGTGAGGCTGCTTGCTCGTAATCGAGTCCATCCGGAATCGGCAATACACTGCCTACAGGCGCACTGGCCACTTCTGCATAGCCTCCACCGGCGAGCAACGCACAGACACGATCACCCGCTTGAAATCCATCCACGTTTGCACCGACCTCAATGACATCGCCTGCACATTCCAACCCCAGTATCGGACTTGCGCCGGGGGGCGGCGGATAGCCTCCCTGACGCTGCAGAAGGTCAGCACGGTTGATCGCGGTCGCCTTCACCGAGATCAGCACTTCCCCAGCGTCGACTTGCGGGGTTTCGGTATCCGACCACGAGAGACTTTGATCATCGGCAACCAGAATAGCTTTCATAATTCTTCTTATTTTTAATTTAGGAAGACAGTGTCCCTATTTGTATCTGGTTACATTACAGCAATGAAAGCCATTACGATGTAAACAGATACACTGTTCTTTGAATCGCTCCCCGAATCAGTACTTGAGACGAACCTTGATACCTTTGTTGGACAACCACCGTTTGAGGCTACTGACGGTATAGTCTCCATAGTGGACCATGGAAGCCACCAGGGCAGCATCAGCTTTTCCCTCCGTCAGCACGTCGTAGAGATGTTCGGGCTCACCTGCACCTCCGGATGCAATCACAGGGATACCAACTGACTCGGCGACCATGCGTGTCAGTTTGAGTTCATACCCTTCGCGGGTGCCGTCAGCATCAATGGAGTTGACAACAAGCTCACCCGCACCGCGCTGTTCACCTTCAACAACCCATGCAATAGCATCCCGTCCGGTTGGCGTACGGCCACCGTTGATGACGACCTCGTATCCACTGGGTACAAGGTCACTCACATCCACCTGCGCAATATCCACGGACAACACCACGTTCTGAGCACCCACCGCGTGGCTGCATTCGTCAATCAGATCTGGGCGCTGAACGGCGGCACTGTTCACGTTGATCTTTTCAGCCCCCGCCCACAGCAGTTTATTTGCATCCTCGACCGATCGAATACCGCCACCGACAGAGAACGGAATAAACACCTGTTTGGCCACTGATTCCACAACATCCAACATGATGTTGCGTTTGTCACTGCTGGCAGTGATGTCATAGAAAACAAGCTCGTCTAACCCGTCCTCGTAGTACTCACGAGCTTTTGCGACCGGGTCGCCAATGTCTTTTGTTTCAACAAATTTGATACTCTTGGCAAGATTTCCGTCGCGTACATCGAGACAGGCGATAATCCGTTTACTCAGCATGGTGGGGTCCCGTCCCACTCTTTGAATGCATCTAGAATCCCCAGACCTAGCCGGCCACTCTTCTCAAGGTGAAACTGGGTTGTAAACAGGTTGTTCCGACCGAGCATCGAACAGAACTCTCCGCCATAGTTCGTGCGACCGTATACGGTCGCCTCATCTGCAGGCTCTACGAAGTAAGAGTGCACAAAATAGAACTCATCACCGCTTTTTATGTTTCTCAACACCGGATGATCACGAACGATATCCACACTGTTCCACCCAATGTGCGGGACTTTCAACGAAGCATCTGCAAGCTGAAATCGTTTGACCCGACCCGCCAACAAACCGAGGCAGTCCTTATCACCCTCTTCACTATGGTCGAGGACAATTTGAGAACCAAGACAGATTCCCAGAAGCGGTTTTCCGGAATGGTAGTACTCGGTGAGGGCATCGTCGAGCCCACGTGCCTGCAACGTAACTACGGCACTTTCGCTCGAACCCACACCCGGGAAGATCACCTTATCGGCGACCCGCACCCTATCTGGGTCAGCCGTGATTTCAGCATCTGATATGCCTACATGCTGGCACGCCCGCTGGACACTCCGCAGGTTTCCGGCATCATAGTCGACAATCGCCAACACAATCCTCTCCACTTAATGAAGGCGCGCATTATAGGGGAGGCTCCCAGGCGATTCATGTAAAAACACCCCCTAAAGAGATCACCACGATGAAAGTGCTTTCGTTCTCTTACCCGTGTTCGTTATCATCTGTAACCTACATATGATACAGTTTTTTGGGGATTATCATGGACAACGGGTTGAACCTAAACATTGATAGCCGTGGCGCCACACCCGTCTTCCAACAGCTCGTTGATCAGATTCACTTTGCGATCAATACGGGCGATTTGACGGTTGGCGATCGACTGCCAAGTATCCGAGCGCTGGCGTCAGAACACCAACTTGCGACCAATACCGTCGCAAAAGCCCTCCGTCAACTGGAGTTCCGCGGTCTGCTGATTGCGCGTGATCGGAGCGGTTACGTGGTGGCGAACGCTGACGATAATCGGTATCGATCGCGGGGGGTAAGTTCCGATAAGACCGAGGTACACCGTGTTGTCGACTCCATGGACCTTGGAGCGCTGCCTGGTGCTTTCTGTAAGGTGACGGAAGACTACCTTTCAGGAGATCCCGACGCGTGTAACGTCATTCACGCGGATGGTAGTGGCACCAAATCCATCATCGCCTATCTATCCTACAAGGAGACCGGTGACGCTTCTGTCTTCAAAGGAATCTCCCAAGACAGTATTGTCATGAATCTGGACGACCTGTTATGTATCGGAACGACGGGAAGAATTCTCATCTCTAATACCGTCAACCGAAACGCGTTAAACGTACCAGGCGAGGTGGTTGCTGCATTGATCGAAGGCAGTGAGGAGTTTCTGGCATTACTACGCGATCAGGGCGTCCAGATTTACAGTGGTGGTGGCGAGACCGCCGACGTCGGCGATCTCACCGGTACTGTCGTTGTCGACTCCTCAGCCGTTGCGATCATGAAGAAAACAGAAGTCATCGCGAACAGTATCAGACCTGATATGTCAATCGTTGGTTTGTCTTCAACCGGGCAATGTGCTTATGAAAAAACGGAGAACAGCGGGGTCGGTAGCAACGGGCTAACCAATGCACGTCATGACATGTTGCATACTGACTACGGTCGGGATTATCCAGAGACTTTTGACGGCAATATCAACCCGTCGCTGGTCTACTGTGGTCCATGGCATCTTGGCGACCCACTTCCGAATTCATCCCTGACCGTTGGGCAGGCACTACTCAGCCCTACTCGCACCTACGCACCGTTCATTCATCTTCTGCTAAACAACATGCGCTCAGAGGTTGCCGGTATCATCCACTGTTCCGGGGGCGCACAAACAAAATGTCTAAAATTCGGTCGCGATATACATTTCGTCAAAGACAATCTTTTTCCTTTGCCGCCACTATTCAGTGCCATCCAGCAAGGGTCTCAAACGAACTGGGAGGAAATGTACCGGGTCTTCAACATGGGCCATCGGATGGAGGTGTATGTCCCCCACCACCTTGTTGGCGAGGTCATTGAAATGGCGCGAGAGTTTGACATCGACGCACAACGGGTTGGTTACACCGAAGCGACCAACAACGGATCCAAGCTGAGTTTGACGGATCCGGCCGGGAGGGAGTTCACCTACCAATAGGCGCTCGCCACCCAAAGCCTCCTTTTCTCTAACCTCGGTGCAGAGACTCATATCTCCCCTCCACAGACTGCGATATGCTTGGCCGCCGAGTAAGAAAACCGTCAGTTTAGGGATAGCACAATGGTTACTATTGATACCGGTACAGACGAGTTACTGTGCGAAATCACTGATCGCGTGGCTGTCATCACGCTGAACAAACCGCACAAGAAAAATGCGTTGGGCGATATTCTCACCCCTGCCTTGCGAGCGATTCTGCCTGTGGTTGAGTCTCGTGATGACGTGGGATGCGTGATGCTCACCGGTGCAGGAAATGCATTCTGTTCTGGCGGCGACGTGTCGGGTATGGATGGTGGCAACAACGATGATGGAGCGACCCGGCCCAAAACAGCCCAGGAACGTATTGATGAACTGACACACAAGCAGATTACCCTCACGAGTCGTCTGTACCATCTCTCGAAGCCCACGGTTGCCGCACTACCAGGAGCTGCAGCGGGTGCTGGCCTCTCTATTGCGCTTGCCTGCGACCTACGCGTTGCTTCGGAAAATGCCTTCATCCTCACCGCATTTCGGAATATCGGTCTCTCCGGCGACTATGGCGCCAGTTGGTTTCTGCCTCGTCTTATTGGCCTCGCACCAGCAAAGTCCCTGATGTATCGCTCAGAAAGGGTCACGGCCAGTGAGTGCAAGACGCTTGGTCTGATCGATGAGTGTTATCCGGCGGACTCGTTCCGAGAAGATGCGAAGGAATACGCACGAAACCTGGCGATGGGACCAACAGCAACACTAGGGCGCATGAAAAATAATATCCAAACCGGCTTGGATCAATCTCTGGATGCGTCGCTTGCTCTAGAGGCCAGGAACATGATCAATACGGGCGGTAGCACTGAAGCCAGCGAAGCGATTCACGCCTTCATGGAAAAGCGGCCACCTCAATTTCACTCATAGGAACACACAACCAACTTACCCCAAGGAGAACCCTATGCTGAAACTCCACGGCATTCAGATGAGTAACTACTACACGATCGCCAAGATGATCCTGCTGGAAAAGGGCATTGATTTTGAAGAAGTGAATCAGATGCCTGGTCGAGACGAGGCCTGGTTGACCCGATCACCTATGGGTAAGGTACCAGCACTTGAGACAGCCGATGGACCTATCGCTGAAACGATGGCCATCGCAGAGTACCTTGAGGAACTGCAACCGGAACCACGATTGCTCCCAACCGATGCGTTCGCCAGAGCTAAAGCGAGGCAGATCGCCTACCACACGATCTACTACATTGACCTTGCTGCCCGTCCCGGTCTGAATTCAGCGGCGTTTGGCGCGCCTGAAGATGAAGCCGTCAACAAAACGATTGCCAAACTCGCTCCTCGGGGCATGAAAGCCCTGGGTTCGATTGCCCGTTTTGCCCCTTGGATTGGGGGCGATACCTTCACTCTGGCGGATATCGTCGCCGCTAACACCATCCCCCTCGCCACCATGGTCGCTCAGAAGCTGTGCGATATTGACCTCATGGCAGAGCTACCTGCCATCGGGGACTGGATGGCTCGCGTAAATGATCGCGACTCCATGAAACAGATCAACGCCGATCGCGCCTGATCCATGGCGGATACCCGTTGGCACCCTGCAATTGGGTGCCATACGTAGCTCAACTCCAGTAGAAATCACGAGCGCCTGTGGAAAAAGCGCCGAGTAATCACTGACTGCATCAAGGGGTCGAGCCACCGGTAGAGGCGACCGGACACCAGGACCCGCCTACCACGGTCGACAGCCACAAGCGATTCCTGGACCACAGTATCTGCGCCATACCAGAGGAAGTTGGGCGTCCCCGCTTTCATCTCTCCAAGTCCCGCAACTTCATGAAAGTCCGTATGCGTAAAACCGGGGCACAGTGCAAGTACGTTGACGCCAGTACCACGAAGCGTCAATCCCAGCTCATCAGACATCGCGATGACATAAGATTTGGTGGGTCCGTAATTACAACCTCCGCTTGATGTGATTCTGCCGGCCACAGATGCAACGTTGATGACATGTCCTGCTGTCCGTTCAACCATCGATGGGATGTATAAGTGACACAGGTGCGCGATAGAGATCATCATCAGCTGGTAAAAACGTGCCTGATCACTCCACTTCCTGTCCTGCAACAGATCAGGTCCCGCAACGCCTGCATTGTTGACCAGGTAATCGATTTCAAGTCCTTTCCTCTGCGTTGCAGAGTAGATGGATTGGGGCGCTTCGACGTCCGCCAAGTCAGCTTCAATAACGTGATAGGAACATCCCGATTCCCTGGCAATCTCCTCACCAACGGTTCGCAGTTGATCACCTCGGCGTGCAACCAGAACCAGGTCATAACCCTTGCTGGCAAGCTGTCTGGCAAATGACCCGCCGAGGCCCCGGTAATCAGCGCGTTGCGTCTTTCATTCATGAGCGACTCCTGTTTCCGTAATTATGTTGGTATGCAGATTCATAAGCCGGCCTCTTACGCACTCCGGCTGCATAGACCGCCGCTGCCTGTGGGATCTCAACTTTGACGAACGCAGCCCAATCCAGCATTGAGATCAGAAGAATATCCAACTCAGAGAAACTGCCGTTTAAATAGGTACGTCCATCGAGCAATTCATCGCACAGGGTAGAGAGTTGCCTCCGAAAATAGTCTTTGGCTGTACGCACAGCGACATCTGATGCCCCGTAGATCTCTGGGAGACCCTCATGGCGACGCACGACGTAAAGAGACGTTGCATCGAGTTCCATCATCATGAAATGGCACCACTGATCAACAAACGCCTGTTCTCGCACAGGACGTGGAGGATGTCCGCGCGTCATCAGATAACGCGTAATGGCCGCACTCTCAGTCAGGACAAAATCGTCATCCTGGAACGACGGGACTTTGCCACTCACTGCCACAGCACGAAATTCCGGTCGCTCCATGTCCGAGGTACGAGTACGTACCGGTTCAGTCACGTAATCGATCCCACACTCGTGAAGTGCATGATGCACGCGAAAGGTACGCGTTGTGCCAATTCCCCAGACCGTAACGGCCACAAGCTTCTCCAATCATAAGATAGATCGATCGTAACAACCTTGGTACGCTCGCACTATTCCACCGAATGGAAAAGCAAGCCAATAGAAATAGGTCCCTAAGCCTGCTCCATACCTATGTTATGGTGCGAGGGTATAGACAAACGTCCTCGGACCCCAAAATGATGACAGTACATGGCCCCATTACAGGAGGTAACCGTGGTTGGCCATTTGGCGCCAGCATGACCGACCTCAACGATGTCGGTTACTCTGAGGCGGAGTACTTCATTAAAGGAGAATCCACTCGTTATAAACTGAAGGAAGGTAGCGAGCTCTCCACGGATGGCCAGTGGGATGTAGAACCAGCGGGAACAGCGCCTTTCAAGACTCGATTTATCGTCTATCGACCTAACGATGCTACTCGCTTCAATGGCAGTGTTGTTGTGACATGGAACAATGTGACAGCCGGTCACGATCTGTTTGGGGCCGAGAGTCGTGAAATCTTCGAAGGTGGCTTCGTGCTCGTGTGCGCTACCACGCAGAAGGTTGGAATCGAGGGGCTACCTCCCGTCAATCAGGGACTCGCTGGCTGGGATCCCGAACGCTACGGTGATTTGCATATTGCAAGCGATGACTACTCCTACGACATTCTGACGCAGGTGGCTCTGGCAGTCGGCCCCGATCGTCCGAGCGACAATGATCCTCTCGCGGGCCTCGATGTCCGTAATGTTGTCGCTCAGGGAGCATCACAGTCTGCTGGTCGGCTAGGAACGTATGTCAATGCTATTGCACCCCTGAACGAAGCAATTGACGGTTTCATTCTAACGATTTACTTCGGTCGCGGAACGCCACTCGAGGTCGGTGAAACTGTTGTCAACATCAACACGCCAGAAAACAGCGCAGCACCAGAGAAGCGTCTTCGAGGTGCGAATCTTCTCCGAACCGATCTAGGCAAACCTATTTTTGTCGTCAACTCAGAACTTGAGGCAATCGCTTGCCATGGTGTACGTCAGCCTGATACCGACACCATGCGGTTCTGGGAGTCTGCAGGCACGTGCCACGTATCACAACAGGGCAGAGCGGCGCGTCAGGCATTGACCGATCGTGATGAACTGGTGACACAGCCACCTGTCGAAGGGATCAACGCTATCCCGATGAATCCGCTCTATGATGCGGCTTATCACCACATGCATCGCTGGCTCAGTGAAGGTGTAGCACCTCCTGTACAACCACGCGTCAATTTTGAAGGCGAACCTGCCGAAGTCGTCCGTGATGAGTTCGGGATAGCGACCGGAGGCGTAAGACTGCCACAAGCGGACGTCCCTGTGGCAACCAACAGCGCCGTTCCCTTAACACCGGACATTCGAGGCTTTCTCGATGGGTCAAGTCAACCCTTCACACGAGACAAGCTGAACGCACTCTATGGTGACCGGTCTACGTTTGTCTCGAAATTTACTGAAGCCGCAAACGATGCGGTGAATTGTGGTGTGCTGATGCCCCGAGAAGTGGCGCGACTGGTCGATGAAGCAGTCACGTTCTGGGATGCGGCGTCTTGACTGGATTGAGACACACGAATCCGGCCTCTGGTTCATTGAAAGCTCGTGTCCATTTCCCTTTGATCGCACCATCAGGGAGTCCATATCCACGCATGTGCAAAATACCGAATCCGACGATTCCGTGACCTAGAAGTCTATTGCGTTGAGTTCAGCACGCATGCACTCATAAAAACTCGCAACCACTGGCACACCATAGGTGGATTTTCGCGCCACAAAGCGCACTGGCCGAACCAACCCCTCGTCTCCGAGGTTAATCAAACGTTCCGATGGAACGCCGAGTGTTTCCGCGACACCAATCGGGACCATGCCGTGTCCCCAGCCAGCAATAGCCATTTGCGCCACACTAAAAAAAGATTCGAGCGAAACGGCTCTCCGGATCTGCAAGCGCCTGACCTCGGTTCGAAATGATCGCCAGGCGCCGGAATAGTCCTCAATACTGATCACATCAAGTGGTGAACGTTTATCCCAGTCAAGGACTCCTTGGCCCGATGGAATGATGACCATGGGCTCTTGTGCAAGCACCTCAGACTGCAGATCTGTATCGAGACGATCAGATCCTGTGCACACGCCCGCCATAAACTCACCTGATCGAATACGATCGAGTACGGCAGGTGTACGGTGTGTATGGAATGTGAATCTGACATCAGGAAGTTGTGACTGTACACGGTGAAACACACGCGGGCCCCAGGAAGACAGGATGGCATCCGAGACGCCGATCGTCAGTTCACCCGAACCAGAAAAATCTTCATCAGCAAAGAGGTCTCGAATCTCTGACAACATTGGTGAGATACGGTTGATCAATCGTTTACCATGTTGTGTCAACTCAACCCGACGCCCTTTCCGCTGGATCAGTTTTCGATCGTAGTACTTCTCAAGAACAGCAATGCGCTTACTGACCGCCGATTGCGAGATGCGCAGTTCCGTACTGGCGGCCAGCATCGTCCCATGCTTTGACAAAGCCTCAAGTGTTTCCAGGTTCTCAATCATTCAACGTTCCGCCACCACGTATCACGAACATGATCGTCCGTCACCATCCGCCAATTGAGCCAGGTACATCATGGACGCAGTCGAATGCCTTGGTACCATCCTCGCCATGGCTTATTTGATTATCGCATTCGCAACCTTGTTGACGAGCATTATTTCGGGTGTGTTGTCGATGGCCGGTGGTGTCATCTTGATGGGAGTTCTTAGCCTACTGTTGCCGGTCTCGGCAGCCATGGTATTGCATGGTGTCGCACAAACAGCCTCAAATGGCTCGAGAATAGTATTTCATCGCACACACATTCTATGGCCTGTACTGATCCCTTACCTCATTGGGGCCCTCGCTGCAGTCGCAATCTTCACAGTCTTCATTTTTGTACCGCAAAAGGCCCTGATCTTCATCGTCGTTGGCCTTTTCCCGTTCTTATCCCTCGCGATTCCGGATCGATTGAATCTGGATATCGAACGTCCCGTGGTTGCGACGATCTGTGGATTTTTGGTCACGGCCACCCAGCTAGTCGCGGGTGCATCGGGCCCCGTGCTGGATGTGTTCTATGTCAAGAGCAGGCTCACCCGCCATCAGGTCCTCGCCACCAAATCAGTCACTCAGACATCAAGTCACGTCATCAAGCTTGGCTATTACCTGACAGTGATTGGCCTGACAGTGGATCTGCCATTCTGGGTCTATATGCTCGTCATCGCTGCTGCCAGCGCAGGGAATTCTGTTGGCAAGTCGCTCGTTGCAAAAATCGACGACGTACAGTTCCGCTATGCGGGACGGATCATCATCCTGACCATGGGCACATTGTTCCTGGGGAACGGTATTTGTCTGCTCGTGTTTTAGGGCAGCTCAGGCAGCTTCCACTGGACGGATGACGAACAGCAAATCCCCTTCATTCACCTGTTGGCCGCTGGTTAGGTTTATACGAGAAATCGTGTATCGACCATCCGGATAAAGCTCACCGATATCGCTAGCGAACGTGTTCAGGTTAACAGGTGTGAACATCTTCATGGCTTCCAGCTGGCAAAGTGTGTCACCCACCGACACCGTATCGCCGACATTGACATACTCTGGCTCGGTCGGAGAAGGCGTCAGATAAAAGACCCCTGTTGACGGAGACAACACCTTGAGCTCATCGCTGTCTTCGATGCGCAGCATATCGAGATCGAGGACCTGCCCCGTCGAGCCCGCCGCCTCATCAATCTCGGCAATCAGCTCTGACGTATCAATCTTGGACAGAAATGCAGGCAGATAGCCCGTATCGTAGTCGCCACCTCTGAACGTCTCATCTCGAAGAATACGTTTGATCAAGGACAGGTTGGTCGATACCCCATTGATCACCACACGCTCAAGGTAGGCCAGAAGTTTATCGATGGTGTCTGTTCTATCGCTTCCGTAACAGATGATCTGAATGATCAGACTGTCGTAGAACGGCGGAACCACTTTGCCTTCGCGCGCCATGGAGATCACCCGGATGTGCTCCTCCTCAGGCAACTCGCACACTGTGATTTCTCCAGGCGTCGGCTGGAATGACACCTCACCCTGAGCATTCAGCACGGCTTTCTCTGCATTTACCCGAACTTCCATACCATATCCCTGCTCCCTCGGGGAGAGGTCATCGATGGTGGCACCACCTGCGATCTCAAACTGTTTCCTGACGATGTCTGTGTCGGTTGTTACTTCTGTGACGGGGTGCTCAACCTGGAGTCGCGTGTTCATCTCCATAAAGTAGGTTGCGTTATTCGGGACGTCGTAAATGAACTCGACGGTTCCTGCACCCACGTAATCAACAGCATCTGCGATCTTCGCTGCATCGGTCATCACCTGGTCACGAAGTTCCTGTGGCAGCAAAGTTGATCCCGATTCTTCAATCAGTTTCTGGTTGTTTCGCTGCACACTGCAGTCACGAATACCCAGTACTCGCGTATTACCCTGGGTATCTCGAAGCACCTGTGCCTCAATGTGCCGCATGCTCGTGACAAATTTCTCGATATACAGATCGCCATTACCGAACGCTGCTTTTGCTTCGGTAGACACCAGTTGGAACAGACTGTGAAGTTCCTCTGGCCGCTCGACAATTTGAATACCTTTGCCGCCACCGCCCTGCACTGCTTTCAGCAGTACCGGATACCCGACCTTATCGGCAATCTCCGCCGCCTGCTCCGACGAATTCACGATGCCGTGGCTGCCTGGGACAACTGGTACACCAATACTCATGGTGGTGTTAATAGCATTGGATTTGTTACTCATGGTTTCCATGCTGGTGACACGTGGACCAATGAAATTCAAGGACTGGTTACGGACCAGGCGTGCAAAGTTGGCTTCCTCAGAGAGGAAACCGATACCTGGGTGCAAAGAATCAACAGCCTCTGCTTCTGCAATCGACAACACACTCATCGCGTTCAAGTACGATTCATCCGAGGTATTACCCCCAATACAGACCAGGGCATGTTTGTCGTCATCACGAACGAGATCGGCGGCAACTGATTCCATATCAGGGTCGGACTGAACAAGAACCACTTCGTATCCGTATTCAATCGCTTTTGATACCAGTTTGACGGCGGTACACCCACGGGCGTGAACCAGAGTACGATTGATCGGTCTGAACAGTTCCTCTTCACTGACCAACGGCGCAGCGACCGTCGGACTCGCGGCCGTCAAGGTCCCCGACATGACGCGATCCACAACCTCTTCAACGGTTTCTGTCGGCAGCGGGATCGAGGGATCTACTGAACGCAGTTCTTCATCAAGGTTAGAGAAAGGGAGCTTCACGAGCCCACGCATCGAACCCGGGGTAACCGACAGGTAGTTGGAGAGTAGCGATGTGAATGGCAGATTAGATTCCACCACTGCCTGACCAGCAAACGGCATACTCGTACAACTGAAGTAGTAGGACTGAACCAGGGGGTGTGTAACAAAGCTCGCCTGCGCACCACCGGTGCAATCCCCAAAACCAAACATGATCACAGGGAGATCATTGTCTCTGACAAATCGAGTCAGCCGATCATTGACCACCGCCATGGTAAACAACGCATTGGCACCTTCCTTTGTCTGCATCCCACCGGATGAGACGAACCCTATGACAGGTATCCTCTCCTGAGCACATTCGACAAGTAGCTTACAAAAGCGCACACAATCCGAGTTGTCTATACACCCGACCTGAAACTCAACGTTCGATATCACAAGCCCAACACGATACGAACCCTGGTCAGTCTTGAAGTCACCGATGCCAGTAATCAACCCGTGTGGTTTGATACCTTTCTGCAGCGCACTCTCGATCGACGGCCGGAATGTAGGGAAGTCGACCGGGTTGGCAGACATCAATTCGCCATTCAACTCAGTAAAGTTATCGACGTATCGATCCAGCAACGTCTTGTATGTTGTCGCTCGAGATTTCTTCTCCTTATCAAGGACTTGTGCAAACAACAAATCCCGGTACGCAATCGTTAGCCGATTCCAGAAGTCTTTCCGCCGACCAATCCGCGCTGGCTCTACCTTACCTTCGTAAGTACGCCCACCTTCTCGTGCCTGGTAGTATTGCGGCAGCAGTTTCTCAAAGAAAAATGTAATGACCACAAATAGCGTGTCGGACTTGTCCTTGTGGACCACACGTATCCACTCTTCGACAGCCTTATAAAACTGGCTGCTGCGTGAGTTACCCGCCATCGACTGCATCCAGCGTGCAAATCGCGCTTTCAGTTCCGCAACGTCTTCACCTTCGAACAAGGGCATTACAGAGACACGAGGAAACGCCGTGTCCAGCAGTGCGTCAATAAAGGTCGCTGGCAATAGACGCGTTGCCTGGGTCTGGCTGGCGAGGCCGACCAGGTCATCAATCAAGGTGTTGTAAACCTCGCCAAACGCGATCAAATTCTTGCACGAGTCAATGAAATACTCGCCAACATCTTCATCAAGAACAATATCGAGGACTGTGCGGTTGTGATCTTCGACTTCGGGATCATCCTCTTCCCGTCGCTCAAGGAATGACCAGAGGTTATCTTCAAGAATTCGGCGATTCAGCTCGACCGCAGATGCATTGGGTCTCAGAATCACCTGTCGCGTCAAATCAGACACCGAGATGTCCTTTTCCGAAAAAGTCGGATAGAAAGGCTCGCCTTCAAGAACCAGGTTCAGCTCTACAACAAGTTGCTGGCCCAGCAGGTCAGCGCTTTTCTCCTCCAGATATTCACTGTCGAGCAGCTTTTTGCCGTCATAGCCAAAACGGCTTTTAACGTGGGTGAGAAAAGGATGGGTACTGGCGGACATTTCCCGCAACAATGCTTTCACATCGCGAATATCACTACTTCGCAGCAAAAACCGACTGGATTGCCGCGCGTTGATGTGATGGATCAATGCGAGCAGGTTATCTTCCGCCTGAGCCTTCCATCGATTGTACAGGTGCATCCCGATGGTCAGACACAACTCCTCTCGCGCCGCTTCGTAGCGTTCGCCAGGCTCACCAAAGATCAGCTGTGCAAGTCGCCCCCGCTCTCCTCCCAGCTGTTGCTTGCGTTCTACGTAATTCTTCCAGGCTCGACTCAGGTGGTCCTCATAGAGAATCTGATCCGGGTCCTGCATCCAGGACAGAAAGGCGATCCGTCGTTCCCGAATCTCTCGCTCAGCCAGCTTGCCTTCTGGCAGCTCATCAACGGCCAATCGGCCATACTGACCGATGGTAGTCGATTTGATCCGACGACGAAGCCCCAGATAACGAAGGTATCGAAATGCGACACCAAACACATTCGGATATTCCGTCGGCGATGTCCGCAGCTTCAGTGTCGAAGATGCATCAACAGCTGCCAGATACTCCCCACGATTGAAGTATCGATTCAGATTGCGCTGATAGTGTTGCAGGATTTCGGGGTGTTCTGAGACAAAATCCTCACAACTCTGCTCGATCGATGTAATACCGGAGATGATGACACTACGCAGATTCTCGAGCTTATGTTCCTCACCAGGATCGTAATCAACAATCCCATCAATATTGCCCTGACGATACAACTCGTAGGAGGAGACGCCGACAAACTGTGCACACTCCTGCCACGAGAGATTGTACCGGCGTACCAAGTTTGCGAGTCCTTTCGGGTGAATAGTATTGAACACGCCAGTACGAAGCGACACGAGCAAATTGGACGCAGCGAGCGGGATCGCACCCCCAGAATAGCCCTGCCCGATAATAACGCCGAGCGTCGGCACGTCGACATTGCACAACTCGGCGATCAGTCGTGAGATCGAATGGGCTTGATTCGCCGCATTGGCATACTCTTTCCCATCCGCACCGGGTGTGTCCATAAAACAGACAATCGGCATCGATCTGATGGCAAATCGACTGGCGACCTGAGCAGCCTGTTCGTGATGTTCAGGCCCCCATACACCCATGGCTGCGCGTCGATCCTGACAAATGAACCCGATACGGCGTTCATAGTCGCCAAAATCGAGCTCCATCTCACAGCTATAGAAAGGTCCGTTGGTGATTTCATTCTGAACCGGCTCACGAAAAGAGCGTAAAATTTCCCGGGCGCTCGGGCGAGCGGCTTCCTCACAAGGCGACACCGTTGCAGCAATGTAGGCGTCCACATCCATGTTACGCAGGTTTTCGAGTGCAATGTCTATCTCCTGTTCGGAGATGAGGCCCTGAATGACCGACGAGGTCGTGCGTTGCGGAAAGAGTGAGAAGTCCTGGGACAGGGCTTCGGCCCTACGATACAGTTGATCAACCGTTGATTCTTCACCCATAGATGTGTGCGTCCCTCGGTACTTTGCTGCCGCCGACGTAGTCTGTGACCACGTCCATTTCACCCAACAGATGTCTGTAAATCATCACGCTGTCAGTTGCGCAATCGTACTAAATCTCACACGCTTGCGTAAACGAATCCGGGCGGGCCCGAATCTGCTGGGATCATTATAAAACCTCGGTCAGCGGGATTTTCCCGATCTTCTCCTGCCAGATCCGAGGTCCACTGCGATGTACGCTGTCGCCAGTTGCATCGACCGCAACCGTGACCGGCATATCTTCGACTTCAAACTCATGGATCGCTTCCATACCCAGATCTTCAAACGCGATCACTTTCGCACCACGTATCGCTTTAGAAACAAGATATGCGGCGCCACCGACAGCCATAAGATAAACCGCTTTGTGTTCTGCAATCGCATCTATTGCGACAGGTCCCCGTTCTGCTTTCCCGATCATTCCTAGAAGACCTGTCTTTGACAGCATCATATCTGTGAACCCATCCATTCTCGTCGCTGTCGTTGGGCCAGCGGGTCCCACCACCTCTTCGCGCACAGGATCAACGGGACCGACGTAGTAAATGAAGCGACCATTGAAGTCGACACCGTCAGGAAGCGAATCACCGTTTTCAAGCGTATTTCGGATGCGTTTATGAGCCGCATCACGACCTGTCAGCATCTTGCCAGACAACAACAGTGTTTCGCCCGGTTTCCAGGTCTGAACCTCCTCTGCCGTGACCGTATCGAGGTTAACGCGCCGCGCACCATCCGCGGCAGACCAGGTGATATCAGGCCAGTCTTCCAGTAGCGGGGGTGACAAAGAAGCCGGCCCGGAACCATCCAAGACAAAATGAGCGTGCCGCGTTGCTGCGCAGTTTGGGATCATGGCAACAGGTAGATTCGCGGCGTGCGTCGGATAGTCCATAATTTTCACGTCGAGTACGGTGGTGAGACCACCCAGTCCCTGGGCACCAATACCGAGCGCGTTGACCGCGTCGAAAATCTCGAGGCGCAGCTCCTCAATTCGGCTTGCAGGCCCTCGCTCGCGTAGCTCGTAGATATCGATAGGGTTCATCAGGGAACGCTTGGCGAGCAATGCCGCTTTCTCAGCGGTACCGCCAATGCCGATGCCCAGTATGCCGGGCGGACACCAACCTGCGCCCATGGTCGGGACAGTCCTGATGACCCAATCAACAATACTGTCGGCAGGATTCAGCATCGCAAGTTTAGACTTGGCTTCACTGCCACCACCTTTGGCAGCCACGTGAATCTCAACTTTGTCCCCGACAACCAGCTCGGTATGGATGACTGCCGGTGTATTGTCCTTTGTGTTCGTACGAGCACCTGCGGGATCTGCCAATACCGACGCCCGCAGCACATTATCAGGCAACAGATAGGCCCGTCGTACACCTTCATTCACCATATCCTCAAGAGACATATCCGTTTCAAAGCGCACGTCCATACCCACCGATAGGAAGACATTTACAATGCCCGTGTCCTGACAGATGGGGCGTTGCCCTTCGGCACACATCCTGGAATTGATCAGAATCTGCGCCATGGCATCTTTCGCCGCCTGCGATTCTTCCTTCTCGTAGGCATCCCCCACTGCACGAATAAAGTCCGCAGGATGGTAATAAGAGATGTACTGTAGTGCGTCCTGAATGCTGGTGATCAGATCATCCCGGGTGATTGTCGTCATGGAATGCTCCTGTAGAAATCGGCGCAAGAATACCACAGGATTGATTTCACCATGGCCCTTACATAGGATGCCGCGATGTCGACAACTCCGCAATTTCGTTGGGACGTTGCAACCGTTTTGATAGGGCCCGCCATCCTATCGATGACGGTCATCCCCCTCTACGTCCTCACGATAGACGTCAGCCCCTGGGTCTGGCTGATGTTTGCAGTTTTCATGTTATGGAACGGCGTCTCTATCATGGCCGGATATCAGGGTTTCGCGATTAGTTATGCGAGATCGAAAGCCGATTGTGTGAGCAACGACGCCAATGGCGGAAGCTCACTGCCCAGTTCGTGTGAAAAACCCGAACGGGGATTCCGAGGCATGCACGACTCGACTCGTACTCTTTTTACAAAACAGCTTTTATATAACAGCAGGACACCACTATGAATGATATCTATATCGTTTCCGGCAGCCGCACCCCAATGGGCGCTTTTCAGGGCAGCCTCTCCACGATGAGTGCCGTCGACCTTGGCGCTGCCGCAATTAGTGAAACCATCAACAGGGCGGGCATCGCTCCGGATAGAGTCGACGAAGTGATCATGGGCAATGTGTTGTCTGCTGGCTTGCGTCAGGGGCCCGCGCGTCAAGCAGCCATGGATGCAGGTATTCCGGTAGGGATCGGCGCAACCACCATCAACAAATTGTGTGGTTCAGGAATGAAGGCCACGATGTTGTCGCACGATCTGATCGCCGCTGGTACCAACGACGTCATGGTTGCAGGCGGTATGGAATCTATGACGAATGCACCCTATCTGATCGCAAAGGCCAGAGGCGGTATGCGTATGGGCCATGGTGAGATCCAGGATTCCATGTTCACTGATGGTCTTGAAGATGCGAAATCCGGCCGATCCATGGGTGAATTTGCTCAGGAGATGGCAGACAAGTATCAATTCACTCGTGAGGACATGGACAACTATGCGATCACGTCACTGACTCGAGCAAACGAGGCGATTAAAGCTGGTACATTGATGCCAGAGACCGCAAAGATCACCATCTCGGATCGAAAGAAAGGTGATATTGAAGTCAAAGACGATGAGCAGCCATTCAACGCTAACATTGAGAAGATCCCGTCTTTGCGTCCCGCATTCAAATCCGATGGTACTGTCACTGCGGCCAATTCAAGCTCGATTTCGGACGGTGCATCAGCGCTCCTGTTGGCTAGCGAAAATGCCGTCAAGGAACAGGGTCTCACGCCAATGGCTCGAATCGCAGGTCATGCGACCAACTCGAGAGACCCCTCCGAATTCACTATAGCTCCCGTTGGTGCTATCGAGAAGCTATTGGTCAAGACCAGCTGGGACAAATCCGATGTGGACCTCTTCGAGATCAACGAAGCATTCGCCATGGTGACCATGGCGGCGATCAAGGATCTCGATCTGGATCCAGAATGCGTCAACATTCACGGCGGTGCGTGCGCGCAGGGTCATCCCATCGGTTCGACAGGTTCCCGAATCATTGTCTCCCTCATCTACGCCCTGAAGGAGATGGGTAAGCAACGTGGAATTGCCGCCCTGTGCATCGGTGGTGGTGAAGCAACGGCCGTTGCGATTGAACTGACTCACTAGCCAGATATGCGAGCATGTCTTTAACACCATGCTCGCATTCCTGAACTTAAACAGGACCGACACTCGTGGCCTCGTTACTGGCTTCGCCAGTAGCATCCCCGTAGAATGTGCCCTTATTTGGATCATCGGGTGTTCGCCCAGTCTCGCAGGGGAATTAGGTTTTGTCGCGACTGCCAGTCATCGTCGGTTTCGGAGGTGTTAATCCGGCCGGACGAAGTTCATCTCATCACGCCTACAAGCGATTGGTGATTGACAACCTGAGTGCTTCAGAAGCGGACCGTACCTATGCCTCGCTCGCTGCAATGATGCAGCTCAAAGACGAGGACCTGGACGAACCTCTGCGGCAGCATATTCTTAATCACACGCTGATTCGCAAGATTGAATCGAATCTCTTCGACCCGGATAACATCCTGGTCCACAAGTCCGCGCACCTTAACGCGACGGGTGATCCCATCACTTTTACGATCAAGAAAAGCCAACTCCCGGATCACGTTCCTGAGACCTGGTCGCTGACCGAGATTGAAGAGGGTGTTCAGGTCATTGTTCCAGACGGGCTCGATGTGCTGTTTCGTGATTCTCGTCAGTCTGAGGTGAACTCCGCGGGACAACTACCCTCAGGATTCGAACCGGACAGTCTGTACCAATCCAGAAGCCATCCTCGTGGACTACAACTGACTGTCTATGGTGCGTCAGACGCAATCAACTCTCTCGGCATTCCGTGGGACGATATTCGCGCGAAAGTGCCTGCAGATCAGATCGCGGTTTATGCCAGCAGTGCCATGGGACAGCTCGATGACAATGGCACAGGCAATATGCTGCGCGCTTCGCTAATGGGTAAACGGGTGTCTTCACGCAACTGTGCGTTGGGACTTGCAGAAATGACCGCAGATTTCATCAACGCCTATATTCTGGGTAGCGTTGGCAGTACGGGTGCGAATGTGGGCGCTTGTGCAACGTTCCTCTACAACCTGAGGCAAGGTATTCAGGACATTCGCTCCGGCAAGTTCCGAGTAGTCCTTGTCGGTGCCAGCGAAGCCCCGATCACACCTGAAGTCATCGATGGCTATAAGACAATGGGTGCGTTGGCGACAGATGACGAACTGAACAAGCTGGATGGTGACAAAGCAGAAACCGATCACCGTCGAGCATGTCGTCCTTTCTCTAATAACTGCGGGTTTACGCTAGCGGAAGCGTCCCAATTTGTCGTCCTGTTTGATGACGAGCTGGCACTAGAGATGGGTGCAAACATTCATGGCTCCGTTGGGGATGTTTTTATCAACGCCGACGGATTCAAAAAGTCGATCCCCGGCCCTGGCATCGGCAATTACGTCACCATGGGTAAAGCCGCAGGTGTCATCAAGTCCATTCTGGGTGAGGAGTCTCTGAGGCGACGCAGTTTCGTTCAGGCACACGGTACCAGCACACCCCAGAACCGCGTGACCGAATCACACATATTCAGTGAAATCGCAGGCGCATTTGGTATCGAGGACTGGCCGATTACAGCCATCAAAGCGTATCTAGGGCACTCCCTTGCGACGGCATCTGGTGATCAAATCGCCGCGACACTGGGCGTATGGGCTCACGGTGTGATCCCAGGTATCCGAACTGTCCAACAGATTGCAGACGACGTCCATCAGATGCATTTGAAGTTCCTGCTTGAACACCTCGAAATAGAACCATGCCAAATGGATGCCGCGTTGATCAACTCAAAAGGATTTGGTGGCAACAACGCCACTGCCGCCATCCTGTCCCCGTTCGTCACTCACAATATGCTATCTAAAAAACATGGCGCTAACGCAATGACGGAACATGCCCGTCGTAACGAGGCGGTTCAGTCAGCATGTCGCGTTTATGATGATGCGTCCGTCAAAGGAATCAACGCGACGATCTACAAATTTGGCGAGGGTGTCGTCGAAGGCGATGAACTTACATTAACTGACCGATCGATCAGAATTCCTGGGCATAACCTTGACATTGATCTGAACGTGGAGAACCCCTACGGGGATATGACCTAACTAAATTAGGCTAGTTTGGGGTCAGACTTCTCTCGTCGCGCGGAACGCCACATCGGGCCAGCGTTCCTCTGTCAGGCTCAAATTCACCCTCGTTGGTGCGAGATACGTTAGATGTCCCGCACCATCCACAGCAAGATTTGTTTCCGCTTTGCGCCGGAAGTCGGCAAGCATCTTATCGTCGTCACACTCAACCCATCTCGCCGTATGGACACTGACATTCTCATACGCACAGTCGACCTTATACTCATCCTTTAGCCGGAATGCGACCACATCAAACTGCAATACACCAACCGCCCCGAGGATTAGATCATTGTTCGAAAGCGGCATAAAGACCTGTGTAGCACCTTCCTCTGACAATTGAGTCAGACCCGCACGCAACTGTTTGCTCTTAAGTGGATCTTTGAGCACGACACGACGGAATAACTCAGGCGCAAAGTGAGGAATCCCAAGATATTTGAATATCTCGCCATCGGTGAAGGTGTCACCCACCTGGATCGTACCGTGGTTGTGCAGCCCTATAATATCTCCAGGCCAGGCCTCATCTGCCTGTGAACGCCCGCTCGCAAAAAAGGTGACCGCATCACTCACCCGGATATCTTTTCCAATACGCACATGCTTCATACGCATGCCCTGCTCGTAGCGACCGGAACAAACCCGCATGAATGCCACACGGTCCCTGTGCTTTGGATCCATGTTCGCCTGAATCTTGAACACGAATCCTGAGAAACGATCGTCATCAGCATCTATCGTCCTGTCTTCAGCCGCACGGGGTTGCGGTCGTGGCGCATGAACAACGAAGTCGTCGAGCATTTCCAGGACGCCAAAGTTACGGAGCGCCGTACCGAAATAGACAGGTGTCAATCTGCCTTCGAGGTAAGCTTCTGTATCAAATTCATGACTCGCACCTCGCACGAGTTCGATTTCATCCATCAGTTCTGCGAGTGCGTCTTCACCGAGTCGAACCTTGACAGCATCATTGTCGATGCCCTTGATAACTTCCGGCAATACGAGTGCGTCCTGCTTGGCTTCCGGATCGAACAGGTGAACTTCATCTGTATAGAGGTTGTAGACCCCCTTGAACCTATTCCCCATGCCGATGGGCCAGGTCACCGGCGCACACTGAATGTTCAGGATGTCCTCAATTTCGTCCAGGACTTCAATGGGATCTCTGACTTCACGATCCAGTTTATTGATGAACGTGAAGATCGGTGTGTCACGAAGCCTGCAGACCTCCATTAGTTTGATGGTTCGATCCTCAACGCCTTTGCTGCCATCAATGACCATCAACACGGAATCCACCGCGGTGAGCGTGCGGTAGGTGTCTTCTGAAAAATCCTCATGACCTGGCGTGTCCAGCAGGTTGACTGTCCGATCCTGGAACGGGAACTGCATCACTGACGTGGTGATCGAAATGCCACGCGACTTCTCGAGTTCCATCCAGTCTGACGTCGCGAATTTGTCCGACTTCCTCCCTTTCACGGTCCCTGCACTCTGAATCGCCTGGCCCAATAGAAGTAGTTTCTCGGTGATCGTCGTTTTCCCAGCATCCGGGTGCGAGATGATCGCGAAGGTTCGTCGCTTCTCGACCTGTTGTAGGAAGTCTGAATTCACAATTCGTTAACCTTTGATCGAAGCGCGGGTACGCAAGGCGGCGATCATACATCTACGCCCTGCGGTTATCATCGGGATTTATCTAATCGTGTGAAGAAGCCAGTTCCATTGCCAGCACTAATGCGTCCTCGCGACCGCTGAAAGCAGGATAGTAGTCTTTGCGAACACCAATCTCATTGAACCCGACTTTCTCGTATAACTTATAGGCTGGCAGGTTAGAAGGCCGTACCTCCAGGAATACACTACGGGCACCACGAAGTTTCGCTCGCTGCAACATAAACAGCACCAGACGACGTCCATGGCCGTGGCCCTGGTACTGAGGAGCGATACAGACATTCAGAAGATGGGCTTCGCCCGCGGCGGCTGAAAGAATGCCATGACCGATGTTCCGACCATGGAACACGACCAGCCATGTTTCGTAGTCTCCCTTGATGCAATCCCTAAAAGTGCCCTCAGTCCAGGGATGGGAATAGGCCTGTCGTTCATTCGTGAGCACAATCGATAGATCCGCGAGCTGCATACGCATGAACTCAGAGTCGAGTTCTACGCTCGCCATTGCAGCAGCTCATCACTATGTAATACGTCCATGCTCTCCTACAACCGCTCCACCCTTTTTCCAAAACTCACTTGATGACGGGCTACTAACTACCATCCCCCTCCGTCTCCATACCAGGCAATGCAGTTTCCTTCTCGCTAATGTCAGATCGCCAGTCCCTCAGAGACTCCCACAATGCGCGCTTGTGTACTGATGATGCCATGATCTCCTCGATCGACACTGTCACAACCGCATCGATCTGCATCGATAGATCGACATATTCTAAGGGTACATCACCAAACAGCAGCCTTTTTTTTCCAAAGGAACGCATTTGATCCATGAGAGTCTGTCGAAGCACGGGGGCCGATTGATCCTGCTTATCACCTCGAACAATCGGCCACTTGAAATCAAGAAAGCGAACTAATCGATGCCCCAGTGCCAGAGCGACGTCCTGTGTAAATCGCTGACAGTTCTGATCTGTCATACCACCTTCCGGTAACTCGAACACCATACAGAGCGCATCGTTACCCATTAGACCCAGATGGATCTTTGGCACCGGGGAAGTTGTCGACGACTGCGATTGTGATCTTTCTCCTAGCATTCCCGAGTCCACAGTCTCAAGCGACTCGACGCCCGGTGAATTCGGTACAAGTCCCTCTGCCATATGACGCCACGCCTGACGAGGTGACACTCCTTCAGAAGGATGCACGTCTGTCACCGTCGGACTTCGCTTCTGCTTCTCTTGTGTCGTTTCAAAGTGCCAAGCTTGTTCTGTCGGACGTGAGTTCCTGGCTGGAGAGTCGATGCTCGCGCTTGATCGCGACGGTCTTCTGACCCACACGTCAACACCCATGGCATTCAGATACCGAAGTCTTCTGGTCACAACGAATACTCCGGCAACTGCAGATCTTCCATCCTGATTCTGACAGTCTCTACCGCCCGCCCCCGACGGTTGTGGATGCGGAGTACGACATGTTCCGCATTGATGGTCATCGTGCCAAAATTGAGCCCTGTGTAAATGGCAATCCGGTCAGGATTCAGCGATTGATCGCCGTGTTCGAAACTGTGGGTCATCCCACTCGATGTAAAGTCAAAGAGAGTGTAGTCCAGGATGTCATCACGACGTGAAATCTCGGCGAAGTGCCGGTCCCCGGATAGCAGGATGACCCCGTTGGCTCGAGTATTGCGGAATAGTTGGAACAGCCTCTCGCGTTCGTGTGGAAACAGTGCCCAGTGTTCGTAGCCATGGTAACCATTGAGCACCTGGAGACCCGACGCAATCACACGCAGATCCGCCGGTTTGCTCAGTTCACGTTCAAGCCATTCCCATTGCGCCTCGCCCAGCATGGTCTTATCGGTGCTTTCTTCGGGGTCGTACCGTCGGGTAAATGAAGAAGAACCTTTCCACGGGCTCTTGAAGTAGCGAGTATCCAGGAGCAACAACTGTACCCGAGTCGTCTTTTTACGACCCGCCACTTCAAAATAGCGTGCGTCAAAAATCCCGTGTTGTGTACGACGAGATGACGTTGCGGGTTCGCCGAAAAAATCGAGCATCACTTGCTGCGCCATTTCTCGCCCACCAAATGCCGAGTCACCATCGTTAACGCCGAAGTCATGGTCATCCCAGATACCTTCAATTTGAACTGCTTGTTTGAAGGATTTGTAGCCAGGAACCTGATTCTGTCGCGCATAGACCGCGCGCATCTCTGTCTCATCATCGGTGTCGGCGTAGACGTTGTCGCCCAGAAAGACAAAGAGGTCGGGTGCCATCCGCGTCAGTGGTTTCCACAATGGTTGTTCACGATCTTGATCGTTGCATGAGCCAAAAGCGATAACGAAAGGCAGCGAGAGTTCAGTCGCCCACACGTGGACCGGTGACAACACCAGAGCGATCCAGAAGAATTTGAGTACTCGTTGGTTCATATCGATCTCGGTGATGTCTGGCGCTTGGGTGGCGTCGCTGCAAAGAAACAAAATGAACCGACAAAAGCAAAACTCGCGATAATCAGGAAACCAAGTTCGTAGTCCCCGTAAACATCAGCCATGTAGCCAGCAAAAATCGGACCGATTGACATACCCAACATAGAAATTAAAGACGAAAATCCCATAATAGTGCCAAACGAAGATGCGCCAAAGTAGTCAGCGCGCATGGCAACCATCAACGGACCTCGCGTTCCCCAACCGAGACCGTGCAGAAAGGCAAAGGCCAGAACCATCCAGACATTGATGGCGAGCGCCACCGCAACCATACCGAGACAATGAAAAATCATACAGATCGTACAGATAATGCGTTTGTCGAACCGATCACCCAGATATCCGCCAGTGAACTGTCCCACCATCTGACAACCCGTCAACGCAGCAACCACTAGCCCTGCCTGGGCGAGCGTATACTCAAACCCTTCGGTCAGGTGAGGCACCAGATGCACCATTACCGTTGATACCGTCAGCAGTGAACACGCATGCCCAATCGAGATAAACCAGAACGCCGGTGAACGCATTGCTTCGCGCGCTGTGAAATCACGCGAATCACTCACCTGCGGTTGTTTATTCTCATGTACGCCAGGTGCGGCACCACCATCGATCACCTCACCAATCTCGGAGGGCCGGTGTTTGACCAGCTGCACCATCGGAAGACCAATGAGCAGAATCACCCCGGCCGAGATCATGGCTGTGGTCCGCCAGCCAAACGCTTCAAGGCATAGGATAATAACAGGCACCGACAGACCACCAAACGAATAGCCCATCAGCGAAAACGCAACTGCTTTTGACCTGTGCCGGTCAAACCAGTTGACGAGTGAGACCATGACCGTCGCAAATCCTCCGAGAGAGGACCCGATCGCAATTAAACCAAACGTGACATAAAACCCGATTATCGACTCCACCTGACTGAACAGGTAGAAACCAAGCGCAAAGATCAGCATCCCGATCGTCAAAATCCGCCGGGGTCCAAATCGATCTGTCAGCCAACCTTGAATCGGACCAAGGACGCCACTCTCGATCCTTGTCAGCGCAAACGCGCCTGCAACCAGCGCTTTACTCCAGCCGAAGTCTTCCTGTAACAGCACAACGTAAGCACCATAGGATTGCATCCACAGGATCCCAGAAAGGAACTGAACACCGGCGGCACCAGCAACTATGTACCAGCCATAGAACATGGTACCGCTGGGTCGGAGCATGGCATTCGCGCGCGCGATCGGGTTCAAGCAAATAACTCGTGCTTATCAGACAAAGTATGCGCGTCAGGCGCCTTGGTCACTGAGCTTACCCCCCACCCGGTGGCATTTCGCCAACCGGTCGGCGACGCATTAGTCCATAAATGCTGATCGACAACCAGACAATCTCAATAATGAAAGAAGACAGGTTGAAGTCAATCATGAGCGACATCAGAATGAAGACCGCTCCCATAGCGTTCAACAATGAGTAGACCCTGTCGTTGACACTCATACGACCCGTCTGAAGCGCAAAATAGGTCCCTATCACCATGACAACGCCGGTGTTGCCTAGCAGGTCATGCCATCCGTAGTCGATCACTTTCTTCTCCTGCCCAAGTTCGCGCGGCGCAGTATATCAAGCTGCTTGCGAATCAGCGGCAAATCAAAGACGCTAAGAACCCTGAATCCTCCTCGCTGCCAACGTCCAGCGTGGCGCGGGCCGTTCCACAAAATAACAGGATCAATATGACAACCCTGGCCGCAAGAGATTTCGCAGCAAGCCCACTGGAAATCACCGGTGCCCTCGACTTCGATGAACGTGGAGATGCGCTCTCTCCCAGACGCCTTCCGTCTTGGACACGAACCCAAATCAATCCAATGTTAGATTTCATGCTGCGAACACCATCGGGCGTCCGGATACGCTTTACCACATCCGCCCACACCGTAAGTTTGACCGTACTCACGACCCACATGGCAGGACGGTCCGGACGAGGTGGATGCGCCTTTGATCTGGTGTGCGGCGATACGGTCCATACTAGGCGCCATCACGAAGGCAACCAGTTGCACTTTGATCCGACCGGTCAAACCGCCCCCCGCATCGAACCCGGGGAGATTTATGACGTCGTGTTTGACGGACTGGGAAACGACAGTAAATCACTGTCCCTGTGGCTGCCGCACAATGCACTGGTCGAGCTACACGCGTTGGCTGTGGAAGGCGGAGATATCGAGCCACCAGAGCCATTTCGACTGCATTGGGTACATCATGGCAGTTCAATCAGTCATTGCATGGAAGCTGACATCCCCACCGGCACCTGGCCGGTGGTTGCAGCTCACACAGCCGGTGTAGATGTCACCAATCTGGGGTTGGGTGGACAATGTCACCTGGATCCCTTTATTGCACGAACTATTCGCGACCTAAATCCAGACTTCATCAGCATCAAGGCAGGCATCAATATAGTCAACGGTGACACGATGCGCGAACGAGTGTTTCTTCCTGCCGCACATGGCTTCCTCGATACGCTGCGCGAGGCACATCCGGCAACGCCGATTCTGATCATCTCGCCGATCTTTTGCCCATCCGCTGAAGATCATCCGGGGCCCACGATTCCTAATACTGAAGGGAAATTCAAGATTGTCGAACGACCACCTGAACTGCTTGACGGCTCCTTAAGCCTTAGTCGGATTCGCAAACTTCTCTCTGATCTGGCGGTAAGCCGGAATGATCCTCACCTTGCCTACCTGTCTGGACTTGAACTTTTCAATGAGCATGATGCGGGTGATCTGCCAGATGACCTTCATCCGAATCCGGCAGGTTACCGGCGAATGGGTAAGCGATTCGCGGACCGTGTGTTTGGTGATGGTGGTATCCTCCAATCAATTCGCTGACGGGAACCCGATTGGATCCGGTTACAGAAACCGAACTGCTGAACGTCTTCAACGGTCAGCTGCCGGCAGAAGCCATACCTGACCTAAATAAGGTTGAGTGGGAAGCGCATGATTTTCTGGGTTGGGTTCATCCGGCTGGACATCTGGCTTACATGCTATTGCTCAGCCCGAAGGACGGGCATCTGAAAGGTATAGAATTCCGACGGTTTCGATTCAGCGGCAATGGTCGAGGCATCCATATGTGCTCGCTCTGCCATCACATTCATCCCGGTGGAGGGACCGCCATGTTCTCCGTGTCCCGCAAAGGCAGCGGTGGGCGCCATCGCCTGGGTAATGTTGTGTGCAAAGACCTGGATTGCAGCTTGCGAATTCGAGACCTCGTCGCTCCCAATGACTACTATCAGGAAAAACTGAATGTCGAGGCCAAGATCTGGCGCATGCAGACACGCATTCACCGGTGGCTGAACCGCGCCGAACGCCTGTAGACGCTCATTTTCGATGGCAGACACTAAGCAAACACCTGAGTTCCACTTCTTGAGGCGACAGATCACACCTGAATGACCGACACGTATCGTCCGTTTCTGGACCAAAGAGCAGGCGATCCCTCAGGAAATTGCACGGTCGCGCCTGCGTGAAGTGATTGGCGCACTGACTAGCAAGGACAATCTCGTCGGAATCTGCAGCGCGCCGGTGAATCGGGACGCACCTATTTCCGGTCAGTCCATGCACATCGATCGAAACTTTGTCGATGCATACGACCGACGCCGAGGCCATGCGCCGCCGTTGCTTAGTGGAAACCTTCGACGCCTTTCAAAAAGGCATCAGTCAGCGTCATGAGGCTGCTTATCCTGATGATCCGCCGCCAAAGTCACCTCCGGTATCATGCTCTTCATCCCGACTGACCTGACGGACATGCTGGATGACCACTTCATCTCCTGGCCAGATTGGCGGTTGATCAAGCTGGTAGAACCCGCTACGTTTATAGATCGTCATATCCGGGCCGATCGTGAGCATCGATTCCAACCCTGAAATTCTCATTCAGAACACCGAGCTATTGCTGACGGGCACGTATACCCGTGAGGGCTTTGACCTCTTCATTACCGGTTATGACGGAACTGTTGAAATTATTGTTGACTATTTTGCGTTTGATCCACCTCCGAACCTGATGATGCCCGATGGTGGCGGTCTGTCACCGGAAATGGTGAATGACCTGTTACGTACTCGTGTAGGCGAGGTTCAATTGGCCCAGGAAGGGGATCCTGCAGAAGTCACAACACCCGCCAAAAAGGTCGGCGAAGTCTGGTTCCTGCGCGGCGACGTCTACCGAGTCCCTAAAGACGCGGTAGACGGGACGCGCTACAAGCTGGCTAAAGGTAGTGACGTTTTTGAAGGTGACAAGATCATCGTTGACGGAATTGGATATTTCCGTGCCCAGATGATCGACGGTACGCGATTCAGTCTTGGTAAACTTGCTCAGGCGGTCCTGTCCGCCTACGACTTCGATGAATCGGAACAGGAGTCCAGTCGACCCGCCACTTTTGAGGCGACCGTCCTGCGTGGCGGATTTCAGTATAAGAGTGGCTCTATCGGTGAGTTGCTTGCAGGACGCTTACACCACTCTAAGATTAAGACACCTTCGGCCGTGATTGGTATTCGCGGAAGCGAGTTGGAAGGTACCTATGAGAATGGCGAGACCATCGTCATCCATAAATCCGGGACTCTGACCATCTACGACATCAATGAGAACCCGGACACGGCCGTTGATCTGGAGGTACCTGGAAACACCTCAGTGATCGTCCTGAATGGTTTGCCAACATTTACGACTGCGGCCACACCAGCCCAGCAGACACAACTTTCAGATTCCTTTCCCACTCCGGCCGCGGACGATCCCGAGCTTCTGGAAGAAACCAACAATACCGGTGAAAACTCAACTGACGGTGGTGAGACGACCACAACCCAGTCAGGTTCTGAAATCAACGAAGACGCCACTCCGGACACTGAAAGCACTCAGACGCCTATCTCAGAGCCTTCCACCGAAGACACCACAAATGACATCTCCGGCGAAGACAGTGAACCCATTACCAATCAAGAGACCGAGACGCCAACGACTGACACGACCCCACCCGATGAGCCTGCGCTGACGGAAACGGACAGTACCGACGAGCCAACAACCGAGATACCGCCTGACAATCCCCCCGTTGCCGGCTCTGACGAGGTCAGCTTCACACAGAACGACAGCCGTGTGCTGATCTCGCTCATCGAAAACGATAGTGACCCCGATGGCGGAGAGCCACCAGTGATCGTGGCGGTAGATGACGCCAACACGCAAGGTACCGTGACCCTGGACCTGGAAACAGGCGAGATTAACTATACGGCAGATAACCAGGAGGCCCTGGCCGCCGGAGAAACCGCTACTGACCAGTTCACCTACACCATTCAGTCAGGCGTACTCACGGATACTGCCGTTGTTACTGTCACCATCACCGGCGTCAACGACGCACCGGTGGCCAATGCTGATGCCTATACGATTGACGAGGACAGCGACCTCAGTATCGATGCAGCTTCTGGCCTGCTTGCCAACGACTTGGATCCGGATACCGGCGATACAATTAAGGTCATCAATACGGCGGCCATAACGCAAGACAACACCATCACGACCGTTGATCAGGACGGGACGCTCAACTTCTTTGCATCTTCTTCTGCCGTACTAAACGCACTTGGTGAAGGCGAGACGTTCACTTCCAAGTTGCAATACGAGATCACGGATGCGGCTGGAGAAACATCGATTGCCAACGTCGAGATCACCGTCACGGGTCGTAATGACGCACCTGAAACGACACTGCAGGTCACATCTGCCAACGCCAATACCGGCGACTTCGAATTGGACTTGCTGAGGAACGCCCTCGACCCGGACACCGATGACGAGCCAGAGCTCGGAACAGTGACACAGAATCTGGCGATGTCAGACCGAGATGCCACCGGCCTGTTCTCCGTGGTCGACAATGAACTGGTCATCGATACCGATGCTTTCGCTGATATCCCCATAGACGACGTTGTTCAGCTGGTGTTCGACTATGAACTAAACGACGGCAATGGTTTTGCCAACAGCATCACCATGGCACAGGTCACTATCGATATCGTTGGCACCAATATGCCGCCTAACGCTAACCCCGATGTCGCGGTGAGCATGGAAGGTGACATTATCACTCTCGACGTGCTTGCCAACGATACTGACGATCAAGGCAACCCGTTGCAGGTGATTTCAGTCACGGTTGACGGTGGGATGGATCCGATCTATTTGG
>MDTB01037066.1_pt1 | contig 149316 bp, 141 predicted proteins | sample 811161 | NCBI WGS metagenome assembly MDTB01 (sample SAMN05326650, study PRJNA326480) | marine metagenome | isolation source: seawater | place: Mediterranean Sea | collected 2009 | reverse complement strand
AATTTTGTAGACGATGAGCTATTTAGTACTTGCAAGAAAATATCGCCCCAAAAACTTCTCTGAAGTCTCGGGTCAGGATCATGTTGTGAGGGCGATTCAGAATTCTCTGAAACAAAATAAAGTTCATCATGCGCTACTTTTTTCAGGAACCAGGGGCGTTGGGAAAACAACGATTGCTAGGTTGTTTGCCAAGGCACTAAATTGTTTAGAAGGGATTACTCCTGAGCCCTGCGGTAAATGTGCAAACTGCATATCAATTGATGAAGGAAGTTTTATGGATTTGATTGAAATTGATGCAGCCTCACAAAGAGGCATAGATGATATTAAAGAACTAACTCAAAATTCACAATACACACCTACACAAGGAAAATATAAGGTCTACTTAATTGATGAAGCTCACCAAATAACTGGTCCTGGATTCAATGCACTTTTAAAAACTCTAGAGGAGCCACCTGAGCATATGAAGTTTTTACTGGCAACAACAGAACCAGAAAAATTGCCAATAACAGTATTATCTCGCTGTCTTCAGTTCAACTTAAAAAGAATTTCAGAAAATGAAATATTACTCAGAATGAAAGATATACTCGATGCTGAAAAGATTGAATACGAGGAGTCGGCACTCTCAATCATCAGCAAATCTGCAGATGGAAGCATGAGGGATGCACTGAGCTTATTGGATCAAGCGCTAGCTTATGAGGACTATAAGCTCTCTGAAAATAACGTTATTGATATGCTTGGATTGATTGACAATAAATATGCTCTTTCAATTGTCCAGTCTATTCTCAGTCAAAACTCTGAAAAGCTAAAAGAACAATTAGAACAATTAGATTCTAAATACCCAAATTACAACGATGTTCTTGATAGCATCGCTAGCATTACTCAGGAAATTGCTTATCTTCAGGTTTTGGATACATCAAAAGTTGATGCTCACACTGAAGTTGTTGAGTTATCAAAAAGTCATGGACCCGAAATCATCCAATTGATTTATCAGATTGCTATCAATTCAAAAAGGGATTTATCCATGGCTCCTAGCACTAAAGAAGGTTTCACTATGGCTGTTCTAAGAATGTTCGCATTCCAATTGTCTGAATCAAAAACCAGTCCTAAAAAAGAAAAAGTATTGGCAGAAAAAAAAATTAAAAAATCTGGACCATTAGAGAATGGTAAATCGGAAAAATATATTATTTCATCAAATAACTGGACCAAACAAGTTGCAAAAATGAACATCTCAGGTGCAGTCAGACAACTCGCAGCCAATTGTTTCTTTGATCAAATTGACAGCGATATTCTTTATTTAAAAATTCATAGTGAGAATGAACATCAAATGATCGATCGTGCTGTGGATGATTTAAATTCATACTTGATCAATCACTATGATGGTTTTAAAAAGGTCCTCATTCAAATTGAAAAAGAAGATGGAGATACATTGGCTGGTGAAGTAAAAATTAAAAATAAAGAGCAGATCATTATGAATGAATCTAGAGCTAGTTCAGATCCTGTGGTTCAAGAATATGTTGATCTATTTGGTGCCACAATCGAAGAGACCAAATGAAACATTTTAGCCCAATTCTTCAAGACCTTATCAATGCTTTTAAAGGCTTACCTGGCATTGGTATTAAGAGCGCACAAAGAATCGTATTTAACTTAATTCAAGTGAATCAGGAGAAAGCCATATTTCTCTCAGATGCAATAAAAAACGCCCTAGAAAATATCAATGAGTGTTCAAACTGTAGGATGTATACGGACTCAGAATTTTGTCAAATATGTAGTGATCCAAAAAGAGACTCAACAATCTTGTGCGTAATTGAATCGCCAGCGGATATGATAGCAATTGAAAATTCAATGTCTTTTAACGGCAAATACTTTGTCCTAATGGGAAAACTTTCTCCACTGGATGGAATTGGCCCCGATCAACTGAAACTTGATAAGCTTCAGTCAATTCTAAAGGATGGTTCAATCAAAGAAATTATCTTGGCAAATAGTTCAACAATCGAAGGCGAGGCAACTGCATCGTATATCCTCAATCTAATTGAAGGTACTGATATAAAGGCTTCGAGAATCGCCTATGGTGTTCCTATGGGTGGTGAGCTTGAATATGTTGATTCAAGTACACTTACTCAGGCATTGAATAATCGATCAATAGTCTCTAAGAGATAGATTCAAATATTTTTACGTAATGACTATGACGTCTCACTGATGACTCGCTTGATAGCATCGAATTCTTTACAGAACATTCTGGCTCACTAATATGCATACAGTCTCTGTACTTACACTGATTTCTATTTGACATCATCTCCCTAAACCCTTCTTGAATCTGACGCTTATCAGAAATATTTGGATAAGGATTCTCCATACCTGGTGTATCAAAAAGATAGGTGTTGTCATTCATTATATGAAGTTTAGTGGTTGTGGTGGTATGCCTTCCTCGTTTGTTCTTTTCAGAAAGCATGTTAGTTTTTATAGTTTCTTCTTCCAGCAACCAATTAATCAATGTTGATTTTCCAACACCAGATTGTCCCAACAGTAATGAAGACTCATTCTTTAAAATATTTAAAAGATCATCTTTGCTAGTATTCTTCAACGCTGAGACAATTGTGACGGGATAGCCTAAGTCCTCATAATATCGAAGTGTTCGTTTGAGTGAAGCATGGTCTAAATCACATTTATTGAGCACAATATTTATTTTGCACGCATTCAATTCAGCAATCAGTATTAACTTATCGAGTAAATAAAAATTTGGCTTTGGTTGTGATGATAAGACGATGATTGCATTCGTTACATTGTTTGCAATATTTTGAACTATCCCATTGGCACTCATTTTTTTAAGTGAGTTGTCTTGATCAAGTATCTTTTCAATAGTGCACTCATTAGAAATGAGTTCATTGCAAATCACCCTATCGCCAATGACTAAATCCGATTGCTTTTGAATTAAGATAAATGACTGAAAACCATCGATGGCATTCCAGCAAAGACCTCTGTTTCCATAAAGCTCTGTTACGATTGATGTATTATTTAATTCAGACATTATCTAAGTTTTCTCTATTTGATTGTATAAGTTTGATAAAATCTGTCTCTATGTCAAATTCTTCAAAACGTCTGATTTGGATAGATCTTGAAATGACAGGTCTTGACACATTCAATGACTCTATTTTAGAAATTGCAACAGTTGTTACTGATGCAGACTTAGAGATTGTTGCAGAAGGACCTAATCTAGCAATCTACCATGACGATCAGCGGCTCGATAAGATGGATGATTGGAACAAGAGAACCCATTCAAGGTCTGGTTTATTGGATAGGGTGAGGACGTCCAACTTGTCAATAAGGGATGCTGAAAATCAAACATTAGAATTTTTGCAAAAATTAACAAATAAAAAGGAAGCACCTTTATGCGGTAACAGCATCTGCCAAGATAGAAGATTCTTGGCAAGACTCATGCCTGACTTGGAAGATCATTTTCAATATCGAAATTTGGATGTCACATCTATCAAGATTACAGCTCAACTCTGGGCACCTGACATCTCAAGGTCCTATGTTAAGAACTCAAATCACCTCGCAAGAGATGATATTTATGATTCAATATACGAACTGAGACATTATCGAAATCATTTTCTTAAAATTGAAAATGATTAAACAAAGAATAACCAAATATTTGTAATCAAACCAACTACAAAGACAATGCTTCTCAATGAACCTTTGTTTGCAATGTAAAAGTAGCCATGAAGTATTCTCGTAATTAAGAACAACACGCAAAGCATATCAATCATGGACTGATCATTACCTATTTGGTGCGAAATAATTACAGCAGCTGCAAACGCAGGAAATGTTTCGTAACAATTTTGTTCAGCATTGTAGGCATTTTTTGCTTTTCCCGATAGAGATGATAGATGATCTCTTGGTGATTCATTATCATACTTTACATTGCTGTATCGATATTTAGATACCCCGGCCCAAAAAATTGGTAAAAGCATACAAATTAATAAACAAATATATCCAATTGTCATATCGCTATCCTCCTTTTATCTATTGCAGAATGATTATATTATGTCTTAAGTTAACTATAATGGCTTATAGGTGAAAGACTACTTAAAATCAGAACATAACCCTAGACTGATATCCAACCAAGATATTGCCACTCTCTCTTCAATCAATAATCATCTCACAGAGGAGAATTTTGTACTTTTTAAGAAACTCATTCTTGATTCAATTATCGACGATAATGAATCGCCAGATAAAGACAAATACACTGTTTCGACATACAGGCTAACTAACTCAAACATGCCACCCATTGAAGTGTGTATAGAAAATCTATCAAAGTTTACCAAGCATGCTTATATGTGTATCGATCCCTTGAGAAGTACTGGGAATGTTCACTTTAGGCCTTACACATTTCGTACAAAAATATATATGGATGCAAAGTTGATCGAAGTCTATGATTTGACCGAAGAATCAGTAAGCAATAAATTAGAATCCGGAATATCAAAAAGATTGCTTAAAAAGTCAGGCATTAATCAAAAAATAATCTTATCAACAATATTCAATCATTGGTTGAAAGAGTTGATCTCTGTGAATTATAAATTTTCGTAAAATGAGCAATACATCACCATTTGAGAATAAAAGTTTTCTTCAATTATTTATCGCTCAAATAATTGCCTTGGTAGGAACTGGATTATCAACTATAGCTCTCGCTTTACTTGCTTATGACTTTGCTCTAAATGAAGCAGGCCGAGTATTAGGGATTGCTCTTGCGATTAAAATGATAGCTTATGTTGTCTTTGCTCCTATCATTGGTGGATTTGTTCATCGTATCCCAAGAAAATTCTTTTTAATTTTGATGGATATATTAAGAGCGATTGTGGTTCTAACGATTCCATTCATCAGCGAGGTTTGGCATATCTATGTTTTGATATTTGTCTTAAATCTATTTTCAGCAGGATTCAAACCTGTATTCCAGGCTTTGATTCCGGATATCTTGACTGATGAAAATCAATATGGAAAAGCACTTGCATATTCCAGAGTTGCGTACGACTTAGAAAATATCCTCAGTCCTACATTGGCAGCAATTGCGTTATTGTTTTTTAGTTATACAGGCTTATTTATAATCAATTCAGCTGCATTCATGGTTTCTGCATTAATCATATTTATAACACTTTTGCCAAAGGATAGAGTTATCGAAAGGGCAGGCAGCATCATTGACGAAATGTCCTTTGGGATCATTTCCTATCTAAAAACGCCAAGGCTTAGGGCACTTTTCATACTGTATTTTGGCATTGCGTTGGCAAGTTCGATGATTATTGTAAATACCGTCATATACGTTAAAGACTACCTCTATCTATCAGATACAACTGTGGCTATATTCATCGGTGCATCGGGATTAGGCTCAATGCTTGTTGCATTCTTGTATCCATACATTAATGAAAAAATAATTGATAAATACATCACACAAATTGGTGTATCGGTGCTTTCAGTTTCATTATTTTTTATGTCATATGAGCCAATTTATTCATTCGCTTTAATCACATGGTTTTTAACAGGAGTTGGTTTATCGCTTTCACAAGTTCCCTCAGGGAAAATTGTAAATATGTCTTCCAGCCCACCCGACAGAACATCATACTTCACAGCTCAATTCTCATTGTCGCATTTATCATGGTTTTTTGGATATTTGCTTGCAGGAGAATTGGTGTATATGTTTGGTTTTAGTTTTACTGCAAGCTTGTTTTCCATGGTCGTTTTGGTTTGCTTATTATTCAGTTTGCTATTTTGGCCAAAAGAGAAAATCTCCAATGAGATGCTTCATACACATGAAAGATTAGTACATGAACATACCCATACTCATGACGATGGGCATCATATTCATGAACACACCGCAAGCGAAGATGAGCATTCACATGATCATGAACACAGCGAATTCACTCATGAGCACAGATTTTTTATCGATATTCATCACCAAAGCTGGCCAAAATAGCCCAATTCAGTTTCAAGTCTGGTCTTGAAGATTTTTAGATAATGATGAGGATGTCCTATGATTTTTTTGCAAAATCATATCGACCATAACTGAATAGACTTGATTTAATATTGTTTCATCACGAAATTCATCGAAATCATATTCATTGTTATAGCCCAGTTCTAAAAGCATCTTATTTCGCCTAGCTTCAAGTTCATCATTCCTAGAATTCCTTCTTTCTAATCTCTTTTCATAATTTAAACTGATGAGGTCGATGCTGCTTTCTTTATCAAAGTATTCAATTTCATCATTGATATATTGAATAGCAACGTTCTCTTTTTTTCTTAATTCATGATTATTGGCGATTATATTTTTGGAACCTTCAAGCCTAGAATCTTTTGAATAATTTAGCGGCAGTATCTTGTCCCATGGCAATGTGTTGCCCTTATTTTCCTCGCCTACTAAAGTCTCATTAATAAAAGAGGGCAATATGATGTCGGGAATTACACCTTTATTTTGTGTGCCAGAACCATTTACTCTGTAATATTTTGCAATTGTTAGTGTCAATTGACCAAAACCTTTTTCCGACTTGTATCTTGAATATCGATCTAGAGGATAAAGGTTTTGAACTGACCCTTTTCCAAAGGATTTTTGACCAATAACAAGACCTCTAGAATAGTCTTGAATAGCTGCTGCAAAGATTTCAGAGGCCGAAGCACTGAATCGATCGATTACAACCGATATTGGGCCATCATATACTGTTCCAGGTATTGGATCATCAATGATCTCTATGTTGTCATCCATGTCTTTTAGTTGAACTACAGGACCTTCATCAATGAATAATCCAGTGAGTCCAGTTGCTTCGTCGAGTAAGCCACCAGAATTACCCCTAAGATCAATTACAAGTCCATTTATACCAATGTCCTTAAATTCATTAACAATTCTTCTGACATCGGACGTGGTGCTTTTGAAGTCCTTGTCACCTCGCCGACGAGCGGAATAATCTTGATAGAAGCCCGGAACTTTAATTACGCCTATTTGATATTCAACATCTCCTTCAGTAATTGTTTTAATGAAGCTTGAAGCCGCTTGTTCCTCTAGAGATATCTCATCTCTGGTTAGAGCAATTTCGTATGGAATCGCGTCACCTTCTTGAGATGAAGGGAGCATTTTTAAAGTGACACTGGATCCTTTTGGCCCTCTGATAAGTTTAACAACTTCATTGACATCCCATCCAATCACATCAATCAATTGATTATTATCATAAACACCGATGATTTTATCGAGTGGCTTGATTGTGCCATCCTTAAATGCTGGACCACCAGGTATTAAATCAACAATCTGAATGAAGTCATCATTGGTTTGTAGTCTCGCGCCAATACCTTGATATGAAAGACTCGTTTGTATTTCATATTCTTCTGCTTCTGATGGATTAAGATAACTCGAGTGAGGGTCTAAGTGACTCATATAGGCATTCAAAAAAATATTAAGAACGTCTTGTTCATCATATTCATTGATCCTCTTTATGTAACGAAGATATCTTTTTCTTAGTGTCTCTTTTGCTGTTTCCAGGTCTTGTCCGGCAATGACTAGTGAGAGTAAGTCATTCGTTGTTTTTTTTACCCATTCTTTATTGATTATGTTCTCATCATGTTTCCACTTATCTTTGCTATTCCGAAAACGGTATTCATCGTCAGATTCAAAACCATTGATTTCACTAATCACATCCATTGCATAATCAAGTCTTTGCTGAACACGTAAACGATACGTTGAAAACATATCAAATATTGGCCTTAATTGACCATCCCTTAAGGAATCATCCAGTTGATACTTGTATCGTTGAAAGTAAATGATGTCTGATTGTGAAAAATACATTTTATTTTGATCCAATCTATCGATATATTCATTGAGTATTTTGATTGAGGATTCATTATTCACGGATGATTGAACATAGTGAGCACGTTCACTAATTGCTGTTACAAGACGAGTGAGGTATTCATCTTCGGCATTCAATTCTAGTATTTTAGGGACATTGTCTTGATTCGAATCCGTATAAACATTAAACGGAACAGAGAGAATACAGATTAAAATTGTAGATTTAATAATTTTGAACATAACCTTAACCAGAAAAGAAGCTAACTATTTGATCAGAAAGTCCATCGCAGGCATTCGATTGCGTTCTAGCTAGAATGGGTATTGGTATAACGATGGCAGGTATCATAGAGGTGCCAGTTACGTTTGCACTGACATTGCCGACAGAGGTTTCTTGAGACAAGTCCCAAACAGATGCATTATAGGCCGAAGTATCATCCCACCAAGCGAAACCAAAACAACCACCACCACCTGGTCCAGCAGCGCAAGAGAGTGCGCCTGAGCTTGCGTTGGTTTTTGTTTCTCCGGTGATTTTTATAAGGTACTTAATTTTCATAACCGAGAGTTTTTCTTTTACGAGTTCATTGCCTAGTATTTTTGGAAGATCTTCTATGCTTTGAGGTGCAGTACTTGGTTCAAACCATGGGTAAAAAAGATTTTGGAACTGTCTAGTAGGTATAATTTCAAATGCATTTTGTTTCTTCGAAATAGAGCTATTCAGACAATCCATAAAATCTAATTCAGTCTGATTGCCGGTATGATAGCTATTTGAAAGAAGCACAATAGATTCATCATCAGTAATAGTGAATGCTGTATTGACTTCTTCGTCAATTCGAGTTGTAGAACATCCGACTGTAGTAATCATTAACAGAAATATAATTTTTATCTTAGAACGACTCATCTTAGCTAATCGTGTTAGTAATATTTTCAATCTTTTCTTGCGTTGTGATACTTAAGTTTGCACCTGTATCTCTTAGAGCAATTCGGATTGCTCTTTTAAAAGCTTCATCACCCTGAAAAATACCTGTTTCTTGTTCTCCATAGCCTGTAACAACCCAGTCATCGATGGAGTTCTCATTATTATCTTTGATATTTATTATGTATTTAAACCAGACAGAATATTTCTGATTTGCCGCCGTTTGAGGCGTTAAATATTCGAATTTATCAAGCTTGACATCAATCAGGATTATTTTTTTATCAGGATCATTATCGGATTCATTACTGAGTTTAAAGAAGGATAAAAAAACATTCTCAAACAACTTTTGTTGTGTGTTTCCAAAATTAATCTCAATAGATGCCTCTTTTTTTTGTAATTCTTCTGGAGAGAAAATAAAGTTTTGTATTTGGTCATCAAAAGTTAATTTGACTGAGATGCTTTCATTCATTTTCACCAGTGGTTTCGGTATGAATGTGTCGATGACTAAGTTTTGAGAACTGCAACCAATTAGGAGCAATGACTGTAGAATCAGAATTTTTTTAACCGCATTATTCATGTGCAGTAATAGTATACGTGCGATTCAAATAATTTAGATGATCTTTATATGAACTATTTGATTCTTTATTGATCAATCGAGTGCATTCTCATTGAATGCCTCTATTGATTCATCTTCAGATTCTTGATCAGCATCAGGCCATATTTTTGTGAACTTTGTTCCTTCAAGGCTCAGCCCAGCAATCAAACCCTTGTGACCGAATACAAAACCAACGATTGGATCTTGTGCTTCTGTGGAATCAAGCGAACCGCCAGCACCCATATCTAATAATGCTACCGAGCCATCAACACCTACTTGCCATCCTGAGCTGTAAAGAAATTCATCCATTGCATCGTCATCGTAAAATAATATTATGAGATCTTTTGAGCCGATTCCCAATTGAAGCCCCAATGATCCACTGAAGGCTCTGTAATATTGGACCTTTATGTTATCAACAACTAATGCACCTTCACCATATTCCATTCCCAATACCAGTCCTGCTTTGATCATTTTAGGGATGACTAATGTGCCTCTTGCCCCATCAAGGTAAGTCTGAGCACCTTGAACTTCAGTAGTAAAACGATCTATTGCACTTTCGATTGAGGCATCGATTTCAGAAGTGCTTTTCGCAGTGATATTTGTGCCAAAGAGCAAAAAGAAAAAATAAAATAATCCAAGTGACTTCATATAGTGTTTTATTTGATGCTTTGATTCCATGTTTAGTCCTTTAAAATATCTTTGTATAAGTCGGTTCTTCTATCTCTAAAGAAACCCCATGATGACCGATGTTCCTGAAGAGAGTCAAGATCGAATTGATGAATGATATATTCTTCTTTATCTCTCGAGCATTCTTTAACTTTTACGCCAGTCCCGTCAGTGATAAATGATGAACCATAAAATGTCATTGAAAATTTTTCATTCGTTTCCATTCCGATTCGATTAGATGCTATAACAGGCAATGTGTTAGCAGCTGAATGTCCTTGCATTACTAATTGCCATGAATCTCTTGAGTCTAGTTCAGGTGTGTCTGGTTCACTACCGATGGCTGTTGGATAGAAAAGAAGTTCAGCTCCATTTAAGGCCATAATTCTTGATGCTTCAGGAAACCACTGATCCCAACAAATACCTACACCAATTTTTGCATATTTTGTTTCGAAAACTTTAAACCCTGTATTTCCTGGATGAAAGTAATATTTTTCTTCATAGCCTGGTCCATCTGGTATATGGGACTTTCTATAAGGTTCACTAATTGATCCATCGGCATCAATAACAGCAAGAGAGTTATAGTAAGTATTGTTGTCTTTTTCAAAAAAGCTTGTTGGTAGAACAACTGAGAGTTCTTTTGCAAGCTCTGACATTTCCTGAAGTAGGGGATTGTCCTTATAAGGCTTAGCCATGGTAAATTCTTCAGGTTTATTAAGACATGGAAAATATACTGATTCGAATAGTTCTTGTATCAAGACGATCTGTGCCCCATCACTTGCTGCTTGACGAGTTAGTTTTATAGCATTCTCTATGTTTGCTTTAGAGTCCCTGGTGCAAGACATTTGTGTTGCGGCTACTGTTACTTGTTTGCTCATAATATTTAAATAAATGGTTGTTGTTGGGTGATACAGTGAACGCAGCCACCACCTTCAGTAATTGGTCTTCCTGGCACTGTTAATATACTTTTATTCTTGAATACATTTTGGATCTTTTCAATAGCATCATGGTCTTTGTCGTCATCAAAAACTGGTAAGACAATACCATCATTGGCAATGTAGAAATTAATATATGACATAGGAAGCCTTTCATTTAAGAACATATCGCGAGAAGGCTGATCTATTGTGACAAGCTCATAGCTTTTCCCGCTGATGTCTTTCGCATATTTAAGCCGATCCAAGTTTTCTTTGAGTTTCTGATAATTGCTATCGGATGAATCCTCTTCATTTAATGCAATTATAATATTTCCTGGCGTGAAACAAGCCAGATTATCAATGTGACCTCCAGTGTCATCGTACTCAAGTGCTGCAATCAACCATATAAAATTATCTACACCAAGGTAATTGGATAATATTCTTTCTGCTTCTTTTTTATCCAGACCAGGATTTCTATTGGGATCAAGTAATACATCTTCTGTGATCATTAATGTGCCTCTTCCATCTGTGTGAATAGCACCACCCTCTAGAATAATTGGTGCATCATAGTATTTTGCAGATGATTCTCTGATTACATGTTTTGCAACTTCTCTATCATTCAAATAGTCAGGCCCTAATAATTCTCCATAATTATTAAATGTCCAATCAACACCGCCCAGAATTTTCCCATTTGTAATGAATGTTGGTCCAGTATCGCGGCACCAACTGTCATCAATAGTGAGGTTATAAATATCGACATTGTCGCTGACAAGATCTCTGCATTCATCGGTATCAGAGGCATTTGCTATGAGTGTGACTTTTTCAAATTGAGATATAGCATTTGCAGCTGCAGCATAACCTGCTCTCATCCTGTGTGTATCTGGATATCGATCTAAATCTAAACCAGTGGGCCACATCATCCAACATCTTTCATGAGTTTCCCATTCTGCCGGCATCCAAAAACCTAGATCTTTGGGATATTTATTATATTGACTCATTTTTTGATTTTCTGGAGGCGGCGGGAATCGAACCCGCGTCCGCTAGCTATCCATATTATGATCTACATGCTTATCACTTTCTTTAATTTTATATTTAAACACCGAAAGGAAGGTGATTTTAAATACGAACTCTTATTTTTATTTAATCAAAACAATTAGAGTAAATCGTTATGACGAACTTGGATAATCGTCATTGATAAAATCCTCCAAGTGAGACCTCATCAATGCCAGCTGGTTTATGCAGCTAGAGCGTAGTTGTCGTTTGCAACTAAATTTTATTCAGATTTATTTACGAGAACTCTGAATCTCGACATGCACATAAAACTTCAACACCAACGTCGAAACCTTTGCGCCCCCTATAATTAGTAAATGGGATACTATCCTAATGGAATCGAAAGAATGATTAAAGTGATTCTATTCAGTATGGTTGGCAACAGATTCCTTTATCCAATCGATATAATATGGATGTGTCAATAAACCTTTTGGGTTGAAGGTATAATCGATGCCTTCAAAATCCTCTTCGATTTTTTTTTGAATGCCTTTTCCAGACATTAGATTGGAAACCATTAAAATACGTTTACCATCTTCATTTGATGCATTCATAAAAGCCTTAATTCTTTTTAGGTTTTGGTCTCTAATAGTTTTTGGGGCATCGTCTTGAAGGGTGAAAGATTCCACAGTCTGGATAGAGCTGTGTTTTTTAATATATTCACCAATATTATTCATGAGCCTCAATTCTATCTCATTATCAGCCTGATCTATTGGCCCGTGAGCTATGATAATCAATACTTCATTGGCTGGATCAGAGCTAATCTCATTTGTGTATTCCAGAATTATCTTTTTTGCGTATATGTCATCGTTGATCGGTTCAAGCATGACAATCCGTTCATTTGCAATCCTTTCAACTTCAGAATATGCAAATTGCTCTTCAAGGTTAAAAATATAATTCCATTGTCTAACCAAAGTATTGTGTGCCGTACTGCTAACTGGAACAACAAAGATCTTTTCAACATCCTTATCAATCATTTCATTGACGGAACATATAACATGCGACGATGTCATCATGCTCATGCCCATTGACAAGGTTGTTTGATAGAGTTCACCGACAGATTGGACGCTATTAAATAAGTCTAGATCTCCAACAGGCCCATAACCGTGAGCCATAATCAAAACCCCATAATTCTGTGAGCCTTGATTGGATACTGGCCAGAAGTAGTTTGGACCCATCATTCTCATCATGCCCATGATTTGATCATTGGACATATTTTTCAAGGTGGGAATGGACATTCTGAGCTGATTTAAGCTTTTATCCATCATGTGATGCATCATTTTAGGGTATTTTTTCCCCATTTCATCTTGGGTGTATTCGCAATGATCCATTTCCATTGCTTGTATATTTATACAAACGAGGATTAGAAATATTAGTAGGTATTTTTTCATTCAAATAATTTTATCACAGCAACTTAGATTCACATTTTCAATTTACAATCTGTTACAAGATTGGATCAACGATTTAGCTTCTTTAATCGATCTGACTGCCTTTTCCAGTCTCGCTCTTTGATGAGAGAACGTTTATCTTGCTTTTTTCGTCCCTTTGCAAGTCCTATAGATAGCTTTACATGGCCATTTTTCCAGTACATTGATAATGGCACCAATGTATGTCCTTTCTCTTTAATCAAAGACTTAATTTTATTAATTTCCCTTCGGTGCATCAGGAGCTTCCTGGTTCTTGTTGAATCAGATTCATCTGTTACATTTGAATTTTGCAGGGGCGATATATGAGCTCCGATAAGAATCAATTCAGAGCCCTTGACAGTTGCATAGCTCTCTTTGATGTTTCCTTTGCAATCTCTCAGTGACTTTACTTCCCATCCTTTGAGCGAGATCCCTGCTTCGTATTCATCAATGATGATGTAATCGAAACGAGCTTTTTTATTATTGACGATTGTGTTTGCCATAAGAAGTCAAATGGATTAGTTTTATGATTCAATATACACATCATCATTGATTAATGAATAATCATCAAGACAATCAGGAACGCTCATCGCTTCACGGTCAATGGTCATCCAGGCTTACCTTCATACTCGCCGTCACTGGATCTGCCATAGGGTTGGGTAATATTTGGAAATTTCCATACATTGCCGGAGAGAACGGTGGGGGAGCATTTGTACTGATATACCTGGTATGCATATTTATTATTGGATTTCCCATCATGGTATCTGAAATTATGCTTGGACGAAGAGGCAGACGAAATCCAATCACCTCAATGAAGATTTTAGGCCAAGAAGAACAAGGTAATGAGGCTTGGAAATATGTAGGGCTTATCGGATTAATGGCAGGGTTTATTATCCTTTCTTATTACAGTGTAATTGCTGGATGGACTCTCCACTATTTTAAGTTATCTATATTTGGAGAGTTATCGAACCTAGACAACGAAACCGCACAGTCTATATTTGGTCAACTGACAGCATCTGCATCGACCCAATTGATTTACCATACCGGCTTTATGATTATCACCATAGCAATCATAGCTAAAGGCATTAAGAACGGTCTGGAGCGAGCCGTGAAACTAATGATGCCAGGTTTATTATTAATACTGATTATTCTCCTTCTGTATTCAATCTTTCAAGGGGACTTTATGGCAGGGGTGAATTTCTTGTTGGTCCCTGACTTCTCAAAGGTCACATCACAAAGTATTCTTGCTGCGATGGGCCAAGCTTTTTTCACCTTGAGTCTTGGCATGGGTTGCATAGTCATGTATGGGGCTTATTTGCCGAAAAATGAATCAATCGTTGGAACAACTTCGGCAATAATATTTTGCGATACAATGATCGCATTATTAGCTGGTATGGTTATTTTCCCAATTGTTTTTCAGTTCGGTCTCGAGCCCACCGATGGACCTGGCTTAATATTCTTAACTCTGCCGCTTGCATTCAATGAAATCACTGGCGGTTATTTATTCTCCGGTCTTTTTTTCATACTTTTGGGATTTGCTGCAATAACGTCTGCATTGAGTTTGTTGGAGCCCTCAGTTGCTTGGATGATTGAAAATAAAAACTATAGCAGAAATAAATCTGCATTCATCATTGGCATTTTGATCTGGTTACTCGGATTCTTATCTATTTTTTCATTCAATGCGCTTTCAGAACTTACATTCTGGAAAGGAACACTTTTTGACAATTTTGACTACATCGCAAGTAACATTATGCTCCCTTTGAGCGGTCTACTATTTACAATTTTTGCTAGTTGGGTGATGAAAAGAAAACATTCAATGGATGAATTATCTGATATACCGGCGAATGTATATAGACTTTGGAGATTCAGTGCTCGATACATTGCTCCCATCGGAGTAATTTTAGTATTCTTCAATGCCATCGGTATTATCTGACTTGAAAAAGTACACCAGAACATTCCGCGTAACTAAAAACATTAATGAAGTGTTTGATGTACTAAATAATGTCGATGACTATGAGTCGTTCATCCCATTTTGTTCTCAATCTGAGATCATTGATGAGCAAGACAATGCAATTACTGCATCGCTTAAATTATCATTCTTAGGATCTAGCTCTGAGTTTATAACCCAGAATGAATTCAAGAGAAATGAATTCATTGATATGAACTTAGTAAAAGGGCCCTTTAATTCATTTAATGCAAGTTGGCTTTTTAACCCAATAAATGAAGATGAAACTCAGATGACCTTTAAAATGACATATTCAATCAATAATCCGATAACTGATCTAATTATTTCCAAAAATATTGATACCGTGAGCGAACGAATTATTGAGGCATTTAAACAAAAGATAGAAGCTTAAATGGCTATAATTCTGGTCTGGTTAGGACGTCTTTATCTATTCTCGTGACTTTTTCATTTTCAAAATATACAACAAGCCAATATCGTTGATCATTATTCAGAGGTTCAGCATTCATTCTATCTTGGTAAAGATAGATATAATCCCAACGATCGGTTTGGTATGGGTTGCCAATTACTGGACCGCCCAAAAGATACCTAATCTGACTTTTGGTCATTCCAACTTCAATACGATCAATGTTTTCAATCTTTAATAAATTACCTTGCTGAAGATCAGGCCTGTAGACACATGAACTTATTATTAAACAGATTAAAAATAGCTTTATAGAATAACGTTTACGCATTTCTCTTATCGTGGCCCCAAAATAATTTTGACCTCAGTGTTTCATAGTAATCGTATTGACTGGTATGAACGAATTCAACTGAGCTCTTAGATTTGCTGATGATTATACAATCACCGCCTGAAATCTCAGAAATTATTTCTCCGTCCAGACTGATTTCTATTAAATCATCATTCTCTTCAGTGAATTCGAGTTTGATATTGCAATCCGAAGATATAACCATTGGTCTATTTGTTAATGTGTGCGGTGCTATTGGAACAAGCAAGAAAGAGTTAGAATTCGGATTTATTATTGGTCCACCACAACTGAGTGAGTAAGCAGTCGATCCAGTGGGTGTGGAGACTATGTATCCATCTCCTTGATTTGAATTGACGTATGTGTCATTAATTGATGTTTGAACATTAATCATTCTTCCTGTTTTTGTTTTATTGATCACCAAATCATTGACAGCATGTCCGATGAAGCGCTCTTCATTTCCATTTGATATTTTGACGTCAAGAAGCATCCTGGATTCAATTTGATAATCGCCCTGAATGATTTCTTTCAAAGCATCGGATACAAGTTCTGGATTGATGTCCGTTAAAAAACCCAATCGACCTTTGTTAATCCCTGTGATGGGTACATTGTGATTACTTGCTAATTTTGATGACTTGAGCATTGTTCCGTCACCGCCTATTGAGACAATTAAGTCCATTTTACAGACATCGCTTTCTATTAGGGGCTTAACATTTAAAAGTTGGTTCTGATTATTAGAATTGCTATAGGAAAACAACTCCAACTTATGCTCATCAATTGTTTCAGATAAATCTGTAACAAGATCACTCAGGTATTCATCATTGAGTGAGCCTGTAAAAAGTATTTTTTTTATTGAGTCAATCATGGAATTGAAATAATTTAATCATTTGTAATTTCTGATAAATTATACGGTATCGTATTTAATAAATCTTAGAACAATGTCTAAAAAGAAACCGACAACAAATAGATCCGAAATGATTCTATCTGCAATCATTGATTCTTATATTGAAGAAGGGACTCCCATTGGTTCAAAAAAACTTGCATCTAATGAAAGATTTAATTTAAGCCCTGCTACGATCAGAAATGTGATGTCAGATCTTGAAGAGCTTGGTTTTATTGCATCACCCCATACATCCTCTGGAAGAATACCTACTCCAAAAGGGTATCGCTTCTTCATTGATTCTTTATTGCAGCTTCAACCATTGGATCAAGATGAGTACACCTCCATAGAGAACACTGTCTCAACACTCACAGCTTCAAATAAAGATCTTGCATTGAACGTTTCCAGCACATTATCGAATATCACTCATCTTGCCGGGATTGTAACCGTGCCAAGAAAAAAGAATAACATCCTTAAAGAGATTGATTTCATTCCTCTTTCAGATCGAAGAATACTGGCAATCATTGTTATCAATCAAAAAGAGGTTGAAAATAAGATTCTTCAAATGAAACGTGACTATACAAGACAAGAACTTCAACAGTCGTCTAATTATCTAAATCAAAACTATTCAGGAAAAAGTCTAGAATTCATCAAAAAGGATCTACTAAATCAGCTTAAAGAAACATCGGATTTAGCAAAAACTCTAATGAACAACATCATTGATATTGCAGATGACGTATTGAAAACAGATGATAACGATGATTATTTCGTGACTGGTGAAAGCCATCTTATGGATCATGATGAGCTATCTGACATTAAGCGACTAAAAGCCTTATTCAATGCTTTCAGTGAAAAACAAGAACTGCTCAATATTCTTGATAAAAGTCTAACAACTAGCAATATTCAAATATTTATTGGTGAGGAATCTGGATACAAAATATTCGACAACTGCACTCTGATAACAGCACCATATACAAATGATGAAGGATCAATAGGCGTTCTTGGTGTAATTGGACCAACCAGAATGGCCTATCAGCGTGTCATACCCATAGTAGATGTGACAGCTAAATTGCTCAGCAAATCATTGAAATCCTAATAAGTGCCCATATATATTCTTCATTGAGGAGGTCATATGGTTGAAAATAATAAAAATGAACTAATCGAAGAAATTGATCAGAAGTCTGATGAAAATTCCAAAGAGACTGAAATTGAGAATTCTGAATCTGATCAACAAAATCTTCAGGAAGTCATTGAGCAACATTGGGATAAAATTCTCAGACTTCAGGCTGAAATTGAGAATTTAAGAAAACGAAACATTAAAGATGTTGAAAGTGCTGCAAAAGCGTCAATTGAAAGAGTGATTCAAGAAATTCTGCCTGTGATCGATAGCTTTGAAATTGGAATGACTATAGATACCAAAACTGATGAAGGTATGGAGACATTTATTGCTGGGCAAAAAGCGACTTATAAGCAATTTATGTCAATGCTAGATAAGTTTTCAATTGAGGAAATCGATCCTAAGGATATGAAATTTGATTCTGAAAATCACGAAGCCATGAGCACAGTTGACGATGAAAATACTGAACCTGGATATATTGTTGAAGTTATACAAAAAGGATATCGGCTTCAAAATAGATTGCTTAGGCCAGCCAGAGTCATTGTTTCGTCTGAAACACAAAAAGACTGATATTTCCTTGAAAAATAATAAAGCGGACATATATATCCGTTAGTAGCTACTTAATATGGAGAGATAAAATGGGTAGAGTAATTGGAATCGATCTCGGCACAACAAATTCATGCGTTTCTGTTATGGATGGCGATCAGGCCAAGGTTATTGAAAATTCAGAGGGCGATCGAACAACGCCTTCAATCGTTGCGTATTCAAAAGAGGAAGATCGCTTTCTCGTTGGACAATCTGCGAAACGACAAGCTATAAGTAATCCTGAGAATACGCTGTTTGCAATCAAACGTTTGATTGGAAGAAAGCACGACGACAATGTTGTACAGAAGGACATTGACAAAGTGCCATTTAAAATTGTCAAAGCAGACAATGGAGATGCCTGGGTGAAGACTGGCGATAAAGAGATGGCTCCACCGGCTATCTCAGCAGAGGTACTTAGGAAAATGAAAGAAACCGCAGAGAGCTATCTTGGTGAGTCAATATCTGAGGCAGTAATTACTGTTCCTGCATATTTTAATGACTCACAGAGGCAAGCCACAAAAGATGCTGGCAAAATTGCAGGATTAGAGGTTAAGAGAATTATCAATGAACCCACTGCAGCAGCACTGGCATATGGCATGGATAAGAAACGTGGCGATAAAAAAATCGCCGTCTATGATTTGGGTGGCGGAACATTTGATGTATCGATTATTGAAATTGCCGATGTTGATGGAGAAAATCAATTTGAAGTACTCGCAACAAATGGTGATACATTCCTCGGTGGCGAAGATTTTGATCTCAGAGTAATTGATCATTTGCTTGGTGAATTTCAAAATCAAACAGGTATGGATATATCAAGCGATCCCCAAGCAGTTCAAAGATTAAAAGAAGCAGCCGAAAAAGCAAAGATTGAATTATCAAATCAAGCACAGACAGACATTAATCTGCCATACCTTACTGCTGATGCTTCTGGCCCTAAACATCTAAACCTTACTTTAACAAGAGCAAAGCTAGAGTCATTGGTTGAAGATTTAATTGTTCAAACAATAGAGCCATGTAAAACTGCACTCAGTGATGCTGGGTTATCAACAAGTGAAATCAATGACGTTATTCTTGTTGGCGGTCAAACTCGAATGCCTAAGGTTGTAGAAGAGGTAAAATCATTTTTTGGTGTTGAGCCAAGAAAAGACGTTAATCCGGATGAAGCGGTCGCAATCGGTGCTGCTATTCAAGGCGGCGTTCTTTCTGGGGATGTCAAAGATGTCTTACTATTAGATGTAACGCCATTGTCATTGGGTATTGAGACGCTTGGCGGTGTGACAACAAGATTAATTGAAAAAAACACCACAATCCCCACAAAAGCAGAGCAAGTATTCTCTACAGCTGAAGATAATCAGACAGCAGTTACGATTCATGTGCTCCAAGGAGAGCGTGAACGCTCTCAGGACAATAAGTCACTGGGACGATTTGACTTAACTGACATACCCAGTAAACCAAGAGGTATGCCACAAATTGAAGTCGCTTTTGATATTGATGCCAATGGAATAATCAACGTTTCAGCCACGGACAAAGAAACCGGCAAGGAACAAAAAATTGTGATCAAAGCTTCAAGTGGTCTGTCCGATGAAGAAATTGAAAAAATGATTTCAGAAGCCGAAGCAAATGCAGACAGCGATAAGGACTTCAGAGAATTAGTAGATATCAAAAATCAGGCCGATCAAGTCATACATGCCACTGAAAAATCCCTAGAAGATCTTGGAGAGAAAGTGACAAATGAGGAAAGATCAACTGTGGAATCTGCTTTAAATGAGTTGAAAGATGCTCTCAAATCAGATGAAAAAGAAAAAATTGAATCGAAACTCAAGACGCTTTCAGAAGCATCTGTTGGTATTGCTCAGAAGGCATTCGAAGAGGCTCAGGCAAGCACTGATGGTGAAACGACTGAAACTGATTCAAAGGATGAAAATGTAGTTGATGCTGAATATGAGGAAGTTGATTCTGAAGAGAATAAAAATACTCATTAATTAAATAGGCATCATAATTTATCAGACAGAGTTTTGATACTCTGTCTGATTATATTTGAGAAAAAAAATGAGTGAACAAGATTTATATCAAACTTTGGGGATTGAAAAAAACTCATCAGATGCAGATATAAAAAAAGCTTATCGAAAGCTTGCAATGAAATATCACCCCGATAGAAATCCTGACGACTCAGCTGCAGAGCAGAAATTTAAATCTATTCAAAAAGCATATGCAGTTTTATCAGACAAGCAAAAAAGAGCTGCCTATGACCAATTCGGCCATGCTGGAGTTAATCAACAAGGAGGTATGGGCGGTGGATTTAATACAGGAGATGCATTTAATGACATCTTTGGAGATGTTTTTGGAGATATATTTGGCGGAGGAAGAGGGCAAGCTAGGCGTTCATCAGCTCAACGTGGCTCTGATCTTAGATATCAGGTTAACCTCACACTAGAGCAAGCCGTATTTGGAGATAAAATTAATGTTGAAATTCCATCATACAACCAATGTGATACTTGTACTGGCTCGGGAGCTAAAGAAGGAACTTCCGCCATAAGATGCATAAAGTGTGACGGAAGAGGCGCTATTAGAGTCCAACAAGGGTTTTTTACATTACAGCAAACATGCCCTGAATGCAGAGGGTCTGGAGAAACAATAAAAGACCCATGCTCAATTTGTTCTGGTTCGGGTAGAAAGAGATCCAATAGAACCATTGCTATCAAAATACCAGCAGGTGTTGATAATGCAGATCGTATAAGACTTTCTGGAGAAGGTGAAGCAGGAATCAAAGGGGGGCCTTCTGGTGATCTTTATGTGGATGTGACTATAAAAAAACATGACATATTTGAGCGCGAAGGAAATCATTTGATATGCACAATTCCTATAAGTTTTGGAAAAGCAGTACTTGGAGGAACCGTGGAAGTGCCAACAATTGATGGTGCCGTAAATCTTTCAGTACCATCCGAAACACAATCTGGTAAAACTTTTAGACTAAAAGGAAAAGGAATTAAATCTTATAGAGAGAATTTTTATGGAGATTTGTATTGCACTGTTCAAGTAGAAACACCTGTTAGCTTAACTGATGAACAAAAAGAAATATTGAGGCAGTTCGATAAATCAGTTAATAACAGCAATACCGATCATCGTCCAAATAAAAAAACATGGACTGATAGTGTAAGTGAATTTTTTAAACGCATAAGTGAATAAAATAATAACTTTTTTGATGACATCAGACTGATTTGAACCTAATATAGTTTTGATTCCAAACTTCTCAAGGGAAGGACTCATAAAGTCCTTCCCTTTTTTCGAACCAAAAGTAGGTAATGAAGGAAGAAATTTGAAAGACGCAATACTGATACTTGAAGATGGCACTACGTTCTCTGGTAAGTCTATTGGTATTGATTCATACTCAGTTGGAGAAGTTGTATTCAATACAGCAATGACTGGATACCAAGAAATCATCACAGACCCTTCATATCATAAACAAATTGTTACCTTAACCTATCCTCATATAGGAAACACAGGCACCAATGATGAAGATAATGAAAGCAAAGACTCATTTTGTTCAGGCTTAGTCATCCGAGAAAGTTCGCCAATCTCTAGTAATTGGAGAAACCAACTGAGTTTGGAAGATTTCTTAACCAAAAATCAAATAGTGGGAATATCAAATATAGATACTAGAAAACTCACAAACCACTTAAGAAACCATGGATCAATGAATGCCTGTTTGACAGCTAATGGATTGAGCTCAGACGAAGCATTACTTGAAGCAAAATCTTTTTCAGGCCTTGCTGGTTTAGATCTTGCACAAGAAGTGTCAACAAAAATTTCTTATGAATTTTCTCCAAGCAATAATAATTCAGAATCTCTTTTTCATGTGGTTGCCATCGATTTTGGTATTAAGACAAATATTCTTAATTTACTGTCGAATAACGGATGTAAAGTTACTGTAATATCAGCAAAGTCATCATTTGATGACGTAATGTCATACGATCCCGATGGAGTGTTCTTATCAAACGGCCCAGGAGATCCTGAACCATGTGATTATGCGATTAATTGCATCAGAAAATTACTTGAATCAAATATCCCAATATTTGGAATATGCCTTGGACATCAACTGTTAGCTTTGGCATCTGGGGCTAAAACAGAGAAAATGAAATTTGGTCATCATGGCGCCAATCATCCTGTAATTGATCTCGAAACAGGAGTTGTATACATCACAAGTCAAAATCATGGTTTTACCGTTAATGAGAAATCCATTCCAGAAAATGTCAATATCACGCATAAATCACTATTTGATCAATCCATACAAGGAATAGAACTCAAAGATAAGAATGCATTTAGTTTTCAGGGGCATCCAGAAGCCTCTCCAGGGCCTCACGACATACAACCATTATTTAAAAAATTTATTACAAGCATGAAGAATGGCAAAAAGAACTGACATTGAATCAATATTGATTATTGGGGCAGGCCCAATCATTATTGGTCAAGCATGCGAATTTGATTACTCAGGAACACAAGCATGTAAAGCACTTCGTGAAGAAGGCTATAGAATCATACTGGTTAACTCGAACCCAGCAACAATAATGACTGATCCTGATGTGGCAGATTCAATCTACATCGAACCAATCAACTGGCAAACACTTGAGAAGATCATAGACAAAGAACGTCCAAATGCACTTTTACCCACAATGGGTGGTCAAACTGCACTTAATACAGCGCTCGATCTTGCTTCTAGAGGAATACTTGAAAAATACAATGTTGAGATGATTGGGGCGTCAAAAGAGGCGATAGATACTGCAGAAGATAGAGAACTATTTAAGCAGGCAATGAGCGAAATCAACATTGATGTCGCACAATCTGAAATCGCAAATACATTGGATGAGGCGATTATTATCGCTAATGATATTAATTACCCAATAATCATAAGACCTTCCTTTACGCTTGGCGGAAGTGGAGGCGGAATTGCCAATAATGAGGATGAACTTATTACTATTGTTAAGCGAGGTTTAGAGTTATCTCCAACAACTGAAGTTTTGATTGAAGAATCGCTTCTCGGTTGGAAAGAGTATGAAATGGAGGTCGTTAGAGATAAGAATGATAATGCCATTATCATATGTTCCATTGAAAATGTTGATCCTATGGGAGTCCACACAGGGGATTCTATAACTGTTGCTCCAGCTCAGACACTCACTGACAAGGAATACCAAGTGATGAGAGATTATTCAATCGCAATCCTGAGAAGAATTGGGGTAGACACTGGTGGATCGAATGTTCAATTTGCAGTCAATCAAGACGATGGAAGAATGATCGTTATAGAAATGAACCCAAGAGTATCTCGATCATCTGCATTGGCATCCAAAGCAACTGGATTTCCTATTGCTAAGATTGCTGCCAAATTGGCCATAGGATATTCACTTGACGAATTATCAAATGACATAACTGGCGGTCTTACACCTGCATCCTTTGAACCAACCATAGACTATGTCGTAACAAAGATACCTAAATTTACATTTGAAAAGTTTCCAGGTGCAAACCCTACTCTCACAACTCAAATGAAATCTGTTGGAGAGGCTATGGCCATCGGGAGAAACATTCAAGAATCCTTACAAAAAGCAATACGGAGTCTTGAGAATAACCACGACGGATTTACGGATATGGATGTTTCAGAAGGTTTTGACCAACAACTTATTAACCCAAACCCAGATAGACTTCTTTATGTAGCTCAAGCATTCAGAGAGGGCTATAGTTTAGACAAAATATATGATCTGACAAAGATTGATCCTTGGTACTTGATATATATCGAAGAACTCATTGATATCGAATCAGAAATTGCAAATATAGAAATCTCTTCCATTGACCATGATTTACTTCACAAATTGAAATCCAAAGGTTTTTCTGATGCAAGATTAGCCAAGTTGTTATCTGTAGATGAACTTGAAGTAAGAAACTTAAGAATCACTCTAAATGTTCTTCCTGTTTATAAACGTGTGGATACTTGTGCTGCTGAGTTTAAGACAACAACTGCTTATTTATATTCAACATATGATGAAGAATGCGAGTCATTGCCAACCGCGAAAGATAAAATAATCATACTGGGCGGCGGACCTAATAGGATTGGACAAGGCATTGAATTTGACTACTGTTGCGTTCATGCTGCCATGGCTGTGAGTCAAGCAGGCTATGAATCCATCATGATTAATTGCAATCCAGAGACTGTGTCCACAGATTATGACACCTCCGATAGACTCTATTTTGAGCCATTAACTTTTGAAGATGTAATGTCGGTGATTGAGGTTGAAAAACCAAAAGGAGTGATCGTTCAATTTGGAGGACAAACTCCTTTGAAACTTGCTCAATCACTAAAAGATGCAGGCGCACCTATAATTGGTACTCAACCAGAATCTATTGATCAAGCTGAAGACAGAGAATTGTTCAAGACAATGGTACAAGAATTAAATTTTTTACAACCTTACAATGAAGTTGCAACAAATATGGATCAAGCACTCAAAAATGCAAAAAATGTTGAGTACCCACTTGTTGTGAGGCCATCTTATGTCCTTGGCGGTAGAGCAATGGAAATTGTTTACAACGATGACGAGTTAAGAACATACATGAAAGAAGCTGTAAAAGTGTCCAATAAATCACCAGTTTTATTGGATCATTTTTTAAATAAGGCAATTGAGGTTGATATAGATGCTGTCTCCGATGGTAAAAATATCCTAATTGGTGGCCTTATGGAGCATATTGAACAAGCTGGTGTTCATTCAGGAGACTCTTCGTGCTCCATACCCGCATTCAGCCTTTCAAATGAGATTCAATATGAAATCATTCATCAGATGAAAGAATTTACAAAAAAACTCGATGTGATTGGGCTTGTTAATGCTCAGTTTGCTGTTCGAAAAGATAAGATATTTGTACTTGAAGTTAACCCTAGGGCATCAAGAACGGTTCCTTTCGTTTCCAAGGCCACTGGCCTTCAACTCGCTAAGATTGCAGCGAAAGTGATGATTGGAGTTAGTCTAGAAGATCAAGGTTATCTTGATCAAGTTATTCCTGACTTTTATTCGGTTAAAGGACCTGTTTTCCCATTTAACAAATTTCCAGATACTGACCCAATACTTGGACCGGAGATGAAATCAACGGGTGAAGTCATGGGTACTGGAAAAACATTCGGAGAAGCCTATATAAAATCTCAGAATGCTGCGGGAATTCATATCCCAGACAAGGGCAAGGTTTTTATATCAGTAAGAGAACCTGACAAGAACGATAAACTCATTGAGCTTGGACAGTTTCTTACTAATGAGCAATTTGAAATCATTGCAACTACAGGCACAGCAGACTTTTTAAATAACAATAATATTAATTGTCTTCAAATCAATAAAGTCAGAGAAGGGTCTCCGCATATAGTTGAGCTCATCAAATCTAAAGACATAGAGCTCATTATTAATACAACAGAAGGTAAACAATCAATTGAGGAATCTTTCTCAATAAGAGCAGAGGCAGTTATTTCTGGAATCACGTATTACACGAGTCTTGAGGCCGCTCATGCGACAATGTCATCATTCAATTTCCTTGGAGATATTTCAGTTAATAGACTTCAAGACTATAATATAAAGAATGGATAGAGAGATAATGACAGTCAGGGGTGCTGAACTACTTCGAAAAGAGTTGAAGAAGCTTAAGTCTGTGGATCGCCCAGAGATCATAACAGCCATTGCTACAGCTAGAGAGTTTGGAGATTTAAAAGAAAACGCTGAGTACCATGCTGCAAAGGAAAAACAAAGTTTTATTGAAGGAAGGATCAGCGAGATAGAATCAAAACTATCAAACTCTGAAGTCATTGATATCACAAAACTTTCAATATCAAATAAAGTTGTATTTGGAAGCACAGTGACAATATTGAATTTGGATAGTAATCAAATAATTACATATAAAATAGTTGGAGAAGATGAGTCAGACATCGAAAATGGACTGTTGTCCTATAAATCACCCTTATCAAAAGCAATGATTGGTAAAAGTGCTGATGATTTAGTTCAACTAAAAACTTCTGAAATGACTCAAGAATTTCAGGTCACAAATATTACATATAAATAATCATGTCCAATAGACATTGGAGAAAATCCCAGTCTGATGATTTTTTTTTAAAAAATTCAAAACAAAAGGGTTACAGATCTAGGTCGGTATATAAACTTTCTGAAATCGACAGGAAATTTAAAATTTTCAAAAATGTAACAAATCTTATTGATATTGGTTCTTGTCCTGGAGGTTGGAGTGAATATGCCATAAAAAAGATTCCATCAGGGAAACTACTAGCAGTTGATATCAATGAGATGGAGCCTATTGATGGAGTGATGTTTATACGTGGAGATATTGAAGAACAGACAATACAAGACAAGCTATTCAATGAAATTAATAACGAAAAATTTGACTTAATAATTTCTGACATGTCACCAAATAAGACAGGCAATAAAGTTAGTGATCAATATAAGTTTTATAATATTGCTGATTCTATACTTGAATTCTCACAAAACGGACTTATGTCTAAGGGAATGATGGTTATGAAAGTCTTTATTGGCCTTGGATTTGAAGAATTTAAATCTGATTTGAAAGAGGGCTTCGAAATAGTTAACTACTTCAAACCTAAATCATCTAGAAAAGAGAGTAGAGAAACCTACGTTATAGCGAAAAACATTAGGTATAATTAATTTATGAATAATTTCTTTAAAAACACACTTGTATGGATAGTAATTGCTATTGTCATGCTATCTTTCTTTCAGTCTTTCTCACCAAACTCAATGAGACAGCAGACAGTGGATTATTCTACATTCCTTGAACTTGTTAGAACTGGAAATGTCAGTGAGGTGATTTTTGAGAATGAAATCATTAAGGCTCAACGAATCAACGGCGAGCGATTTGTCACTTATAATCCAGAAACTGACAATACAGCTCTTATTGGTGAGCTTAATCGATCAGGAGTTAAGATAAGCGCAAGTCCTCAAAAAGACCAAAATTTGTTTGTGAGTTTGCTTATCAACTCATTCCCGGTAATTCTCCTTATCGGTGTTTGGATTTATTTCATGCGACAAATGCAAGGCGGGATTGGTGGTGGCCGTGGAGCAATGAGTTTCGGTAAAAGTAAAGCTAAATTACTTGGCGAAGACCAAGTAAATGTTACTTTTGCAGATGTTGCAGGTATTGAAGAAGCAAAAGAAGAGGTTATCGAGATAGTTGAATTTCTGAAGGATCCTTCTAAATTTCAAAGACTAGGCGGTAAGATTCCAAGAGGAGTACTTATGGTTGGGTCTCCAGGAACAGGAAAAACACTCCTAGCAAGAGCTATCGCTGGAGAAGCAAAAGTTCCTTTCTTTACCATTTCAGGATCAGATTTTGTAGAGATGTTTGTTGGCGTTGGGGCTTCTAGAGTAAGAGATATGTTCCAGGAAGCTAAAGCTCATTCACCATGTATCATATTTATCGATGAAATAGATGCAGTTGGAAGACAAAGAGGAGCTGGACTGGGTGGTGGACATGACGAAAGAGAGCAAACACTGAATCAACTTCTTGTTGAAATGGATGGTTTTGAAGACAATGTGGGAGTAATTGTCATTGCAGCTACAAACAGACCAGATGTACTAGATGCTGCTCTGCTTAGGCCAGGCAGATTTGATCGACAAGTAGTTGTGCCACTCCCTGATGTAAGAGGCAGAGAACAAATCTTAAAAGTACACATGAGAAAAGTTCCACTTGATAAGAATGTCAAACCATCAATCATAGCTAGAGGCACACCAGGCTTTTCTGGTGCAGACTTAGCTAATCTTGTTAATGAATCAGCATTAATAGCGGCACGTGGCAATAAGAAGTATGTCAATATGGATGACTTAGAAAAAGCGAAAGATAAGATCATGATGGGTGCAGAGAGACGATCTTTAGTAATGAGTGAAGATGAGAAAAGACTTACCGCATATCACGAAGCAGGTCATGCGATTGTTGGCCTCAATCTAGAAGATCATGACCCTGTATACAAGGTAACAATAGTGCCAAGAGGGAGAGCATTAGGTGTAACAATGTTTCTTCCTGAGGAAGACAAATACAGCATTAGTAAAAAAAGACTTATAGGACAAATTACCAGTCTCTTTGGCGGAAGAGTAGCAGAAGAAATTATATTCGGAAAAGACGCTGTAACAACAGGAGCTTCCAATGATATTGAGCGAGCAACAGAGATTGCTCGAAATATGGTCACAAAATGGGGCTTATCAGACAAGCTTGGACCACTAGCTTATAGTGATGATGAAGGCGAAGTCTTTTTGGGTAGGTCTGTTACACAGACCAAGCATATGTCAGATGGAACAGCGAAGACAATCGATGAAGAAGTTAGGAAGATCATCGATCAGGCCTATTCTGTTGCCACTGATATCTTAGAAAAGCATAATAAAAGACTTCATAACATGGCAGACGCTCTCATGAAATATGAAACAATTGAGGAATCTCAAATCACTGACATTATGAATGATAAGGATCCTAAACCACCAGAAGACTGGAATTCTGATGATTCGGATAAGGATGATTCCTCAACACCAAACATCGGTGATCCTGCTACACAACACTAAGTCAAGAAGCAACACCCTAAAAATAGTGGATTTAATAGCTATCCAGACTATACAATACACGCCTTTAGAAATAATGACTTAATAATGAATAAGCTCACAGAGAAAGTATTTGGAACTGACGGTGTCAGAGGAAAAGTCGGGGAATATCCAATGACAATTGATTTTGCTATGCGTTTTGCATCTTCAATTGCGAAGGTAATGACACCTAATGGTGGAAAAGTTGCAATCGGTAAAGATACTCGAATTTCTGGGTATATGTTTGAGTCAGCTCTAGAGTCTGCATTTGTAGCTCATGGATTAGAAGTAATATTACTCGGACCACTTCCTTCACCAGCTATTGCTCATTATACAATTAAACAAAATTGTGATTTTGGCATCGTTATAAGCGCCTCTCACAATTCTCACGAATACAACGGTATTAAGATCATCAATCATTTAGGTGAAAAAATAGATCAGGAGATTGAAAGCATCATTGAATCAAAACTCTTAGATGAACCAATAACAAATACCGCAGAATCCTTAGGAAAAGCAAAGATATCGAATACTTCAAGGAATCTTTATAAATCTCTTCTTATGTCAGTATTCAATGATATGGACAATCATCTACCACTTAAAGGATTTAAGATTGTTGTAGATGCATCAAATGGTGCGGCATATAAAATTGCACCGCAGGTACTTTTAGACCTTGGCGCCGATGTCATTCCAATTGCATGCTCACCAAACGGAAAAAATATTAACCTTGATTGTGGATCTACTCACCCAGAAACACTTAGAAAAACTGTTGTTGCAACTGAATCTAATTTAGGAATAGCATTAGACGGCGATGCTGATAGGATTCTGATCGTAGATGAAAATGGCAATATCTTAGATGGAGATCAAATTCTTTATATTCTTGCAAAAACTAATATTTCTAATAAATCTTTTAATCATAAAGTCGTGGGTACAATTACAACAAACTCTGGTCTTGAGCTAAAACTTAAGGAAATGAATATCGACCTGTATCGTTCAGACGTTGGCGATAAGAATGTCTATTCAATGATGAAAAAAATAGGAGCTATTATTGGTGGAGAATCATCAGGCCACATTATAAATTCTGAATATTCACCCACCGGCGATGCATTACTTACTGCTCTTATAATTATCAGAGAATCTATTAAACAGAATTCTAAGATCAGTGATCTTGTTGATGATCTCGAGCTCTTGCCAGTTCTTAATGACACTTTTGATACAGAAAACATGTCAGAGATTAATGAAAATAAATTAAAAGAACTCGCAGATAGAATTAACTCTGAAAATAAAGATGGGAGAGTGATCATAAGGCCATCAGGAACTGAACCAGTTATTCGAATATCAATTGAGAATAAAGATCAAAAGACTACTGAGAATATACTAGAAACAATTATGAAGAACATTAAAGAAAGTGGATAAGAAATTCTATATAGCTGCAAATTGGAAAATGAATGCTTCATTGTCATTTATTAATGATTATTTCTCTTTTCTTGATTCAAAAGCTGAGAACTCCAACGAGATGATTATATGTCCACCTGACATTTATCTTCAGTCTCTAATAAAAACAGCCCCTAGTTTTATAAAGACTGGAGCACAAAATATTTCATCACATGACGCTGGTGCTTATACAGGAGAATGCTCAGGAGAAATGTTGGCTGATAATTCGGTTCAATATGTAATTATAGGGCACTCAGAAAGACGACAATACCATCAAGAGTCAAATGAAGATATAAAATTAAAGCTACTGAAAGCCATTGATAGCAACATAAGCCCAATATTATGCGTTGGTGAGTCTAGAGAGGAAAGAGAATCAGATCAGACATTCGACGTCATTAATAAACAAATCAGAAGCGTCCTAGATAATGACATACTATCAAAAGATATCGGACTGCTTATTGCTTATGAGCCTATTTGGGCCATTGGTACTGGCCTCACAGCTACTCCTGAAATGGCGAATGATGTTCATTCATTCATTCATTCAATAGTGTCTGAAATGATATCAAACTCAATACCGATCTTATATGGCGGAAGCATGAAAGAATCAAATGCAAAGGACTTACTCGAAATGGAACATATACACGGAGGTTTAATTGGGGGTGCATCATTAGATGCTTCTGAATTTTTAAATATATATAATATTGCAGAGGAAATAAGAAATGGCTAATGCAAATTCACTATTATTAAGTTTTCATGTAATTACAGCGATTCTCATCGTTGTGTTAATACTTATGCAAAAAGGAAAAGGTGCAGACATGGGTTCGGCATTTGGTGCTGGTGCCTCAGGGACACTTTTTGGTGCAAAAGGCTCTGCAAACTTCTTATCGAGAACCACAGCAGTTCTCGCAACAGTTTTCTTTATAACCAGCCTTACACTTGCATATTTGAACAAGGGAACCACCGTTTCTGAAAGCGTTCTGGATCAGATAGAATCACCAATGTCAGTTCCAGATGACGAATCTCAAAACTTACCTCAAATACCCCAGGAATAATTAATCTCTAGCCGATGTGGTGGAATCTGGTAGACACGCTGTCTTGAGGGGGCAGTAGCGTAAGCTGTGCCGGTTCGAGTCCGGCCATCGGCAGAGAATCTATTTCAGAGAAAATCACGAATCTTATGAATGATGACATTTAAATAATGTTACAATTCTTCGTGGTTAATGACATATTAGAGTTTCCATAGAGATGCTTGAAAACTACCTACCAATAGCAGTTTTTATAATCATAGCTGGAGTGCTTGGCTTATTGATGCTCGGCTTGGGTTTTCTCTTCGGTAAAGGCGCTAAAACAAAAGCAAAACTATCTCCATATGAATGTGGTTTTGAAGAATTCGAAGACGCACGAATACCATTTGATGTCAGATATTACTTAGTAGCTATTTTATTCATAATTTTTGATCTTGAGATTGCCTTTTTATTTCCATGGGCAATAGCTCTTGATGAGATCGGTCATGTGGGTCTTATATCTATGATTATTTTTCTCTTTGTTTTGGTTATAGGGTTTGTATACGAGTGGAATAAAGGAGCATTGGATTGGGATTAGAAACGGACAATGATTTAATTGATCAACAAGGGCCCGGTTTTATCATTACATCCGTTGATAAACTGGTTAATTGGGCAAGAACAGGCTCAATGTGGCCGGTTACATTTGGTCTAGCATGTTGTGCAATTGAGATGATGCATGCAGGAGCTGCAAGATATGATACCGACCGTTTTGGGGTATTCTTTAGACCAAGTCCGAGACAGTCAGACGTCATGATCGTCGCAGGAACGCTTGTCAATAAGATGGCCCCTGCACTTAGAAAAGTATACGACCAAATGGCTGAACCAAAATGGGTCATTTCCATGGGATCATGTGCAAATGGGGGTGGCTATTACCATCATTCGTATTCTGTGGTTAGAGGTTGTGATCAAATTATCCCTGTTGATATCTATGTTCCCGGATGCCCGCCGACTTCAGAGGCATTGATCAATGGAATCATAGAACTCCAAGAAAAAATCAAAAATGAAGAATCGATCGCAAATGGATAGTGAAGAATATTCAAAAACTTTAGAAGAAAGGTTTCATCAATATAAGATTGATGTCTCAATGAATCGGGCTAATCCTGAGATCGAAGTCAATCATGAACATATGATTGAGTTTGCTAATAAATTAAAGAAAGACGAGTCTTATGAAATATTAATGGATGTTATTGCTGTGGACTTTCTAACTTATGGCGATGTTGATTGGAAAACAAATGATGCTACGAATACGGGATACTCTCGAGCTGTAAAGCCAACAATTATTCCTGATATTGATGAAACATTTAAAGAAAGGTTTGCCGTTTTTTATCAGTTACTTTCTATTTCAAACAACCAAAGGCTGACACTTAAAGTATTCGCATCGGAGTCAAATCCACCATCCGTACCATCTCTAGTAGATATTTGGAGCAGTGCTGATTGGTTTGAAAGAGAAGCTTTTGATTTAATGGGTATTCATTTTGAAGGTCATCCAGATCTTCGAAGAATTCTCACTGATTATGGTTTCATTGGTCATCCTTTTAGAAAAGATTTCCCTACCAACGGCAATCTTGAGGTGGTCTATGACGAGGAAAAAGAAGAAGTCGTATATCAACCGGTATCGATCTCAACACGGCCTACTGTTCCCAGAGTCATAAGGGATCGAAATGACTGAGAGCAATCTTACCCTTAATTTTGGACCACAGCATCCGGCGGCACACGGCGTTTTAAGATTAATCATGGAGCTGGACGGCGAGGTCGTTACAAATCTTGACCCGCATATAGGTCTCTTGCATAGAGGCACTGAAAAACTTGCTGAAATTAAGCCTTTCAATCATTCAATTGGTTATATGGACAGAATGGATTATGTATCAATGATGTGCTGTGAACACCCATATGTACTAGCCATTGAGAGCTTATTAGAAATCGAACCCCCCAAAAGGGCACAATACATCAGAGTCATGTTCGATGAAATCACAAGAATCATGAATCATTTATTATGGCTAGGTTGTCACGGTCTTGATATCGGCGCGATGGCATTGTTCCTTTATTGTTTCAGAGAAAGAGAAGATCTATATGATGCCTATGAGGCAGTATCGGGCGCAAGAATGCACGCAACCTATTACAGGCCAGGCGGTGTTTACCGTGATCTACCTTCAGAAATGTCCAAATACAAAGCAAATAAATTCATATCTGAAAAGAAAGTTAAGAAATTGAATTACAACCGCGAAGGTTCACTGTTGGATTTTGTAGAAGACTTCACCGATAGATTCCCTTCATTGGTGGATGAATACGAAACACTTCTTACTGACAATAGAATTTGGAAACAACGAACCGTTGATATTGGTGTTGTGACTCCTGAAAGAGCCATGCAACTTGGATTTACTGGACCTATGCTCAGAGGTTCAGGCATTGAGTGGGATCTGAGAAGAAACCAAAGTTACGAGGTATATGACGAGTTGGACTTTTTAGTCCCAGTTGGTGTTAACGGCGATTGCTATGATCGTTATCTCGTCAGAATTGAAGAAATGAGGCAATCAAATTTAATCATTCAACAGTGCATTAATTGGCTTAGAGATAATTCTGGACCAGTCATGATTGAAGACCATAAATACAGAGCTCCAAAAAGAGATTCAATGAAACACGACATGGAATCCTTGATATATCATTTTAAGCACTTTACTGAAGGATATTCTGTTCCTGAAGGAAATACCTACAAAGCCATAGAGCATCCAAAAGGTGAATTTGGAGTTTTTCTACTATCTGATGGTGCAAACAAACCTTATCGCCTTAAAGTCAGGGCACCAAGTTTTGCACATCTAGCAGCGATTGATGAAATGTCAAAAGGACACATGTTGGCAGACGTTGTTTCAATCATTGGGACTCTGGACATTGTTTTTGGTGAAATTGATAGATAACTATGAGTGAAGTACTGACAACTGAAACAATTAAGGAAATTGACCATTGGCTCAGCAAATTTCCAGTAGGGAAGCAACGTTCCGCAATCATTGGATCTCTTCATGCGGCACAACATCAAAATCATGGTTTTTTAACATCTGAACTTATGGATGCAGTGGCAGCATATATTGATGTGCCAAAAATTCAGGTCTACGAGGTTGCAACTTTCTATTCAATGTTTCAGACAAAAAACGTCGGCAAGCATGAGATTTCCATATGCACAAATATTTCATGCATGCTAAGAGGCTCCGATGAGATCCTCAGTCACGTCGAAAAAAGACTTGGGATTGATGTCGGTGAATCGACATCGGACGGAAACATTTTCTTAAAACAAGAAGAAGAATGTCTGGCAGCATGCACAGGAGCGCCAATGATGATGGTGGACCATGTTTATATTGAAAATCTTGATATAAAAACAGTCGATGAGATTTTAGACAGACTGGAAGGAAAGTCGTGAGTAGATACAATCAGGTCATATACGCAAACATCAATGAATCGAACTCATGGACACTCGATGAGTATCTCAAACAAGGTGGCTATTCTGTATGGAAGCAGATCCTTTCCGACCAATCGAACAAAACTAGTGAATGGGTCATTGAAGAAGTTAAGAAGTCAGGGCTTAGAGGCAGAGGAGGGGCTGGCTTCCCAACCGGTCTAAAATGGAGTTTCATGCCTAAAAATGATGACCAAAAATACATTGTCTGTAATTCTGATGAAAGCGAACCAGGAACTTGCCACGACAGAGACATTCTTAAATACAACCCACATGCGTTGGTCGAAGGAATGGCAATTGCTGGGTATGCAATTGGAGCAACAGTTGGATACAACTACGTCAGAGGTGAATTCATGCTTGAATGTTACCCTCGCATTGATGCCGCTGTTAAGGATGCATACGATGCAGGTTTATTGGGTGTCAATGTTTTGGATTCGGGTATAGATTTTGACTTATATAATTTCCTCGGTGCCGGTGCATATATATGCGGTGAAGAGACAGGACTTCTCGAGTCACTGGAGGGCAAACAAGGAAAACCTCGATTCAAACCACCATTTCCAGCAAATTACGGCTTGTATGGTAAACCCACAACTGTCAATAACACTCAAACCCTTGCTACCATCCCAAAAATACTCGAAAAAGGTGCAAAATGGTACGCCGACTTTGGCACTGAAAAATCACCTGGAACATTGATCTTTTCCATATCTGGCCACGTGAATAAGCCGGGTAATTATGAACTGCCTCTAGGGATTTCTTTCGAAGAAGTCATTGATCTGGCTGGAGGCGTTCTCGATGGAAAAAAATTAAAAGCCGTAATACCAGGCGGATCGTCCACAAAAGTACTGCCCGCTGAAATCATACAAAACTGCACCATGGATTATGAGTCCCTTCAAGATGCAGACTCTGCTTTGGGAACCGGGGCAATGGTAGTAATTTCCGAAGGGACATGCATGGTCGAACTTCTGAAAAGAATATCTCGCTTTTATTACGCAGAAAGTTGCGGGCAATGCACTCCATGTAGAGAAGGAACTGGATGGCTTTATCGAATTCTTGATCGAATCACTAACGGTCAAGGCAAAGCGAGTGACTTGGCTTTGCTCGTGGATGTGGCCGGTCGTATAGAAGGAAATACTATTTGCGCATTTGGAGATGCATCAGCTTGGCCTGTTCAGAGCTTTATTAAACATTATCATCATGAATTTGAGTACATGATTCAGAACAAAGGTAAGACCTTGGCAGCATAATGAGTGATAATAAAAAAATTATTGTTACCATCGATGGAATTGAACATGAGGCTCAACCAGGCCAAATGTTAATCGAACTGACCGATCAAACAGGCACATATGTGCCTCGATTTTGTTATCACGAAAAACTATCCATTGCTGCTAATTGCAGAATGTGTCTTGTAGAAGTAGAAAACTCAAACAATGCTCTTCCAGCGTGTGCAACGCCAGTAATTGACGGGATGGTTGTAAAAACAAAATCAAAATCTGCAAAGACAGCTCAAGAATCTACCATGGAATTCTTACTGATTAATCATCCGCTCGATTGCCCTATATGTGACCAAGGTGGTGAGTGTGAGCTGCAAGATTTGGCATACACATATGGAAAAAACCAATCCCGATTTGATATACAAAAACAAACAAAAAAGAATGACGATCTTGGGCCACTGGTATCAACGGACATGACCCGATGCATCATGTGCACAAGGTGTGTTCGGTTTGGTACAGAAATTGCAGGCATTCAGGAGCTTGGAACAATTGGTAGAGGCGAGGATTCCAATATCAGCACATACGTTTCTCAAACAGTGGACCATGAACTCTCAGGCAATATCATCGATTTGTGCCCTGTTGGGGCTCTGAATAACAAACCCTATCGATACACTGACAGAACATGGGAATTGGACCAAGTTGAAAGCATTTCACCTCATGACTGCATTGGAACAAACATCATGGTGCATAAGAAAGATGACATCATTCGCAGAATCGTCCCAAAAAATAATCCAGACATAAATGAAGCATGGATAGCGGACAGAGATCGTTTTGGATTCGATGGCATTTATTCTGAAGACAGAGTATCCAATGCTTTGATCAAGTCTGATAAAGACTTTGATGAATCAAAATTGTCTAATGCAATTGATCAAGTTGTTGAACACATTCGATCCTGCGAAAACGAGAATCGTTCAATTGCTGTCTTATTTTCCCCATGTTCATCCACAGAAGAACAATACCTTCTGTCAGATTTATGTCATCAACTAGGAATCACAGCGATAGATTCAAGGCTACGACAGGGTGAATTTATAAATGATTTGGATAGACGCTTTACTCCACATATGAATATCACATTGTCAGAAGTTGATACCATGAAAAATACTCTAGTTATTGGCTCGGATCTGAGAAAAGAAACACCCATACTGGCTCATCGTGTAAAGAAATCAGCTGACAGTGGAGCACTGATTCATTCTATCAATGCTCATTCATCTGAATATCATTTTAAAATTGATCAGGATCTTTCAACTGATAATTGGGTGAATAATATTGGATTAGTGCTCAAGGCCGCAATCAACCTGACAAAAAATCATTTGCCAAACAATATTGCCGATCACCTTGACCTCCTTGATGAACCGACTGCAGAGCATGAAAAAGTTGCGGCATCAATGTGTCAGGATAACTCACTCATCATATTGGGTTTGAATGCTTACTCAAATCACAAATATCAACTCATAAGATCATACGTTCATATATTGGCATCTGTTTGCAAGACTAATCTCTGCGAACTATCCGAAGGCTCCAATACAATAGGCGCATCGATTCATCACACAATCAATGACGGAGCTGAAAATATCCAAAATACCTCTGAAATTCTTCAGTCAAAGCATGATCTATTGATTATGTATGGCTTTGAGCCAAATGACACAATTTATAAGAATGAATTGATTGAGTGCATGAAATCTGCAAATAGTCTGGTTGTTTTTACGCCCTACATGAATGAGCATTTCCAGCAATACGCAGACATCGTAATTCCAATAAACACACATTATGAAAGCGATGGCTCAATGATCAATCTTGAATTAAGAAACCAGACATTCAATCACAATCAGATTGTTAGCTCAGATCAATTTAGTAATGTCGAGGTTTTGATGTCGCTCTATCAGGGCATGGATATGCAGTCAAAATCAATCGATGAGATTAATGAATCAATTCAAAAAGGAATAGAGATCATCATGAATTCGTCTGAAAGAATTTCACTCATTCCAAAAGTCACACAAGCAAAACCAATAGCTGAAAGTGCAATAGAATTCAATATGTACAATATTGACAATGTTCTGAGACGATCAAAGCCACTTCAGCAGACCAAAGAAGGCATTGGCAAAGAATGAAAGAACTTCTAACATCATTTTTATCATTTCTAGATCCACAATGGATCAACCTGATATGGTCTTTGTTTCAAATCGCAATTGTCACTGTTTGTTTAATCTTAACCGTTGTTTTTTTGGTTTATTTTGAAAGGAAGGTAATTGGATACATGCATTCCAGAGTGGGGCCAAACAGGGTTGGACCAAAGGGTACACTTCAATCGATAGCCGATACAATTAAACTGTTATTAAAAGAAGTCATCATCCCCGATAAAGCTGATCGATTCTTTTTTTTACTTTCGCCATTGTTGTTATTGATACCAGCGCTCGCGGCTTGGGCAGTGGTGCCATTTAGTCCCGAATTTATCATCGCTGACATCAATGCTGGATTGCTTTATTTATTGGCACTCACGTCATTTGGTGTTTACGGTGTCATCTTGGCTGGCTGGGCTTCTAACTCCAAGTATGCTTTTCTTGGGTCGATGAGGGCAGCGGCTCAGATGGTCGCATATGAAATTGCAATGGGATTTGCTTTGGTTGGTGTACTCATGGCTGGCGGCAGCTTAAAACTCGGTGAAATTGTTGCTGCACAATCTGGTGGCGTACTCAGCTGGTTCTGGATACCACTATTTCCACTATTCATCGTTTACTTCATTTCCGGCATAGCGGAGACAAATCGTCATCCATTTGATCTCGCAGAGGGTGAAGCAGAGATTGTTGCTGGATTTCATGTTGAGTATTCAGGAATTGGGTTTGCGATCTTTTTTCTTGCTGAATACATCAATATGGCTCTGATATCTGTATTGACATCAATATTGTTCCTAGGGGGATGGGAAAGCTTCTTTGCTGGCATTTCATTCTTAGAAACATCAGGATTCTCTTTTTTAACAGAGCCGAGCTTATTCTGGTTATTATTAAAAACTCTTTTCTTTTTGTTTGTCTTTATTTGGTTGAGAGCCTCATTTCCAAGATATAGATACGATCAGTTGATGTCACTGGGTTGGAAAGTGCTCATTCCAATCACAATCCTATGGATTGGAGTTGAATGCGTTATGTATGTCATGCAAATTGGTCCATGGAGCGTCTGATGAAAATCATTCAACTTATTAAGAAACTGACACTAATAGATTTCATAAAAGGCTTCATTGTTACACTCAAAGCTTTTTTTCGACGCAAAGTAACCGTTCAATACCCAGAAGTGAAAACACCGCTTTCTCCAAGATTCAGAGGAAAGCTGGCTCTGATGAGATATGACAACGGCGAAGAACGATGCATTGCATGTAAACTCTGTTCTGCTGTTTGCCCAGCACAAGCAATTACAATTGAATCTGAAGAAAGGACGGACGGTTCTAGAAGAACTGTTAAATTCGACATCGACGCATTTAAATGCATTTACTGTGGATTTTGTGAAGAAGCTTGTCCCGTTGATTCTATTGTTGAGACAAATATTTTCGAATACCACATGACGGAAAATCAGCAGAGGATTCAAACAAAAGAGATGCTGCTTGCAACCGGCGATCAATATCGAGATCAAACAATTGAAAACAAAAAGAAAGACTCGAGGTATAGATAAGTGCTGTTGGAGATAATATTTTATACATTTGCCTCCATACTCATTTGTGCTTCCTTGGGTGTGATTCTTTTTAAGAATCCAGTCTACTCCGCTGTATCCCTTATTTTGGCATTCATTACAACGGGAATGCTTTGGTTGTTGCTTGAAGCAGAGTTCTTGGCAATAGTTCTTGTGCTAGTCTATGTCGGTGCTGTAATGGTCTTATTTTTATTTGTCATCATGATGCTAAATATTCATCAGGAAGAAGAAAGATCCGGTTTTACTAAAATAGCACCGATTGCCATCTTTTTGGGCTTGGTTATAGCTGCAGAATTGATAGCATTATATTGGATTCAATCTGATCAATTCTCAGGATTGGAGTCGATCTCAAACTCATCGTTATCTGTCGATAATACGCTGCTATTGGGAACGGAATTATTCACAAAATACATTCTTTCTTTTGAAATTGCTGGCTTCATTCTGCTTTTAGCAATTATTGTTTCAATATCTCTAACACTTCGAACAAGAAAGAATGTTAAGAAACAAATAGCAAGCGATCAAATCGCTGCCGATCCAAAACAAAGAGTGAGGATGGTTGACATTAAAAGAGGTGAAAACTGATGCTTAGCTTGCAATCTTACCTAACCTTGTCTGCGATCATATTCTCAATCGGCATAACTGGCATTGTCATCAATCGAAAAAACATCATCATTGTTATGATGTGTACGGAGTTATTATTGATATCTGTCAACTTTAATTTCATAGCATTTTCTCATTTCATGCAAGATCTAGCTGGACAGATATTTGTGTTCTTTATCCTTACCGTTGCAGCTGCTGAGGCAGCAATTGGTCTTGCAATCCTAGTTGCTTTATATCGCAACAAGAAATCAATATCTGTTGGCGATCTGAATAAGTTGAGAAATTAAACATGATCCTTGAATACAGTCTCGTTGCACTTTTATCACCTTTAATTGGTGGAGTATTGGCTGCGTTTCTTGGAAAACTACTCGGAAAAATCTTCGTTAATGTTGTCACCATATTAGGCGTGACTATATCTTTTGCTTTGTCGATCATCATTGCTCTCGATATCTTGGAGTCATCTGCTGTCCTCAACCAGAATATATATACTTGGCTGGATATTGGAAATATGTCTTTTCACATAGGTATTCTCATAGACAATCTCACAGCCAGCATGATGGTTGTTGTGACCTTTGTCTCATTGATGGTTCATGTCTATACGATCGGCTATATGCAGGATGATCCTGGTTATCATCGTTTTTTCTCATACATCAGTCTCTTTACCTTCTCAATGCTGAGCCTGGTAATGTCAAATAACTTCCTGCAATTATTCTTTGGTTGGGAAGCTGTGGGCGTGATGTCTTATCTTCTAATTGGCTTTTGGTTCACCAAAGAATCTGCAATAAAAGCGAATCTAAAAGCTTTTATTGTTAATAGAGTAGGGGACTTATCTTTAATTCTAGGCATTGGAATTATTTTTTCTATCATTGGATCACTGGATTACTATGCTGTATTTTCGCAGTCACAAAATATTGCACAAACAGAACTATACTTGAGCGATGCATGGTCCGTTTCTGCTTTAACGGCAGCTTGTATTTTATTATTTGGAGGAGCCATGGGTAAGTCGGCTCAAATGCCACTTCATGTATGGCTGCCAGATTCCATGGAAGGACCGACGCCTATATCTGCACTGATACATGCTGCAACCATGGTTACTGCAGGTGTATTTTTACTTGCAAGAATGTCTCCATTGTTTGAGCTATCAACGACAGCGCTTTCATTTGTTCTCATTATCGGTGCTTCTACTGCACTATTCACTGGCATCCTGGGCCTAGTGCAAAATGATATTAAGAGAGTCATTGCTTATTCAACGCTCTCTCAACTGGGATACATGGTTGCTGCTGCCGGTGTTTCTGCTTACTCGGTTAGCTTGTTTCATTTGATGACTCATGCTTTTTTTAAAGCCTTGTTGTTTCTTGCAGCTGGGTCGGTCATCGTAGCATTGCATCACGAACAAGACATCAGGAAAATGGGCGGACTAAGGAGTAAATTGCCGATTACATATTTGACATCTTTGATCGGATCTTTGGCATTAATTGGCTTTCCTGGATTCTCTGGGTTTTTCTCAAAGGATGCTTTGATAGAAGCCATAGGACACGCTGATATCCTTGGATCTGGATACGCATATGCGTCTGTTTTAATCGGTGTATTCATTACAGCATTGTATACATTTAGGCTCTTTTTCAAGGTGTTTCACGGAGCTCAGGATGACCATCATCATGCTGTTAAAGAGTCGCCCCTATCGATTACTCTGCCTTTGATCTTATTGGCTATTCCGTCTGCAATCGTTGCATGGCCTACGTTGGGTCCAATGGTGTTCGGCTCTTACTTTGCTAATAGCATCTCACAACCCGATGCATATCAGATTTTTGGATATGAATTTACAACTGCTTTCGGCTTTCTGGTCCATGCATTCTCTAGTCCAGTGATATACATTGCAGTATTTGGGGTCTTAACTGCATATGTTTTATATATCTACAAACCGAGCATTCTTGAAAATAAATATCTTGAGTCTTCTTTCATTTATCGCCTTTTAGATAACAAATATTACTTTGACGATATATATGAAAATGTATTAGCTAAAAAAGCTCGGAATATTGGCCATCTTTTATGGACGATAGGTGATGTAAAAACTATTGATAACTGGATTGTCAATGGAACAGCATACAGGATTGGAAATATTGCGAATCGCATTAAAGTCATCCAATCAGGCTATATTTACCATTACGCCCTTATGATGATTCTGGGGCTGGCAATATTTTTGGGATGGACAATATTAAATGTGGGAGTTTCATCATGATAATTGATTTGATGATTTGGTCTCCTGTCATAGTCGGGCTAATATTACTGTTGATTGGCAAAAATACCGCATCACTATCCTACTGGATATCGTTAGCAACATCATTACTCGTATTTGGTATGAGTATGTATGCTTTATCAATGTTTAAGACTGATCAAGTCGGTATTCAATTTGAATTAATTGCTCCGTGGATAGAACGATTCAATATAAATTATCATCTTGGCATTGACGGGATTTCTTTCCCTCTTATCCTTCTCACCACATTCATTACACCCATCGTTTTATTAACTGCCAGAACCTCAAATAAAATCAATCTTCACCAATACTTGGCTTCTTTCCTCATATTAGAAGGTTTAATGATAGGCGTATTCAGTGCACTGGACGCTTTCCTATTTTATGTTTTCTGGGAAGCAATGCTGATTCCAATGTTTATCATCATAGGAATCTGGGGTGGAGAAAATCGTGTATATGCAACCATAAAGTTCTTTCTATACACCTTCCTTGGCTCAGTTTTTATGCTGATCGCAATCATCTATCTCTACATAAGCACTGGATCTTATTCCATCTTTGATTTTTATAATCTTGATCTATCCAGAATGGAACAGATCTTAATATTTTTGGCATTTTTGTTCGCATTCGCCGTCAAAATACCAATGTGGCCAGTACATACATGGTTACCGGACGCACATGTTGAAGCACCTACTGGCGGATCCGTAATTCTTGCAGCAATACTTCTTAAAATGGGCGGCTATGGTTTACTGCGATTCAGCTTGCCGATCACACCTGCCGCATCCAATGAGTTGTCCATGCTTATGGTTGCCTTGTCTCTGATCGCTATTATCTATATCGGTATGGTTGCTTTATCACAAACAGACATGAAAAAACTGATCGCATATTCATCGGTTGCTCATATGGGCTTTGTAACACTCGGTATTTTTGTTGTTTTTCTTAATCATGAAAACGCCTCAATAGACAATATGAATATAGCCATCAGTGGTGCAATGATACAGATGATTTCTCATGGATTGATATCCGGCGCTTTGTTTCTATGCATTGGTGTAATGTATGACCGTATACACAGTAGAGAAATAAATGATTATGGCGGCGTTGCATTGTCGATGCCACGATTTGCTGGTCTGATGGTCTTTTTTGCTCTATCGAATGCTGCATTGCCTGGAACTTCAGGTTTTGTTGGCGAGGTGTTGGTCATACTCGCCAGTTTGAAAGTCAACTTCTGGATTGCATTATTATCTAGCACTACATTAGTGATTGGTGCTGCATATACGCTTTGGATGATTAAAAGAGTTATTTTTGGACCAATTACCAACGAAAAAATCAACAATGTCCGAGACACTTCTCCCGTCGAATTTATTCCGCTTATAATTCTTGCATTCATGGTTTTGGCCATGGGTGTTTACCCAGAGCCACTTATGAAACTGATCTATATTACTCTCAATGATCTTTCTGAGCTTGTATTTACAGGAGTAGGCTTATGACTTTTAATATAATCGGATCAATATTGCCAGAAGTCACTATTGCCATTGCTATTTGCATCGTAATACTAGTCAACAGCTTGGTAAGAAATGCCTCTGTTACACTTATACATTCGCTAGTTTTATTCTTTTTATCCTTTGCATTATTTCTTTCTTTTGTCAGTTTGGAACTACCGGATAGCAATATTTTTGAAGGACATTATGTGATTGATGCCTTCGGGACGAATCTAAAAATCATTGCACTGATTGCAGCAATATTTGTTCACTTAACATCTATCAAATCGAAACAAAACATTAAGAACGAGATTTTCCTAATTCAATTGTTTGCAACATTGGGTGTAATGATCCTCTGTTCAGCTCACAATCTACTGACTGTTTACCTTGGTCTTGAAACCTTAACTTTATCAATGTACGGGATTGTTGCCTCAAACAGAAACTCCATCGAAGCAACAGAATCAGCCATGAAGTTTTTTATACTTGGCGCCATAGCATCAGCAATATTTCTCTATGGCGTATCAATACTTTACGGTGTTACCGGAACATTGTCACTCGATCTAATAGAAAACTCGAAACTCTTAGATTCACTGGAAATGAGAATTGCAGTGGCTTTTATGGCATGCGGGATTATATTTAAATTTGGTGCTTTTCCATTCCATAGTTGGGTTCCTGACTCTTACCAAGGTTCTAATACCACAGCAGCAATTTATATTTCTTCGGTTCCTAAGATTGGAGCCTTTGCATTGATAGCTCGATTATTCTTAGATTCGCTGAATGCCATTAGTGATTTTTGGTCAATCTTGATTCTATCAGCCGGTCTCTTATCTATAATCATTGGAAATATGATTGCATTGGTGCAAGTGAATCTCAGAAGAATGTTGGCTTACTCGGCAATCGGCCACATAGGGTTTGTTCTTTTATCATTCTCAATTGTAAATCCTAATGGCGTCAGTGCATCAATGACTTATTTAATCATGTATCTCATTATGACAATCGCAGTCTTTGCACTCATTGAATCAATTGCATCAGAAGATCATCAACACATAGAATTAGGCGACCTAAAAGGTTTAAGTAAGTCACATCCATTGATAGCATTCATGCTTTTATTTTGTATGTTTAGTATGGTTGGAATACCTCCATTCATTGGATTTTATGCAAAATGGATAGTTCTCTCTGAATTGGTCAACAATGATATGATCTGGTTTGCTCTAATTGGGGTAACTATGTCTGTTATTGCTGCATATTATTATCTAAGAGTCGTATGGTTTATGTATTTTGAAAATAACGATCAAGATATAGAAAACAAAGGGGTTATAAATACACAATCCATAACAAGCATAATGATATCAGCTATGCTTCTTTTGATTGGGCTTTATCCCAGTCCAGTCATTGATTATACACGCCGCATAATTTCTTCATTTTTATTGATAGATTAATTAAAAAAGATTAGTATCTTCCTCACAGATGCGGGGTGGAGCAGTCTGGCAGCTCGTCGGGCTCATAACCCGAAGGTCGTAGGTTCAAATCCTACCCCCGCTACCATTCTTTGGTTAGGCCCCATCTGGGGCTTTTTTTGTATTGAGACATGGAAGAAAAAGGGAAAAATTTAGAACATACTTTGCGTGAGCAAATAGAAAGAAAAGGATATGACTTGATTGAAATCGAGCAACATAGTCTTAGAAAAGGGCTTAAGATGATACTTTTTATTGATCATGATAATGGCATAGGAATTGATGACTGTGTATCGGTGTCAAAAGCAGCCGAAGTGATCATTGATGAATTTATTGATCCCGAAAGTTATGAATTAGAGGTTTCATCTCCAGGTCTTGATAGGAAATTAATTAAGAAAGAGGATTATGATCGATTTATTGGTAAGACAATTAAGATCAAATTAAAAGATAAATTAAATGATCGTAAGAACTTCAAAGGATTGCTTACTGATCGAAGAGGGGACTTGGTGATATTGGAGGATGATCAAGTATTTGAAATCCCAATGGATAAAATCGATATTTGTCGAATTGTTCCACAATTTAACTAAAGAGGTAAATTTAAATGATTACAGACATCATTAATGTAGTAGATACACTTTCTGAAGCAAAAGACGTTGAAAGAGAGGTCATCTTTGAGGCCATTGAGAATGCATTAGAGTCAACTACTAAGAAAAAATACACTGAAAATATGGATGTTAAAGTCACCATTGATCGAGAATCTGGTGATTATAAAACATACCAAAGATGGATGGTTTTTGCAGATGACTCTAGAGAATTAGAAGATCCTGATTTTGAGTTAAGAATGATTGATGCTGTCGACATCGATAAAGATGCTAAAGAAGGTGAATATGTCTATCAAAAAATAGAGTCGGTCGATCTAGACAGTAGAATTGGTGCCCAGATAGCCAAACAAGTGATTGTCCAAAAAGTAAGAGAAGCTGAGAAAAAGAAAGTTATTGAGCTTTATGAGGATCGCTTAGGTGAAGTTTTAAGCGGTGTAGTAAAAAGAGTTGATCGAAACGGTTTTTATGTCGATGTTGGAAATAATGCAGAAGCATTCTTGCCAAGAAGAGAGTCAATAGCAAAAGAAGCTATTAGGCCGCAGGATAGAATCAAAGCCGTTCTAAAAGACATAAATGATGACTTAAAGGGCCCGCCACTAATTTTATCTAGAGTAAGCTCTGATTTTCTAATTGAATTATTTAAGATTGAAGTCCCTGAAATTAATCAAAACTTGATCAATATAGTTGGCGCTTCAAGAGACCCTGGATCAAGAGCCAAGATTGCTGTGAGGTCCGATGACAAAAGAATCGACGCCGTTGGAGCATGTGTTGGTATGAGAGGATCAAGAGTCCAATCTGTTTCTAATGAATTAAATGGCGAAAGAATTGATATCATCTTGTGGTCAGACAATACTGCTCAGTTTGTTGTCAATGCAATGTCTCCAGCCAATGTTGTATCAATTGTAGTCGATGAAGAAAATCAAAGCATGGATATTGCGGTCGAAGAAGCAAAATTATCTCAAGCCATCGGTAAAGGTGGTCAAAATATCAGACTAGCTAGTGAGTTAACTCAATGGAAACTCAATGTATTAAGTGAAACTGAAGCATTAGAAAAAGACGATGAAGAAATACAAAAAATCAGCGATTTATTTGTTAAGTCACTGTCAGTAGGAGAAGATGTCGCTATATTGCTTGCACAAGAGGGATTTACATCAATTGAACAAGTTGCATATGTTCCAGTTACAGAACTTCAGAAAATCGAAGGTTTTGATGAAACTCTAGTAAATGAACTTAGAGAAAGGGCACAAGATCAACTACTTCTTGAAGCCATATCAACCGAGGAAAACCTTGAAGAACATGGACCGTCTGATGACTTATTAGCGCTCGAAACAGTTTCAGAAGAAATTGCATATTCGCTTGCTCGTGGAGGAATTAACACGAAAAACCTTCTGGCAGAACAATCGATTGATGAGTTAATTGAGATTGATGACATTGATGAAGAAATGGCTTCAGCAATGATACTGGAAGCTAGAGAGGATTGGTTCAAAGAAGGAAAAATAGAGAGTTAAAAATAAGGGATTATTATGTCAACTACAACGGTATCTAAATTAGCAACTGCACTCAAAATTAAACCAGAGAAATTAATTTCTCAACTGAAAGATGCGGGCATCAGCGTTTCAGCTGAATCAGATACTATCACTAATGATCAAAAACTAACGTTGTTAAATCATCTCAGAGGTAGTCATGGAACAAAGAGCGAAATAAAGTCACCAAAGAAACTAACTGTGAACAGGAGGTCCCAAAGCGAATTAAAACTCTCAGGTGGTTTTGGTACTTCTAGGACTGTAAACGTTGAAATCAGAAAAAAGGCTACATACGTTAATAAAGATTCTCTTCTCGAGGAAGCAAAAGCAGCTGAGGAAAGTGAAAAAAGTGCAAAAGAAGCTGAGGAAAAGATAGCAATAGAAGAGGCCGAGAAAGAAGAGGTAGAAAAATCAATTGAATCAACTACCCAAATCAAGGAATCAGATAGAACATCAGATTCTCAAATTACAAATGAACCGGCTAAGGATCAACAAAAAAAGAAATGGAAAAAAACAAAACATGAAAAACCAGTTGATCCATTTGAGATGAAGGAGCTTCATGTTAAAGGCACCGTAAAAAGAAGAAAGAAGAGACAACCAAAACGCTCTGTTAATTTATCATCAATTGACCAATCACATACATTTGAAAAGCCTACCCAAGCAGTCGTAAAAACCATTGATATACCAACATCTATTTCACCACAAGAAATTGCTCAAAAACTCGCAATGAAAGTCAGTGAAGTGATTTCTGTAATGATTGGACAGGGTATCATGGCAACTGGCAATGATCATATCGATCAAGATACAGCTATATTAGTTGTTGAAGAATTGGGACATAAAGCACTTCCAATGGACGAAAGATCTATCGAGGATTCTGTATTTGATCAGCAAATAAACGAACATGAGGCAGCTAAAAGACCCCCTGTTGTTACCATAATGGGACACGTTGACCATGGAAAAACATCTCTACTTGATTATATTAGGAAAACCAAAGTTACTGAAGGTGAAGCAGGTGGTATTACCCAACACATTGGTGCATATACCATTGACGTAAATAATCAACAAATCACATTTCTAGACACTCCTGGCCATGCTGCATTTTCACAGATGCGATCAAGAGGTGCAAATATCACAGATATTGTAATCCTAGTTGTTGCATCGGACGATGGAGTCAAGCCTCAAACAGAAGAAGCTATTGAACATGCAAGAAATGCCGGTGTTCCGATTATTGTAGCTATTAATAAAATAGATAAACCCGAAGCAAATACTGAAAAGGTCAAAAATGAATTAATGGGGCTCGAAGTCATACCTGAAGACTTGGGCGGTGATGTATTGTTCGTTAATGTCTCTGCGCATAGTGGTGAAGGTATTGAAGATTTACTCGAATCAATTTTATTACAGGCAGAAGTTCTTGACTTAAATGCACCATTTGAAGGCAGACCGATTGGAAGTGTTATTGAGTCGGGGGTTGAAAGTGGAAAAGGCGCTGTTGCAACGATTCTAATAAGTGAAGGTAAATTAGCTAAAGGTGACTTAATCATTGTCGGTGAAGAATTTGGTAGAGCAAGAATCCTCTTAAATGAAATCGGTGAGCAACTTTCGGAAGCAACACCATCGATGCCAGTCAAAGTATATGGATTGTCTGGAGCACCCAATACTGGAGATGAACTTAGACAAGTTGATTCCGAAAGACAAGCCAAGGAAATTAGTGAATCAAGAAAAGAGAATAGAAAGAAAAATACTCTTAATGAGAAACAAGCTCAGAAGATGAAGTCATTTATGGAATCATCTGATACAAATAAAAAAGTTATTTCTATAATGATTAAGGCAGATGTAAGAGGAAGCGCCGAAGCTATCAAGGACTCATTATTAAAGCTTTCAAACGATGAAGTTGAGATTGATATAATCTCAAACTCAATAGGAGGAATCACAGAGTCAGATTTAAATCTTGCAGAGGCATCTGATTCTTTTGTTATCGGATTTAATGTACGAGCTGACAATTCTGCGAGAAAGTTACTAAAAGACTCTACAATTGAGGTTAAATACTACAGCATCATATATGAAACAATTGAAGACATCAGCAATATGGTCTCTGGCATGGCCTCGCCAGTCATTAAAGAAGAAATATGTGGATTGGCTGAAGTCAGAGATATATTTGATTCGCCATCATTAGGTAAGATTGCAGGCTGTTTAGTCATTGACGGAACTGTAATCAAATCGAACCCCATTAGAGTTCTGAGAGATAATACTGTGATTTATGAAGGTGAGCTTGAGTCACTTAGAAGATTTAAAGATGACGTCAATGAAGTTAAATCTGGTACCGAATGCGGAATTGGAGTAAAAAACTACAACGATGTAAAAGCTGGTGACCAAATCGAATGCTACAGGTCCGTGGAAGTTAAAAAATAAAATGACAAATGATTTCTCTATCAATTCAAGAGTAGAAGCGAAAATTCATAGAATCCTCAGCGAAACAATCATTCATGATATTAAAGATCCTAGATTAAAAAATGTATCTATTAATGAAGTAAAGTTATCTCCAGATTTAAGCAATGCTAAGATTTATTGTTCTTTTTTTATAATGAGCAAAGATGACTCTAGTGAACTAGTAAGCCTTATTTCAAAAGCTTCTGGCATTTTTAAAAAGAATATTGGAAAAAGAGTCTCTTTAAAAAAGATTCCGCAACTGAGTTTTATATTTGATGATCATGAAGAGTATGCGAATCAACTCACAGATTTAATCGATAATACTGTTAAGAATGACTCAAAAAAATAACATCGATGGAATTCTACTCTTGGATAAACCATTTATGCTGTCATCAAATAATGCAATTCAGAAAATAAAAAAACAATTCAATATCCGTAAAGTCGGACATACAGGTACTCTGGATCCTCTTGCAACTGGGCTATTACCGGTTTGCATGGGAAATGCAACAAGGATATCTCAATTTTTGATTAATTCAGATAAAACATATAGGGCAACTATTAATCTTGGTATCAAAACCTCAACTGGAGATAAAGAAGGGGAGACGATTGAAAGATGTTCATCTGATGTTTCAGCTGATCCTTCAAAGATTGATCTGGTATTGCAATCATTCATCGGCGAACAAAATCAAATACCGCCCATGTATTCAGCAATAAAACATAATGGAGAGCGATTATACAAACTTGCACAAAGAGGTTTAAGTGTTTCAAGAAAACCAAGATCCATAAAAATAATTTCAATAAATTTAATCTCAATTAATGATAATCATTTGGAGTTAATAATTGAATGCAGTAAAGGAACTTATATACGAACACTAGCCGAGGATATTGCGAATAAGCTTGGAACAGTTGGACATATCGATCAACTCAGAAGATTGAGTATAAAATGTTTTGATAAGCAATCTATGTTTTCGTTAGATGAAATAATGAATTCTGATAGGATCGATAAATTCTTAATTCCTATTGATAGACCACTAAAGCAGCTTGCAAAGTTAAACTTTTCTGAATCAGACTCCTTAATGTTTAGAAATGGTCTTCCCATTCCAATCAATCACATACCAAATGACGAACCTGATTTCATAAGAATCTACAATGATGAAAGTCTGTTTATAGGTCTTGGCCTATATTCTGATGGCTGCATAAAGCCAAAAATCGTTTTCAGCAATAATAATTAGTGCATTAACTTGTTGTTGTAATGTTTAAACTATGTAGAATAGCGACTTGAAATTATTAAATAATATTAAATATGACACTAAATACAGATAAAAAAAGCGAAGTGATTGATAAATATAAAACTTCTGAGATGGATACTGGGTCTCCTAATGTCCAAGTTGCACTTCTAACTCAAAAAATTGAATCATTAACGAATCATTTTATGACTCATAAGAAAGACAATCATTCGCGTAGAGGTTTATTGATGATGGTAAATAAAAGAAGAAAACTGCTTGATTATCTCAAGTCAAAAGACTTCTCATCATACAAGCAGCTAATATCTGATCTAGGATTAAGAAAGTAAGTCATATCAATGGTCGATTGACCATATAAAGAAAGGAAAGTAAGTGAATCAAATATCAAAAGAGATCATAATCAATGATCAAACAATCACCCTCGAAACTGGAAAAGTAGCAAGACAAGCAAATGGAGCAGTCATAGCATCATGTGATGGAACAACTGTTCTAGCAACCGTTGCAGCAAAAAGAGAAGCTAAAGAGAATCAAAGTTTTTTTCCTCTATCGGTTAATTATCAAGAGAAAACTTATGCGGCTGGAAAAATTCCAGGTGGATTCTTTAAAAGAGAAGGAAGGCCATCTGAAAAGGAAACTCTTATCTCAAGATTAATTGATAGGCCATTAAGGCCATCATTCAGGGATGATTTCCTCAATGAGGTGCAAGTCGTCATAACGGTTATGAGCCTTAACCCTGAAGTGCAAACAGATGTAATATCCATGATTGCTGCATCAGCAGCATTATCTATTTCAGATATACCATTTAATGGACCAATTGCAGGTGTAAGAGTTGGATATATTGATAATAAACCTGTCATAAATCCCACGGTATCTGAAATGGATAACTCTGCACTTGACTTAATGGTTGCTGGAACAACGAATGCCATTCTAATGGTTGAATCTGAAGCAAAGGAACTTTCTGAAGACGTTATGCTTGATTGTGTAATGAAAGGACACGACGAGATAAAGACAATTATTGATGGCATTAATGATCTAGTTAAAGAAGCAGGTAAAGAAAAATGGATTCTTGAGGAAAATGAAAAAGATGAAACTTTAAAGAACAAAGTTACAGAGATTGCTGCTTCCGATATTGAAAGTGCTTATTCCATTGTTGAAAAGTCAGAAAGAACTGCCCGTCTCGCAGAAATTAAGCAAAGTACAATTGATCAGATTACCGAATCAGACGAAGAAATCTCTAAAGATGATATAGCATCTGAAATCAAAAAAATTGAGAAAGAGACTGTTCGATCAAAAATACTCAATGGGGAACCAAGAATTGATGGACGTGATACAAAGACAGTAAGAGATATCAATGTTGATATCAACATTCTTGAAAGAACTCATGGGTCTGCATTATTCACTCGTGGTGAAACTCAATCTATTGTAGTAACAACATTAGGTTCAGAACGATCCTCGCAAATAATTGATGCACTAGAAGGTGAGTATAAAGATAAATTTATGTTGCACTATAATTTTCCACCTTACTCTGTTGGTGAAGTCGGCTTTATGGGATCCCCAAAAAGAAGAGAAATCGGTCATGGTAAACTTGCAAGAAGGGCATTAGAAGCAGTATTACCTAATATGGCTGAATATCCATATACCATAAGGATTGTTTCAGAGATAACTGAATCCAATGGTTCCAGTTCGATGGCTACTGTTTGTGGATCTAGTCTTTCTTTGATGCATGCTGGAGTTCCTATTAAATCTCATGTTGCAGGTATTGCGATGGGACTAGTAATGGAAGGCGATCAATATAAAGTTTTGACCGATATTCTTGGTGATGAAGATCACCTTGGCGACATGGATTTTAAAGTAGCAGGAACTGATAATGGAATCACTGCGCTTCAAATGGATATTAAAATAGCCGGCATCACTGAAGAAATTATGAAAGATGCACTTAGCCAAGCTAAGGATGCAAAAGACCATATTCTTAAAATAATGAATGAAGCAATATCATCACCTTCAGAAGAATACTCTCCTTATGCTCCATCAATCATTAGCATAACTGTTCCTAAAGATAAAATTAGAGACGTCATAGGCAAAGGCGGAGCAACAATAAGATCAATCACTGAGGTAACTGGAGCCCAAGTTGATATCAATGATGATGGAATTGTAACAATTGCATCTGTTGATCAAGAATCGGGCCTTAAAGCAAAAGAAAAAATAGAATTGCTCACGGCTGACGTTGAAGTAGATAAAATCTATGAAGGCAGAGTAGCTAAAATAATGGATTTTGGAGCTTTTGTTACAATCCTTCCGGGTAAAGATGGTTTAGTACATATATCAGAGATCTCTGAAGAGCGAGTGGAGTCAGTAACTGATGTTCTTAGTGAGGGTCAAGTAATTCAAGTAAAAGTAATCGAGATTGACAGGCAAAATAGAATCAGACTTTCAATGAAAGCAATCAAAGATTAATTATCTAGTATCTTTAAACTGTTTCTCTGTGATTTCTCTTCTCTCCTGAGCTTCAAGAGTGTAAGTTGCTACTGGTCTTGCCTCAAGACGTTTTAAACCTATTTCTTCACCAGTTTCTTCACAGTATCCAAAAGTACCCTCATCAATCTTAACAAGAGATACCTGTATCTTTCTAAGCAGTTTTCTTTCTCTGTCACGGGTTCGAAGTTCTAGTCCAAATTCTGATTCTTGAGTTGCTCGATCATTTGGGTCAGCCAAATTATTACTATCAGTTTTTAAATGTTTTACAGTTTCTTCAGCTTCAATTTCTAATTGTTTTTTCCATGCTATGAGAAGTTTTCTGAAATGATTTAATTGGGTTTTTGACATATACTTTTCCTTTGCCTTACGTTTGTAAGGTTTAATCCCAAATTGTTCGAGAAGGGAGCCGTATTCTTTCTTTGTTTTTTTACGTGGCATAGATCTAGTATTTTTAAAAAGAGAAAGATTATACTCTGAAAAATGATTTTGTGAATAGTTATCGAGCCTGAATTATTTGATTTTATTCTTTGGCTTCCAGTTAGAGTTTCGATGATTAAATTCAACATCAGTATAGATACCACCTCGAACATTAAATTTTGACTTAAAGTAAAGATATCTTGGCGATAGTAGTTCCATTAAATGTTCATATATCTTACCTGTGACTGCCTCATGATATGCACCTTCCTCTCGATATGACGCCATATATAATTTAAGTGATTTTAATTCTACACAGAATCTATCAGGCACATATTCAAGATACATCTTTGCAAAATCAGGCTGACCTGTCATTGGACACAAGCATGTAAATTCAGGTATTTTTATTTTAATTAAGAAATCATGATCGATATTTGGATTATCAAACGTCTCGAGAAGATTATTGCTAGATTTCTGCTTCATTCTTTTTACCTCATTTTTTCAATTTATTAATGTATATAAGAAACAATATATTTTAAAATGAACTATTATCTTTTAATAGTGTTGTATGCGTCTCAGTAAAATCAAACTCTCAGGCTTTAAAACGTTCGTAGAACCGACAACACTTACTCTGCCGTCTAATCTTGTTGGTATCGTTGGCCCAAATGGTTGTGGCAAGTCAAATGTTATAGATGCAGTAAGATGGGTACTTGGTGAGTCTTCAGCTAAATATCTTAGAGGCGAATCAATGTCTGATGTCATTTTTAATGGTTCTGCGTCTAGAAAACCAGTAAGCAATGCGTCAATTGAGCTCTTCTTTGATAATTCAGAAAAGAAGATTGTTGGTGAATTTGCAAAATACAATGAAATATCAACTCGAAGAGTCATCTCTAGAGATGGTCAGTCTGAATACTATCTTAATGGAACAAAATGCAGGAGAAAGGACATCACCAACCTCTTTTTGGGTACTGGTTTAGGTCCTAGAAGTTATGCGATTGTTCAGCAGGCTATGATTTCGAGTTTGATTGAAGCAAAACCAGACGAAATGAGAGTTTTCTTGGAGGAAGCATCTGGTATATCAAAATACAAGCAAAAAAGAAAAGAAACTGAATCTAGAATTAAAAATACCAGAGAAAACTTAAATAGACTCAATGATCTGAAAGATGAAATCGATAAGCAGATTAAACGACTAAAGAAACAAGCGAGAGATGCTGAAAAATATAATGAATTGAAAGATAGAGAAAAAAATATTGAGGGAGAAATTATCTACTGCAAGATCACTGATATTGATTCAAAACTCGAAAGAAATGACATGGAATCAAAATCATATAGAGAAACATATGATGATCGACTGACAAAACTGAGAAAGGTAGAAGCTGACATAGAGGAAATCCGAATTAAAAATAATGAAGTTAACGAGTCTTTTAATTTAAGACAAAAAGATCATTTTGAAATTCAGGCAAACATTGCAAGAATCGAGCAGTCCATTGAATATGAAAAAGAATTAGAATCTCAAAAATCAATTAATGCTCAAGAAATAAAAAAAGAACTTGATCGAATCAGAGGTGAATACTCTAAAGATCGGATTGACCTTGAACGAATTAATACTGAACTTGATTCAAAAAGTAAATCCAATGAGGCAAATAGAATTACTTTAGTTCAACTAGAGAATGACTTAATGAACACAAGTGATGAATTAATCCAAGAAGAACAGCGAAATGATGTTATCAGAGCAGAGCTCAATGATTTAAAAACTACTTATGAAGGTGAGTCTGTAAGGGTTAATTTACTAGAAAAACAATCAAGAGAACAGAATCGTCAAAAAGAAATCATTATAAACGTACATCAACTTAAAGACGGTTTCTTTTCTTTAAAGTCTACATTGGAAGACTCCCTCACAGGTTTTAGCTCTGAAACATCAAAAAAGATTGGCAAGCATATTGAGACGATTGAAGAAAAAATTATCGAATTATCATCAGAATATAAGGAGTCAGAATTAAAAATATCTGAAAATGAGGAACAACTCGCTAACTCCAAGACTATTACTGAAAGAACAAAAAAATTAATTGATGAATTGTCTGAAAAGAAAAATGAATCAGACCAAAAGAAAGTTGATTTAGCCAATCATCGGAATACACAGAGTCAAAAACTGACAAATATTAGGGAAAAAGTTCAGGAGGCAGAACTAAAAACAGAATCACTTAAAACATCTCAACAAGGACTTCAAACAGCCATATCTCGGCTTGAAGCTCAAATAACTCAGCTTAAATCTAGATCGCTTGAGTTAACAACCAAGGAAAATCCTCAAACATCAATCAATGATGATCAAAAGTTAGAATTGGAAAGCCTTCTTAATAATAGTTTAGAAAGTGAAAAATCCTTAGATATCGAAAGAAAAAGACAAGAAGAAATGCAATTACTTCTAAGGAATCAAGAGGTCGATAGAACAAATCTTAATGCGGCAGTTAATCAGGCAAGAGAAGACTTGGAAGGATTCAAGCTGAAACAAAAGGAATATGAAGTTAGAAAAGAATCTTTAAATGAGCAGCTCGTATCTTTGGGCACTGATTATGTATCAATTGATGAAAGTTTTTCGAGTAAAAATATTACATTAGAATCGCTATCTTCAGAGCTTGAAAAAATACTAAGAGGAATTGATCGTCTTGGAGCAATTAATCTTGCTGCCGAAGCTGAATACAAAGAAGAAAGCAACCGAATGCAAAAACTTGATGAGCAGTTCGATGATCTTAATCGTGCACTTGAAACACTTACTGGGGCAATCAAACAGATAGATGATGAATCTAAATCTAGATTCAGTGAAACGTTTAAGAAAGTCAATGAAGGACTTTCAAAGCATTTTCCTCGACTATTCGACGGCGGTAAGGCCTATCTTGAACTTGAAGATAATGATGCATTAAATGGCGGTGTATTCGTAATGGCAAGACCACCTGGAAAGAGAAATAGTAATATTCATCTTCTTTCCGGTGGTGAAAAGGCCTTAACCGCTGTAGCACTTTTATTTTCTATATTTGAGCTAAATCCTGCACCATTCTGTCTATTGGATGAGGTTGATGCACCATTGGATGATACGAATGTAAGTAGATTCTGTGAAATTGTAAGAGAAATGAGTAGCAACGTTCAGTTTGTAGTAATTACGCATAATAAAAAAACAATGGAACTTACTAAACAATTGATCGGAGTAACTATGAGCGAACCAGGTGTTTCAAGATTAGTTTCGGTCGATCTTGATGAAGCAATTGAACTATCGGAAACAACCGAATTGTCCTGATGGATATTTTATGGATTACACTTACAACAATATTCGCTTTTCTCCTGCTGATTCTTCTTTTCAATAAGAAAGATAAAGATAAACCAAATCGTGAGATAAACATTCATGATAAAATAGTCATCAATGACATAAATAATCAAAAGATAAATACTCCAAGTAAGAGAATATCGCTGTCAGAAAATAGTATAAGCCTCAAAGAACTTATACGTATCTTCAAAAACTATGGTCTTGAATTGAATACCAGTGGAATCTTTGAGAAACAGATCAATGCTGATTCTTCATATTATGTCGCAAACTTGAATGAGCCGGGCTACTTCAAGAATGATAGAAACATAAAAGGCTTTACATTTTTCTATGTTGCTAAAAATCATATATTTGATAGACATGTTTCGGATCAAATGGAAATAGACTCCGTAAAGATACTTAATGAGATGAATGGTGTATTCCTTGAGAATACATCACAAGAATAATAAAACTATGACATGAAAGATATTAAATCAAAAATGAAACGATTGATTGATGAAATAAATTTTCATAACTACCAGTACCATGGGATGGATGATCCACAAATACAAGATCATGAGTTTGATCAACTAGTCAGGTCACTTATAGAAATTGAGACGGATAATCCTCAACTCATTCAGGTAGATTCTCCAACACAAAGAGTTGGAGCAATGCCCATTGAGCGTTTTACTCAAATTGATCATCTAACTCCAATGCTCTCATTGGATAATGTTTTCTCCATAGATGAATTGACATCATTTGAAAAACGAATCAAAGAGAAGCTATCTATAGAAGAAGACATTGAGTTTATCGCAGAACCCAAGCTAGATGGTGTTGCAGTCAATCTGCTATATGAATCTGGAATATTATCTTACGCTACAACGAGAGGAGACGGGACTACAGGTGAAGATGTTACACACAATGTCCTTACGATTAAATCGATACCAATAAAACTGAAATCATCGTCACCGCCCAAAACAATAGAAATTCGAGGTGAAATAATTATTTCAAAGAATGATTTCAAGAAAATGAATAGAGACAATGCAGAAAAAAACCTAAAGGTTTTTGCAAATCCAAGAAATGCCGCAGCTGGAAGCATTAGACAACTAGATCCAAATATCTCAAAGAATAGACCATTGAAGTTTTATGCTCACGGATACGGTTTGCTTACTGATGAGGATAATTATTCTAGCCATTATGATGTCATGTGCTATCTAAATGACTCAGGAATCATTGTCTCTCCTTACTCTGAGGTTGTAACCGGTTCTAAGGGATGCGATAGTTATTATGAAAAAATTGATTCCCTTAGAGATTCCCTTGATTTTGAAATAGATGGTGTTGTCTATAAGGTCAATAACATCTCATACCAAAAAAGACTTGGCTTCGTTTCAAAAGCACCCAGGTGGGCAACTGCCCACAAATTTTCATCTGTTGAGGTCGAATCGAAAATATTAGATATTGATTTTCAAGTCGGCAGAACAGGCACGATCACTCCTGTTGCAAAATTAGAACCTATTAACGTGGGCGGTGTGATTGTTAGTAATGCAACGCTTCATAATATGGATGAAATCAACCGAAAAGATATTCGCAAAGGTGACTATGTGTTTGTAAGAAGAGCAGGCGATGTCATTCCTGAGATCGTTTCTGTAAATAAAAGAAAAAGAAGAAAAGAAACAAACAAGATTGTCTTCCCCAATCAATGTCCTTCATGTGGTGCAATAATTGTGAGAAAAGAAGGAGAGAGCGCAGCAAAATGTACTGGCGGAAGCATTTGCCCAGACCAAATTAAAGAAGGCCTTAAACACTTTGTTTCCAGGAAAGCATTTGATATCGAGGGCTTGGGTGAAAAAATCTTAGATCAGCTACTGGATTCAAATATGATTACAGATACTTCTGATCTTTTTATATTAAATATAGACGATTTAATGTCATTGGATAGAATGGGGGAAAAATCCTCTCAGAATCTAATCTCCTCAATCGAAGCATCAAAGATTATTAGTTTTGATCGATTCATATATGCTCAAGGAATAAATGATGTCGGTCTTGCTACGTCAAAATCCCTTTCTGAAAATTTCTCCTCGTTGGAGGAACTCATCAATAGTGAAATGGATGACTTATTGAATATTCATGACATTGGACCGGTCGTCGCAAATAACATTATGAGTTACTTTAGAGACAGAAATAAAATAGAGAATATGAACCGTCTCATTGATTTAGGTGTAGTCGTTATATATGGATCTGAACCGGACAGTCAAAAACTGAATGATAAAACCTTCGTTATTACGGGCTCTTTGAAAAATATGACACGTACTGACGTTAAAGGCCTTATTGAAAGAAACGGCGGTAGGGTTACATCGTCTGTATCAAAAAAAACAAGTTATCTATTAGCTGGAGATAACCCTGGTTCAAAAATCAAAAAAGCAGACGATATAGGTGTTAGTATCATAAATGAAGAACAGTTGTCGGATTTAATTAAAAATGGATAAAAGCATGGATAAACCGATTCAAGCTGAAATGCCCTTTGCAATAGTTCAAGGTGAGCAACTTACCGAGCTACCCAAAGATCTTTATATTCCTCCTGTTGCACTTCAAGTTTTCTTAGAAGCTTTTGAAGGACCGCTTGATTTACTCTTGTACTTAATCAGAAAACAGAATTTAGATGTCCTTGATATCCCTATTGCTGAGATCACTGAACAATATGTAGATTATATTAATCTGATGAAAGATCTTGAGCTCAGTCTAGCAGGTGAATATCTGCTCATGGCTGCAATGCTTGCTGAAATAAAATCAAAAATGTTATTGCCTATTTTTGAAGAAATTGAGGAAGAAGATGATCCTAGAGCAGAATTGGTAAGAAGATTGTTGGAATACGAAAGATATCGGAGCGTATCTGAAGAAATTGATCTTCTGAATAGGGTAGATAGGGATGTATATCTATCGACAGCTGAAACTGGTAACTATCAACAGCCTGATATATTGCCAGATATAGAATTGCCAGATTTAATAATTGCCTTTCAAGAGGTGCTCAAAAAAGCTGAAATGTATTCGACATTGCATTTCATGAAAGAACCCCTTTCAGTCAAGGAAAGAATGTCTGAAATATTAGATAAAATTAATGGCAAGGATTTTGTTAAATTTGAAGATCTATTCAATCTCCAAGAACAAAAGACTGGTTTGGTTGTCACATTCTTGGCAATTCTCGAGCTAATGAAAGAGTTATTAATTGAGGTAGTGCAAGCTCAGGAGTTTGGAATCATTCATGTTAAAATGCTAGTAGAAAAGGAGAACCATGAACCAAATTAAAAATATTGTAGAAGCATTATTACTGTCTTCAGGAGAACCGCTTTCTGCAGACAGGATTCATAAAATAATCAATTCAAAAGAATCATGTACAAAAGCGGATATACTTGAAGCAATTGACACTCTTAAGATTGATTATGAGAATAAAGAAATTGAAGTTTCGAGAGTCGCAAGCGGCTATAGGATACAAGCAAAATCTACAATCAATGACTTTTTAAATATTATTTATGCAGATAAGACACCAAGGTATTCAAGAGCCTTAATGGAAACATTGTCCATCATTGCATATAAGCAACCAGTAACAAGGGGCGATATAGAATCCATAAGAGGCGTATCTGTCAGTAGCAGTATTATGAGGACACTAACAGATCGCAATTGGATTAAAATTGTTGGATACAGAGACGTTCCCGGTAAACCGGCTATGTTTTCTACTACAAATGAATTTTTAGATTATTTTGGTTTAGAGAAACTGAGTGAATTACCAGATCTGCCAGATATTAAAGAGCCTCAAAACTTGAGCCTAGATTTAGAACCCGACATGGCGGATGAAGTAACTCAAGTCTCATCAGAACAGTTAAACTAAAATAGCTACTGGCAATCGATGCTTTGACCTGTAATCTTTTTGCTTTCATCTGACATCAGCCAAGTATATTTATCCATTAACTCATCTGGCTTTTTTAGTTTCATTTCATCTTCATAAGGATAAGCTTCTTTTCTCATTTTGGTCCTAGTTGCACCAGGATTGATGCAATTAAATCGAATATTTACTTGATCCTCATGTTCAGAGCTTAAGATCTGTGACAATGCTTCTACTCCAAATTTTGAAACTGAATAAGCTCCCCAGAATGCTTTTCCTAATTTTCCAACGCCACTTGAAGTGAATATTACTGATGCACTATCAGATTCATAAAGCGCTGGCAGAAGAGATTTAACAAGAAGAAACTGGGCCGTGAGATTGACATGAATAGTTCGAGCCCATGTTTCAGAATCATAATGCGCTATTGGAGAGCGATCTCCAAGTATACTTGCATTCAATAATAGACCGTCTAATTTTCCGAATTCATTCATCAGGTTTTCATGAATTGCCTGATAATCGTTCCCATCAGCTTTTTCTAAATCCATGAGAGATATCATTGGTTCATTGTATTTGAGTTTGATTATTTCATCGTAAACCTGCTCAAGAGATTCAAGATTCCTTCCCAGTAATATTACTTTTGCTCCAAGGCTTGCATACCTAATTGAAGCCGCTTTGCCGATACCCTGATTTGCACCTGTAACTAAAATAATCTTATTTTTGAGTTGATAGTCAGACAATTTCATTCACCTTCATTATATTATTAATTAAGAAATCAGACTTCCAAGATGACGGATCATCATTTTCATCTCTATATCCGTATGTACAGGCAATGGATCTTATATCTGCTGCCCTGGCTGCACTAATATCTTTTTCAGCGTCACCAACGTAATAGACATTACTTTTATTATACGAATACTCAATTTTTTCTAGTGCCTTAATCAGTGGCTCAGGGTCTGGCTTTCTTTTACTGACCTCATCACCACATACTAAAGTTTTCATTCTTCCAAGAAGATCATATTGACTTAGCAATGGAACAGTAAAACGACTTGATTTATTGGTAACGACACCGTAATCAATCCCTCTAGAGTCTAGGCTATCTAAGAGTTGATATGCGTTATCAAAGAGTTTACATTCTTGACCTAGAACCGACTCATAAATATCAAGGTATCGTTCATATCTATCGCCTTCAATTACTGGATCATCAGAAAACGCGAGTGAGAATATGCCCATTACTCCATTCGATACCTGAGTTCTAACCTCATCATAAGATACCATTTTCGTATTTTCTTCATTAAGAAGTATGTTTAATGCTATATACATATCAGGAGCGGTATCAATAAGTGTCCCATCAAGGTCAAAGAGGACAATTTTTTTATCTGTCGTCATTGATTTTCTTAAAATGCATCATGTAATTGACATCGACATCATCTGAGAGTGAAAACACAGTTGTGATTGGATTATAAATGACTCCAATCAACTCAATAAGTTCTAGCCCAGCTGACCTTGACCACTTTTCTAATTCAGATGGTTTAATAAAACAGTCGAATTCATGTGTCCCTTTTGGAAGTAAATTAAGTATGTATTCAGCTCCAACAATTGCCATTACATATGACTTGATATTCCTATTGATAGTTGCAAAAAAAAGATCACCACCTTTGACGACAATATCAGAACAAGCTTGTATGGTTTCCTCTGGCGATGGAACATGCTCTAGCATTTCCATACAAGTCAAAACATCAAAATTTTCATTATTAGTTAAAGCATAATCTTCGACTGTACTTTGTGAATATACGATATTCGTTAGCTCAGAATCATTTTTATGGATATTTGCAACAGCCAGACCTTTTTCTGCCATGTCTATTCCATGTACATTAGATGCCACGCTGGCTAATGATTCGGTGAGTATTCCTCCTCCGCATCCAACGTCAATGGCAGTTTTTCCCTCAAGATTGGAGTTTGCTCGAATGTATTCAAAACGAAGTGGATTGAGTTTGTGTAGGGGCGCAAAGCTTCCATGTGGATTCCACCATTCCTTGGCTAAATCATTAAACTTCTGCACTTCTTCTGAGCTGATATTTTCTCTTTGACTCATTGGTGATAAATCCTTATTTAATAGGGTTTTAAAACGTAAAAAACCTCAATGATGTGTTAAAATTATACATAGATATCGCTACATATACCTCAGTATTGATTAGCTAAAATATAATTTTCGTAAAAAAGAATAAATTAGTGCCATGACAGATAAAGTTTCTCAGATCAATTTAGAAGATGAAATGAAGAAATCCTATCTGGATTATGCAATGAGTGTCATTATCGGACGAGCTTTGCCTGATGTCAGAGATGGATTAAAGCCAGTACACAGAAGAGTACTCTATGCCATGAAGGTACTTGGTAATGATCACACAAAAGCTTATAAAAAATCAGCAAGAATTGTTGGTGACGTAATAGGTAAATACCATCCTCATGGTGACAGTGCTGTATATGAAACCATTGTAAGGATGGCACAAGATTTCTCACTTCGATATACCCTTGTTGATGGCCAAGGAAATTTTGGTTCAATCGATGGCGATCGTGCAGCTGCTATGCGATATACAGAAGTCAGAATGGAAAAAATTACACAAGAACTCCTTGCTGATATTGATAAAGATACAGTTGAGTTCATTCCTAATTACGATGAGTCTGAATGGGAACCATCTGTCCTTCCAACGAGATTACCAAATCTTTTAATTAACGGTTCTGCAGGAATTGCAGTGGGTATGGCTACCAATATTCCTCCACATAATCTTAAGGAAATCATAGACGGCTGTTTATTTATCTTAGATAACGATCAAGCTACCATTGATGATCTTATAAAACTCATACCTGCGCCTGATTTCCCTACGGCTGCAACTATCCATGGTATCGATGGCATTAAGCAAGCTTATGAAACAGGAAGAGGGAAACTTTATGTCAGGGCAAAAACCTTAATTGAAGAAAACGGAGATCGTGAATCGATCATCATTTCTGAGCTTCCATACCAAGTCAATAAAGCACGTTTGATCGAGAAAATTGCTGAGCTGGTCAGAGATAAGAAAATGGAAGGTATTTCTGAAATTCGAGATGAATCAGATAAAGACGGACTCAGAATTGCCATAGATCTTAAGAGAGGAACGGTTTCAGATGTTCTTTTGAATAATTTGTATAAACAAACAGTACTAGAGAGCACTTTCTCAATCAACATGGTTGCTTTATCAAATGGTCAACCGCAATTGATGAATCTTAAAAGCATGCTCGATGCTTTCCTTGGTCATAGGCGCGATGTTGTTACCAAGAGGACAATTTATCAACTCAACCGGTCCATCAATAGAGCGCATATACTAGAAGGTCAAACAATAGCACTGACAAATATTGATGAAATGATTGCTATCATTAAAAAATCAAAGACACCAGCTGAGGCTCAAAATGCATTGGTAGCAAAACTATGGAAGGTGGGTAAAGTCAAAGAGATGATCAAGAAAGCAGGTAATGTTTCTACTGTTCCGAAACATCTTATAAATATCGAAACGTTCGGTATTGAAAAACGAGGCTACAGATTATCTTCAGAACAAGCCAAGGCCATTCTTGATTTAAAACTTAATCGATTAACTGGGCTCGAACAAGAAAGCATATTTAACGAATACTCTGAGTTACTTGAAGATATCAAACGATTCACTCTTATTCTCTCTAATCCAGATGAGTTGAAGTCTGTCATACGGAATGAACTTATTGAAACTCAGGAAACATATGGTGATGAACGCAGGACAGAAATAGTTGAATTTTACTCAGACCTTACTGATGAAGATCTTATACCTGAAGAAGATCTTATTGTCACCTTATCAAAAGAGGGTTATGCAAAAACTCAGCCACTCGATACTTATCAAGCACAGAATCGAGGCGGAACAGGTAAACGGGCCGCATCCTTAAAAGACGAGGACTTCGTTTCGAAATTATTTGTAGCAAATACTCATGACACATTATTGTGTTTCTCAAGCTATGGGAAAGTTTATTGGATTAAGGTTTATCGACTTCCTAGAGGAGGTCGTAATGCAAAAGGTCGCCCAATTGTCAATCTGTTACCACTTGAAAAGGATGAACGAATTCAGGCTGTTCTTCCGGTGAAAGAATTCAATGATGATCAATTTATCTTTATGGCGACTGAGTCAGGCAGTGTTAAGAAAACAAAATTATCTGCCTACTCTAGGCCAATGAAATCAGGTATTAAAGCAATCAAACTTAGAGATGGCGACAGAGTGGTTAATGCAGAGATCACAGATGGCTCAAAAGAGATTATGCTTTTCTCAAATTCAGGTAAATCAATTCGTTTCAAAGAAAGCGATGCAAGGCCGATGGGACGTGTTTCACAAGGCGTAAGAGGGATGAGAATTGAAAAAGATCAAAAAATAATCTCACTCCTTGTCCTTGGAGAGGGAAATATTCTTGTTGCAACCGAAAATGGTTATGGCAAACAAACTTCAAAAGATGAATTCTCAACCCAGAAGAGAGGCGGTAAGGGTGTTATCGCAATCCAAACATCAAAAAGAAATGGAAATCTGATCGGAGCAAATCAAGTCAGTCTTGGTGATGAAGTCATGTTCATCAGTACTGCTGGAAATCTCATTCGTACCCGAACAGACGATATATCAATAATTGGAAGAAATACCCAAGGCGTGAGGGTCATCAGATTATCTGAAGATGACAACTTATTAGGTATGGAAAAAGTCATCAGTGAAGATGATGAAGAATAAATATGCAAAACGAGATATTCAATTTTTCAGCAGGTCCTGCATTAATACCTAAATCGGTTATAGAAAAAATACATCTTGGTCTTGATGACTTCCATCGCGGTATGTCAATTGTTGAAGTCTCACACAGAAGTCATGCTTTTAAGGAGTTTGCACAATACTCAGAATCCTCTTTAAGGAATTTATTGAGTGTGAGTGATGAATATTCAATACTATTTCTTCAAGGTGGAGCAACAAATCAGTTTGCTTTAATACCTATGAACTTCTCGCGAAATGGTGTACTTGATTATCTTGTAACTGGTGCCTGGTCAAAAAAAGCCAGTGACTATGCAAGCAAAATTGCCAATGTAAATATAGTATCTGACTCTTCTTATAATAATTTTACAAATGTTGCTGAGTCTAAAACATGGAATATTTCAAATGATCCAGATTATTTCTTTTACTGTGCAAATGAAACAGTCCATGGATTGGAGATTCATGATCCGATAGTTAGTAACTCACCGGTTATATGTGATATGTCATCAACTATTGCATCACGACCAATTGATATAGATAAATATGACTTAATTTTTGCTGGAGCTCAAAAGAATCTTGGCATAGCTGGATTAACCATTATCATTGTAAAAAATAAACTTCTGTCTGATTCAAACAAGCAACTGCTACCAATGTTTGATTACTCAGCTCATGCCGAAGAGGCATCTATGTTAAACACATCACCAGTTTTTTCATGGTATGTGTCAGGCTTAGTTTTTGATTGGATAACTGAACAAGGTGGTGTTGAGAAGATGGCAAAACTCAATAAGGAGAAATCTGATCTTTTGTATAATTATATAGACCGATCTAGTTTTTACTCTAATCCAGTATCAAAGCCATACAGATCATGGATGAATATACCATTTATCTTGGCTAGGCATGATCTAGAAGACAAATTTATTCAATCTGCTGAAGAAGTAGGGCTTTTCAATCTTAAGGGACATAGAACCGTTGGAGGAATGCGTGCAAGTGTGTACAATGCGATGCCAATTGAAGGAATTAAGAAATTAATTGCTTTTATGGATGAATTTGCAAAATTACACGAATGAAATGTACAAAGTCCTAAAACTAAATAACATTGCTGAGGAAGGTCTAAACATATTCGACTCAGATGAATATCATTGTGGGAAGGATGTAACTAATCCAGATGCTATCATACTTCGCTCCTTTGATATGCATGATATGGATATACCAAGAGATCTTAAAGCAGTTGGAAGAGCTGGTTCAGGAGTTAACAACATACCTATTGAAAAGTATACTGAACAAGCAATTCCAGTCTTCAATGCACCCGGAGCAAACTCTAATGCCGTCAAAGAGCTTGTTTTAGCATCTATCCTAATCTCTGCAAGAAATATACATAGTGCTATAAAATATGTTGAGTCAGCTAAGGATTCGGATAACCTTAAGACCCATATCGAAGAGGGTAAAAAGGCATATGTGGGTTTTGAGTTACCAACCAAAAAATTAGGTGTCATTGGATTAGGTCAGATTGGCGTAAAAGTTGCAAATGCTGCCCATGACCTTGGAATGAATGTCATTGGCTATGATCCACTTATAACTGTCGATAACGCAATCAATCTCCAACCCGGTGTTCAAAAGGTTAATGATTTAAAAGAACTGCTCAACGAGTCAAATATCATCACCATCCATATTCCTCATAAAAAAGAAACAGAGAATTTTATTGGTGAGAATGAAATTAAGCAATTAAACGAAGGCGCTATAATTATTAACTTATCTAGAGAGGCCATAGTTGATTCATCGGCTGTATTGAAACATCTTAAAACCTCTAAAATAAAAACCTATGTTACAGATTTTCCAAATGTAGAAATGATCAACCACAAAGATGTCCTTGTCATGCCTCACTTAGGCGCATCTACAAAAGAGGCTCAAATAAATTGTGCTGTTATGGTTGCAAACAGTATCAAATCGTATCTTGAGACCGGCAATATACTCAACTCTGTTAACTTCCCAGACGTCAAATTAAACATTAAATCTCCACATCGTCTGACAATAACTAACAAGAATGTACCCAACATCATCGGACAATTCACATCAATTCTAGGTAATTCAAATATTAATATCGATGACCTATCACATAAGGTTTTAGCCGATATTGGTTATACTATCCTTAATGTTGATAAGTCACTTCCGGAAAGTGTTTTAAAAGAGATATCTGATATCGATGGTGTCATGAAAACTAATCTATTATTTTAATTATGAATATTTCATATTTAGGGCCAAAGGGATCATTTACCCAAATTGCATTAATTAAGTATTTTGGCGAAGGACTCAATCTGATATCTAAAAGAACTATTGGTGAAGTTTTCGAAAGTGTAGAGAAGAAAGATGCTAAATATGGGATAGTTCCTATTGAGAATTCTTTTGAAGGATCTGTAAATAATACTCATGACTTCTTAATGAAATCAGATCTACAGATTTATGATGAGATTCAATTGAGGATTCATCAGTGCTTGATTGCAAAAACGAGCGACATTAGTCAAATAGAAAAGATATATTCGCATCCTCAATCTTTTGGACAATGTCAGAGTTGGTTAAAAGAAAATATGCCAAGTGCTGAACTGATCCCGGTTTTTAGTAATTCAGAAGGTGCTGAGACAATTTTACATACTAATGAGGGATGCATAGGTTCAAAAACACTGACCGAATTATATGACTTAAATTTGGTTAAAGAAAATATTGAAGACTCAAAAGAAAATACCACCAGGTTCATTATTTTAAGTGATGAACAACAGGATAAATCAAAAAACAGTAAAGTTTCTCTTATTATTTCACCACCAGACAGTGATGCCTCTGGGTCTCTTTACAATCTGCTAAAACCATTTGCAACGGAAGACATTAATCTTTTAAGAATCGAATCACGTCCTTTTAGAGGCCAATTATGGAGTTATGCTTTTTTTATCGATTGCGAAGGCCATATTGACAATGAAAATATACAAAATGCAATGAATGCACTCGAAGAACAAAAAACAAATGTCAAAATATTAGGGTCCTACCCAAGTCATAATGATTTATGATTAGCGAAACAATTAATCATCAAGCAGCGTGCAACAATACCATCAATGGAACTATAAATGTCCCTGGAGATAAATCTATTTCGCATAGAGCCATAATCATCTCATCTATTGCTGAGGGTAGAACACAAATTAATCAATATTTAGATTCAGAAGATATCAATGCAACTATTGATGCTTGTCTTCAAATAAATGCTGAAATTAAAAAAAATGACGGATCATTAATTATTACAGGGAATAACCTTCAGCGTATACAAAGAGAAAATATTGAATTGAACTTTGGCAACTCGGGAACATCAATGAGATTGATGATGGGTATTCTATCAGCTCAAAAATTCTCATCGACTTTAACAGGTGACGAATCTTTGACACAGAGACCTATGAATAGAGTCTCAAAGCCTTTAATTAAAATGAATGCCAATATAGAAACATCAAATGGGACCGCTCCTGTAACTATAAATCCTACTGATGATATTAAAAATGTTGACCACATAATTAATATTCCTAGTGCTCAAATTAAATCTTCAATCATTCTTGCAGGGCTTTATGGTCAGGATGCTTTTAGAATTACTACACCCCAATCTAGAGATCATACTGAAATCATGTTGAAAGAATTTGGAAGTAAGATCTCTCTAAAATCTAACGCTATTAAAATTACTCCAAACAAACTTACTTCACCAAATACAATTTATATTCCTGGCGATATCTCATCAGCTGCATTTTTTATAGTTGGATCTATTATCTCTAAAGATAGTCAAATCAAGATTGAAAATGTTGGTTTAAACCCATTGAGGACAGGCTTTATCGATATTCTTAAAATGATGGGTGCAACTATTGATATTACAGATCTAAAAAAAGTAAACGGAGAGGCAGTTGGAAATATAAATGTGCAATCATCGAAACTAAAAGGGATTACTATTCCAAAAGATTTAATAACCAGGTCTATCGACGAATTACCTCTTATTGTCCTAGCAGCAAGTCAAGCTGAAGGTAAAACCTCGCTCAGGAATGCTGAAGAACTCCGTGTTAAGGAATCTGATAGGATTTCATCAATGGTAACGATGATGGAAAGATTTGAAATCTCAATTGATGAATTCAGTGATGGAATGAACGTTTATGGTGGAACAATCAAAGGAAAAAAAGTAAATAGTTTCGGAGATCATAGGGTTGCAATGACAGCTCTTATAGCCTCACTGGTCTCTGAAGGAGATATTATTGTAGAAGATACCATCAACATCGAAACATCATTTCCAGAATTTATTGAAATAGCTAATAATATTGGCATGAATATTCAAGCTTATGACTAAAGTAGTAACAATTGATGGGCCTAGTGGCGTTGGCAAAGGGACAATTTCAGAGCATTTAGCAAATAAGCTTAGGTGGAATTATCTAAATAGCGGTGCTCTCTATAGAGCTATCGCTTGGGTTGTAAAAAATGATTCTATAGAACTCAGTAATTTTATCGAATTAGAAAATGCTTCAAAAAATATTCATTTCACAATACGAGAAAAGAAACTCCATATTGAATATAAAAATATAGAAATTAGTTCACTAATATACAACGAAGAAGTCGCCAAAACTGCTTCCAAAGTGTCTTCTATACCAAAAGTACGTGAATCTATTCTTAATATTCAAAGGGCATTTAATAAAGAGCCGGGCTTAATTGCTGAGGGCAGAGATATGGGATCAGTAATTTTTCCAGAAGCAGGAGTTAAAATATTCCTTACAGCTTCAATAGAGACCCGTGCTCAAAGACGCTTTAAGCAGTTGAAGGATAGGACATTTAATGTTAGCCTTCCGGCTCTAATTAAGGATTTAGATGCTCGCGATAAGAGAGATAAAAGCAGAAAGAGTTCTCCGCTTATAATTCCTGAAGGAGCACTTGTAATAGAAACTGATGATTTAAGCATCATCCAAGTAAAAAATATAGTTAAAGATAAGGTAAATAAAACCTATGGAACAAACATTTGAAGAGCTCTTTGAAAGCTCTCAGTACAATCAAAATATAAAACCAGGTCAAATAATTGAGGCAAATGTAATCAATATAACGCCTGATCATGCTGTTCTAAGTGCTGGACTAAAGTCTGAATCTTTCGTCAATATAAATCAATTTAAAAATCCCGATGGTGAAATAGAAGTATCTATTGGAGATAAGGTTAAAGTTGTTATTGAAGAAATTGAAGATGGAGAAGGGCAAACTAGACTATCCAGACAGAAAGCAAAAAATGAAGCAACGTGGTCCAAATTAATATCTGCGACAGAAACCGGTGATATTGTGACAGGACTCATACAAAACAGAATAAAAGGCGGTTTCATGGTGCTAATAGATGATGTGACTGCATTTCTACCCGGATCCTTGGTTGATATAAGACCAGTTAGAGAAACGCAATACCTTGAAGGCACTTCTTCTGAGTTCAAAGTTGTTAAAGCAGATAAATCATCCAATAACATTGTAGTCTCAAGGAAGGCAGCTCTCCTAGGTGACTCAGAAGAAAATCGTGGTGAAATGCTCTCCAAATTAAATGAAGGAGATGTTGTTGAGGGAATTATTAAAAACTTAACAGACTATGGTGCATTTATTGATTTGGGCGGTCTTGATGGTCTATTGCACATCACTGATATTTCGTGGAAAAAGATTAAACACCCCTCTGAGCGATTAAATATTGCCGAGAAGATCCAGGTGAAAATTATTTCAATTGATAATGAGAAAGGTCGTGTCTCACTTGGACTAAAGCAACTTGAAGACGATCCTTGGGAGGACTTAATCAAGAATTATGAAATTGGCATGAAAGCCGCATGTACTATTTCTAATATCACAGACTATGGTTTATTCATGGAAATAGATGACGGTATAGAAGGGTTAGTACATGTTTCTGAAGTTGATTGGACAAATAATAATCCTAATCCACATAAAATAGCTAATGTCGGCGATCAAGTTGAAGTGATGATATTAGGTATCGATAAAGATAAAAGGAGAGTCTCACTAGGAATAAAGCAATGTCTTCCTAATCCATGGACTGATTTTTCTGAAACACATAATGAAAACGAAAAGATCACAGGTAAAATAAAATCTATCACCGATTTTGGTATTTTTGTAGAACTCGATGGTGGGATTGATGGCCTGGTTCATATTTCTGATGTCTCTTGGGAAAACGATGAAAATATTGATCTTTCTGCATATAAAAAATCTGATGAAATTGAAACAATGATCTTATCAATTGACTCGAATAAACAAAGAATATCACTAGGTATCAAACAGTTAGATAGTGATCCTTTCCAAGAATACCTCGCAAAAAATCCTAAGAACACAACAGTAAAAGGAACTATTAGTGAAGTTGATGAACGGAATGCACTCATTAGTCTTGCAGATAAAGTTAATGGTTTGCTAAACATCTCAGAGGTTTCAAGAGATAAAGTTGAAGATATGAGGTCTTCATTTAGACCTAATGACGAGATAGAAGCAAAGATTGTAGGGTACGATAAGAAAAACAGAACCATCAAACTATCAATCAAAGCAAAAGAAGAAACGGAAGAAAAAGAAGCTCTCGAGACCTACAAAAAAGACGAAAAAGAGAGTATTTCAAAAACAACTTTGGGTGATCTCTTGAAATCTAAATTTGTTAAAGATAAAGATTAGTATTCCGAAATAGTATTTTATTTGATTTAATTTAGAAGTGGCTATTAATAAAAAACAACTTGTTGATCTCATTTCCTCAAACCAAGATCAACTTTCCCACAAAGATGTGGAACTATCTGTCAAAGCGATATTTGAATCAATGTCAGATTCTCTTAAAAATGGAGACAGAATCGAAATCAGAGGGTTTGGAAGTTTCGCCCTTAGATTTAGGAAATCAAGAACAGGGAGAAATCCAAAATCTGGAGAATCTGTCAATATTCAGAATAGATATGTACCTCACTTTAAACCTGGAAAGGATTTTAGAGAATCAGTCAAGGATGCTGGCAACAAGATAGTTACATAATATGCTGTCTGAAAGCGTCTTCTATTTAACTGGGATCTTTATTTTATTTGGCTTTTTTGTCTATATATATATAAACATCTTTGAAAAGAACAGTAATGACGATATTAATCCTGACTATCTAACGGGTCTAAAGTATCTCCTGAATGAAGAATCTGATAAAGCAATTAATCTATTTTCAAATCTTATAGAAATTGATGACGAAACTATACAAACTCATCTTGCACTAGGTGTGTTGTTTAGAAAACAGGGTAGGGTAGATAAAGCAATTCAGCTTCATGAATATATACTCTCAAAAGATGACCTCCCAGAAAATCATTATTATCAAACATTGTTTGAATTAGCTGAGAATTACTTCTCAGCAGGAATCTATAATAAATCAGAAGAAATTTTTCTAAAACTCAAAGAGAATGAGACCCACAAAGAAGAAGCACTAAATAAATTAATTATTATCAATGAGTATTTTGGTGAATGGGAGAATGCACTCAATTATTTAGAAGAGTTAGATGCTGATCATAATTTGGACTTATCTGTTAGCAGAAACCACTATTATTGTGAAATAGCTGAAATGCATATAGAAAATGATGATATCAAATCAGCAAATGATTATCTTCTCAAAGCCCAAGGTCTTCATACTGATTCAATTAGAAGTGAATACATAAAAATGCTCATTGACATACAAAACTCAGATAATATTCCGGCGATCAAATCATTCATATCAATGGTAAAAAAGAACAGAGTTGCTTTTATACTAGCACTGCCAAAAATTCTTCAATCATCTGACGATCATCTAGAAACTTTAAATCTAGAGCTAAGTAAACTTTTAGATAATATTCCAGAAAGTATTGACTATCTTGCTCTGGTGGGTGTCATGTACCCGGATATTAACAATAAAATAATTGAAGATGTAATGCAGTCGTTCATAGAAAGTCAAGATATAGTCCAGGAAATTGATAAACTTGATGACAATTACTCAATTGTGTCAAAGATATCCAATCAACTTAGCAAAAAGATGCGTCATAAACTAAATAAAAAAACGAAATCAGAGTATAAATTTAGCTGCAAGAAATGTGGTTATCAAACAATTTCATTCTCATGGCAATGTCCAACATGTAAAAGCTGGGAATCATCCTCATCAATAAATTTTTTGAAGGCTATCTAGCGTGACTTTTAAGGTTGGTGTAATTGCTGGAAACTTTGATGTAATTCATCCAGGGTATATACACATGTTCGATGAATGCAAAAACAATTGTGATACTTTATTGCTTCTGCTGCACGAAGACCCATCGATTGAAAGGCCTGAAAAAATTAAGCCAATCTTGAATGTCAACGAAAGAAAGATGATTCTGTCGTCACTGGAGCAAATTGATCGGATCATCTGCTATAAGACTGAATCCGATCTTTATGAGATTCTCACAAATGAAACAATAGATGTTAGATTTTTGGGTGATGACTATAAAGATAAATCATTCACTGGAGATGATCTTGAGATACCTATTCACTATTTAGATAGATCTCATGGCTGGAGTACAACAAAATTCAAAAGATTGATTGCGGAGACACTTTAGGACTATAAATCTGGCTCCCCGGGCCGGACTCGAACCAGCGACCAATTGATTAACAGTCAATCGCTCTACCAACTGAGCTACCGGGGAGTAGATTTAAAAGAAGTCTGCTTGAAGCCAACTGAATAGTCAAGCGAGATTAATTCAATGAATTAGAGATCCTTTCAACAGCTTCTTTTATCTGTTCATGGCTGGTTGCATAGGATAATCTAATATATCCTTTTGAGCCAAAAGCACTCCCAGGAATAACAGCAACTTTAGCTTCTTCAATGAAATATTGAGATAGCTCAACATCATCTGAGAACCCTTTATTTTTAATCACATTCTTTACATCAGGAAACAAATAAAAAGCACCAGATCCTGGAGAAGTTTTGAATCCATCAATATCATTGAGTGCATTACATAAATAATCATGTCTTAACTTATACTGTTCAACCATTGCATAGATTTCATCTTTAGAGCCATTTAGAGCTGCAATTGTTGCTGCCTGAGATATTGATGATGGATTTGAGGTACTTTGGCTTTGAACCTTTTTCATTGCACCAATTACGTCAGTAGGTCCACCACAATAACCGATTCTCCAACCAGTCATTGCGTATGATTTAGAAACACCATTGATTGTTATGGTTCGATCAAACAGCGATGGGCATGCTTGAGCAAATGAAACAAATGGCTCCTCACCCCAATAGATGTACTCATACATATCATCAGTTGCAACGTATACATCCGGATGATCCTCCAATATAGTACCAATTGATTCATAGTCAGATCTGCCAAAGGTAATACCAGTAGGATTTGATGGAGAGTTAATTATCACAAGTTTTGTTCTTTCATTAAGTGCTTCTTTAAAAGCACTTAAATCCAACGAGAAGTCATTTTTCTGAAAAGTGTCCACTATTATGGGCTTTGCGTCTGCTAATAGAACCATATCTGGGTATGATACCCAGTATGGACTAATTATTATTACCTCATCACCAGGCCCTAAGATGGCTTGAAAAAGATTATATAGGGTTTGCTTTGCTCCAGTAGAAACAAGGATATTCTCAGGATGATAAATTAATTCATTATCGTCTCTAAATTTATTAATAATAGCTTGCTTTAATTCCGGGAGCCCATCGACTTGAGTATATTTAGTCATGCCATCATCCATAGCTACTTTTGCAGCATCTTTTATGTGCTCAGGTGTATCAAAGTCAGGTTCGCCTGCACTCATACTAATAACATCTATTCCAGCAGATCTCATTTCCATTGCTTTTGATGAGATAGCAATGGTTGCCGAAGGTTTGACCTTTTTAACTCTTTCGGATATTGGATTTTTCATTCTTTAGAATCTTTATAATTTAGATCGATATAATAACAAATTATGAAAGACGATTGTTTTAAATTAAAAGCGAACTACATACCTAAAGGAGATCAGCCCGAGGCTATAAATTCATTATTGGATGGATTAAATTCCGGCCTACACAAACAGACACTTCTTGGTGTTACAGGTTCAGGAAAAACCTTTACAATCGCAAATTTAATCCAAAAATCTCAAAGAACCACGCTCTTATTGGCTCCAAATAAGACACTGGCTGCACAGTTGTATGGTGAAATGAGGGAATACTTTCCTGATAATAAAGTTGAGTACTTTGTTTCTTATTACGATTATTATCAACCCGAGGCTTATGTCCCTGTAACAGATATTTACATCGAAAAGGATGCTTCTGTTAATGCTCATATTGAGCAAATGAGACTCTCTGCAACAAAAGCATTGATAGAACGAAAAGACACAATCATTGTGGCTTCTGTATCTGCTATTTATGGCCTGGGTGATCCAAAGCAATATTTAAATATGGTGCTTCATTTATCTATAAATGATCGCTTTTCAATTAAATCAGTTTCTCAGAAATTAGCAGAGTTGCAATATCAAAGAAACAATATCGAATTCAAACAAGGCATGTTCAGAGTCATGGGTGATGTTCTAGATATATTTCCAGCTGATTCAGATAATCAAGCCATAAGAATAGAATTATTTGATGAAGTAGTTGAAAAAATTTCTTTCTTTGACCCATTGACTGGCGAAGTCATAAGAAAGGTTAGGCAAGTGACTATATTTCCAAAGACACATTATGTGACTCCACGAGAGGTGATGCTGAACGCCATCGATCTCGTAAAAGATGAATTATCAGAGCAATTACAAGTACTAAATAATCAAAATAAGTTAGTTGAAGCACAACGACTTGAGCAGAGAACAATGTACGACATTGAAATGATCAGGGAGCTTGGCTTCTGCTCAGGGATTGAAAACTACAGCCGATACTTATCAGGAAGAGAGCAAGGGCAGCCGCCGCCATGCTTGATAGATTATTTGCCAAATGACTCATTGATCATCATTGATGAAAGCCATGTAACTATTCCTCAATTAAGAGGTATGTACAAAGGCGATCACTCTAGAAAAAGTACATTGGTTGAATACGGATTTAGACTTCCTTCAGCTTTAGATAATCGTCCACTTATGTATGAAGAGTTTGATCAAATGTCTAAACAAACTGTTTATGTCTCAGCAACGCCAAGGGATTATGAACTAGAAGAATCAGACAATATTGCTGAACAAATTGTTCGACCAACAGGGTTAATTGATCCAGTTGTTGAAATCAGACCAGTGACCAATCAAGTTGATGACCTTCTTTCAGAAATTAGATTGAGGGTAAATAATAGTGAACGCGTTCTTGTGACAACTCTTACAAAAAGAATGGCAGAAGATTTAGCAGAATATTTCAACGACAATCAAGTAAGAGTCAGATATCTCCATTCAGATATCGATACCGTTGAAAGATCGGAGATCCTTAGAGACCTCAGACTGGGAGAATTTGATGTATTGGTAGGGATTAACTTATTAAGAGAAGGTCTCGATTTACCTGAAGTGTCACTTGTCGCAATACTTGATGCTGATAAGGAAGGTTTTTTAAGATCTGCAGGTTCCTTAATTCAGACCATAGGAAGGGCTGCTAGGAATGTTAACGGAAAAGCAATTATGTATGCAGATAGGGAGACTGATTCTATGAAAAATGCCATTGGAGAAACCAATCGCAGACGAGAGAAACAAATTCAGTTTAATAAAGACAATGGGATACAACCCAAGACGATTATAAAGAATATAAAAGACATCATGGACGGTGCAAAACCGACACAAACAAAGCAGTTTGTAAAAATCCCACAGAGAATCAAAAAGAAACTTCAGTCTGACAACCCATCAGATATTTCAAAATTTTTAGAAGAACTTGAAATTAAAATGTTCAATGCAGCACAAGACTTGGATTTTGAAGAAGCGGCGAGAATTAGAGATGAAATTAAACTGATCAAAGATCTTAATTTTGGGATTAGCTATGTGGAATCTCCAAAAAAAATCTCAATCTGAATTGATTGTATATCCTATGTTTTATAGGATGTCTGAATGGAGGGAATAAATTGAAATTAACACTTATTATTTTTGTAAGTCTATTCATCAGCTTGCCCATTCAGGGAGAAATTAATGGTGACATAGAATATGGCAAAAAACTTGCAGAAGAATCCCCCAGCCCATTAATTCTTCAAATACTTCTTTATAAATACTTAGATTCACCTAAGCAACTCTTAAAGAACGGTTGCGAGGGTTGTCATGAACTCAAGACTTTTGAGGGAAACACAAAAGAGGAAATTCTAGACAGAATCCTCAAATCTTGGCATGCTTCAGGCTACATTGAAGATGACCTCAATGATTTGGCCACATTTCTCTTTGAGGAAACGAATAAGAGTTAACTGGAGGCGCGTAGCTCAGCTGGTTAGAGTGCTTGCTTGACATGCAAGAGGTCGGCGGTTCGAGTCCGCCCGTGCCTACCAGTTAACGTATTTTTTGCCGAATCTATCAATTTATTGCTATTATACTTTTTGTCAGGTATTCATGATCATCAATCGATGTCATAGGGGTGGCAAAAAATAATTAATGGAGAAGACATAATGAATAGTTTAAAGAACTATGTATTAGCAATAATAAGCGTCTCGTTATTTCCTGTAGCTTCATTTACTCAGGAAATTGAGGAGATCATTGTTACAGCTAATAAAAGAGAACAAACCGTACAAGATATACCAATGAATATTTCTGTTTTAACATCTGAAGTTATGACAGAAAGAGGAATTTATAATCCAGAAGATTATCTAAGAACTCTCGCTGGCGTTTCTACTCCTGGTGGTGATACTTATTACACCATGAGAGGCCTTAATACTGGAACTGCACAAGTATCCTCAGGAACTTCTAATACATATATGGGTGAGATCTCAATGGGAATGACAAACCTATATGACGTTAACAGGATTGAGGTTCTTAGAGGTCCACAAGGAACACTGTATGGATCCAATGCCGTTGGTGGAACTATTAGATACATTACTGCTATGCCACAGTTTGATGAATTTGAAGGCAACGTGACTGTTGAAGCAGTTGATAAAAAGCTCGCTGACGATACTGGCTTTAATTACAACTTCATGGTCAATGTTCCATTTTCTGAGAATTTTGCGATGAGAGCTGTCTATACATCTGGTGAAAATCCTGGAATCTATCAGAATGTTGCTACTGGAAGAAAAGATATTGGTACTCAAGAGGACGATGAATACAGATTGATGTTTAGGTATCAAAATGGTCCTTTGGATATCAATGCAATGGTCATGAAAAGAGAACGTTTCGACTTTGGCCAAAAGGAAAAAGGTAATGCAGATAAGCCTGGTACAGCAGACATAGTGGATGCTAATTGCTCTTATAATGCTGCTTGGTACTATGGAGACACTTGCTCAAGAGTTTATGCAACTGCAGGTGGAGATCTAAGTGGCTATGATCCTAGCGTGGCATTTTATTCATTTACAGATGAAACATTTGATGTTGAATCAACCGTGACATCACTTACTGCTGAATATGATTTTGAAACGTTTACAGCGATGTTAATACTTGCTGATTATGACTTCAAAGATTCCTATGTTACTGATTGGTCAAGAATTGATACTGATGATCTCTATCCCGATCCCTTGTATTACTATGGCGATGCTGGTCGAGATACTCAAGAAATCAGACTCTCATCAACAACAGATGGACCATTCCAATGGACAGTTGGTTACTTTAATACTGAATATGAAGGTGCTCCAAATAGTGTTACTGAGTGGGAAGTATCAACTGCTGATGGTTTAGACTATATTAAATCGTATATGGGATTTACATCGCATAATGGAACATATGATCCATCGGTCTATAGATCACCATATGGCGATACGAGTTATCGTGGTAACCAAGGGTTTTTGGTTTACGGTAGTTATAATTACTATAATTACGCAGAAGAAGAAGCCTTTTATGCTTCTGTAGACTACACAGTTGATAAGTGGACATTCACAGTTGGTATGAGAGACTTTGAACTTTCGGATGGCTTTAAAACTTCTGAATACGGAATTTTTTACGAAAGCGCGGATAATACTGGTTGTGACGGTACAGAAGCAGTCGGTGCTACTTGCTCTGAAGAAAATGGTAAAGAATCTGATAATCGATTTAAGTACACAGTCGCTTATGAAGTGGATGATGATTTAACATTATTTGCTGTATCATCAGTGGGTTACCGATCGGGTGGTAATAATGCTGCACTTCCATTCTTCTGTGCTAACGATCCTGAAGCAGCTGGATTTAAAAGAAGATACACCTCAGATGAAGCTGAAAACACAGAGATCGGTGTCAAATCAAGAGGAGACAACTATACATTGAATGCAACTTATTTTTGGGTTGATTGGACAGGAATCCAAGTGACAGTTAGGCCAGCTTGTGGGTGGTCATTTACTTACAATGGTGGTGAAGCTGAAACTTCTGGTGTGGAACTAGATTTTTCATATGATATTTCAGACAACCTAGTACTAGATATAGCTGGGAGCTTTATCAGTGCTGAAATAAGCAATGATATCGCATCATTAGGTGCTTCTGCTGGCGACCGCTTACCTAATATTGCTGAAGAGCAATTGTCTATGGGTTTGTCGTACAGATTTGAAATGTTTAATTCTCCGGCGTTTGCAAGAGCTGACTTTAACTACTATGGAGAAAGCTTTGCAACATTTGCTGAAGACAGAGAAGACATGTCTCCAAGCTATACTCAGGTTAACTTTAATCTAGGTATGGAAATAGATGATACTTCAAGAGTTCAGTTATCTGTTAGTAACCTGACAGATGAAAGGAGTGAGGCATTTAGATTTTCTGCAGAATCGCCAAGTTATCGCGCTAGAAACTATCTGCAATGGATACCGCCTAGAACTATAGCTTTGTCTTATTCAAGAGACTTCTAGTAATTAATCGAACTAAAGAAAAAGCCCACTTTCGTGGGCTTTTTTTTTATTTAATGACTTGGCCTTCCTTCATTATGAAACTGACATTCTCCAATAAGGTTATGTCTTTAAGTGGGTTCCCCTTAACGCCAATTAAGTCCGCATCGAATGTTTCCTTTATTTCGCCAATATTTGTTTTTCCAAAAAGTTCAGCAGTGTTTATTGTAGACGCCTGAATGGCTTCAATTGGTTTCATTCCCCATTCAACCATGTATTTGAACTGTTTAGCATTTTTTCCGTGAGGAAATATTCCTGCATCTGTACCAAAAACCATCTTTGCTCCAGACTCAACTGCCATTTTAAAATTTTCTCTTTGCCTCTTTCCAACAATCCTTTCTTTATTTAGTGAATACTCTGGGATTCCATTTTTAGCTCCTTCGCCAAGAATATAATCAGAGACATATATATCCATAGCTAAGAAAACTCCTTTTGCGATAGCTAGATTAATGGTCTCTTGATCTATCAGACTTGAGTGTTCAACTGAATCGACACCCGCTTCAATGGCCATCCTTATGCCTTCAAGTCCGTGTGCATGAGCTGCGACTTTCATTCCTAAAGTATGAGCTTCATCGACAATTGCCTTCATTTCATCGAGTGTGTACTGTCTGTTGTTGACATTAGTGCCCTTGGACATGACACCACCTGTTGCACAATACTTTATGAGGTCAGCACCGTACTTTTTATTTTCACGAACTTTTCTGCGCACCTCCCATGGGCCATCAGCTACGCCTTGTGCTTTGTATTCATACTCTGCCGGTAAAATATTGCTATCGCAGTGTCCGCCTGTGATGCCAAGTGGAGGACCAGATACTAATAGAGTAGGTCCTAAAATTGCTTTTTGCTCTATCCCGTCTCTTAAGGCCACATCTGAATAATATGATGCTCCAACATTTCTTACTGTCGTGAATCCAGCCATCAATGTCTGTTTGGCATTCTTTACTCCATAAATAGTTGCCAAATAAGATGTTTCTGAGATTCCATCATTGCCTTTTAGGTCTGTATTTCCAGTAAGGTGGACATGGGCATCCATTAGGCCAGGAAGAATGGTCATATCCTTGAGATCAATAATTTCATAATGACTCATAACTGGAATATTCCTGGAAACTTTCTTTATCACACCAGATTCAATCAGAATGTCTGCATTAACAAGCATCCCAGATCTTACATCAAGGATCTGTTTTGGTTTGATCAGTAAACTCTTGGAATTAGCATCGACCTGAATAATTAGCAGGAATATGATGAATAATGAGAATTTTTTCATGATTGGATACCAAATTAATTATTTTTGCATTCAACCAAGCTACCATTCTTGATTGACTCAGGGAAATATTTTTCTAATAAAGCCCATAGTGCAGAGACGGTCTCAACGGAGATATGTCCATCAGATTCTTTGGGTGTGAAATGATACTGAAACGCCCGTATTACAAAGAATGTTTGCTCATCCATTTTGTTGGTTATCTCTACTCCATAACCATATTGTTTAAGTGCACATTGAATCTGGCTAATAACGGGGATCTTTCCTTTAAATTGCTTTTTATACTTTTGAAAGGTCTGATCGTCATACCAAGCACCAATGCCATTTTCATACAGTTTCTTCCATGGGAATTTTGGTCCGGGGTCAAATTTTCTATTTGGTGAAATATCTGAGTGGCCAAGAATATAAGTGGGTTTAATTTCATCATGTCTAGAAAGAATGTCTTTGAGTAGTAATATTAATTGATCAATTTGATTACTATCAAACTCGGAAAACAAACAAATGTAGTTATTTGTATAGTCATATTGTGAGCCTTGCCTGATTGAGCATTCTGCTTGATTTACGAGCTCAATACCAATGGATTGATCATTGATATTAGTGCGTTCCTCCCATTGGCTAATGCCTGCATGCCATGCTCGATTTTCCTCATCAACCAGTTGAAAGATTTTGATTTGATCTGAATAGGTATCATCACCATTTTCAGGTATTAAATAATGCGAACTGACTTCGTATCTTTCGCTGGTTAGTACTTTTAGTGAATTTTCCCAATCAATGCTTGTGTAGTGTATGACAACGAATCTGATTCTGGTGCTAAAGCTTTCAGACTGAAAAGTTTGTATCTTTTGTAATTCATTATCTTTGATCTGCTCTGACAGGACTTTAGTCGATTCCAAATAGAAAAATACTATCGTAATAAAAAATAAGTAATGTTTGATTTTGAATCTCTGCATAAAGCCATTAAAGCATGAATCGCGTCATAGATTGAACAAGTGAAAAGAGTGGATCTAAGATACCAAAAAAGAGTAGGCCAACAACAGCAAAAATACCATATGGTTCAATTTGATCGATTAATAATCCGTTCTTATCAGAGACAACTGATCTAAGCACTCTGCCTCCATCAAGAGGAGGAATTGGCAAGAGATTAAAAAACATCAAAAGAAGATTGATAAACACTCCATACGTACACATCAGTGAAAATAATTCTGTTAGTCTTTCTGTCACGAGACTCTGCACTGAAAATGCAAAAAATAACGTAAATATAATGGACCACATGATTGCCATTATGAGATTTGCAAAAGGTCCTGCCAAAGCAACAAAGAACATGCCTCTGTTTCGGTTTTTAAAATTATATGGATTAACAGGTACAGGTTTTGCCCATCCAAAAACTAAACCGCCTATATATATTAGTAAAGCAGGCAATATAACTGTTCCCAATAAATCAATATGGGCAATGGGATTGAGTGTGAGACGACCTTGTCTTGAGGCTGTAAGATCCCCAAAACCCTTGGCAATAAGGCCATGTGCGACCTCATGAACTGTAATCGCATAAATAACAGGTATTGCGATTGCAATGACTTGAAAGAGAAAATCCATCTATAGAATTACTTGATAATCGATAACCTGTTATTGATCGGCAAAAACATAAGTAAATAAAAAATACTCATCAACGCTTGATAAAAGAAAAGGTCGATTGTGAGAATTGAAGGTTGAATGTTAAAGCTTAAGTAAGCAGTGACGACAAAAATAGAACGGATGATTTCAAGATTAACTGCCCATTTTTTATTCTCAAGAATGAGATTAACAAGTGTTGTTGAAAAGACGAGCATCACAGCAACAGCGCAAGTTATCAAATACGACTGATCTGAAACTGTAAAAATAAGGGCAGTAGAAATAATGCTGTTTGTGATGAATTGTATCAATGAGAATGATTTGATTACTGATTCACATTTTGGGTCATATTTAACAAAACTATCCATGTCGTTAGAAAAGTGAGGAAACTTCTCCATTACGTCATCGGGTCTCCACCTTGTGCTTGAGAACCAGACTTTAATTTTATTTTTGATGCCTTTTGTATGAAAGCTATCTCTGATCATCTGGTCATAGATTTCAATATTAGACCAAAGAGGATTCCAGCTTCTTAGAGGTTTGACTGTCCCATAGGTTGGTTTTAATTCATCTCTTTCCTCTATGAATGTTCCGAAGAACCTATCCCAAAGAATAAAAACGCCCCCATAGTTTGCATCAATATATTCCGGGTTCTGTGCATGGTGAACTCTATGATTAGATGGAGTAACGAAGATATATTCAAGCATACCTAATTTTCCAATATGTTCTGTATGTACCCAAAATTGATATAGCAAATTAATTGCTGCGACTGTAAAGAAAACCTCTCCGGGAACACCAATAAAGAATACTGGTGTATAAAATATCCACTTCCATAACCAGCCTGAACTGGTCTGCCTTAGTGCCGTACTTAAATTGAACTCTTCACCCTGATGATGAACAACATGGGATGCCCACAGTACTTTAATTTCATGGCTCATCCTATGCATCCAATAGTAACAAACATCATATACGACAAAAGCTACCAACCATGTGACCCAACTGTCATTCGGTAGAAGTTGCAAATTATAATTCGTCGCGATACTCGTCCAAACAATTCCCTGAACACCAAGATTCAGCATTGGGGGAATGCGACTGATAAGGCCGAGAGATATTGCAGCCACAGAGTCATTCAATCGATAGTTATTTTTTCCAGATGCATAACCGTATACAAGTTCAATGCCTATCATCAAAAAGAAGACAGGAACTGCTAATGAAATCAATATCGAAGTATCCATAAGGTAATTATTCTACCAGACTGTATTTTTGTCCATCAAATGTCGCAAGATTGTTTTCAATCAGTCTGATGAGGTGTGCCTCTAGAGAAAATCTAGCTATAGGATGCAATAGAGAATTCACATCATCATAAACTCTGGGTACGAGTGAATCGATGTCAATTGGATGAGATTCTTTCAAACGATCTATCACCTTCTTTTCGCGTTTTAAACGGTGTCTTATGATTGCATCAATCTCCTCGTAAGGTTCATCGATGGGATCGCCGTGACCTGGAAGTATTGTCTTAACGTCAAACTCCTTTATCAATTTAAGTGAATCCAGATAATCGGACATGTTTCCATCAGGTGGAGCTATCACAACTGTGGAACCCTGCATGATGTGATCTCCTGTAAATAAGTATCCGTTATATAAATAACAAAAGTGATTGGATGCGTGACCTGGCGTATGAACTGACATAATCTCATGATCGCCTGATACGATTATTGATCGGTGTTCCACCATATGATCAATTTCGATTGGAAGATCTCGTGATCGGGATGATTCAGTAATGCACCCATAAATTGGAATACTTAGCTTTTTGCTTAATGATTTTGCTCCAGGCGAATGATCCTGATGTGTATGGGTAATCAGGATTTTTGTAATTCTACCTCTGCCAATTTCCAATATGTCATCTATGTGATCAGATAGATCTGGTCCTGGATCAATTATTGAGAGTTCATCATTGCCAACAAGATAGGTGTTTGTTCCAGGACCAGTGAAAACACCACCATTATTGGCTGTGAGCCTTTGTATATTTTCAGATATTTTAGTGATCCTCATATCCATACTCACCTGGTAATAATCCCTTCCATTGTCCATTCTCTTTGAAGAATTTTGGTTCAATTGCCGGTATATCTTCTGCTTTTATTTCATTTTTTGCACTTATCATTTCTTGCGTATTTTTATAGCTAGATATGGATTCTAAATTTTTGATTGTTGGCATGATAAGCGAAATTCTTCCAGCTTTGTGTGCTTCAAGTGCTTCATTGATGCCAATCCATTTGCTATCGGTTCCTTCGAGCTCATCATGCGTCATCGTAACTTTTTCATTCAAAGATGTAAGGAAGAAACGAGTGGTGTATCTTTTGGTTTCGACATCTGGTGTGATCCAATGTGAAATATAAATTAGACGCTCAAGAGCGATTTTTAATTTTAATTGCTTCAAAATCGAAATGAATGAAATCTTTCCATTGTTTAAATCCGATCTTAACCGTTCGAGATTAATAGCTTCATCTTCTGTCGGAGTAAAAAAACTATTATTTTCTCTGTTTGCGATGAGTGCACCTGTTTCTTCAAATGTTTCTCTTAATGATGCGATCCAATATGTAAGTGATTCTTGATCATAATTTAATATCGCTTTGGCTTTTTTTTCATCAATACCATTGAAGTAATTCTTTTTTGCAATATCCTGATCCTGGTCCTCAAGGATACCGCCCGGAAAGACCCATATACCTCCAAAATTGCTTCTCAGCGATCTTTTCATCATAAAAACTTGAACACCTATATCAGAATCTCTAACGATCATAAGGGAGCTTGATGGCGTAAGATTTTTTGTTAATTGCATTTTCTTATTTGTTTTCCGTGAGCTGATCCATGATCATCTTTTTAATTGGCCAAACATTGTTCCCTAAACGCAATGCAAAGCGTCTCATAAATTTTGCAGTAGATCTTTCAGAATTAAAAAGGTCAACAATCAGATTGGTTCCATAATAGAGGGCTCTAGTATTCATCTGATGTGTTTGATTGTATTTCTTCAGATTTTCAAAAGAATAGTATTTCTCATTATTGGCTTTTGCCTCAACAAGAGTTCTTGTCAAAGTATCAATGCCTCTGAGCCCAAGGTTAAACCCATGTGCTGTAACTGGATGCATACCAACAGATGCATCTCCGACAAGCACAAAGCGATCCGAATGAAAATGATCTGCGTGTGATGCAAATAGTGGATATGAGAATTTCTGAGATGTGACTGCCATTTTTCCTAATCGATGATTGAATCTCGTTGCAATGTCTTCACTAAATGTAGCATCATCTTGTTCTAGTATTTCGTCAGCCTTATCGCTGTGTATCGTAATAACAACGGAGCATTGTTTTCCAACCATCGGCAATATTGCCAGTGTTCTACCGTAATGGAAACATTCATAGGCAATATTCCCATGTTCTTTCTCATGATCCATTTTGCAAACAATGACTGTTTTCCCAAAATCCTTGACTTCAGCTGGAATACCCATTTGCCTTCTTGATCCAGATAGTCTTCCATCAGCAGCAACCAATAGTTCGCCATGAATCGTTTCTCCTGATTCAAGCTTAACTTCTACACCATCGGAGTTTATGCTGAATGTCTTTGAACTGGCTTTTTCTTTAAACGAAATCATTTGATCATCATTTATAGAACTAAAAATTGCTGACTTGATTCTATCGTTTGGTATCAAATAACCGAGTGTTTTTTGATTTGTCTCCTCGAAATTGAAATGGAGAGAATAGGGCGAATGACCGTTAATCACTTTAGCCTCTTTTAGATGAGAAATGCAGCTTTGATCAATGAGATCCCATGAACCAATGTCCTTGAGAATTCTTTTTGAAAAATGCGTTATTGCAACTTCACGGCCATCATAAGCAGGTTTAGCTAGATCGTCTTTGGTTTGGCGATCAATCACACATACACTAAAACTTTCATTAGACAATGATTTAGCAAGGCTTAAGCCCACTGGTCCTGAACCGATAATAATGACGTCATATTTATTCATTTGAGCATGTAATTTTATGGTTTATCCAAACATAATAATTATAATGGCAATCGAACAACAGGTTTAATTGTATGAGTGCTTATAAACAAATTTCGGTCAAAGATACAAAAGAGATGATCGCAACAGATATTTATTTATTGGATATCCGTGATCAAGAGAGCTTTGAAAGAAGTCATATTCCCAACGCAGTTCATCTTTCCAATGAATCGATTGATAATTTCTTAATTGATGCTGATAAAACAAAAACAACCATAATCTATTGTTACAAGGGAATATCTAGTCTTAGTGCTGCTCAACATTTTTGCGAATTAGGATTTAGCGATGTATATAGCATGCATGGTGGTTATGACGAATGGGTAAAGTCATGACTAATCTTTATGAAATCATAGAGCCTTATGTTGAAATCGAAGGCGGTTTGATGCCAGCACTTCATGCCATTCAAGAAGAAGAAGGGTATATCAGTAAAGATGCCATATCGGAATTGGCAAAAGCTTTTAACTATTCTAATGCTGAGGTGTTGGATGTATTGACCTATTATGATGATTTCACTCTAGAGCCCTTGGGAAGAAACATAGTCAGAATCTGCAGAGCGGAGGCGTGTCAAAGCCTTAAATCAAAAGAGCTCACTGATGATTTAACATCGCACTTTGACTTAAGCTTGGACGAAACAGCGGCTGATTCTAAAATTACTCTAAAAGAAGTCTTTTGCCTCGGAAACTGTGCTCTGGGTCCCTCAGTGATGATCAATGAAACAGTGATTGGTGAAGCCGACAAAAGCAAAGTAATAAAATTTCTTAATGAAATTGAAGAATAAAAGATGAGTGCTAAAACAAAAATTTATATTCCAAATGAAACCACCTCTAATTCGGTTGGTTCTAACGATATATATCGCGTTATTTCTTCTCTAAAAGGAGTTGATGAAGTTGAAATTATAAGAAACGGCTCTTGGGGCGCATTTTGGCTAGAACCATTCATTGAAGTTGAAAAAGACAAAAACAGAAAGGGAGCTTGTTATAAAGGTGTTGATCTATCTCATTGCAAGACGATAGATGACTTCATGATTGATTTTCAAAATAGAGAACCGTTTGATATATCAACAATAGACTTTATCAAGAAACAAATGAGGATCGTCTTTTCTAGAATTGGCAAGGGAGATCCACTGGATATTGCTTTCTATCAAAGTAATAAGGGATTCAACTCACTGAGAAATGTTCTAAATCTTGACCAACAAGAAGTCATTGATAAAATCAAAAAATCTGGATTGACAGGAAGAGGTGGGGCTGCCTTTCCCACAGGAATCAAAATGCAAACGGTGCATGATCAGAATAACTCCATTAAATACTTAGCATGCAATGCTGATGAAGGAGACGGTGGTACCTTTTCAGATAGATTGATTATGGAATCAGATCCTTTTTCACTCATAGAAGGAATGACGATAGCAGCCTATGCTGTTGGTGCAACAAAAGGGTTTATCTATCTTCGTTCTGAATACCCACTAGCTAAATCGTTTCTTTCAAAGGCAATTGATATAGCAAACAAAAATAACTTCTTGGGAAATAATATTTTATCCAGCGATTTTAACTTTGAAATAGATTTAAGAATTGGAGCAGGCTCCTACGTTTGCGGTGAAGAGACAGCCATGATGGAAAGCATTGAAGGTCGAAGAGGGCTTGTTCGTTCTAAACCACCTTTGCCAGCAATCAATGGACTGTTTGATAGACCGACACTGATTAATAACGTTGTGACATTAGCTACAATTCCCCCTTTGCTGAATGGATCGTTCTCTGAATTTTCTGAAATTGGGTCAGGAAAATCGATTGGTACAATGCCATTTCAGTTGTGTGGAAATATTTTACAATCTGGATTGGTAGAGACTGGGTTTGATATATCAATTGGAGAAATGATAAAAACCTTTGGAAAAGAAACAAAGTCAGGCAAACCTGTTCATGCAATACAAATTGGTGGTCCTCTTGGTTTATATCTTTCATCAAATATGATGTCAACAAAGCTGACAATTGAGTCATTGCAAAGCATTAAAGGCTCGGTTGGCCATGGTGGGATTGTGATTTTTGATGATTCAGTAGATATGTCAGAACAAGCTAAATTTTCGATGGAGTTTTGTGCAAAAGAATCGTGCGGAAAATGCACGCCTTGCAGAATTGGATCAATCAGAGGCATGGAGATTATTGATCGACTTCAAACAAATAAGTCCTCAAAACAAGACATCGACCTACTTCATGATCTTTGCGAAACAATGGAGGCGACTTCACTTTGTGCTATGGGAGGAATGACGCCCAATCCAATATATTCTATAATTAATCATTTTCCAGGAGAGCTAACTAAAGAATGATGCGGTTAAAAGAGAAAGACTACGGTACACCCATAGTAAAGTCTGACAAGACTGTTACGGGATACGTTGATGGAATTGAAGTAACAGTTCCTGAGGGCACATCAATTATGAGAGCTGCATCAATGATTGATATTGATATCCCAAGCCTTTGTGCTTCTGACAATATGAATCATTTTGGTTCATGCAGACTTTGCATAGTTGATTTTGAAGGCAGAAGTGGTTTCGGATACCCTTCATCTTGTACAACTCCACTTACAGAAGGAATGAAAGTTGTTACTCAAAATTCCGAGTTGTCCGTCTTTAGAAAAGATTTATTGGAAATGTATATTTCTGATCACCCTCTAGATTGCAATACTTGCTCAGGCGATGGAGACTGTGATCTTCAAGACCAAGCCAAAGGTCATGATTTATTTGAAGATAATAAGCTAACTCAGTCAAAATATAGTTTCGATAACGGATGTAATCATTTGGGATCCGATGTCGATCAAAGTAACCCATATTTCGATTTTGATCCTGACAAGTGCATTGTATGCTCCAGATGCGTCAGGGCTTGCAATGAGGTGCAAGGAACCTTCGCGCTCTCAATTGAATCAAGAGGCTTTGAGTCCAAAGTCAAACCCGGTATTTCTGATAATTTTTTTGATTCTGAATGTGTTTCTTGTGGAGCCTGTGTTCAAGCATGTCCAACCGGAAGTCTTATAGAAAAAAGCGTTGAAGAAAAAGGCATGCCGAATGAAACCGTCCTGACCACATGTGCTTATTGTGGCGTAGGATGTTCTTTTAAAGCGGAAATTAAAGATAAAGAAGTTGTCAGAATGGTCCCGTACAAAGGGGGTTCTGCTAACAAGGGTCATAGTTGCATCAAAGGAAGATTTGCATGGGGTTATGCAAATCACCAAGACAGAATAAAAAAGCCATTGGTTAGGAACAGTATAGAAGAACCTTGGAAAGAAGTTTCATGGGATGAAGCGATTAATTTTGCTGCGGATAAATTCAAAAATATCCAAAAGAAATACGGAGTAAACACAATTGGTGGAATTACTTCTGCAAGAACCACAAATGAAGAAGCCTATATTGTTCAAAAACTCATAAGAACGGCTTTTGGAAATAACAACGTCGATACCTGTGCAAGAGTGTGTCATTCACCAACCGGTTATGGTTTGAAGCAAACTTTTGGAACATCAGCAGGGACACAGCATTTTGATAGCGTTCAACACTGCGATGTAATCATGGTCATTGGTGCAAATCCCACCGTGGGTCACCCTGTTTTTGCATCACAAATGAAAAAGAGAATCAGAGATGGGGCAAAACTGATAGTGGTTGACCCAAGGAAAACTGATATCGTTCAATCACCGCATGTCAAAGCAGATTATCATTTACCAATTCTTCCTGGTTCAAACGTTCCTCTTATTAATGCGTTTGCACATTATATTGTAAAAGAGAATCTTATAAACCTTGACTATGTCAAGAATCGTTGTGATCAATCCTCATTTGAAGATTGGTTAGAATTCATCAAAGATGAATCGAATTCACCTGAAGCTGCAGAAGCACCTACGGGTGTAAGTGCCGATATTATTAAAAAAGCAGCACATCTTTATGCAAGTGGAGAAAGAAGTGCAATTTATTACGGCTTAGGTGTGACGGAACATTCACAAGGTTCAACCATGGTTATGGGTATGGCAAATCTAGCCATGGCAACTGGAAACGTCGGTTTCATCGGAGCTGGAGTCAACCCATTGAGAGGCCAGAATAATGTTCAGGGATCCTGCGATATGGGCTCTTTCCCACACGAATTATCCGGTTATCAACCGATTACTGATGATAACGCCAGATCAGTCTTTGAGGAAAAATGGAATGTCAAAATCCAAGATAAGCCCGGGATGAGATCTGTAAATATGTTTGATGCAGCAGTCGGGGGTGAATTTAAAGGTATATATATACAAGGTGAGGATTTTGTTCAATCCGAGCCAAATACGCAACACATTGAGGAAGCATTTTCAGCCATGGAATGTGTCGTTGTGCAAGATATATTCCTAACTGAAACAGCAAAGTTTGCTCATGTTTTTTTTCCTGCAACATCATTTCTTGAGAAAGATGGAACATTTACAAATGCTGAAAGACGAATTAATAGAGTTAGACCTGTAATGGAACCAATCACTGGAAAACACGAATGGCAAATCACTCAGGAATTGGCAAAGGCCATGGGTTATCAAATGAATTTTAATTCATCAGAAGAGATAATGGATGAAATAGCAGAACTTACTCCAACATTCACTGGTGTCTCTTTCAAAAAGCTAGACGAACTAGGAAGTATTCAATGGCCTTGCAATGATAAAGCTCCAGAAGGAACACCTATTATGCATGTTGGTGAATTCGTTCGAGGTGAAGGGCAATTTATGATTACAGATTTTGTTCCAACAACTGAAAAATCAAATAGGAAATTTCCTTTATTGTTAACAACCGGAAGAAACCTTGTTCAATACAATGTGGGTACACAAACCAGAAGAACTCATAACAATGAGTGGTCGAATGAGGATGTTCTTGAAATTCATCCTTCAGATGCAGAGATGAGAGGAATTAAGGACAAAACATTGGTTCTTCTCAGAAGTAGAAAGGGGGAAACGACTCTCAAAGCGTACATAACAGAAAAGATTCCACCCGGAGTTGTATACACAACTTTTCATAATCCTGAAACAGGTGCAAATGTTGTAACAACAGAAAACAGTGACTGGGCCACAAATTGTCCTGAATATAAAGTCACAGCTGTTGAGGTAGAGCCGGCAGCTTACCGATCCAAATGGCAAGAAAATAAGGCCAATGAGGTTAGTCAAATGGAGCAAATCATAAGCTAATGATTAAAGAGTCCGTGAGTATGACATCTGAAAATAATCAAAAGTATATCTCCGCTGACTTGTTTCAGGAAAAGAGTCTTTCAGAACTGCAAAAGCTATCAGCAAAGGAGTTATTCGACTTAGGTAAATTAAGATATCCAGTCTATAAATCAAGCCATGACGAGTCTTACTCTGTCATTACATACCAAGATGCAATAAAAATAATTGCAAGCAGGATCAAAGCATCTGACCCGTCAAAGAGTTTCTATTATGCGTCAGGCAGATCATCCAATGAAGCTACTTTTCTACTAGATCTTTTTGCAAGAACAATCGGGTGCAAACATATAATTACTTGTTCAAATTATTGCCACGAAGCTTCTGGCATAGCATTGAGCAACTCTCTTGGTTTAGACAATAAATCAATTTCATATGACGATTTAAAACATTCGGATTTAATATTTGTAATTGGTGCAAATCCTACTTCAAATCACCCTAAATTTGCAGAGATACTTCGGAACCATAAAGAGAACGGCAACAATATCATTGCCGTTAATCCTTCGATTGAATCTGAGCTGTATAAGCTGACAACTCATTATTGCCAACCAAACATAGGAGGAGATGTTGCTTTATTTACAGGTATCTCAAAATGTCTCATCGAAAATGGTCATAGTGATATGGACAGCATTAAAGAAAATACGGTTGGTTTTGATCAATTTAAACAATTTATAGACAACATTTCTTGGGAATCAATAGAAACTAATTCAGGCATAGAAAGAAATGAAATTATGCTGATATGCGATCTATACGCTTCTTCAAAAAGGACTGTATTTACCTGGGGGATGGGCTTAACCCACCACGTCAATGGAACAGACAATATAGAATCTATCATTAACTTAGCGATTCTAAGATCAATGGTAAATGGTAAGGGAAGAGGTTTATTGCCGCTCAGATGGCATGATAACGCTCCTCAACTCCCGTTTATGGGATTCAAACAATCTACAAAGAAAAGAATATTTGAATCGTTTGAGAATACTTATGGCATCAATTTACCAACAAATAAAGGTAAAGATACTCTTACATGCATGCAAACTGCTCATATGAAAGGCATCGACTTTGCTTTCTTACTGGGTGGTAATTTGTTTTCAGTAAACCCTGATAGAAATTTCTCTGAGTCAGCCTTGAATAATATTCCTTTTAAAGTAATGGTTAGCTCAACGTTAAATGAAACCCATTTATTTGGTGTCAATAATGAAAATTTGATTCTACCAATCAGAGATCACTATCAGAGTGAATCATTATTTGATCTAAAAACCGAAGTACAAATCCTGTCTGAGGTGGCAACAAAATCACTTGAGAGGGATGATCTCAATTTTGAAGACTTCGCTGAACACAGTGACATCATGGATGCTATAAAGGAATTGCTTCCAGACTTTGATATGAATAGTGAGATTCGAGCAGACAATGGTTCTTCACAAGGCATTGATGATGAAAGAATTGGTAATTACAGCTATAAACTCAGAACTCCAAACCAATCATCTTGGGACAAAGAGAGCACGCCAAATACATTCAAACTTTCATCGGTTCGAAGTGAGGGTCAGTTCAATACAATGATTTACGATGATGCTGATCTCTTCAGAAAACAAACTTCGAGAGATGTTCTATACATTAATGCTGAGGATATTCGTAAGCTTGGACTATCAAATGGATCGCTTGTAGATGTTGAAAGCGAGACTGGATCAATGAAGAAGTTAACGCTTGCTGAATATGACATTAAACCAGGAAATGTTATGACCTATATGCCTGAGGCAAATATCCTAATACCTCAAGACAATGATGTGAGAAGCAAAACTCCGTCATTCAAATCAGTATCAGTTACAATCGTTAATCACTAAGTGAGTTAAGATAGGATTTTATGAAAATAACGTTGCCAGATGAATCTATTAAAGAGTTACCAAAGGGTGTGACAGGACTAGATGTTGCTGAATCAATTGGTCCTGGTCTTGCAAAGAGTGCTATTGCTGTAAACATTGATGGAATACAAAAGGATTTAAGCGACCCAATAGATGCCGATTGTGCTCTATCAGTCATTACCGTCGATTCAGACGAAGGACTTGAGATCATGAGGCACACTGTCGCTGCCCAAGTTCTTGCTCTTGCAATAAAAAATATTTATCCAGATGCTAAATTAGCAATAGGGCCAACAATTGAAAATGGCTTCTATTATGATTTCCTCACAAAATCTGCCATTTCAAGTGAAGATCTACCCAAGATCGAAAAAGAAATGAAAAAAATCGTCATGGAAAAATCTGAAGTTAGAAAATCATTCCACGATGAGAAAAATGCCACTGCCAAATTTAAAAAGATATCTCAAGATTACAAAGTCAAGATTATTGAAGAATCTGATCAAACCAATGATTTTCAAATTTATCAAAATGAGGATGTGAATTTTATAGATCTATGTAAAGGCCCTCATCTTCCTAACTTGTCTCATATTGGTGTCTTTAAACTAACCAAAGTTTCAGGAGCCTATTGGAAAGGTGATTCTAGCAATGAAATGCTTACAAGAATTTATGGTACTGCATGGCGAAACAAAAAAGAGCTTGATGAATACCTAACCCAACTTGAAGAAGCTGAAAAAAGAGATCATCGAAGAATTGGCAAAGACTTAGATTTATTTAGCATACAAGAAGATGCAGGAGGAGGTCTTGTTTTCTGGCATCCAAAAGGATCTAGGATAAGAAGTCAGATTGAACAATATTGGAAAACAGAACATGAAAAAGGTGGTTATGAGATTTTATATACTCCGCATATAGCATTGGATACTCTTTGGCAGACCTCGGGACACACCGACTTCTATGAAGAGTCCATGTACACTCCCATCGAAGATGAAAATCAATCCTATCGATTAAAACCAATGAATTGTCCATTTCATGTTCTCATTTACAAAGATAAATTAAGATCCTATAGAGACCTACCGATCCGATGGGCTGAACTTGGTACTGTTTATAGACATGAAATGACTGGTGCCCTTCATGGATTGATGCGGGTTAGAGGATTCACCCAAGATGATGCACATATCTTTTGCTCAGAAGACCAGATAGAAAGCGAAATAAGTGAAATACTGGAATTGGCAATCAATATGCTTAATAAATTTACTTTTAAAGAATTTGAGATTCATTTAGCAACCAGGCCAGAAAAATATGTAGGTAGTGAAGCTATTTGGGATAAAGCGACAACAGCACTGATAAAGGCGTTGGAAGAAAAAGATCTAAGCTATGAAATAGATGAAGGTGGTGGAGCATTTTACGGCCCTAAAATAGATATTAAAATCAAAGATGCAATTGGGAGACTTTGGCAATGTTCAACCATACAGCTTGATTTCAATCTTCCAGAGCGTTTTGATATGCGTTATGTTGGAAACGATGGTAAGAAATATCATCCAATCATGATCCATCGAGCATTGCTTGGTTCAGTAGAAAGATTCTTTGGAATTTTAGTGGAACATTTTGCAGGTAAATTCCCATTATGGCTTGCTCCAGTTCAAGTTTGCGTGATGCCGATTAATCAAAAACAGCATGATTATGCAGATTCCATATATAAGATTTTGAAAAAAAATGGACTAAGAGCAGAAATTGACTTGAGAAACGAAAAAATAGGCTCTAAAATTCGCGATCACACCTTAAATAAGGTACCTTACATGATTGTTTTAGGTGACCGAGAGGTTAGTGATGAGGAAATCACTATTAGAACCCAAAAGGGTGAAGACATGGGCAACATGAAAGTAGAAAGTTTTCTAGAAAAACTTACTGAAGAAATTAGTAATTAAGGAGAAAAAATATCGCTGCAAAAAAAAGGATTCGGAAGAATGATCAAATAAGAGCTTCTGAGATTCGCTTGATAGACGAAGATGGTGGTCAATTAGGGATTTTACCAATCAAAGAGGCCATAGAGATGGCAAAAGCAAAAGGTTTAGATGTAGTTGAAGTATCGCCTAATACAGAACCGCCTGTATGCAAAATTTTAGATCATGGCAAGTACTTATTTGAACAAAAAAAGAAGACTCAAGGAGCAAAAAAGAAACAAAAAACAATTCAAGTGAAGGAAATTAAATTTCGACCATTAATTGAAAAAGGAGATTATGAAGTCAAAGTAAATAAAATAAAAGACTTCATAGAACAGGGGAATAAAGTAAAAATCTCATTGAGATATAGAGGAAGAGAGATGAGACACGTAGAATTAGGGCACGACTTACTAAAAAGGGTTCTGACTGATATAGAGGAAATATCATCTGTTGAACAGGAAGTCCAGTTTGAAGGGAGACAGCTGATCACGGTGGTTGCACCGAAACACAATTGAGAATTAATTATGCCAAAACTAAAAACAAATAAGGGAGCTGCCAAACGTTTTAAAAAAACTGGCAGTGGAAAGTTCAAGCGAAGTTCATCTCACTTGAATCATATCCTCACTAAAAAGAGCAGTAAGAGAAAGCGACAACTTCGCAAATCATCTCTAATTGCTGAGGGTGATGTGAAGAGTGTGAAAAAACTATTGCCATATAGTTAATATAGGATATACCCATGGCTAGAGTAAAAAGAGGCGTAACATCAAAAGCAAGACATAAGAAGGTACTCAAAAAGACAAAAGGTCAATATGGTGCCAGAAGTCGTCTAATTAAAGTTGCTAAACAGGCTGCTATTAAGGGTGGTCAGTATGCCTACAGAGATAGAAAAAAGAAAAAGAGTACATTCAGATCACTCTGGATTATAAGAATCAATGCTGCTGCAAGAGAAAATAATCTCTCGTATAGTAAATTGATGCATGGACTCAAATCAGCAGGCGTTGAAATTGATCGCAAAATGCTAGCAGATCTTGCAGTGCACGATGCAGAAGCGTTTAAAGCGATATCAGATAAAGCTAAAAGCGCATTAGAGACCGCCTGATGGCCGACAATCTTTCAGATCTGTCAAATTCAGCAATCCAAGAAATAAACGAATGTTCATCATCATCTGAGCTTGACTCTCTAAGGGTAAAATATCTAGGAAAAAAAGGAGCAGTCACTGTTGCTCTTAAATCAGTGTCCTCTATAGTCCCAAAGGATAGGCCAGCATATGGAAAGAAAATCAATGAAATCAAATCTTTGATTCAAGAAACGCTTTCTCAAAAAAAAACATCATTGCAAAAAATAGAAATTGATCAGAGCATTGATGATAAAAAAACAGATGTCTCTCTCCCTGGCAGAACCAATTTCGAGGGACATAGGCATCCTGTATCAAAAACTTTACTTGATATTGAAGAAATATTTTATGGTGCTGGTTTTGTGGTAGAAGATGGGCCCGAAATAGAAGATGAATATCATAACTTTACCGCTCTTAATATTCCGCACAATCATCCAGCTAGAGCCATGCATGATACTTTTTATTTTAACTCTGAGTTTCTATTGAGGACTCATACGTCTCCAATTCAAATTCGTAGCATGGAAAAAGAGGGCGTCCCTATAAGAGTTATTGCGCCAGGCAAAGTTTATCGAAGAGATTCCGACATAACACACACGCCTATGTTTCATCAAGTTGAGGGTTTGGTGATTGATAAGGGAATAAACTTCAGCCACCTTAAAGGGATACTGCATCAATTTATTGATACATTTTTTGAAGAAAACACTGAAGTACGTTTTAGACCATCGTATTTTCCTTTTACAGAACCATCAGCGGAAGTTGATATATTATCTAAAGAAAAGAAATGGCTCGAAATACTAGGCTGTGGAATGGTTCATCCAAAAGTTCTTGAAAACCTCGGTATCAATACAGAAGTCTTCAGCGGTTATGCATTTGGCATGGGAGTAGAAAGATTGGCAATGTTGAAATACGGCATCAAAGACATTCGATCTTTTTATGAAAATGATTTGAATTTCTTAAACCAATTCTAAATATGAAACTACCAGTTACATGGATTAATGAGTCATTTAAGAAAGACTATAGTGCCATAGAACTATCCGATCTATTAACGCTCTCAGGAATTGAGTCTGAAATTGAAAAGGATAAAGGTGAAGAAGTTCTCGATATTTCATTAACGCCTAATCGTGCTGATTGCTTTAGTTACAAAGGGATTATTCAAGAAATCAGCGCATTAGATAATGCAAAAATTATAAATATCAAACAGACTGAACCTGTAATTCATCACAATCAGGCTATGGTGGTCGATGTTAAATCAAAAATAGATTCTCCTGTTTTTATGACCAGAGTCATAAAGTCTATAAATAGGAAAGCTAAGACTCCTAAATGGCTCAAAAAGAAACTAGATCGATCGGGATATAAATCTATCAATGCTATTGTTGATATAGCCAATTATGTAATGCTAGAAACCGGACAACCACTTCACACATATGATTTAAAAAAAATCGATACAAAGATCGTTGTTAGACGAGCAGATGATAAAGAGCCAATTGATATTCTAGATGGAAGTAGGAAAATCTTGGACTCAAACTTCCTTGTCATTGCTGATATAAAAAAACCACTCGGTATTGCAGGAATCATGGGGAGTATGGATTCAGGAATATCTGAAGATACAGAAGATATTGTTCTTGAATCGGCTTATTTTAACTTTGAAACCATTATGGGTAGAGCTAGGTCCCTTAGTCTACATAGTGAAGCAAGTATGAGATTTGAAAGAGGTGTTGATCCAGCAATCCAAGAATATGCGATTCAAAGATTCACTAATCTAATCAATGAGATTGCTGGTGGGAAAAACGGTCCGATACATTCATCCATTACTAATAAAGAAGTGCCTAAGAATAAATTCATAATGCTTCGAAAAGACAAAATCAAGCAAATATTAGGTATTACCATCCCAAATCAAACAATCAAAAATATCCTTTATCGGCTGGATATGGAAATCAACGAAAAAGATTTTGGATATATTGGCTGGAGTGTTAAAGCACCAAGTTATCGTTTTGATATAAATGAAGAATGTGACTTGATTGAAGAAATATCTAGAGTATATGGATTTGAGCATATTCCAGAAAAAATTGAAGAGCAAAGCATGACACTTAAATCAAAATCTTCCCGTCAATTAAAGCGTGAAAAGATTGACACTGTGTTTCATCGTCTGGGATATAACGAGGTAGTGAACTATAGTTTTGTAAGCCCATCAATGAATTCTTTATCGAACTCTACTCAAGACATGATTGATTTACAAAATCCAATTTCCATAGAAATGTCTGTTATGAGAAATTCACTCTGGCCTGGATTGTTAAATAATCTTTCGCACAATATCAAAAGGCAACATAAGGACATCAAGATCTTTGAGATTGGAAAACTTTTTACTAGTAAAAAGAAAAAGCCTGTAGAAAAAAATGTGATCGCCGGTCTAATTTATGGACAACGAAGACGTGAAAGTTGGGCGTATAAGAAAAATTTACTCGACTTCTATGATTTAAAAGGGCATTTGGAGGATCTTTTTAATACATTTGAAGTAAAAAACATTACGTTTAAATCAGCATCTCATCCTATGCTATGCCCGGGTGTTGCTGCAGAAATTGAATTCAAAAATAAGAAAGTAGGAATAATTGGTATGCTCAATCCAGAGTTATCAGCTGATATGAAACTTGATCATGATCCGTTTATTTTTGAAATTGATTACAGCTGCATTCAATTACCAATCTTAAAAAGTTTCGTAAACTCGGAATATCATCCTTCATCGAGAAGGGATTTATCCTTCGTGATTTCAAACGAAGTCATAATAGACGAAATACTTACTGAAATTAAACGTTTAAAGATAAAAGAACTCAAAGATATGGTTGTGTTTGATCTTTTTGATAAGAATGACGGTGAGACTACTCAAAAAAGTGTCTCTATAGGGTTGATTTTTCAAGCAAAATCGCGCACTCTTAGGGATGCTGAAATTGATGAATATATCTCGAAAGTAATCAAAATGCTCGAAGTAATTTTTCAAATAAATATTAGATAATGACACTTACAAAATCAGACATAGTAGAAGATTTAAATAATCAAATTGGTCTCAATAAAAGAGAGGCCAAAGAGCTTGTCGATAGTGTTTTTGAAACAATAAAGGAAACCTTGATTAGCGGAGAAGAAGTTAAAGTTTCAGGATTTGGTAATTTTCAGTTAAAAGACAAACCTGCAAGGCCAGGCAGAAATCCAAGAACTGGTGAAGATGTTGAAATCACGGCAAGAAGAGTAGTCACTTTCAAGTCTGGACAAAAACTCAAAGAAAAAGTCAAATCTATAGACAAGTAGATGAATATAGAAGATTCAGAGCTTCCCATAATTCCTTCAAAAAGGTATTTCACTATTAGTGAAGCTAGCAATCTCTGTAATGTCGAAGCACATGTTCTTAGATACTGGGAACAAGAGTTCTCTCAACTTAGTCCTATCAAGAGAAGGGGAAATAGAAGATATTACCAGAGACATGACGTAATGCTTATCAGACATATCAAAGAATTACTTTATGACAATGGTTACACAATAAAAGGTGCTAAGCAGAAACTGTCAGATGAGGTATCTGATCAGGAATCAAAAAGTAATTCAATCTCTGCCATCCGTTCAGAATTAGAATCAATCATAGACTTACTTGATTAAATAACATTTATCGGGGCGTGGCGCAGTCTGGTAGCGCACTTGACTGGGGGTCAAGTGGTCGCTGGTTCAAATCCAGCCGTCCCGACTGAGGTATCCATCAATTCTTTGTATGTCCATTTATAACTCTGGATATTTGACGCCTTGAGTAACCTGTATCAGCAGAAATCGCATCAATTGACCAATTCATCTTATTTAATTCAAGAACCCTGAGATGTCTATTTTTAACCGTTTTCATGCTCTTGTTAGTGACCTTTAGTAATTTTTCAATGGATTCAATAAGAATTTGATTATAATTGTCATCGTCAGCTATCGTGCAGTGGTCCCATAACATCATCAAGTTATAACAAGCATCCTCTGCATCATCTCTCTTCAGTGCCTCTCTCAAGAAATGAGCCCTAAAAATAATATGGCAAGCATCCTTTAATGTGTTTTCAACTGACTCATCGTTTAGAAAGTTCTGAACAGCTTTTATTTCAGCCTGAATACCATATGAAGAAAGGACTAAACCAGCTTTAAATTCTAGTTCTCTTATCACATTGTCAACAATATTATTCAAAAGCTTGATCCAATCTCATTATTTTTAGATATGATTAACATAAATTAATTTCTTAAACTACAAATGGCAATGAAAAGTATAAATGCTTATTACTTATTACTGGCAGTCATCACAGTTCTATTTGTGAGCATAATCTTTGATTTCGCAGCTCCAATATTATGGTCAATCGTAGTTTCTATAATTTTTTATCCTGTTTATGAAAAATTTCTATTGATGACGAATAAAAAATCACTATCGAGCATATTATCACTGATATTAATTTTACTACTAGTCATTATCCCTTCAATTGCAATGCTAGGCCTGATAGGAAATGAGCTCATCAGTTTTATTAATTCTTATGAAAAACAAAGCTTTGAAGCTTACATGCAAATGATTCCCGAAGAGTCTCTTATTAATAAAATACTAGGATCACTGGGTTTAAACATTGCTGAATTAACAGAAAAACTGGACGATTTTTTAATCACTGCAATAAAAATATTCTATGAGTCTATTTCTAAAATATCAGCAAATATTATTAATTTCTTTATATCGCTATTCATTTTTATCTACCTAACCTTCTTCTTCTTAAGAGATGGTGAAAAAATACTACAAACTTGTATGGACTCATTTCCAATGAATAACGACGATGAAAGTTATCTTCTCAATGAATTTCGAAAAACCACTCGAGCAACCATTAAAGGAACTGTTACAGTAGCTCTTGCACAGGGATTTCTCGGCTATTTGACGCTTCTTTTACTCGGTATTGAAGGAGCTCTAATTTGGGGTGCAGTCATGGCATTATTAAGCATAGTTCCTGCAGTTGGAACCGTAATTGTTTGGCTTCCGATTGCTTTGGTTTTATTTGCAAACGGAGCTATTATGGATGCAATATTACTGATTTTTTCTGGAATCTTTATCATAGGTATGATTGATAATATTCTTAGACCCATTCTGATAAGTAAAGAAACAAAAATACCAGACTATCTAATATTATTGACAACTATAGGGGGTATTTCAATCTTTGGGATAACTGGGTTTATTTTAGGACCTATCATTGCATCACTATTTATCTCAATCTGGTCTTTGCCCTCACGCGTATAGATTCTGGTATGGAAAATCATATAAATAACCTTAAAAAAATAGTCGGTGATTCAAATGCTCTTCATCGCAAAGAGGATATCCATCCTTTTTTAGAAGATTGGAGAGGGCAGATCAAAGGATCGACACCTCTAATTCTATTTCCGAACAGTACTAATGATGTTCAGAGAATTGTCTATTATTGCCATGAAAATGACATAAAGATTGTCAGTCAAGGTGGGAATACAAGTCTTTGTGGTGCCAATGTCCCAAACTCATCCGATCAAAAGCTTGAAATTGTGATCAATACTTCAAAAATGAACACAATCATAGAAGTTGATCAATTTAACCAATCAATAATTGTTGAAAGCGGTTGCATACTTCAGAATATTCAAAATACCGCGGAAGATCATGATCTTCTTTTTCCATTAAGCTTAAGCGCTGAGGGATCATGCCAGATTGGCGGTAATGTCTCGACTAATGCTGGAGGAGTAAATGTGCTTAAATATGGAATGGCGAGAGACCAGGTCATGGGAATTGAAGTCGTTTTGCCTGATGGTTCGTTATTCTCTGATCTAAAGTCACTGAGAAAGAACAATACTGGATATGACTTAAAGCAACTCTTTATTGGCGCAGAAGGTACTCTGGGAGTTATAACAAAAGTAAGCTTGAGACTTTCATCTAGTCCGGAGAGGGAGATCACATCAATGGTTTCTGTTCAGAAAGTAGATGATGCAATCACTCTTCTTAAAGAAACAAAAAAAAGATTTGGTGATAATGTCACTGCATTTGAATTTATCAGTCAATCGTGTTTGGTTTCAATAAATAAATTTCTAAATCACATAAAATTACCATTGGGATTTGAAGACTCTTGGCAAATTATTTTTGAAGTCATCAATCACGATGAGGATGCATTATTAGATTTCTTGGAAGAACATGTAAATAAGGGGCTCATTACAAATGGCTTGATCGCTAAAAACGAAAAAGAAAGAAATGATTTTTGGCTTGTTAGACACAGCATTTCTGAAGCTGAAAAATTATCAGGCAGAGGGGTTCATCACGATATTTCACTGCCTATCAAGAAAATCCCTGAGTTTCTAGAAACAACAATACCTGCCATGGAAAAAGTTGCAGGAAAATCTACTGTTTATACTTTTGGCCATCTTGGTGATGGGAATCTTCATTTTACAAAAAAACAACCAGAAGAAATGAACGGAGATGATTTCATGAATTTTTCCAAGGATATCAATGCTGTTGTTTATGAAAATGCTGAATCTCTTGGCGGCTCTTTTAGTGCTGAGCATGGCATTGGATCCAAACTAAAAGATGATTTGGTCAAATTCTCTGATCCAATCAAGGTTGATTTAATGAAAAAAATTAAAAAAACATTGGATCCTAAAAACATCATGAATCCTGATAAATTGATAGATACCTAGACCTTGAATGAATAATCTTTGTTTGGATCTCTTTCATTGTTTGGCGGAAAATTTCCCCTTTTTTCAATGAAATACTTCTCTCTGTTATCACCATCGCTATTTTTGTTATATGTGATGTATATATTGCATCTTCTATCAGTTGACTTATTTATTTCAGACCCATGAGGGACATAACTATTAAAGAGAATGATATCGCCGCTTACTGTTTCAATAGACTGTAAATCAAGCCCTTCTAAGTTATCTGGATTCAATGGCTCCCAAAGTGGTCCAATCAATTTATCTTTGTATTTGCCTGAGACATCAAATTCAACGCATGCGTTTGCCTGATTACTGTCTTCTACAGCAATCAAAGCAGAAATAAACTCTGTGCCATATTTATCCCATCCAGCTTGTGAGTCTTGATGCAAATAATCAGGCGGTGATCCATATGGTTTGTAGTTGATTTTCTCTTTTAGAAGAGCTGGTTTGTCTGAAAGCAGCGTGCTAATAACTTCAATCATTGACTCGTTGTAGACCACCGACTTTAATAGAGGGCTTGTTTCTATGAATTTTTCAATTCTGATTAGAAGCATCTCATTTTTATTTATCTGAGATTCTTCATAGTATTTCATTGGCCCATTTTCTTCGGGCTCCAAGACGTCTAGTCGGTTAACTTCATTAAGTATTTGATTCATAAAATCTGAATTGAAGAAGTTTCTTATTACTAAAAAACCTTTTTGTTTAAAGGATTCAATTTGAGAATTATCGAGCATAATTCAATCTGACTTATGTCTTTTTTCGAGCTCCCTTGAGATATCATTCATTGTTACATCTGCCGAGCGAAGCAATACCATCATGTGATAAAGAAGGTCTGCACTCTCCCAAATGATTTCAGCTTTATTTTCATCATTATTCAAGTATGCCACAGCCAACTCTCCACTTTCCTCAATTACCTTTTTTGCTATACGATCGCTGCCGGATGACAGAAGTTCTCGAGTATAGCTTTTCTCAGAGTCATTGGATTCTGATCTGTCTTTAATAATTCTTTCGAGTTCATCTAAAAAATTGCTCTCATTAGTTGTCATAATCTAACCTCTATTTCGTTGTCTCTTAAATATTCCTTTAATTCATTAATTTTTATTATGTCTTTATGAAAAACCGAAGCTGCTAGCGCGCCACTCACATTTGAAATCTGAAATACTTCAACAAAGTGCTCCATTTCTCCAGCACCACCGGATGCAATGATTGGTATGTTTGCATCCGCTCTCATTATCTTCAACTGCTGGATGTCATAGCCTTTTTTTACACCATCTTGATTCATGCAATTTAAAACGATCTCGCCAGCGCCTCTGTCTTGAACTTCTTTAAGCCAATCATTGACATGTTTTCCAGTTTCACTTGTTTTATTGGGATCTCCTGTATTGGAGTAAACTTTGTAGTTTCCTTGGTCCTCATAGCTGTCAATCCCGATGACTATGCACTGGGTTCCAAATCGTTTGGCAAGTTTATTAATTAAATCAGGATTATCTATTGCGGGTGTATTTATCGAAATCTTATCTGCACCGTAATTAAGAACTTCCTCTGCGTCATCAATAGATTTAATTCCACCAGCAACACAAAATGGAATATTGATGATTTCCGCAACGCGGTTGATCCATGATCTATCGACAGAACGTCCTTCAGGACTTGCAGTAATATCGTAAAAGACGAGTTCATCTGCGCCTTCATTTGAATACCGCTCAGCCAGTTTTAAAATATCGCCAACTATCTCATGGTTTCTGAATTGAACACCCTTGACAACTTGTCCATCTTTTACGTCTAAACACGGAATTATCCTTTTTGTAAGAATTGCATTAGCTCCTGATCTGTAATTTTATTTTCAAGTAATGATTTACCAACCACTGCTGATTGAATGGATATGTTATCCAACTTGATTAGATCATCAAGCGAGCTAACGCCTCCAGATGCAATTACATTGATTGGACTGAATTCTAAATTTATTTGCTTATATAGTTCAATATTAGGGCCTTTGAGTGTTCCGTCTTTGCTGATATCTGTGATTAGGAACTCTTCAAAGCCCTGATCTATGAAAGTTTTAATTGTTGGCAATAGAGTTAGTTCGGAATCTTTCTGCCAACCATGTATTTGAATTTGAGGTATATTGGCGACAATCAATACGTCTAATGCGATTACTATTCGTGAACGTGTATTGGGACTTAGTAAAGATATAAATTGGTCATACTCTTCGACTGCAAAACTTCCAATTACGAGTTTTTTTAAATCTGAATCAAGCCAGTAATTGATTGAGTTCTTTGATCGTATTCCGCCACCCATTTGAACCTTTAGATTGGTCTTTGAAATGATTGAATCGACGATGGACTTGTTTTTACTTTTTCCATCTCTAGTGCCATTGAGATCAACAAGGTGTATGTGCTCACATCCCAGCGATTCATAATGTTTGGCCAATTGAAGTGGATCTTTTTCATAAAAAGTAACCCGATCGAAATCTCCACGAAGAAGTCTCACGCATTTTTGATCAAGGAGATCGATTGCTGGTATTAGTTTCATGATCAGATACTAACAAAGTTCTGCAATATCTTTGAACCCGATAAACCAGACTTTTCGGGGTGAAATTGGGTTCCAAAAAAATTATCTTTCTGAACTACTGCAGAAAACTCGATTGGATAACTCGAAACACCAATTGTTTCAGTGCAGATAGGAACATAATAGCTGTGAACGAAATAATAATAATCATCATCCTTAAGATTTTTTGTTAAATCTGAGTCACGGTTAAAACGAACTTTATTCCATCCCATGTGTGGCACAGGATAATCTCTATTATTCTCAAAAGGTCTGCAGGTATTAGAAATAATGCCCAAACACTTTGCATCATCCTCATCTGATGCATCCATAAATATTTGCATTCCAAGACAGATTCCTAAAGTAGGTTTTGTTAGCTTTGATATTTCATCAATAAGCTTTCTTTGTTTTAATTTTGTCATGGCATTCTTTGCCGCACCTACACCAGGAAGAATAATGTGTGAGGCCTTATTTAATACATCTATTTCATCTGTAATTTCAAAACTAGAGCCAATTCTATTCAATGCAAATATCAATGAGGCAAGGTTTGAGCCGATTGAGTCAACGATCGCAACTTTTTTACTCACGACTAAAGTGTACCCTTGGTTGATGGGACGCCAGTAGCTTCAGTCTTATTGATTGCTTGAGAGAAAGCTCGACCAAAGCATTTAAAACAAGCTTCAGCCTTATGATGATCATCATCTCCAATCACACTGATATGAATGTTTGCTTTTAAGTGCTGACTGATTGTATAGAAAAAATGAATAATGAGTTCTGTTGGCATTCCACCGATGCTTTCTCTTGTAAATTCTCCATCAAATTTAAAAAAAGGTCTCCCTGATAAATCAATTGCAACGGAGCATTTCGCATCATCCATAGGTAACGTAAATCCATATCTTTCAATTCCTGCTTTAGTACTTAATGCACGACTTAATGCATCACCCAAGGTAATTGCAACGTCCTCAACTGTATGATGTTCATCAATGTGTAAATCGCCCTCGCATTTAATCTCAACTGAGATGCCCGAATGCTTGGCAAATTGTTCCAACATGTGATCGTAAAAACCAATACCTGTTTTAATATCAATTCTCTGATCCGATGAAAGATCAACAGTTGATGTAATTTCTGTTTCATTGGTTTTCCTATTAACAGATGACTTTTTATCAAGGCTCATGATCTCTTGCTTTATTTCCAGCCATGCGTTTTCTTTTTTTGGATCAATCTTTATTCCGGGAAGATTTATTTTTTGAGCCAATTGAAGATCAGTGTCTCGATCACCGATCACATATGATCTGGAAGTATCGATATTGTTGTGTGTTAAGAATTCTGAAAGCAAGCCGGTCTTTGGCTTTCTGCAATCGCATTTGTCATTTTCAAAATGCGCACAAATAAATATCTCTTTGAAAGTAACGTCCTCTGATGAGAGAGTATCCAGCATAAATTGTTGACAAGCTTCAAATTGAGCTTCTGGAAAAGATTCAGTCCCTAAACCGTCTTGATTGCTTACCATGACTAGTTCATAACCTTCATTTTTTAACTCTTTAAGAGTGCCAATGACATTAGGTACAAATTTCACTTTACTTAAATCATCAACTTGAAAATCATCTGGCTCAAAGATAATGGTTCCGTCTCTGTCAATAAAGAGAACTTTTAATGGCAATTCACTCATCTTTTATTCCTTTGATTAGATTTTGATTTTGCTTGGTGGTACCAACTGTGATTCTCACACAGTTATCAAGTAAAGGTTGATAACCTACGTCTCTCAATAAAAAACCTATATCTTTTGATTTTTCACAAAATGATTTGGCGTCTTTAACCTTCACCAATACAAAGTTTGTATACGACGGAAAAACCTTTATGACTTCATCCAATGACTCTAACTCTTTCATTAGCCATTCTCTGTCTTGGATGATGGTCTTTATGTTTCTTTTTGATTCCTCAATGCCCTTATCAGAAAGACTCTCTAAAACAGCATTCACTGCGGGTGTGCTGAATGAGTAGGGCGGTATAACCCTTTCAATGAACTGACATATTTCAGAACTAGAAATCAAAACTCCGCATCTGACTCCTGCCAAACCAAAAGCCTTTGATAAAGTTCTTAAAATAACGACATTATCAAACTTAGACAAAATCGTTTTATAGATCTCATCGTCATCAAACTCGACATATGCACCGTCAAGTATAACGAGCCCTGAGTCTGAAAAATGCTCGCATACTTGATAAATAGACTCATCACTGAACTTATGACCAAGTGGATTTGAAGGGGAACAGATAAATGTTAGTTTGGCATTTTTGGAGTTGAATGCCTTTATCGCACGCATATCTAGCGAGTATTCGTTTTCATCATCCAAAAGAATGGTATGCATTTCAATGCCTTGAACCTCAGCATAGAATTTATACATTTCAAATGTCGGTGGAAAAACCAATATTCCATCTTGATTAGGAATGCAGAATGTTCGAATGGCAACGTCGATTGCTTCTGTGCTTCCCCTGGTTACAACAATATTTTCACTCGATAAGTTTAGGTAACTTGCAATCTTGCCTCTTATTTGATCGGGCCTAGCATCTGGATACAAGTTCAAGGCATCGTTGGATGCAGATTTAGTCACTGAATATGGACTCTCATTTGCATTCAATCTGACCTTATCAAAAACCTTGGTAGCTGGCACATATGGCTTTAGATTCAAAACCTCTGGTCGAACTAAGTCTTTTATTTTCATTTCTTAATCCTTACTTCAACTGCTTTTGCATGTGCCTCTAGTCCTTCTGCCATTGCAAGATTGATAATATCATCGCCAATTATCTCTAATCCTTTCTTGGTCAAACTTTGAACAGATATTGATTTGCAAAAACTATCTACAGACAAACCGCTGTATGATCTTGCAAAGCCTGCCGTAGGCAAAACATGATTAGTTCCACTGCAGTAATCACCTGCGGATTCTGGGCTCCATTCGCCGAGAAATACAGAACCTGCTGATGATATTTTTTCTACTAGTTTTTCTGCATTCTTACAGTTAATGATCAAGTGCTCTGGCGCATAATAATTTGAGATATTAATTGCTTCCTGAATGTCATCAACAAAGATTAATTTGGAATTTTTCATTGAAATTTTAGCAATCTCTTGCGTTCTGATTTTTGATATTGCTTTATCGATTTCGATTGCAACTTTTTTGAGAAATGAATCATTCTGAGAAATAAGTATAACTTGAGAATCTACACCGTGTTCAGCTTGTGATAGTAAATCATAAGCAATGAATTTGGGATTGGTATTCCCATCGGAAATAATCAGAACTTCAGTTGGTCCAGCCGGCATATCTATTGAAACAGGGAGGTTTAATAAAGAGATCATTTGTTTGGCTTTGGTAACCCAACTATTTCCCGGTCCAAATATTTTATCCACCTGAGGAATTGATTCGGTGCCGTATGCTAGAGCAGCGATTGATTGAGCTCCTCCCACTTTACAAATCCTTCCTATGCCGCTTAATTTTGCTGCAACAACAATTGAATCATTCACAACACCCGAGTCATTGGGCGGAGAAACGACAATGGATTCTTTATTCATGGCAAGCGAGGAGGGTACACCCAACATTATTGCAGTCGAAGGAAGTGGATTATTTCCTGCAGGTATATAAAGACCTACATTTTCGATGGGTCTTTTTATTATCTGACAATTTACTCCAGTTCTCACTTCAATCTTATTTGTATCGCTTTGGAAGTTTTTTTCATGAAATGTTTTGACATTTTCAATTGCATTTTCGATGGACTGAATCAAAGTCTTTGGAACCCTATCAAATGCAGAAGTAATTTCTTTGTTGCTCATCAAAAGATTATCAATCTCTACACCGTCATACATTTTTGTATATCTCTTAATGGCTTGATCGCCATTAGATTTGACCTCATTGAATATCTCAGTAATAACTGACTCTTGTTCTTCTATGCTCTCAATAACAGGTCTCTTAAGAGATGCTATTTTTTCATCTTCAGACAGTTCTTTCCATTTTATGGTCTCAAGTTTCATAATTACTACATCAACATTTTCTCAACAGGCACCACTAATATGGATGACGCACCCACTTCTTTGAGCTCCTCTAAAGTCTCCCAGAATACCGTCTCTTTACAAACAACATGAACTGCAACTGTGTCAGTGATGCCATCCAATGGAATCACCGTTGGTGACTCTGTTCCAGGCAGAAGGGTAGTGATTTCATTAATTGCATCTTTTGGAGCATGCATCATGATGTATTTGCTTTCATTTACTTGGAGAACACCATTGATTCGTTCAATAATCTTATCGATCCACATTTTTTTAAAAGCTGACTGATTTGAATTGGATTTAACAACGGTTGCAACGCTTTCCAATATTGTTTCTCCAAGAACTAAATTATGTGCCTTTAGAGTGTTTCCTGATGAGACGAGATCGCAAATTACTTCGGCTTTACCCAAACTTGGCGCCAACTCTACAGCACCAGAAAATTCTGTGACATTTGCATTAATCTGATTCTCAGCAAAGTAGTTTTTTACTGTAAATGGATAGCTGGTTGCTATTGTTTTGCCTTCAAGGTCATTGACCGATCGAATGCTTGATGTCTCTGGGTATGCAAAAGAAAGCTTGCAGTGACCAAAATCAAGCGATGATTCAAGAACAAAATGAGAAGGCAATTGACTTGACTCATATGAAAGCTGTTTTTCAATAGCGACATTCGCACCAACAATACCTATTTCACAAAGATTTTCTTGAATCAATCCAGGAATATCGTCGTCCCTTACAAACATGATATCGAAAGGCATGTTTTCTCCATATCCAATCAATTGGTCTTTGGTATGACTGATGATAAGTCCACATTTTTGGAGCAGGGTAGTGCTGTGCTCTGTTAATCTACCGGATTTCTGAATGGCTATTTTAATTCGTTCGTTCATTTTTTATTTACTCTCTCTAGTGCCATTTTGTAACCGTTTGCTCCATCAAAAAGAAATCTTGCGACCCTACCAATTGTTGTAAGACTCACGCCTGTCATGGTTTTTATTTCTCTGTACGTATAACCTTTATCAAGAAGCTCAGCAACGCTCCATCGATCTTTAATGGATTCAAATTCAGCCGGTGTAAAAATATCATTAAAAAATGAACGATATTCATCTACATCATTCAGGCTCATTATTGCTCTGTAGAATCGCTCTTCGGCAAGCTTTTCCTCGTCTTTTGTCAAAACTCTTTCTATTTTCATTCTTTTCCCTTTGTTCTATTGTACTAATGTGTTAGTACAGGATGAAATTATAATGACAGAAATATCAAATACAACATTTAAATCGAGCAGATATTAATTTATGTTTGAGAGTATGGCTTTTCCCATCTCATCTGTTGAAACATGGTCATGAGATGAAAGATCGGCGGTAAAGATGCCTTGATTGAGTACTGTTTGAACTGCATTTTCAATTTCATTTGCTTCGTCAATCAGATTCAGTGAGTGCTTAAGCATCATAGCAACTGAAAGAATCATGCCGCATGGATTTGCAAGGCCCTTACCCTGAATATCTGGTGCAGAACCATGAATAGGTTCATACACGCCAAAATTATTATCGCCAAGAGAAGCAGAAGGGATCATGCCTATTGATCCCGTCAGCATGGATGCCTCATCCGTTAAGATGTCTCCAAAAAGATTCTCAGCAACAACTACATCGAAATCTGCTGGACGAGAGAGCAGGTGCATGGTTGCAGCATCGACTAAAAGGTGTTCAATTTCTAAATCCGGATATTCATTTTCAATTATAGTGGTTGTCACTGATCTCCAAAGTTGAGAGGTTGCCATCACGTTCGCTTTATCAACAGACGTCAGCTTATTTTTTCTTTTCTTCGATAAATCTGCAGCAACCTTGACGATACGCTGTATCTCAGTCGCTGAATATTCGCATACATCTTTGGCATAATCTTCTGACTTTTCTTTCTCGCCAAAATATATGCCGCCGATTAACTCACGTACAAATAAGATATCAATATCTTTCAATCTGGAATTTTCAATCGGTGAATTATCAATTAGCTGAGGATAAGTTTTTATTTGTCTTAGGTTTGCATAAACACCGAGGTCTGACCTCATATCTAACAAGCCTTTTTCAGGTCTTGTCTCTGCCTTTGGGTCACTCCATTTTGGACCTCCAACAGCGCCCAAAAGAACGGCGTCAGATGCTTTACAAAGATCTCTTGTTTCTTGTGGATATGGATCGCCTGTTTTGTCGATGGCAATACCTCCAAAAAGGGCATCATGCAAAATAAATTCATGTCCATATTTTTTCTCAATCGCATTGAGAATATTTAAAGCATGCTCCGTGATCTCAGGTCCAATACCATCGCCAGACAATACAGTTATTTCTGATTTCATTTATTATCCTTTGTTTTCAAATGCATTGATTTGATCTTCGTGTTTCATTATAAAGCCAAGCTGATCTACGCCGTTCATTAAACAATATCTTGAAAAGGGCTCTAAATCGAAGCTTTCAGTCATTCCATTGGAGCTTTCAATTATCATTGTTTCGAGACTGATAGTAACTTCAATCCCTTCATTCTCATTCAGCATTCTATGAAAGTCAGTAGAGACTGATAGAGGAAGCAGGCCATTTTTTAATGCATTGTTTTTAAAGATATCTGCGAATGATGTACTCAGAATTGCTTTGAATCCATAATCAACTAATGCCCAAGGAGCATGTTCACGTGATGATCCACAACCAAAATTACTGCCAGCTACTAATATAGAGCATCCCAATGATTTATCATTATTTAATGGAAACTCTTCTAATTTATTTCCAGACTCATCGAATCTCCAATCCGCAAATAAGCCATCACCAAGTCCGTCTTTTGTTGTCACAGTTAAATATCTTGCAGGTATGATTTGATCTGTATCAATATCATTGACTGCCAATACAACAGTTTTAGAGCAAAATTCAATAATCTTTTCCATAAAATCAACTATATTTTCTTGGGTCCTCTACAGAGCCAGCGATTGCAGATGCAGCAGCAGTTTTTGGACTTGCCAAGATCGTCCTCGCTCCTTTTCCTTGTCGACCCTCAAAGTTTCGATTGCTGGTACTAACAGCCAATTGTCCATTCCCAACAGTGTCTCCATTCATTCCTAGACACATTGAACATCCAGATTCTCGCCATTCCGCACCCGCAGATTCAAAAATCTTATCAAGCCCGAGACTTTCTGCTTCTTTTTTAACTGCTTGAGACCCAGGTACAACCAATACCCTTATTCCATTTGCAACTTTTTGACCCTTAAGAATCTCGGCTGCATCTTCTAGGTCAGATATTCTTGAATTCGTACAACTACCTATAAAAACTACATCGATTTCTTTTCCAAGAAGAGGTCTGCCAGATTCAATCTGCATGTAATTAAGTGATTTCTTATGACCAAGATCAGAATTTGATTCAGGGACAATATCATCAATCTGAATAGCCATTCCAGGATTAGTTCCGTAAGTAACCATCGGAGATAAGTGATCAACATCAATAGTAACTTCCTTATCAAATTTACAATTGTCATCGCTCACCAATTCTGACCATTTATCAATTGCCTTATCCCAGCCTAATCCTTTAGGTGACATTGGTTTATCAATTAAGTAATTAAAAGTTTTATCATCAGGTGCAAACATTCCAGCTCTTGCGCCTGCTTCAATGCTCATATTGCATATGGTCATTCTCTCTTCAAGAGAGAGCATGCTTGCAGTTGGTCCTCTATACTCAATGACATGTCCAACGCCTCCATCAACTCCAATCTCTTGAATGATTCTTAATATGATATCTTTTGCAGATACCCCTGATCTGAGAGTGCCAGTCATATTGACTGCCAATGTCCTTGGCTTTCTTTGGAGAAGGCATTGCGATGCAAGGACGTGTCCAACTTCAGTTGTACCTATTCCAAATGCAAGAGCACCAAATGCACCATGTGTGCTTGTGTGACTATCACCACATACGATAGTTTTGCCTGGCTGAGTGGCTCCTAACTCTGGTCCAATCACATGGACGATGCCTCTTTTGTCCGAATCAAAGCCATGAAGCTCAATGCCAAATTCATCACAATTTCTGATCATGTCTCTAATTTGATCAGCAGGTCCTTTTTCAGCAACAATATCAAGATCTTTCAAACTTTTGACAGGAAGAGTTGGAGTAGAATGGTCCATTGTTGCCAAAACTTTGCTTGGATCTCTTACCGATAATCCTTGGTCTCTCAGTGACTGAAATGCTTGAGGAGTTGTGACTTCATGAATGAGGTGAAGATCAATATATAGTATTGCGGGTGTATCCTTCGTCTCCTGAAGTACCAAATGATCATCCCAGACCTTTTCAAATAGTGTTTTTCCAGAGTTATTCAACGGGGGTCAACCAATTCCATTTGTCATCTGATTCGCCATTAAATAAACCAAAGAATACACTCTGAATGTTTTCTGTGATTGGGCCTCTTTTCCCTTCTCCGATTTGAATTCTGTCTACACTTCTGATGGGGGTAATTTCTGCTGCAGTGCCAGTAAAAAATAATTCATCTGCAAGATAAAGCTCTTCTCTTGTAACTCTTCTCTCAAGGCATTCAATATTTAGATCGTTTGCAATCTTAATAACTGAATCTCTTGTTATCCCATCTAAAATCGAAGAGCTAAGAGGAGGGGTGATGAGCTTGTCATTCCTTACCATAAAAACATTCTCGCCTGCGCCTTCACTCACAAACCCATCTGAGTCTAAGCAAATACCCTCATCGTATCCATTTTCTTTAGCTTCAATTGCAACCAATGTCCCAGATAAATAGTTCCCAGATGCTTTTGCCATGACGGGTATTGTATTTGGTGCATTTCTATTCCATGATGATATGCAAACATCTACTCCATTTTTCAAAGCATCTGCTCCAAGATACGTACCCCATTCCCAGGCAGCAACCGCAACCTCTATATCGTCATCCATGGATGCGTGGAGGCCGAGATCATTGTATCCCCTAAATGCTATCGGCCTGATATATGCGCCGCTATGTAATTCATTGACTGAAACTACTTTCCTGCAAGCATCTATGATCTCCTGCTCAGTGAAAGAAATATTCATTCTGTAAATCTTTGCGGAATTGAAAAGCCTTCTTATATGCTCATTTAATCGAAATATTTTTGAGCCATTCTCTGTAGAATATGCTCTTATTCCTTCAAAGACTGCAGAACCGTAGTGTAACGCATAGCTGAGCACATGGATTTGAGCAGACTCCCATGAAACAAGTTGATTGTTAAACCAAATATTCTTTGTTGGCTTGAGTGGCATAATCTCTCCTAATGTTTCGCTTGATTTCTTTCAATTCTATTTATGACTTCAAGATAAGCCAAAGCGCCTGATTCGATAATATCAGTACTAATGCCATGCCCTCTATAATTTTGTCCATCATAGCTCACTGTGACAGTTACTTCGCCCTGTGCGTCGTCTCCAACGCTGACACTGTGAATCTCAAAGTTTGTCAATTCAAGTTTATATCCTGTGATATCACTAATGATATTGAAAACTGCTTCAATTGGTCCGCTAGCAGGACTAGTATTATTATCTCTCTCAATTATCTCTTCGTCTGAATCTTTCAATTTCAATGATGCTGTTGATCCCCAAGATGAGCCTGAAGTTGTCTCTAGGTCCATAAGAGCCCAACGACTCGTATTGGCAATATCGGCATTTAAAACGATTGCCTCTATGTCTGTATCAAATATTTCCTTCTTTCTGTCAGCCAATTTCTTAAATTCCTGAAAAGCCGGATCAATCTCATCTTTTTCGAGCGCAAACCCTAATTCATTGATTCTATCTAAAAAAGCATGTCTACCGCTGTGTTTTCCGAGCACAAGGTTTGATCTTGCAATACCAACATCCTGAGGTTTCATGATTTCATATGTGGAAGAATCTCTAAGCATTCCATGTTGATGAATGCCTGCTTCATGAGCAAATGCATTGTCTCCAACAATGGCTTTATTTCTCGGGACATGCATGCCTGTGATCGAAGAAACCAATCTACTGGTAGGGTATAGCTTTGTTGAGTCAATCGATGTTTTAAAATCAAAATATTCTTCTCTTGTTCTAATCGCCATGCAAACTTCCTCAAGCGAGGTATTTCCAGCTCGTTCTCCAATGCCATTAATTGTGCACTCAATTTGTCGCGCGCCAGATTCGATTGCAGCCAAACTATTGGCTACAGAAAGTCCGAGATCATCATGGCAATGAACACTGAAGATCACATTCTCGGCATTATTGCAATTTGATATCAAGTGCTTAAACAATTCGCCAAACTCATATGGAATAGTATAGCCGACCGTATCTGGAACATTGATTGTAGTCGCGCCTGCTTCAATTGCAGCGTTCACAACTTCCGTTAGAAAACCATGATCAGTTCTAGAGGCATCCTCGGGAGAAAACTCGACATTCTCGCAGAATGACTTTGCCATCTTAACGCCTTCATACGCAGCTTTTAGAACCTCATCTTTAGCCATATTTAGTTTATGTTTGAGGTGAATTTCACTTGTAGCTACAAAGACATGAACTCTTCTATTTTTATTTACCTTTAGGGCTTCGTAAGCCTTTTCTATGTCGCTTTCATTACATCTTGCAAGCGAACAAATAGTAGGACCATCAATCTCAGATGCAATTGCATTTACAGCATCATAATCTCCAGGAGATGCTGCAGCAAAACCTGCTTCAATTACATCAACCTTTAATTCTTTTAATGCATGTGCAATCTTTAATTTCTCACCCATAGTCATGCTACATCCAGGTGCCTGTTCACCATCACGCAATGTAGTGTCAAATATAATTATTTCTCTAGATTCTTTCATGATTAACTTTTAGCTTTATCGACAATTTTATTAGCAGAAATCCAAGGCATCATTGAGCGAAGATTTTCACCTACTGTTTCAATAGAGTGTTCCGATGAATTTCTTCTGTATTCATTCATCTTATCGCCTCCTGAGTTGCAATCATCCATGAAATCTCTGGCAAAGTTTCCAGACTGAATTTCACTTAGAATTTTTTGCATAGTCTCCTTTGTTTTTTGATTCACAATTTTTGGACCTGTTACATAATCTCCATACTCAGCAGTATTAGAAATGCTATATCTCATATTTTGGAGACCACCTTCGTAAATAAGATCAACGATGAGTTTTACCTCGTGGAGGCACTCAAAATATGCCATTTCAGGCGGATAGCCATTCTCTACCAAGACCTCATATCCAGTTTGTATTAGAGACGTCAATCCACCACAAAGGACTGCTTGCTCTCCAAAAAGATCTGTTTCTGTCTCGTCTTTGAAATTTGTTTCTATAATTCCTGCTCGACCTGAGCCTATTAAGGATGCATAAGAAAGACCAATGTCTTTTGCATTACCAGAAACATCTTTATGTACTGCGAGTAAGCAAGGTACTCCTGCACCTGATTCAAATTGTGAACGAACAGTATGTCCTGGCCCTTTTGGTGCGATCATTATTACATCAAGGTCATCTCTTGGAATAATCATTTCAAAGTGAATATTAAACCCATGGGCGAAAGCCAATACGGCTCCGTCTTTTATATTCCCCTTTAAATGATTTTCATACATCACAGCCTGTTTCTCATCTGGAATTAGCATCATTACAAGGTCTGCCTGAGGCACTGCATCATCAACTTCTTTAACTCTAAATCCTGCTGATTCAGCTTTAACCCAAGAGCCTGACTCTTTTCGAAGGGCAACTGTCACATTAGCACCAGAATCTTTAAGATTATTCGCATGAGCATGTCCTTGCGATCCATACCCTACAATTACTATGTCCATCCCTTTAACAATATTCTGATCAGCATCACTGTCATAAAATATTTGCATTGGTTGTGCTCCCTATATATTTAAGATTTATAAAAAAAACCCCGCTATTCTGCGGGGCTTTAGAAATCGTTTTAAAAAGTAAAAAACTCTATCTTGCCCCCGAGTGACAGATTAGCAGCAGGTTCAGTAAAATTTGACCTGACTGTGCTTTTGTTTCTATGGCTTTGATGTCTTTCATATATTTCATTCGCAAATATTCATCGAACAGAGAGTTTTTGTCAACAACTAATTGTAGAATCTTCTCAAAAAATCCTATGATAAGGGGCTAAGTAGTAACCAAGCATATGGATATTTTTATCAAATATATATCAAAGAAATATTCAAGGTTTTTTAGTTATATTTTTTTTCATTAGGCTTTGGAGTATTTTTTGAATATGCTATTATCAAATCTTCCTTGGGACGTGTACCCAAGCTTTCAAAATAAACCATTTAGGGAATGTTTTTATGAATAAACATAAAATTACTACCAAGCTAATTGTAGGTAGTCTTCTACTAGTATCGATACCAATGATGGTTCCTGCAGAAACTTTGAGTCAAATTCTAAATGCTCAAACTGACAGAACATTGATGGCTCAAGAGTCTCAACAGCGTGTCGACAAGATCAGTGATCAAACAAACAAGCTACAAGATCAATATAGAGCAACATTAAAAGAAATTGATGGTCTTCAGATTTACAATAAGTTGTTGGAACTTCAAATTGAAAATCAAGCAAGGGTTAAGGTCGACTTGGAAAAATCAATTGTGCTCGTATCAGTCATTAATCGACAGATTGTTCCTACGATGACTAAAATGATTGAATCACTAGATCAATTTGTTCAGCTAGACGTCCCTTTTTTAATGGATGAACGATCAAAACGTGTTGAGAGTCTTAAGGAAATTATGCAAAGAGAAGATGTCACAATCGCTGAGAAATTTAGGAAAGTGACCGAAGCCTACCAAATAGAAAATGATTACGGAAAAACAATCGAAACTTATAAGGACACACTTGAAGTTGAAGACAAGACTCTAGAGCTTGATTTTCTTCGAGTTGGGCGTGTTGCGTTTATGTATCAATCTGTGGATGGAAAAGTTTCTGGTGTGTGGAATCAAAAAACAAAACAGTGGGATGATGCCAGCGACAATCGTAATGAAATTAAAATGGGTCTAAGCATAGCCAAGAAGCAGGTTGCACCTGACCTGGTTATAATTCCAGTAGACAGTGCGGAGGTGCTCTAAATGAAGAAGTCATATTTATTTATCGTTTTAGGATGTCTAATAACTAGTCCTCTTTTTGCTCAGCAATCAGCATTGACTATTGATCAATTGCTTGAAAATGTGGAACAGGGAAAAATCAATGACAACTCTGAAAACAAAAAAAGAGAAGCAGAATTCAGGCAGAAAAGAGATCAGCAAGAGACTCTTCTTTCTGAAGCTGATTCGACAAAAGTAAATGAAGAAAATAGAAGCACTCAACTAGAAGCTATATTCGAAGAAAATGAAGCTGAGTTAAATATTCTTCAAGACACACTTACGGAAAGACTCGGTGCTCTTAAAGAATTGTTCGGTGTTATGCAACAAGTTGCTGGAGATGCCAGAACTAGGTTTGATAATTCACTAACAAATGTTCAATATCCTGATCGCAGTCCTTTTCTAGAGGATTTGGCTAAAAAAATTGGTAGTAACTCAAAACTACCATCAATTGATGAAATTGAAAGACTTTGGTATGAGCTTCAAAGAGAGATGACTGAGTCAGGAAAAGTTGTCAAGTTTACGACCGATGTAATTGACACCAATGGCAGCAAACAGTCAACTGAAGTTGTAAGAGTAGGTTCGTTTAATATTGTAGCAGATGGTAAATACCTAACGTATTCTCCTGAGACTGGAAATGTTACAGAAATTCCAAGGCAGCCTGAAGGCAGAAGATACACTAGTAGCACTTCGAATGTTTTTGATGCAGGAGATGAAAAAGTTTCATTTGGTATAGATCCAACACTTGGGGGTGTATTGGCTTCATTGGTTGCGAGACCTAATTTAATGGAAAGAGTTCAGCAAGGTGGTATTGTCGGTTATCTCGTGCTTCTGCTTGGAGCATTTGGTGTTGGAATTGCCATACAAAGGTTGTATATCCTTATCGATGTTGATAAAAAAGTTACAGCTCAATTGAACAGCGATGTAATCAGTACTGACAATGCACTTGGTAGAGTTCTAAATGTTTATGAAGAAAACAAGAGTGTTGATACAGATACCCTCGAACTGAAAATGGCTGAAGCGGTATTTAAAGAAACGCCTGAGCTCAACAAAGGTTTGCTTATCATTAAAGTAATTTCTGTTGTAGCTCCATTAATGGGACTTCTTGGAACAGTGACTGGAATGATTAATACATTCCAAGCTATTACACTTTATGGTACAGGTGACCCTAAACTAATGGCTGGTGGTATTTCACAAGCACTGGTTACAACCGTGCTGGGCCTAACAGTTGCTATACCAACTACGCTTTTGCATACAATTGTTAGTGGAAGAAGCAGAAGGGTAAGTCAGATCATTCAGGAGCAGGGCGCTGGAATCATTGCAAGTCATTCTGAAAAATCCTCATAATTGAAGGATCATTAAAGATGGGTGATGTAATTATAGCAGTGAGAGACTTCCTAGAGATGGGAGGACAAGTCCTTAATATAATTGCTCTTGTAATATTCCTGATGTGGATGTTGATTCTTGAGAGAATATCATTTTTTCAATCTGGATTAATTTCGCAGAAAAGTTCCATACAGAGTAATTGGAACAATCGTTCTGATAAGAAATCTTGGAATTCAGAGGCTATCAGAGAGCAAATGATTTCTGAATTTTCCATGTCTGCAAATCAGTATCTATCTATCATCAAAACTCTTGTGGCTCTTTGTCCGTTACTGGGATTGATGGGAACAGTCACAGGGATGATTCAGGTATTTGATGTAATGGCAATCTCAGGCTCTGGGAACGCAAGATCTATGGCCTCTGGTGTCTCTAAAGCAACAATCCCTACTATGGCTGGTATGGTTGGCGCTCTATCAGGCGTATTTTTTGTGACATTATTAAATCAAAAAGTAACATCTGAAGTCGATGATTTAGAAGATAATCTAACGGCCGACGAATAAATAATTAAGGTAAGAAAAATATGAGAAAGAATCTATTTCAAGCACAACCAGAAGAAGAAGCTGAAATAAACCTCACGCCAATGCTTGATGTTGTATTCATCATGCTGATCTTCTTTATTGTAACGGCCTCATTTGTAAAAGAGTCAGGCCTTGATGTGAATCGTCCTGATGCACCAACTGCTGTCAAAAAAGAGAATGCCAATATTCTGGTAGCAATTGGAGCAAATAATGAAATATGGATCAATCGAAGAAGGATAGATCCTAGAGCAGTTAGAGCTAATATCGAGAGAATGCATGCAGAGAACCCAGAAGGTGCCGTTATCATTCAGGCTGACAAAAAAGCTTTTACTGAAACGCTTGTAACTGTAATGGATTCTGCCAGACAAGCAGGAGTCTATAATGTATCAATTGCAGCAAACGAAGGTGAATAATCCTACTATTTAGTATGTCTGAACTAATACAACAAATTAGAGATACAATTGGGATAGAAGACCCTATAACCAGAATAGCAGCAGCTGGATTCCTTTCCGTGTTCACAACATTTGGAATACTCTGGGTAATGCAAATTCTTATTGCAACTGGTGAAGGGGCCATCACTTCAAAGTATGAAGGTAGATTTGTTGATTTTGTTCGAATTAAAAAAGATGAATCACTCGATACAAAAAATGCCAAACCTAAGAAACCGCCGGAGCCAGAAGAACCGCCTCCTGAGCCTGAACAACAAATGGATGACATTGACACAAGCATGGAAACTGTAAGCATTGGTGCCGTAAATGCAAATGTCGATGTGGCAGCGGGTATCGGTGGATTTAATGCGGGAGAGGGCGAATACCTTCCCATCGTTAAAGTTGCACCGATCTATCCAAATAGAGCACTCTCTAGAGGCATCGAAGGTTACTGCATCATTGAGTTTGTTGTCACAAGAAATGGGACTACTGCAAATGGAAAGGTAGTAGAGTGTACTAGCAGCCTTTTTGCTAATGCTTCGCTTAAAGCGGGGGCTAAATTTAAATACAAGCCCCGAGTAATCAATGGAACACCAATTGATGTGCCTGGTGTTCAACACAAGATCACCTTTGAATTGGAGAAATAAATGAAGAAGTTCTCGTTGTTTTTTATACTTTCATTCGCACTGGTATTGCTACCAAACCTTCCATATATGCCTCTAGGGCAAGCAATAGCTCAGGAAGGGCAAGAAAGAAAAACTAAAAAAGTTGGTGCAATGACTGAAAAAGTGGCAAAAAAACTTTCCTCTGCACAAGAGTTGATCGAAGAGGAAAAGATTGAAGAAGGTCTTAAGGAATTAAATGACATCATGGGTTTCAAAAAACTCACTGATTACGAAAGAGCACAAGTTAACTATTTTTATGGTTATGTAGAGTATCTTAAAGAAAACTATCAAGGAGCAATAAACTTCTATCGCAAAGTAATTCAAGATGAGAAAGTACCTGAAGGCTTGGTTTCATCAGCGAGAACTACAATCGCTCAGCTATACTTTCAATTGGAAGATTATCCAAGAACGGTTTCAGCCGTGGATGAAATTCTAAGAAGTCAAACAACGCCGAGACCAGATTTATATATCCTAAAAGGCACAGCTCAATATCAAATGAAACAATTCACAAAAACTATTGAGTCTGTAGAGCAAGCTATTTCAACGGCCGAAACAAGAAATATCGATCGTGTCACTCAACTACAAAAGAATGTTACCTCAGCAGCGAGCAAGTACAGAGTGAAATATGATCGAAAGAATATCGATTACATCTCGTTAGCCAACGAAGTCAAAAAAGTCATGAAGATTCAGTTAGAAAAAACAAGAAAGGGCAATGATCGATACGTCCAACTTGAAGAAGAAATCAAAGGACTTGAAGCAGATACTAAAAATCTAGCCATCGGACCAACCAAAGAACAATGGTGGTTATTGCTAAGGGCAAGTTATTACGAATTAGAGCAAATGGATCAGGTAAAAAGAATTCTAGAAAGACTCGTTGTAGAATGGTCAAAAAAAGAATACTGGGTCCAACTTTCTGCAATGTACTCCCAAGATAAACAAGAAACAGAACAAATAGCTGCTTATCAAACCGCCTACCATGAGGGATATCTTGAGAAGAGCTCAGAATTTGTAATGATGGCACAACTCTATTTATCACAAGAAGCGCCGTATGAAGCTGCCAAGCTCCTTCAAAAAGCAGTCGATGATGGAAAAGTAGAGACGGATGATGAAAAAAACTGGATGGTTCTCGCTCAAGCTTGGTTTTTGTCAAAATATGACGAGAAAGCCATTGTTGCCCTAAGGGAAGCTGCAAAATTAACTGATGATGGCGAGCTTGATATGAGGCTTGCTAGATCTTTGTCAAACGTTGGAGACTATTCTGGTTGCATTGAATCATCAAAAACAGGCATCACTAAAGGTTCGCTTAAGCGTTTGGATGAATCGTATATTACAAAAGGTATGTGTGAATTTGAAGCTGCAGAATACGAAGATGCGAAAGACTCTTTTGTTAAAGCTAAAGTTGATGCAGAGAGAAGAAATGATATTGCACTCCAAGAATGTGCTGATTCCAACAATTTTACTCTTGATGAGTTATTGGTAAAAATGGAAACACAAAAAGCATTCATGGAAATGGGTAAAGAAATTGAGGAAAAAGTTATTAAGTGTCAGCTGCCATCTTCTCTAAAAACCGTTCAAAACTGGTCAAAATTCTTAGAAAAAGAGGTAGAGCGGGTTACATTGCTGCAAACTCAGATAGCTGCCATTGAGGCACAACTAGCATCGGGTGAATCACAAGCTTTAACATTCTAGACGCTTAAAATATCTAAAAACATTTTTACTGCTGTTATCGCTAGCAGGATGCTAAATAAAGTCTGAAGTCTTTTTCTTTGAAACTTGTGAGCGAATTTAACTCCGATTGGTACAAAAAGTATTGTCAATGGAATTATTAGTGCCGCATAAAAGAGATTTACATAACCAATTGAGTAATCAGGAAGGTTTGTCACAGATTGGCCACTAATCATAAATCCAATTGATCCAGGGACCGCGATAACAATTCCTAGTGCGGATGAAGTGCCAATGGCTTTTCTTATCTCAACCCCCATATAACTCATTATTGGTACACTTAAGTTTCCACCTCCAATACCCATCATTGATGAAAATATCCCAATAAAAAATGGAGACGTCTCAAGAATCGGATGCTGAATAACTCTCAGTGCTTCATCTTTTCTGCTACTAATAAACATCTGGTAAGAAACAACTGAGGCCAATGTTGCAAATAATAGAGTAAGGCCTTTAAATGATGAAATTCCAGCAAGGTAACTCCCCAATATTGATCCTAGTGCTATTGGAATACACCATCTTCTAAATATGGATTTATCAAAAGACCCTCTTTTTGAGTGCTCAAAAGCAGACCTCAATCCAGTAGGAACAATTATGAATAACGAAGTGCCAACTGCGATATGCATTATTATTGTCTGATCAAAACCAAAATACATCAAAAGGTAATAAAGCATTGGAACAATGACTATTCCTCCCCCAATGCCTAACATCCCTGCTAATAAACCTGCAACAGAGCTGGCTGAAGCAATAATAAACAATGTGATTAAATCAGGTTGCAAAAAAAAGTCCTCCTAAGCATTCAGTATCTCGATTAATTCGCCACTGCTTCCTCTAATTGTTGTTGCTTGAACTTTTTCAAAGCTTGGGATATTCGAATCATAAGATTCGTCTATAAATTCAGATTCATGTGCAATAAAGCTAACTATTGAAATACCGGATGGTAAAAAACCATTTCGATATGGCCTAGGGCCAGCTTCAGATGGCATTTCATCTAGCTCTATCAAAGACTGATCTTTGATTGCAAGAGCAGCAGATTTATATTTTGTATCTTCGGGGAGATTAAAAACCTTTGAGATCGCTCTAATTCTTGATTGCATCGGTGGTGCTTTTTCTATGGATAATGTCTCATTCATGAAAGACTGCATTTCATCAATATTTTCTCCAGCAAGTATAACAATGAATGTTTGATCGATATCGCATCTTGGAGTCGGGCTATCGAACTCATCTAATTTAGATTTAAACTGAGTGAGATAAATTATCTCTTTAGACGGGCCCAAGATTTGCATCGCCCTTATTTGATCAGTAAAAGACAAATCTGCAGGTTTTCCTATGACTTCGAAAGGTGATCCAATTAATTTTTCTGCTGATTCATCTACGTCTTTAACTATCAATTCTGCAGCGTTCCATCCGAAAGTTCCAAATGGCACATAACCATCATCAGAACTCTGTTCTACGAATCGAAAAAAGAAATCATCGGAGCTTTCTGGGCTCATATATATCATCTCTGAGTTTTCAATACTCTGAGCGTCCCAGCTTTTCGCTTGGTCAGCGCTTACTCTTGTTGATGAAACCAAACGATATTTTAAATACTCAGAGTAAATATCCACAACCCTGTCTAAATCAGGGCTTGTTATCGTGACTGCCGTAATGCGACCTAGTTCCATGATGTGACCAATTCAAAAGATAGAGAATATCACAATATTTGTATACACTTGATCAAATCTAAATAACTAAAAGGAGTCAAACAGTGACAAAAGTTTCAATTTGCGAAGTGGGACCAAGAGACGGGCTTCAGAGCGAGCCAGAACTCCTTTCAACTGAAGTTAAAAAAGAATTCATTACCAGATCAATCAAAGCAGGAATTAAGAACATCGAAGTTACGAGCTTTGTCCATCCTAAAAAAGTGCCTCAAATGGCTGATGCAGAAGAGTTGGTTGCATCCTTGCCTAAACATGATGATGTCTCATACATTGGTCTTATTATGAATCAAAGAGGCTTTCAGAGAGCAAAAGATTGCGGAATCAAAGAAGTTGGAATGGTGATTGTTAGCACCGATACATACAATATGAAAAATCAAGGTGTAGTCACTCAGCAATCCATCGATAATTGGCTCGAAATTTCTGATGAAGCTAAGTCATCGGGCATTAGAACAAATGTTCTTATTGCATGCTCATTTGGTTGTCCATACGAAGGCGAGGTTGCTCCAGAACACATCGCTGAGATAGCTGAAAAAGTCCTTAAGGGCAATCCTGACATCATTGGTCTAGCTGACAGTGTTGGTGTTGCTGTTCCAAACCAGATAAAAAAAACATTTTCCTTAATTAAGGAGCTAGCTCCTGATTTGCCATTGAGGACACATCTTCATAATACAAGAAATACCGGTCTAGCGAATGCTGCTGCTGCTATCGAAGCTGGGGTCACGATTGTTGATGCATCAACAGGCGGTATAGGAGGATGTCCATTTGCACCTAAAGCAACCGGAAATATACCAACGGACGATCTGCTTTATATGCTTAACCGTTCTGGCATAGAAACCGGGGTAGATCTTAATCAAGTTGTTGAAAATTCTGAATGGCTAGAATCAGAGCTTGGTAGGGCTGTTCCAGCCATGGTTCCGAAAGCAGGAATTTTCCCAGAAAACGCTGAAATAAACATGTAAAAAAAGTATGATTATTATGGATTTTTTTTTAAGGTAGTATTTCGAAGAATTCAAATAATAGATCTAAATAAGAAAGAAATTAACTAGTTTAGATTTAAATAAAAGGAGAAATTATGAGTTATCGACTTGGAGTTGATGTGGGGGGGACTTTCACTGATCTTCTTCTAATTAATGAAAAAACAGGCACAAAGTGGACTGCTAAAGTTCCAAGCACACCAGAAGACTCATCTATTGGTGTATTCAATGGAATAAATCTAGTTTGTAAAAATGCAAAAATAGATCAATCTAAGATTACCTCTGTGATGCATGGGACAACAGTAGCAACAAACACCATACTGACTGGTACCGGTGCAAAAGTTGGTCTGATCACAACAAAGGGTTATAGACAGGTCTTACAAATTGCACGCTCATTTGTTCCTGGCGGCCTTGGCGGTTGGGTAATTTATAATAAAAGCGAACCATTAGCACCATTATCTCTAACTATGGAAGCTGATGAGAGAATCTCAGCAAGGGGTGAAGTTCTCTCTAAACTTAAAGTCGGTCAATTGGCTAAAGATATAAAAGCGCTTAAGAAAAAAGGTGTAGAAGCTGTAACAGTATCATTGATCAATTCATTCGCTAATGACAAGCATGAGAAAGAAATAAGAAAAGTTATTCGCAAAAAGAAACTGTTGCCAAATATTCCTGTTTCACTCTCATCCGAAGTTGTTCCAGAGATGCAAGAATATGAAAGAACAATTACGACGGTAGCAAATTCATATGTAAGACCAAAAGTTGCGGAATATGTCAAAAACTTACAAAACGGTCTTAAGAGAAGAATGAAGAATGTGAAGCTCAGAATCCTTAGATCGGATGGAGGGCTAGCATCAGCAAAAGCATCGTCTGACTCTCCCGTAAACCTTCTAATGAGTGGTCCTGCTGGTGGTGTATCAGGAGCAATATGGATCGCTAAACAGGCAGGTTTCGAAAACTTGATGACATTCGATATGGGGGGGACCTCAACTGATGTTTCTTTGGTTAAAAATGGTGTTGCAGAACAGAGTAGAGAAACCTCTGTAGGTGATGTAACTGTAAGAGCCTCATCGGTTGATGTAAGAACAGTTGGAGCAGGAGGAGGTTCCATTGCTCATGTCCCTGAATTAACCGGTGCCTTAAGAGTAGGGCCTCAAAGTGCGGGTGCGAATCCAGGGCCAGCATCGTATGATAAAGGAGGCACTGAACCAACAGTAACTGATGCAAACGTAGTTCTTGGATATATTCCTTCAGAACATGTCGCATTAGGAGGCGATAAGGATTGGAAAATCAGAAAAGATCTAGCTGAAGAATCTATTAAACCAGTTGCTAAAGCACTTGGATTATCTGTAAAACAAGCTGCAGCTGGAATCATAGATATTGTAAATGAGAATATGTATGGCGCGCTAAGGCTAGTATCTGTAGAAAAAGGTTATGACCCTAGGGACTTTGCATTAATTGGCTTTGGTGGTGCCGGGCCACTTCATGCCAATGCTCTTGGAAAATTGACTAACTCATGGCCAGTAATTATTCCTCCTGGACCAGGAGTTCTATGTGCTTATGGAGACGTAACTACTAATATTCAGGATGAATCATCAATGTCTTTTATTAGAAGATTTTCTCAAACTGATAAAAAGGAAGTCGTCAAGATTTTTGAAGATCTCGCCAAAAAAGCTTCAAAAACTTTAGATGCTGAAGGTGTCTCTAAAAGCAAAAGGACTACATCTTACCAAGTAGACCTAAGATACTTGGGTCAAGGGCTAACCATTAATGTTGACTTTGATTTATCTGATCTTAAGAAAAATGGATTGGATGCTATTGGTAATAAATTCGATGATTTGCATGAACAGCTTTTTACATTCTCACTAGAAGAGGAAAAAGAATTGGTTAACCTAAGGGCTGTCGTTAAAGATCAGGCTTTATCTCTAAAGGCATCTCCTGTTAAAAAGGGATCGGCAAAACCTTCAAAGGAATCAATTATTAGCGATGACGCAAAGGTTTATATGGATGGTAAAAATCAAAAAGCAACGATATATGATCGCAAAAAACTAAAATCTGGAAATGTCATTAAAGGTCCTGCCATTGTTATGGAAATGGATTCAACTACTGTAATACTTTCTAAACACAAAGGTAAAGTAGATAAATATGGCAATATATTAATTACGCCTCAGGGTTAAAGGAGTCAAAATGCCTGCAAAAATAATACAAACAAATAATAAAAAGTTTAATAGGGTCAAATTAGACCCCATTACACTTGATGTAATAGAAAACTCAATGTTTTCAGCCAGATGGGAAATGGATGCAGTCCTTTTTAGGACCGCTATGTCTCCGGGTATACGTGAACAAGGGGATGAGTTTCCAATGATTGCCAATTTGGATGGCAAAATGGTTGTTGGACAGTTTGGTAGTTTTATCCATGGATTCAAAGAAGCTTTTGATGGAACAATCGAAGAAGGTGATATGTTCTTAACCAATGACCCTTATTCATGCAATGGTGCGGTAAGTCACGCAAACGATTGGCTTCTTTTAAGACCAATCTTCAAAGATGGAAGATTGATATCTTATGCAGCAATGTTTGGTCACATGACCGATGTAGGAGGAAAGGTACCTGGAAGCTTACCTACTGATGCGACTCAGATTTTTGAAGAGGGCATCAGAGTCCCTCCAACTAAGATCTATAAAAATGATGAATTACAGGAAGAGATACTTAATATAATTCTGCATAACTGTAGGCTGCCAATATGGAATAAAAGTGACTTCAATGCGATCGTCGCTTCCATTAAAACGGCTGAGAAGAGAGTAATTGAGATGGCTACTAGATTCGGTGATGATATTTTCTATTCGGCACTTGAAGATCTTCTTGATAGAAACAAAAAAGCCATGGGTACTTTAATCCAAAATACAGTTCCCACAGAGAAGCAATACTTTGAAGATTATATCTGTGATGATGGTCTAGAAATGGGCCCATATAGAATTAAATGTGCTATGTGGAGAGAAGGCAAGAAGGTTATTTTTGACTTCGAAGGAACAGACCCTCAGTCAATAAGTTCTGTAAATTTCTTCTTAAATGAAGAAATGTTTAAAATGTTTTGTGGTGTCTACATGATCATGGTTTTTGATCCGGCAATTATGTTCAATGACGGATTCTATGATTTGATGGAAGTAAGGATACCAGAGGGCACTCTGCTGAAACCTAATTATCCTGCAGCACTATCTTGCCGAACACATGCCTTGGGAAGAATTTTTGACGTTCTTGGCGGGCTTCTAGGTCAAGGAGCACCAGAATTCTTATGTGGTGCTGGTTTCTCCGATAGTCCTCACCTCATGTATTCAGGATATGATAAGAATGGAGAGTGGTATCAACTTTATATGATTGGTTTTGGTGGGGTTCCAGGAAAACCAATGGGAGATGGTCCTGATGGTCATTCACTATGGCCAAGCTTCACCAATGTTCCCAATGAGTTTTTGGAAAGCTATTTTCCATTAGTAATTGAGGAATACTATACGGTTCCAGATAGTGGGGGAGCAGGCTATAACAGAGGCGGTAATGCTCTTTGTACAACATATAAGTTCTTAGAGCCTGGAGAAGTATCCATTCATGATGATAGATGGCTAACATACCCTTGGGGTGTAAATGGTGGGCTGCCTGGTGAAAGAAGCACAAAAACACTTGTTAGAAAGAATGGTGACACTGAATTGCTTCAGTCTAAGTGTGACAGAATTGCTGTTGAAGAAGGTGACACACTCTACCACGTGACATGGGGCGGCGGCGGATGCGGCGATCCATTCACAAGAGAGCCAGAAAGAGTTCAATTTGACGTTGATGCTGGGCTTGTCACCAGAGAAGGTGCAAAAGAAAACTATGGTGTAGTCTTAAGAAAAGATTTAAGTATCAACAAATCAGCCACTGTAAAACTTCGTGCTGAAAAGAGTAAGGCAAGAGGAAAAGTTAAATTGTTTGATAAAGGTTTTTCTACAATCAAAGAGCTGAAAGCTAGATGCGAAGATGAAACTGGACTTAAAGCACCGTCCGATCCTAAGTTCCAGAAGTGGATGACTGCCTCATAAGGTTTTAATCAAATTAATACTTAATCCACAATCACTCCGAGTGATTGTGGATATGGACGTCACTTTGTGGGTATGGAATTGAAATACCCTCCTGATCAAATCTTTTCTTAATTTCCTCAAGGAGTGAATAATATACATCGAGATAGTCTGCATTCTTTACCCAAGGCCTGACTATAAAGTTAACACTGCTATCAGCTAACTCAGATAGAGCTATTCTTGGCTTAGGCTCACTCAATATTCTTTCATCCTTGGATAAAATATCTGTCAACACAGATTTGACTTTATCAATATCATCGTCATAACTGCAGCTGGCTATGATGTCAACTCTCCTTTCTGCCTGATGAGAGAAATTGACAATGCTTCCGTTCATTATGCTGCCGTTTGGAACAATCACTAGTTTATTATCAGGGGTTTTAAGAACAGTTGAGAATATTTGTATATCGAGGACTGTGCCTAGATGACTGTCTGCTTGAATATAATCTCCAACTTTATATGGTCGATAGATGACTATCAAAATACCTGCTGCAAAGTTGGAAAGTGAGCCCTGAAGTGCCAGACCAATTGCAAGTCCAGCGGCACCTAGAACAGCAATAATGGATGTTGTCTCAATGCCTAATTGATTAATTGCTGCAATGAACACCACGATCATCAACAATGTGTTCAAAAGATTTGTGACAAATATTCTGACCGTATCTTCTGTTTTAGATCGCTCCAAAGCAGAGTTGATGACTTTTATTAAAATTTTAACTACTTGCCGACCTATGACAAGAATACAAAGAGCTATGAATAAACTGATTCCGAAAGTACTCATTAAATCAGAAAGTTGATTCCAAAGATTTCCGTCTAAATTAAATTCCATAATAATTACCTCGCTTTCTGATGATATCCAGTATTGGGCATTAAATCGATCGCTGATGCCATTCTATTGCTCATATTGTAAAATGATGCAACCGCTGATATATCCCAGATGTCATGCTCATCAAATCCTTCATCTTTTAGGTGCTCTCGATCAACATCGGTTATCTTGTCTGGATTTTCAGTGAGTTTCCATGCGAAATCCAACATTGCAAGATGTCTATTGCTTAAATCAGCTGACCTGTAATTCATAACCAAAAGCTCACCTAAAATTGGGTCTTTGGATATTTTTCTGACAGCTGCACTATGCGAAACCATGCAGTAATAACATCGGTTATGGGAAGATACAACCACGGCAATCATTTCTCGTTCAAGTTTAGATAAACCTGAATCTCCATGCATCAAATGATTATAGAATCCCATAAAATGATCGAGTTTGGCCTCATCATGTGCATATGCCAATAGAACATTAGGAACAAAGCCTAGGCTATCCTCACATTGTTTGAAGTAATCTTGAGTTTCTTTCTTTAGCTTTACTATTTCAATATTGTCTGTGATTTTCAACGCTGAAATATGATCTGGTTGAGACATTGCTTTTCCTTTGTTAACTATGATTTCTAATTATTGATATTATTATACTGATAGCAATTGCTCAAAGGAGAATATCATGCCAACTGTTTTAATCACTGGAGCCAACAGAGGATTGGGTTTTGAACATGTAAAGCAATACGCAGAGAAAGGGTGGAATATCATTGCCTGTGCAAGAAGTCCTGAGAAAGCTGACGATTTACAAGCCCTAAAGAAAAAATATGAAGAACATTTTACTATTGAGAAACTGGAGGTTATTGATCATCCAAGAATAGAGGAGTTAGCAGAAAAATATAAAGGTACTCCGATTGATATACTTTTAAACAATGCAGGAACCACCGGGCCCATGGGAGTGCCTGGAGCAATGGAGTATCAAAAAATAGATAGCATGGATTATCAAATATGGAGAGATATTCTTGAGGTGAACCTGTTGTCTCCATTTAAAATAGCAACTGCTTTTAAAGACCATATATCTGAAAGTGAAAAAAAAATTCTTGTGATGATGTCTAGTGATCTAGGCTCTGTTGAACAAAATAACTTTGGAGGCTTTTATTCTTATCGTGCTAGCAAATCAGCTTTGAATATCATCTCGAAAGGGATGTCTGTTGATTGGAAAGATATCACTGTGATTGCTTTAGCGCCTGGATGGTGCAGAACTTATTTAGGGGGAGCTGAAGCAGATGTTGATCCTGCTGAAAGTGTTGCCGAACAGCAAATCATGTTCGAGTCAATCAAGCTTGATGACAGCGGTAAGTTTTTAGATCGATTTGGAAAGCAAGTTCCTTGGTAAATCAATACATCACAGTTGTGGCTTTTGTTTTCAAGTAGGAATCCAATCCTTCTTCTCCAAACTCTCTTCCCCAACCAGATTGCTTATTCCCCCCAAAAGGGATCGCAGAATCCACCGCAGCATGACAATTGATGCTGACTTGACCGGAATCAATCAGAGCAGCCATTTTATGGCCTGTCGAGATATCACTGGTCCAAACGCTTCCGGATAAACCATATGTTGTCTGATTGGCTCTGTTTGCAATCTCTTCAAGTGACTCATTGCCAAATTTCTCAATGCATAAAACGGGGCCAAAGATCTCTTCTCTGGCTATTGTCATTTCAGCAGTAACATCGGTAAAAATTGTTGGCTCAATGAAAAATCCTTCCTCATTGACTTCATTGCCGCCACAAATCAGTGTGGCGCCTTCAGAAATTCCCTGCTTAATGTACTTTATTACTCTTTTTCTCTGTTCTTCCGAAATCAATGGTCCGAAATCATTTGTTTGAATCAGTCCGTGACCAATTTGAAACGACTCTGCCATAGCCTTTACGCCGTTAACTAATTCATCGTGGACATCTTCATGAACGAATACTCTTGTTCCCGCCATGCAATTTTGACCTTGGAGAAAGAAGCAAGCTCTTGCTACTCCAGGGATTGTTTTTTCTAGATCAGCATCATCAAAAACAATTACCGGACTTTTACCGCCCAATTCAAGCGTGACTTTTTTTAAATTACCAACGGATGATGACACAATTTTTTTACCAACTTCGGTTGAACCTGTAAATGTAATTTTATCAACATCATTGTGTTTTGAGAGTGCATCACCTGCCGATTCGCCAAGTCCAGTGACAATATTAACAACACCTTTTGGTATTCCTGATTTCTCAATCAGATGGCCAAAAAATAACGTTGTCAATGGGGTCAGCTCAGCTGGCTTGAGCACAAGAGTGCATCCAGCTGCGAGAGCAGGCGCGAGCTTTAGGATTGCAAAAATCAGTGGTGAATTCCAAGGAACGATTGCGCCTACGACCCCAATGGGCTCTCTTTTAGTATAGGTCAAAGAGTCTCCATTCATTGCACCGCCTGGTGAGACTGGAATTGTTTTGCCATGAATTTTAGGTGCCCAACTTGCATAGTATCTCAAGAGTGTTACCCCGTGACTTGCAATGGAGTATTGTGCAAGCTCCATAGGCATTCCATTGTCTAAGACCTCCAGCTCTGAAAGGACTAAAAAATTTGCTTCTATTTCATCGGATAATCGATGGAGAATTTGAGCTCTATCGTGCGATGGAATTTTAGACCATTCTCCAGATAAAGCATCTCTTGCAGCCTTGACCGCTGAATCAATATCATCACTCCCTCCAGATTGAACGTCTGCTATTTTCTTCTCTGTGGCTGGATCGATGACTGGGATTAACTCTCCAGAAGACGATTTGACCCAATCACCATTGATAAATAGAAGATGCTCTGAGTCTAAAAACCTTCTAGTCTCTTCACTTATCGTAAATTCTTGTTTATTGCTCATAATGTATGTTTTGGAATAAAATCGCTTATCAGGATAGTTTACAATGATTTATCATTATTCAAAGATAAAATCATGAAGCTGACTTTAAAGTACTTGGATATTATTGAAAGGAATGTCACATTCCTTGCATTTACTGTATTGGTGATTGTAATGTTCAGCGATGTTGCTTTTAGAGAAATTACTGGTACAGGCTTGCATTGGTCAAGACAAGTTGGTGTTTACGCAAACCTATTTGTTGTAATGTTTGGTTTAGGTGTTGCATCATCTGAAGCTGCTCACCTTAGGCCAAAATTTGCCGACAATTGGTTACCTAGAATGCTTGATCCTATTCTCAATAGAATCCAAGAGGGTTTGATGTTTATTTTTTGTTTTGTTTTTGCATTAATAGCTTTCCAAGTGGTTGCTGAAACATTCAGGGATGATGTTCAATCAATTGTATTGAGAGTAGCTGTTTGGCCTTTTCAGATGATTATTCCAACCGCTTTCTTTTTAACATCAATAAGGCATCTTATTTATGCGATTAATCCGAGCTTAAGACCAGGGGAGGTCGCCAATACAGGCGAAGAATAGTCTTATGATTTCTGCTTTGTTCTTGCCGATTCTAATTCTAGTCTTATTTTTATTAAGGCAGAACCTTATCGTCATTTTGGGAATGGCCACAGCATATGCTTATTGGGCATTTGGTGATGGAGTAATAAGCAATATTGTTGTTGATGCATGGGATGCTGCGAATAAGGATATTTTGCTTTCCATCCCCCTTTTCATTTTAGCTGGAAATATTATGTCTAGAGGTGGTATGGCCTCAAGACTTATTGATCTAATGACTTCATTGACAGCTCCGATACCAGGAGGACTTGCGATTGCTACAATTATGTCTTGTGCAGCTTTTGCAGCAGTTTCTGGATCAGGAACAGTTACCTTACTTGCCATTGGTACACTCATGTATCCTGCATTGATCAAAGCAGGCTATCCAAAAAATTTCGCTCTTGGGGCACTTTGTGCTGCAGGAACTTTGGGGATTGTTGTCCCGCCAAGTATTCCATTAATTCTATATGGAATCATGACACAAACCTCTATTGGTGACTTGTTTATAGCAGGTATTGGTCCTGCAATATTATTGACATCTCTGATGCTTACTTATGCTGTGGCTCAAAATTTTTCACATCGAGAAAGCTCATGGGACTTTTTATATATTGCAAAGTCACTTCGCAAAGGCATTTGGGCTTTATTGATGCCTCTAATTATTCTCGGAGGCATATATACAGGCTATTTTACTGCTACAGAGTCAGCCGCTGTGGCCGTTGTTTATGCCTTCATTGTAGAATCATTGATTCACAAAGAAATGAACTGGGATGATTTAAGAGATGTAATAAGTGAGACAACAAAATTGCTTGGATCTCTTTTTCCAGTGTTGATGATTGCTTTGAGTTTAAATGTATTTCTTACTTATGAGGAAGTTCCTCAGAATCTGGTTGCCTGGATGAGTGATAAGATCGACAATCCAGTAACAGCATTGCTTACGATCAATCTTTTTCTAATTCTAATTGGATGCCTAATAGACATTGGTTCTGCAATTCTTATTCTCGCACCTATGCTAATGCCAATTGCAGCATCACAAGGAATTGATCCAACGCATTTCGGGATAATTATGGTTATGAATCTAGAAATTGGCTATCTCACTCCACCGCTAGGACTGAACTTAATCGTCGCAATGGGTGTTTTTAAGGAGAAGTTTTGGACGATATGCAAAGCTACTATTCCTTTTTTAATCATTATGCTGATTGGTCTTATGACCGTATCTTTTGTTCCTGAGATCGCATTATTTATGGTTGATTAATTTTTTGTGTAATAAGATATGATCTTGCTAAAAATTCTAGGAGAAAAGAAATGACCATTAATGTCGGAGATACAGTTCCAAATATTAGCTTTACAACCATGACAGCCGAAGGTCCAGGACCAATCAGCTATGACGATTTATTTGCCGGGAAGAGAGTTGCTCTATTCTCAGTTCCAGGTGCATTTACTCCAACTTGCTCTTTGCAGCACTTACCCGGTTTTATAGAGAAAGCATCTGAACTCACTTCCAAAGGTATCGACACCATTGCGTGCATGGCGGTTAATGATGTCTTTGTTATGGATGCATGGGGTAAAAGCCAAAATGCTGAGGGTAAAGTACTCATGTTGGCAGATGGAAATGGGGAATTCACATCAGCCATAGGCCTTGAACTTGATGCATCAGGTTTTGGTATGGGAACAAGGGCTCAAAGATTCTCATTAGTAATCAATGATGGTGTTGTTGAAATTGTAAATATTGAAGACGGCGGTGAATTCAGAGTGAGCAGCTGTGACTTCATGATCGATCAACTATAAATTGAATATAAACAGAAAAATTGTTCTAAAAAAGTCTCCTGAAGGTATTCCTAACGAAGGAGACTTTGAACTGATTGAAGAAAAAATAGAAGCGCCCGGAGAAAACGAGTTTCTCAGTAAAACGATTCATCTTTCATTAGATCCATACATCAGGGGCGTCATTACAGGAAGACATATATATTCTGAAAAAGTAAATATCGGAGACACCATTGTCGGGAGAACAGTGTCTGAGGTCATCGAATCGAATCATCCCGATTATCAAAAAGGAGAACTTGTTCTTTCATCAAACGGATGGCAAGAGTACGGAATATCCGATGGCGAAGGAGTGAGAAAGCTAAACGGACATCAAGGAAAACTGAGTACTGCACTTGGCATCATGGGTATGCCTGGACTGACTGCATATGCAGGTTTGCTAACATACGGTGAGCCAAAAGAGGGGGATATTCTTGTTGTTTCAGCCGCAAGTGGTCCAGTTGGATGTATGGTGGGTCAAATTGCTCAAATTCATGGCGTTGAGGTTATCGGGATTGCCGGATCAGATGAAAAATGCAACACGGTAAGAGATGTTTTTGGATTTAAAGATTGCATCAATTATAAGACGGAAGACATTGATCAGAGAATTAAAGAATTATGTCCCAATGGTATAGATATTTATTTTGATAATGTTGGTGGAGATACGCTAGACATCATGACTAGAAACCTTGCCTATGAAGCCAGAATAGTGCTATGTGGATTTATGACTCAATATAATTTATCAACGCCACCACCAGGACCAAATTTAGGTCCAATTGTTGGAGCAAGAGCAATCATAAGAGGTGTCGTCGTCTATGATCATTATGATAAGCAAGATGAATTTATTTCAAAAGCTGGGAAATGGATACAAGACGGAAAAGTTAAATTCATTGAAGATGAAGTAATTGGAATTGAGAATACTCCCGCTCAGTTCTGTAAGTTAATGAGAGGCGAGAATTTTGGTAAAACAATCGTCACCATGCAGTGATTAACCGCCTTGGATTTTTATGCTGATTGACCTTCGATCAACATGTCATATAATCATTAACACTATTCGGAGTAAAAAGGGGGATTCCTATGAGTGGTCATGATATAGCTTTATTGATCCATCTACTGTTATTCGTTTACTGGCTTGGAGGAGACATTGGTGTCTTTTATTCAAGTGGTTTATCAGTAAATAGAAACTTATCGCGTGAGGCAAGACAAATGGCAGGGAAAATAATGATCAATCTGGATCTCATTCCAAGACTTTGCTTAAGCTTGATGTTAACTATTGGAGGTATCCTCACAGAATACTACGGTATTGATCATCCTACATGGCAGTGGGTTGGAATTATCTTGCTTGGACCCGTTTGGTTTTGTGCATTGATTTACATGCATTTCAATGAGGGCACAGACCTAGTAAAACAAATGACTAAAGTAGATTATGTTTTTAGATGGGTCATGGTATTTACTTTATTGGCATCTGTTTATTATGGATTTTATACGGACCGATTAGATGCTGAACCATGGGTGGGATACAAGCTAGTTGTATTCGCAGGTCTGATCTTTTGTGGAATCATGATTAGAAAATACATCGGTGGCTTCATCAAAGGCATTCACAATATAGCAATTGATAACATCAATGAAGCAGACGATATTGAGATGAAAGCAAGTTTAGATAAAGCGAGAATTTTTGTCCTTAGTATTTGGGTTTTGCTCATCGTTGAAGCATGGATCGGTATTGCCAAGCCTGGAAGTATGAGCTAAGAAATTTGTATTGCTTTCTTTTTGTCGCCAGAACGAACAAGCAGAAAACACAAATAACAAAAGCATGTTGAAAGCCATACAATAATAGCAATTGGAAAGAATTCACCTGAATATATTGATCCAGATAAAATACTGAACATGCCCCCAGTTACTAAGCCCAATGAGCTTGAGAGTCCTGAACTTGCACCAGCTATATTGGGGAAATCACTAACAGCTTTAGCCATGGACATTGAAACAATAAAGCCATGAGCAAAAAACATAAGAGAAAGTGGGAAGACTATTGAGAATATATTTGTACCTGTCAGATATATCAATAATGCAAACAAAAATCCTGCTGCCAGATTAAGCATCGCTCCTATACTTAAGACCCTCATAAGTCCTATTCTAGCTGTGAGATTTCCAGCAAAAAATGATCCTGAAGCATACAAGATTGTCAATGAACTCCAAATCAAACCAAAACCTGTGCTCTCAATACCTAGATCTTTCGAAAAAACAGTAGAACCAACTGCTAAGATTGCAAAGAAACTACCTGTAGTAAACCCGTAGATAAATGTTGATCCTACAAATGTCTCTGATCTCATTAGTTTGTAGTAGTTCTTATACCAACTGGCTTGAGTCTTTTGTGAGTCAACCTTAATGACTGTTTCTGGCAAAAATAAGAGGACTGGAATAAGAATCAAAAATCCAATCAATAAAGTAATCAGAAAAATTCCACTTGGCGATCCTAATATCGAGAGTGCAATCGCCCCAACTACTGGTGCAATCATCGGAGCCATACCCATTGTGGCTGTCACTCTAGAAAGTGGCTTTGCAGCCTCATCACCAGGATAGCTATCTCTGATAATTGCTCTTGATGTCACGGTACCAACACTCGCTCCGACACCCTGGAAAAATCTTGCAATGATCAGGGTTGAAAGAGTCTCTGCCGTCATGCATACGTATGAAGCAATAATGAATAGAATGATTCCCGAGATCATAACTGGCTTTCTGCCAAGTTTATCGGATAAAAATCCCATAAATGGCTGAGCAATCGCTAAACCAAACAAATAAGCTGAAATAATGAATTGAATGGTGGAATAACTGGATTCGAATTCATTTGCAAATAGTTCCAGTGTTGGGACGACAATTGCCATGCCAAAAGGAGACATACCGCTCGCAAATCCTAAAAGGAGGGTGGAGGGTTTTCTATAACTTAATGAGTTAGTCAAGCTTAGAGATCAATTCGGGTATGAATTCAAAAAGATCTGTAACTATACCAATGTCAGCTATCTCAAAAATGGGAGCATCTGCATCTTTATTAACAGCAACGATTGTTCCAGCATCCTTAATTCCAGCTATGTGCTGAATGGCACCTGAGATACCTAGCGCGAAGTAAAGTTCAGGAGCAATAATCTTTCCTGTCTGTCCAACTTGCATGTCATTTGGAACAAAGCCTGCATCAACAGCTGCCCTTGATGCACCAACTGAGGCCCCTAACTTATCTGCAAGCTCATATAGCAATTCAAAATTATCTGCGCTACCGACACCACGACCTCCAGAAATAACTGTTGATGCAACCTGAAGATCGGGTCTTTCTGTTTTTTCAGATTGAACTCCGCCATATCTTGTATGGCTTGGAACATCAACCGCTGGCATATCAGTATCTATCACATTTGCATTGTTAGAGTTTCCAAGCTCTTTAAAAGATGCGGTTCTGACCGTTGCCAATATCTTTTGGCCGTCTGCTACTTTTATTGTTTGTATTGCATTGCCGGCATAAATTGGTCTTTTAAATAATCTTGGTCCTTCAACAGACATGATGTCGGTCACCTGATTAACATCGAGTATTGCTGAAATTCTAGGAGCTAAGTCTCTGCCAAATGTAGTAGATGGTAGAAGAATGCAATCGTAGTCATTTGCTATCTCTGCTACCACTGGTGCCATACTTGATGCGATCGGATGCTCAAATGCTTCATTACTTATCGAAAGTACATTTTTTACTGAATCAATCGTACTTGCTTGCGGCGAGATAATGGAATCTTTCTCTAGCACCAGAATATCAATGTCTTCTGAGATTTCAGAGGCACAATTTACTGTTTTGGATGTTGATGCCAGAAGATCGCCATCAAAATGATCTGCAACTATAAGAACCTTGCTCATGACATCAATCCTTTTTCTTTAAGCGCTGCAAAAAGTTGATCAACATCTTCAACCATAATGCCTGATTCTCTTGGAGGAGGCGGTGTAACAGCGATCACCTCAATTGAAGAACTAAAATCTGTTTCCATTTCAGATGACTCAATGATATCAAGGGTCTTTTTCTTTGCTTTCATGATGTCAGGAAGTTTCACATATCTCGGCTCGTTCAACCTCAGATCTGTTGTGATGATTGCAGGCAGATCAATCTCGAGAGTTTCTAAACCCTGGTCGATCTCTCTGACGACTGTTGCTTTCTCTCCCTCTATTGATACTTGAGACACAAAGGTTGCTTGCGGAATTGAACATAGCTGAGCGAGTATCTGACCAGTTTGGCTACAATCGTCATCGATCGCTTGTTTACCCATCAGGATTAAACCTGGCTTTTCTTTCTCAACGATTTCAGAAAGTGCTTTTGCGACAGTTAAAGGCTCTATTTCCTCATCGTGCTTTATTAGAACTGCCCGATCTGCTCCCATCGCCAATCCTGTTCTCAGCTGTTGTTGGGAGTCGTCTGGTCCAATTGAAATGACGATGACTTCTGAAGCATCTCCATTTTCTTTAATTCTGAGGGCTTCCTCTAGAGCGATTTCATCAAAAGGGTTGATGCTCATTTTTACCCCTTCTGTAACGACTCCTGTTTCGTCTGGCTTGACTCTTATTTTGACGTTGTAGTCAATAACGCGTTTTATGCAAACTAATATCTTTTCCATAGGTTATTTTTGTGATTGTTTTATGAACAGTTATATAATTTGAAGTATTCTGACTTAAAATGGCAGAAAATAATAGTTAAATCAGGAGAAGAGAAGTCAAAAGCAAAATCTCAAAATTAATCCCAATCATATTCATCAATTTGGCCATCATTGGATGTGCTTCAGATGGAGAATTGTCAGGAACAAAATCAAGCGTAAATACAAGCACAAGATCGTCATGTTTTAATACTTCAAGCATCAATGATTATGAAGTCTTAGATAGAGGAAACCTGATTGTGTATGGGAGACCTAGGAAACGAGCGTATCATCTTAAAATCAGTCCTGCTAACCTTGATCTTGGTGGATCTGATATGATCAGTTTTAGAAGTTGGACAGGGAGAATATGTGGTTATGCTGGAGATGAGCTGATCATTGCAAATGATATCTTTCAGCCTAGGTATTCCATTACCAATGTCACAGAACTCGATGAAACAGGACTTTATAACCTAATGGTTCAATTTGGAAAAGCAGAACCTTTGGAAAAAGTAGAGCCAGAAGTCACTGGTGAACCAGAAATTACAAGAGAACTAGACAGCTTCGATAAGGAGGAGTCATGAACGATAAAGAAAGCATCATACAAATTGACCATGAAACAGTCATGGGAAAGATCATTTATCTCTCAAATAAGGAAGATAGAAAAGGTCAAGAAAGAGGAAGAGAGAATTTCATCATCAACAAACATTCAAATGGTCATAGAAAAATAGTGGCTCATTGTGAGATTGATGATCGCCCAGCAGTTATGAGAGACATCACATACTCCTTAGATGAAAACTGGCTTCCAACAGACTGCTTTGTAAGAATTTCAGTCGATGATCAATTCATGGGATCTGGATGGTTTAATTTTAGTGATGGATTTGCCGAGTGTGAGACGACTACAGCGCTAGAAGGCCGTGTGAGTCAGAAAATGAACACAAATGGACACTTAAAAACTTTTCAGAATCATGCTATTGCATGCGATGCCTGGCATTTAAGACTTTTTGATAGGAACAGTGGTGAGAAAATTCAAAATACAGGTGAGATTCTTTTGTCTTCTCCAGATCATAGGGGGGCCACTGGACCTATGCTTTTTCCAATCACGATGAACATAGAGTATGTGGGAGAAGAGGAGGTCACAGTTGGGGCCGGAACATTTGATGCTCTGCATTTCAGATTTGTAGGCACTCCTGGTCTTCCTCAGGATCATCCACCCTATGACATATGGTGCACAAACGACGGTGATTATCTTTTTCTGAAAGGTGCCGTTGGTGGATACATGCAAACCTACTATGAGCTAGTTGATCTTTACTAGCGTTCTGTGGTGAAATAACAACATGTTTGGTAGTCAACTGTCATATCTATGTAGTATGATTTATCAGACAAATTTTTTTAATTAGGGGAACTTATATGAAAAAGCTAATTGTTTTATCTAGTGTTTTCTTTGTCGTAATGAGCGGGGTCTTATCTCCAGGATTATACGCCCAAGACACATTAGAGGAAATAGTAGTTACGGCTCGTAAAAGACAGGAAAATCTGTCTGAAATCCCGCTTTCAATATCAGTCTTTACTGAAGAAGATATTAAGGAAAGTGGATTCAAAAACCTTGAAGATCTTTCATTGCAAGTTGCTGGTTTCCAGCACTCTGGTCAAGGCGGTCAAGCACCGGGAAGAGTTAATTCGCAATTAAGATTCAGGGGCATGAACGTCAATAGTCTATCCGAGGATCCTTCACTAAATATTGCAACAATGTTTGTTGATGGAATCTATGTGATTGGTGGTTATCACTCAATTCCATTGGAAGAGGTTTCTCGAGTTGAGGTTGTTAAAGGGCCTCAATCAGCTCTATATGGGCGTTCTACTTTTGGTGGAGCAGTGAACTATATTACAAAGGATCCAAACACGGAAGAAACTGAGGGTAGCATCGATCTAACGCTTGGTGAAGACGGTGAGATGATTTTTTATGGCTCGTTCGAAGGTCCAATTACAGACATGCTGTCTGGACGTGTTGCTGTTAAATCTTATGAAAGAGACGGGATATTTACCGCTTCAGATGGTGGTGATATGGGTGCCGAGCAAACAGAATCGATCATTGGTAGTCTTGTTGCTAAAGGCGATAACTGGAAATTAAAACTCAGAGCTTTCCACAGTGAAGACAGAGACGGTGGACCTGCAGGTGGTTATATTCTAGGTTATAGAAATGATTCTTGTACCGGTAAAACTGTTTCAACTGGCGATCCAGCTAACCCAACTGTTAACCCTTCAGGGTATGTATGTGGAAATGTTCCTGGACCAGGTCAAGCAATAGACTATTTCGGCGGTACCAATGTCATCGATATGAATACTGTCATGAGCTCCCTAGCATCTAATTGGTTGTTTGGTGGGAGTCCTGTGTCTACAAGCTTTGACGGAAAAGTTCCTACACTTGCTGTTGGTTCACATGGTATGGCTAGAGACATTGATCGAGTCAATGCTAACTTTACATATGATATGGACAATGGTGGAACAATCGAGGCTAGCGCTGGATACAATCACGTTGCAACAATGTGGGTAAGAGATTTTGACTACAGTGCACAAAGCAACTCAACTTCTAGAGATCCATATATCTCTCATGATAGGACTTATGATATTAAATATGTGAGCAACCAAGATGGACGTCTCAGATGGATTATTGGTGCGAATAGATATCAGCAAAACTTTATCCACAGAGGACAAGGCGGAGCGATTATCATTGAATGTGTAAACAGTTTTGGTATGCCAATTCCGTGGGGAGGCGCAAATATATCTGAGCCTCAGAATAGACCTTGTGCGCCATTCTTACCAAATGGTTATAGAGGCAATAACTCTGTTGATACAGGTTCTGGTAACAACTCAGACAATGTAGTCTCAACAGGTATTTACGCAGGAATAGATTATGACATCAGCGATACATTGACGTTGAGTGTAGAGATCAGGAGACAAGAAGAGGAGATTGAGCAAATCTTTGCGAGAGCAAATCTAAATAGGCTTGAGTTCGATAACACTCTTCCACGTGTAATCTTGAGATACACACCGAATGATGACTCAATGTTCTATGCAAGTTTTTCACAAGGTGTACTTCCAGGTAAAGCAAATGATGCTGTAGCGAATGCAACAGATTACGAGCTAGAGCAATACAGAGCTACTCAGCCAAACGTGAGGAGATTTCTTGAAGAAGAAGAACTTGATAGCATGGAAATTGGTTGGAAAGGAACACTGCTAGACGGCAGAGCAACGCTTGCAGTTGCACTTTATCAAGCGGACTGGGCTAACCAGAAGGGAAGAAGTACTTCTGTGGTAAACGAGTCATGTAGAGCTGCTGATATTGGTGGAACTGCTGCCAATAGAGTTTGTAATGCAATCGGTGATCAGGTTAGAGATACTGCCGGTAACCTCGTATACAACGTGAGGAACTTCGCCACGATGGGTGATTCAGAGATTTCTGGAATTGAAATTGAGGGTAATATGGCCCTGAATGAAAACTGGACATTAACTGGAACATTAGGAATGGCAGATTCTGAATTCAACGACTATCAGTACAACTTTGTAAGCGCTTTTGCGAAATATTCTCAGATGGCTGGCAATACCATGCCAAGATACCCTGAAGATATGGGTTCATTGAGTGCTTCTTATAAAAACACCATGAATAATGGTTGGGATATGTTCTTTAGAGCAGATCTTAACTACTTTGGTGAAACATATGCAGATGAGAGTAATCTGGCCACATGCGATAGCTATACTCTTATGAATGCTCGTGGTGGTATTCAAAGAGATGATCTTCGAATGGAGCTTTATGTTAATAACCTAACTGATGAGGAAGCATGGTCAGCATGTACTAGATGGAGTGATTTTGCTTCACCGAGTGCATTTGCTGTATTCACAGCCTTCCAAGGTATTTCTGTGTCTCCATTGAGGCCTAGAAATATTGGTCTTAGAATTTCTTATGATTTCTAATCATTAATAGAAGTTCAATTAAAAAAACCCTGGCTAGAAACAGCTGGGGTTTTTTTTATTGCGCTTTTGAGTTTTTTATTTAAGGTAATAGATTGATTATTTCGGAGTAACTTGATGTTAGATAGGCTTAAGAAATGGTGGACACTTGATGAAGCTGCTGAAGAGAATAGTGCTGATAATCCTTTAACTGCTCTAAAGGAGGATCAAAGGAGAAATTCAGGACCCTTGCTTGCTCTTGCCTTTGGCTGGGGATTTCTTGTCACAGGACTATTTACGGGTACTCAGCTTGGGAATGGCATACCTTTTTGGCCAGACATCATATACACCACTTTCCTAGGTAACTTAGCAAACTTTATTGTTGGCGCTGTAGTTGGATACATAGGATATAAAACTGCTTGTAATAGTGGGCTTCTTTACCGTTATGTTTATGGAAATATTGGTGCATATATTCCTGTTCTTTTCATCGCAATTCTCACTATTGGTTGGCAGGGTATTGTCGTTGGTGCATTTGGAATCACTTGGACGCTTGCTCTAAACCCTGGCATTGGCGCTGCTGATATCTTTTCATCTTCAACATTTCTTATAACAGCTATTTTTGCTGGTCTGCTCTATACAGCTACTACCTATTTTGGAGTCAAGGGATTAGAGAGAATCAGTATTCCATCCGTTGCGATTTTGGTTTTCATTGGGTTATATGCAATTTATCTAAATATCATGCAAGCAGGAGGGTTATCTGGCTTTCAATCATTGTCCATAGACCTTGTGTCAGGGAGTACCATGACAACAATCGAGGCTATTAATATCGTCATTGGTTCTTGGATAGTCGGTGCGGTGGTCATGCCTGAATACACAAGATTTGCAAAAAAAGCATGGGTTGCCATTGCAATTCCTTTTATTGTTTTAATCATTGCACAATGGTTCCTTCAAATACTGGGGGCTCTTGGCGGTGTCGTTTCGAACGACTCATTGTTCTCTGCATTCTTAGGCGTCGATCTAAATATCTTAATGAATGAGGGGCTAATAATAGGGTGGATTGGGATCATTGGAATGAGTTTGGCTTTATGGACTACCGGTGATGCAAACCTATATCTACCTGTCATTCAAACTTCAAGTATCCTCAAAAGACCTAAAGGAGTTATGACAGTTATTTGTGGCATACTGGGAACGATTCTAGGGCTTGGTTTGTATCAATATTTCTTTACATTTCTTGCGGTTTTAGCAAGCATCGTCCCGCCTTTAATTGGGCCGGTTATCATCGAATACTATGTGATTGATAAAGCTAAGTTTCATAGTCGAAGTTTTGAGGGCTTAGAACTATGGAACCCTTCTGCTTTTATCGCATATATCGCAGGAGCTGCAAGCACATATTTCTCTCCAAGCTTTATCATGCCGGCCCTGACTGGTCTAATTACATCTATGATTGTTTATTGGATTTTAAGAAAATTAACGAAATAAATTATGGAATACAAATGTTTTAAATATAACCTTAAGGATCATATTGCTCATGTGATTCTATCTAGGGGTGAAGAGCTCAATACTATGATTAAGGACTTCTGGGCTGAGCTGCCAAATTTAATTGATGAGATCTCAAATGAAGGCAAAGCCAGGGTGATATTAATATCTGCAGAAGGAAAACATTTTACTGCTGGGATGGATCTTAGAAATTTTACCGACTCTGATCTTGCTGGAAATAATGAACATCAAGGGCTTCAGAATGAAGCGATTTATCGCCTAACAAAAGACTTGCAATACAGCTTCTCATCACTCGAAAAGTCACGTATTCCGGTTATTGTTGCAATTCAAGGAGCATGCGTAGGAGGAGGAGTGGACATGATCAGTGCCTGTGATATTCGATATGCTACAAAAGATGCATTCTTTTGCATTCAAGAGACAAACTTAGGTTTGGTTGCAGACGTCGGTACACTTCAGAGATTACCTAAGCTTATTCCAGAAGGCATTGTCAGAGAATTAGCACTCACTGGAAGAAAGTTTCATGCTGATGAGGCACTAAAATATGGCTTGATAAGCTCAATCTCAGATGACCATGACTCCATGATGGAACAAGCTATTAATGCAGCCAAAGAAATAGCTAGTAAGTCTCCCTTGGCAATCAGTGGCATAAAAGAGGTGATAAATTACAGTCGAGATCACAGCGTGGACGAATCACTCAATTATGTTGCGCTATGGAATGCCGCAATGAAATATGAAGACGATTTAAAAGAAACCTTCATTGCAAAAATGGAAAAGAGAGAAGAGGTGTTCCAAGGCTTAAAAAAGAAAGGCAAATATTT
>MDTB01017387.1_pt1 | contig 150654 bp, 144 predicted proteins | sample 811161 | NCBI WGS metagenome assembly MDTB01 (sample SAMN05326650, study PRJNA326480) | marine metagenome | isolation source: seawater | place: Mediterranean Sea | collected 2009 | reverse complement strand
TGAGCATAACTTTTTGCCATGCATCAGAGTCCATCTCCTGGTTGTCCCAAAAGAAGAAATCCAATTGTTTAGGAGCTTCAGCTAGAACACGAGTGCGTTCTTGCACTAAGGGTGCAACTTGCCGAAGCACCTCATCATCGACGTTTCCAGCCCAATCTTCTTCCTCCAACCAAGGAGCTATCGATTTACCGAACTCTTCGGGCGACAACGCTCTTATGTATTCACCGTTTATCGCTTCTAGCTTCTTGACGTCGAACATGGCTGCAGAAGGATTGACGTCCGCTATATCAAACATCTCAATAATCTCAGAGATCGGTCGAACCTCAACATCGTCTTTGGGGCCCCATCCCAGCAAAGCCAGGTAATTGACCATTGCCGTGGGCAAAATCCCTCGCTCCCTGTAAGCCTCCAAAGCGACGTCGTCACGCCGCTTCGACAGTTTCTTGCGCTGTTCGTTGATAATTAAGGGAAGGTGCGCGAATTTCAGCGGCGCAGACTCCCCCAGTGCCTCGCGCAGCAGGATTACCTTGGGCGTCACATTCACCAGATCTTCGCCCCGGACGACATGGGTGATGCCGAGGTCCAAATCATCAACGGCATTGGCTGTAAAAAATGTGGCTGTGCCATCGGCTCGACGGACAACAAAATCCTCAATGTGCTGGTTTTCGAATACGACAGGGCCTCTTATTTGATCATCCCAAGAAGTCGTCCCATCCTGCGGAACTCGAAATCGGATGGCGCCTTCATCCTCATAAGCAACGCCAGCTGAGATCCATTGTTCGACAGCATCATCATAAAGATCAGCTCGCTGGCTCTGTCTTACGGGCTCGCCGTCAAAATCAATTTCGAGCCAATCAAGCGATCTGTGGATATTGTCAATCAATTCAGGCTTGCTGAGCTCTGCATTTGTGTCCTCCACGCGGAGAATCAGCTCCCCACCTGACCCTCTAGCTACGAGCCAATTAAATAATGCAGTTCTCGCTGAACCTAGATGAAGAGAGCCCGTAGGTGCTGGGGCAAAACGAAGGCGAATGGAACTCACAGGTTCGATGGTACGAGAGTATTGGCTGTCTTTAGAGCTCTCTTCCAAAGATCTCTAATAGTTGGGTTTGTTCGTCTGCGCCGGGAGAGTAAGGAATCGGTGGGTCAAATAGCTCGGGCATCTTTGCCATTTGGTCCTTACGCTGCTGCGCCCACTCGAAAACAGCCCCGACTACTTCGTCATCAAGTCGCTCATCGACTCCCAGACCTACCGCCAAATCCCAAGCATGAACTGCCAAATCACTCGAGCGGATTCGAAGAAACTCAATAGTCGGGATACTTTGCACCCCTAGAGCAACTTCGCTCTCTAAGTCAGCAGATCCGAAGGCCGCTACCGCATTCCTCCAAGACATCTCCCAAGCCATTTCAGGATCCTCCGCGACCACCTCTTGATCAACAGACATCACTTCATCAAACGGAGCGCCCTCAAGAATTAGCGAAGCTCGCATATTTTCAACTACACAGTGTGAGACCAAGTCATAAACATCCCATTCATCGCACGGAGTCGAAGCCTCCCAATATTCGGGAAGAATTTGACGTATTCGAAAGTCGACTTCTCCAGCAGCGATCTGGTGGATCCGTAACCAATTCACATCCGGAGTTAATTCTTCTAGCACTGACCTGTGCCGCAAGAGGGATCAGATACATCCAACCAAAGACCAGGGGGCCGCCCATGTTTAGCCAAAAGTCGAAGCGTTGGTGGAGTCGACATATCGAACTCAAGCGATGCCAACGATGGCCAAATTTCCACTTCAGGCTCTACTGCAGAAATTCTATCGACAAGCACGTCATCTAATCCTGCACCTGCTCTTATGGCCTGCTGCAGGTCATAACCCAGAACAGTGAGTTCTACGATGCGACTCCAAATCAGTTGTCTGTGGTTCGGACTGAATCCAGAGCTGTGATCGAGTCCGGATGCAACTGTCAGCACGGTGCGTATCGATTCCACAACTACTTGGCTTGGGTCTGTCCCAAGTTCGACCGTCGCTGGGTGTTCTTGGCCACTTAATACAGCGGCAGTCGCAATGTTGCTATTGGCCACTTGAGTCAGTAAATCGCCAACAGTAAGTCCGCTCATCGGCTCCGCAAGGTTCATAGGAAGATGTTCCCAAGCTGGGAGACGCATTCGTGCAGCAAAGTCTGTGCAAGCCCTCCTATGCAGACGCAGTAGCTCACGGTCAGGCGTTGAGTCGGTCATTCGAACTCCAATAATGACGCCCAATCGAGCGAGTGTTGATCCTCTAGAGCTTTAGGCGACATCGCTAAGCTCTCGTTCGGGACTGTCGCGACGAGTCTTCGAACGTCAGAGTAGTGGTGACCCTCTGAGACTCCTTCGAAACGTTTAAGACGTTCTGCGACGAGCTGCTGATCGGGCTCCAAGTCGAGAAAACCCCAGATACGAAATGCTATTTCCAGATCATGAACTACCGGAGCTCGACCGAATAACGAAGCTCTCTTAAGGGCGATCTGAACACATCCCTTCTCGACATCTTCACGATGCTCCCCGTCCGCCAGGTAGATCCGGTCACGAAAAGTTTTGCATAGCCGCAATGCAAAGCCTTGGTCTGGTCCCTGATGTCCCATAAGTCCGCCGCTCGGCTGGCCAGATGATAGATCTCCGGGCCGTTCAGCTTTCCAGGACGGTGGGACCACCTCTGGAGACCGATAGCTGTCTACATAGTTATTGGGAGACATGGGTACATGTCGAGGAGCAGACATCACTTCTTAGTCTAGAGAAGTATCGACTCTTGTGCGGTATCTATGCAGCGCATAGATCAATGCGTCTCGCAGCGCTAACCAGGAAGCCTCAATAATATTTTCGGACACACCTATAGTCGTCCATGTCGCATCAGAGTCAGCACTGTCCACTAAAACCCGAGTGACTGCTCCGGTGCCGCGATCAGTGTTAAGGACTCGAACCTTGTAGTCGGTTAGATGCACACCAGCTAACTCTGGGTAAATACCGGAAACCGCTTTTCGGAAAGCGTTATCCAAAGCATTAACTGGACCATCGCCTTCCCCAACGGTGATCATGCGCTCATCGCCTACGACGATACGTAGCGTCGCTTCGGTGTCAAACTCCCGGTCTTGACCACGCTCAACGAGCACCCGGAAAGACTCCACATCGAAATAATCAAACTTTTCTCCTGCAGCGCGCCGCAACATTATTTCGAGCGACGCGTCAGCTACTTCAAAGTGATATCCCTCATGCTCCAGGCGTTTCATTTCTTCGACAACATCGACCATTTCTTTATCTTGCAGCTCGATGCCAAGTTGCTCCGCCTTTAACTCAACCGACGCCTTACCCGAGAGGTCACCAAGCAAAAACCTGGTGCTATTGCCAACCGACGCTGGATCTACGTGTTCGTAGCTATCGGGGCGGCGAGCGATTGCACTGGTATGAAGACCAGCTTTATGAGCAAAAGCAGAAGTTCCAACGTAGGGCTGTTGGTGCTGGGGAGGCATATTCATTAGTTCGGCGACATGGTGAGAGACCGAAGTGAGTCGCTCCACGTGGCCAGAAGGCAACGTTTCGATACCCATCTTGAGGGAGAGATTCGGTATCAACACGGTGTTATCGCAATTGCCCGTGCGTTCACCGTATCCATTGATCGTGCCTTGCACATGCGTCGCGCCTGCCAAGACACCAGCGACGGCATTTGCGACAGCACATCCCGTGTCGTTCTGAGTATGCATTCCAATTTGAATCCCTGAGAAATGCTTGACTACCTCGCGAACTATGCCCTCAACCTCGTGGGGAAGTGCACCACCATTGGTGTCGCACAGAACTAAGCAATCAGCTCCCTGAACTGCTGCCGCTTCGAGCACCCGAAGTGAAAATTCTGGATTGCGCTTGTAACCGTCAAAGAAATGTTCGGCATCAAAAAAGACCCTAAGGCCCTCTGACTTAAGAAATTCGACTGAATCGCCAACCATTGACACCCCTTCGTCTAACGGCTGACGCAGCGCCTCAGTGACGTGATAGTCCCAAGACTTCCCAACGATACAAACCGTTGAGGTTCCCGCTTCGACCAATGAAGCCAAAGTTTGATCTTCATCAACGCGTCCCTTAGGTCGACGCGTTGAACCAAATGCCACAAGAGTTGATGTGTTGAGGTTTAACTCTTGAGCTGCTCGTCGAAAAAATTCTTCATCCTTTGGGTTCGATCCAGGCCACCCGCCCTCGATCCAATGAACCCCCAGATGGTCTAGCTGGCGAGCAACTTTTAATTTGTCATCCGATGAAACTGATATTCCTTCGAATTGGACTCCATCTCGGAGGGTGGTATCAAAGATTTCGACCTTTTCCGGCCATTCCGTTTTTCGAACGCCTTGCCGATCTAACTCCGGTACATCGTTATCGGTCATGATGAGCTACTCGAAAGGTTGGACATGATCGCAGCCGCTATATCAGCAGTTGGGCCGCTATCGGGAACCCCGTTGCATGCGGCCCGAACCCGGTTCGCCGTTTCATTTTCGCCCAAGAAGTCGAGCATCATCGCACCAGACAAAACAGCGGCAGTCGGATTCGCAAGACCCTTGCCAGCGATATCTGGAGCCGAACCGTGGACTGGTTCGAACAGAGATGGTGAGTTGCGATCTGGGTTTAAGTTCGCAGAAGACGCGAGTCCAATACCGCCAGCGACCGCTCCCCCAAGATCGGTCAAGATATCTCCAAAGAGGTTGTCGGTAACAACAACTTCATAGCGCGTGGGGTCCTCTACGAAGTAGATACAAGCAGCATCAACATGGTTGTACGCCGTTTCAACTTCCGGATATTCGACAGCTACCTCCTCGAAAGTTCGCTCCCATAGGTCTCCAGAAAAAGTAAGGACGTTTGTTTTGTGGACCAAGGTCAGGTGCTTTCGCTCTCTACCCATTGCCAATTCAAATCCGTATCGGATGCACCGTTCAGCACCTTTACGAGTATTAACCGAACCCTGAGTAGCTATTTCATCTTTGGTTCCTTTTCTGAGGAAACCACCTTCGCCTGCGTAAGTACCTTCGGTATTCTCGCGAATTACTACAAATTCATGGCCATCTTTGAGAACGAACGGCCTCAAATTGACATATAGATCAAGTTCAAATCGCGCCTTAAGGAGTAGGCCTCTCTCGATGACACCGGGAGGAACTTCAGGAGTGCCAACGGCACCCAGCAGGATTGCATCGTAAGCGCGCAGCTCTTCTAACGTGTCGTCGGGCAGAACAACTCCATCTTCCAGGTAGCGAAAGCCTCCTAGGCGAAACTCCGTGGTTGCCAAATCTGCTCCTGCTGCTGCCATTACCTCCAGCGCTACCGCCGTAACTTCGGGCCCTATCCCATCACCGCCGATTACCGCAATTTTGTGGGACATCTGGTTTCTCCTGCTTGTGGACAATTAGAACAGTGACGAGGCCTCGTTCAATGAGGCCGGTAAGAACAACGACCGCCCCTAGGGACGGTCGAAAGGCGCACACGTTGAACGTGTGCGCTAGCGAATAATGATGGCGTTCAATTGGGCCTTCACACAGTCCATTGTCATTACTTTCAGCCGCTGAGTCAAACCCTTACGCAAAGTTGCATCGCTGTTCATAGCGCTTAACGATTCGATAGCCTCTCAGAATGGCCGAAACGCAACGACTTTCTCCCGAAGCCCACGATCGTCTCGCTTCCGAACTACAAGATCTAACTACTCGCGGTCGAATAGACATTGCTGACAAAATTGAGCAGGCGCGACTGCTGGGCGATTTGTCAGAGAACGGCGATTACCACGCCGCTAAGGAAGAGCAGGGCAAGATGGAAGGCAGAATTCTTCATCTGGCGTCGGTACTTGAAAATTGTGAAATCGTGGAACAAGCATCGGATGAGTCAGTTACACCGGGAGTGGTTGTCGAGATCCAGTTCGTCGGTGATGAGGGAACAGAGAAGTACTTATTTGGCTCTATCGAAGAAAGACGAGAAGGATTAGAAGTAATTTCTCCCGGCTCCGCCATGGGGCAAGCACTTGAGGGAGCTACGGAGGGCGCAGTTGTTGAATATGAGGCGGGAGCGGGTTCCCTGTCAGTGAAGATCATCTCCATTGAGGCTTGAAACGTTGCATGAGTGAAAACACCCGCATCGCGCCCAGAGAAGCCTCGCAACACGATGACCGAAAGAATCGATTGGTCCTGCCACGCGGCCGCATCTATGAGCTACCGGGTCGAGGCCGGACATTCGCTCGGGTTGTGCAGGCTCCAGAGAACGCACCAACAATTCTGCTCCTCCATGGGTGGACAGCGACCGCTGATCTCAACTGGTACAGCAGCTATTCAGCACTCGAGGGCAAATACGGTTTGGTTGCGCTCGACCATCGAGGACATGGACGCGGCATTCGTTCACAAAGACCATTCCGGTTAACTGACTGCGCCGATGATGCGGTGGCGCTACTCGACGAATTGGGAATTGACCAAGTAATCGCAGTTGGCTACTCGATGGGTGGCCCGATCGGTCAACTGATTTGGCGGCGGCACCCCGAGCGAGTAATCGGTCTCGTCTTATGCGCAACAGCCGCTTCATTCAGCACAACCAAACAAGATCATGTCCGTTTCGCAGCTATAGGAACGTTGGCCCATGCTGCACGAATTATTCCGAGAGCATTGCGACAATTAATCGGTAGTCAACTTCTAACAGGTAAGACCGGAAAAGATTTGCGCCAATGGGCCCTCGGTGAACTTCGACGCCATGACCCTCTTAAGCTGATTCAGGCTGGTCATCGCATTGGTTTATTCGATAGTCGTCGATGGCTTCGAACAATCGATATTCCCGTCTCAGCAGTAGTCACCACACAGGACGAAGTTGTATCGGTAATGCGCCAAAGAGAGATGCTGGACGTTATTCCCGGGGCCACAAGTCATGAAATCCCCGGAAGTCACACCGTGTGTGTTGGACAACCAGATGCTTTCCGAGCGGCTCTTCTTTCAGCAATTTCTGATGTTCTTTACCAGTCCGGCTGGACCGAGACGGTCTTTGACTGACACAGTGATGTAGTGCCCTATTGGCCCCCTAGCACGGAAACAAAGGATACAGATGCCCGGTAAGACCCTTAGCGACAAAGTTTGGGAACGCCACGTCGTAAGAAGCGGCGACGGTTTACCCGACCTTTTGTACATAGATCTCCACCTCATTCACGAGGTGACCTCTCCCCAAGCTTTCGACGGGTTACGAATGAATGGTCGCTCAGTTCGCCGACCAGATCTGACGGTCGCAACTGAAGACCACAATGTCCCGACCGAGGATATTCATCTCCCCATCGCCGACGAAATAAGCAGGAAGCAAGTTGAAGTTCTCAGATCAAACTGCGAAGAGTTCGATATTCAGCTTTACCCAATGGGCGACCCTGGGCAGGGCATAGTCCACGTCATCGGTCCCGAAAAAGGTCTAACCCTCCCAGGGATGACAGTAGTTTGCGGCGATAGCCACACATCGACCCATGGTGCGTTCGGAGCACTCGCATTCGGCATCGGAACCTCGGAGGTGGAGCACGTCCTAGCGAGTCAGACGCTGCCGCAGAGCCGACCCGGGACTATGGCCATAAACGTCAATGGTTCAGCCCCCTCTGGAGTCACAGCAAAAGACATTGTTCTCGCGATCATTGGCCGAATCGGGACCGGGGGCGGAATCGGTTACATAATCGAGTATCGAGGTTCTGCAATCGAAGCCCTTTCGATGGAGGGGCGAATGACGGTTTGTAACATGTCGATCGAAGCGGGAGCTAAAGCCGGCCTAATTGCGCCCGACGACACCACGTTTGACTATTTGAAGGGACGCCCAAACGCGCCCACTGGAGCAGCATGGGATGAAGCGGTGCTCGAATGGAGGACTCTAGTGTCCGACGTTGACGTCCCATTCGACAAGTCAGTCGATATCGACGCTACAAAGCTCGAGCCTCATGTGACTTGGGGCACCAATCCTGCACATGTCATACCCATAAGTGCGCCCATTCCAGGACCGGATTCCTACGACGACCCAGTAGAAGCAGGCACCGCAGAGCGAGCTTTGGAATACATGGGGTTGACGGCGGGTTCCAAGTTAAGTGATGTCGCAATAGACACTGTGTTCATTGGTTCTTGCACTAATTCTCGCATCGAAGATCTGCGCGCGGCGGCTGCGGTAGCAAGGGGTCGAAAAGTTCACGATGGAATGCGAACCCTCGTGGTACCTGGCTCGTTCGAGGTCAAAACTCAGGCCGAAGAAGAAGGACTCGACCAGGTATTCAAGGACGCAGGCTTTGACTGGCGTGAACCCGGCTGCTCAATGTGTTTGGCTATGAACCCTGACAAACTGCAACCCGGAGAACGCTCAGCCTCCACCTCAAACCGGAATTTCGAAGGCAGGCAGGGTCGAGGGGGAAGAACTCATTTAGTTTCACCCGCTGTGGCAGCAGCTAGCGCTATTGCCGGAACCTTCGTTACCCCAGAAGATTTGGACTGAGAGGAATCAAAATGCAAGCAGTTCGATTGCACGAGGGACGAGCAGTGCCTCTGGATCGCAGTGACGTAGACACCGATCAAATAATTCCGAGCGACTGGCTAAAGCGAGTGGAACGCACAGGATTCGGAAAGGGGCTGTTTTCTGAATGGCGCGACGAGCGCGAATTCATCCTCAATGACGAAAGATACGTCGGGGCATCAATTCTTGTTGCCGGACCAAATTTCGGCACTGGCTCCTCCAGAGAGCATGCAGTCTGGGCGTTGATGGACTACGGATTCATGGCGGTTATATCACCTAGGTTTGGGGACATCTTTCGCAACAATGCGACCAAAAACGGTCTTATTCCATGTCAAATCAGCGAGGACGGAGCATCAAAGATTAGGGAAGCGCTTCATTCGGACCCGGAGTTGTCGATAACTGTTGACGTCGAAAATCTGAGGGTAATGGTTCCCGCTTTAGGAATTGAGGAAGAATTTCCGATGGATGACGCTACGAGGGAGCGTTTTCTTGAAGGCCTCGACGACATCGGAATTACCCTCAGGAGCGCTGACTCTATCGGTAACTACGAAACAGAACGCTCGTCCTGGCTACCCACAACCCGCTCTTAATTCCGATAGAAAATTAGAGTTCAACTCGGGAAACAGAACGAATACCCTCTTCGGAATTTAAGACTTCGACGATATCTCCAGCAATTGGCTGGTCGGAAGCCAAGGCCATCAATGCGTGATCTCCGTCTCCATTGCGTCCCAAACCCATGAACGAAATATTTACGTCCGCCGCTCCTAAGATCTGGCCCACGACTCCAATCATCCCAGGCCGATCGTCATTCCGAATGACAAGAATATGGTTCGCTAAAGGCACTTCGACCGAGTGATCGTCGATCATCACTATTCGAGGTTCATTACCTGAGCGAACAAGCGTCCCCGAAACGGCATGCCCTCCGCCCCGAACTTCTATCAAGTTCCTAAACTCACCGGCATCACGAGAGCCTGAATCACGAATCAGTACACCCATTAATTCCGCCTGCTCTAATACGTTGACAAAGGTGACCTGAGTTTGAGAGAACTTAGCTAGGACCCCTCTCAATACCGAAAGAACCACGATCTTGTTGTTATACCCACCTATCTCACCTGAAACTTTGACTTCTATCTCATCAGGCAGGTCTGAAACGAGTGCACTGAAAAAGGCCCCGAGACGCTCGGCTATCCCAAGGTAAGGCCGCAGAGCGTCCGAAGCTTCCTCCGCAGCGATGTTGACCGCAAACGGAACAAAATCTCCTTCAAGCGCCAGAGCTACTTGTTCAGCGATAGTCACCCCAGCTCTATCTTGAGCTTCGTGCGTGCTAGCTCCTAGGTGCGGTGTTACGACCACATCGTCTCTTCCGAATAATTCGGAATTCGTCTTAGGTTCTTCGTCAAAGACATCTAATGCCGCTCCAGCGATCTGTCCACTATTCAATGCGGTAACTAAATCTTTCTCGACAACAACCCCGCCGCGAGCTGCATTTATAAGGCGAGCGCCGCGCTTGAAGTTTGAAAAACGTTCTTGATCAAATAAGCCAACAGTCTCAGGTGTCTTGGGCAGATGAACACTAACGAAGTCTGAGCGTTCGAGTAATTCGTCAAGTTCAACCATTTCTGCGTTGACTGACCGAGCAGAATCCGAGCCGACGAAAGGGTCGAACGCGAGGATCTGCACATCGAAACCATTCAGCCTTTCAGCTACGAGGCGCCCTACTCGACCAAGACCAACTATGCCAACTGTCTTATTTAGCAGTTCGACACCCGTCCAAGAACTTCGTTCCCAGCGATTGCCGGCGAGAGCGCCGTGCGCCTGAGGAATATTTCGGGCAAGTGCTAATAGAAGTGCAACCGAGTGTTCTGCCGCAGAAACAACATTCGACTCCGGAGCGTTGCAAACTAATACGCCGCGCTCGGTCGCTGCTGCCGTGTCAACATTGTCCAAACCAACACCAGCGCGACCCACCACTTGTAGCCGATTCGCTGCATCAAAAAGATCTGAATCGACCTGAGTCGCTGAACGGACAACTAGGGCGTCAACATTTGAAATTTCGGCGAGAAGCTCTTCTTTCGAAAGGTCGAGTCGGACAATCACCTCATGACCGCGAGAACGGAGCAGGTCTAATCCTGCCTCTGCGAGCTCTTCGGTGACTAAGACAATGGCCATATCAACTACTAACTAAATCGCCTATTCGGGTAATTCCATCTTTCAGTTCATCTATTCCTAAAGCAAAAGAGAAGCGCGCATAACTTGGTGCGCCGAACGCCTCGCCTGGCACAAATGCTACTTCCGCTTCTTCTAAAATGACATTCGCTAGGTCCAAAGTTGTTCGACTGACAGAGCCAGCTAATTCTCGTCCTAGCAAGCCTTCCAATGACGGAAAGGCATAAAAGGCACCCTGAGGCTCCTCACATTTGACCCCTTCGATGCTGTTGAACATTTGATGCATAGTCACACGACGCTCATCGAACGCAGCCAACATGACCGCTACATCGTCTAAACCGCCCTCCAAAGCAGCTATTGCGGCAACTTGGGCGACATTGCATACGTTGGAAGTGGCGTGGCTCTGCATGTTGGAGGCTGCTTTGATTACATCCGGAGGACCCGCCATCCATCCAACTCGCCAGCCTGTCATCGCATATGTCTTAGCGACCCCGTTTAAAACTACGCAGCGATCAGCTAGCTCGGGCACCAAAACAGGCATCGAGTGGTGCTCACGATCTCCATAGATCAGATGTTCGTATATTTCGTCAGTAATTACCCAAATATCATTTTCTACGGCCCATCGACCTATCGCCTCGATTTCTTCCTTGGGATACACAGCACCTGTCGGGTTTGAGGGCGACACGAAAACAAGTGCTTTAGTTTTATCGGTTTTAGCTGCATCTAGCTGTTCCACCGTGACCTGAAAACCTTGGTCGGCGCCCGCAAAAACTTCAACAGGTATCCCACCAAACATTCGAATCGACTCCGGGTAGGTAGTCCAATACGGAGCAGGAAGCAAGATCTCATCTCCCGGATCCACCAGGGTCATCATCGTGTTGAACACTGCTTGCTTTCCTCCATTAGTGACTAAAAATTGGGAAGGCTGCAGCTCTAAACCCGAGTCTCTTAAAGTTTTTACGGAAAGCGCTTCTTTTAGTTCAGGTAGGCCACCTGCCGGCGAATATCGGTGGTACCTGGCGTCCTTGCAAGCTGCTACCGCAGCCTCAACAATGTGCGCTGGTGTTTGGAAATCAGGCTCACCTGCTCCGAACCCTATAACGTCTTTCCCATCGGCTTTCATAGCTTTCGCCTTCGAATCGACAGCTAGAGTTGCCGATTCTGCGATCTGTTCTACGGCGAACGAAATTCGGTTGGTCACGGGATAGGCTCCTAAAGGCTTGGGGCTTAATTCGAATAGCCCACCGACATAGTGGCAGGCGATGAGCGCGACCGAAACTTCAATTTCCATTCCCGCTGAATTACTTCCTGAAGACGGGCGATTTGGGTCCGGCCCATCGAAAGTCCGCCAAGAAGCTCTGACCTCCTTTTTAGACATAGCTCCTAGGTATTTGGGAACAAGCCACAGGCAAAATGAAGTTAAACGGGAAGTAGCTCGGTTGCAGAATGGTCTAAGCGAATTATTCAGTTTGCCCCAGGACTGGGAAATACTTTTGGGCAACGGAGGTTCGACTCTGTTTTGGGATGCTGCGTCTTTCAATCTCATTGACTCCAAAAGCCAACATCTGAGCTTCGGAGAGTTTTCGTCAAAATTTGCAACCGTTGTTCAAAAGGCCCCTCACCTAGAGGAACCGGAGATCATCAGTAGCGTGCCGGGTACATGTCCCGCAGCAGATCCGTCGAATGTGGATGCATATGCCTTGACGCATAACGAGACTTCTACTGGCGTTACGGCAACGCTCAACCGTCCTAGCAAAGATGCCTTAACGCTCGTCGATGCAACATCGGCAGCTGGGGCAATCAACTGGGATCCAGGTCAAGTTGACTGCTATTACTTTGCTCCTCAAAAAGCCTTAGCTTCTGACGGCGGTCTCTGGTTGGCAGCCTGTTCGCCGGCAGCGATTGGTCGAATCGAGAAATTATCTGGCGGCGAACGTTGGACGCCCGCTGGCCTGGATCTGGGAATAGCGCTCTCAAACTCTCGACAGAATCAGACTTACAACACCCCAAGTCTCGCAACAATTTTCCTGGCCGCTGAAATGGTTGAATGGATTAACGCTTCAGGTGGACTGAGCTGGGCAGACGAAAGATGCAGACGCAGCAGCAACACCATCTACGAGTGGGCGAGCGATCGAACTTTCGCTGAACCCTTCGTCAACCAAATCGCTGACCGCTCGCCAGTAGTTTGCACTATCGACTTCGAGGACGTGGACGCTGGCGCCATCAGCAGAGTTCTCCGTGCCAACGGGATAGTCGACACTGAGTCCTACCGAAAACTGGGTCGTAACCAGATCCGCATCGCTACTTTTCCAGCAGTCGAACCTTCCGATGTCGATGCCTTGTGCGCCTGTCTTGACTTCGTAGTTGAGGCTCTCAGTTAAGGACCTGCTAATGCATCAACTTCTCGGCGAGATGCATGAAACTTTTCAGCAGAAATCAATTCATAAACGGCTGATCGGGACACATAGCAAGTAGACGAGCGGCGGAACTTTGTCTCGCCAAGACTTCCCGCCAACAATCATCGGGTTCGGCAAATAAATCCTCAGTTCGGGATTTGAACGTCCACCACGCACCTTCTTCTATCTCCATAGCTAATTGTCCCGGACTCCAGCCCGAGTATCCCAAGTAGAATCGGACATTCTCTAGTGCAGAACTGTGGAGATCTGAAGTTGCTTCCAGGTCAAGGAGGGCTATTGATTCATTCAGGGGAGTCCCTCCTCTCAATGAATCTGATGTTGGAGCTAGCGCCAGTAATGCATTGGGCTGCACAGGCCCACCGCCGAAGAATTGGGATTCTTCGTTGATATCATCCACCCAAGCTGGCAGGGCATGGAGAAGCGATGAATCAACCGCAATAGGTCGGTTGAGAATTACTCCCAACGACCCTTCTGAGTTGTGTTCAAGCAGTAAAACAACTGACCGGTGGAAGTTGGCATCCTCGAGTAGCGGAGTGGCGGCAAGCAACACCCCTTTCTCGAGATCAATAGTTGGCGTTACCAACGACATCGTCACACAGTCTGCACTTGTTAGATATCCAGATAAAGCCCGGTAAGAGATAATCGCTATTCAACTTGCCCGCCGGAGGCTTCCGTAACGTCCTGTTTGCCCGCTGTGATCCAAGGCATCATTGCGCGCAACTCCGCTCCGACAGCTTCAATGGGATGTTCCTTCCCCTCTTCTACCAGGCGCTTGTAGTTCGCAAGACCACTCCGGTTTTCCTCGATCCACTCGTTCGCAAAAGTTCCGTCTTGAATTTCACCGAGAATACGTTTCATTTCGGCTCTCGTTTCGTCGGTAATGATGCGAGGCCCTCGAGTGAGGTCTCCATATTCCGCTGTCGTCGAAATTGAATACCGCATTCCAGCGATTCCAGCTTCGTATATGAAATCCACAATGAGCTTCACTTCATGAAGAGTTTCGAAATACGCGGATTCCGGCTGATAACCAGCTTCCACAAGAGTGTCATAGCCTGCACGAATCAGTTCAGTGAGGCCACCACACAACACAACTTGCTCCCCGAACAAGTCGGTCTCAGTTTCCTCAGCGAAAGTAGTGGTTAGGACTCCCCCACGTGTACCTCCAATTCCCTTTGCGTATGCGAGCGCATCGTTAAGGGCATTTCCAGTTGCGTCTTGATGAATAGCTACTAGAGCAGGAACGCCGCCACCTTCGGCATAAGTGCGCCGCACGTTATGGCCTGGTCCCTTGGGAGCGATCATCCAAACATCGACATCGTCAGGAGGTTGAATTTGATCAAAATGAATGTTAAACCCATGCGAGAAAGCCAAGGCGTTGCCTGCGGACAAGTTAGGAGCAATTTGTTCCGAGTAAATAGCCGCTTGCTCGGTGTCAGGCAAGGCCATCATCATCACATCAGCTTCCTTGGCAGCGTCCGCTATCGATAAAACAGTCAGCCCTTCCGCTTCAGCTTTGGAAACAGAGGAGGAGCCATCTCGAAGGCCCACAATGACCTTTACACCGCTATCGCGGAGGTTTAAAGCATGGGCGTGACCTTGCGATCCATAGCCCATGATTGCGACCGTACGGCCGACAAGGTGGCCTAGGTCTGCATCATCTTCGTAGTAAATTGTCGCTGGCATCTTTGTGCTCCTAATTGAGTTGTCAAATAGACGAAAAATTTGAAAAAGTTTTATTGCGATACTTAGCTGTCGAGGCGTCCCAACGCAATGCGGCCCGTCCGCTGAAGTTCAAGAATGCCAAATTTACGCAACTTCGCTTCACAAGCATCGAGTTCGTTTGGGTGAGCATGGACGCTCACAATTAGCTCCCGATCGTTCGAATCGAGAACCGAGCCGCCAACCTCATCAATAAAGTTGCGAACAGCGTCTGAATCAGTCCCTTCGACACGAGCCACCATCAGCTCTCGTTCGATAGAGGAAACTGGCTGTAATTCAGTTATCTCCAAAACATTGACGAGCTTGTCCAACTGCTTTGCTATCTGCGCAGCATCGGTATTGTGAACATCCACCACAATGCTGATACGACTCAATGATGGGTCGTCAGTCGGCGCTACTGCCAATGAGAAAATGTTGAAGCCGCGCCTACTGAACAAGCCTGCGATACGCGCTAGTACACCGAATTTGTTTTCTACAAGAACCGAGAGGATGTGTAGATTCGGCTGATCTTCATCTAATGAGGTCATGAGGGGGCTGTACCTTTGGCCTTCGCGTCTGCGTCACCCTCTGGTCCCAAGATGATGTCGTCGTTTGATCCACCTGCAGGCACCATCGGGTAGACCTTTTCAAACGCGTCAACACGAAAGTCCACTACGACGGGTCGATCGTTGATTGCGTTAGCTTTCTCGATTGCGGAAAGCACCTCTTCAGCCGATTCAACGCGGATACCAGCGCATCCCATCGCTTCAGCCCACGCAACATAGTCAGGGTGGTCCGGGCTCAAATAGACCTCGCTATATCGCTCATCATAGAAAAGCTCCTGCCACTGCCTAACCATGCCCAGATAAGCGTTGTTTAAGATTGCAATTTTGACGGGGATTTTCTCAGCTGCCGCAGTAATCAACTCTTGGGCAGTCATCTGGAAGCAACCATCTCCGTCGATGGCCCATACCATTCGGTCGGGCTGGCCAGCCTTCGCTCCGATGGCCGCCGGGACAGCAAACCCCATAGTTCCAAGTCCACCCGAATTGACCCAGGTATAGGGGTAGTCAAACTTCCAGAACTGGCTTGCCCACATCTGGTGTTGGCCGACGCCCGCCACAACAATTGTGTCATCTGGCGTGTTATCTCGAATCTGCTCCAAGACGTACTGCGGCTTTAATGGGAACCCACTGTCCGATTGCTCGTATTGCAACGGGTACTGCTCCTGCCAACCACTTATGGTTGATTTCCAAGCAGTTCGATCGGTTTTGATTGCACCCGATGCCTTGTGAGCTTGAATCAATGCTTCTATAGCAAGCTTCGCATCCCCTCGCACTGGAACATCGGCTTGCCTGACCTTGCCGTGCTCAGCTGGATCGATATCAACGTGAATAATTTTGGCTTCAGGAGCAAAAAACTCTGGATTGCCGGTGACTCGGTCATCAAAGCGAGCCCCCAAGTTGATTAGAAGATCAGCTCGTTGAAAGGCCATAACTGCCGCGTAGTTCCCGTGCATTCCTGGCATACCTAGACAACGAGGGTCTCTATCAGGAAATACGCCGCGCGCCATAAGGGTCGTCACCACGTGGATATCGGTCAGATCAACAAATTCTGCCAGTACCTCTGCTGCCCTAGCTTTAAGAAGCCCGCCACCGGCGTAGATTACGGGACGCTCAGCCGCGAGAATAAGATCGATAGCTTCAGCAATTTTCTGCGGATCAACATCAGTAACCGGCTCATAGCCAGGCAGCGAGAGATCCTCAGGCCAGTGCCATTCCATCACCTGATTACTTACGTCTTTGGGAACGTCAATCAACACAGGCCCAGGACGGCCAGTAGTAGCTATATGAAAGGCTTCCTTCACAATTCTCGGAATGTCAGCGGGATCTGTCACAAGATAATTGTGCTTTGTCACAGCCATTGTGATTCCTGTGGTGTCGCACTCCTGAAACGCATCTGAACCAATTGAACCCAGAGCTACCTGTCCAGTAATGGCAACCATTGGAATTGAGTCCATGTAGGCATCGCATAATGGAGTGACGATGTTTGTCGCAGCAGGGCCGCTCGTTACTATTGCGACTCCCGGCTTTCCGGTGACGTGGGCATAACCTTGGGCCATATGCCCGGCGCCTTGTTCATGACGAACCAGAACGTGGCGAATTTTGGAATCAAGAATTGGGTCGTACACCGGGAGAATCGCTCCGCCTGGAAGACCAAACATGACCTCTACATCGCACATCTCGAGACTCTTAACAAGAGCTTGAGCGCCGGTCAGTTCCATCGATCTTCTCCTAACAAATTTTTGTGGTTTGGGCACAGCCCGTAAACCGAAAAGGCCCCCAGCGGGGACCGTGAATAAGCGGGAAGAAGCCCCCCGCCTAGGCGGACACTACGAGACAGCGACTGACGCAGAATTGGTCCAAGTGTGATCGCATTCTCCCATTTTGGCGGCGAGGAAAGCCACTCGCAACTTCAGAAGCAATAAGTCTATGCCTGATTGCAGTTCGCCGGGTATCTTCAACTCCCTATGTCAAGGCTTTCAGGCACTCTGCGCCTTCTCTTATTTGGCGCTTTAGCAATCACCTACGTCGCCCTATTTCAGACGTCATCCTCGGAAAATAAGCAACCTAGAGCATCCAGAGAGGACATCTGGTGGAAACCTGCCACAGTTTTACCCTATCCCTCAGAAGATTCCGAAGAGTTCCGTTTGTCAAATGTGAACTGTCCTGAAGGACTACCGACGTTAGAAGAATCAAACGTTGCAGTCAGCGGACTTGAATTGTCTCTCTTTTTGGACTTACCCGGCGCGTCGTCCGTGGTCTTCATTGGAGATCGCCGGGGTTTCGTGGGAACGCGAAAAGGTCAAGTTTTTGGTTTCGATGAAGCAAAACTATTACCGCGCGCGTCACTGGACTTATCCGCAAACACAAGTACCGAGATGGACCAGGGTCTGCTCGGAATGACTATCTCTCCCGATAGCGATTGGTTATACATAAACCGCACAGATTCTGATGGGGACAGCGTAGTGACCGCTCATTCAGTCGATCACTTAGATCTGAGTTTGGGCAGTGGCATGGAAATTATCGTCGTTGATCAACCATCAGCGATGCACAACGGGGGAGATTTGGCCTTTGGGCCTGATGGATATCTTTATGTTTCTTTTGGAGACGGAGGAGGGCTAGGAGATCCATTCGGCAATGGCCAGGACAATTTAACTCCGCTGGGTTCCGTCCTACGTCTCACCGTAGAGCCTTCAAGCTGGCCACCTCACGCGCCTGCTCCTGGAAATCCGAAGCTCGGATTTGATTCCGATCCAAGAATTTGGGTATCCGGGGTCAGAAACCCGTTTCGTTTCTCATTTGACCCGTTCACCGGCGACCTTTGGTTAACTGATCTAGGGCAGCAATGCGTCGAAGAGTTGAATGTGCTGGATGCTTCCGAGGCCGGGGTTAATCTTGGTTGGAATCTTGTAGAGGGCTCCAGACCATTTCTCGGCGAGGTTAGCAATAGTCTTCGCTCTCCGGATTTCGAGTACCGCCACGCCAGAGGACGTTGCGCAATTATCGGCGGACTAGTGGTTAGAAATGGTCCCCATCCCGATCTTGAAGGTCGATATCTCTTTAGCGATTTATGCGGCGGCGAATTGATGATGCTCGATGCAGACAATCCCGATTACGTAACCGTTCTAGACCTTTCAGTCAGCCAACCACTCGGCTTCGCCATAGATCTCGAGGGACTTCCGTACGTTGTGGATATGGCTAATGGTGTCTGGCTCTTAACAAATTCAAGTTAAAGGGGCGATTCAGCACTCCGTCACCCGGTCTTAAGTGCTACAAACTGATCACGAATTGCAACAGAGGGGTTTATGACATCGATCGAAGCGATCGAGGACATTGGAGTTCGACATCGAACGCGCCTGCGGTCAGCCGATCTTGGGTCCTGCGAAGCCCTAATCAAGGCCGGTGCAACACGTCGCGGCAGGCGAGTTATCGCTGAAACCGTAGGCGTTTCGGAAGGTCGAGTTCTCGAATGGATCAATAAGGCTGACCTTATGCGCGTCCGAGGGATCTCTACTCGTTATTCACAGCTCCTGGAAGCCGTAGGCGTGGACTCGGTTCGTAAACTTCGAAGAAGGCGGCCCAGTAATTTACATCGGTCACTCTTGGACGAAAATAGCCGCCGAAGAAATGCTGTCGTTAGCCGACTACCTTCTCTTAAAGAAGTGGAGCTATGGGTTAGGGAAGCAAAAAAAATGGCTCAACTTGTGCGGTGAGAGTCTCGACTAATTCCTACCCTCGGCGCGCTCTAAGAATAGCCGACACCGCTTTGCCGTCGGCCTGACCACTCGTCGCTTTCATGACCGCCCCTACGAAGACGCCTTGGACTTTCTCTTCTCCAGCGCAAAATTTTGACCATGCTTCTTGATTATCAGCTATAGCGGCGTCGACAATTTTCTCTAACTCACTTGAATCCATGGATTCAAAGCCCCTGGTCGCTGCTATGGACGCCGCTTCTTGACCGGTCTCGACCATCTCGACCAAAATTGTTTTCGCTTGAGTTGCTGTTATCAATCCCGAGGTTTCCATCTCAATAAGCCCCGCAAACAGCTTTGGGTCTAAATCTGACGCACCGCTAACGGTAAGATTTTGGAGCGCATGGTTCGTTGCACGGGTCGCGTCCGCTCCATGATCAAGAGCTCCCAGAACTAGCCGAGACAAGCCTCGATTTACGATGCTCGCAGCTGTCTCCAAATCCACACCAGCGAGCGCTGTCAGTCGCTCCCGCTGCTGAGAGGGAAGCTCTGGCATGGAACTGACAATTCTTTCGATCCAACCGTCATCCGGATCGAGAAGCACTAGGTCCGGTTCAGGGAAATACCGGTAATCATTGGCTTCTTCTTTTGAGCGCAACGTGTATGTCTTGCCGTCTTCTGCCCAATGTCGAGTTTCTTGATCTGGCGAATCGCCACTTTCGTATAGTTGGATGTGACGCTGTGCCTCATACGTAATCGCTCTCTGCAGAGATCGTAACGAATTAAGGTTCTTAATTTCGCATCGTGTCCTCAGGTCAGATGAACCTATAGGACGCACACTTACATTCGCATCGACACGCATTGAGCCTTCTTCTAGGCGAGCCTCCGAAGCTTCTGTGGCAAGCAGAATAGACCTCAACTCTTCTACATAGGCTCGAGCATCTTCTGCGGACCTTATGTCAGGGCGGGAAACAATTTCGAGCAACGGCACGCCCGCTCTGTTGTAGTCAACAAGTGCTTCGCTAGCGCCATGAATTCGACCATCTTCGCCTCCTAGGTGCGTCGTTTTCCCGGCATCTTCTTCTAAATGAGCTCGTTCCACGCCTATTTCGGTGCCATTAGGAAGTGTTAGAGCGCCGTCGATACAAATAGGTTGGTCGTATTGGCTGACTTGATAATCCTTAGGCATATCTGGGTAGAAGTAATTCTTCCTATGGAATACCGACGGTTGAATTTCACATCCAAGCGCTATGCCTATAGTCATCGCCAGTTCGACTGCTCGGCGGTTTAGAACCGGTAACGAACCCGGAAGGCCGAGACAAACAGGCGTGATGTTCGTATTGGGATCATCACCAAACTGGTTGGGTGCGTGAGAAAATAACTTGGTTTCAGTCGCTAGTTCTACGTGCACCTCAAGGCCAACTACGATTTCCCACTCGCTCATAACTTGGTGCCTCCCTCGCTCTGCGATTCAAGGAAAGAAGCCACCTGGAACATCTTTTCTTCATCAAGTTGGCGCGCCAAAACTTGCACACCGACCGGTAAATCATGCGCTCCCGTACCAAACGGAACCGAAATCGCTGGGTCGCCTACCAAGTTGCTCGGAATAGTGCAGGTATCGCACCGGTACATGGTCATCGGATCTGATCGATCCCCAAATTCGAAAGCAACTGATGGCGACGTCGGCGATAAGAGGACATCGTTATCGGCATAGACCCTGTCGAAATCTTGCCGAGTAAGGGTCCTTACCTTTTGCGCTTTCCCATAATAGGCGTCGTAATAACCCGCGCTTAAAGCAAAGGTGCCTAGCATTATCCGCGCAATAACCTCGTCCCCGAAGCCTTCTCGGCGAGTAATGGCATTCATCCCAGCAACATCTTTACCTTGCGCTCTCATTCCATACCGAACCCCGTCGTAGCGAGCAAGATTGCTTGAGGCTTCGGCGGGAGCTATCAGATAGTAAGCGGTCAATCCGTATTCAACAGCTGGGACAGATACTGACTCGACGCGAGCCCCTCCATCCCTGAGAGCATCAGCTGCTTCATGCAGTCTTGAAGCAACATCTTCGTCAACTCCATCAAGTAGCTCAGATATCATTCCCACTTTGAGACCCTCAACGCCTTCATTCAATCTTGCGCTGAAGTCGGGCATTGGGGATGGTATCGAAGTACTGTCGAAAGGGTCATGACCTCCAATGACTTCAAGAATTAACGCTGAGTCCGCGACAGTGGTCGTTAGCGGCCCAATCTGGTCAAAAGAAGAAGCAAACGCAACCAATCCGTAGCGACTCACTAGTCCGTAGGTTGGCTTCACTCCAACTACTCCACACAAGGCAGCCGGTTGACGTATCGAACCGCCGGTATCGGAGCCCAGTGCGGCGGGAGCGAATCCAGCGGCAACTGCAGCGGCCGAGCCCCCACTTGAACCCCCAGGCACTCGACTGAGGTCACGTGGGTTACGGGTCGGACCAAAGGCCGAATTTTCTGTCGAACTACCCATCGCAAATTCATCCAAATTGGTCTTACCGATTATTACTGCACCGGCGGAACGCAGGCGCTCGACAACAGTTGCGTCATATGGGGGTTCCCAACCCTCAAGAATCTTGGATGAGCAGGTAGTCGGAATACCGCGAGTGCAGAGATTATCTTTAAGAGCAATCGGGACTCCAGAAAGGGGCCCCGGATCTTTACCAGATGCAATCAAATCATCAATTTTTTGCGCGGATTCCATCGCAATGTCGCGGTTAACGATGTTGAAGGCGTTTATCTCACCCTCCATTTCATCAATCACGTCTAGGTGTTCGTTTAACGCAGCAACAGCACTGGTTCGAGATTGACGGATTTCGTGAGCTAACGCTTTTACAGAGATCAAGAGGACTCCCCCAGAATCGGAGGGACCCGAAATTGGCCTTCTAAGGCATCCGGCGCCTGTTCTAAGACATCGCTCGGCTCGATAGTTGCACCCTTCACATCGTCTCTCAGAACGTTGGACAGCGGGTAAGGGTGAGACATCGGTTCAACTGAGTCAAGATCTAGGTTCTCTAGCTCGCCCGCATGAGCAAGAATCTTTTCTAGGTGCGCAGTGAAGTGAAGCACCTGCTCATGACTTAGGTCAATTCTTGCTAAATTGGCTACGTGAGCAACGAGCTCCTCTGATAGCGGTTGATTCATAGATCTATTCTCCAAAGACTTCAAATATATGGGTCGTTGACGCTAAGCGGTTCTTGCCACCAAGCTTCGGGAGACGGTTCCCATCCTTCTTCTCGATGTGGGTAGATGCAATCAACAGGACATGGCTCCAGACACTTATCACACCCAGAACAAAGCTCGGGCATGATAATTACATCAATGCCGTGATTGAAAATCGCCCCAAAGTTAGGTGGGCAAGCGCGCAAACAAGCGTCGCAATTGATGCATTCCGTCATATCTATGTAGAGAGGCGCGTTGGGCCATTTGGGATTTCGTTCGCGGCTTTCAACCCTTTGCATTCGCGCTTGGCTACTTCCCGATGCCATCTCCTAAATTCTACGGACCAGGAGCGGTTGAGCGGGCAAATCAACGAATCGCATTTAGTTTGTTAGTAACCTCAGAACGACCGTGGAGCCTCGAGGTATAAGCGTTCCAGCAGGGGGGTCAGTGCTCTGTACTTCCGAACCCTCCCCGAACACAGTCGACGCCAAAAAGCCTAATTCCGATAGCTTTCGTTGAGCCTCGACGACTGATAGTCCACCAAGTTCAGGTACTTCTTGGCGACCGGAGCCCAAAGAAATTGTGAGTAACACTGATGAGCCGCGCTCCACCAAGCGTCCAGGGCTGACACTTTGCCCAATCACGATTCCTTCCTCAATTACTTCACTGAATTCACGAATCGGCGGCACCGCAATTTCTAACTGCGTGGCTTGGAGAGCCGCAGCCGCACTTTCCTGACTCATCCCGACAAGCTGTGGGACGGTTCGCGGCACAGGACCGCCAGAGACTGTCAAGGTAGCTTTAGTCCCCGGCTCTCTCAACCTTCCCCCCAGCACCTCCTCCCCTTCGATCAGCACCTTCATGACTTCGTCTTTTGCGACCGACTCGTCGTAGACCGGTTGGATTGAGTCGACCGAGAAGCCCTTGGCCTCCATCCGTCTCATCGCATCATCGCTGGACAGGCCAACCACCACCGGGGTGATACGTAGGCGCGGGCCGCTCGAAACCTCGACAACCAAAATCGAGCCCTCGGACAAACGACGCCCCGAAGAGGGTCGTTGTGCCATAACGATTCCGGGGGGAAGGTCGTCCGACCTAATTTGATCTTCGTCCAAAATCCAATTCATCGAATCTGCTTTTCCGCGGACCTCTCCAATGGTTCTACCTACATATTCCTCAACCAGGTGACTAGAGATACCTTGCGGCTGAACACTGCTAACGGCCCACGCTGCCGCTGCAACAAACAACATTAAGAAGAGGAACATTGAGGCACCAAGCTTCCAGACCGGACGCCACCTTAAAGGTTGCATGTCAGGCTCCAGACGAACCGGATCCACTTGAGAGTGGACTCCAACAAGATCGTTCTGTATCAGAGACTCAGGAATTCTTATTGCCTGAGGCGCAACAAAATGTTTAGCCGCCTTGGCTAGACCCTCTTTCATCTCGATAGCTCCACAGCGGAAATCGGGTTCGATCGCTATTGCGCGATTGAGAACTTCCACAGCAGCACCAAACTCAGATGCAACCTTAGCTTGCTGAATTCTAGCTACTTCGCTCGAGCTATCTTCCCAAGCGGTGGTTTCTAGCGATCGCCCAAGCGCTTCATGGAGCGTCACAGCCAGCGAATAAATATCAGCCGCTTGAGAACTAGTTCCGTTCAAAATTTCCGGCGCTAGAAAGTGCGGCGGTCGTTGTTCAACGCCCATGCCAACTGAATCAAGGCGGCCTCGCTCGGCCTCCAAAAGAGCGTTTATTAAGAAGCCATTTGAAAGTTTCGACACGCCTTCATTCGACACGATCACGTTTCGAGGCGACACATCGGCGTGAATGACCCCTTCACTATGTAAAGCAAGCAGCCCATCACAAAGCTCATATCCCAACTTGATTACTTGCGGAGCAGTCATCGAGACACCGGCTTCAAGTAATAGGTCGAGTCTCGTACCAACGACGTACTCCGTGACAACGTAGAACTGGCCCTCGATCTCACCCAATTCAAAGACCTGCTCTATATGCCGGTGCTCAACACGGGAAGAGAGCTCTATGTCAGAGACGAGACGTCTTGCGAACTCGTTGTCTTTTGAAATCGATTCACTCAACAGTTTTATGGATACCGGAGCGCCTGTTTCGAAATCTATTGCCGCATATTCAACAACAGTCTCTTGTTCTGCAAGTAACGCAAGGACTCGGTAGCGGTCGTTAACCACCCGGCCTACCAAATCGCTAGCTCCACCCAAAGACACAGCCCGACAGTAGTGCCAGCGGACACACATCTTGCGGCGTGGAATTCCAAATGAAAATAAAATCGGCCATTATGTGCATGTGCAAGAAAATGAACCAGGTGAATCTCCAGAAGAAAAGTCTCACGTCAATTGGAGTCTGCGCAGGGGTGTAGCGCCGACTATCACGGCATTAGTGTTCGCCTTAATCGTGGCGGTGGTGTGGATTGCATCCTCAACGCGCGGGGCTCCACGGCCCGACACATTTCCAACGGGATTGCTAGCCGTGATACCAGACGAAGGCGCTCAAGCGCCGAAGCAAACGTTGGTTGGGGTTTCATTGAGTCCTGGTTGGCAGCCAACAATAACGATCGACGGCGTCGCTATACCTGATGCACAGTTATCCGCCGGGACCAGGCAACTAGGGGAATTTTTCTTCTCCCCAGGCGAAGACATGGTCTTCTCGCAACTCCGAAGGGGACAGGTGTGCGCCCGAGTGGTTGCAATTCCCACTATTGACGTTGAGGTCGACAACATTGATCACAGATGGTGCTGGACTTCTTTCTGAACCGAATCATGACAATTCACCTCGCTCAAGGAGGATTCTGAGTTGAGCTTCGCCGACAATAGGAATGCCCAAGCTCTCAGCTCTGTCAACTTTCGACTGCCCAGCATCCGCTCCTAGCACCAGCGCGTATGTACTTCTGGAAACAGCCGAAGGAGACTTTCCACCTCTTGAAATAATCGCTTTCTTCGCCTCATCTCGAGTGACGAACCAGCCCTCAAGCGAACCCGTGACCACCACGGACTTACCTTCAAGTACCTGAGGCGCGTCCACTTCACCTTCAAGCACGTCAAGTCGGACCCCATTTAATTGCAGCTTCTCTATGACAAACTTGTTGTGGCTGTCGGAAAAGAAATCTGCGACGCTTTTCGCTATTACGGGTCCGATCCCGTCAAGCGATTCAATTTCATCGAGTCCAGCGTTGGCAATCCGCTCGAGGTTGCCAAATTTGCGCGCAATGAGTTCGGCGGCGCTAGGACCAAGGTGCTCGATGCCCAGACCGATAAGAACGTTCGGAAGGGGGCGCAGACGTGCCTGATCAATTGAATTCAAGAGGTTATTTACCAGGGTCTCATTTGACGGGTCCGAGACTAGAAGATCCAAGAGCGCATTTTTATTGAGAGCAAACAGGTCGCCCACATCGCCGACAAGACCACTCGAAACTAGGGCACCAACTGTGCGCTCCCCAAGCCCCTCGATATCCATAGCGTTTCTACTAGTGAAATGACTAATTCCTGTTTCCACTCGCGCCGAACAAGCTCGGTTTACGCAATAAGTGTTTGCATCTCCAGCAACGCGTTCAAGGCGCAAGCCACAGGCTGGACAATAAAGCGGAAACCGCCACGCTTCCGAATCACGCGTTCGTTCCGAAGTTACCGGACCCACAACTTCTGGAATAACATCTCCGGCCTTTCGAACAACTACCACATCACCTGGTCGAACGTCCTTCGCAGCGACTTGGTCTTCATTATGGAGAGTAGCCATGCTGACAGTTGAACCACCAACGAAGACAGGCTCGAGAATTGCGAAGGGTGTCGCTCGACCGGTTCGACCAATCGAGACGTCAATATCGAGCAATCGAGTCGTCTTTTCCTCCGGTGGAAACTTAAACGCTATCGCCCACCTTGGCGCGCGGCTAGTAGACCCCAGCAGATCTCTATGGCTCAAATCAGCCAATTTGACAACTACACCATCTATTTCATAGTCAGGGTCATGGCGTTTTGACATCCAAAGCTCACAAAACGCCTTTACATCATCGAAGTCCGAATATTCCCTGACCTCGGGGTTAACAGGTAGACCGAGACTTTGAAGCAACTGAAACGTGTCATTCGAGGAGGTCATTTCAGGTCCTCCTATAACCTGACCGAGCTGATAACTCCAAAAGGAGAGTTTCCTATCCTTCGTAACCGAAGGATCCTTCTGGCGGATGCTTCCAGCCGCAGTGTTCCTTGGATTTACATAGGGCGCTTCTCCCTTCTTTATCTGCTCTCTATTCAACTCCTCGAAGCGCGATACGGGCAGGTACACCTCGCCCCGCACTTCAACCAAATCCGGTGCATTCCCAATTCTGTGCGGAATTTGATCAATCGTTAGAACGTTGTGGGTGACATCCTCGCCTACCCTGCCGTTTCCTCTAGTGGCCGCCTGAACTAACTTTCCATTCTCATAGCGAATAGATACCGCTAGCCCATCAAACTTCAATTCACATACAACGCGAAACTCACGCGAGCCACCTAATCCCTTGACCATCCGTTCGTGCCATGCTTCTAACTCCGCGAAATCCATGGCGTTGTCGAGGGACATCATTGGCACATCATGTTCAACCGGGGCAAACATTTGGCTGGGTTGGGCACCCACGGCCCGCGTCGGTGAGTCTTCAACAACAAGATCGGGACGACGAGTTTCAATCGCAATTAGCTCGCGGAGCAAAGCATCGAATTCTGCATCCGACACGGAAGGATTATCGCGACTGTGATACGCCTCATTATGTGCCCTAATCTGAGCACTCAATTCTGCAGCTCGATCACTGTCTGAATCGTCTTCACTCATGACAACATTGACTTTAGCTAGCAAAAAGGGCAGGTTTAGTACTTCTGCTAGATGAATACTTGGGAGCCGACAAAAGCGATGACTAGAGATTGGGGAGTAAAGCTAACGAGCCCATTCTTCCTTTTTCTTATTGCCTGGCTTGTAGTTCCATTTACAATCGGTTCGTCTCTTGATCTTGCCTTCACAAATGAAAGCGACGCTCTCAGAGTCTTCAATGCAACAGCTGTGTGGCTAACTTGGTCAATTGTTCTGGGCGCTTGCGTTGTTCGAAGGCCGTGGGCGTTAACTGTCATAAGACTCATTGCTCCGAGCCTGTTCTTCGCAACTTTGCTGACTCATGCAATCTACGGGATCGACACAACTCAGCTTTTGATAGCACTATCTCATGCAGTCCTCATCGCTCTACTTGCGCTACTGCCTGAGTTAGGAAATCATGTCGTCGACGGAATCAGCTACGGAGATGAGCGACGATTCTTGCTCCGAGTGCCCAGCGCCATTATCGCGGGACCACTACCCCTAGTTTGGGCCATCACCATATTGTCAATTTTCGTCGGACCATCCTTGGCAGCATCTCAGCAGCCAAGAATCGGTGTTCTTTTGACAGTGATTGGTTGGCCATTGGCCTCCCTCGGATTCCGATCTCTTCATCAGCTTGCTAATAGGTGGATTGTTTTTGTACCCAACGGATTCGTTATTCACGATTACCTCGCAACCCGAGAGCCATTCCTGCTTCGACGACAAGATATTGCTTATATAGGCCCGGCACCATCCAATACTGATGTTGAGGCAGACGGCCTAGTTGATGTTAGCCAGCTGGCTTTCGGCCCTGTTCTTCAGGCAACTCTAAAGGGTGAGGTAGAAATCGTTCTGCGCTCAAAGGGAGTTAGCGAGGTACTTCGCGCCAATAGTGTTCTCTTTTCGCCTACGCGTCCGGGTGCCGTGTTACTCGAAGCCAAGCTGCGTAAATTAGTTCGATAGTCTTCAAACGGCAGTCGCTCCGCCTACGACAATGTCGTCAACATAGAAGACCACCGCTTGACCGGGCGCTACTTTGCGTTGCGGCTCGCTCCAAGTGGCGTTTCCGTTCACATCCAAATCACCGGCGTTCGGCGAAGCGTGAGCGCTTATTTGAAGTCGTGCGGGCCCCACATGTGGCTCGTCAGCCCACACGTGATCACGCAATTGCAAGGTGCTCGTGAGAAGTTCTTCAGCTGCGCCAGCAACGACGCGACGAGACTTAACATCAACGCTTACTGCGTAGCTTCGTCCCGCCTTACCGCCTAAATTCAGACCTTTTCTCTGCCCAACTGTCACAAGTTCGACCGCGTCTACTCTTCCGAGTGAATTACCTTCCCCGTCGACGACTTCACCTGGGTTTAGTTCCAGGCGATCAGACAAGAAACGCTCACGACCCTCGTCCGCTGTAATGAAACAAACGTCCTGACTGTCAGGCTTCGAAGCTGATCGGAGGTCAAGGTCATGTGCTATTTCTCGAACTTCGGATTTGGTCATTTGCCCAACCGGAAATTCAAGCATCGCCAGATCTTCTTCTCCGAGCATATAGAGAACATATGACTGATCTTTAGCAGCATCGCGCCCTCGAGCTAATCGACGCCCGCGCTCCGTTTCAACAATTTGCGCATGATGGCCCGTAGCAACAACGTCAAAGCCCAATTGCCGTGCCCGAGTTAGCAGTGCATCAAATTTGATGTGGCGATTGCACTCGATACACGGGTTGGGAGTTAAGCCTGCGCCGTGAGCTTCTACGTAGGGGCCTACGACAAATTCTTCAAATTCTTCACCATAGTTAAATACGAAGTGATCAATCTCAAGTTGCTGAGCCACTCGCCTCGCGTCGTCTACGTCAGAAACCGAACAACAACCTTGGTCTTGCGCTCCGCCCCAAAGCTTAAGGGTGACGCCTGTTACCTCGTAACCCTTTTGCTTCATTAGAGCCGCAGAAACGGCACTGTCAACACCGCCAGACATAGCTACTAGGACTCGACTCATGGAGCACCCCTCATGGCGTCCACACACTCGGGAATTACACTCAACGCGCGCTCGATTTCCCACTCCTCAGTGCACCATCCAAGGGACAATCGCAGCGAACCGGCCGCTGTTTTTCGGTCGAAGCCCATCGCCGCCAAAACATGGGACGGATCCATAGCCCCCGAAGCGCACGACGCAGCGGCGGAGGCCATAACACCGTGCCGCTCAAGCAGCACTAGCAGTGCTTCGCTCTCAATGCCCTGTATGACGAGTTGAAGGATTCCTGACGCTCGTTGCCCCCTGCTAATCGTTTCTGAACACCCGTCAATTCGTGAGATCAAACCCTCACTAAGTTGCTCTGACAGACGTCCTAATCGTTCGATATCACTCAACCGAGAAGCCGCAAGGCATTCAAGGGCTGCCCCGAACGCAACTATGCCGGCAGTGTTATGCGTTCCGCTTCGCCGCTCTGACTCTTGACCGCCACCTAAAAGCTGTGGCGCCAGTTTCAGTCCTGGACGAATTGCAAGAGCTCCGACACCTTTGGGAGCGCCGAACTTGTGGCCGCTCAAGGAGACCATGTCAACTCGGCGCAAAGCTTCTCGAATATCAACCCAGTTGATGCCTTGCACTGCATCCGTATGCAACATCGCACCCGGAGCGACGCGATCCCGCAAATCAGCTATTGGATTAAGATCGACTATCCTTCCAGACTCGTTATTCACAAGCATCACTGAAATGACAGCAACATTGTCATCTAGCAACGTTTCTAAGTGATCGAGATCAACAGCACCATCGTCCATAACTTGCGCTACTCGACCACTGCGAAACTCAACGGGGTGGAGGATCGCGTGATGTTCCGTGGCGGCACAGACAGCAATACCGTTTGAGGTGCACGCTCCGTGAATAGCAAGGTTGTCTGCTTCCGTGCCGCCGCTGGTGAAAACAACACCATGGGGGTCGAAGCCGAGATGATTTGCACATACTTCACGTGCATCATCAATGGCTGCACGCGATGTGCGCGCCATCCGGTGTGACCCAGACGGATTGCCGAAGTGTTCTGTTAGGTAGGGCATCATGGCGTCCAAAACCGCGGGCCGAACAGGGGTTGATGCTGCACAGTCGAGGTAAACGGAACATTCGGACTTGTCGCTCTCCATCACCTCAAGGCTAGAGCCCAAATAAAGTGAGCGGTATGGAGTTATCGAATTCAGCGGGATATCTGCCCTCAACCTACGGCGACATGTTCGCTGATATTTACGATGCTTGGTATCAAGAAGTAACCGACGTCGAAGGAACCGTGAGACTTATCAGCGAGTTGGCGGCGGATGGCCGAGTACTGGAACTTGGCGTTGGCACAGGAAGACTAGCGATTCCACTAGCTGAGACCGGTGTTGACATCTCAGGGATTGATTCTTCGTCGGAAATGCTAAAGCGGCTTTCGGAAAGAGATAGCGGTCAATTGGTTGAGGCCCATTTAGCTGATATGGCCGAATGGCAACCCGAGGGACCCTTCAAGGTAGTTTTTTGCGCCTACAACACTTTTTTCAATCTCGTCGAAACAAATCATCAACGAAATTGTCTTTCCCTTTCCAAGAATCGCCTCGACGAGGACGGCTTATTCGTACTCGAAGCGTTCGTTCCACAGACCAGCCTCGACTCGCCTAATAGAGGAGTTGAGTCACGCAGTCTGTCAAATACGACGGTATTGAGCGTGACGATTCACGAGAGAAAGTCAGGGATAGTGCGCGGTCAAAGCATCGAGTTAGGTCAAAATAAAACTATTTTGAGACCTTGGCGAGTATTGATCAAAACGCCTCAAGAGATAGATCTTCTAGCGCGCGAATGCGGGCTTCGGTTAGTCACGAGGTGGCAAGACTGGGACCGCACGCCCTTCTCTGAAGGAAGTAACCACCACATTTCGGTCTACGCTCCTTTGAAGCTTTAATCACAACAGTTCTAGGGAGCACACGTAAATGGGGATTCGAGTAGCGATCGATCTTCCTGCGGGCCTATCCGAGGTCTGGGCCCACTTACGAGACGTAACAACCCACAGCGATTGGATGCTTGATGTGGCGCACATTCAAGTGACTTCCGACTGTTCCGAAGGCTTAGGCCTTACGTTCACGTCCATGATCGCAATTGGTCCCTTCAAGCTCAAAGATGAGATGGAAATCACGGCTTGGGAAGAAGCAAAAGTAATGGGGATAAGTCGTTCCGGGCTAGCGCGAAGCAACGGCACCTTCCGTCTATCGCCGACTGCTTCAGGCACAACACTCTCCTGGGAGGAATACCTTGAACTTCCGAAATATCTCAATGCGAAATTGGTCCGGAAGATAGCTAAATCCATCAGTACATATATTTGGCGCAACAATCTTCAGAATCTGAGGAAACAGATAATTGCTCAACAGGCCACAGGAGTTGGCCGAGATTTGGGAGGTCTGATTAATGTTGGCCACGAGTGGGAACTCCGTCATTACGGACCACTACATGTAGCCAAAGTCGCTACGAAAGGTGCGGATTTCACCCGCGAGGCACAAGCCTTGCAAATTCTCGAAAAGACACAAGTTCCTTCGCCGGCGCTTGCGAAAGTGCTGTCCCCTTCTTCGATTGTCATAGAACGAGTTGACGGTCCAACAATGCTTGAGGATGTCATTTCGCGCCCATGGACTCTTAAGCGACATGCAAAAAATCTCGCCAGACTTCATAGAGCTCTGGGGAACATAACAGCGCCGGATAATTGGGAAAAAGTGACCGAAGGCAACTCGCTTGTCCACCTAGATCTGCATCCGGGAAACGTTAAGTTGCGAAACGGAAAACCAGTTGTAATCAATTGGAACCGCGCCTCTCGTGGAAGCCCCGCCTTCGATGCCGCCGTGACTTACGTGATTCTGCGGACAGCCGACTCGCGAATCGCGGGAAGCAGACGCTTAGTAGTCAGCAGTTTACGTAGCAGGTTTGCACAGGCATTCGTTAAGGAGTTCGGAGCGGCGGAAATCCAGGATCACATAACCGAGGCAGCAGAGCTTCGTCTTTTAGACCAAAACCTGCCTAACAATGAACGCGAGGCCGTCTTTGCTCTTGCAAGAGGGGAACTGGACTAAATGCTCAGTCAATCGCAAGATCGATGAGCCGCTTTGCTGCATCATAAGGGTCTATTTCACCACTCGTCATCTTCGATTTAAGTTCTAGGGCCTCCGGTCGCTCCATCACAATGCCAATCAACTGGTCAAGACTTCGACTAACGATTTCCTCCAACTCAGCCTGAATTCGTTGAGCTCGGCGCTCGGCTAAATCGCCGCTTTCTAAAAGATGAGAGCGGTGCTCGAGTACGGACTCCCATAGGTGATCCGCGCCGACGTCATCCGTGGCGATCGTCATTATTATGGGAGGTTCCCAGTTGCCAAGAGAGGAAAGCTCAAGCATCTGTTGTATATCTCGCCTAGTGTCGTCGGCCCCTTTTCGGTCAGATTTATTGATCACAAAAATGTCCGCTACTTCCATCAACCCAGCTTTGTTCGCCTGAACAGCATCTCCCCACCCTGGGTTAACCACCACAACAGTGGTGTCCGCTGCACCGGCTATTTCAACTTCGACCTGACCAACACCGACCGTCTCAATCACAATCCATGGCCACCCCAAAGCGTCGAGGACACGTATGGCCTGCGGAGTAGCCAAACTTAAGCCCCCTAGGTGACCTCGCGTCGCCATGGAGCGAATATAGATCCCTTCGTCAGTGACATGATCTTGCATTCGTACACGATCGCCAAGAATCGCCCCGCCAGTGAATGGAGAAGAAGGGTCGATTGCAAGGACGGAGAGACGTTCCTCCTTGGATCGGACAACCGAGGCAAGGGCAGATGTCAGACTCGACTTCCCGGAACCTGGCGCACCAGTTATTCCTACCGTGAAAGCATGTCCAGACTTTGCAAATGTGTATGCGCCAAGTTGTCTGGCTTCTTCTCCTCCACGCTCCACAAGAGACAGAAGACGCGCTAAGGCGAAGCGATGGCCGCCTAAGGCCTCCTCAAATAAGGCAACTGGGTCTGTGCTTGGCCGATTCATCAAAGGTTGTTGGTCAGTGGGAAAAACTCACGTTCTTGAGACTTGGGCACCAACCGACGAGAGCTTACCCGCCAAATCTTCATATCCCCGATCCACATGATGCGCGTCTGAAATGATTGTTTCACCGTCCGCTCCGAGGCCAGCGATTACCAAAGCCGCTCCTGCTCTGATGTCATGGGCACGCACGGGGGCTCCTGAAAGTCGTTCAACGCCTCGAACCACTGCGTGACGGCCCTCGGCCTTTATCTCCGCGCCCATCCGAACGAGTTCATCTACATATCTGAACCGTCCAGCAAAAATATTTTCGGTGACCATGCAAGCGCCACTAGCAACCGACAGGGCCGCTACTAAGAAAGGTTTGTAGTCAGTAGCAAGGCCTGGGTATGGAAGCGTCGACACGTCCGCCGACTTAAGCCGTTCTGTTACTTTGGCGCGAACACCGCCATTACCCTCAGAAATATGCATCCCCATTTCTTCAAGTTTCCGGAGCAGCATTTCCATATGCTCAGCCCGAGCGTTCTCCAAATGTAGCTCGCCGCCACATATTGCAAGGGCGCATAAGTAAGTAGCAGCTTCAATACGATCAGGGATAACTTCGTAACTAATCGGCTCGAGTCGCTCCACGCCATCAACGCGGAGACGCGAAGTTCCTATTCCGTCAATTAATGCACCCATTTGCGACAAAAAATTTGCAAGATCAGTGATTTCGGGTTCGCGCGCAGCGTTCTCTATGGTCGTCGTACCACGGGCAAGCACCGCTGCCATCAGAAGATTTTCCGTGGCGCCGACAGATGGAAACTCGAGGAACACCTCAGCACCCTTCAACACTTTTGCTTGAGCCTGAATATCGCCGTGTTGATGAGTAAAAGTCGCCCCTAGTTGCTCCAAGCCCTGCAAATGCATGTCGATCGGTCGAGAACCGAAATCGTCACCTCCCGGCATTGCCACGGTCGCCCGGCCGATCCGCGCTAACAAGGGTCCCAGAACTGATATCGAAGCTCGCATTCGTTCGACTAAGTGGTACGGCGCTACGGGTTCGATTTCGTGAGGTACCCATATATCTATGCGATGGCCGGTTCGCTGAACTTCGACACCCATTGCTTCCAAAAGCTCAACCATAATTGCGACATCAGCTATATCGGGGACATTGGAGAGCGACGTCAAACCCTCTGCTAGCAGCGAGGCAGCCATCAACTTGAGGGCACTGTTTTTCGCCCCCCCGATTTGGATACCCCCGTTTAGGGATCGACTTCCTTGTACAAGGAATTTATTCACTCCCCCAGTATGTTCAACAAACAGGCGAAGGACACATCACTACAGTGGCTCATTTGGAAATAACGCATTACCTCGATGATGAAGGATTACGGCACATCTTATTTCCGAGGTCCGACATTGTTAAAGAAATGGTTGTGGACACGCACCGCTTCGGACTTCTAGATGGACCCTTTGAGCACTACGAAAGATCAATTTTCGACGAAGGTCCAACTGACTCTGGGTTGCATAAAGTAACCGAGAGTTTCGATTACAAGCTGTCAATTCCTTGGTTTGGATTCATCTTTGGTTGGCCAGTTCGACACGCCTTGCGTAACCGACGCATCGATGACAAACCCCCCTTTTGGGCGCCACCTGATCACTTCTCTCAGCGTGGAGCAACAATCTTTGCGACGCTCTGCGCTATCGCAGTCATTTCAGGGTTTTTATCTAATGCTCCCGCCGAAACACACACCTACGCTGCAGACGAATTCGGAGTCAACCAATTAAGTCAGGGATTTTTGGGGGCTCTGGTTCGAATTGGAACGTTGCTCGCAATTGGGTTCGCCTTTCTCGCTGACCGAAAAGGGCGGAGGCGCATATTGACCTGGGCCATGTTGTTTGGCATAGCTGTCTCGTGTCTTGCGGCGATTTCCCCCACCATAGAAACCTTTGCAGCGAGCCTGATAGTACTTCGAACAGCTAACGCGACATTAAGTGCCGTGCTACTGGTCTTCGCTCTCGAAGAATTACCAGCTGGCAGCAGAGCCTGGGGGCTCTCAGTCCTTGGCCTCTCAGCAGCTTTGGGAGCAGGAGTAGTTGTCTGGACACAACCTCTGGCCGGAATAACAGACTGGTCTTGGCGGCTCATCTATCTGATTCCTATTTTAGCCATCCCCCTGATTTCACGAACTGTTAAAGCCCTACCTGAAAGTAAGCGCTTCGAAACCCATCGAAGCGACCTGAAACTAAGGGGTTATTGGAGGCCTCTCGTGCTTTTAGGAGCTACATATTTCCTACTGGGCCTCTTTCTTTCTCCTATCGACTGGTTCCGAAACGAATATCTCAGAGATGAGCATGATTTCAGCGCATTGCAAGTAAGCATTTTCGTCATTTCGACGGCGACTCCTGGAGGAATAGGTCTGTACTTAGCAGGCCGGATCGCCGATGTTCGAGGGCGGAGAATAGTGGTTTCAGTAGCGAGCGTCGTTGGTTTGGGTTTAACGACTCTCTTCTTTAACTCGTCGGGCGCTCTTCTATGGCCCATTGCATTATGTGCAATTGGATTGGCTAGCGGTCTGTTACCTGCATTAGGGGTGTATCGAGGTGAAATGTTTCCAACAGCCGTTAGGGCCAAAGCTGCGACCATTAGCGGCGCTATTGGCGTTCTTGGTGGCTCAATAGGAATCCTTCTAGCGGGTTGGCTGCGCGTCAGGTGGGGTTCGTTCGGGCCTGTGATGACAGTTTTATGGTTAGGTCCGTTGATTGCTGCAGCAGTCGTTTGGAAGAAATTTAGCGAGGGAACTCGTCAAGAGTTGGAGTCGTTAAATCCGGAAGATTTAGGTCCCGCACAAATTTAACTTTTTAAGTTCCCCTTAAAAGCGTTAACCAATCTGACACATGCTCAACAATTTCCGATGTTCGGCCGAGCGAGGATGGGTCATGTCCTCCACCCTTAACAAAATGGCTGTCTACCGAGCCTTTGATCCTTCGTAGGTGTCTTCGAAACTCATTTGGTGAGCCGAAAGGATCGTTGTCGCTCGACACGAATAGACAGGGCACATCGATGTCGGCGAAGTGGCCAGCGCGAAGTTCATCAGGTTTTTTCGGCGGGTGAAGGGGGTAACTTAGCAAAAGAAGGCCCGCCGAGGGCATGCCCTCGGCTACCGCCATAGAACAGATCCTTCCTCCCATTGATCGGCCTCCAAACACTATGCGATTTGGTTCACAGCCAAGTTCGTTAGCTATCGAAGAACAGTCCTCAGTGAGTTCATGAACAAGTTTCGGCGCCCGCGGGGGCACGCGTTTTCCTTGTCGCGTATATGAGAGCTCGTATCTGAGCACCGGTATTGGATGTAACGCATCCTCCAGCGCTAGCAGGGTGGAGTGGTTCTTGCTGCCGCCAGCGCCGGGTAAAAGAACTACTCCATCAATATCCGGCACAGGTGATCTCCATGAGGGCAGAATAGGTCAGGGTCTATGAGGAGTCGATACGGATGACAAATGATGAATTTGGGCAAGGCACAATAACTACTGAGATCAGCGAAGGCGTTGCCGTAATCTCTTTGAATCGGCCTGAAGTTCGGAATGCTCTTAACAGTCAAATTCTGCGCGCTATCCCAGAAGTAATCGCTTCATTAGAAGAGAACCCAGAAGTTGACGTGCTTGTATTAACTGGAACCGATCCGGCATTCTGCGCTGGCCTGGATCTAAGAGAGCTTGGGGATACCGGAGGAAACATAGAGCCTGAAGCTCAGAGTTCAATGTCAAAGGGGCCATTTCCTGAGCGGACAAAACCTTTGATCGGAGCAATCAATGGAGTGGCAGTAACCGGGGGTCTAGAACTGGCCCTTGCTTGCGATTTCCTAATCGCCTCTGATCGCGCTCAGTTCGCCGATACCCACGCCCGAGTGGGAGTTATGCCTGGTTGGGGATTGAGCGTCTTGCTGCCTCAAGCGATTGGGGTAAGGCGATCTCGTGAGATGAGTTTGACTGGTAACTACGTGGGCGCTGAGCTCGCAGCTAGTTGGGGTTTAGTTAACCGGGTCGTTCCTCACGAGGACCTAATTGGAACTGTGTTGAAGCTAGCCGCTGATATCCGGTCAAACAATCAGCAGGGAGTTAGGCAGATGTTGCAGACCTACAAGCGCACAACGAGTGTCACCTTGGAAGAAGGTTGGAATGTCGAAGCAAAAATGGGAAGGGAATGGCTCCGCGTCACTAATTTTAGGCCTGAAGACGTCGCCGAACGAAGAGCCAATATTCAGAATCGAGGAAGATCGCAATCTCAAATTTGAACTAATTCTCTCGCTCCTCAATCATCTCAACTATGCGACCTCCTATTTCAAGACTCGCAGTAGCAGCAGGACTCGGAGCATTTATCACGTGCAAACTATTTCCGGATCGAGTTATTGCAAAGTCATCTAAAAGTTCTCCGTTGGCATCCATGGCTTGAGCGCGCACACCAGCAGGACTCGCTTCTAGATCCTTGCTCTCTATCTCGGGAACAAGCCGTTGAAGTGCACGAACAAATGCTGCCTTGTTTAGCGATCGCCAAACTTCTCCCGCCCCAGTTCGCCAATATTTACGAGCCAATTTCCATAAGCCGCGATTTGTTACATGTTCAAGTATTTGACTTGGTTGGACATCTCGCCATCGATAGCCCTCTCTGGAGAATGCGAGAACGGCATTAGGGCCAGCATGGATTGAGCCGTCAATCATCCGAGTCAGGTGAACTCCCAAAAAAGGAAAACTTGGATCTGGAACTGGATAAATCAAGCCCTTTACTAGATGGCTGCGCTCAGGGACAAGCTCGTAATACTCACCACGAAACGGAACAATTCGGTTGCCCTCCGCCGCATCAACCATGCCTGCCACTTGGTCGCATCGAAGGCCGGCGCAATTGACTAGGAAACGAGCAAAGACTTCACCGCCCGAAGTTGATATGCGCGCGCCAACTTCTGATTCTTCGACATTCAAGACGCTGGTATCGAAGCGGACACTTCCCCCACTCTCTTCTATCTCAATGCGGAGCGCTTCACAGACCTTGCTATACGACACAATCCCTGTCGAGGGCACATACAAAGCCTCAATTCCATTGCAATGCGGCTCTATTTCGGTCAAGCGGCCGGCGTCAATAAGTTCGGCAGATAGTCCATTGAGTTCGGCCCTCCCACTAAGAGCTCGCAGTCGCTCAATTTCGTCGTCCCGAGTGGCGACAATGACTTTGCCGCAAACTTCGTGGTCGATTCCGCGCTCTTGACAGAAGTCAACCATTGCGGACCGGCCCGCTACAGCAAGCTCAGCCTTCATGGATCCTGGCGCATAGTAGATTCCGGAGTGAAGCACCCCAGAATTTCTCCCTGTTTGGTGATGGGCGAACCCAGACTCTCTCTCGAGAATCAGCACCGATTGTCCGGGGTGTTTGGCGATATATCTGTGTGCTGTGGCAAGGCCGATAATGCCAGCTCCCACGATTGCCAAATCAACAGGTTCTGATGACATCGCTACATTCTCCTTCGCTTTAAGAGAATATTGCGTGCAGCCGTTAACGCCTCAATACGACTTCCCGCATTTTCCGCTGCTCCACCGTGGTCGGGGTGCGCTGAGCGGAGTAACTGTCGAAAGGTTCGCCGAATAGTTCGGGAGTCGGGGAGGTCATCAATTAACTGAGCCGAGAAGCCCAGAACTTCTAACGCCCATGTTATTGGGTCAGTCTGTAAGCCCCCAACCCAATCGCTGCTACCCGATGCACCGGATAAGAACCTAAGCAAATCATCATGATCTTGACCTTTCCAGCGTTGGGCAGACCTAATCAAAGTGAAGAGGCTTCGCCTTTTCTCCTGACCTTGAGCGCCAACACGGTACAGAGCAGCGAGGACATGCGGTTCAGGTCGATCGGACGGCGCTATCTGAAGCTTCATTGTTCCATTCGGCAGCCCTAACAGCTGATGGGTAGATCTTGTAAGACCTATTCGATCTTCTTGTAATCTGTGTCTCAGCCTCGGCTGTGGAACACGGGCTCCCAGTTCCAACAGGTTAAGTAAATTCGTTAAATCGTGATTCTCGTCATCATCCAGTTGTTGCGCATGAACTGCAACGACCGCTGCCAGCAGCAAACCGCCGGCGCCAGGGTGTGGCTCGAAGTTCAGTTGGTCATCACCCAACGCAACTCGGCGGGTAGGCACAGCCGGCCGAGAGTGCCACACGTTTAACTCAGCCAAAATCACCTTTCCGACGCTACTCGGAGATCTGTCTACTGACTCATACTTCTTCGCCTGAAACAACTAGTGTCGTGCTTCATGGTCGAGATAAATTCTGAACTACCTGATCGAAATTTAGCACTTGAGCTAGTCCGCACTACTGAGGCAGCAGCCTTGGCAGCGGCCCGGTGGATGGGACGTGGCGACAAAGAGGGCGCTGACGGAGCTGCTGTGGACGCTATGCGAATCATCCTCGGATCGGTCCCCATGGACGGCTTAGTGATCATTGGAGAGGGCGAGAAAGATGAAGCTCCAATGCTCTACAACGGTGAGGCAATTGGCGATGGCACTGGCGCAAAAACAGATATCGCGGTGGATCCCATCGACGGCACCACGTTGACCTCTCTCGGACGAGGAAATGCCATTTCGGTAATAGCCGTCGCTCCGAGGGGCACGATGTTTGATCCTGGGCCGTGTGTTTACATGGAAAAGATTGCAGTAGGTCCGCAATCAAGAGGCGTAGTCTCGATTGAGAAAAGCCCAACAGAGAATCTTGAAGCTATAGCCGAATCCACTGGCCGGGGAATTCGAGACCTTACAGCTGTGATTCTTGATCGCGATCGACACGCCGAGTTGATTGACGAAGTTCGAGATAGCGGAGCACGTATTCGGCTGATTCCTGATGGCGACGTCGCTGGAGCAATTGCTACGGCAACAAGTGACGGCGCGGATGTTCTTTTTGGAATTGGAGGGACACCAGAAGGTGTGATTTCCGCCGCTGCATTGAAATGCCTCGGAGGCGAAATGCAAGGGAAGCTGTGGCCACGAAACGGGTCCGAACGGCAGGCAGCTATCGACGCGGGATTTGATCTCGATAAAGTTTTAGATACTGATGATCTTGTGAGGTCCGACGACGTCTTCTTCGCTGCCACAGGTATCACTGATGGAGAATTACTGCGGGGAATTCGTTTTACCTCTGAGGGCGCTATCTCCGATTCATTGGTAATGCGATCAAAGAGCGGCACAGTGAGACGGATAGAAGCGACGCACAATATAGGTAAGTTGAGCGAATTTTCTTCGGTGGATTTCACTTAAAACGAGTTCAACTGAATTTCACGTCGCGATCTACACGCCCACACGCCTATGCTCACGTTCATGGCGACTATAAACGACCTAGAAGAAGGCACCACTCAGCAGCTTGACTTCGACAAAATCGCGGCTATTGGGCGCAACGGTCATCAAGTAATTCCTGTCGTGCTGCAAGATGTTGATTCAGGGACAGTTTTGTTCGTGGGCTACGCGAACGAAGAAGCTCTGCGCATGACCTTGGAGCTTAGGAGCGCAGTTTTGTATTCAACTTCTCGCGAAGAGATCTGGCACAAGGGCGCCACTTCAGGAGACACTTTGGATCTCATCGATGTCCGAATAAATTGTGAGCAAAATTCCCTCTTGTATCGGGTCCGTCTCGCGGGAACTGGTGCCTGCCATACAAGAGACCAAAGCGGATCAACAAGGGGCTGTTGTTATTACCGAAAATTGACGAGTGAAACGACTCTCGCTTTCGTAGATTGAGCCGCAACAGTCTCAGGAGATCAGTTGCTGTGCAGTTTGGACTAAGCCGCAGTTCCCACTTGAATTCTGGTTTCAGCCCAAGTCTTAGCTGCCGCCGCATTGGCATCCTCAGCATTGGTGGACAGTGCGGCCTCAGCTTCCGCTAGGTCCGAGCGCGCGGTATCAACATCAATATCTTCAGCTGATAGCGCCCCGTCGCTGAGGATGGTCACAGCATTGCCGCTGACCTCCACAAAGCCACCGTTGATCGCCAGTGACACAACACCGTCCTCAGCCCAAAGTTGAGTTTGGCCGATGTCGAGAGCCCCAATAAAAGCCGCATGATTGTCTAGAAAAGCGATGTCTCCATCGACAGTGCGAGTTACTACTTGCGAGCATTGGCCCGAAAAGAGCACCGCTTCGGGTGAGACAAGTTCAACCTGCATTCTTCCAGCTCACCTACCAATCAAGACTGTTCTAGTTCGCGGGCCTTAGCCATCGCCGATTCAGCGTTACCCACGTTCAGGAACGCCTGTTCTGGAAGATGATCAAGATCACCATTGCATAGCATTTCGAAGGATTCGATCGTTTCTTCGATCGGTACGAAAATGCCCGGCATTCCGGTGAACACCTCAGCAACAAAGAAGGGTTGCGACAGAAAACGTTGGATCTTGCGCGCCCTGTCGACCGTAATGCGGTCCTCTTCAGACAGCTCGTCTAGCCCCAGGATGGCAATAATATCTTGAAGCTCCTTGTATCGCTGCAGGATCTCCTGAACTCGTCTAGCAACCACATAGTGCCTATCTCCGACAACCTCCGGGGTAAGAATGGTTGATGTAGAAGCAAGAGGATCTACCGCTGGGTAAATACCCAAAGAAGCTATTTGCCTGCTTAGTTCAGTTGTTGCATCTAGATGCGTAAAGGTAGTAAATGGCGCTGGATCGGTGTAATCGTCAGCGGGCACGTACACAGCCTGCAGCGAAGTAATCGAGTGACCAGCCGTAGACGTAATTCTTTCCTGTAACTCGCCCATTTCATCGGCCAAGTTCGGCTGATACCCCACAGCTGATGGCATCCGTCCCAGCAAAGTTGATACTTCAGATCCTGCTTGAACGAAGCGGAAGATGTTATCGACGAAAAGAAGCACCTCTTGGCCCTGAACATCTCGGAAGTACTCAGCCATCGTCAAGGCAGAAAGCGCTACACGCAGCCTTACACCAGGCGGTTCGTCCATTTGTCCAAAGACTAAGGCTGTCTTTTCAAGTACCCCGGACTCTTCCATTTCTAGGTAAAGGTCTGTGCCTTCACGTGTACGTTCTCCTACACCCGCAAAGACCGACACACCGCCGTGCTGCGACGCAACACGGTTAATCATTTCGGTAATAAGAACCGTTTTCCCTACGCCGGCTCCACCGAACAAACCAATTTTACCGCCTTCCAAATATGGCTCTAGGAGGTCAATAACCTTAATCCCCGATTCGAACAGCTTGGCTTTGGGTTCGAGAGTGTCAAAGTCAGGGGCATCCCGATGAATATCCCAGCGGTCTGGCACTTCGCCAATATCATCGGTGTCGAGCGGTTCTCCCAACACATTGAAGATATGACCGAGGACGTTATCTCCTACCGGAACCGCAATACCCCGTCCTGTGTTTCTAACGGTTGCCCCGCGGGTGAGGCCATCCGTCGCCTTCATACAGATAACACGGACCTTGCCTTCACCAATTTGCTGGGCTACCTCTCCACCGATGGTTACTTTCTCGCCTTCTAGTTCAGCGTCCATCTCAACAAAAGTGTTGATCTCTGGTAAGGAACCACGCGGAAATTCGACGTCCACTACTGGACCAGCAATGGCGAGAACCTTTCCGTCCTTGGTTTCAGTGTTGTCATCGGTCATAGTCATATTTAATGCTCCTGAAGTTTCAGGCGTCGTTTCGGTCAGATGCGAGGGACGCGAACGAACCCTCAAGTGATTGCTCAATGATGTCTTTCAAGCCATCATCGTCGTCTTGGCTCATTGCTTCGGCACCACTGACAATTTCCATAATTTCAGTGGTTATCGAGTCTTGTCGCGCCCTGTTCATAATGCGCGTGAGATTGATTTTTAAGTCCTCGGCGTTATCAGTAGCTGCTTTCATTGCTCGCTGGCGAGCGGCATGTTCCGATGCTGACCCTTCCAGAAGAGCAGCGTATAGTCGGGCTTCCGCATAGCGAGGTAGAAGACGGCTCAGTATCTCAGCTGGTTCAGGTTCAAATTCGTAGCCTCCAGAATCTGAGCCTTGCGAAGCATCGGCTCCAATTTCGGACGGTTCCAGAGGCATGAATTGTTCGATTGCCACTTCTTGGCTACCCATCGACAGAAAGCGTGTGTAGGCCAATTGGACTTGTTGAACTTCGCCACTCTCGAAAAGCTCTGCCACCGACTCAGCCATAGCTTTCGCATCGCTGTAGCCAGGTTGATCAGTGAAACCCTCATAGGCCGCATGAATTTCGTAGCCTCTGAAAGAGAAATACCCTGCCGCCTTCTTACCCGATACAACAAGTGCATAATCTCGCCCTTGGGACTTGTCGGCTTCTATTGCTCGCTCAACGGCTCGAAGGACATTGTTGTTGTAACCGCCACACAAACCGCGGTCCGCTGCGATAACGACATAAGCCACTCGGTCAACTTGCTCGGGTGCAGTGAGAAGTGGATGATCAACTCCCGCACCGCCACCAGCCAAGTTGGTTATCACAGCCGTAACTTTTTCTGAATAGGGCTTAGCAGCTTGCACTCGACCCTGAGCCTTGACAATTCGGGAAGCTGCAATCAGTTCCATGGCGCGCGTGATCTTTTTCGTGGCATCGATTGAACCGATGCGACGCCTAAGAATGCGCTCCTGACCGCCTGCCATTGCTTATGAGTCCTCTGAATCGTTAGTGTCAGCTTCGGCAGTCACTTGGAAGGCCGCCTTAAACGACTCCACCGCCGCTTTGACCTGATCGTCTGGTAGTACTCCAGAGTTACGAATTTCGTCCAGCAAACCCGCATTTCGGGTTCTCATTGTCTCGATCAATTCCGACTCGAAACGCTGGACATCTTCTACAGGTAGATCATCAAGATAACCATTGGTACCTGTGTAAATCGATACGACTTGTTCCTCTACGGGCATAGGGCTGTTGAGCCCCTGTTTCAATAGTTCAACAAGTCGATATCCCCTGCCCAACTGAGCCGCAGATGCGGCATCTAGCTCGGAACCGAAGGTCGCAAAAGCTTCGAGATCGCGGAACTGCGCTAAATCAATTTTAAGAGTTCCAGCAACACTCTTCATAGCCTTCGTCTGGGCATCGCCACCTACTCGCGAGACCGAGACACCCACGTCTACGGCAGGTCGGACGCCAGACTTAAAAAGATCATCTTGAAGATATATCTGTCCATCGGTAATCGAGATCACATTGGTAGGAATGTATGCAGATACGTCTCCGGCTTTAGTCTCAATAACCGGCAAGGCGGTCAATGACCCTGAGCCCTGAGCATCAGACAATTTTGCAGCTCGCTCGAGAAGCCGACTGTGAAGATAGAAAACGTCTCCTGGATACGCCTCGCGCCCCGGTGGCCTTCTAAGCAGCAAAGATAACTGTCTGTATGCTTCTGCCTGTTTGGAGAGGTCATCATAAACAATCAGAGCATGCTCGCCATTTTCCATCCAATGTTGACCCATGGCGCATCCCGCATAAGGAGCCAAGTATTTGAACGGAGCTGCGTCTGCGGCCGGAGCGCACACCACGACTGTGTAATCCATCGCTCCGCGCTCTTCGAGGGTGCTGACAACTTGCGCAACAGTTGAACCTTTTTGGCCAATGGCAACGTATATGCACTTAACGCCGAGACCAGCTTGGTTGAGGATGGTGTCGATAGCGACCGAGGTTTTCCCAGTCTTCCTATCTCCAATAATCAGCTCGCGTTGTCCCCGCCCCACGGGAGTCATTGCGTCAATAGCCTTTATACCCGTTTGAAGAGGTTCGTGAACGGGCTGGCGACCCATTATCCCAGGAGCTTGAATTTCCATTCGACGGGCTTCTGTTCCCACCAATGGACCTTTTCCGTCAATGGGCTCACCCAATGCGTTCACGACTCTTCCCAAGACGCCATCGCCGACCGGTACCGACAAGATTCTTCCAGTTGCCTTAACGTTTTGACCTTCTTCAATATTCTCAACGTTTCCTAGAACTACAGCACCAATTGAATCTTCATCTAAGTTCAAGGCGAGACCGACATCACCGCTGTCAAATTCCAAGATCTCATTTACTGAAGCATTTGGAAGACCTGACACACGAGCGATGCCATCTCCAACTTCAAGAATGCGACCTACAGTCCCAGATTCAACTGAAGGGTCAAAACCTTCAAGATTTTTTTGGATGGCTGCAGTTATGTCCGCAGCATCGAAGCTGAGGTCAGTCATGACAAACGCTCCTTCATTTTCTCAAGACGGGTACGTACTGATCCATCAAAGACTGTGTCCCCCACTTGGGCAACCACTCCTCCAAGGATCTCTGGATCCACAACGACCACTACATCAATGTTCAACCCAGTTGCTTTAGATAAGGCGCCCCTTAGACGCTCACGTTGGTCTTCGCTAAGCGCCACAGCTGATCGGACCTCGGCAACAGCTTGCCCTCGGGACTCTGCCGCTTGTCGAACTAATTCGTCAGCTATCGGGCCAATATGGTTCCCTCGGCCTGCGCCAACCAACATGCTCACAAGATTGACCGTGACGGGCGAGGCACTATCCCCTAACAAGTCTTCCAACACTCCGATGCGACGCGAAGCAGGAATTGCCCTATCGCTGAGCGTCGTACGCAGCTGATCAGAAGATTCAACAGTCCGACCCAACTGATACAGCTCATCCGCGACGCGGTTGAGTTCACCTTCGGCATCAGCCAATTTGGCTATGCCGGCAGCGTACTCCTCCACTTTCTCGGTCATCGCTTTCCTCGTTCTACTCGTAAACAGTTACTGCAGCTGATTTGCTGCGTCATTAAGCGCCCAACAACCGCAGTTTTAGGGCCGCTTCTCATAGGTAAGTCAGCTACCAACTGACTCGATGTAGTCGTCCACTAACCTCGAATACGAAGCTTCGTCCAAGCTAGAGCGAACAACTTGTTCTGCCGCCCCAACCGCCAGTGACGTCACTTGTGCCCGAACGTCAGCCAGCGCTCTTGCTTTAGCTGCTTCAATATCGGCGTCAGCCTGAGCACGCTTTTCTTCGATTTCAGGTTCTATCGCAGCAAGTCGCTCTTGTCGGACCTGTTCGGCTTCAGCTCGAGCAGCCTCAAGAATTCTTGACGCCTCAGCCTGAGCCTCAGCAATCTTAGAATCGTACTCGGCGCGCAGGCTCTCAGCTTCCGACCGAGCAGCATCAGCAGCATCAAGGTCGCCTTGGATCTTGTCGGCCCTGGCTTCCATTGCCTTCTTGATCGCGGGGTACGCGAACTTCGCCATGACAATGAAAAGAATCGCGAAGGCCATGCCGCCCCAAATAATTTCATTCCATACGGGAAGGATCGGGTTCGAAGCCTCCCCTCCAGCGTCACCCGCCGCTAGAAGTCCAATTGAATTCATTGTCTCTCCTTAAGCGAAATTGAGAAGGATAAAGACCACGAAACCAATTAGAGCAAGAGCCTCCGTGAAGGCGATGCCTAGGAACATGGTGGTTCGCACCATGCCCGCGGATTCGGGCTGTCGGGCCATAGCGGTAATTGCATTACCGACTACCAGTCCGATACCTACACCTGGGCCAATAGCGGCAAGGCCGTAACCTAGACCGGCACCGACCGCTTTTAGGCCGTCTAGTGCGTTGTCAGCTTGTGCGAGCAAGTCAATCACTCGTCTCTCCTGTGTGTTGTTGCATTTAATGTTCTGGATGTAACGCGCCACCGATGTACACGGCAGTCAGAATCGTGAAGATGAAGGCCTGCAGGAAGGCGACGAGAATCTCGAAGCCTGTGAGACCAATCAACACAACGAATGGGGCCCATATGATCGAAACCAAAAAGTTCTTGGCCCACAAATTCTCGCATAGTACTGCGAACGTAACCAACAAAAGGTGCCCGGCGAGCATGTTGGCGAAAAGCCGAACTGCAAGCGAGAAGGGGCGCACCAAGAAGGTTGAAACAAACTCAATAACGGCTACCAAGGGCAATAAAGCACCCGGGACACCTGGCGGGATAACCGTGTTTTTAAAGTATGAGAAGAAACCTTGGCTTTTGATTCCTACAGCATTGAAGACAACCCAAACCAATATCGCCAAGAATGCTGGCGCTGCCATACGAGCGTTCGCTGGTAGTTGTATGAATGGGATCACTTCTGTGATGTTCGCAAAGAAGATAAAGAAGAAGAGCGATAACAGGAATGGCATAAACCTCATGCCATCTGGGCCCATCGTCTGCATCACGATGTTCTCTCGAACGAAGTCCACCGAAGATTCGGCAACCGTCTGGACGCCGCGGGGCACCAACGCGCTTTTCCGAATAGCCAAGATAAAAATTACGAGGGGGGCAACCATCGCCCATATATAAATCAAGCCCACCTTGTTCAACTCAAAAAAGGTATTGCCCTCAAAAAGAAAGCCGGGCCACTCTAATAAGCTCTCGATTGCTGGAAAGTGTAGTCCACCAGAACTATCGCCATTGCCAGCGGCAAGCAGTTGGTTCACTTGATCTCCTTGCGATTTTTTTGAGTCATGTGGCTAGGTCCCAATCCGGGGTAAGCCAGCGATAGAGAAACATAGCGCGTCTCCCACACCAGTAACCCAAGATGCGAAACGATAATCGTAATCGCGAGTGGAACAGGTGCAAAAAAGGTAATTTTACTAAAACCGATGACCGCTATGGTTAGAAGCGCCAGGCGAAGAACGAACCCGCCCAATGCTGCGAACATGAGGGCGGCAACTGAAATTCGGCCAGCCCAGGTTAAGAAAGCGGCCGCCGCAAGGAAGTTGGCAAATATCAAGCCAAGACCAACAGCTGATGATGCGACGCCGTCGATACCCCAAATAGCCAAGGAGAGGAGAAGCCATAAGGGAGTTATTTTTAGTCCTCGAGACAGCATGTCGCTGACAATGTTTTTTTCTGGTTCGCTATGCGGGTCCCTGTTCGGAACTTCAACAGATCTGTCTTGAACCTTATTTTTCATTTGTCACCACTCTCTTCAAGGGTGACTCCGGTCGGCAGCCGATCATCTATCTCTTCGCGCTGGTCAAGTCCTCTGAGGTTCTGGGGTCGAGCTGAGCTCATCTCAGTTTCGATGCCTCTCATTCGGCCTGTGTAGCGGTACCACTCAGCCGTCAACTTACCTAAAAAAGCGGTTGCACCAAAGGCGAGCGCCAACCACGGGCCAGTTCCTATCCATCGATCTAGGAGCCACCCGATCCCACTAAAAGCTAATGGCGTCACAACGATCTCAACTGAGCGCGAGAAGGCATCGTCTGTCCCGAAAAAGAATTTGTTCTTGGAGAGCTCTGGTGCTCGCATGCGTCAGGCTTTTTCCGAATAAGTAGTCAACTAGGGGGTGCTTCAATAAGCGGCCTCACCCTATTGGGCGGTACCAAACGTTGCAAGCGACATTGTCATCAAAATTTTTATATCTGCAATTATCTCAAGCACTTTGTATCTCAGCATCCTTTTCCTGGCCTACGCGCGAGAGAGGCCGAAGGAGGAAGAACAGCAATATCGATACCCCAGCAAGCGCGAACGGTAGCACTGCATCACCGCTTCCTGTCAACGTAGGGACAAGCGCAACACCCGATAGCAGGGCCGTCCATGCCCATAAGAGAAGCACCGTGCGTCGGTGTCCGTGACCCATTCGCAAGAGTCTGTGGTGCAGATGATCTTTATCCGCAGTAGCAATACCTTCCCTTCTATAGGCGCGCCGAATAATTGCCAAGGCAACATCGACAAGAGGGACACCCAGAATCAAGAAAGGGATGGCTATGGGGGCAAAGAAAAAATAAACCTGGCCGCTGAATTGATCAACGACTCTGCCGCCAACAGTCATGGTTGCTGAGGCCATTAAAAGACCCAGCAAGAGTGCTCCGCCATCGCCCATGAATATTTTGGCCGGATAAAAGTTGTGCGGAAGAAATCCGAGACAAATGCCTAGAGTAACGAGTGCTAGAAGTGGTCCAAGATTGGCTTCGCTAATGACTCCAGCGTTCTGCAGTTCGCCGCTATAGACATAGAAAGCGCCCGCAGCAATGGCAATAGTTCCAGCCGCAAGGCCGTCAAGACCGTCAATCAAATTGACCGAATTGGCGACTACCACTACCAGAAGCACGGTTATCAGGGTTGCCCAGTCCGCAGAGAGCACTACCAATTGGCCGAATGGCACTCTGAAATAAAATAATGTGACGCCTAACACCGCTAGCAAGCTCGCCGACAACACTTGTCCAGCGACTTTTGCCGGGGCGGAGAGCTCGCGGAGATCATCTAAGAAACCAATTCCGAACATCACGGTAGCTGCAACTACAACGGCTAATGCTTCGGATGAACCGGCGAATACTTGAGCGAAACCAGGAAGGCGGCTTGCCACAACTAGGGCAGCTAGGAGACCGATCAACATGGCGACTCCCCCACCCGTTGAAGTCGGACGTTCGTGGATTCTTCGATCGTCTGGTTCGACGACTGCGCCTAATTTAGGGGCTATTCTCGCCATCAAATACGTGAAGATGTAAGTAACAGTTGTCGATATCGAGAGAACGAGGGCGTGTTGGAGTGTCCTGCTCACAGAATCGTCTTACCTACCAATAGCAGCGGAGGCAACGTGCAACCACTGCGCTACATAGTCAGCCTAGTAACTGAGCACCTATTTAGGAGGGAGGGGCCAGTCAAGCTTTCCTGTGGTCGTTAGACAGTTCCATCGGAGTAAGGGGGAAATTGTGAACATAATTCTGCTACCTCTAGCGAAATGGCCTTCACGGCGGTCTCATCATTGCGTTCACGAAGAATCTTTGCAGTGAATTCGGCGATTCGACTCATCTCTTGAACTCCCATGCCCTGCGTAGTGACCGACGCAACGCCTATCCGAACACCGCTTGTCACGAATGGAGAGCGGGGGTCATTGGGAATAGTATTTCTGTTGAGAGTTACGCCTCCTATATCGAGAATCTCCTGCGCCTCTTTACCAGTGAGGTCCTCGTCAAAGCTCCTCAAGTCAACAAGTAGAAGATGATTATCAGTTCCACCAGACACGAGCCTAAAACCAAGTTCTGTGAGGGAGCCTGCCAGCGCATCGGCATTTTCAACAATTCGCGCAGCGTAATTGGCGAAACCCGGGTCTAACGCTTCTCTAAAGCCGACGGCTTTAGCAGCAATAACGTGATCAAGTGGTCCACCTTGATTACCAGGGAACACGGCGCTGTCAATTTTTTTAGCGAGCGCCTCACTTGAAAGAATGCAGCCACCACGAGGGCCCCTAAGAGTCTTGTGGGTGGTAAACGTCATCACATCTGCGAGTGGGATCGGGTTAGGGTGCTGGCCCCCCGCTATCAGCCCCGCAATATGCGCCGCATCGAACATGAAGTATGCACCAATTTCGTCACAGACTTTTCGAAAAGGCTCCGGGTCTATACGACGCGAGTAAGCAGTTGCTCCTGCAACTATCATTTTAGGCCGTTCTTTCAGGGCGAGGTTCCGCATAGCGTCGTAATCGATTCGTTCGTCATCGTCGAGACCGTACGAAACAAAGTTGTAAAATCTACCGCTGGCATTTACCGGGGATCCATGGGTCAGGTGCCCACCATGGTCAAGACTCATACCCATTACGGTGTCACCCACCTGAAGCAAAGCCATATATACAGCCGCGTTCGCCTGAGATCCGGAGTGAGGTTGAACGTTCGCGTGTTCCGCCCCAAAAAGCTTTTTAACCCGATCAATGGCGAGTTGTTCAACAACATCTACATGGGCGTTACCACCGTAGTATCGGCGCCTTGGATAGCCCTCGCTGTACTTATTCGTGAAAATACTGCCAGTAGCTCTCATAACGGAGGGAGAGGCAAAATTTTCCGACGCTATGAGCTGGAGGCTCATTCGCTGACGTTCTTTTTCCTGTTCAATAAGGCCCTCTATCTCCAAATCGGGACCTACTTGCCACACAGAATTCCATTTGTTCATGGAGGAGCCTTTCATCTTCTAAATTCACGCCTATTCACAGCATGCCCGTAAACAGCTCTCTATCGCGCATTTTCCAATTGGGTTAGCTTGTCGATTCGCCCTTGGTGTCGCCCGCCTTGAAAAGACGCCTTCATATATGCATCGACAATGTCTAACGCTGTCTGTTCGCCGACCATTCGTGCTCCGATTCCAATTACGTTGGCGTCGTTGTGTTCCTTACACATTCGTGCGGTAGTTACGTCGTGCACTGTTGCAGCGCGAATGCCAGAGATTTTCCCTGCCGCCATAACAATGCCAATACCACTACCGCAGACCAAAATTCCTTTTTCTGCCCGTCCATCTTTTATGGCGAAGGCAACCGCCGATCCATAGTCCGGGTAGTCAACTCGGTCATCCGAATCAGCTCCGCAATCTAAAATTTCGTGCTCGTCGTCTCTTAAATGAGCGGCGATTATCTGCTTTAAAGCAAACCCGGCATGATCGGCACCAATAGCGATAACAGACATCAAAACCCCTTTGCGAAGCGGTGGCGTTATCTTCGCGCGTCTAACGTCACTTGTCCTGAACAATTCTGCTGAACAATGTCGCAATCGTCTCTATAGATCATCGGAGCTAATCGCTCCTTCCCTCAGGACCACAAGCCCTTCACCAGTCGTATCAACCACGGTCGAAGCAAGACCCTTGGTTGCAGTGCCTTGAACGACGACGGCTGGCGAGATTATTAACGATTGCGCTGCTACGTCAGCAGAATCAGCAGTCTCTTCACCATGTAAGTTTGCGCTGGAGCCGGTGACGGGACCTACATTGTCAATTAGAAGCCGAAGCCATCCGGGCTCCGGACATCTCACGCCAAGGGTGCTGCTACCGTTAACAGGGTCCTCTCCATTCCGTCGCTCTGCGACGATAGTCAACGCTCCTGGCCAATGTCGTTCCAGCAACAGTCGAGCCTTGTCGTTTAAAATAACCAATTGTTCAGCTTGCTCAATGCCGCTCACCAGAATTGGAACTGGTTGCTCAAAGGGTCGATCCTTTGCTCTATAGGAGCTCATTACCGCAGCTTCATCTGCATAAGAAGCTAGTAAGCCGGGAAGCGTGTCTGTTGGGGCCACAACAAGCTCTCCATTCCGCAGGGCCTGTTCCGCAGCTAAACGTTGGGAGTTCGCAACATCGTCTATTGGTTTGCGTGCAACCACGAATCTACTTGCGCCGGACAAATCATCTCCGACCGCGACATCTTCATATCCCCGGGCTATCGCGAGAGCATGAAGCCGGCTAGTTTGCTCAGACCCGCACTCGAGGACGAGCCAACCGCTAGGGCGCAACCATTCCCTCGCACTTCGCGTCAGCAGGTCAAGGTGGATAAAACCATCCTGCTCTGCTACCAGCGCCATAGACGGTTCCCAATCAGCTACTGCGGCAGGAAGGTCAACGTTTGAGGGCACATAGGGAGGGTTAGAGATGAGAAGGTCTAGACCTCCCGCCAACTCCTCGGGCAGTGCATCAAACCAGTCACCTTTGTAAAAATTAACTTTGACTCCTGCTACTCCCAACCCTGCAAGGTTAGATCTTGCGAGAGCGAGAGCTTCGCGTGATAGGTCTGTGGCATGCACTTCGACGTTCGAAAGTTCACCTGCAATCGACAGCGCAATCGCACCGCTCCCAGTTCCTAGGTCAGCTACAACCGCTTTCTCGCCATCGACATTTCGACGGGACTTGAGTAGATCAATAGCGTAACCGGCCACCACCTCAGTTTCGGGTCTCGGAATTAGAGCTCTTCCATCAACGGCTAAGTCGAGATACCTGAAAGTCCAGTTACCCAATACATACTGGAGAGGCTCGCCGAGAGCGCGGCGCTGACACATGGCATCAGCCCGAGCGACGGCGCCTTGAGTTAGCGCCGTTTCAGCGTCTTCAACTAAAGACTCGGGGTTTAGACCCGTCGCTTCCGCAACTATCCAGCGCGCACTGGTCTCGGCGTCCTCGACTCCGGAGGCTTGAAGGGTCTCTAAAATTTCAGCTCGTAGGTTGCTTAGAGTGAGGAAAGACCCGACCTCGCCCTCAGGTCGATTCATGTTCAGCCTCAAGTTGTTGTTCACGTTCACGAAGCATGAGGGGCTGCACGACTTCATCAAGACCACCTGACAAAACACGCTCCAATTTGTAGAGGGTCAGCCCAATGCGATGGTCGGTGACACGGCTTTCTTTGAAATTGTAGGTTCGAATTTTTTCTGCGCGGCCGCCGCTTTTAATTTGATCCCGTTTTTGCGCCGCTTGAGACATCGCTTGCTCTTCTTGTCGAAGCTTCAACAGTCGAGCCCTGAGAACTCGCAGAGCTTTGGCTTTATTTTGTAATTGGCTCTTTTCATCTTGCATCGAGACCACAAGACCAGTTGGCAAGTGAGTGACTCGAACCGCCGAGTCTGTTGTGTTAACCGATTGACCACCCGGACCCGATGACCGATAGGTATCAATTTCTAAATCGTTGGCGTCGATTTCTACCTCTACCTCATCAGCTTCGGGAAGAACCGTTACTGCAGCCGAAGATGTATGCACCCTTCCTTGCGACTCCGTCACAGGCACCCTTTGAACCCGGTGAGGCCCACCTTCGTGCTTGAGATGACTCCACACGGCGTCGCCTTTAACTAGAAACGCGATATCGGTGTAGCCGCCCATATCACTCAAGTGACTGCCTAGAACCTCAACGCCCCAGCCTTTAGCGCTCACATAGGAACGATACATTTCAAATAAATCTCGAGCCCAGAGATTTGCTTCTTCCCCTCCTTCAGCGCCTCTAATTTCAACAATGACGTTGCGGTCGTCGTTCGGGTCTCTGGGCAGCAACAAGAGACGAAATTCCTCTTCTAGCTTCTCTGCATCTAAAACCGCAGCCGCTTCCATTTCACGAGCCTCTGATAACTCGTCACCAGAACTTGATTCAGCCATCTCTTTGGCTGCTAGTGAGTCTTCTAAAGCACTCCGCCACGCTGAGCCCACTTCAATCATTTCGGCCAGTTGAGAGTGTCGGCGGCTGACCTCTACGAAGCGCTCCCTATTAGAGGTGACTTCCGGATCACCGAGCTGCGACTCAACATGAGCCAACTCTTCTTCTAACTGCAATAGGCGATCAAGCACAGCCCTAGGGTACAGACGGTGAGGGCTTCCATTCGCGCCAATTGTCATCAACGCCTACGATCTCAGCTTCATGAACTAACCGACCAGCGAGGTCAAAAAGGATCTGATGAGCATCTCTCTGCGGAACCACAACTTTGAGTGTTGCGGATGGGTCGTGCAGCAATCGGGCGTCGGCAGCGAATGGCAGAACATCTAGGTCGATACCTACAGCGCAAACAACAACTAATTCTTTTCCATCGTTAGTTGTTCCCTTCGCAACTGCGGGGACAGCTTCTTTCAAATTTGTTCGTTGGACTGGAGGCTCAGCCGCTTCGAGTTTCTGAGCCCCAATTCTTTCCGGTTCAGCGATAAGACGTGCTCGTAACCACCGCTCTGCACCTAGACGGTTTAGAGGATGAGGTTCAGCTCCGGGCATACGATGATTTTTGACAACATCGGCAACTCGCGCGATTGCTTCGGTTGTAGGAAGGTGACCATGTAAAAGGGCAAAAGCTTCCCTATCGTGCGCTCCTACCCCTACTTCAATCCGGTCTACGTTCAGGTCAGAAACAATTCGCGCTACTTCTAAACCCGCAACCTCGCCAACGATAACGCCATGCTCAGACACGACTTCTAATCCGGCGTCCTGCATCACTGCTATCAGTGCCGGCAGCTCAGGAGTTTGCGACCCACCAAGCGGCCCGTCGGGTTTCGCCAGCTCTATTTCCTTACCTTTAATTTCCCAAATATTGATAACGCCGGAAAAAAGCATTGCTCTTCTCGCAAGCACCCCGCTCGCACCCTCTGCAAAGATCTCGATTTCACTTGACGAGGAGCGAACTGACAATGCTAGAGCAGTTCCAATCGCACGATCAATGCGTTCTTCGGCTAACACCGCAACTCCGCCGTCAGAGAGCCTTGCTGATGCTCCATCGTCCGTGCCTACTACCTCGAGGGCCGGTGTAGACAAGTGCTCGTTCACTAGTGAACGAAGCTTCATTGCATAAAGATTGCGGCGACGTTCCGGATCTAGCGCCACAAGCTGAATTATTCTTCAGAGGCGTCAGTGTTCTGATCTGAGCCGCGCCGACGTCCGTACCGTCGCTCGAATCGCTCAACACGTCCAGCGGTGTCAACGATCTTCATTTGCCCCGTAAAGAACGGGTGACTCGCACTCGACAATTCCACGGTGACAAGCGGGTATTCATTGCCGTCTTCCCACACGATGGTGTCGGAGGTCTCGACAGTTGACTGGGTGATGAAAGAGAATTCAGCACCCGCGTCGCGAAATACGACTGGTCGGTAATCGGGATGGATTTCGCTCTTCATGATTCCTCTATTCTGGCGGCAACTTGGCCGAATCACACCTGGTTATTGGATTGATCTAGGAGATTGTTGGGGTGCTATTAGCTCCTGCGAGCTAGTTGCTCGAGAATTTCCGTATTAGAGCGGGTGACCTTCATTTGTTCCAACACCCAATCAATGGCGGCTCCTCTAGCACCTTCCTCCATTTCAACCAGAGCATCCGCTATCGCCTGCCCTCCAAGCGCCCGCTGCTCGCCGGCCAGCTTTTGAAGTTCGCGAGTGCAAGAAGCTACGACGTCAATAGCTGGGTAGACCCGTCTATCAGCGGCTCGTCTGTCAAGTCGGACTAACGAGTTGGCCGTTCCTTGCAGCGATTCAAGAATCATTTCGTCCAAGTGCCAGCCAGTTTCCACCGCGGCCGTGGCAATTACAGTTAGCGAACCGCTTTCCTCTAGGGCTCTTGCTGCACCAAAGAAGCGTTTAGGTGGGTATAGAGCTGCCGGAGCAACCCCCTCTACCAACGCCTTGCCGTTGCCGGGAGCTGCAACGTTATATGCCCTTGCCAGACGACTGAGACCATCGACGAGGATGACTACGTCTAAACCACCTTCGACCATGCGCTTCGCGCGTTCCAGGGTAAGTTCAGCAACTTGGATATGTTCATCGGCCGGCCTATCAAACGTTGAAGCCAGCACTTCCCCTTCGACACAATCAGATATGTCTGTAACTTCTTCAGGTCGCTCGTCAATTAACAGCACGATCAAGTGCAGGTCAGGATGGTTTGTTTCGAGCGCAAGTGCTAACTCCTTAATCGTTGAAGTCTTGCCGCATTCAGGTGGGGAAACGATAAGGCCTCTTTGCCCTTTCCCGATAGGAGCTACAAGCTCGATAACTCGCGCTGTCAGATTTTCGCTTCCTTCGATTTCAAGGCTGAGGTGCTCATGGGGATGTATCGCCCTTAGGTCTTCGAACAGGGGTCGTTCTCTCGCTTCATCGAGTTCTGCTCCATTGATTTCATCAATTTGGACGAGGGCGGGATTTTTCTCGTTGCGCGCAGCGGGCCTGCACGCACCTTTAACAATGTCGCCTTTGCGAAGTCCATGAATGCGAACTTGTTTAGCAGCGACGTAAACATCGTCATTGGAAGGGAGAGGGCCGCGAGTTCGGAGAAAGCCATATCCTTCGTCTCGCAAATCTAAAATTCCTTGGCACTCAACGGGCTCGCCTTGCCAGTTTTCATCCCGGTCGCGATCTCTACCGCGACGGCGGCGGCGACGGTTCCCAGGCTCGGCCACTCCGCTGTCACTTTCATCCGAAGTTGGCTTATTTGCTTGTTCTTCGTCATTTTCCGTGGCTTCAGTCGAGTTGTCTTCTGAACCAGAGTTCTCGACCTCGGACGCCTCCACCGATCGCCGTACCCGACGAACCGGTTCCTGCTCAGTAGAACTTTCAGAAGGCCCAGAGGGTCCTTTCAAGATGTCATCGATAATCGTCGCCTTTCTGGCTCTAGGCGCTATTTCGATTCCCAATGCAGCCGCCATCGAAACTAGATCATCACGTGACTTGGCCTCGAGTAGCGCTCGGTCTGGCTGGTCTGACATCTCATCCTCTTAATCTCAGTGCAGGCCTACCGCACCGCAAAGTGGTTTCAGATCGTCCGTCATATCCTCACCGGCGAACGCCGGCCAGATACGGCTGCTTGAATCACAAACGTTGTGAGCAACGGAACGATGGATGCAGGCTACTCATTTTGACTATCAACTGACAACGTGGCTACAAGACTGTTCAGCTCACTGCTTTAGCAACAAAGTCCATGACCGAAGACAAATCATTGGGAAGTTCAGTGCATTTCTCCTCTAGGTCGTTGAGCACCGCTATTTCTTCAGGTTGGCTAGGTGCGGATCCAGTAGCCCGCTTAACTATCTCATCGAATTTTGCTGGGTGGGCAGTGGACATGACAGCCATTGGGCCAGGTAACGAAGTCATTTGTTTAATAACCGACAGTCCTACCGCAGTGTGAGGATCGACAAAGTCACCATTCGCCAAGTAATAATCTTTGATGGTGAGATCTACCTCATCTTCCGTCGCACTGCCAGCATCAAAGTTCTCGCGAAACTTACTGAGAACAGAGCTTTCTAGCTCAAGCTCTCTTTGAGATCGGAAGGTCTGCATCGCAGCTCGCAACCACCTCCCGTCCTTGTTGCTTAGTTCAAATAAAAGACGTTCGAAATTGCTAGAAACTTGTATGTCCATCGCAGGGCTCGTAGAAGGCTGAACTTCTTCGATCTGCATGACTCCTGAACTGTGAGTGCGAGTGAGAATGTCGTTGTGGTTACTTGCTATCACTAAGCGTTCGACAGGCAGACCCATTTGCGAAGCAATAAAACCTGCGAAGATATTGCCGAAGTTTCCCGTAGGCACGCAGAACGACATCGGTTGACTAGGTCCCGCTATTTGGGAGGCAGACGTGAAGTAATAAACGGTTTGGGCCGCAACACGCGCCCAGTTAATACTGTTCACGGCAGCCAATCGGTGTCTTTCTCTGAATCGGCTGTCAGCAAACATGCCCTTCACTAGATCTTGGCAATCATCAAATGTTCCTTCAATCGCCACGTTGTGAATATTTGCGCTACCCACGGTCGTCATCTGGCGACGTTGCACATCTGACACTCGATTGTGAGGATGCAACATCACTAACTCAATGCCATCACGATTCTTGCAGGCTTCGATAGCTGCGCTTCCAGTGTCACCAGAGGTAGCTCCCACGATTGTGACGCTCGTAGAGCGACGCGAGAGTTCGTACTCAAAAAGGCGACCGAGCAACTGAAGAGCAATATCTTTGAAAGAGAAGGTGGGTCCCCAATAAAGCTCAACTAGGTAACGATTAGCGCCAAATTCAGTTGGTAGTTCCCGGATAGGCACCACATCTGAACTACGAAAGCCGGAGTATGACTCCTCCGCCATTGCGCCCAAATCATCACTCGTGATACTCGGTGAGACAAAGGGTTCCAATACCCGAGTCGCAACTTCGGCATACGACATCGTCGTAAAAGAGCCCAGATCAGCAGTTGTAAACAGCGGAAATTCAGTCGGCACATACAGACCGCCATCTTCGGCTAAGCCCGCGAGCAGGACATCACCGAACTCTAAGACGGGGGCATTACCTCGGGTACTCTGATACTTCACCAAATGAGTCTCCAGAGCTACTAATCGCCTATGACCCTTATCAAAGCACCTATGTCACGCACTTCGTCTAAATCCCTTAATTCTCTGATCGTCGATTGAACGTCCGCTTCTCGCGCTTGATGGGTAATAAAAACTAAGTGAGCGGTCGCATCATGACCTTTTTGCTCCATTGACCGTATAGAGACCCCATGCTCGCCAAATACGCCCGCCACCACAGCCAACACACCCGGTTTATCTTCCACATCGAGCTGCAGATAGAACGCGCTGCTAGTTTCGTCGATAGCCCGTATCTTGACCTCTGACAACACTCCGAATTCGCTTGAGACACCCTGCTGCAAATTTTTTGCCGCTGAAATTACATCACCCAACATGGCAGAGGCTGTGGGGCCACCGCCTGCACCTCGGCCGTAAAGCATGAGATCGCCCACTTCGGAACCTTCAAGGAAAACAGCGTTGAAGCTTTCCCTTACAGACGCCAAGGGATGAGTATGAGGAACCATGGTGGGGTGAACACGAACAGCCACCTCTCCACCTTCGAATTCCGCCAAGGCAAGAAGTTTAATGACATGACCCATATGTGCTGCTGCAGCAATATCGTTCGCTGAGATCTTACTTATGCCCTCTTGGTAGACGTCTCCAGCTACGACTTTGGCTCCAAAGGCAATCGAGGCCAATATTGCAGCCTTAGCCGCCGCATCGGATCCCTCAACATCAGCCGTTGGGTCGGCTTCGGCGAATCCAAGGCGTTGAGCCTCAGCCAAAACTTCGGAGTAGTCAGCTCCTTCTTCTGTCATCTTCGTGAGAATAAAGTTCGTTGTTCCGTTGACTATTCCCATCACCCGATTAATGCGCTCCCCTGCTAGTGAATCTCGAAGCGCTCGAATCAAAGGAATGCCACCCCCAACGGCAGCCTCATAGAACAAGTCAACGCCGCCAGCAGCAGCTGCTTCAAACAACTCTTGGCCTACGTTCGCCACGAGCTCTTTATTGGCGGTTACAACGGGTTTACCGCCTTTGAGTGAGTCAATGACTAGTTGTCTTGCCGGCTCAATTCCACCGATAGTTTCAACTATGACGTCAATATCGGGTGAATTGACAAGACTCTGCGGTTCACGGGTAAACAAATCAGGAGGAAGTGCGACGTTGCGTTCAGCAGTCAAACTCCGAACAGCGACTCCCTTTATTTCAAGAAAGACCCCTGTCCTCGCGGCTATCCGAGCAGCATCGCTGTGAATAATCCTGGCGAGGGCACCACCAACCGTGCCACAACCCAGAAGTCCGATACGAATAGTGGAAGATGATTCCGACTCCATGACTCTTACGGTACCGGCAAGCAGTCACTTTCTCGGTCCGTATTTACAGATCGCTATTGCATGCAAGAGTTAGCAATACGGTTATTGCACATCCAGGGCCATAAGGTCTTCCACCGACTCCCGCCGAATAACGGTGCGTGCTGAACCCTTCGAAACGAACAGGACAGCTGGTCGCGGCATTCTGTTATATGAACTGGCCATCGAATATCCATACGCGCCAGTAACGGGTGTTGCAATCAAGTCACCAACCGCTAGTCCTTCCGGCAAAGTAGCTTCCTGAACAATTACGTCACTTGACTCGCAATGCTGACCAACGACTCTCACCTTTACCACGCGACTTTCTTCGATCCTTGAAGGCGCGAACGTCGTATATTGGCTTCCGTAAAGCATGGGCCTTGCGTTATCTACAAAACCACCGTCTACGGCTACATAGGTTCGTATTCCAGGCAATTCCTTGATCGTTCCTATTGAGTAGACAGTAATCGCAGCTTGCGCCGCGATCGATCTTCCAGGCTCAGCGGAAACTCGGGCTTTTACACCAAGGCTCTCGCAGGCACCCCGCAACATCTCTCCCCATTCTGTAATGGAAGGCGCCGATTGCGATTCGGTATACGCGACACCTAGGCCTCCCCCTACCGACAATTCTGACAGTTCTAATGGCTCAAAAAATCGGGCCACTACATCTAGGGCACGGGCGAAACTATCGACTCGGAAAACTTGGCTCCCGATGTGATAGTGGACCCCAAATAATTCTACGCCAGGATTTTGTCTGCATTGTTCGACGGCCTCAAGAGCTGCACCAGATTCCAAACCAAATCCAAATTTGGAGTCGTTCTGGCCCGTCGAAATAAATTTATGGGTGTGCGCTTCAACTCCAGGAGTAATTCTCAACAGTACCGGCGTAACTATGCCGTCTTTTTGATGCATGGACCTCAGTCGGTCGAGTTCGTCGAAAGAGTCGACAACGACACGGCCCACTCCATATGACCGGGCAAGCGACAACTCGGAATCGGATTTGTTGTTTCCATGAAGAACTATGTTTGGTCCTGGTACCTCACCGGCAATCGCAGTGTGCAACTCGCCATGGCTAGCAACATCAATATGCAGGCCTTCTTCATTCACGAGGCGGGCCATCGCAACACATAGAAATGCCTTGCTTGCGTATGCAGTTCCCTCTCCAAGCGCCGTTACTGCTTCTCTGCAACGTGATCGCAGATGATCTTCGTCATAAATAAACAGTGGGGTGCCGTATTCCGCGGCCAATTCATCAATAGCGAGACCGCCGATTCTGAGTTCACCTCGCTCGCCGACTTCTGCTGAATCTGGCAACAACGACATCGGAAGAGGGGCACTGGTCAAGTTTTCGTCGCTCATCTCAACTTCCTCACATCTGTTCCGGAGCTTCAATGCCTAAAAGATCGAGACTGACGGCAAAACCCACTCGGGAAGCTTCTACAAGCCAAAGCCGCGCCTGCTGAAGATCTTTTTCAAGGTCTGATCTTAAAACCGGGCAATCGTGGTAGAAGCCATGAAATGCTGCGGCCATTTCCCGTATCCACGTGGCTAACCGGTGAGGCGCTCGGTCTCGCGCCGCTAACTCAACTATTTCAGGCAGAGTCGATAAACACCGAAGAATTTCTATTTCGCGCTCATGAGTAAGTAACTCAAGGGATTGAGGCTGAAGAGGGAGTCGTTCAATTCCGCGTTTACCAGCCTCCCGGCCAACCGATGCGATTCGGGCGTGCGCATATTGGACGTAGTAAACCGGATTTTCATTCGCCTGGCTCGCTAGAACATCAATGTCGATAATTTGACGAGTATCGATGGATTGCAGCAAGTAAGCAAAGCGAGCGACGTCTGGGCCGACGGCTTCGATCAATTCACTGACTTCGACCATTGTGCCAGTTCGTTTAGAAAGTTGGATCTCTTTTCCTTCTCTAACCAGAGTCACGTTCTGTCCGATTATTGCCTCATAGGCTTCTGGTGGGTGTCCAAGCATCTGCATCGCAGCCGACATTCGCGGCACATACCCGTGGTGATCGGCGCCGAGAACATCGATAACTAAGTCACCGCGTCCAAACTTCTGCTCGTGATAGGCAATATCCGGGACAAAATATGTTGGCTCTCCGTCGCTTTTTACAAGGACTCGATCTTTCTCGTCACCGAACTCCGTTGTGCGCAGCCAGAGCGCTCCGTCGTTTTCGACTAGCCAGCCTTCCGCACGTAGGCGACTTATCACCTGATCCATTGCTCCAGAACTCACCAAAGCTTTTTCGCTGGCCCAAAGATCAAAGGTCACGTTCATTGAAGCGAGTGCATCTCGGACTTCAGTCAGAGCCCTTTCGAGACCCCAAACAATAGGGTCAGCATTTGGCGGCATCTCGTCCGCCCATTCCGAAACGTACTCACCTGCGTATCCGTCATCTGGAATGTCGCGACCCTCTCGCCGGGCCATCAATGATGCTCCGAAAAGTTCAGTCTGAATGCCGCGATCGTTTACGTAATACTCAGTTGTAGTCGCATACCCACATCTACGGAAAATGCGAGCCAAGCTATCGCCGTATGCGCCCCAACGTCCGCCTCCGGCGTGCAATGGTCCTGTCGGATTAGCTGACACAAATTCGAGGTTGACTGATTTTCCCTCACCAATTGCCGATCGGGCGTACCCCGCTTCGCCTAGTTCCAAAACATCGATCATGACCTGATGCAACCATTTGGGAGACAAGAAAAAGTTGATGAAACCAGGTCCGGCTACCTCCATCTTATCGACTAGTTCGATTCGAGCTTCTTGCATACTTCGAACCAAAGTTTCGGCAAGTTCCCGGGGAACGTGCCCCATCTGTTTCGCCCTTACGAGAGCAACATTTGAAGACCAATCGCCATGAGTGCGCGACGCCGGCCGCTCCATTTGGATCTCATCCAACTCGAGTTCGATCTCCAAAATTTGAAAAGAGTTGACCAAAGCTTGTGCCAAGACGTCAGTGATCACGACTCACTCCCTGCTAATGCAATTGAAAGACTGTCTGAGCACGAGACAGCACCATCTTGACTGTACCTCTGAGACTCTCCAAAGAAGAATCGACTTATGATTAGCAGCCAGAAGTGACTTCGAGTGGATGGTCGTCCCGTACGCTATATATTCGCTATCCCGCCCTCGTAGCTCAGGGGATAGAGCAGTGGCCTCCGGAGCCATGAGCGCAGGTTCGAATCCTGCCGAGGGCGCCATTAATTAAGAATTTCTTCGAGGTCTAACGATCTAACTCACCGGGTTTTGAATGGCAATTGCCAATAGATGGTTTGTAGGAATTGAGAGTCGCTTAGTTGTCAGTTTGGTGATCTTCTATGTGACCAGGTTGCAACTAAAGCCGCCTTATAGAGCTGGTCGACCTTATTCACAGCCACTGAGGACTTCTCGAGACAAACAGGACGTCATCAATCAAGCCTTCCAGCCGGTCAGTTCGGTTCGTTCAATCACGATGGCTGGACCCTTCGGACGTTTTTCCGCGTACTGAGTGTAACGATCACACAAAAGGTCAAGAGCTCGGTCGAACTCAGTGCCACTTTGGTGAACTTTCGCTCGGCCTCGAATCCTCACCCACCAAAGCCGCTTCCAATCCGAATGATCGTAATGATCAATCAGAAGCGTCACCTCGGGGAACTGCCTTATGTTATCCAAACGCTTGAGCTCGGTAGTTGACTTTCGCTTGTGATCAATCGCCGTGACTATATTCCGCTCGTCGTAGGCAAAGGTGATCGGCACAAGATCTACGCGTCCATCGGTTCGGATGGTGGCAAGCGTTGCTACGAATGCTTCGTCCAACAATGTTAATAAATCTGCTTCGTTCATTATTCCTTTACACCAAAAGGCAAACACTTCACGGGTGCGCTGTAGCGCAGAGCGACACCCTAGCCCGCGGTTCCCCCTTACCCAAAAGCTCTGAACAGATGAAGTAATTCGCGGGTCAAACGCGATTCGTCGGCGTATTCTCTCATATATGGCAATGACCGAAGGCAGTACTACAGCACCAAAACCTGAGCGATGGTCCTTTCAATGGAAAGAACTACACGAAGAAGTCATTACGTCTGGGCTTTGCACAGGCTGCGCGGGCTGTGTCATTAGTTGCCCCCACGACGTAATTGGTTACGATCACGAGCAAGGAGGGTTTAAACCCTTCCACATCGAAGAGGAATTGGGAGCGGACAACTGCGGCCACGGCGAAAAGGGTTGCACTAGCTGCACTCGCGCCTGTCCACGTTTTCGTACCTGGGAGCACGAGGCCGATGACTTTCTCTTCGATAGGCAACGAACTGCAGATGAGCCCTCCGGCATTTATAAAGACATCATTCTGACGCGAGCCTCGGACGATTTCATTCATGAAGTCGGCCAAGATGGCGGGCTCGTTTCAGCAATTTTAATTTGGGCTCTAGAAAACGGTTACATTGACGCCGCTCTCACCTCCTACGTAGGCGAGGGCGAAGGCTCTCAATGGACAGCATCTCCAGGAGTCGCATTTAACAGGGATGACGTAGTTCGCGGAGCAGGCAGCCGATACACCTATTCGGCGAACACCCTTGCATATAACGATGCCATAGAGGCAGGCGCGAAAAAGATTGCTCTCGTAGGAATGAGCTGCCAAAGCTCGATTGTCCCAGTCGCCAAATCGCGTAAAATTGGGAAAGTCGGAAATCGATTTGCCTTAAATATCGGACTTTTATGCTCAAAATCCTTCGATGAGGCAATCTTTGAAGAATTATTCGAGCAAAAATACGGGCTTGACCGTCACACAATAAAAAAGACCAACATTAAAGGCGTTTTCCAAATTTGGACCCATGACGGCGGCTACTACGAAATCAACCTAAAAGAATGCCACGCTTGGACGCGAGAGGGCTGCAACCATTGTCCAGACTTTGCAGCTGAACACGCCGACATCTCTACGGGCGGCATCGGAAAATACAGCGACTGGACGTTGACCATTGTTAGGACGCCGATCGGCCGAGAAATAATTATGAAAATGCTTGAAGGCGGGTACTTGATAGGAAGACCAGGCGACGACGACCCAGCCGCAATCGAGTTAATGCACAGGTTGAGTGAAAAGTCCCGAAAGCGCTGGCCTGACTTCGCGTGGGAGTCACCAGCACTCTTACCTACCCGTAAGTGAGGGCCTGGAAGGCTCACAAACAGGTATTAATAAGATCTACCATGTCAGGCCGAATGGTCTCAGCTTCAAGAAATTCTGCTAGCCGCTGCTCAGGTATCACATCGACCGCCCTTGAAACGGAACAACGACATAAATCATCCAAACGGCTCGAACCTTGCATGCAAACAGTTAAGTAAGACGCTAGGGATGGCGCAGACCACGCCGCTGGCCTCGGGGCACCACGGCACTCGGCCAGAAGTCCAGCTAATTCGATCGGAAACTCATTAAAGGCGCTCATTCGATCTTCTAGACCTTGAACGTCATTAACGTCGACATTGGAGACCAATAGCTCCGAAGCGCAATGACAGGGGCCCACCAAGCCTGAGTCTGAAATACACGAATCGAGAAACGCAATAGTCGTCTGTACATCAAGCGTAAAAGCGCTAGTTGGAGCAGTACTTATTGGTGGAAGGGTACCTGGGTTGCCATAGAAGGTAGTAGTCGATTCTGACAGCGAGGTTTCACCATTGCTCGAAGAACATGCACTGAGAAACGATAAGCCAGCCATCACTAGAAGTGAAATCAATAGTTTGCGGGTCCCTAGCACGGTTGCAGACTAGAGCCGCTTCAAGCCAGCTAGGTCGCGCGCTGCTAGGAAAACTTCATCAAGCATTACTTCGGTAAGTCGGCCCGTAAAAGTATTTTGCTGGCTCGGGTGAAATGAACAAATCAAGTGTCTTGGTGGTCGACGCTCTTGTACTCCTATCGGAACGACAACACCATGGCCAAACCGGGGACGCGGTCGAATTCCTAAAACCGAAGCAGCAACCTGATAGCCGAATTGACCCAACGCAACAAACACGCTTACTTCTCCAAGTAACTCCAACTCTTTTTCGATAAAGGGCCGGCAGCTGTCCCGTTCTTCTGGGGTCGGCTTATTTGCCGGAGGAGCGCATCTCACCGCTGCGGTCACATAAGCGTCTTCCAAGGCCAGTCCATCATGGAGGTGTGTCGCCGAAGGTTGGTTAGAAAAACCCGTTCTGAACAACGAAGCAAAAAGAAAATCTCCGGATCGATCACCTGTGAAGACCCGGCCCGTGCGATTGGCGCCGTGCGCAGCGGGGGCGAGACCAATAATCATGATCTTGGCGTTCGGATCACCGAAACCAGGAACACCTCGACCCCAATACTCCTGAGTGCGATAAGCCGCTCGTTTCTCTAGAGCTACTTTTTCACGCCACTCGACCAGGCGGTCACATTTTCGACATTCACTAATAGTTTCAGATAGGCGGGCTAGAGAATCCACGTTGACGAGTGTTGCAGACGATGGGCCATTTAACGACTACGGTCACTTTGTGCCTTCTTCTAAACGCTCAACTCTTGTCTTCTTGGTTCGTCACGGACAAACCCCAACTACAGGTGTCGAGCTTTACGGACGCAAGCCGGGGGTATTCCTGTCCGAGGTTGGGTCCGAGCAGGCACAACGAGTGGGGGAACGTATCTCCCAGATTCGAAAGGGCGCCTTCTCTGCAATCTATGCGAGCCCGCTGGAACGCACTAAGCAAACAGCCCAAGCCATAAGTCGCGAGGTCGACCTGCGAGTAAGGCATGACAAAGGCTTATTGGAACTTGACGTAGGAGACTGGACGGGCAGGAAACTAAGCGAGCTGCGCAAATTAAAGGCATGGACGTCGGTCCAAAAATACCCTTCTGGCTTTCGTTTTCCTGGCGGTGAGTCATTTCTCGAAATGCAAACGCGAATGGCAGCAACAGTGGAGCGCTTAGTCGCGAAGCATGCGGGAAAAGGACTAATTCTAGTTAGCCATGCGGACCCAATTCGGGCTTTAATTGCACATGCAATGGGAACTCATCTGGACCTCTTCCAACGAACAGTTGTGTCTCCATGCTCGGTTACAGCGATTCTCTACACAACGAATGGGCCCGTGGTCCTGTCAGTCAACAACACCGGTGGTCTAAACGATTTGGCCCCCGCATAAGCAACCCTCAACATCTCGGATAGGAATGATGAACGAAAGTTATGAGATAAAAAACGCGACTAACTTTGTCGCTGGCACCGTAGGAGTTCCCGGCGACCGGATTTTTTTTCTTCAGGCCCAGTCCGAAGAGTTCATTCTCACTCTGAAAGTGGAAAAAGGGCAAGTCCAATCACTCGCTAGCCACCTGGCAGAAATTCTTGAAGACCAGACTGAGGCCTTTGAGGTTCCGAAAGTTTCCGAGATGATTGAACCTCCAAATGCTGCCTGGACGGTCGGTGCTTTAGCTATCGGCCTCAATGATCTTCCACCTGAAGTCGTCGTTGTCGCTCAGGAACTGCCAGATGAAGACGACGCGGAACCAGCTGAAGCGCATATTCATATCAACTTTGGCCAAGCCAAAGCCTTTGTGGATCATGCACTTTTTCTCATTGAATATGGTCGGGATTTCGGCCGGCAAAACGGACATAAACCGATCGGTGAGTGATCTTTACCCGGACCCAGAGGACGCTCTTTCGCTTTCCAAAAATGACTTTGATAGTGCAGAGCAAATCTTAAGCGAGGGAGAAATAGAAATCCTTGGGCGAATGCCGTACAGCTCAAACGCGACTTTCCTCGTGGATGTCACACTCGAAAATGACATGGTTAAAGGAATATATAAGCCGCTCAAAGGGGAACGGCCATTGTGGGATTTTCCGCCGGGACTCTACAAAAGAGAAATCGCCACATATGAACTCAGCGAACAACTGGGCTGGTCCGTGGTTCCTCCCACTATTGAGCGTGAAGGTCCACATGGCATAGGTTCCGTTCAGTTGTTCGTCGATGCTGATTTCAGTCAACACCATTTCACTTTGGTGGAAAATCCGAGGTACCACGCAGATCTGCGAAAGCTATGTGCGTTGGATTTCCTGGCTAACAACACGGACCGCAAGGCAGGGCACTGCCTTCTATCCAAGTGGGGACGAATCTATGGGATCGACCATGGACTATGTTTTTCGACCGAGTTCAAACTGCGAACTGTCATCTGGGATTTTGCGGGTGAAAGAATTGATAGCGATCTAATCAAAGCAATCGAAGGGGCCGGAACACAGTTGTCCGGCACAGTGACCAAGTGGTTAGCACCTGACGAACAACTAGCCGTAATTCATAGAGCAGAGATTTTGCTAAATTCGGAACTCTTTCCCGAAGACGATGGCTATAGATGGCCTTGGCCGTTAATTTGAAGCCAGCCTGGGAGCGTTCGCTAACGCGACTTGAGAGCCTCAATCAACGCCGGAACGACTTTGTGCACATCTCCGACGATACCCAAGTCGGCGACACCAAAGATAGGTGCTTCAGGATCCTTATTAATAGCAATGATGTGCTTGGAGCCCTTCATGCCGACTAGGTGCTGCGTGGCACCCGATATGCCGCATGCAAGGTAAACGTTTGGCTTTACCACTTTGCCGGTTTGGCCAACTTGTTTGGAATAAGGGACCCAACCCGCGTCGACTATGGCTCGCGAAGCTCCTGATGCTGCCTCAAGGAGACCTGCTAATTCATCTACCATTTCGAAAGCCTCAGGCTGACCCAGCCCTCGACCCCCTGACACCACAACTGCAGCATCATCTAGTTGAGGGCCTGAACGTTCTTCCACGTGACGACCCGTCACCACTGCTGAACCAGCGTTACCTGGGTCCACCGCCTCGACTTCAACTAGCTCCGCGGCGCCTCCACCAGTGGCCTCAGCCTCAAATGACTTGGGCCTAAACAGCGCCAAGGCCGGGCCATCGTTTCGGAAAGCAGTAAAGACATTTTGAGTGCCACCAAAAACAGGTTCTTCAACAACCAAAGCTCCATCCTCAACAGAGGCGCCCACATTGTTAGTCACAACAGGTTGATCTAGCAGAACGGCCAGCCTCGCCGCAGTGTCGCGACCGTCAGGAGTTTGGCCGAAGAAAATTGCGTCCGGAGCAGCTAACTCAACGTGAGACGCTAATGCCGCTGCTGCGTGCACTCCCATCAACTTTTCATCCATCGGCCCTGTCGAGTAAACAGTCGACGCGCCATGAGCGCCAAGCTCTGTGACCATTGGAGCTGCATCTCCAGCAACGAACACGTGAATGTTTGACGCTAAGCCACGGGCTGCCGCCAGGAGCTCGAGGGTTAAACCAGTAGGGCCGCTGTCATCGCCCTCACCAAAAACTAGGATTGTTTCAATAGCCATTTTTTACCTCGTCAAACGATCTTGAGCTCGCCAAGGAACTCAACAATTTTCTCATGGGCTTCACCTTCATCCTCGATGACCTCGCCCGCCTGCCGTTCTTCTGCTTCGGTAACCCTTACTGTGTCCTGCCTTGAGCCGCTTTTCCCGACCGCTGACGAATCAACACCTAAGCCGGCCAAATCAAGTTCCTCAACTGGCTTCTTCTTTGCAGCCATGATTCCTTTAAATGAGGGGTATCGAGGCTCAACGACGCCAGCGGTAACTGAAACAAGGGCTGGAGTAGTGCATTCCACGTCGTCGTAGCCAGCCTCTGTTTGGCGCTGAACTTTGACTGTGCTGCCATCAACTTCAATTTGCTTAGCAAACGTGATCGAAGGCATATCGAGAACCCCTGCAATCATCTCTGGCACAGTACCCGTATAACCGTCGGAAGACTCGACACCTGCGAGAACGAGGTCGGGCGACAATTTTGATATTGCAGCAGCGAGGACTCGCGCAGTGCCTAATGCATCGCTACCGGCTAAGGCATCATCAGACACCAATATCGCGTCTTCGGCGCCCATAGCGAGCGCCGTTCGAAGTCCACTAACTTCGCCATTTGGGGCCATGGAAACCAGCGAAACCTCGCCGCCGCCCGCATTCTCGACAAGTTGGAGGGCCATCTCCACCCCATAAGAGTCTGATTCGTCAAGAATCAGCTTGTCATCTCGCTTTAGATAATTAGTAGATGGATCCAACTCGCCCGGTAACGCGGGGTCAGGGATCTGTTTAACGCAAACAACGACCTTCATAACTGGATTCTGCCCCGCGGTTTGTACATATCCAATTTAAAACCCCAAATTTTTTCAACTGAACGAGGCAACAGAGCATGCCGAATGTTGGGGGTGCGTAAATTCGACTCGGAGGCAGAAAATCGACAACACTAAAGAAGTGAGAATTCTACTACTCGTAAACGAGTCAGCTTCATCTGTAACAGCTCGAACTCGCGTCTTAATTCAGACTGCTCTAGCAGAGCATCACGATGTGGAACTCGCAATGACTAGCCGCAGAGGGCATGCTTCCCGGATAGCTAGGGGCGCCGCTTCAACGGGCACGGACATCGTTGTCGTTTTAGGAGGCGATGGGACACTAAACGAGGCCGCAAACGGGCTAGCAGGAACCGACTGTGCTTTGGCTGCCTTACCCGGCGGATCAACCAATGTGTTTGCTCGCACAATAGGAATGAATGACGATCCACTGGAGGCAACGAAACAGGCGATCACAGCGATTAACCAAAATTCGATTAAGTCCGTCGGCCTCGGCGAAGTCTCCGGCCGTTACTTTTTGTTTCACTGCGGAAATGGTTTCGACGCAGCTGTGGTTAAGCAGGTAGAAAGACGTTCAGCTCTGAAACGTTACGCCGGCCACCCGTTATTTATGTGGTGCGGTTTCGACACCTGGCTCCGCCACTATGACCGTTCCAGCCCACGAATGAGAATTGATCATTCAGCAGGCGGAATCACAGATAGCTATTTTACGATCATCTTGAACACAGATCCCTATACCTATCTAGGGTCTCGTCCGCTTTCTTTGGCGCCCTCAACAAACCTAGAGAGTCGGCTAAGCGTGGTCGCGTTAAGAAGTATGGCGCTAAAAACCATGCTCACGTTGTTGTCGGACCTGTTCAAAGGAAAACCGCTTGAGAACGACGACCGAATTCATATCAGCACCGACCTTGATGCAATTTCGGTAACGGGACACATGCCATTTCCGTATCAACTCGATGGCGATCACCTAGGTTCAGTGGAAGAACTCAACTTCAAATGGCAGCCGGAGATAATGCGCTTAGTCGCACCAACTTAAAGATTCATCCCGAAATCTACGCATTCAGTGAGTTTCGAATCACCGCTGGCATATCAGTGATCAAACTTGTAACGCCCGCAGCAGCTAGCCCTCGCGCTCGCTTAGGGTCGTTAACGGTCCATACGCAAAGCTCGATACCGGCGGCTGAAGCCGACTCGATAAGTTCAGCATCTACAAGACCCTCGTGGGGGTGCAACGCCGAGTATCCCTTACTGACTGCATGCTCCATCGATGGCTGCCAAGGCTTCTTCCAACACAGCAGGCCTAAGCGAAAGTTGGAGTTCAAGAACCGCATTTGGTCGAGCGCTCGAGAGTCAAAAGAGGAAATAACCCAATTTTCAGGCGCTTCGGCCCGCACCCGCAACAGTTCGTTCAGAGCCTCCACCGTTCGCATAGCTAATCCTGAGGCAGCATCATCAACTTTTACTTCAATGTTTACTCTGAGCGGATAACAGGCATCCAGAGCATCGGTCAGGCTCGGAACCCATTCGGGAATATTTGGGTAAGTCATGCGGGATACAGCAACTTGTTCGATCAGAGGATCATGATGAACAACTAAACGGCCATCTCTGGTTATTCTTACATCGAGCTCTACACCGTCGGCACCTGCGTCGACAGCCGCTCGAAAAGCGCCAATAGTATTCTCTCGCTCCTGAGCCCAATCTCCTCGGTGAGCAAACACCGCAGGTTTATTAGGCAACTTGCCGCACAGCACGAAACCGCCGAAAACACTGGGGCAAACTGTGATCCTGTCCACACATGAACGAAACGCTAATCCTTCAAAATCTTCGTCGTTTGCAGATTCACAAAATGATTTTCGTCGTTAAATCACTTTTCAAGCAGTTTCTGACGATCTTGGTTTGTAGAGTCTGCAACATTCTCATTACTCGCGAATCCCCATCGCGGGAAGCCACCTGGAGGATATGAAGACGTGAGCGCTCGAGGTTCTATGCTCTTGGAGAGCGGCGTTTGGAGAAATACCGCCAAATGCCGCGAGGCAGATCCATCCCTTTTCTTTCCTATCGGGTCGAGCGGCAGAGCCCTAAATCAAATCGCCGCCGCCAAAGCCGTCTGTATTGAGTGCTCGGTTAAAGACCTTTGTCTTGAGTTCGCTCTTAAGACAAATCAGGACAACGGTGTGTGGGGGGGCGCTTCCGAAGAGGAACGTCGCCAACTCCGAAGAGAGCGAAATAGAATTCGCAGGCAGCTCAATCAGTCGTAACACAGTCGGCTGTAGCGCAGATCAAAGAACTATCAAGTCTCCGAATCTTCCGGTATTGGGACATGAACTATCGCCTCAGAGCCAACCCCATCGGATCTTCGTCTTACCTCGATAGCGCCGTTCAATTCAGTGACCGCTAAGCCTCTGATAATCGACAGTCCGAGGCCTTGTTGAGCTTGATAATTAAAATCTGCTGGTACTCCGATTCCATTGTCTCTGACTGTCATAGTTAGTCGATTGTTCTCTCGAGCGAGCAAGATCTCCACCACACCGGGAGAACCCGCACTTACCACCGCTTTGGGAAAAGCATGGTCAACCGTGTTCTGCAGCAACTCATTAAGAACGACAGCTAGAGGTGTAACCACATCTGACGGGATCAACCCCGAGTCACCTTTCACATCGAAATGAATCGGCGACTCCGGCGCCGTAAAACTATCTTGAGCAGTCCGAGCCAACATGCTGGCTACCTCTCGCAGGCTCACATCATCTGCTGTTTCATTAGCTAGCGTTTCATGCACGAGTGCTATCGCTCGAATTCTTCGAACTGATTCATCGATAGCGTTCTTGGCTTCACTGGATTCCACGCGGCGACCCTGAAGCCGCAGCAACGACGAAATAGTCTGCAAATTATTCTTTACGCGATGATGTATCTCCCTAATGGTTGCGTCTTTCGAAACTAGCAATCGATCCCGAAGCCTGAGTTCTGTTATATCCCGCAGCAAAACCACAGCACCACGGGCGGCTCCGTCCTCTACCAGAGGTAACCCCATAAGTTGCACCGCCGTTTCGTTGCTTTCTATCTCTGCGGCGACCGCATGGGGATTTTTCGGATCTTCAGCGATTACAGGATGTCTTATGCCCAGATCCTCCAGTCTTCTTCCGGCTACATTGCCTAGGACTCCTACGCGATGCAAAGTGCTTAGAGCATTAGGCGACGCGTACTGAATACGCGCTTCAAGGTCAACCACCAGAAGACCGTCACCAACACGTGGTATCTCATCCGTATCAGGGTCATGATCAGAAAACGGAAAGGCTCCCGAAGCAATCATGCGGGCCAGCTGATGGAAGGTTTCCAAATAGGTGCGTTCAAGTTCGCCAGGGTCTCGGCGCTCTGCGAAGTCAGGAAGCATCTCGCGGCTCATTACTCCAATGACTTCGCCATCCTGCTTGATCGGTATGCACATGACAATGGCTCTTCGATTAGCCGGTTTAATCGGAACTTCACCTTCAACCACCTCATCTAAAACAAATGCCCTCGCAATAAGTGGTCGATCAATATCCGTGACCCTCAGACCGACATGGTCATCTCGGTAAAGAGTTTGTCCAGTTGTCGGACGAATTTGTGCCGCTATCGCAAATTCCGAGTCTTCTATACCTACTGGCACAAAAAATAAAAGGTCAGAAAAGGAAAGGTCAGCAATAATTCCCGACCATGCAATAAGACGTTGGAGGTGAACAAGCTGCCGATTAGAAAGGTCTGTGCCTAAACGATTGAGCTCGGCGAGAGTTGCCATACCTATCGAAATTACTGCTGCTGATCACTGATCAGCAATGGCGAGCGACTTTTCTCGTTAGTTGCAATCTGCCGAGGAGTCACTCAGTTGCGAAACCAATGCGCCGATCACCAGGTGCTCCAAGTTCGACATACGCAAGTTGATCAACCGAAACGCCAATGTTTCGCCCATCGCGATCTGTCACCCAAAGCATCGGTGTGGAAGATGAAACAGCCGACTCCAAGTCTGCTTTCAGTTGATCTGCGTCCTCATCATTAACTTCGAAATTTAACTCTCGAACCACGTTCATCATTCCGATTCTGATTTCCACGAGCAAACCTTTTCTAACTTCCGTAAACGTTTGATATTGCAACGTCGCTGCGACTTAAAGCACAGCGTATGCCGCTATGACTGATCTGCCACCAACCACCAAACAATCACGAAGAACAGGACAGCTGAGAACAGCCGACCCTGGTTCGAGCCCACTCGGGTCGTAACGAATAAAAGCGCTCTTTGTCCGGCTGGTCGGCGTAAGGGGAACGGACTAATTCGAGGAGTTCAGCTATTAATCCAAAATCGCCTTGTTCAGCTTCGTCAATCGCTAGCTGCGCCATGTAATTTCGGAGCACATATTTCGGATTAGTTTGATTCATCAACGTTGTTCTTTCCTCAATAGGAACGTTGAGGTCCCTCTGCCTTATCGCCCAACCATCAGCGAAATCATGAAACGCTTTCGATTGTTCTACCGTCATGGCATTCACGTTGTAAACAGCACGAAGGAGGGGGGAACCTCGTTCCAATAATTCACTCGAGCCGGAACAATCAACATTTGCTAGTTCCCGCCAGAAGATAGTCATATCTGTCTCTACGCTCTGAAGTAGCGTCAATACGCTTTCAGCTAACTCAGAGTCTCGAGGGTCCGCTAGAGACGGCAAGCCAAGTTTCGCAGCCATCATGGTCGCCCAACTTTTTTCGAAGTGCTGCGAATAATGCTCAAGTGCTTCTTCGAGAGGCTCAACTTCCCCCACCAAAGGGTATAGAGCATTCGCTAGTTGGAGCAGATTCCAGTGCGCTACCGACGGCTGGTTACCAAACCGATATCTGCGCTGCTGCGCATCGGTCGTATTCGGAGTCCAATGTGGGTCATAGTTATCAAGCCACCCATAGGGCCCGTAGTCAATCGTTAAACCTAAAATTGACATATTGTCGGTATTCATCACTCCATGGACAAAGCCAATTCGCAGCCAATGGACGACCATCTCTGCCGTTCGCTCGCATATCTCTCTTAGGAGAGCTACATACTTATCGGCGTTGGGGCTGTTGAGATGCGGAAACTCGCTCTCCACAACGAAATCGGCCAGCGTTCGCAGCGTCTCGTGATCGCCTCTCGAAGCAAAGATTTCGAAGTTGCCAAAACGAACAAACGATGGAGCTACTCGGCAGACTATTGCACCGGGTTCGGGCTGCGGATTGCCGTTATAAAGCATGTCACGCACAACTTTTTCGCCCGTCGTCACAAGAGACAAAGCTCTTGTAGTGGGCACGCCCAAATGATGCATCGCTTCACTGCACAAAAATTCGCGTACCGAAGACCTTAAAACTGCAAGACCGTCGGCAGAACGAGAATACGGCGTAGGACCCGCTCCCTTCAGTTGCAACATTTGATGGTCACCATTGACATCAACAACTTCGCCAAGCGCTATTGCGCGCCCATCGCCGAGCTGACCCGCCCAATTTCCGAACTGATGACCGCCGTAACACATTGCGTGGGAGTCCATGCCCTCAAGTAAGCGGTTCCCCGACATAACATCTGCGAAACTCTGGTCATAAACAGCTTCGGGGGAAATGCCTAGCAACTCCGCCACCTCAAAGCTGTGCGAGACAAGTGCCGGATTAGCGACATTGGCCGGAGCTACCCGGCTGAAACACGCCCCATTTACTTGTCTAGGAACGGAGCCACCAACATCGTCACTTGGAAGCGAGCCCGTGAAGCGGTTATCGAAGCGAAGTTTCTGTAGCAGCGTCACAACTCTATTGTGGCTCAAACGAGCTTGAGGCCCTCGTTGTATCTCCGAGTTGGCAAGTATTCCTCGGTCAGCAACCTCGCCATTTCACCGAAGATATTTGCTGCTTCACTGGTCGGGTCGGACACCACTATCGGTCGTCCAACGTCTCCTCCCTCACGGAGTTCAGTAACTAAGGGAACCTGCCCTAAAAGAGGAACTTCTAGCTCGTCGGCAAGAGCTGCTCCTCCCCCACTCCCGAATATGTCATAGCGCTTTCCGTCGTCACCGCGGAACCAACTCATGTTCTCTATTACCGCTCGTACTTGGAGATTAACTTTTTCAGCCATATAGGCGGCCCTTTGCGCAACTTTTTGAGCGGCTGGTTGAGGTGTCGTGACGACTAGCAGTTCCGACTTCGGCAAAAACTGAGAGATCGAAAGGGAAATGTCACCAGTGCCTGGAGGTAAATCAATAAGTAAATAGTCAGGATCGTCCCAATGGACATCTGTAAGAAACTGTTCTAGTGCTTTATGCAGCATCGGACCTCGCCAAATTACGGGCTGATCTTCGCGAGCGAAGAAACCCATGGAGATACAGCGCACCCCATTCGCTTCTACTGGTACCACCATTTGATCTATCACCGTTGGTGGACGATCAACTCCGAGCATGCGCGGAATTGAGAATCCCCAGACATCGGCATCGATAACTGCGGATCTAAGACCACGTTGAGCTAGAGCTATGGCCAAGTTTGCAGTAACGCTGGATTTACCAACTCCGCCTTTTCCACTCGCAACTAGGAGCACTCGAGTCTTATTTCCAGGTTCCGCAAAGGGTACGGCACGTCCCTCCGCATGACCGTGGGCCTGCTGAGTTCCCCCCGTCGATGCCGGGTCTCCAATTAGCTGATCCCGAACAGCTGCTTGCTCAGCTTCATCCATAACAGAAAACTCAACCAAGACTGAAGCGACACCTTCGAGTCCCAGAAGCTCAGCTTCAATCAGTTGCACCAGTTCTTCGCGAGCAGGCCAATCATCAGCAGGCAGAGCCAACAGAACTTGAGCACTACCAGCGGCAACAGAAGCTCCCCGCAACATCCCCATTGTGTGGAGATCTCGCCGAAGTTCGGGATCTATTACGTTTCCGACTATGTCAGCTAATTCGCTATCTGCGATCGTCATCTTCCCGTCCTGCTCCAACAACCGATAATTGAGCGAGATCCATAGCTTGCTCCTTAGAATCTAGTGGTGTGAATGGCAGGTCACTCACTCCTGAGCCCAACTAATCGCCAGTCATTTCTTCAATAAAACGCTCAAGCTGAACTTGCATGGCTTGTGGCGGATTACGATCCAACGCCAACGTGTACATGCGAATCGCCAATGGGAAATCAGCTTCCAACACTCGAGCCACAAAACCCCTAAAAACGTAGGGATCAAAAGTGTCCGGCTCTAGGGATAGAGCTTTATCCAGAGCAGCCACTCCCTCTGCTTGCACTTCAACATCATCGATACGGACCAATATCCATCCCCGAAGCGTCAGCGCATCCACGTTGTTCGGTTCATCCTTCAAAACTTGATCAAGCTGGCGAACCGCCGGCAACGGGTCGCCCGTACGCTCATGGATTTGCGCCGACAAAATCAATGCACCAGCAAGATCAGGTGCGTCACGAAGAACTTCTTCGACAATGCTTCGAGCACTGTCTAAGTCACCCAACAAAAAAGACTCTCTGGCATCAGCCAACCGAGTTCGAGGTGACACATCAATCTCGCCCGAGATCGGTTCACCCGGCGCACGTAAACCTGAAAATTGTGCGACAGCGATACCTAAAGTCGAACCCACGGCAAGGATTATCGCCACCCACCAGACCGACTGCCTGCGGACAGGTGACGAAACCTGCTCTACCCCTTCCATCTTTCTGACCACGGCGGCAAGCCTTCGCGAGTAATCCTTTTTTAAGGTCTCAAATTCAATGTCGGTTAAATCACCCACTGCGTGTTCAACATCAAGATCCTCAAGCGATTGCAGAAGGAACTCTTTTTCTTCGATCAATTTTCCATGATCTGAGAAACTGCGCTTTGGAGGCATCAGTCTCGTTCCCGGAGCGAGTCCGCTATCTCGAGATCTTGATCCGAGACCTCAATTACCCGACCAGATCGCCATTTTCCAAACGCAACTGCAAGGAGTGCAACGCTGCTGAAACCAACCAGCACCGGTATAACCCAAACCAGGGAAGCCAGACCAGAATTCGGAGGAGTCGCATTTACAGCTTTCCCATATTGACGAGCCATCCAAGCCCTGATTTCATCATCCGAGCGCCCATCTAAAATCAATTCATCAACTTGTGAACGGATCGCCGCAGCTACCGGAGCATTCGATTCTAAAACATTCTGTCCGTCGCAAACCGGGCACAACATTGTCGCCTTAATTTCATATGCACGTTCTGCCTCAGTAGCGGGCGGATCATCGGCGATCACTGCGCCAACAAGAGTTACAACGACTACCAACGCAATAGACAGCCAGGCGAAAGCAAGCCTCGACATCACGAGCCGAACGCTTCCAACTCGACACTCGCCATAACCTCGTCTACAGCATCCGCGGTGATCGCTCCCTGCCATCTAGCCACAACAACGCCCCCCGGCGCCGCAAGAAACGATTCCGGCGGGCGGAGAACGCCAAAGGCCACTGCCCACAATGCGTCTATATCCATAAGCACTGGCCAGTCACCTCCATAGTCCGTAAAAAATTTTCGAGCGTCTTTCTCGGTATCTCCAAAAGGCACACTGATAACTATGCCGTCGAACTCGTGTCGTCGGCTCCATTCATCTAATTCTGGGTGTTCGCGAATGCAAGGAACGCACCAAGAGGCAAAAAAATTAACCAGTACCCAACTATTTTTATGCTCATCTACATCGAAGGTCCGTCCCGCAAAATCAGTGCCCACAATCGCGGGAACAAGTTGGCCCACAAGGGGGCTATTGGCGCCTAGGCCGTTGTCAATGTCGCGCGTCGCCAATACCAAGACGAGCGCTAACAAGATAGCGGCGGCGGCTCCGCTGATAAGCCTGATCACCTTAGTAGTTCCTTCATTTCGCCAAGACGCTTTCACCACTCACATTTCGTTTCCGGTTTAGCGGCACCATCGCCAACACCGTTCCTAACCCTATGACGAATCCGCCTAGCCAAATCCAACCCACTAATGGTTCAACGAGAACACGCACCACGACAAGTTCGCTGCCCTCTTCTGGGATAGCTACAAGCGTTAAATACACATCGTCAATAAAGCTCGTCGCCACGGAAGGCGTTGCTATAGGTCGGCCAAAGGTCGGGTATTGAGTTATGGCAGGCGCATAAAGACCTCGACCCTTCACCTCTATTTGCGCTCGAACAACTCGATTGGGGCCCTCCATCACATCTTCTAACTCGACAAAGGAAACTTCATGACCAGCTACAGTTCCGACTTCACCCGGACTGAGCTGAAATTCGCCTTCCTCGCTGAAGGAAGTACTCGCAATAAAACCAAAAGCTAAGAGGCTTACGCCAATATGGGCCACCATTCCTCCTCCGGCCCGGCCAGTAAGGCTTTTCAATCCGTTCCGTCGGCTGGACAAAAACAAAACTCGGCAAGAGGACCCAATTACAAAACCGGCTAAGCCCAAACCCAAAACTGGTCCCAAGCCCTCGGCCCCAAGCCAAAGCGCAAAGACCATGGTTCCTGCGCCTAAAGCGGCCGGGAACAAAGCTCGGGACCCCAAAACTTGAGTGTCCGTAGAACGCCAAGTAAGCAAAGGCGCTATACCCATAACGAGGAGAAGCGCTACTCCAATGGGAAGCAACATTCGATCGAAGTATGGGCGACCAACTGCTAATTGATCCCCATTTATAGCTTCGACTACTAACGGAAAGAGCGTTCCTAGGAGAATGACAAACGCCATCAGAGTAAACAGAAGGTTGTTTCCAAGAAAAGCGCCTTCCCGGGAAACGGGCGAGTCAATCGAGCCAGGAGAGCGAAGCTGATCTCCCCGCCATCCGACAAGACCGACCGACACAAGGACGATCGCAGCGAAGAATCCCAGCAAAAGCGGCCCCAGGCTTGATGCACTGAACTCATGCACCGAATCGATAACACCGGATCGAGTTAGGAAAGTGCCGAAAATAGTTAAAGCAAAAGTGGCTAAAAGAAGAGAGAGGTTCCAAACGCGCAGCATCCCACGCCGTTCCTGAACCAACACTGAGTGGATAAACGCGGTGCCTGTCAGCCATGGAAGAAATGACGCGTTCTCAACTGGGTCCCAGGCCCAGTAGCCACCCCAACCCAAGACTTCATAGGACCACCAAGCACCCAAAAGAATTCCCATGGTCAGACATGCCCAAGCAATAAGAGTCCAAACACGAGTCGCTACCAACCACCCTTCACCAAGCCTGCCAGTGACCAATGCCGCCACAGCAAAACCAAATGGCACTGTGAACCCCACATAACCGAGATAAAGCATGACGGGGTGAATGGCCATAAGAGGATGATTTCTCAGCAAAGGGTTAAGCCCATCGCCATCTGGCGGTGCAACCGCCAAAGTTCCGAACGGGTCAGCAGGCGCTGCTAAGAGAAAGAAGAAAAAGATGCATACAGTCAGCATCGTAAGTAAAGCCCAAGCGACCAAGGGATCTTCGATACGCCGGCGGAAACTAGTAGCAGCTGCTGCTATGTAAATGCAGAGCACGAAAGCCCAAAGCAACAACGAACCCTCAAGTGCTCCCCAGAGAGTTGCGATTTTGTAAAGAAGCGGCGTGGCGCGAGTTGAATTATTGGCAACGTACTCCATCGAAAAGTCGTCTCGGAGAATTGCGATCTCCATAGCCAGAACGGCTAGAAGGCAACCCACCACCATTAACCAGACCCACACAAAGGCCCGACGGTGATAATCGATACGCTTTTGAAACAACGCTGAAGCCAACGACAACGCGCCTCCGCTTGCTCCGACCAGGCCGGCACCAACTCCTATAGTCCCTAGCAGAGCTATCACGATTGGGACGCCAAATCGTCAAAAGCACATTCTTCTAGAAATCCGTCTGGCGGGGCTTCACTAATGCGTTCCTCGTTGGCTGAGGCGTACTCATTAGTATGTTTCACCAGCATTCGGTCACTAAAAAAATAGTGGCTGTCAGATCCTGCAAGAGTTTGCACAGTCCCCTCCGACCATTTGCCTTCGAGCACAACGGGTATCCACGGCGACTCAAACAACTCGGGCGGATCACCAGAATGTCTGATTTCAGCAACTACACAATTATGAACAATTTCGAAGACCGTAATTCCAGATTCATTTCGCACAGTTGAAGGAATTACCCGGCCTTGAATCCTAAATCGTCTTTCCTGTAGCTCCGACCTTTGTTCAACCGCCTCGTCAACATTTCGAAAAAACAAAGTTGCATTTCTGAGTCCTTGCGCTGTGACAAACGCAACTGCCACGACCAGGAGGACGCTCAAAGCCAGTATCGCCCACCTCCTCTTCCTGTGAATTCTTCGTCGCACATCTTCAGGCGACTCCACTTCTTCTCGCGGAGTTAAGTCCATCGTCATTGATCCGTCGTGGAGTCTTTATCTGAAGGCATCGACGAAGATCCGCCGATATCAAGTTCCTGCCCAATAGTCCTGCCGCGCAGCAAAACCCAGAGGGCATAACTGGCTACAGCTATAGCCGTTACTCCCCAACCAACAGCTACCGTTGCGACCTCACTCATCAAAGTCTCCATCACTAACGGGCGGAAGATCTTGCGAAACCCTTTTAGAAATAAGCGCCGTCAACATTTCTTCATCTCGAATTTCCTCAAGACGAATAACCCGATAGCGGTGAGTTACGAGCCAAACAGCCACCAAAGTTACAGCGACCGCGGAGTAGAGAAGCGTCCAATACATCTCTCCTGTGATTTCGGGTCGTCGACCTACACTCAAACTTGCCTTTTGATGAAGTGTCCGCCACCAATCGACCGAGTAGTGCACGATTGGGACGTTGATAAATGAAATCAACGCCATGATCGCCGCCCGCCTTCCGCGCACAACTGGATCAGCGGGCAGCCTACGTAACGCTAAATAACCTAAATAGGTAACGAATAGAAGCACAGTGGTGGTGAGGCGTGCATCCCATTGCCAGTAGGTGCCCCAAGTGACCTTGCCCCACAACATCCCAGTTATAAGCGTCACACCAGTGAATAGGACCCCTACCTCGGCAGCTGCTCCTCCTAGCCGGTCATAGTGACGGCCTTTGTCCTCCCTGCGCTTGCCTCGCCTTAAAAAAAGCAGACTAGAAACTGAAGTCACGGCAAAAGAACCATAAGCGATCCAGATTGCTGGCACGTGCAAGTAAAGCATTCGCACAGCCTCTCCCTGAACGACGTCGGGAGGCGAAACCACTAAACCTAGTAGCGCCATAACAGCAACAGCAGCAAAGGCTAAAAACCCTAAAGCGCGGGTAAACGGCGTCGCAGTCATTTTTACAGAGCGGCCTTTCGCTGACGTCATTATCCCTCCTCCAACAAAAATCCGAACGCTCCCAGTCCTACTGCCGTATGCAGCGAAGCAATTACAAACATCAGTCCGGTCCAAGTCCAACCGTCACCTGCACGAACCCCAAGTGCTGTCTCGAAAGCTCGCGAACCAGCTAAAAGAACGGGTGATAGAACGGGCACTAAAAGTAGCGGAAGAAGCGTCGTTCGCACGCGCAAACCCGAAGCCATAACGCCCCACAACACTCCGCACACTGAAAAGGCCAGGGTTCCCGCAACTGCAGCGAGAACCAAAAGCAGCCAATCTGATACTTGTGTCTCGTACAAAATCAGAATTGCAGGCCCAATTACCAATTCTAAGATTCCAATCTGGACAAAAAGAGCAAGAGTTTTACCAAGGAAAATTGCCGAAGGATCGATATTGGACATCCGTAGCGCATCAAAATTGCCATCTTCCGATTCCAAATCGAATGAACGTTGCACCAACATAGTGCCGCCATAGAGGGCAGATATCCAAAAGAGGCCACCTGCGCCCAGTTTGAGGAGCATCGAGTTAGCGTCGAGAGCAAAGGCAAAAATAACGAGGATAAGAAGAGCTAGAGGGGCCACTTGTCCTAGCGCGACCTTCGATCGCATCTCTATCTTCAAATCCTTTCGAGCGATAAGTAAAGCTTCAGGAAGCACCAGAGTCCTCCGTTAATCGGCCATTGCTCATAGTGATGACTCGCGAGGCGAGCTGCTCAGAGAGTTCTTTGTCGTGGCTTGCAAAAACCACCGTTGCTCCCAAGGAGGCAACTTCTTCCATGATCGAGTTCATAGTAAGTCGCCCTTCAGAATCCAATGCGGCATGAGGCTCGTCGAGGAGCCACAAGCGAGGGCGACTGACAATTATCGAGGCAATAGCGAGTTTCCTTCTCTGCCCTGCAGAAAGGACTGCCACGGGCGCCGACCACAGACGATCGTCTAATCCGACTCTCGCTAACGAATCTGAGGCATCGGACATTTTAAGACCAGCAACCGACGCCCGGAACTCAATGTGCTCTCGAACCCTTAGATCTCGGTACAGACAATTTTCGTGACCGAGCAAGCCGATATAACGTCGTGGCGCACGACGATCGACTCGTAGGTCGTAGCCCAAAACCTCCGCAGATCCAGCGCTTACGGGCTGCAGCCCTGCGCACGCTCGCAGAAGGCTGGTTTTTCCAGCACCGTTGGCGCCACTAAGCAAAACCAACTCACCCGCATCTATTCGCACATCAACGCCCGTCAAAACAGGAAAGGAACCGGCGACTGCGACTACATCTCGGAAGTCAACAACTATGGACATCTCTTTTGATGTTACGACGCTCCCGACTTCAGGCCACCACCAGATTGAAAGCGTCAGTCAAATTTCATTATTCCAAAGCCTCAGGAGGGTTCGATCACAGCTATTACATCGCCCTCGTTGATCCGATCCTCTTCCCCAACCTTGAGCTCTGTAACCGTGCCGGCGGTCGGAGCAACAACTGGTATTTCCATTTTCATCGATTCAAGAATCACCAACTCATCACCCTCCGCAACCGACGCGCCTTGCTCGACCACTACCTTCCACACAGTTGCGGTCAACTCTGCTTGAACCTCCATACTGCAACTCCTTTCAAAAAGTCCCGCCTTAGCGTCGGTCAAACTAGCTTCCTTCTCGAGAAAGTGCTCGTCGAATCGGTGCTAAGGGGCAAAGCAACGTAAATACCCAAGTCTCGGCAACTAACATCAGAGTTGATGTACCTGATCCCGTTGGCGTTAATAATCGGAGCCGCCGTAGGTCTCTTCGTGCGCGGCTCTACTGACTACTTATTAGCTACACGGCTAGTGTTCTGGCCAATTCCAGTGGTTGGCATCGCCCTTCAAGCACTCGTAGGTTCAGGTTTGGGAGTTCCGTTTCCTACTTTGCTGACTGTCATATCAATGGCGTTAATTGCAACGACTTGTGCCCTAAACCTCCACCTCACCGGTGCCTCAATTGTGCTAATCGGCACAGTGTTGAATCTTATTCCGCTTGTTCTGAATGGCTACGTGCCCGTTACAGTCAACGCCGTTGTCGGAGCCGGGATAGCTGACGCCGGGTCAATCGATCTAGTAAGGCTCAGCGCTATCCGAGAATTCGAGGGTGGCGATGAAATATTCGGTTTTCTCGGCGCGATAATCCCCCTGAGTCGGGTGAACGAAGTCTTTTCCTTCGGCGATCTAATTATCACCTGTGGTCTCGCCAATCTAGGCTTCCGCGCCTTCTTTCCATTAAGGGAAGCAGCTAGTTATTACGACGAAGCTTTGGACTACGAGCAATTCCGTGATGGCGATCAAGTCGATCCGTTTGAGGGTTACGATCCGAACGCTACGAAATGGTCCGCCAATGCCGAATCATTCGACGCCCAACTAAACGTAAATAAAGCTCAGGAAAGTTTTTTGGACATCGAAGATCACGACCCAACTCATAGGCCGACTAAAGAGACATGACTCAACCCGAGATTGAAGACCCGATTCTCCAGTCAAGAGCCCGCATTCGGATGGCAACACGGGTAGGAAAAAGGCTCGGGTACGGCTGTTTCATGGGGGCAGTGATCATTTTTCTGATCAACTACTACCTGGAAGGCAGTGGGTTTTGGACTTCGTTCACCGTCACCTTATTAGTGGTTGGATCGCTTATTTTGGCGCCTTCAATAATTTTCGCTTATGCCGCGAACGCTGCTGATAGGGAAGACCAAGGGCTCCCTCACGGGCACTAGCACCGACTCCCTCATCCGAACTCAAAAGTTCAAATCATTTCCGAAGTCGGTAGCATCCTCTTTCGATAGATCCTGAGCCTATGCCGACCCGTCTTCCCGCAGCCGAACGAAGAGAACAGTTACTTGACGTCGCTATGACGGAGTTCGCTGCTAACGGGTATCACGGAACCTCCATGAACCATGTAGCAAAGGCAGCAGGAATCACGAAGCCCGTTCTCTATCAGCATTTCGCTTCCAAACGAGAGCTATACGTGGAGCTTGTAGACGACGTCGCTGACAGATTGGCAAGCCAGGTACTCAAATCAATTCATCCGACTGATAGCTACTTTCAAATAACAGTCAACGCTCTCAGCGCCTACTTCTCGTTTGTCGAACAAAACGAGCGAGAGTTTCAGCTTCTTTTCGGGCGCTCCGCGCCTCGTGATGAGGACACGGCGAACGGCTCCCGAATGGTTGAGACCCGAATGTCACAAACTATTGCTGACATTCTAAAAAAATGGCTTAGTGGTGAAGAGGTAGAGCTTTACGCTAGAGCCATCGTCACTATGTCCGAGGGCGTATGCCGCCACTGGCTAACTGAAACAGACCGCGCAGCACCGGAAGAATTAGCCGAGCAGCTAGCCGGACTGATACTTAGTGGCCTGGCGGGCCTAGTAGAAAGCTCCTCCGCAGACAATTAGCCGCTAAGTAGGCACGTGGTGGTCTTGGCTGCAATGATCAACGAATGGCAGAGGGTTCGTTAAGCGGTATCCGGGTGATCGATCTGACAACGGTTTTGATGGGACCGCTGGCTACGAGAATGCTGGGAGACCACGGGGCCGAAGTTATTCGCGTCGAGAGCACCGACGGAGATTCAACACGCAATGGGCTGCCTCGAAGGAACGAGGGCATGTCGGGCTTCAGTCTCAATCTACAGAGAAATAAAAAATCTCTAAGTATCGATCTTAAGAACGATCGCGGCTACGAGGTGATGTTAAGTCTTGTTCAAACGGCAGACGTGATCGTCACAAACATGAGATCGCAAGCACTTGAACGACTAAAACTCGATGAAGCGTCCTTAAATTCAGTTAACCCCAAGATGATCTACTGTCGCGCAAACGGATTTGCGAGCGACGGGCCCTATGGTGAGAAAGCTGCCTACGACGACGCTATTCAAGCCGCATCAGGGTTGGCCGCTCTTTTCTCCAGCACGACCGGCCAGCCCACTTACGTTCCTGCTGTGATAGCAGACAAGGTGACCGGGCTACACATTGTACAAGCCGTAATGGCTGCCCTTATTCACCGGTTCAAAACGGGCGTTGCACAAAACATCGAGGTGCCTATGTTTGAAACTATGGTCAGCTTCAATTTGGTTGAGCATCTTCGAGGAGCAGCCTTCGAGCCCTCAGAGGGGCCGTTTGGCTACGAGCGCCTTCTCACGCCAGCTAGGAAGCCTTACCAAACAGCCGACGGCTATGTTGCGATTCTCCCGTATACCGATAAAAACTACGAGGATTTTTTCACCTTTATCGACGAGCCATTACTTGCTGAAGACCCGAGATTCAAATCACACAATGACCGAGTTGCGCATACTACGGAGCTCTACGAGCTAATCGACAATGCAGCCCGGAATTTCACAACAGCGACGTGGTTGGAATTCTGTGACCAAGTTTCGATCCCGGCCGCAGCCGTACTTGATTTGGCAAACCTTGATGATGATCGGCATTTGTCAGAGGTAGAACTCGTGCAAATAGCGACCCACCCATCCGAGGGAAAATATAAATACGTACGTGATCCTGTGATCTACTCAGAAAGTTCTACAGAACTGCGGTTACATGCTCCAAGACTTGGTGAGCACAGCGCAGAACTACTTAACGAACTTGGATATAGCGAAGAGACAATCTCCGACTTAATCGCTGACGGAGTAGTAAAGAAAGCTTAAAAATTACGTACTTAGCCGCCTGTCGGGTCCACCAGAATCTTGACCGCATCAAGTCTCCGTTCCGCTAAATCATCAATCGTTTCACCCAGCGAGTCGAGGCTGATGACACCGTTACGAAGAGGGGCAACCGAAAGTCGGCCGTCGTCAATCATCTGTGCTGTCGCCTTCATTTCTTCCAGAGTAAAAACGATGGATGTGTTCAGGGTCACCTCTTTGCTAATCCATCGAATAGGGCTGATTGTGGCTTCCTGACCGGTTACACCGACTAGACATACTGATCCTCCACGTCGCACCATGTCCACGGACTGCTGAAGGGTCTGGGGAATACCTGCACAATCGAAAGCGACGTCTGCTCTGAGCCCGTCTGTCACTTCATGGAGGATGCTTTCAAATTCATCCCCGGGAGCGACGGCAAGATCACTACCTGTCTGAAGCGCTAGAGCCCTTCGTGCTTCGTCAGGCTCGACGGCGATCACCAGACCCGCTCCTGCAGCTTTCGCTACCTGAGCTGTCAGCAAGCCGATGGGACCGCAACCCACGACACAAACGATATCTCCCACTTTCAGGCAGCTGCGTCGGACTGCGTGAAACGCGACCGAAGCTGGCTCAATGAGCGCCGCGTCATCAGTATCTATTCCGTGCGGTATCGCAATTACTCGTTCCGCCTTGAGGCCCATAAATGGCGCAAAGCCTCCAGAAGTTGGGGCGGTAGGTCCCCCGTAGTCAGACCAAGCTGTTCGGCAGTATTGGCTTATATCATTTCGGCACTCCCGGCAGCGGCCACACCCAGGAGCTATCGCGCCCGTGACACGGTCACCTTCCTGAACGTTAGCTACGTTCCTTCCAGCTGCCGCTACTAATCCGACCCACTCGTGACCACAAACGCCCGGCGCGTATTTCCAGCCTTCCACATAAGCGTGAACGTCGCTTCCACAGATACCACAACGCTGAATAGCAACGACTACTTCGTCAGCTCCCGGCGTCGGTTCTTCTCTTTCCACTAGTTCGAACTTGCCCTTGCCAGTGACTAATCCTGCTCGCATCATTTACCGCCCCAAAATGATTGACAGAGCTAGCGTCTAATTAGCTCAAGAAAGATTCTGACACGATTAGGCGGCGACTCGCGACGAACTGTTTTATCAAATCTTTAATTTCTAATTTATGAGTAGCTCTTCAATTCGATCGCGTGTATCCATAAAGAATGCGAGGCGTTGCCTTTGTACTCTTAATCACATTTTTATTTTGCGGGTGTGGCTCATCAAGCACAGCCAATGGAGAGAATGCCCTTTTCGCGGCGAATAGCTCGCCGAATACGACCGACGGCCAAAACCCAGACTCCCACACCTCTTCTCCACTAGCTACGTCTGAGGCAGCAATAAGCGATCACGAAGACCTCCAAAATCAAGAGCCTGATTCGGGCAGCAACGAGAAAAACGCCACTAAAGAGGTTGCAACTTCGCTTGTTACAGTAAGCGCCAGAGACAGCAATTCCGCAGATGGGGCGCTGGTACCGGGAGTCACTTTTCTCAATCTAAGCGGGATCTTGACCACTGATTTGGAGCAATGGGCTGAAGTCGCAGAAAACAAAATGGCCAGCCAAAGTGCGAGGGTGCTAACCGTGCTCTACAACATCGGAGGAAACCTTGGACCCGAAGATCCCGAACGTTTCGCGGGATTTCCTTTTACCCCTAATGAAGTTCTTCTAACGAAGAGGCAAATCGACGATTTAATGGCGGGCATCCAAGATTGGCTCCGCTCAGATCCCTGTATGGGCCGTATTGAGCAACGAAACCATCTTCGAAATGAACTCCGCCAGTATCGGGTGTGGTTGGAGGAAGGAGCTGACACTTCCACACAACGCGCCCTATGCGAAGAAACAAGATTTGTCATGATGGCCTTTCAAAGTGGAGGGCCGATCTGGGATCTTCAGCGTTTTTTGGTTCACGAGCTGTACCACGCGTTTCAACAAGATCTAGAAGGCGACTGCAATGAAACAATCGACCGGAGAGGGCGAGGTGATCACGTACCAGTAGTGGTTGAGGGAGCCGCTGAATATTTCACTTTCTTCACCGCCGGGGAGTTATATAACGATCCCGACCCAGTAAGCACCATGCTCAAAGAAGCCAAAACCGCAACTACCCACGACCAATCCGACGACGTTATGGGCTCGGGGATGGCAACTCGAGCTGCAGCGTTGGTGCGCCTAATGATCGAAAGAGGGCAGTTAGATCATCAAAGCATCATCGACGGAAGCTTTTTCCACAACTGCCAGCGCTCCAAGTTGGACGGTTCCAACCCAGAGTTTCTTTACGCGATGGATAACTGGAACCAGATCGAACAGGAGGGAACGGAGTGGAAATTTACAGCCTCAGCATTGGCAGGCAATCCCTGGCGTTCCATTTCGATCGAGGCACCTACAAAAATGTTTGAGGACCGCCTATCTGACGGTCCTCAACACTAAGACGCTCTAGGCGTCCTATGTAATAGCAATGGCTAGTTAGCGGCCACCGATACCCTTACCAAGAGCCGAAATCGCAGCATCCTTGATTGGGATGAATGCGAGAATGGCAATCGCGGTAGCGATATCTGCTCCGAACCTACCCATTTGTAGGATTTCTGTACCCGCTCCGTAGCCGAAAAAGCTTCCGCCATCATTGACGTTGCTAATCACGACGAAGAGATAAGCCCAGATGAGGTTGAGATTCGATCCCACTACCGGAATCGACTTCAACATTGAGTTCACGTTCACGGTGTCGAGAACGCTGTCGATGACTGCCATCACACCTTGAAGCAGCATGCCCATGATGATGATGGTCAAAATCGTTGACATCATTTTGCCAGGACCCCCTTTGGTCTACATGACTGGCCGTGCATCAGTCGATTTAGATCAACTGAGCACTATTCCCATGTTAGTAAACCTCAAGACCCTCATCGCGCATATAGCGAAGATCCTGACTTTAGACTTTTATTTCATAATTTTTGGTGGTACGAGACGCCTTTAATTTGGACACTCACCCCAAATCAGCTTTTCCACGCTTCTATTCGATTCTCAAACCTGATATGGCTCGACTAATAACCAATTGCTGGATTTGTTCGGTTCCTTCGAAAATGTCGTAAATCTTTGCATCTCGATGCCATCGTTCAACTGGATACTCACGGACGTAGCCATAACCGCCCAAAATCTGGATCGCTCGTTCCGTAGCCCAAACAGCTACTCGACCAGCTTTGAGTTTTGCCATGGATCCCTCGGCGCTTTTGTATTTACGTTGCTTGCCGAGCCAAGCGCCGCGCCAAACTAAAGCACGCGCAGCATCAATCTCCATCGCCATATCGGCCAGAGTGAAGGCAATTGATTGATTTTGAATGATCGCCCGGCCAAATTGCTCTCGCTCCTTCGCGTAGTCCAGAGCATATTCGTAGGCAGCTCGAGCAATTCCGACAGCTTGAGCGCCGACAGCTGGTCGCGTGGATTCGAATGTTTGCATCGCAGCTTGAGCGTTAGATGATTTACCTTCGCGAACGCGAGCCAGACGCTCATCAAGTTTTTCCTTACCTCCGAGTAAGCAGTTTCCAGGGATCCTGCAATCGCTGAGCACCACTTCCGCCGTATGGCTCGCCCGAATACCGTGCTTCTGAAACTTCTGTCCTTGCGATAAGCCCGGCGAATCTGGCGGAACTACGAAACTAGCGTGTCCTCGGCTACCGAGGTCAGGGTCAACGACGGCAACGATTACGTGCACATCAGCGATACCACCATTGGTGATCCATGTTTTAGTGCCATTAAGCACCCATTCATCCGATGATTCGTCATAGACCGCTCGAGTGCGCATAGCCGCCACGTCTGACCCCGCATCGGGTTCTGACGAAGCAAACGCTCCCAGCATAAGTTTTTCAGGCGTCCCGTAGCACTGAGGCACCCATTCCATCACCTGCTCAGGGGTACCCGAAGCTGCAATTCCAGCGGCGGCTAAACCGCTGCCCATGATCGACAGTCCTATGCCGGCATCACCCCAAAAGAGCTCCTCTAGGGCTACGGGCATAGTGAGCCCAGTTGGGTCGTTCATCATGGCTTCCGCCATGAATTCCCAGCTATACAAACCTATTTCAGCAGCCTCTTGGATAATGGGCCATGGAGTCTCTTCGCGCTCATCCCATTCAGCAGCGGCAGGACGAACCACATCTACAGCGAAGTCGTGGACCCATTTTTGAAGTTGAAGTTGATCTTCGTTTAACTCGGGGTTGTAATCCATACTTGAAAGTTACCCCGCGGTAATCACGGCGACAATCACAAATGCTTTTGTCTAACTCATATCTCTTAGTTAGACAGCAGTAGAAGCTAACTCGTCACCCCGGCCACAGATAACGAGACTTTCTTCTCCATTACGTCGAGCCCTGAATGCTTCGCGACCGGCAATTTCAATTAAATCATCAGGTTTGTTCGAGCCATTAGGCGCATAAGCCACGCTCACGCGAGGATCAACGTCTACGGATTGACCAGAGATAGCGAAGGGTTTTTGTAGTCGCTTCAAGATTCGCTCACCAACGACGCTGGCGTCTATAAGCTCATGTAATCCTTCAAGAATCACGACAAACGCATTCGCATCGCTAGTGAGGACTTGGTCCTCTGCCCGAACAGATCCACTTATCCTCTTGGCCACGACCTCACGGAGCGATTCAACTTTGACCTGCTCGGGGAGGAAGCCGTTGTCCGCTATATCCACATAAACGACTGCGAAACCTTCGCCAGGGTCTCTCCTTCTTTCGGAGCGATCAGTCTCTAACCCACTTTTATGAAGCAGTAACGCAAACGTCGAAGAGATGTGGCGATGATTCGCTGCGGTGCAAGCAAGCACGAGGAGAACGCCTATTTGTTGTAAAACCGTTGCAGCGCTGAAAGGCACCTCCTGATAGCGCCCTGCCGCCCAAAATTCTCCCGCCGCATAAGCCAATAAAATTCCAGCGAAACAAGCTGCCATGCCATTTAGTTCAAATCGCAGAGCGGCTTGCGCGAGCGGGAACAACAATAAAGCCCACAAGGGACTTGCCGGGTTAAGGCCAACCAGCAAGATCGCAATAAAGATTATTGAACTGTCTAAGACCATCTCGACAATTCTTCGTTGGCGAGCAACCCGCTCAGGGACTTGGGGATCACGCGTGGGGTCTACGAAATTCACGAAAAGCAGGAGGCCTGCCAAGACAAGGCCTAAAGGCAAGGGTGGGAGAGTTGCACCCGGTACCTCATCTGCTGCTTGAGCCGAAAGCATCAAGACCAAAATTACTGCTGAGAAACCGCGCACCCTTCTAGCAACTGCAGCCTGATGCCTTAAACCGTAAATTACGCTGGCATCATCTACGGAAAGCTCTGCTTTTAAATCTGCTATCGGTTCGTCTTCTGCGGCAGGCAGAGAAGTCAAAGTAGTGATGTGGAGCCAGAGTACGGATATGTCTCGCCTTATTGTGGTATTTCATCAATCTTTATAAAAAGTTTCATTTGAGGAACGACATATGTTTGACCAGATATGCGCAAAAGGTCTTGGATGAGCGAGGCGCTCTAGATACCGTTCTCCTCATGGCCACTGTTCCAGACAAACCAACAATCGAAGGTCTCGAGTCAAAGTGGGACGAAATCTGGAACGCCCAAGGCGTTTACCGTTTCGACAGGAGCAAAGGTCGCGACGAGGTTTTCAGTATTGACACTCCTCCTCCTACTGTCAGCGGTTCTTTGCACGTCGGACATGTTTTCAGCTACACGCATACAGACGCTATTGCCCGGTATCAACGCATGAGTGGAGCGGAGGTGTTCTACCCAATGGGGTGGGATGACAATGGTCTACCTACCGAAAGAAGGGTTCAGAATTATTTCGGGGTCCGCTGTGATCCGACCCTTCCATACGACCCCGACTTTGAACCGCCCACAGATGCTGGAGACGAGAAAGCAATAAAAAAGCGCGGTGACGTCAATGTCTCAAGACGAAATTTCGTCGAGCTATGTCACATCCTGACAACCGCAGACGAGCAGGCGTTTGAGGACCTGTGGCGACAGTTAGGGCTAAGCGTTGACTGGTCGATGACCTACGCCACAATCGACGAACGCTGTCAGCGTGTTGCCCAGAGAGCATTTCTTCGAAACCTTCAACGCGGTGAGGCATACCAGATAGAGGCCCCATCCTTATGGGACGTGACATTTAAAACAGCAGTTGCTCAGGCAGAGTTAGAAGACCGTGAGCAACCGAGTGCATACCATCAACTCAAGTTTCACAGTTCAACTGATAACACCGAAATTATCATCGACACCACTCGGCCTGAACTGTTGCCCGCTTGTGTTGCTTTAGTGACACACCCCGAAGATGAGCGTTATCAAAATCTCCTCGGCACAACGGCGACCACGCCTATCTTTGGTGTTGAAGTACCAGTCCTGAGCCATGAATTAGCCGATCCAGATAAAGGGACCGGGATCGCAATGGTCTGCACTTTCGGTGACACAACTGATGTCACTTGGTGGAGGGAACTTGAACTTCCGGTCCGCGCAATCATTGACCGTTCGGGGCGCATTACGTCCCATCCACCTGAGGCCATTACTTCCGAAGAGGGACTAGAGGCTTTCAAGTTGATGGCTGGCAAAACTATCTTCTCCGCGAAAAAAGAAATAGTTCGGCTGCTCCAAGAAGCGGAAGAAATGGTTGGCGAACCAAGGCCAATTAACCACGCCGTAAAGTTCTTCGAAAAAGGTGACCGGCCACTCGAAATCGTGACGAGTCGTCAGTGGTACATCAGAAACGGCGGCAGAGACCCCCAATTAAACGAAGCACTGATAGCCCGCGGTGATGAAATGAGATGGCATCCCCCGTATATGCAAGGCCGTTACACCAACTGGATTGAGGGACTGAACGGTGATTGGCTTATCAGCCGACAGCGGTTCTTCGGTGTACCTATTCCACTCTGGTACAGAATCGGTGACCAAGGTGAAGTGTTGTGGGAAGAACGCATCGTTCCATCTGAAAATGAACTCCCTGTAGATCCAGCATCACATGTTCCTTCAGGTTTTGATGAAAGTCAGCGAGACCAGCCAGGTGGCTTTATGGGTGAAGTCGACATCATGGATACGTGGGCTACCTCGTCATTGACTCCACAGATTGCCTGCGGATGGGAAGAAGACGAAGACCTTTTCTCTCGCACGTATCCGATGGATATGCGACCTCAAGGTCACGACATAATTAGAACTTGGCTCTTTTCGACGGCAGTCCGTTCGCATTTAGAAGAGGACACTGCGCCCTGGCGTAACTGCGCTCTGTCTGGCTGGATTTTGGATCCGGACCGAAAAAAAATGTCCAAGTCAAAAGGAAATGTAGTAACACCTGCGGGACTTTTAGACCAATACGGCTCTGACGCAGTTAGGTACTGGGCCGCTAATGGACGGCCGGGTACCGACACAGCTTTCGATGAGGGCCAGATGAAAATCGGTCGCCGTCTAGCGATAAAGATATTGAACGCGTCGAAATTCACTTTGACGCTTGCTAGCGACTCCAACGTGGACCCAAGTTCAGTTTCCAATGCTCTAGATCAGGCGCTCCTCGCCAAGCTTGTAAACCTCATTGAGACAACTACCGTCGCGTTTGACGAATTTGATTACGCCCGGGCCCTCGAAAAGACTGAACAGTTTTTTTGGAGTTTCACTGACGACTACGTAGAGCTGGTGAAAGCTCGCGCCTACGGAAGTCAAGGAGACCAAGAAGCACAGTCAGCCCACATCACCCTAAAAGTCACACTTGAGGCTCTACTTCGTCTCTTCGCTCCTTTCCTTCCATTCGTTACCGCAGAGGTCTGGTCTTGGTCGCACGAAGATTCAATTCATTCAGCGGCATGGCCCACAGCGGCTGACTTGAGCAATCGGCTGGCTAAGGGGATTCACATCGGAACTTTGGATGCAGCTTCAGAAACACTCTCCGAGGTTCGCAGGGCTAAAACCGAGGCAAAGCGAAGTCTCAAGGTCAGGGCCGCCACAGTTGTCGTTTCCGCATCAAGTGAACGACTCAAACAAGTCGAGCTGGTTCGCAACGATCTAGTTGAGGCTGGCAACATTGGTGCTCTCGAGCTAGTAGAACAAGAAGAAGCTCCACCTAGCGTTGAGGTAACTCTTGCGCCAGACGAGTAGTTCAGCTCAGTTAACGTCAAGCGAAGTGATCTGCAGAACCCGCCATCAATGACTCGCTCTTTTCTTTTAACCGTCTTCCTCTTCGGGGTGCTCTTCTGCGCCCCCCATAACGCTTTGGCGGCTGATTGGCTTGAACCGGGTGTTTACACCGAGACTGATTCCAAGAAGAGTGGAGAAGTCCATGCCTTCGGTAACGCGGAGCGCCTTGGTGATCTTTCCGACAACGGTCTATCCGATCTTGCATCTGTAGCCTCTTCAAACGCAGGGTCTGGCTATTTCGTCGCAACAACAGCGGGAAAAATCCAAGCTTTCGGAGACGCTATTCATCGCGGTGACTTAGGCGCTATTTCCTTGGATGCCCCAGTAGCGGATTTGGCTATCACGCCAGATGGCAACGGCTACTGGCTCGTGACCACCGCTGGCACCGTTTACGCATTTGGGACAGCCCTGTGGAGGGGCTCCCTAACTCACCTCACTCTCCAACAACCAGTTGTTGACCTTGAACCTCACCCATCTGGGGACGGTTACTGGCTCACCTCAGCAGACGGTGGGGTTTTCGCTTTCGGCGAGGCCGAATTCTTTGGCGGATTAGCCGACCGGCCGCTCTACCGCCCAATCATCGATATGTTGTCGACTCCTGACGGAACCGGCTACCTCTTGGTAGGCGCGGACGGCGCCATTTACCCTCGCGGAACAGCTCTCTTCAGAGGATCATTGGCTAACAACGAATTATCCAGCAGGACCATCATCGCAGCCGAACAAACATCCGATGGCAAGGGCTACTGGCTCATTGGCCAAAGAGGAAAAGTATTTACGTTCGGTTCGGCACCTTACTTTGGACAAATGGTGGCGCACGAACTCGCTCCCATCGAAGCATTCGCAGTCAGCGGCAACGATGACGGTTACTGGATCATGACTGCAGCACCACCCGAAGTGCCCGCGAACTCTGGATCGGGACGACGAGCGATCTATTCGAAATTAGAGCATCGCGTCTGGCTTGTCGAAGCTGATGGGTCTGTTAGTCACACCTTTCTAGCAAGTGGTCGAGCCGATAGACCCAAACCCGGCTCCTACAGAGTGTTTTCGAAATCCCGCCACACGACCGCCGGATACGACGGTATACGAATGGAATACATGGTCCGCTTTGCCTGGGGCACCGAATTAGCGATTGGCTTTCATAGCATTCCTATTGACAAATTTGGTGAAGCTATGCAATCAGAAGCTCAGCTAGGCACTTTCCAATCAGGAGGATGCGTACGCCTCCGAGATGATCAGGCAGAAACGCTGTACGCCTGGGCGGGGATAGGAACTCAAGTAGTAATAATCGGCTAGTTATTTCCACTCAATCAGAGTCGTCAGTTCCGCCGCCTTGCGAGCCAGTCTGAAAGCCGGGCCCTTCTCTCTTGACTGGTGCTTTCTGATCCTCTTCAGTCCGCAACCAGACTGTTCTTTGCGGAAACGGAATTTCAATTCCCGCCAGATCAAATGCTTCTTTGATGCGTTTTCGGAGCATTCGGCCTGTACTCCACTGCTCAGAAGGCTCAGTCCTCACAGACAGTCGAATAGTTACCGCATCAGAGCCGAAATTTTGGACTCCTGAAATTACCGGTTCCTCAACAATGGTTGCCTCTTCCAATTGTTCTTCCCATAGAGCATCCGCCACATCCTTAATCGTCTGCATCGCTAGATCCAGATCAGTGTCGTATGCGACATCAATGTCAAGAATTGCTCGCGCCCAAACTTGCGACATATTTCCAACGCGTCGAATTTCGCCGTTCGGGATATGCCAAAGAGTTCCGCGGATATCGCGAATGCGGGTAGTTCTTAATCCGACCGACTCGACAGTTCCGGTCGCTTCGCCAACATCAATTACATCGCCCACACCGTATTGGTCTTCTATGAGCATGAAAATGCCACTGAGTAGATCGCGAACGAGTGATTGCGCACCAAAGCCAACAGCAACGCCAACAATTCCTGCGCCCGCAATTAACGGTCCCAGATTGATGTCAAATTCACCGAGAAGCATCATGAAGGTGACTACGCCAACAACGGCAGAGGCAATACTCTTGAACAGGACTCCGAGAGTTTTAGCTCGCTGGCGAGCTCTTTCTGTTCGCTCTCTGAGATTGGCCAGTTTTTCCGCCAGAATGTCACGCCTCAACGTTCCCGTCGCGGCCTCCGCTGCTTCTACTGCATCGCGTTCTTCCGAAGACCGCTCAGACATCAAACGGTCGATGAGACCGTCAATCGCCCGATGCACAACCCTTCTGACAACCATCGCTAAAAGAACGATGACCAGCACTTTGACAGGGCGGTCAACCAACCAGGTAGCAATTCCTGCCAAATCCGAATTATCCGTCCAATCGAAAATCTTTCTGCACAACCAAGCTGGTTCAGCTCCGCATGCATCAGTAAGAGAGGCGGCCATGAGAGGGAAATTATCAGTCACACAGTCCAGCTTAGATTGACCCATCCCTAACAGCTGCGCACTTACTAGGCTCGCTCACGTGACAAATATTGAAGAAGCAGCTCTATATGAAATTAATCAGGGTGTAGCAACGATCACTTTGAACCGTCCCGAAAACAAAAACGCACTGAGCGTTGAAATGGTGAATGCACTTGGTGATCATTTCAACTCTGCTCAGGAAAATGACGATGTGCGGCTAATTCTCTTCACAAACATCGGCAACACTTTCTGCGCCGGTGCCGACTTAAAGGCAGACCAACCCGGAGTGACGCAGCCGACGGCACGACACAGCTTCGTCCAGATTTTGGATGACATAATTGAATCACCCAAGCCAGTTCTTGGAAAGATTTCGGGACATTGCACGGGCGGAGGAGTAGGTCTAGCAGCCGCCTTTGATATTTCCATCGCCGCTGACGACATTATTGTCGGCTTTACAGAGGTCCGAATTGGCGTTGCACCAGCAGTAATTTCCGTTGTCTGCCTACCGAAGTTGAGACGAGCTGACGCTAGCGAGCTTTTTCTGAACGGCGAGCGTATCGCGGCTACGCGAGCGGCAGAAGTAGGGCTCATCAATCGAGCAGTCCCCAGAGAACAGTTAGACAGTGAGGTAGCCGAAACTTTGCTAAAGGTTGTGCGCGGCGGGCCTAAAGCCTTAGCTGCCTCCAAGCAGTTGATATCAAAAGTTCCTCAAATGGCGCGCCAAGATGCTTGGGAGTGGACTGCTGAGCTCAGCCAGTCCTTATTCAAAAGCGACGAAGCAACAGAAGGCATCGGCGCTTTTCGCGAGCGACGCACCGCTTCATGGGTACCTGACGGTCAAGAAGAGAATTAGCTTACTGCTCAACAATTTGCACTTGTCCCACTCTCGTCAACGCGATCCAAGTATTCCCAGGAGGAAATTGAATTGTTTCTCCTTGACGATCAAGATATCGAGTCAGGTCCTGAGCCGAGTTCCGTTCCCATGATCCCTCCATCACGCGACCCTCAAAAAGAAAAAGTGCTTCCCCGCTACCAACGAGAACGGCTTCCGGCGAACGTCCATCCGCTGCACTTCGTCTATAGGAAATAGTCTGAACAATGACAATCTCCGGAGCAACAGCGATGTCAGCAGCGTCGACGTGAGGAGTGCCATTTTGAGTACGCAACCAGCCTGACAAACCTTGATTCCACCTATAGCTAACTTGCGTAGCGCCGAAGTCAAGATCAATTCCGTTAACCGGACTTCCCGGGTCGACAGAATTAGAGTCATCGCTTTCTCTTTGGAGAAGCACCGGAGGGGTACCTCCTAACCCTCGATCAGAACCAGCTTCCCGGAGAGATACCGCGTTTGTCACGAAGTTATGTGGGGAGGGTCTTTCATCCAAACGGGAGTAGGCATCAAATGCAGCATTGGAGCTTACATCTACAAAGTCAATCTCCTTGAGCAAACCCAAGACGGCTTCATTGCCTCCTGAATTAGCGAACAAGGGCTGATTTAAATTTCGCAGCAAATCGAAGTCGCTGGTTCTAACGGAACGTATCGGGCCTACAATTTCCGGATTCTCGGAGTGGAACAGAGCCGCAAAACGAGTTAATCCGCCCTCAACTATTTCTTCGAACACGACATCAGCTGAATTAATTCCATACTGCGGACGCGCTCGATCATGATTATCGATTTTCGTAACTAGTACCGGCCACAAACCCGCTGCATCGGTTGCCACACCGGTAAGCGGCCATGCTCGCCTTCCGCTAGGCAAGGGAGCTAATGGTACCTCGAGAGCTTCCCGTGGCTCGCCTGTTGTCACCCCTTGGTTTGAGTCTTCTCTTTGGTCAGCAGTTGCCACCACCGCCTCACTCGTCGGAGTTTTTACTGAACGCGCGGTTTCTGGCGTAGCTGCACAGCTCAGGACGATGCCAGTCATTAGAAGCAGTAGTTGAATTCGCAAGGTAGCTCTTGCCATCACAGCTTGAGGTTAGCGACCCAACGATGTTGTCGAATGCCGTGTACGGTTCAGAACGTGAGTGGAAATGTGCAAATTCTGAAAAGTGGGCGTGTCGGTCAAATACTTCTTGATCACCCAGAGCGCCACAACGCTATTAGCACAGAGATGTGGCAGGGGTTACTTGATGCCGCGCTTGAGCTGGGGGGCGATTCTGAAATCAGGGCTGTCTTGTTGCGAGGAGCGGGGCAAAAGGCATTCGCAGCAGGAGCTGACATTAGCGAGTTTGATGAAAAACGAACCGATAGTAGCGCAAACCAAGCGTATGACAACGTCTCGGACTTGGCCTATCAAGCGCTGTCAACGATGCCCAAACCCCTTATAGCTATGATCCATGGCTATTGCATAGGCGGCGGCCTCGCAGTTGCGTTAACGGCTGATTTACGGATCGCCGCTGACGATGCAAAATTCACAATTCCGGCTGCAAAGCTTGGGCTTGGATACCGGGCAAGCGGCTTGGGAAAGTTAGTTCAACTGATCGGACCATCAGCGACCAAGCGAATTTTGTTTCTTGCAGATCGATTCGGCGCAGAGGAAGCACTGACAATGGGATTAATAAACCAGCTCGTGCCAAAAGCCGAACTGGAATCCGTTACCGACCAATGGATGCAGAGAATTTGTGAAAACGCTCCGTTGACAATCCGCGCTGCAAAGGCAGGGATTGACGAATGGGCCAAGCCGGAGTCAAGTCAAGATTTCGAGGCCGTAAATCTCCTGGTGGATGCGTGTTTTGACAGCGCCGATTATCGCGAGGGAGTCGAGGCTTTCATGCAAAAGCGGCCACCACGCTTCACCGGTCGTTAGGTTCGTTTCCCATCGCGACGACGGCGCTGTGATCGTTGATATTCGTCGATTTCACGCTCGAGTACGGAAATTTCTTCCCAGAGGGATAGGTAAGAACTCAATCGATTTATATCTATTTGTCCGCGATCGACTTCCAATAAAACCGAACATCCAGGTTCACCTCGGTGAGTGCAGTCAGCGAATTTACAATTACGAGAAGCGGCGCTGATTTCGTAGAAAACTTTTTCGAGACCCATGCTGTCCCAAATCTGCACTTCGCGAAGTCCTGGAGTGTCAATGACAATGCCGTGATCGACTACTAATAGCTCCCTGCGTATCGTCGTATGGCGTCCGCTGCCGTCCTGCGTAACGGACCCCGTCTGTAGGCTTTCTTCACCCAGAAGACGATTCACTAATGTTGATTTGCCTACACCTGACGGGCCGGTGACAGCAAGTGTGTCGCCCGCACCAAAGAGTCTCGATATCTCGCTAAGCCCCTCACCACTTTTCGCGCTAATAACCACGATAGGGCAGCTGATTCCCCTCTGAATCAGTTGATCCCGAATGCTCGCAGCACCACCTAGATCACTTTTATTGACAATAAGTACTGGGCAGGCGCCACCGCCCTCGGCGATTACCAAGTATCGTTCGATAATTTGCAGATCAAGACTTTGGTCCGCCGAAATCACTACTCCTAGCACGTCAACGTTCGCAGCAACCACTTGGGGAATCGGAGCAGCACCAGGAGCTTTCCTCAAGATTCTAGATTTTCTTGGAAGAACTGCTTGGATGCCTCTTCGATGATGGTCTACGGGGTCCATAGAGTGGATCACCCAGTCACCAACTGCCGGATAATCGATTGGGTCCGTTGCACTCTCACGCAATAATCCGTCAAGCACGGCCTCGAACACGCCCTCGGGCCCGGCCAGCTCGTAACCACCTCGATGTTCAACCGTAACTCTGCTTAGACATTGATTTACATCCAATTGAGGCAATGCGAAGTGCGCTGGTGACCAACCTAAGTCTTCTAGAGAAACATCACTGTTATTCATCGGACACTCGTACTTCAGCCCACCGACCCACTCCGGCTACTTGTCCAAACATTTGGCGACCATCTGGCAAAGACCATGAACCTAATCCCTCAGTCCCCTTTTGGCCGATCAAGGCCGACTCAGTATGAGACAGGTAGATCATTGGCATTTGCTCCACAAACGTAAGCATCAGTTGTTCGACTGCTGCTTGGCGGACGGTTTCCACTGAACTCGAGTGCAGTAAATCAACAAAGCCCGTAAGCGTTTCGTTGTGGAGGTTAGTGACGTTAAGGGGTGAGGTTCGAATAGGTCCGAATAGAGATTCGAACATCATTGCGGGATCGGACTCGCCTCCTACTCGCCAACAGGTAGCCATAAAGTCTCCACTAAACCCGGGTCGATCGGTAACGGAACCGAGGACTCTCTGAATCAAACCACTGCGAGTAATGGTTTCTTCATTGACATCTATGAACCCGGTGGACTCCCACTGCTCTGCGAGCTCTCGAATCATTGCGTCTAGATGAATATCATCTGTGCACTGCAGATCTAGCGAGATTTTGTCTCCGGGTTGTTTCTTATCAGATCGTTTGCCGTCGTTAATGTATTGCTCGAGTAACTCCTTCGCTTTCGCTGTATCCTGCGCCGGCCATAGGTCGGCCGCGAGTCCCGACCACCACCGACTTTCGGGAGCGAACCATTGAGTAGCCGGCTCACCCGCACCTGCGCCGGCCGAAGCCTCAATTAACTCATTTTGGCTAGACGCTAGTTGGAGTGCTCGTCGGACCCGAACATCATCAATTGGAGGCCGGATAGTGTTGAAGAGGATTACCCCAACATTATCTTCGCTTCGCGATACCACGATGAGTTCACTATCGCGCGCGTTTTCGATAGCGAGCGCGGATCGGGTTTGAGCGAAGTCTGCCTGCCCCATCCGCACTTTCTCAACTCTTGTTTGCTCATCTTGAACTTCTTCGAAAGTAATGTCGTCCAGCAAAGGGAGGGGGTCACCATTTGACCCTGTTCTCCAATAATCCCGGTTTGCAGTTAAACGGATTGGGGCATCTGGCTGCCAGGGCTGCATCACGAACGGGCCAGTGCCTACAGGACTCCTCAGAAAGGCAGCCGGGTCATTTCTAGCGGCCTCTACTGAAAAGACTCTGCCTAGGGGACCCGCCAGAACTACATCGATGCTGGGATTCGGCTCGCTTAAGTCGATCATTAATTGATATTCGTCAAGCACTTTGATGGCGTTAATACGAGCGTCGCGCAGCAAGCCTCTGGTGACCTCACCTCGTTTAAGAAATTCCTCGTAGCCATCTTTAATCGCGTTGGCAGTTACAGGTCGCCCGTCAGAGAAGTTCAAATCGCGTCGTAACGTAACCGTCCAATTCAACATGCTTGGGTTTGGCTCAATTTGCTCAGCCAAAAGCGGTGCCGTCGACCCGTCCGGCAAAACGATCGCAAGAGTTTCCAAAACTTGGTCCAAAACATTTCGACAAGACCAGGAACAAACATGATCCCAAGGTGTCCATCCAGTAATGGGCATCGGACCGCCTGCAAGGAGAATTAAAGCTGATCCGCCACTCGTCATGACTTTCGGAGATGGTCCGGAACTAGAATCGCTAGCTCCCGCGCTCGCCGATGCCTCCTCCTCTTGAGCGATCGTTGTGGCACTCTCAACGATCACCGGGTTGGGGTCACGAACCACAATTGGACCATCAGAGGAACAAGAAAAGGTGAACGCTGTAGCAGCGATCAGCGCGGCGGTCAGCCTGATCGCCGGCTTCAATACTTTTCTCGCCATGTGTCCGGCCAAGCCTCGTCACCAAAGTGCCACTCGTTGGTTCGATAGGTAGTCCCGGTGGCACTCGCCACCAACTTCTTTTCTACAGATAAATCGAGCCTGTAATGCGCGAATCGGCGTGTTCGATTTATTTCCGTTGCGACCGCAGCAATCAGGTCACCAGGAAGCACACCTCGGTGATAGGAAATATTGATTTGTGTTGCCAGGCATTGTCTTCCGTACCCATTCGATGCAAATGACATGGCAATATCTCCGAGACTAAAGAGAATGCCGCCGTGCCCGCCGCCTATAAAATTTGTATGGCTCTTGTCAATCGCAGCAGTGACGGTTGACTGCCCAGGAGACCAGGAGACAAGTGACCCACCAAGCTGATGCATTAAGGGGTCGCTGCGAAACAATTCGTCTAACCGCTCTCGGCCTTCGCTCGGTAGTTCATCGATTTCAATCGGCACAGCAATTACCGTACCGTCATCATTCACCAAGAGCAGTCACAAGAGCCATCGGTAAGCGCGACAGACCCAATTAAGAGGCTCATTTGAGCTAGTTGAGCGATCGCCCCGAGGCTGTCTCCGACTAGCCCTCCTATTGACCTGTAAGACCATGCAGAAATAATAACTATCGCTGGCAAGGCAAAGGTAAGCAACAAAAGACCTTTCGGGCCGTTCAGTACGATCAAAATCGTAACCCCTGCTAACACACCGGCTAATCCTCGCGGCCAGGTAACCGCTGAGATGTAGTCCGCTCCTAGACCTTCTTGCGCTGCTTGCCTAGCGACAACCATGGTAAAAAGCGCGGCCGACCTACCTCCCGCGTGAGCGCTTATTAGACCTATTAAGCCGTCAGAAGGAGCTAGTGACCCGAGGGCCGCCATTTCGATAAGGAGCGCCAAGGCCAGGGCGCTAGTTCCGTAGGTACCCAGTCGGGAATCTTTCAAAATCTCTAATCGTCGTTCGACCGTGCTCCCTCCTGCGAAGGCATCCGCCGAATCCGCTAACCCGTCTAGGTGGAAGGCTCCGGTCACTGCGACCCCAAAAGCGATAGCAATTGCTGCCGACAAAGCAGAGGGAAGTAATTGAGATAGACCGAAATAAGCAACGCCCACGGCGCACCCGATTAGCGCGCCTGTGATTGGAAACCATGCGACCACTTTGTGGAATGGTGGAAATCCTTTAGGTCCGAGCCCTACAGGAATCCTCGTCAAAAAAACTATCGATGCGCGAAGACACCTCATGCCGTAGGACCAAAATATTCCGTGAAAGTTGGAACTTCGGTTGTCGCTGCGCATGCCATGGAAATCAAAGGTATAACGGCGGCAGCGCCAGAAGCTTCTCCAAGTCGAAAGTCGAGATCAAGCAACGGCTTCAGACCGAAAAAGTCTAAGAGCCGACGGTGCCCTCTTTCAGCTGACTGATGCGCGGCTATGCAATGCTCGAGAGCGCTCGGGTCGCAGGCATGGAGTGGAGCCGCTCCAGCAGCTACGACAAAACCGTCGAGCAGTACAACAATTTTTCGACGCCTCGCCTCAATGATTGCTCCTGCAATTGCAACAATTTCAGCTCCACCTAACTCGCGCAATATTTCCGGCGGGCTCGCGCCGTCAATCCGCTTGACCGCGTGTTCAACTGCTTCTCTTTTGCGGCGTAAACCATCTTCATCGATGCCAGTCCCGCGACCCACCCAATCCGACGCATCGCCGCCAAAAAGGGCACACGATATTGCCGCGGACGACGTGGTGTTACCAATGCCCATTTCGCCAAGCACCAGCAAGTCACTGTCAGAATCTTTCACTGCTTGACGTCCGCTCTCAAGTGCTTCCAAAAAGCGCTCTTCGGACATCGCTGGCTCGAGTCGAATATCGGCGGTCGGTCTGCCTATTCCAACGTCAACAGCAGTTACTTCAGCTCCAGCTATTCGAGCAAAAGCGTTTATCGTCGACACGCCAGCCTCGAAAGCACTCATCATTGATTCGGTCACCGAGGATGGGTAAGCGCTCACTCCAGCGGTTGCAACTCCATGATCGGCAGCAAAGATCAGTACTTTGGGTCTTTCAACCCGCGGTGTGAGCGACCCTTGCCATCCACCCATAAAGATTGCTATTTCATCAAGGCGTTTCAATGCGCCGCTGGGTCTGAGGATGTCGGCAAGTCGTTCTTCGAGCGCTTGGCAAACCTCATTGTCAGGCTTCGTTAAGTCCTTCAAGAGTTCACGAATAGGGTCCGTCACATCAAATCTTCAATATTTTCGAGTTTTATCACTTGCCCCATAGACGCAAACAGCGTCAATTGAGCCTGTTGACTGATCAGCTGGTTGACGCGCCCCAGAGTGTCACGATATCGACGCGCTAAATCATTTTCGGGCACTATGCCCAGCCCTACTTCATTAGTTACCACGACAGTAGGAGACTCTCTTTGGTTTAAGAACTGACCCAAATTGGAGGCCGCGACCTCAACTTTGTCGAGTTGAACCCCTTGAAGAAGCAAATTCGAAACCCACATCGTCAGACAGTCAATAATCATAAGAGAGCCGCTATTGACAGTGCGAACATCGGAAACCACTTCGATCGGGGATTCGATAGTGATCCAACTGTCGGGACGCGCACTGCGATGTCTCGCTATTCGTTGCGCCATGTCGTCATCGCCAGCAGTCGCGGTTGCAACGAAACACACCTGGCCCCGCCATGATTCGCCAATTTTTTGAGCCAAGGTGCTTTTGCCGCTGCGGGCACCTCCGGTAATAACCGTTAAACCGCTCGGAATAGAAATATCGCCCTTATCGATACTCAATAGTCGATACCTTTTTTGGCGATAATGCCTTTCTCATAGGCATGTTTCACATTTCGCATTTCAGTAACTGTGTCAGCAATCTCAACAAACTCAGGAGGAGCGTCACGACCTGTCATGACCACGTTGGTTTTTTCTGGGCGTCCCTTTACAGCCGTCACAAGTTCTTCTTTAGATATCCATCCCCAATTGGCCGGGTAGGTAACCTCATCAAGCACAACTAGTTGGTATTCGCCGCTTGCGATGCACTCTTTTGCGTGAGCCCACGCGACTTGTGCCACAGCTTCATCTTCTGAGAGATCTTCTGACTCCCAGCTGAAACCTTCACCAATGGCCCACCAGTCAACACCCAGTTTTTCTCGACAAATTTTCTCTTCGCCGGTATTCCAATTGCCAGATTTCAAGAACTGGATGACAGCAACATCCCAATTTCTAGCAACAGCTCGAATCACAACCCCGAAAGCCGATGACGACTTGCCCTTTCCATTACCTGTGTGAACCAACACTAGGGAGGGAGCTCTTCGGCGTTCTTTGTGTTCGGGGCTCTTGTCGGGAGGAACTTCAGTTGCCATTAAAGCTCCCGACTACGGGTAGGAATAACCACAATGTCACTATCAACCTCCAAAACTTTGATCCGGGCACCATACAAAGCTGATAGTCGGTCGGAATTCAGCACATCCTCAGGGGTACCTTCAGATGCAATCTGCCCTTGAGAAAGCAAGATAATCCGGTCACTATATTGGCCAGCCAAGCTCAAGTCGTGCATCGTCATCACGACGGTCAGTTCGCGTTGACTGCGAATGCGACAGATCAGGTCAAGAGTTTGTTGCTGGTGACCTAGGTCAAGCGCCGTGGTTGGCTCATCCAGAAAGATAATTGGAGTGTCCTGAGCCAACACCCTTGCGAGGTGGCAGCGCTGCAGTTCCCCGCCGCTCAACGAGTCAAGCGTACGATCCCGAAAGTCTTCGAGGCTGAGTTGCTCCAGCACCTCGTTCAGAATTTCAATATCACGTTGTCCCTCGCTGCCCAGCAAAGGAATATGCGGGTTTCGTCCAATCAAAACGTAACCACCCACCGACATGCCCGGAGGAACCTCGGGATGCTGCGGCAAATAGGCCATGTGGTGAGCCCTTTGTCGCGGAGTCATATCGGCTATATCAGTACCTGCTACGCAAACGCTCCCGGAACTACTACGAAGGCCAGCCATTACCGACAGCAACGTGCTTTTACCGGCACCATTGGGTCCCACAATACTCAGCCATTCACCCTGTGAAATACTCAGAGAGACGTCGTCCAGGATTACCTGCTTACCGGCGCTAACGCGCACATTTTGAACGGAACAGTGGTTCACGTGAGCGCCTTCGGGCTCGTCCTTAACACCATTACGAAAAACGGCGCTCCACAAAATGCTGTGATCACTCCGATAGGTATCTCGGCCGGCGAAACTAGCGATCGGCCAAGAAGGTCCGCGAAGACCAGGAATGCAGCGCCATAGAGAACAGAGAGCGGCAAGACAATGCGGTTGCTTGTGCCAGCAAGTAAGCGGACAGCATGGGGAACGATTATTCCGACGAATGCAATTAAACCACTGACCGAAACTGATGCCGCAGTACCTAAAGAAGCGGCGGCGATAACCGCAAAACGGACAACTTGGGCTCTTACACCCACCGAAGACGCCTCGGTGTCACCGAGACGCATGACATCTAGCGTTCGCCGAGAAAGGATCATTACAAAGGTTGCAATCAGCGCGTAGGGCACCAGCAGCTGTACCTCAGTCCACGAAGCAGCGTTAAGACGTCCAAGGATCCAGGTGTAGACCTGTCGAATGCTGTCGACATTCTGTTGTTGAATAAAAGTTTGAATCGCAGTCAGAAAGCTGGCCACGGCTACGCCAGCTAGGAGCAACGCCGAAGGCGACCGTCGAGCTCCTGAGCTATATCCCAAAAAGTACGTCATAACCACAGCGCTCATAGCTCCTAAAAACGCAAGCACTGGAACCATGTCGAAAGCTCCGATTCCGTCACCCGAACCAGTCACTATGGCCACGGTCGCTCCGAGACCGGCGCCAGCAGCGGCCCCAAGAAGGTAGGGGTCTGCGAGAGGGTTACGAAAGACTGCCTGGTAGCTCGCTCCACTGACTGCAAGGGTTGCCCCAACTAATCCACCAAGAAGAATCCTCGGAAGTCTCACTTCCCAAATAACGCTTTTATGGATAGGCGACAAACCGCTCTCTATATCTATAAGGGGCAGGCGATCGACCAACTCCTTCAAGATCGACGTTTTGTCAATGCCAGCGGGGCCTATCGCAAGGCTAGTTCCAATAGCCAAAATACAAGCAAAGAGTCCGATGAGAACGGCAGAGCTCTGCAGCCTTTCGGGCGAACGCGAATGGCTACTCGGCCCGGACTGGCTCACAATCAGTGCCTAGCGTCCAGCTACGGTTTCCAGTGCCGACATTACAGTCTCCAAGAACTGGATCAGTCGGGGACCCCAACGACTAGCTATATCGGCGTCCATCTCGAACACATGTTGGTTACGGACCGCTTTCAACTCTGACCAACCCGGGCGTTCACTGATAGTTGCTACGGTTTGACCGCAACATTGAGCGTCAGCGAAAAATATGATGTCCGGGTCCGCCTCGAGTATGAACTCTTGAGTCAATTGCGGATATCCCCATGAACTTCCATCTTCGTCTGCCGGGTCAGCAATATTTTGGAGCCCGGTCATCGAGTAAATCTGTCCGATGAAAGTCGAACTTGTCACCGAATACAAAGTGTCATCTAGTTCATGGAAATAGGTCAGCGGCTCATCAGGCATGTCTATTGCGGCCACAATTTCGCCGATTTGTTCTCTCATCTGATCAACAAGTATCGATGCTCCATTTGCGTTTCCAGTAGCATCTCCGAGTCCACCGATTTGGGTGTACACGTCTTCTAAGTCAACTGCGGCAGCAGCTACGAAAACATCTATACCGAGCAGTTCGAGTTCTTCTTGAACGCCAGAGTCGCTGAGAACAACTAAGTCAGGTTCGAAAGCGGCAATAGCTTCCACATTGGGGTTAAAGCCAGAGAGATCATCGATGACCGGTGCCTGAGGGGGCCAATAACTGTAGTTGTCGACCGCAATGACCTGGTTGCCAGCTCCTATGGCAAACAGCATTTCCGTAGCTGTCGGAGATAATGAAACAATCGCCTTGGGGTAGTTGTCGACAACCGCTTCATCGGTTTGAGCGTCTGCTTCATTTTCAGCGGTTTCTTGAGCCTCCTGCGGCATTTCGGTAACAGGCGCAGACGTCGCTGTCGGCTCATAGGTGACTTGTTGTGTCGCTGAGTCTGTTGCGTCCTCGCCACCGCAAGCAGCAAACATCAGCACTCCGAACACTAGGAATACGAATTTTTTCATGGGTTTTCTCCTGTCGTCCGAGAGCGGAGCGGCAGGAAACCTGCCACACAACGCTTCTTCCTCGAGAATCGTCGTGCGAGGCATTGATTCAGGCGACCGGACTTGTTCTCCTAAGAGACTTCACCGTTGCGGGACAGTGCCGGATTTTTACCGGACTTCGCTGCATCGCTGCACCGTACATGCGCAATGATATCCAAAGTCCAGTCAAATTCAGTTACCTACACTAATTCTCAGTACCGAGAGGAATACGCCACCATGGCTTTACGAGGGACGTCTGTTATTCGCCGAGAAGATGATCCTCTACTGCGAGGTGAAGCCAATTTTGTAGCGGATCTTAGGTTCGACAACCCAACTTATGTTTTTTACCTCACCTCGACCATGGCTCACGCCGAAATCGCCTCAATCAACATTTCGGATGCGCTTTCAATGCCGGGAGTACTCGACATAGTTACAAACGCCGATCTCGATATCGGTCCCTACCCCGCGGCTAGTCCACTTTTTGATAACGCAATGATCAGGCCACTACTCGCTGATGGGCGAGTGCGTTTTGTTGGCGAACCAATAGCAGCAGTTATAGCTGAGACAACTGCTCAGGCAGTTGACGCAGCAGAAATGATCGATGTTGATTACCGACCTTTAGATGTGGTGGTCCACCCCGAAGACGCTCTCAATGACAGCGTCCTGCTGTTCGCCGACAGCGCTGATGGAAACATTGCGTGCAGAATGGAAGCGGAAGGCCTCTCCGCAGACTTCGATTCCTGCCAGGTAATCACAGAAGTCAGAACCATTAACAACCGATTAGCCCCAGCGCCGCTTGAGACTCGAGTAGCGGCAGCAACATGGGGCCAAGATGGGCGGCTCCATTGCTATAACGCTGGCCAAGGGCCACATCCCGTCCGCTCAGCAATCGCCTCCATCCTCGGACTCGATAAGGAGAAGGTTCGAGTGATTTCCAGAGATGTCGGGGGAAGTTTTGGCGCTAAGGCACGGCCCTCTCCTGAGGAGGCTCTCTTAGGCTGGCTGTCCAAGAGGGTGGATCGTCCTGTTATATGGATTCCCACTCGTAGCCAAGACATGGTGGGCCTGGGACATGGCCGAGGCCAGATCCAGTACTGCAAAATCGGAGGGAGTAAAGACGGGAAGATATCTGCGTATCACCTGCATGTTGTTCAAGAAGCAGGCGCCTACCCAGCGGGAGGGGCTGGTTTACCTGCCAACGCGCGAGCAATGTTGACCGGCTGCTACGACATTAAGAGCGTCGGATTTAGCGCCGTATCCGTAGTGACAAATACTACGCCGACCGGTGCCTACCGGGGAGCGGGTCGCCCGGAGGCAGCCGCAGCTATTGAACGCGCCGTAGACGCGTTTGCTGCCGAGATCGATATGGACCCCGCCGAAGTTCGCCGCAAAAATTTTCTGCAGCCACAAGACTTTCCGCTCGTAACCAAAACCGGATCTGCGTATGACAGCGGAGAGTACGAAGCAAGCCTGGATGCAGCACTCACAGCAAGTTCTTACGAGAACCTTCGCTCCGAGCAAAGGCAGCGACGAGCTAGTAACGCAGATCGGCTGCTGGGAATCGGACTAGCAAGCTACGTGGAACGGACCGCAGGAGCAGGTCGCGCAGAGTACGGCGCTGTTGAACTCCTCACTGGGGGCAAGGTTGTTGTTCGGACTGGCTCCTCACCTTATGGTCAAGGTCACCACACGGCATGGGCGATGTTGGTTGCTGATGCAACTGGAATCGATATGACAAACATCGAGGTAGTGCATGGGGATACAGACGAGGTTCCCCAAGGTGAAATTACTGGCGGATCTCGTTCTGTGCAGTTAGCCGGCGCTGCTGTCTGGGAATCAGCGGCTCAGTTAGTTGAACAGGCGAAGAAATTAGCGGCCGAAATTTTGGAGGCCTCCGAATCAGACCTCTCGCTGAACACCGAGTCTGGTTTCTTCGAGGTAGCTGGGACACCTTCTATAGGCGTCTCTTGGGAACAGGTTGCTGAATTCGCCGAGCAGCAGGTTACGGGACCCCGGCTTCTGCACGCTGAGGAAATCTTTGAATCAGAAGGACCGACATTTCCGTTCGGAACCCACGTTGCAGTAGTTGAAGTCGACATGGCCACGGGCGCTGTCGAACTAGGAAGGTTAGTCGCATGCGATGACGCCGGAATCATTTTAAATCCTCTTCTTGCTGATGGCCAAGTGCACGGAGGATTAGCCCAGGGAGCTGGGCAGGCTTTAATCGAAGAGTTCAAATACGACGAATATGGCAATCCCCTCACAAGCAACCTCAGCGACTATGCAGCTATCTCCGCTACGGAGTTACCGATGTTCGAACGCGTCGTTCTGGAGACGCCCACGCACATCAATCCTCTTGGAGCGAAAGGAATTGGAGAGTCAGGAACAGTAGGTGCAACGCCTGCAATACAAAACGCTGTAATCGATGCCCTCAATCATCTAGGCGTCCGTCACCTGGATATGCCTCTCACCCCCGAGAAGGTGTGGCGAGCTATTAAAGACTCGAAGGCGTAACTACCACTTAGCTAAAGGGTCGATCATGAGCACCGCCGTCATTTCGTCGTGCAGCACTGAGAAATCGTCCGATCGAACTCCTGATCTCCCATCTGAAGGCGCATCATCTTCTATAGAAAGCTCAATTTTATAAGGCTCAAAAAATTCGTTCAGTTCTTGTAACCAAAGTCGCTGCTGCTCTGCCTTAGAAACTGAAATCACTCCCGTTGCGAGCAGTTCTTCATCGGGCCCCACAAAATATTCTCGAGCAAGCGGCGCAAGCTCAACAAACACCGGCTTGAGATGAGAATTACCTTCGTCCGAAGAAAGTAATCTTTCTGTAAGCGAAAGCGCATGGTCCTTATGGAATTGCTCCTCCGCGAGACACCGTTGTGCAACATCACCAAGTTCCGACCAAGTAGAACCAAGAAGTGACCGCCAACGCACTTGTTCCGCTGTGTCATGCAACAGATGACGAACCAGAGCCCATGACCAGTCGTGGCACAACATCTCAGCAATATGCGCTGAACGGTATTCGGAATATTTGCGACTGTAAGCTAGGCCGTCCACATCGTCGGTAATAAGACCGTACAACGAGCGGGCGTGACCAAGTTCGTCCTGAGCAATCGAGGTAAAGGCTAAGTCCTCCTCTAAAAATGGACCAATGGCTATCCACCATGCGTGATTCTGGCCTACACAAAGTTCGTCGTCAGCAAATGCAAGAACCAGTTCACGCGCCGCATCAGAAGGCTGCATCAGAATCCTCCCCGCTTGACCTATTCGACCTACGCAGTTCAGCTACCAGCTTCCCATCGTTGTGTTTGTGGCTACGGTCCGCCATCTTCAGATCATCATGGTTTGCGATCAATATCGAATCACGAGCGACAACCCACATTTGGTCGCCCTCGTTTCGCCGACCGTAGGTTTCTCGCGCGTAAGTCAGCGCCATGCCATCGTCAGGTGCCTCTAGGGACCCAGCGTGGTTAAAGCTTTCTTTGCCATCTTTTTTCAAAAAAACTTCGTAAGTATTCATAGTCCATCACCTCCAGGGCTTAAGGACAGCCCCGAATACAGGAGTTGGTATATTTCGTCACCTAGCGACCCAATACTGAGGCCACGCTCGGGGCTGTACCAACGATGGGTCCCATTAAGTAACGACAGAACGAGATTCGCAGCAAGCGATACATCTAAATCTGGGCGAAATTCGCGACGCTCGCAGCCACTTTCTAGCACCTCGCGAAAAACCTCCTGGTAACGATCAAAGATCGTCACAGCTTCATCTCGCTCCGGCTCTGGCAAAAATCTGATTTCGTTGAGAAAGGTCTTCGCTTGATCACGGTCTCGAATCAAAATTTCTAGGTGGCCATGAACGAGCCGAGAAAGTCTTTGAGGAGCAGGCGCCGACATAGCAACGACTTCGTCTGCCAATGCTTGGAAGCTCAGGGCAGCCTCTCGGACCACGTCGACAAGTAATTCATCTTTAGAACCCACATGGTTATAGAGCGAAGAACCCTTGAGACCTACTTCCCTCCCAAGATCACGCATGGATGTTCCATGAAACCCTTGCCTGGCAAAGAGGGTGCGCGCCGCTGCAACTACATCGGTCCTACTCTTTCTAACCATCGCTAGGTTGCCTACGCGACCGGACTACTTCGATTGGATTTCTGCAGTCGGGACACCACTCAACAGATCTACATGCTGTAGGGCCCACATCGCTTCGGTGTTGCAACGAGGACTTTCCACATATGGGACATTCGACACTGCCGGACTTGGGGCGAATAGCAACCGAATACTCCTTCGCTAAAAAGATTCGAGCATCGTCACTAATTCGATCCGGCGTCCAAACTGGCGAAGAGCAGAACCTAACCTTTATTTCATAGCCGCAAGCTTCAGCAGCGCTACGAACATCTTGCTCAATCGTTTGCAAAGCCGGACACCCTGAGATAGTCGGCACCAAATCGACTCGAATACCTTCCGAGTCAGCAACTACGTTTTCCAGGATCCCTAACTGCTGGATGGTCAGGTCCGGGTACTCAGGATCAGTGACCGCGCAAACCGCTGATCGAACAGCGTTGAGTTCAACTTGAGTTACTTTCATCAAGATGTGTGTCCAGAAGCGGTTAAAGCAGCTCGCACCCATGCGGCGCTTGACCATGCATTTCGCGCGTCGCCGATTCTCCGCTCGCTGTCCGGTCCTCCATTACGCATTGTTTGCTTGAGAGGCTCCCAGTCAATTTCGCCAATCTGCCATTTTCCAGTCACCGAATCCTTAGCTAACGCGGGATCAGGGATTTCAAACCCTCCAGCTAGAAGCTGAGGAACGAACTTCTGCACAAAACGATCCCTAAGAACTTCGTTTCTTTCAGATTTGATATGCCACCGAAGCAACTCATCGTCCGGCCGCGAGTCAGGGCCAAAAAGTTGAACAGCGGGTAGCCACCATCTGTTGATCGACTCCTGCATCATCTCATGCTGAGCGTCAGTACCCTGAGCCATCAACAACATCATTTCCTCGCCATTGCGCATGTGGAAACCTTCTTCCGCGATAACCCGTCTAAGAATTCGCTTATACGGACCATAGGAGCAGTTTTTGAAAACAGCCTGTTGGCTTGCAAGGGCTGCGGCATCGACAAGGTAAGCGACCGCTATTTGATCGGTCCAAGTGTGTACCCGGTAGTGGAAGACGTTGTGGAAGTGAGTTCTGCCCTCCAAGAGATCGCTCATCATCTCTTCTCGAGTTTTGATACCCAAATCCGCAGCAACCATATACAGCAGATGCGCGTGCCCAATCTCATCTTGAGTTTTCGCTAGGGCAGTTAACTTTCTGTGGAGCCCTGGGGCTTTAGGTATCCAATCTCGTTCTGTAAGACCACCCATGTATTCGCTGTTTGCGTGAAGTTCAATAAATCGAAAAACAGCTAATCTATAAGGTTCTGGCATCTGATCGTTAGGTTCAACGAGACCGCCTGCGTTGAGAAACTCTTCAAATGTCTCGATACTTGGCCAATTGCGCACACAGTAATTATACAAACGAACGTTCGTTAGTGTTAGTGAATATCGGATTCTTCAATTAGTCCGTTCGATAACGCCCATTCACTAACCAATTCGGCGTAGCGACGAGTGCTGTCTTTATAGCTCGCGACGTCTGAGGGGAACTTGAATGCGGTTCGTAGAAGGCTTGCGAGGGCAGGAGGGTTCGCGGCCACTGATCTGATCTTTTGTCGAAGGATCCGTATCGTAAAGACGATTGCGTCGCTTTTTGGCAGTCGTCTAAGCGTCTGATACTCAACTCTCAGCAGTACCTGATCCGCGACGTTGTCTTTGGTTACATTATGAAGCAGAGGATGATTTCGGCGGTTGGGAATGAGTCGGAGGTTGGGGTCATCCGTTAGCGTGAAATTGGACCGCCAGACTGATTTCTCGGGACGCAGCCGATCGAAAAAGATGCCCATGGGTCGCGACAGGTCAACCCCATACCTCGGGACTGGCCCGTGAATAGCATCCAAAGTCTCGCCGAACTTCGATGGGACATGCCACTGAGTTGGAATGGCGACCGCGCATGCAGTCATCGTCCAGCCAGCGGGACGCTTTTGGAGAACGCAGAGGTCTTCTTGGACGATTCGTCGAGCGGATTCGATTACTGGCCGATCTGAGCGACTTTCGACTTCCAGATTTACGAATCCTGTTCTTTCTTTTAGGTGAAAATGAATTTCTTCGAAAAGTTCCTGGCAAGCGCTCGCCGCATCTGGCTCGCTGTAGACGACCTGGTTTCTGTGGCTGTCAATTAGGTTCCTGATTTCGTGAAGGTCTGCACCTCTTTCATCATCGACGATCAGCCAATTGTTTAAATTCAGCGGCTTTACGCCCATTCGCCACTTGAACTGCCCAGTTTCGTGGGTGACTAGATCTGCGGCAAGAATCGGGTTGTTCTTAACATTCATCAGTGCTGGTGAGCTGAACTGCTCTTTTCAAAAGTCGAAAGATCGGTTCTTTAGTCGATTCGAGAATGCGCCATATTTCTTCCTCTGCCACGGGATCAGTCGTTACCCCAGCTGCAAAGTTAGAAACGACTGCTACCGATGCATATTTAATTCCGGCTTCGCGTGCTAGCGCTACTTCGGGATATCCGGTCATACCGACGACGTGCGCACCCATTTTTTCATACATTCTGATTTCAGCCGGAGTTTCGAATCTGGGTCCGTTGGTGCATACGTAGGTGGCTGAGGGTGCGACGTCCTGTCCTTCTAATTCAGCTGAGCGAAGTAGAACGGATCGAAGGTCCGGGTCATAGATGTCGGTCATATCGGTATGAGTAACCTCGCCGGGTTTATCGTAGAAAGTACTGGCTCGTCCTTGGGGGAATTCGAGAAGGTCGTCAACAATTAAAACTGAACCTGGACCTTTGTCACGAAGGATTGATCCCACGACGTTGACGGCAAAAATAGACTCGACCTTTAGGTCAGCTAGAGCTCTTATATTGCAGCGGTAATTAATTGCGTCAGGAGCGATGGAGTGGTCACCTCCGTGCCGAGCTACGAAAGCAAGCGGAGTGTTGTTCCACGTTCCAGTTGAAACGGTCGCAGTACCGTATTCATTTTCGTAGATCTCATCTTTTCGTTGAAGAAGCCCTGGGAGTTCGTAATATCCGCTACCTGCAATGATGCCAATCATTTACCAATCGTCGCACGCATCTCTCGGGAGGGCGCGTCAACTTAGCGGATATCACTCATTCGTTAGCTATGTGCCTGACTGCTCCGCGAGTCGTTTTCCTCGCTGCTGCGCTTCGAACTGGGTTTCAGCGAGATCGACTGTAGTCAATTGTCGATCTGCTACGACCTGTCTTCCTCCTACCCAGACGTCGCGTACGTGACGTCCGCTACCTGCCCATGCAAGATGAGCAATTAATTCATCATCATTAGTGACAGGAACGAAAGTCGGGTCGTCTAAGTCGATGTGAATAAAGTCCGCGTGTGCACCTGGCTTAAGAACTCCAATATCGGTATTTCCGAGCGCATTTGCGCCACCGTTAGTTGCCATAACCAGAGCATCTTTGGGACTCATTGAAGATGCGTCCAACGCACTTACCCGCGCTAACAGCGAAGCCAACTTAATTTCTTCCCAGAGATCCAAATTGTCATTGGACGCTGGGCCGTCGGTCGCAAGCCCGACATCGATTCCCTTTCTACGCATTTCGACTACCGAAGCAATGCCGGAGCCAAGTTTCATGTTGCTAACTGGGCAATGTGCTACACCAACATTATGTTGAGCAAAGGTCTCCATATCGCTGTCACTTAGCCACACGCTGTGGGCAGCCAACACTTTGCCGTCAAGAATTCCATGGCTAGCTAGTAGTTCAACTGTGGACCTTCCATCGTGTGCAGCTTCTAAGTTTGCTCCTTCGTGACGAGTTTCACAGACGTGAATATGTAAGAGCGTGTCGAGATCACGCGCAGCGGCGGCTACTTCGGAGCACAGGTCAAGCGATAAGTCGTAAGCGGAGTGAGGCCCGAAACCAACTGTAATGAGAGATTCGGGGTTGTGGTATTGGGAATGGAAGTCGGCAATAGCCGAAAGGCGCGACTTACTCGCGTTGTATGTCTCACCGTGTAGCGCGGAAATTATGCCGGGCGTAATTGCTAACCGAATTCCAGCTTCAAGTGATGCTTGGACTAGTGACTCTTCGAACAGATACATCTCACAAGAGGCGGTAACTCCTGCGAGAAGCATTTCGGCAGCACCTAGGCGCATTCCCCAAAGCGCGTCTTCCGGATTCATCTGACCTTCACGAGGCCACATAACTTGCGTTAGCCACTCCATGAGCGGCAAGCCGTCGCCAGCGCCGCGTAATAACGTCATTGGTGAGTGGGCGTGCGCGTTGATTAGGCCAGGCATAACGAGGCCATTTAGTTTGACTGTTGGGCCCTCATGAACGGGTGCGGCTGACTCTTCGCCAACCCAAGCAATGCGCCCGTCTGCAACGTCAAGCGCAACTTCTTCAAGCAACGAAAAGGCCGAGTCACAGGGAACTCCGTATCGGGCAAGGTATCGCGTTGTAGCCACTTACAATATTCTGGCACGCAGCGAAGGGCTATGTATGGCGAGTTGATTGGTGCGTATCGGCCGCGAGAGTGACAAACTTCGCATTACATGTCCCTGTTTCTGCAACGTACCTTTGATTCGCTAGCCAATGGCTCTGCTTATGCGGCTCTTGCCGTGGCTATTTCAATGGTTTTCCGCTCCACAGGGATTTTGAACCTAGCGCAAGGTCAACTAGCGATGTTCTCGACCTACATTGCCCTTGTTCTTGCTACGGGACCAAGCCCCTACATGAAATTTTCTGCGAACACTGATTTGATCGGAGCTGCCTGGCCCGTTTGGGCGGCAATTCTAGGCGCAATCGTGATTTCTATGGTCCTTGGAGCATTCACTGAGAGAGTCATCGTTCGTCCGATTAGTAACGATCCCGTGGCAGCAGTTGGGGCCACGTTGGGGCTGTATCTGCTTTTAGGCGCATTTGTTCGGAAACAGTGGGGAGGCCGCACAATGTTTTTAGGCTCGCCTTTCCCGCAAACCGTTGATGACCGTTGGGATATAGGAGGAGCTCGCCTCTGGCATGACAGTGTAGGTATCACTCTCACTATGGTCGCCGTATTAGCACTTTTGGCAATTTTACAGAGGCGCACGAAGGCGGGTCTGGCTTTCCGGGCAGTGACCTCAAACCGAACCGGGTCTTCGCTAGTTGGCATTCGGGTAAGTCGCGTTCTGATGCTTGGCTGGGCGTTGGCAGCTGGGATAGGTGCGTTAGCGGGAGGCCTAATAGCGGGTCAGATCAATGTCCGGCCGGACATGATGGGTCGTTTGTTGGTATTTGGTCTAGCGGCTGCCACCCTTGGTGGGTTGCGTAGCCCCGCGCTTGCGTTCGTCGGCGGCTATCTATTTGCCTTTCTCGAGACCATGCTCGGCGGATATGTGAGCTTTGTAGACAGCCAAGTGACTTTGGTCTGGGCGCTACTTGTTTTGATTCTGGTGCTATTTATCCGTCCTTCAGGTTTGATGCCCCGCACTGAAGCATGGCAACGACAATGACTAATTCTCTTTCAGCTAAATCGAGGATAAAGCGAACTGCATGGATCGTCGGATCTTTACTTGGGATTTTCATATGTCTGAGAGTTGCGTATACCGCAATTCCTAAGATCGTCACAGATCTGTCAAACGCCGCTGCTTTGTCGCTTGCTTTCGCAGGTCTCGTACTTTTAACTCATTATTTAGGTCTCTTGTCACTAGGTCAGGGAGCCTTGGTAGGTGTTGGCGCGTACGCGGCCCTGCATGCTGTAAACGACTTTGGAGTGCCAGTTCTTTGGATGCCACTAGCAGGCCTTATTGCAGGCTCGGTAGTCGGAGCGATAATCGCCATTCCTTCGTTACGGCTACCTAAGGCTTACCTTGCTCTTCTGACTCTTTCTATGGCTGTTGCTTGGCCAATTATCCTCAAACAACTCGATGGCAATCTGCCAGTCACACTTGACGGCTCGTTCGTGGCGCCATCTTGGACAGGGATTCCCGAAAACGATGAGCATATTTGGGAATTCTTTTTAGTTGTCGCCTACGCATCATTGATGATTTTTTTTGTTCAAGGGCTACTTAGGGGGCCAATCGGTCGAGCATTTATAGCGAGCCGCGATGAACCTGAGGCAGCGCGAGCATTTGGTGTGCCTGTATACCGTTTGAGGCTTTTTGGAGTCACGCTAAGCGGCGGAATGGCCGGTTTAGCCGGTGGTTTGTTGATGATTCCCACGAACTTCAACGACTACACTCACTTTCCCGAAGAGCTATCGATCAAGATGTTTGCCTTGGCCATGGCATTCGGCGGCTCTCGGCTGATTTCGGCTATCCCTGGTGCTTTAGTCCTGATTTTCTTGCCCGTTTGGCTCCTAGACCGCAACTGGGTCGTCGAGTACGGCTGGGTAGGTCTAATCAAATCGGAAGGCTTCATCTATGCAGCCCTGCTCCTAGCAACCGCTTATCTCACCAAGGGCAAGGGCTTCATGTACATCTTTGAGCGTAACCGGGTGCCGAAAACGAAAACTGTGGTTGTGAACAAAAGCGCTAAATCGGTAGTCAAGGGATTGACAGAACTTGAAAATCGAGTCGTACAGGTCGAAGAGCTCGTCGCTAAGCAACCAGATAATCAGCCCCAAGAAGATCTTAAAGATTAAACAAATTTCTCATCCGTTTTGCCAAAGCAGAGAAGTCTCATCTTCTAATAGATACCCCGGTCGCAAACCAACAGGAACAGAGACGGCAGCTCCGTAAATTCGGACTAACTTCGAGTTAGGAGCAGGCGTTACAGCAATACGCGTTCATTGTCCGCTAGCTACAAAGCAACTCCATGAACGCGATTAAAAATTTCTACCTGCGGGGACTATCACAAAGATCTTAATTAATTTGCTTTAGTTCTCAGCTAAGAAGCCAATCAGCAGGCCTCAAATCGCTTTGCGCAAAAAGCTGACTCTCGAAACGTTGCATCCCTTTAATCCAGCGGTCCACATCGTTGGCTTTTCGCTCTCTGTAGGTCTGCACCTCGGGGTGTGGCAACACTAAAAATCGCTCTTCCGACATGCACTCAATTACCGTGTCGGCAAGTTGCTCTGGACTCAGCACACCATCCCCCGCTGCGCTCCCTGGCGTGCCGGTGCCTTGGTCAAGGCGGTCCGGGCTGTTGGCAAGGATATTGGTTTCAACCGCTTGCGGACACAGCATTGAAACTCGGATTCCTCGCTCACCGTAAGTAATGGCAAGAAACTCTCCCAAGGAAACTGCTGCTGCTTTTGTGATTGAGTACTGCATTGAACCCAGCTGCGTCAATAAACCTGCCGCTGAGGCTGTGTTGAGAAGATAACCACCCCCATTAGCAACCATTACTGGCACCGAAGCTCGCGCAGCGTATATGTGAGACATAACATGCACTTCCCACATTCGTTGAATCTCGTCGTTCTCTGTTTCAAGACCACCTTGTGTTACGTACCCCGCATTCGAAACAAAAATGTCTAGGCCACCATGTTCTTTGACTGTTTGGTTGACTAGTTCTATGGTGCCTGCCTCATCGGTAACGTCGAGTTGCATCGCTGTCGCGATGTCAATCATGCCCGCGACCCTCTGCGCGTTATCAACATCCATGTCAACGACTACAACCGCGCGGGCGCCTTCCTCGGCAAATCGGTGAGCGAGAGCTTCCCCGATACCGCTTCCTCCACCCGTAACAATGGCAACTTTGTCTTTAATCTCCATGCCTGCAGAGTAACGACCCAAACGGGCCCGTGCCTTGCCGGACAAAGAGCTATGAAGCAGTACTGCATTAACGCCGATTCTCTCAAAGGTTGCGGCTCTTCTATAATTAGTGTCCTTGCAGGGAAAAGGGGGTGGCCTAATGGTTGCGCCGCTAGAAGATGTAACCGTTGTGGAGATCGATAATTGGATGGCCTCGCCGAGCGCTGGCGCTATTCTCGCCGATCTTGGCGCGAACGTAATCAAAGTCGAGCCTCTCTCTGGAGACCCGATGCGCAATATGGGTCGGCCCGCCAAGGTTCCATATGAAAAGAAGGATTTTGATTACCAGTTTGACGTGTCCAATCGCGGCAAGCGGTCGATCACAGTCGATCTCGACTCAAGCGACGGTATTGAAGTTGTCCGATCGCTGATCAGCAATGCCCAAATTTTCATGTGCAATCTTTTAAAGCGACGGCAGGAAAAATTCGGCTTGGAGCCTGAATCCGTAAAATTGCTAAATCCCAAAATAGTTCATGCGACCTTGACTGGCTACGGGACTTCCGGTCCTGAGGCTCAACGGCCCGGCTACGACGTCACTGCCTTTTTTGGGCGTTCTGGGATCTACGACGCTATGCGCGAAGGTGAACTTGGTGCAGTTCCGATGGCGCGACCAGCACAAGGCGATCACACCACAGGATTGGCTTTCGTCGGGGCAATTCTTGCTGCGCTGCGACTAGCCGAGAAAACGGGCGAAGGTCAGACCGTTGAAACTTCGTTGTACGAAACGGCAATTTGGACTCAAGCTACGGATTATGCGATTACCGCAGTCGATCAAGCCCCTCTTAGACCAAGGGCTCGGGAGAACATGATAATTCCGACGGCGAACAGGTATCCCTGCGGAGATGGCAAGTGGGTCGTGTTGAATATGCCGGAAGAAAGTGCTTGGCCAAAATTATGCGAAGTTATCGAGCGCGAAGACTTGGTTGCGGACGAGCGCTTCCAAGATATTCGTGGGCGTTTTAAGCACATGCCCGAAATTGTGGCCGCAATTGATGACGCTCTTTCTCACAAAAGTCGAGATGAGTGGGGCGAGATTTTTGATGCTCGCGGAATTATCTGGGGTCCAGTTCTAGGACTTCACGAGGTAGCAGCGGACCCTCAGGCTGAGGCGCTATCCATTTTCCCCACTCTCCACAACGACGCAATCGGCCAATACCGAACGGTCGCTGCACCGATGAGATTCGTTGAAGCTGATGTGGGCCCAAGTCATTCCGCTCCGAAGCTAGGTGAACACAGCCGGGAAATACTTGCAGAATTCGGTCACGACGCAAGCCATATAGAAGCTCTCATCGAAAATGGTGCTGTCGGCGAGCTGCCTTAGTGCCCTCGGAGAAAGGTCGGCAACGCCGGCGACTGGTCAGAATTGAATTCCAACTGGAGCGACAATCTGGCTCTGTAGAACCCAGCCCACCAAACCTACCTGATCCATCAACGTCGTCGTGCAGCACGCCAAGTTGTTCGTCACACGCCGTGTTTCTGATTCAAACAAAATCCATTCGTCTTGGGGCGGCCGCAGTAGCTGAAGAGTCACGTCTGTGTTGATAAATGGTTGGTCGTCATCGGAGTTTTCCCATCCGACGGCAGCACCTAAATCCGAGAGCGTTGCCACTTGTTGGAACATCGATGGTAATTCCCCTCCAACCAATCGATGGTCTAATCGTGCCCAAATCAACCCTGGACCGGGTTCCTCTGTAGAGCCCTCAATTACCCGAAAATCCACGGCGTCAGCGTTGAAGCCAGGCCTGGGGTAGTTCATTTCGGGATGCGCTCCAGGGTCCGCCCTCTCTAATGGTATTTGCGGCACCTCATCTGGCTTTAACTTGATCTGTTCAGGCGGGCAAAGCCATTGCGATGATGCTCTAGCGACTATTTGACCGTTGAACTCAATGCTTCCTTCGACAACCGCAGTCTGTTTGCCGTTCTTGACAACTCGGCCAGAAGTCTGCAGTTCACCCACCGGGACTCCCGAAAGAATTTCTACCGTTAAGCGCGAGCAAACCAAATCGCCTCTTTGGAGCGCATTCTCAATAGTCCACGCAAGGATCCCGCAAATCGGTCCTCCATGCATAACCCCATGACTCCAAGGACCACGAGACAACTCTGTAGCCTCTACCCCATTCGAGGTCGAAATAAATAGCGCTGGCGGATATGGGAATTTAACGAGAGGGGGCATCGAACCACGTTAGGGTGCGAAGATGCGCCCATTCCGCTTCGGTGTACAATTTTCTAAATCTCAATCTGGCAGTGAATATCGATCGACCGTAAAAAAAATTGAGGATCTCGGATTTAGTACCGTATTTTGCCCTGACCACTTCGATGACCAGTGGGCACCCACCGTAGCTCTCACAGTTGCAGCGGAGGTTACCGAGAGTCTGAAAGTTGGAGCCTTGGTCTACGACGTCGACTATCGACACCCAGTAACCCTGGCTAAAGAAATTGCTACGCTCGACCTGATATCCGAAGGCAGAGTGGAGTTCGGTATCGGTGCGGGTTGGATGCGCACGGACTACGAATCTTCGGGAATTCAATTCGATGGCCCAGCTATTCGAATAGACAGAATGCTCGAGGCAATAAAGGTAGTTAAGGGCCTCTGGTCCGGTGGTAGTTTCAGTTTTGCCGGTGAGCACTACTCAATTTCGGAAATGGTAGGCATGCCCGCACCCCACACAGAAAAGGGCCCGCCAATAATCGTTGGTGGCGGAGGTAAAAGAGTTCTGACTGCAGCAGCTCAAGCAGCCGACATCGTCGGCTTGAATGCTTCACTACATAGTGGTTCAGTAGGGCCAGACACCGCTCTTTCCGCACTCGGAGACAGGTTTCTGGAACGAAGTAGTTGGGTTAAAGAAGCAGCGGGAGATCGTTTCGAAGACCTTGAGATTCAAATGAATACCTTCGTGGCCACAGTCACGTCAAGCACATCTGAAGCTGACGAAATGTTTGAAGGAATGGCGCCCATGTTCGGCCTTTCCGCTGAGCAAGCTCGGACTATTCCGATGGTGCTCGCCGGGACAGTAAATGACGTCTGTGAACAGCTTCTCAATTATCGAGAGCTCTACGGAGCCAATTACTGGGTGATTCACGAGAACGAATTTGAAGCTATGGCACCTGTAGTTGCAAGGATGACGGGTACGTAGGCTTCGGAATGATGTCGCCTCGATGTCATCGCCCGCCCCTATTGTGAAGAACATGATTGACACGAGTGCGGTCGGGTTTGGCAAAGCCGCCAACCGGCAGCTCGCTGCGCTCTTACGCACCGCAAAGAGTCAAGATGTCTTTGCCCCGGTGAGCGTGATAGTTCCCAGTAATTACGTCGCGGTCACACTGCGCAGAGACCTCGCAAAAGGCGACTATGGACCCACATCGGCCATTGGTAACGGCTTAGTTGCGACAAATTTCTTAACCTCGTACAGGCTCGCTGAAACAATCTTCGGTAATAGCTTCTTAAACCAAGGCAAACAACCGGTCCGAAGCGTTGTCATTAGTGCCGCAATACGACAAGCACTATCGGAAGACCCCGGTATTTTTCGTCCGATAGCGCACCATGGCGCTACTGAGCGCGGGCTACTCGAGGCCTACCGAGAACTTCGTGACCTACAAGACACCGAACTCGACAACCTGGCATCGTTAGGAGAGCGAAGCAGCGAGATAGTTCGAATTTGCAACACCGCATATCAGTTGCTTAGCAACGACTGGTTCGATGAATTCGATCTTTTTCGGTCCACCAATCTGTCTGACAAAGAAGTTGCTGACATGGGGAAGCTGGTGCTATTTCTGCCCCAGCAGCTCGCCAACACCGAAATGGAGTTTCTTGAGCGTCTATCTAAGGTCAGCGCAATTTCCGCCTTAATCGGAGTGACTGGCGTCACCGAGGCCGATCGTGATGCCCACCGCTTCGCTAATTATTTCGACAAACAACTTTCACTTCCAGACCCCAAACCAACCTCCTCTGCCACGATCATTTCGGTTAGCGATGCTGATGACGAAGTGCGCACCACTCTGCGGTCGGTCGTAGGTTTACTCGACCAAGGAGTCAGAGCTGACCAAATCGCCATTCTCTATCCCCACCAGCACCCTTATGCGCGACTCCTTGAAGAGCAGCTAAATGCCTCAGAAATCTGTTTCAACGGGATATCAGCTCGAACAGTCGCTGACTCAATGTTGGGACGTTTCATAAGCAGGTTGCTGGCATTACCTGACAAAGATTTGCACGTGAGAGAAATACTGAGCTTTCTTTCCAGTGCGCCAATTCGACAAAGCAGCGACAGCGCAACAAAGATCCCAACAGTTGCGTGGTCTCGAACTGCTGCTGCCGCCGGAGTTAGCAGAGGCTTAGACGATTGGGTCATCAAGCTCACACGGCACCGAGAACAACTCCTGGCGTCAGCGAAGCGAGAGCAGCTCCGCACAGGCAATGAGCAGCTGGCGCGACGTTATGAAATGGATTCACTAAACGCCGAAAATCTTTTGAAATTTATCGTCGAACTCCAACAAACCATCAATCCTGAAGTTTTACCGAGCGACTGGATACGACTCTGCTCATGGTTACGGGAAACGATGGCCCGATATTTAGATTTGAGCGATCAGCCTGGCTCAAGTGAGGCAGACCTAAGCGCAGTTAACCAAATTTTAGATCAGCTACAGAACTTGGCTCAGGTCGAGCCCAATGCAAGCTTCGCCGTCTTCCGGCGAAGTTTGGAGACACAATTACAAAGAAACGGTCAACGCCATGGCAAGCTCGGGCAAGGCGTGTTCGTCAGTGACATACACCAAGCGTGGGGCCTCAATTTCAAACACACTTTTATTTTAGGATTGGCTGAAGGAATCTTTCCTCGCCCATCTTCACAGAACGGCCTTATCCCAAGCGACGACCGAGCCCGAGCAAGCGGCTCTCTAAAATCCGCCCGTGATTCAGCGCAAAGCGATCACCGGCTCTTTCTTGCCGCCTTATCCTCATCTGAAGCAGCCACATTGCTATTCCCAAGAGGAGATTTACGGAGACCTAAGGACAACTTCCCTGCTCGATGGCTAGAAGAAATAGCAACTTTTCAAGCATCTTCATCACTTAGCGAGGCATTCACGAACTCACAACACTCGTGGGCTCGTCGTCAATCCTCTTTCCTCTCAGGCCTTCAAGAATGTTCCTTTCCAGCATCAACTCAGGAATTCGATTTAGCTTCGTTATTAGATACTCGAGACCGAAGTCAAGATCTGGAGCTTGCGCTATTAACCAATAAAGATGCGTTCGATGCTGGCAGAGAACTAATTCGATCACGTAACGAGAGCGCCTTTACACGTTTCGACGGCAACCTAATAGGACTAGTTGATCCGAAAACAGTCCGAACAAAAGTGCTTTCACCAACGCGTCTCAAGCAGTGGGTTGAGTGCCCCCACAGCTATTTCATGCGATATGTCCTAGGAGTCGAGGAGCCCGAGTCCGCTCGGCATGAATTTCGCATACCACCGTTAGTTCGCGGAGCGCTGATCCACGAAGCAGCAGACCGTTTCTTTAGGGATCAAATAGCAAAGGGCGACCCCCCTGGACCAGGCCGTCAATACACAGAAAGCGATATCTCTTCGATTCGACGATTCGGCGCCGAGGTTGCATCAGAACTTGAAGCCCAAGGACTAGTAGGCCGGCCATTATTTTGGGTTCGAGACCGAGAAAAGCTACTCAACGACCTGGAGGGGATTTTAAAACATGATCATCAGAGGGAGAACAGAGGGACAACAATCGCCACCGAGCTAAGTTTCGGTTTGCCGGACAGCAAGTTTCCTCCCCTTGAGCGGATACTTCCATCGGGGAGAGCAGTAAATTTTAGAGGAAGCATCGACCGAGTTGAACGAACAGAAACTGGGTCTCTGATAGTCATTGACTACAAAACCGGAAAAATCGGGGATTACCAAAACCTTTCTAGTGACAACCCCACCTTGGGCGGTTCACAACTCCAACTACCGCTTTACGCTCTTGCCGCGAACACATACTTGGGCGAAGAACCCGAAACTGGCCACGCTCTCTACTGGTTCACCAGCGACTCTGAACGCTGGGCGACCCACGGTTATGCAATTAACCCAGATATTCTCGAAAAGTTCGACGAAGCCATCGAGGTGATCGTTGACGGAATCGAAGGCGGTCTTTTTCCCTCAAAACCAACACCTTCCAATTCAAGATGGACTGGGGTCGGGGAATGTAGATTTTGCAACCCAGACGAACTTGGTTCTGGGGGGTCAACTGAAAAGTGGGAGGCACTTTCAGAACTCGGTTTATTTTCTCCCTACGCCATGCTTCGCGGCAACGGGGACTCGGTCGACCAAGAAGTTAGCAATGAGTAGCGAGGACCTACCGTTAGATCAGCCAGCTAGGGAAGTTATAGCTTCCGAGCACGATCGGACTCTTTTCGTAGAGGCAGGCGCTGGTTGCGGCAAAACTGAGGCACTAGTGAGCAGGGTGATCAATCTAGTCCTTTCACCTATCGGCATATCTCTGGAGAATATCGCCGTTATTACGTTCACGAACAAAGCTGCGGCCGAACTACGACACCGGATTCGAATCCGTTTTGAGGAACTTCTAGCTGGTAACCCCGAACCTTCAATAAAAGAAACAATCGTGGCCTCATTGGAACAAATCGACGAAGCGACTATTTCAACCTTGCATGGATTTGCCCGACATCTCCTGACGGAGCACTCGGTAGAGGCTGAGCTTCCACCGGACTTTGAAGTTCTTGATGAGATGTCAACCCAAGTCGAATTTCAAGAACGATTCGAACAATTTTTTGATGAGCTTCTAGTCGATCCAATGTGGACCAAAACACTTCTGATCGGGGATGCACTTGGCATTAACCCAGCTAAAGATCTCCTACCTCTCGCAGTTGAACTACACAAAAACTGGGATCTGCTCGAACTAACAGACCCGCCCCACTTCACTGAGATCCGATTCGAGGACCTTATTTCCAAAGGCCGAGCAATAGCCGGCCGTGAAGGTGCATTCGTAGGCAATGCTGATTCGGATTCGATGACGGAATGCCTTACCCATGTCACTCAATTCGTGCGCGAACTCGAGTCCGGCTTTGATGAGATTCAACAAGTAGCGGCGCTGATGGATTGCAAACTTCCGAGCGGTAAGCGGGCGGGACGAAAAGAAAACTGGACTGACATCGATGGCCTTAGGGGCGATTATCAGGGCTACCGCGATGAAGTGATTTTGTTTCGCGCTTCGCTCACTGATCTAGTTCTCCGGCGACTGACGGCCTGCCTCACAAACTTTATTTTGGCAGGCATCGGCGAGCAACGAAAACAGGGACGCCTCGATTATCAAGACCTCTTGGTTTCAACCAAAGAAATACTTTGCGACGCAACCCGGGGTTCCATTATCCGGTCGAAGATAGCCGATAAATACCAGTGCCTTCTTGTCGATGAGTTCCAAGATACGGACCCAATCCAGATCGAAATTGTCACCCTAATTGCCTCCGCAATCAACACCGAATCGTGGACTTCGTGGCAAGCGGCGCCCACTCTTCCGGGTCAACTTTTCTTCGTCGGAGATCCCAAACAATCGATATACCGGTTTCGACGGGCCGATATAAGCCTGTATTTAGATACCCAAAAAAAGTATGAAACTGGCCAACTCCAACTCTCAACAAACTTTCGCAGCACGCCAGAGATCATTAGTTGGATTAACAAGGTTTTTGGTGAACTAATAAATTCACGCGAAGGAAGCCAGCCCTCATACGCTCCTCTAACTCCAATGCGTGAACCAGCGCCGGCAGGAGCAGCTGTTTCTATTGTCGGCTCAGTTGCGCATCCAAAATCGACTATCGGTGTGTCAGATGCTGACTCTGTAAGGTTGGCTGAGGCCCATGACATCACTCAGCACATAATTCGCATTCTCCAAGAGGGCTGGTCGGTTCAAGACAACAACGTCTGGCGCGCTGCGAGGCTGAGCGACATTGCAATTCTGGTCCCAACTAGATCGAGAATGACCGAACTCCAGAGAGATTTCGACAGGGCTGGGGTCTCCTATCGAGTCGCATCCAGCTATAACGTTTGGAGGAGCCCAGAAATTCGTGACCTGGTCATCTGCCTCAAGGCCATCAATGACCCTTCAGATTCGCTGGCGACCGTTTCAGCTTTACGTTCTTCTGTCTACGGCTGTGGCGACGACGACTTGTACAGATTTAGAACAAACAATTCAGATCCTTGGGTATGGGATCCAGTCGCCAACTCACAACACGCAACCCGAACCAAAGCTAGGGACCCAGTCGCCTTGGGTCTAGCGCACTTAGCGGAACTCCATAGAGAGAAAGCCGTCGTATCACCTTCGGAACTAATTGGGAAACTGGTGAAAGATCGACAGTTAGAAGAGCAATGCGCAGCGCGTCGACATCCAGGAGAGTCTTTGCGACGTCTCAGGTACGTACTTGACCAAGCTCGTGCTTGGTCAGATACCAATAACGGAGATCTTCAGACGTTTCTTTCTTGGATTACTCAACAAACAGCTGAAAATGCGAGACCCATCGAAACCATTATTTCGGAAGATGACGATGACTCAGTTCAGATTATGACTGTGCACGCCGCAAAGGGTCTCGAGTTCCCAATAGCCATTGTTGCTGGACTCCCATTAAGAGCACCTACAGATTCGGGAGCCAAAGCCGGGTACCCCCAAAATTCATTACTCCCCGAGGTCAAAATTCGAAAGGACGTGAAAACTCTCAACTTCGACGACTGGTCAGATGCTGAGAAACTTTTCGATCGTGATGAATCGATTAGGACTCTCTACGTGGCTTGCACGCGAGCCCGAGATCATTTGGTCGTCTCCCTGCATCGCAAGGAAACTACAGCTAAGTCAGGTTCTCAATACAGGATTCCAGCAGAGTTATTATTAGGGGCTTCAAACGGTGCCCGTCACACCGAATTTGACTACACAGCACAAAATCAGATTTTGAGAATCAACAAACGAGATCATTACGTTTCTCGCCCGGGAATATCCGAGTGGAGAGAGCGTTACTCCAAGGCAGTGGACTTCAGCAGCAGGTTCAGAATTTTGACCGCAACTCGGATTGCTCAAGCCAGTGAAAGTTCGATGATGACCTCTAAGCGCGACGAGACCTTTGATCCAGGTTTGTTAAAAGACGCCGAGGAATCTGAGCTGCCGCTCCAAGGTCGAGGACGCTATGGCACTGCAATCGGACGCGCTGTCCATGCCGTGCTTCAAACCGTCGATTTGAAAGACGGCAATGGCGTCAAAGCCCTTGCAAAATTGCATGCCGCTGCTGAGGGAATACCGGAATTATCAGAAGAAATTGCGTCGCTAGCGTCGTCTGCTATCGATACTCAAGAAGTCCAGTCGGCGGTGCGAGGGAGATATTGGCGTGAACTCCACGTCGCGTGTCCAATAGATGGTCAACTCATCGAGGGGTATGTAGATCTTGTATACGAATCAGATGACGGTTTGGTTGTTATTGACTACAAAACAGACCAAATCGAACCTGAGAAAATTGAATCCAAAGTTGATCGTTACCGCCTTCAAGGCGCTACCTATGCGCTAGCCCTAGAGGAAACAACCCGTGAAAACGTCAGCAAAGTTATTTTCGCCTTCTTATCGTCACACGCGACAGCTAGATGCGTTTCGCTGCCAAACCTTCAAGGAGCAATCGTTGATGCCAAAGAGGTCATACGGCGCGAGGCGGAGGCTGGTAGCCGCCCATGAGATCACCTATGCGCGTAGCCAAAGCTATTGTAAGGCTGTCATCGCCGTAGTTTCCAACAACCTGACAGCCAATTGGCATTCCTGATTTTCCTAGTCCTATGGGCGGCACCGTTGAAGGTAAATAAGCCATGCCAACCATCGTCGTCCACTTCACGACATCAACGTAATCGCGTCGTTCACCGTTACACATGAGAGTTCGGCTTCCAAAGTCACCTTCTTGCTGGTGCTCAAATGGCGGCACAAAACAAACAGGCATAATGACAGCATCGTACTTGTCGAAGAATTGAGCCCATTTCAGTCTCAGTTCCTCTCGCCGAGCATGTCGGTCGAGCCAAATTCTGTGGCCAGGACCATCACTGTCAGTGCTCTGCGAGATAGCCCTTTGGACCAGCCACAGCCCTAACATGGCAGCTTCATTGGGATCCAGTTCGGGCCTCGCTGATCGATCAACGGGTATTCCATCTCTTTCCAAGGCATCAACAACTTTCTCAAGCTGTTTGAGAACCTCTTCATCGACGGGGCAAAACTCGTCGTCAAGCCAGGCACCTACTTTCAAAAGCTTCAGATCCTTAGGAGCAGTTCCTAAATCTGCAACCCAAGGGGGCGAGTTTCTCTTCATGACCGTCAATAGAAGTGAGAGGTCTTCGGCACTTCTAGCTATCGGTCCAAAAACGTTGATGTCTGCTTCGTTTATTCCACCATTTATGTGATCTAAGTAACCAGTGGTTGGAATAATCCCAAAGCTCGGCTTGTGCCCCCAGACACCATTGAACGCTGCTGGGAAGCGGATTGACCCGCCAATATCTGTTCCAATTTCAAACGATGTGAAACCCATAGCTACGGCTGCGGCCGCGCCGCCTGAGGACCCTCCTGGACCACGAGATAGGTCCCATGGGTTTTTTGTCGTTCCGAAAATATCGTTGTAAGCCTGTATGTCTCCCGACCAACGAGGAAGATTCGTCTTACCCATCACGATCGCTCCCTCTCTACGAATAGCCGCCACCACAGCAGCGTCTTCGTCCGGCACATTGCTGCGCAGCTCGGTTGCGCCACCTGTTGAAAGGATGCCTTTAGTTTTCAGCGCGTCTTTTATAGTGACGGGAATGCCGTGAAGACGTCCTAGGTGATCACCGCTCCGAATTTTCTGGTCAGCAAGCGCCGCTTCGTCAATCGCGGTTTCGAAATCCCTCGTCACCACCGAATTAATTTCTATATCGAGCCGTTCTATTCGGTCGATAAAGTGTTCAGTGAGCTCTCTACTCGTTATTTCTTTTCGCCTGATTAGATCAATTTGTTCAACAGTTGACAAGAGTCCAATTTCGCTCAACGGCTCGTCTCCTTCTCGCTTATCAACCAAGCGCAAACAGTTGCTGCCCTTGCTCGCTTTCGATAATCATCGTCATCTCGTCCGAGACTCGTCCCAGTCTGCCCCACGAGACCAGCTCGGTTCCTGGAATATTCAAGGGTCGTTCACCATTGTCGTCACGAAGCCAGGTCTTCTGATCTCGCTCAAATAACATCGTTACCTCCGTTGGAGTAACAAACGCATCGAAAAGCGTCTTCGTTCCCTTAGGAGCTATGGATTCCTTATTGAGTCGCTGACCATCGTGAACCGTGTACGCATCATCCTCAACAGCAATCAAACCGTCGACCACCCCGAGCTCTCGAACTCGCAATCCATCAAGCAGCGTTTCCTGCCAACTCGACCCATCAGTAGAACGGATAATAAGCGAGCGAGGCTGAGCCGATTCTGACCCAATGTCCAGAGCTTCTAGTGGCCCAAACTGTTCCAGCGAATAGATCACTCGTCCAGCTTTTCTATTCGTAGCGTAGATAAGTTCGTCAACTATTTCTGCCTCAACGACATCAATACCTTGACTTTGAAGGAGACAAACTGCGTCGAGGGTACGCCTCTCCACCATCGAGAGGGCAAATTCGTGATCTGTGACTCGCAGACGCGCTCCTGAGGTAGAACTCGTGATACCAGCGATCATTCGGTGAGTAACTTCATACTCTCGCCAACCCGTAGGTTCTTTAACCCAGATAACAAGCTCCCTTGCACAGCGGTTCGAACCCAGCCAGCCGGCAATCCTAATTGCGTCTTCCCCTGCTCCTAGGTCAACCGCAATGACATCGAGTGAATCGGGCAGCTCAAGCATCCGCCATAGAGAACCATCTCTTAGATACCACTGAGGGCCTACGCGACCTACAACCGACTGTCCGGAGTACGCGTATTCGGTTGAAGCGCCTATTACTGGCGCCTCAAGAGCTCTCCATCTCTCATTTGAAGAGGATTCCGACGAGGCTTCATCGGCTTGGGGGGCTGTAGATTTTGGAGCAGGAACAGTCTCATACGTTGCAGTAACAGAGGTATTTAGCTCAGCATTGGAACTCTCATGAGTTTCATTATCAGCCTTATCTTCGGATTCAGTGATTGACGCTGGCTGCGTTGTTCTCGCCTGGTCAGTTCCACCTAGAAGGTTCGCCGCTACCGCAGTTAATAGTGCGATGGCCGCTATTGACGTCATGCCAGTAAGAAGTTGGCGGCGGCGGCGAACGCGCTTTAGCGCCTTCAGACGGACCGTTTCGACGAGCCCTGGTGTGAGAGTCACCTGTTCACCGGTGTCCCGCAAATGTCTTCGGACTTCTTCATCAAAATTCAAGGCGATCCTCCTCACTAGGGATGTAATGGTGTTGACCAGGCTCGCCGAGCTCACCGGCTAGCTGTCGCAAAGCTCGACTTAGACGACTTTTTACCGTTCCCGCCCTAATACCGAGTGCTTCAGCCGTCTCCTCTACCGACCAATCCATGAAATATCTTGCCACCACAACCGTTCGGTGGGTGGGTGCGAGACTTTCCAGCGCCCGCTCTAGGTCCACATCTGCAATCGGATCTTCCATAAATTCATTAGCCGCTAGCATTGGTCGCTTTTCTCTTTCTCGCCGAGAGCGTCTCATCCATGAACGAGCCCAATTCATTCCCACCCGATAAACCCAGCCTTGAGGGTTAGAAAATGACGACACTTCGACCCAGCGTTGACAAGCTCGAACGAACGCCTCGTCGGCTGCTTCAGCACCCAAATCTGGGTTCCTTAATGAAAGGCTGAGAGCGCGAGCTATTTGGTCTCGATTTTCGGCATAAAAGACATCGAAATCTGTGCTAGCGGCCGAGTCTTTAAGTGGCTCGCCATCTGCTAGATCGCTGGAACCCTCAGGCACTCTCTCCACCCATTTTTATTATCCTGCACGAGCATATTAAGCCCCGATACTTAGCTTTGAAGATATAAGAAACTAGTCGAATTCAGGCGCCGTATTTTCCGTGCCATTAAGGCACAGCGCAACTAACGGCCTTCGGGCCGGTACAGCTTTATGGGTCCTTCCCCTGTCATGAGCTCGTTTTGCTTGTGCCAAGCTCGGCCAGAATAAGCTCCCCCGTCGACGACCATCGCCGTACCGGTCACGAAAGTCGAGTCATCCGAGGCAAGAAAAAGAGCAGCTTGAGCAATATCCTCGGGCTCTCCTACCCTGCCAATTGGCTGATGGCGTCCAAATCGGTCGCGAAACTTTTGCTTTCGCTCATCGTCAAGAGGGCCATGAGCTAAGGGCGTAGCGACGACACCGGGACAAATTGCATTCACTCGTATCTGGTGCTGACCGAGTTCCAACGCTACTGATTTTGTTAAGTGGATCACAGCAGCTTTGGCTGCGGTATAGAGATGCGGCGACTCCCCCGCTTGCAGACCGGCGACAGAGGCAGTCGAAATAATCGAACCCGAGCCCTGACTTTTCATTACCGGCGCAGCGTGCTTCATCCCAAAGAAGACGCCTTTGAAAAGAACGTCGACGGTAATATCGAAGTCGTCTTCGCTTATGGATTGAATTGGTCCTCTAGCTCCACCAAAACCGGCGTTGTTAAACATGACATCCAAACGTCCCCACTTCGAAGTTGCCTGCTCAATCGCCTGCGCAACCTCGTCCTCCTTCGACACGTCGCTGGGAAAGAAATGCGCAGCAGAACCAAGCTCGTTTGCGACAGCTTGACCCCGTCGGACATCCATATCAGTGACGAGAACTTGCGCGCCTTCCGACACAAACAAACGCGCAGTGGAGGCCCCCATACCACTGGCAGCACCTGTGATTACCGCGACCTTTCCATCTAGTTTTCCCATCTTAAATCTCCTTAGGGTCTACTGCTTCTATGAGCACTTTCGATTGAGATAAGGATTCAATTTCATGACGACTAAGACCCAGCCAGTTCCTCAGCACATCCATGTTGTGCTCTCCTTGATACGGCGCGACTTGGTCTGACTTAAGCCCCGACTCACTTTTCGAGAAACGGTATGGCGTCTGCACGACTCGCCTCAAACCCCCATCTCTGGCGTCCACTTCTATAGAAGCGGCGCGATGCTGAGCGGTCGGAGACTCAAAGGCTTCCGCTGTCGTCTTTATATCTCCCCAAGCCAAATTGCATTCGTCAAGCGCTCTGCACATCTCATCTCGCGTCGCAAAAGAGCTCAAAAAAGAGTTAATTGCGTCTTCTCTAAAACGTCGCTTTGTCGGCACATCCGAGTTTTCAGGAGCTTGATCTTTGAGACCATGTACCTCATTCAGTCGCTTCCATACCCAACGAAAATCGCCAGCAGTAAGCACCGGGCCGTCTACCCCTTGCCAAACCAGTCCCCCAGCAGAGTTGTATCTAACGCCGTCAAGACCAACATGACTTGTGTCGTCAGTGGCAAGAAAAGCATCCAACATGCACATGTCAATGTGTTGACCTTCACCCGTGATTTCCGCTACACGTAATGCTGCGAGGAGACCAATAGTGCCATGTAACGAAGCGTTAGTGTCCGCCGCCGATAGGTTCAAGTCGGCTAGGGAAGTTTCGTTCCACCCGGCGCTCCGCTCCAGCCATCCACTCTCTGCATGAAGTATGGGCGCATATGCCGCTCTGTCAGATTCGGGTCCATCTTGCCCAAACCCCGATATGGAAAGCATCACTAATTTTGGGTTGATCTGAGCAAGATCTTCGTAACCAAGCTCGTATTTTTGCATCACCCCTGGCCTAAAGTTTTCTATTAAGACATCAGCTCTGGCAGCGAGCTGGCGCACTATGTCAGGGCCACCCTTAACTGACAAATCGATGCAAACATTCTGTTTTCCCACGTTTTGCTGTGTGTAATAGCCCGCTAACCCTGCCCTGACTTTCCCCCAATTCCGAGTCACATCACCTTCCGGTGGTTCGACCTTGACCACCTCGGCACCTAAATCGTGAAGAATTCGACCAGCGAACGGCCCCGCCAAGACGCGACTCAGGTCAAGCACCTTGATTCCATCCAACGGTCTCATCTAACCCCCTAAAGCTGCGCTTCTCGGACGTACAGAGTGCGGCCTAGCGCGTTTGATTCTTTGAAATTATTCGTCATGTCTAAACAACAAGACTTTCAGGATCAGCGTCGATCATTTCGGTTTATCACCGGCGATCGTTAGACGATGCATATGGCGCCTATGGCCGTGGTAGTCATTCAGGGCGTAATGCTGGACAACGCGGTTATCCCACATAGTGACTGTTCCTGATTCCCATCGGACCCTACAACTAAATTGTTCTCGGACGGAATGCTTAAAAAGGAACTTCAGAAGTGCATCACTTTCTGCTTGTTGCAGTCCTTTGATTCGTTCTGTGAACGGCCGATTAGCGTAAAGGGCTTTAAGACCTGATTCTGGATGAGTGCGAACAAGGGGATGCTGAACTAATTCGTGCGCCTGCTCCGCCACATGCAGTTCCATCGATTGCCGGGCCCCTTTACGTTTGTCTGAGTCTCCGCCTCGGCCGTATTGACTGGCGGCTGAGTGAAGACCACTCAGCCCATCAAGAATCGATTGCATCTTGGGTGACAGGGCTGCATACGCAGCATGTTGATTCGAGAAGAGCGTGTCTCCCCCAACCTCAGGAACTTCTACGGCGTACAGAACGGAACCCAGCGGGGGTTCCTGCAAAAACGACATGTCACTGTGCCAGCCACCCCCAAAGTTGACCTTTTCGTCGGGCTCCTTGATGATTGCCACCACTTCTGGGTGACCAGTGAGTCCTTTGATGTAGGGATGGATTTCCAAGGAGCCGAAGTTGCTAGCAAAGCGTTTCAAATCGGCAGGCCCCAACTCTTGCTCTCTAAAAACAAGCACGTGATATCGAAGGAAGGCCTGCTGAACTTGATAAAGCTCGGAGTCATTCATTGAAGCTAAATCGATATCGGCGATTTCTGCACCAAGAGATCCAGCTATGGGTTTGATCGATTTAGAAAGATGATCAGAAATCGCCACGGTCTAAAGATTAGTCGGCCATAGCGCGCAGTCTTTCCCCCACTTGCGCAATGGCTTCTATTCCTTTTTCGGAGGAGGACGCAACAGGGGTCAAATTAAAGTGTCGGCACCCTGCCTCAAGGTAAGGGGCCAGAAAGTCGACGATGTTGTCGACAGTGCCATGTGGTGTGTAGCGAGCGAATTTATCAAAGGGAACGCGGTAGAAGCCTTCCATTGCAGGACCGACATAGGATGCCGCTTCATCTTTATCCTCTCCCACGCCCACCCATAGCTGGATACCGTGATCAGCTTCAATGCTTCTATTACGCTCCTCGGCTGCACGGTCAAACAATTCAATAGATTCCGCGTACCGCTCGCTGCTGCACCAAATCCCAAGCCAGCCGTCGGCATATCGCCCGGCTCTTCGCAGCGCAGCATCAGCGCGTCCCCCAACATATACGGGGATAGGCGGATCGGGAACTGGAATGATTCGAGCTTGTTCAAATTGGAAAAACTCACCTGAATAGTCGAGGGTTTCCCCAGACAAAAGACGTTGAAGGATTTCAAGAGATTCATCAGTTCGTTTCCCGCGCGTCTTGGGGTCTACCCCGCAGACCTCAACTTCATGACGGTCATCGCCTCCAACTCCAACTCCAAAACTGATTCGTCCTGGAGCCATTTCTCCCAAGTTGGCTAGCTGGCGAGCAACCGGCAACGGATGTCGCAATGGAAGGAGGTATACCCCGATGTAGATACCTATTGTCGGGTGCAGGTTTGCGACGGCCGCCGCGACCACCATTCCATCATGTCCGTGCCCTACACGGAAGCTCACATGGTCAGCGAAAAAGACATGATCTATTCCCGCATCAGCCACAAGAGCTACGACATCACGACGCTCTTCCCATGGGCGAGTCCAAATATCAATTCCGGGGGTCACTCCCACTCTTATGGGAGGTCTCATGGTTTTGGTGCCATGATCAAGCAGGTTCCCTGAGCCGCCGCGACAAGCCGATCTTGGTTTGTCACGTCGATTCGGACTACCGCTGTGGTTTTACTCATCGAAATTACCTCGGCCGCCGCAATGCACTTACCTCCACTTACAGGCTTCAGAAGGTTTATCTTGAATTCAGTTGTAGCAGCCCAGGATCCTTCAGGCATCACCGGATACAACACCACTCCCAAGACATGGTCACAGAATGCCGATAGGCATCCTCCGTGCATGTTGCCAATCATGGTGATCATGTCGTCGGTCACTTCAAATGAAGCGGAAAGCTTGCCCGGCTCTACATCTTCAATACGAATGTCGAGGAACCCGTCGATTCCTTTCCGGGGCACAAATTTTTTAAATCGGAGCGCCGTTTCAGGGTTCCAGTGTTCGAAGGTCAAAGCCATAGTTGCACCGTAGCGTCCGAAATGTTCGTCGGTTGGAAGTTCACTCTTCGGTGATCTGGTGCAGCCAGGAGACGAGATCTTCCACAAAGAGATCCGTGTCATCGCCTACGGAGTGAGCAAATCCGTGGACAGAGTTTGGGTAAGTCGAAATCGTAATGTTGCCACCGGCCTTTGTGTAAGTCGATGCTAGCTGATCAATAATTTCAGCTGGCACATTCTTGTCTTCCCCTGCCTTTGCGATCCAGATAGGCAGCAATCTTGAGGGTCGGGTTTCGGTGACGGTTCTACAAATTGAAGCATCGTGCATCGCAGCTTCAGTGCGGAAGTATCTCAATGTGTTATCGCCTAGTCTGCGTCCAAGGCGCGACTCAAGTGAAAGCGCATACCGGTAACGAGCGAGAGGTTCTACGGGCGCCCAGAAAGCTGCTACACCGAGCGGCTGCCTGTTGATTCTCGTTTGTCGGACCCATTTCTGCCGAAGGTGTAGGCATAATTCCTCCCCGCTCAGCGTTTGCGACCTGAGAGCGGCATGGAGCGCTAAGTGGCCGCCACTGGAGCTGCCCATTGCGATGACTTGATCGGATGTTCCAAGCTTGTCCTGACATAGGTTTTGTGCCCACTGGATGGCCGCAGCAACGTCATCGGAAGCGTCGGGGTGCCTGTGCTTGGGACCTTGCCGGAAATCGATCGCCGCAACAATGAATCCTCTAGAAGCAAGCATTTCGTCGTAATGTCGTCCTGCAGTTCGGTCACCACTACACCAGGCACCTCCATGAACGTCGACGAGTATCGCTCTCGGGTTTGTATTTTTCGGCGGATGCCATATGCGTGCCATCAGGACCCGTCCATTGCGCTTTAGGTATGGAACATCTTCGTGGCTTACCGCGTTCATGTGCGCCAAATGATGGGAAGGTGCTTTAGGCCGTTTTGGAAGTTTGAAACGAGATACTCAGGTTTACCGTTTAGAGCAATGCCGGGTAACCGTGTTAGCACTTGCTCAAAAATCGCGATCATCTGACTTCGCGCTAGGTGAGCGCCGAGACAGAAATGCGGTCCAGCGCCAAATGTCAAGTGTTCATTTGGGGATCGTTCGATATCGAAATTGTTGGGGTCATCAAATATCTTGGGGTCACGGTTAGCAGCAGCGTGATAGACGACGACTTTTTCGCCAGCTCTAATGTTGACGCCGTCGAGTTCGACGTTGTCAGTAGCGGTGCGGCGAAAATGAATTACCGGAGGAGCGAACCGCAACATCTCTTCGATAGCAGAGGGCAGTAAGTGCGGCTCACTCAATAGCTTCTGCATCTGTCCCGGGTTTTCAAGTAATGCAAGCATTCCACCGGGTATGCCGTTTCGAAGAGTTTCGTTTCCAGCTACAGCGAATAGAAAAAACATGGTCTCGAATTCGGCAGTAGTAATCGCGCCCTCTTCGTCAGCCGTGGCAAGCAGAGTTGAAACGACGTCTTCGCCGGGGTGTCGTCTTCGATATTCAGCTAGCTCACCTGCATAAAAGTACATATCAGCTAGACCTTCACGTGATCTGGGGTCGGGCATCTGTCCGTTTATATCGCGGCCGATATTGTCTCTAATAGAGCGAGCCTTTCGCGCCATTTCGGTGCCCATTGCAGGATCGAATTGGTCAGACGAAGAATACTCAGTGTCCTGGTATCCGATAACTCGATTACTCCAATCAAATAACAACATCCGGTCCTGCTCTGGCACACCCATAATTTCCGCCAAAGTCATCAAGGGGAGCTCAGCTGCAATCTCGCTGGAAAAGTCTGCACTACCTTGGTTCACTATCCGATCGACTATTTCCATTGCTCGCGATCGAATACTTGCTTCAAGCTTAGAAATTGCTCGAGGCGTGAACGATTTCGTCAGAAGTCGCCGAAGGCGTGTGTGTTCCGGCGGATCTTGATTAAGCATCATCCGTTGGACGAACGACAGCATATTCGCTGTCCCTGGGTCCCTTATTTGTGTTGCCCCCATATGAGATGAGAACAGAGTCGGCTCTCGAAGGACCCGTTTGACTGACTCATGGGACAGAACTGCCCAATATCCAGGCCCCTCACTCCACCCCATAACCGCTGGTTCTTCGACCCAATGAATCGAAGCTTGGCTACGCATTTCAGCAATCAGTTCATAGGGCACACCATCGGCGTAAGTCGCTGGATCGAACAGGCGGGTGCTTTCCATACGGCTGTTATTATCACGGCTTGGTGTTTGATCGTCGGGTTAAGGAACGAGTAGTTGGTCGTTAACCATTTGACTGGCACTCTATTTAAATGGCCGGCTCGCAAGAAAATGTGAATGTGGAGCGGTGGCGACCTGGTTTCTGGCGACTCTTCCGCCAATTTGCGTCGAATGTATCAGAGCATCACACCTTGCTTGCCGCTGCGGGAGTTGCCTATTTCTTCGCTCTTGCTCTGGTTCCTGCCGTTGTTACGATCGTCTCTATTTACGGCTTAGTGGCTGAGCCATATGAAGTAGCCGAGCAATTGGAACCATTGACTGATGCTTTACCGGATGAAGCGGGGAAGCTTGTAGTCACCCAGCTGCGTGGTGTTACCTCGATTGGAGAAGGACGGGTTGGCATCAGCTTGGCTATAGGGCTCTTCGGTTTGATGTGGCTGGTATCAAACGCGTTCAATTCATCTGTTATGGCAATTCGAATTGCTCATGCGCGGCGAAGCCCCCACAACTGGATTCAAGGCCGCATATTTGCTCTTAAACTCTCGTTGGTCGCCATGCTTGTAACGACGGTAGTGATTTGGGGCGTTATCGCTTTTCCCAGGACACTTGAAGCGGCTGGTTTAGGGCCAGGCATGCGTCCGTGGCTGGAAGCCGCTCGTTGGCCATTCGTGTTAATTCTCGCTTCTATGTCCCTCGGATGGATTTATCGGATGGTCGTCGGTCCCTCCACTTTGAGAAGAGCCCGACTAATTGCTGTCGGAATCGGTGGCATAATTTGGATTGGCGGCACCTTCGGTATGAGCGTTGCAGCCGCTTCAGCCGATCAGTTACAAGCTACGTTTGGGTCATTAGGCGCCGTTGCCGTCTTGTTGATTTGGCTTTACTTATCTGCCTCATCGATGCTGCTTGCGGCCGAGGCAGAATCAGTACTAGTTGAGGCTTGGAGCACTACCTCGGTCAGGCGGTCGCGGAGGAGTAGCTAGGACAAAGAAGATCATTCCCAGGGCAGCCAAGATAGCTAAGACCACAAAACCAGAGCGATAGCTCCCCGTTGCATCCGCTAGAACTCCAGCGATAATTGGCCCAAGAACTGTTCCAAGCATCACGATCAGCGAACTAAGACCCATTATGAACCCGAATGACGAGGCTCCAAAGTAATCAGCTCTGAGCGCCTGCATCAGAGGGCCGCGGGCTCCCCACGCCAGTCCATGAAGCAGGACGAATAGGCCAATCATCCATGAGGATTGGGTGAACGCTAAAACCAGGATTCCACCTGCATGACCGAGCATTGCAACTGATGCAATAAGTCGTTTGTTTACTCTGTCTCCCAAAGTTCCTCCTATCGCCATGCCAATTATCTGCATTACTGGCAGGGCCGCTCCCACGAAGCTCGCTTGTTGGAGTGAGTATCCACGTTCGGAGGTGAGGAATAGTGCGAGGTGGGCCATAACGGCGCCAACGACAAACAGTGCGCTCATATGACCCAACGAGATCATCCAGAACGCCCGTGTCCGCAGCGCCTCTTTTGCGGTGAAGTGAATGGAGGTAAGCCCCTCAGGTTTCGGATTATCTGCATTCGCTTCAGGCGGTAAGCCATCTACTTCTTGACCGAAGTCGGATGGATAACCGTCAAGATAACTTGCGAAAAAATAAACAGCTATGCCGGCAAATATTCCTGAAACCGCTGCAGTGGTTTGCCACCCATTTGCATTCATGGACCAGACGACGATTGGTACAGCTAAACCTCCCGCAGCAAATCCTAGGCTTCCGGTCGCCAGGGCACGGGCACGTCGTCGCTCAAACCATCGAACTATTGCGACCGTCACCGTAAGAAACCCGCTTAAACCAGCACCAATCGCAATCAACAAAAAAGACCCAAAGAATTCCCATAAGGTCTGGATTTGGCTGAACCAAACAAACCCTGCGACAAGGAAGAAGGACCCAATGCGAGCAATCCTTTTCGGGCCGTAACGGTCGAGCATCCAACCTTGCAAGGGTCCCAACAGAGCTGACTCAAAGCGATTGACGGAGAATGCTGCCGAGAGCACGGATTTACTCCAGCCAAATTGGCGCTCGAGCACTACGAGATAGCTACCCATCGCTTGCATGATGAGAGCGCTTTGAATGAATTGGATGAGGATGCCTGCATTAACTACCTTCCATCCTCGGAAGGGTGATCGGTTCGCAGGCACCGCTACATGGTGCCATCACAAAGATAGTTTCGCTGCTTTTACGCGAACTCCCTGCTAATTACCTCATTCTCCCTCTACTGGTCTGCTGCTACGAGGCCCTCCGATGCAATTTCGCAAGCACAATTACATCTCCTACGCGCACTAAGATTCGTCCATGACCGAACCTCAGCCAACTCTTATGTTGCTGCATGGGCTCGGAGCGACAGGGGAGGTTTGGAATCCCTTGATCAATGTGGCGGCCTGGCCCGGCCGAGTTTTGGCTCCTGATCTGCGTGGCCACGGGTCCTCCAATTGGACCGACAGCTACTCTTTCGGCGAAATGGCAGCTGACGTGGCAACCCTTTTGAGTTCCAATGAGGACTACGTAGTACTAGGACACTCAATGGGCGGCGCAGTCGGTGCTGCTCTTGCAACAGGCTTTTTCGGTCACCTACCGCGTGCGGTAGGAATGATTGGGGTCAAATTACAGTGGAGCGAGGAGGAACTTAGACGACTCCCAGATATCGCGGCTAAACCTTCTAGATTGTTCGATACGCGGGGTGACGCGATCGAATGGTTTCTCAAGCTTTCAGGGCTAGCCGGTGTCCTCGAACCTGATGATTCCTCGTTGGAACGTGGCGTCGAAAGAACCGAACAAGGGTGGCGAGTTCGTCAAGATCCAAAGAGCGTGTTAGTGGTGACCGGTTCGCCTCCATTTAGCGAATTGCTAAATGGTCTGTCGGCACCGATTTCTCTTGCCCTCGGTGAACACGATCCTCTGGTCGCGCCTGAGCACCACAATGATCTGCCCTGCGCGCCGCCTCGCGTTTTTAAGGGCCTGGGGCACAACGCTATGGTTGAGGATCCAGCCATGGTTTGGGATTGGTTTTTAGAAGTGACAAACAGGATCTAGCGGTCAGGTTTGATGATCGCTAGGGCAGCGAAACAGAAGGTCACTAACATCAACATCGTGTGCACAAACTTGAAGCCAAACGACCATTCGTTGTCAAGAAGGATTCCTCCTCCCCGTATAAGCCAGAACCCAATCGACCAAATCACCAACGCCATTAGCCATTTGTAAGTCTCTAAATTTCGGATAAGGCGGACGCCTACGATCAGGGCTAGTACTACGAAAGTAACTGCGAAACTTAGACGCCAGAGACGCCCTGTGACAGAAAGGTCGTTATCTGAAACTACGTTCCGGGCGCGCGATACCCAAAGGACAAAAGTCCAAATAAGGAAAGGGAATACCCGCGATCGGGCCAGCTCAACTTTCTTCAAGAGGCAGTTCGCCGGCAATGCGTATCAATTCTCCGCCATCGAGATTAAGGGTGTTGCCAGTCATCCACGATGCTCCAGCTGAGAGGTATAGCGCGGCTTCACCGATATCTTCAGGCTCACCGAGTCGCTGGAGCGGCAGCATGTCGGAGATTATCTTTCCTCGCGGTCCGTCCCATAAGACTTTAGCGAAGTCAGTACGAATCAAACCGGGTGCTATGCAGTTAACGCGAACTTTAGGCCCCAACTCTGCGGCTAACTGACGTGTCATATGCATCAATGCGTCCTTGAACATGCAATAAACCCCTAAGGCTTCACTAGTCGTATGACCGCCGATAGACGCAATGTTGATAACTGATCCCCCATTTTCTTGCATCCATTTCTGCCAAGCCGTCTGAGTCCATTGGAGCGGGGCTCGCAGGTTTACTTCGTAAGTCTTATCTAACCGCGGAACGTCGCAGTCAATCATTGGTCCCGCCCAGGGGTTTGTTGCTGCATTATTTACGAGGATGTCAACGGCACCAAATCGTTCGATAGTGCCACCGATTACTCGTTCTGCTTCCTCAAGCTGACCAATGTGAGAGGCGATGAAGTCGGTGTCTCCTCCAATTTCGGCTACCGCCGCTTCACACTTTTCCGCCTTGCGGCTGGTAATCATCACTTGCGCTCCGGCATCGGCGAAAGCTTTCGCTATGCCCTTTCCGATTCCGGCTGAGCCCCCGGTTACTAGCGCTGTTTTACCGTCAAGTCTCATATCCATGGTGTCATCCCCCTTGTGGTTCGATTAATTGCTTTTTCCTATTTCGTTCCATGGGCCGCTGTCAGCCCGTGGCTCACGCGGGAGCCCGAGTACTCGGTCCCCGACTATATTTCGCTGCACTTCCGAAGTTCCTGCGTAGATTGTGCCGGGTCGAGCACCAAGCATTGTTTGCACCCACGCCAAACTCGAAAATTCGGCTCCGATTGCGTCAGTCTGGATACCCGAGGCCGACTGTCGTCCGCTGGGAGTCATTGCTTCGGAGCCCAAGATGTGGATGGTTTTCTCAGTGAACCAAGTGTGATATTCGCTCCAGAGTAATTTGTGAAGCGACGATTCCGGACCAGGAGGGTTCCCCGCTAGAACCGACGTTACTTGGCGTTGGCCCATCCATTTCATTATTTCGACCTTGCTGTGAGCACGAGCTAGGTCTTGACGCATAAGCGGATCGTCGTCTGCGCCCCTGTTTTGTGCCACCGTCAGCACCCGATCAAATTCATCTCTAAAGCGCACGGCGTCGGTGGTTGCTCCATGACCGCGTTCGAAGCCCAGAAGGACGTTAGCTACTCGCCATCCGTCATTGACATCGCCTACCACGTGGTCTTTTGGTGTCTTCGCGTCCGAGAAGAAAACCTCATTGAAGTCATGTCGATTGCTTATGTTGATAATCGGGCGGCAGTCAACACCTTCCTGATCCATTGGGACCAAGAGAAACGAAATTCCTTTGTGTTTTGGAGCGTCGGGAGTTGTCCGACAAAGAACGAAGATCCAGTTAGCTGTGTGGCCGCTTGAGGTCCAAACTTTTTGGCCGTTTACAACCCACTCATCGCCGTCTAGCACTGCTCGCGTTCCTAGATTGGCCAGATCAGAGCCGCTATTAGGTTCGCTATACCCTTGGCACCAGCGATCTTCACCACTGATTATCCGCGGAAGAAATTTTCGTTTTTGTTCTTCCGAGCCACACTCAATAATTGCGTTTCCAACCATTGTTATCGAGAACGCATCATTTTCATTTCCTTCGGGGACGCCTGCCTTGGCAAATTCTTCAGCTAGGACAATTCGCTCTACTTCGCTCAAGCCAGCGCCGCCGTACTCTTCTGGCCATGACACGGCAAGAAGTTTGTTTTCGGCAAGCAGGGCACGCCATTCTTCGATGAACGTCTCTCGAGATTCATCGTCAAGGGCTCCGATACCCGTCCAATTTGCCGGCAGATGTTCACCCAAGAAACCTTGAATTTTCTGTCGGTAAGTCTCAGCTTCTTCGCTGTATGTTGGGCGCATTAGGTTCCTAAGTGATTGAAGTACGGGATGGTTGGAGCTTTCGCGTTACCTTTACTTATCGCAAATTCTTGTCATGGTCTGAAAGTAAATGAGGATGTCCCTGTGGTTAAGGCACGTTGGGCTAGCCCAACCCATTCGCACAGGATGGGACGAGTATCTCGCGGATCTATAATTTCTTCAATTTCAAAAAATTCTGCAGCGCGATGAGGCGATCTGACTTTGTTTAGTCTTTCTCGAATCTCCTCAAGTAATTCGCCAGGGTTAGCAGAATCAGCTAGTTCCTGTTTATAAGCGACTTCGATCCCACCTTCAATAGGCAGTGAGCCCCAATCACCGGATGGCCATGCGTAGCGGAGACTGTAATAACCCGGTTTATTGTTGGCAGCTCCGGCTACTCCAAAAGCCTTACGGATGACGACGCAGGCGAACGGTGTTGTTAATTGCCCCAGTGCAGCAAGTACTTGCGAACCGTATCTAATCGTCGCATTTTCCTCCGATTCTTTGCCAATTAAGAAGCCAGGGCAGTCCTCGAGATGCACTACTGGCAAGTGAAAGGTTGAGGCCGTATCAAGAAGTCGGATGAGCTTGCGACACCCATCAGCAGTCCAAGCTCCACCGTATTGATAGGGGTCTTCAGCAAAGACCGCCACGGGAAATCCGTCTAAGCGCGCAAATCCTGTGATAATCGATTTACCCCATGAGCGGCCTATTTCGAAAAATGAGTCCGAGTCAAAAACAGAGTTAATGATCTCTCTCATTTTGTAAACGCGGCGCGCCTCGCGAGGGACAATAGAGAGCAGATCTTCGTCTTTTCGCTCCGCTGGGTCATGAGTGTCTTTTCGTGGAGCTAGTTCATCTACGTTAGAGGGCAGGTAAGACAAGAATCTCTTTGCTCGCTCGAAGGCTTCTGTTTCCGAGTCGACGGCATCATCGATCGCTCCATTTCCGGTATGGATATTCGCGTGCCCTAATTCTTCTTTGCCGTGGTCTCCCAGCTGCGCTTGCTCCACAAGAGCAGGGCCGGCAATCATCATTTGTGCGCTTTCGCGGACAATGACGGAGTAGTGAGATGTCGCAACGCGGGCTGCACCTATCCCTGCCACAGAACCAAGAGCCAGCGAGACCGACGGCGCGACAGCCAAGTGTTGAACAACTGTTTCCCAGCCCTGAAGTTGAGGGATATATGTGCGTCCTGCCGTTTCAATCGTCTTGACAGACCCACCTCCACCCATTCCATCTACTAGCCGTATGTGTGGGAGTTTGAGCTCTAAGGCCATGCCTTCAGCCGTATTGCGCTTTTCTGGGATCGTCGCTTCGTTGGATCCTCCGCGGACCGTAAAGTCATCACCTGAGAGCAGGACTGGGCGATCTTCAATACGGGCTAAGCCAAAAAGAAAGTTAGACGGCAACAGCGACATCAGATTGCCGTCAGCGTCGTAACTGGCTACTCCGGCGGTCTTGCCAATTTCATGGAAGGAATCAACGTCTGCCATCGCTGCGAAGCGCTCGCGAATAGTTAGCTTGCCGAAGTGATGCTGACGTTCTACTTTTTCTTCCCCGCCAAGCCCTTCAGCGAAAGCTTCTCTTTGTCTTAATTCGTTAATTTCAGATTCCCAACTCACGCTTTGTTCCTATCTTTGGGCGGTGTGGCGAGCCTAGGGCGCCAACCTGTAGTCAGGCTCGCTAAGTTGACCGTTGTGACTGAAGTTTTTAAGAATCTCATGCAACTGGAATCAGTCTCCGACAATTATTATGTTGCTCCAGCCTCGCCTGAAAAAGGAGAGCGAACCTTCGGTGGTCAGCTTTTAGCTCACACTCTACGGGCAGCCCAAATTTCAGTTGACTCAGGAAAATCAGTTCACTCGTCCCATTCATATTTCCTGCAGCCTGGTCGCGTGGATGCGCCGACCGATCTCTTTGTCGAAACTGTTAGAGATGGGCGAAGCTTCAGCGTCCGACAAGTCACAGCATGTCAGTCAGGCGTCGAGCTATTTAGGAGTTTAATTTCGTTCCAAATTCGGGAAACGGGGCTCGATTGGTCTCCTGATTTTCCAGGTGAAGTGCCGGAGCCAAACACGCAAATTCGGTCTTACTACGAGTTTTGGGAAGCTGAGTCTCCGCAGCTACAAGGTCCTTGGCATGGAAGGGACCGGCCGATAGATATTTTGTACATCAATCCGCCAGATCAACCTCAAGGTCTTCCAATTACCGAACCCCAGTTGATGTGGATTCGTGTGAACGAGGGGCTGCAAGGTGATCGAGGGCTTAACGAGGCAGCGTTGGCTTACATCGCAGACGCGACGCTCATCGACCATGTCCTTCTTCCTCACGGCTTCCGTTGGCAAGACGATCGTTTGACCGGCGCCAGCTTGGACCACTCAATGTGGATTCACTGTGATGTTGACGCCGATGATTGGCTTTTGTATGAGCAATCTGTCGAGACTACCCGCGGTGGCAGAGGGTTAGCTCGAGGTAGGTTTTTCGATCGGCGAGGGCTCCTAGTGGCTACGTGCATGCAAGAAGGATTGATTAGATGGGATTTCCGGCAGTGATGAGGAACCACCGCTAGGTTCAGTTCATGGAGTTAAACCTCAACGAACGAAGAGCGCTCATTACAGGGGGCAGCAGGGGTCTTGGTCGAGCAATGGCTGAAACTTTTGCGCGCGCAGGCGCAGATGTAGTCATTGTCGGTCGCGACGAGCAAGCTCTGGGCGACACCACTTCAGCACTGGAGCAAATTCGTCCTTCGGGGCAATTTCTCGGGATCTCGGCCGATATCGCTAATCCCGACGAAATAGCAGAGCTTCACCATAAAGCGGAGTCATTTTTCGGCAGTGTCGAAATTCTGGTCAATAACGCTGGTACGTCAAATGCAAAACCATTTCTAGAAGTTACGGACGCAGATTGGCTCGAGGATTTCAACTTAAAGTTCTTTTCTGCAGCAAAGTTGTGTCAGCTTTGCATTCCCGGCATGCAGCGCGCTGGGTGGGGTCGAATCATCAACACTTTGAATTCAGCAGCAAAAGCACCTGGAGCAAAAACGTGCCCCACGTCTGCGGCACGCGCGGCTGGCATGGCTATGACAAAAGCCCTTGCAACAGAATTTGCAAGCGATGGAATACTGGTCAATGCGCTGAACACGGGCTTTCTGGTCAGCCACCAGTGGCGCACCCGGTGGCAAAGCGAAAGTACCGGCAAGACCTTTGACGAGTTCGTCGAATCTATAGGGCAGAATATCCCTATTGGTCGAATGGGCGAAGCACGTGAATTCGCTAATCTCGCTTTGTTTCTTGCAAGCGACGGGGCTTCTTACCTAACTGGAGCATCAATTAACATTGATGGCGGACTCACCCCGGTCGTCTGAACTTCGTTAAGCGATGACCTTGATCAGCTTCAGATTCACTCTTGCATTAATTGAGCTAGAGATGCGTTCAAATCGGCTGGTGGCCTGGTGGGCTTTCCGTAGGCGTCACATACGCCGAGAGTGAGTTCAGCCGAAACCAATAACCGGTTGTCGCTATCGCGCAGGATCTGTTGTTTCCATACCGAGCTAACCCGCTTCATTTCATCAATCCATGTTTCAACAATGAGACAATCGCGGGCCGTAGCTGGCTCGCGGAATTTTACTTCAAGACTCGTAACAACGATTTGAAAGCCGGTGTCGCTGAGATCTGATAACGACATACCAATCTCGTCCAGTGCCACACACCTAGCTGCTTCGAAGTAAGCGACATAGGCAGCGTGGTTGACGTGGTTGTATGGGTCAAGTTCTCCAAAACGAGGTGTTAGCGGAGTTCGATGAACAGGCATGGTGAAACCTTTGAACGAGTTAAACGGGTTGAAAATCTGATCATCTTATGCAAACGAAGTCCTCTACCTTACCGCCACTCAGTTCCGGCAAACGTTTTGTTTGCAACGAGAAAACAGTATCGGGAGTTCCAGCCGCACCCCACGCAGTTTGATAACGAAAGATATTGCGATCGATAAAGCACTGAAGTTGGGTGACATGGCCAAACGGCGGTACGCCACCTATAGAAAAACCAGTTGCTTCTTTCACAAGCTTCGCGTCAGCCTTTCCAACAGAGCCGCCCAACAAAACTCCGAGCCTTTGCGTGTCAACCTGGTGGTCACCTGCAGTTAACGCAAGGACCGCTGACCCATCACACTCGAAAACTAAGGATTTGACGATTTGCCCAAGCTCACATTGCAGAGCGTGCGCGGCTTGTTGGGCAGTTCGTGTCTCACGGGGAAACGAGACGATCTCGAGCTCAATCCCTAAAGCTAACGCAGAGATTTCAAACCTTTGATTCGCCTTTGAGGGGTTAGTCACCTCATTCAGCCCACGCTTTGACCTTTTCGATGACT